>SCPN01000309.1_pt1 | contig 526404 bp, 854 predicted proteins | sample 6106831 | NCBI WGS metagenome assembly SCPN01 (sample SAMN10720447, study PRJNA508395) | human gut metagenome | isolation source: Participant 1, 0 month | reverse complement strand
ACTTCTGATCTTTCCCCATCGCCTCAAAAGCAGGTCGTCGCTCCTCCCGCAGCATACGTTGCACCACCCGTGATCGCTGTCGTTTAGCAGCAGCCTGTACACACTTTCATACCGCCCCCGCCGTGCCAGTGCAAGCAACAGGTAATAACTTAACATCACGCCGCAGGAAAATCCCCGTTTTCCAGAAACTCAATGACAGGTGTGCTTCCTCTGCCTCCTCCAGAAGCCCGAAATACAGGGCATACACGTTGGAGTGAAGCGATATGTGGCTGTTTGTTTCACTGTCCGCAAGAAGCCCCGTCTCCTTCCGGTAAAACGCCCTGCGATACGCGAAAACCGGTTCTTCCAGCTCATACGGCTCCTCTCTGCCCAGCACACGGGCAAGCCCGTTGAGCGTTTTTTTCGCACCGAGATACAGGGCATTGATGACGTTGTGGCACCCCGCCCTCACAACGGGTCTTGTCAGCGCAAAATCATAATCATCCTGCAGATTTTCGGGCCAGTCGACCAGATTCCACTTTTCTGCCACTTCCAAGCAGCCCGTCCGCGCGCTCGTACTGCGCAAAATGCCGGATCATGCCAAGCGCCGTCTTATAGTATGGAAGCAGCGCAGCCGCGTTGCCGGTGTAACGGTAGTATAGTGCCAGCAGCTGCGGATACATCAGGGAATAATCGGCGATCTCCTGCATCAGTCCCTCCTGAAACCGCCAGAAGCCCTGGCAGACACTGCCTTGTCTGCGCAAACTGATCAATGCATTTCAAAAGCATCTGCGTCTCCCCGGTCAGCAGTACTGCGGCGCCGTCACAACGGCATCCCTGATATTGTCCTTTTTCTCTGGTCGGGCAATCCACATAGCCCTCCTGCGTTCCGTATTTTACCGCGTTCTTACAGATGGAAAAATCTGCTCCAGCCGCTTTCGGAGGACGTCACCTCTGCGCCCTCCTCCATCGGATAGTGGCGTGTCTGCACAAAATCCCACAAATGTTCACGCCCTTCCCGGAAGCAGCTTTGCGTAGCGGAATCCCTTTGTAATCATACGGTTCCAGACTGCAGCAGCCGTCTGAGAGCGTCCAGATCTCGTGGTAGGAGCAGTTGCAGCGCATCTCGTAGCGGACGCTGCCGCTCTCATCCAGTTCCTCTCCGCAGAAGATTTCCACGGTATCCCCGCGCCTCCGCCGTCAGGCACAGGCTTCCGGCGACTTCCTCTCCCACATCGATCCGGATGCTGCCATCCTCATAGATCTCGACTTTTTCCGGCTTGATGCGCTCCCCGCAAAGCATCCGCGTCGGCTGTAAATACAACCGGTAATCCGCCCACTCTGCCGCAGCCGGCGTCTTCCATCCGGCATCCCTCAAATTACGCACTGCTCCATCCTTCCGGGAATTTTCTGCTGTCAAAGTTTTCCAGAAACTGCGTATCATATCCGATTGTTCCGCCGCTGTACGCATCCGTCCTCATAGCAAAACGAAGCGGTATCCGACAGCCCTGCGCATCCATCAACTCTGCGGCAAAAAAGCGCAGGTCGCCACTGTTGTATACACGGTTGATTAACCCCTGATAATATAAATGCAGTCCGAAGCAGTGCTCTCCGGCCTCCATCTTCCCCAGTGGAATCTCGTTGTAATAGTAGTGATCCGGATAACCGGGCGCAGGTCCCTCCGCCACAAATCCGGACTCCACGTACAGCTTGAGTGATCGTCCGCCGTCAGTCTTAACGTCAGGTTCTCCTGCGCCGTCTCAAGCGTAAACGCGCACGCACCAGAACATGCAGATTCCGCCGGAATTCCGCTGTCAGCTGTTGCTCTGCCTCCGGTTGTTTTTCCCCTTCCTCCTGCTCCTTGTGGAACAGATTAACCGGTGTGATATGTATAAATTCGCGGATCGTAAGCCACTCTGGACTCCATTCCGCTTTTCTCTGCTCATTTTTCTGTCATCCCGCCATCCTTTCCGGGCGTTTGTTCTTCTGTCTGCAGCTTTCCTGATTCCTTCTTCTTGGCAGCCGTACTGCACAGATTCCCTTACAGACAGCTTCCTGATTTTTATTATGGTATAAAAATAGTGCATTTTTCCATAGACTTTCTTATGAAAAATACACTATTTCTATGTCATTTTTATGCTGCCTGAAATTACTTACTGCGGCTGTTTTCCGATGTAAGCAAGGATACCGCCGTCCACATACAGTACGTGGCCGTTGACAAAATCAGATGCATCCGAAGCCAGGAATACTGCCGGTCCCTGTAAATCCTCGGCGTTTCCCCATCTTGCTGCCGGCGTCTTCGCGATGATGAACTGGTCAAACGGATGTCTGCTTCCGTCCGGCTGGATCTCGCGGAGCGGTGCGGTCTGCGGAGTCGCGATATAGCCCGGTCCGATACCGTTGCACTGAATGTTGTACTCACCATACTCAGATGCAATATTTCTGGTCAGCATCTTTAAGCCGCCCTTTGCAGCTGCATATGCAGATACAGTCTCACGACCAAACTCAGACATCATGGAGCAGATGTTGATGATCTTGCCGTGTCCTTTTTTGATCATGGACGGAATCACCGCCTTGGAAACGATAAACGGTGCGTTCAGATCCACATCGATCACCTGTCTGAACTCTGCTGCGGACATCTCGCACATCGGAATACGCTTGATGATGCCGGCATTGTTTACCAGAATGTCGATCACGCCGACCTCTTTTCGATCTTTGCAACCAGTGCGTTTACCTGCTCCTCATCTGTTACATCGCAGACATATCCGTGCGCCTTGATGCCCAGCTCCTCATAAGCGGCAAGTCCCTTGTCGACAAGCTCCTGCTTGATGTCGTTGAATACGATCGTTGCACCCGCCTGCGCATATGCAGATGCGATTGCGAATCCGATGCCGTAGGATGCGCCTGTTACAAGCGCTACTTTTCCCTCTAATGAAAAATTAACCATAGTTTTCCGTCCTTTCTTTTTCCCTCTTATTACTCTGGTACTGCTCATTGCTTACACCTAGTATATCATGTGCAAAACCAGCACATGATCAACATTCGCCGTTCGTCAATCATGCAAGCATGTTGACTCACTTGCGCTCATTATATCATGTATGTTATTCCATTTCCTGCAATATTGTATTATAAATCTTGCAAATATTGAACTTTTGTCCTATGCTGTGTAAAGAGACATGCGCTACAGAACACATAACACCACAAGGCACATAGCGCCACTGGCGCATTAAAAAACGGCGGCACTGCCGCCTGGAATCGTAAGAACGGAGAACCTATGAATAGCTGTATAACCTGCAAAGAAGCCATCGAACACTGCATGAGCACCACACATTCGCGTTCGCCCATCTCTACGGCGATGAGAAGATCATGGACATGCACATTCACAACTGCTGCGAAGTCTATTACTCGATTTCCGGCGGAAAACAGTTTCTGATCGACCACTGCCTGTACGACATCCGCCCCGGCGATCTTTTCTTAATCAACCAGTTTGAAAGCCACCACCTGACACAGATCGATCAGCAGACACACGAGCGGATCATCCCTCCATCGACCCGAATACTTATCGAAGCTTCCACCGGCGTGACAGATCTTGGTCATTGTTTTTCTTCCGTGACACCAGAATGCCGCACCAGATCCATCTCTCCCCAAGGAGCAGAACCGCTTTATGTACTTTATCCACGAGCTGCATGACGATGGCGGCATGGGGGAAGACCTCTTAGATCAGGCAATCTTTCTGGAACTGATGGTCTTTTTAAACAGAGCCTTCGCAGCCCGCTGCACAGACGCCGCAGCCCCCGCCCAGGCTCCATCTTCCAATTACCACGCCCAGGTGGATGCCATTTTATCCTACATCAACTCCAATATCGGCGAGCCGCTGACGCTCGCCGGTCTGTCCGCGCATTTTTATGAGCACGTCCTATCTGTGCCGTATTTTCAAGGAGGCCACCGGCACCACCATCAACAAATACATCAAAAACGCATCACCCTGTCCAAATCACTGCTTGATCAGGGCTGTTCCGTCTCGGAAGCCTGCGAGGCCTGCGGCTTCAACGACTACAGCAATTATCTGCGTGCCTTCACAAAAGCAGTCGGCATCTCTCCGAAAAAGTACGCACAGTTTCACTCCTGAGGTTATGCACGTTTCCTTTGTCTTCTCACATATGAAACGCCGTGCCCAGCAAGCACGATGAGCATGCTGACGCAAAACGGCACATAGAAATCCATGCCGCGCACCAGCACCATGGACGCCTTCACATACTGTGCGCCAAACACTCCGCCGAACACCGCCGCATACATAAGCTCCGTGATTCCCTGCGCACCCGGAACCGGAAGCATGTCCACCGCAATGTACACCGCCGCCTGCACTGCCAGAATGTGAAAAAGACTGCTCCCCGAAAGTCCGAAGCCAAGGTACACCATCCCCGTGATCAGAAACACCGTGCTTCTCTAAAATGTCACCGCTCCAATCACAACCAGTTCCCCTTTGTGCTCTCTTTAAAATGCGTGGTCTCACGGTACCGCCCTGCAAAGCCGCCGCGTCCTGCCGCAGTTTTTCCCCTTTTTACGATGCCGCACCTCTCTCCGCCGCCAGTACGCCGCACATGATATTAAGGATCAGCCCCGGCGAAAACATCACGCCGCACAGCAGCGCCACGAGCACGACATTCAACACGATTCCGACCACGTACAGTCCGAGCCAGGAGCCGAGATACTCCCTCATATGTCCCAGCCAGACCACCGGGAGCATCAGGCCGATCACAACCAGAACCAGCTTGTAAAACAGCGCCACCACCATGAGAACGACCGTGCTGTCGGAGGCATTGTTTCCGTCCTTGCACATCTCGTAGAGTTGCGCGGGCTGCCCGCCGGTCGCGGACGGTGTAATGCCCGAATAAAAATATCCGATAAACGAATACCGGATGCACCCCGGCAGGGTGGCGTCATTGCCCGAAAGCCGCAAAAGCCGCCAGATCATATAACCTTCCAGGCAGACAAAAAGCAATCCCAGAAACACTGCAGAAAGCAGACAGACGGGATTGCTTTTTCTTATCAGTAAAAGAAGATCGGACCAGTTCTGTCCCCGGAAGAGAACCGAGAGCGCCAGCACCGTGACCGTGATAAAAAACACTGCCTCAAATATCTTTTTCTATCCTTCATACACTGTCTCCGTTCCTGCAAGCAGCATCGCGCGCCCGCACGGGCTCCTCCTCCACAAGTTCTCTCAATTTTCCGCGGAAAATGCAGGTATATCCATCCCACTCATAAAAATCCTTCGGCGTCACAAGCGATTCATACTTCGCAAACGATGTGATCCCGGCGTCCGAAAGAAACTTTGCCGCGAAGGAAGAACAGGTAAAATGCCGGCTCCGGTGTACGGCACGTCCCATGGCGATAAACGGAAGCTCCATCACCGCATAGTGATACCGCCACCGATGCTCATACCAAAGCCGCATTTTTTCCCTGATCTGTTCCTTCTGCTCCGCGGTACAGTCTATCGCTCCGATCATGTAATCCGCATCCGGGAAAGAGCGCAGGATCCGCTCCTTATCCTCCCGCTCATACCCTGCCACAAGCGGAACCGCCGGGTTGCGCCTGCCAAAACTGTACGCCTCATCCAGATTTTCATCGAGCGAGAGTAAAACATGAATATATTTCTGCTTCAAATATCCGTGCAGCGCCGACGCAAACAGTCCCGGCGTGTCCACGAATGCAATGTATATCTTTTCCATGTAATCCTCTCCCGTCTATTGAAACTGGTAGAGTTTTCTGGCGATGCGATACCCTGCACGGTAATCTTCCCTCCGACTTTTCCCGGAAGATAGGTAAATCCGCTCAGCGTCGTGTACTTCAATCTGAGGTAGAGCATTTTGTCCTCCTCACGGATGGTATTCCACAGAAGCTTCCGCTTCTCCAACGCGGCGCGGTCGTTGATCAGAAGGAGATGGATGGAGGAAATTGCCATCATGATGGAAATATTTCTGCACATATAGACGGCAAGCTTCGGATATTTCTGCCGCACCTCGTCGAGATCGACGCAGGACGCCACAATCTTCGTCACCTTAATCTGCTGGTCAATGCGGCGCATCATCACTTCCTCGTTCACCGACTGATCCGCTCTTCCCAGAAAATACTGGTACAGATCGATGTCCATATAGTAAATCTTTTTCACATACGGCAGCGGCTGATACGCAAAAATATTATCCACATAAAACGTGTGCTCCGGCAGGCAGACTCCCGTCTCGCGCAGCACCGATGTACGGTAGATGAGCGCATGCATAATCAGATACTGGGACGGTCTGAAATGTCCGATGTCATTCCAGGTACAGGGCGTTTCCGCCGGGAATACATTCCGGTACGCCATCGTGTGCGCCGTTCCCTCCTCCAGGTGATTGTAAGTATAATTGCACACGATCAGATCCGGCTGATCCATAAGTTCTGCCACCGCTCCCGTGCAGAACTCCTTCACGCGCGCAAGCAGTCTGCGGTACGCATCCTCCGAAAGCCAGTCATCCGAATCCACCACTTTGAAATAACAGCCCGTCGCAAGGTGCAGTCCCGCGTTGACGCCGGAGCCGTGTCCGCCGTTCGACTTGTGTACCGCACGCACGATTCCCGGATAGTTTCGCTCATATTCGTCCGCGATCTCCCCCGTCCGGTCGGTCGATCCGTCATCAATCAGCAGAATCTCCACATCCTCCCCGCCGATCAGCAGGGAATCCACACAGCGCTCCATATATGCAGCCGAATTGTAACACGGCACCGTAAATGTAATATATTTCATTTTGTCAAACCGTCCTTTCTCTTTCGCTTCATCATCTGCTCTCTACGATACTGCCTGCAGTTAAACATTTCGTGCAGAAATTTCCAAAGTTTTTCCAAAGAATCCTTAAGTTTTTCTCTGTTCTCTTAACATAAGGGATAACCTTAAACGAAGCGCACACAATTTCTAAACAATTTCTAAACGGTTCGGTCGATCGGGAAACACAAAATCGGGAAACGCAAAAACCCCGGCGGCGATGTACATCTCTGCCATCCCCGTCGGGGTCTTTTCATTATTTCATTTCTATCATTTTCGCATCTGCGGAAACTTTGCGTGCTATTTCATATTGAGGCGGTACCCTGCACCCCACACGGTCTCTATGATCTTCGGGTTCTTGGGATCTTCCTCAATCTTCTCACGGATACGGTTGATATGCACGGTCACCGTTGCACTGTCCGACATATAATCATACCCCAGATCCGCTCAAACAGGTGCTCCTTGGAAAATACAATGTTGGGGTTCATCGCCAGATACTTGAGCAGTTCAAATTCCCGGTTCGGAAAATGGATCTCCTCACCGTCACGAATGACCTTCCAGCTTTTGGTCAGAATCTTCAGACCGCCGACCTCAATGCAGTAGTCATCGGCATCGTACTCTTTTCCTTCCTGTGCCATCTCATGCTTGCCGGTCAAACGCTCATACCGGAGCAGATGGCTTTTACGCGCGCAACCAGTTCCATAGGGTCAAACGGCTTTACAATATAGTCGTCCGCTCCCAGACCGAGCCCCGGATCTTGTCCACAGATTCCGTCTTTGCCGTCACCATGAGAATCGGAATGTCAATCTGCTCCCGGATCTCACGGCAGATATCATATCCGCTCTTTTTCGGCATCATGATGTCAAGAATCAGAAGGTCAAACTTCTCCTCATTGATCCGCTTCATTGCCTCTTCTCCGTCCGGTGCGATCACCACCTCATGCCCGCTCATCTCCAGATAATCCCGCTCCAGATTTGCGATTTCCTGTCATCTTCCGCCAGCAAAATGCGTGCCATCATCGTTTCCTCCCCGCGTCATCCGCCATCTGTCTTCTCACGCCCTGCCAACTTCCAGCATGGCCTTTTCTTTTCACTCCCTGCCCTCTTCCGGCATGGCTTTTCTTCTCACGCCCTGCCCTCTTCCGGCATGGCCTTTTCTTTTCACTCCCTGCCCTCTTCCGGCATGGCCTTTTCCTTCTCGTGCTCCGCCGCCTCCGGCAGACACATCTCCACATGAAATCCGTCTTCGTGTAGGCATCGGATCTTTCCGCCGTGCTCCTTTATGATATATCTGCATACATACAGTCCCAGCCCGTTTCCGTCGCACCCGCTGCTTCTGACTCATCCCCGCGGTAAACTCGTCAAAGACCGCGCCCAGTTTTTCCTGCTCCATACCGTCGCCATTATCGCCAAAATCCACGACAATCCATCCGTCATTTTCCGCAATATGAATGGAAATCCGCAGATCATCGGGCCGGTTGGCATATTTGCAGGCATTCTCCATCAGATTGTCAAATACCCGGATCATCTGCTCCGTGTCAAGGCTGCCGTATACTGGAGCCTTTAAGTCACTGACAACCTCCGCCGCAATCCGCCGCTCCGTAAATTCCGGCTCTTTTCCTCCACATAGTCCCGCAAGAACCTCTCGACATCACACTCGCGGAAGAAGAACGGCATATTCCCGGTCTCGAGCTTTGAAAAATAAAAAAGCTTTGAGAGCAGGACATCCATATCGCAGGATTTCCGGTAGGCAATCTTTAAATATTCCGTCCTCTTTTCCTCGGTGTTGGCAATCCCGTCAAGCATTCCCTTCACGTAACCCTTGATTGACGTGAGCGGTGTCCGAAGGTCATGAAATCCCGCTTACCATTTCCGTCCTTGCCTTCTCGTAGGCGGCATTTTTCTCCATCTCTTCCCTCAGATGCTCCTGCATCAGGTCAAAACTGTCACACACGCCCTTAAATTCATCCTCGTAAGGATAGCCGATCGGTGTGGTGAGTTCTCCGTCCATGACTCGCTTTGCGGCGACGTCGAGTGCTTCCGCCGGCGAGAGGATATGCCGGATAAGTCTGCGCGAGAAAATCTGGCTGAGCAGCAGAATTCCGCCGATTGCCAGAATTCCCACCACCAGGAAGACGACAATAAACATCTCAAACATTCCGCGGTCCATCCCCCGGAATGACAGTTCACTCGGACAGTTGACCGCGTAGATGTCATAAAAGTTGTCGTCCACTGTCACCCTGGTTGCAAGCACGGTCGTGCTCTCCACAAGGTAGGTTGTAATCTTTCCGGCATCGTTCGGCGTAAAGAGCTCCGTTCCCTCCTCCTCACTGTGCTTTGCGTTATTGTAGACAAAATTCCTGTCCTCATCGATCACAATAAGGCGGAAGCCATAATCGGTCAGTTGTTCCGCCATGCCATCCCAGCTGTCACTCTCTAACACCTCCGGGAACCCGGCATACACTTCCGTGTATCTGTCCGCAAGCTGTGAGTGGCTGCCGTACCATCTTAGAAATTCATCCTTGAACAAGCAGATCATCGATCCGCCGATTCCAAGCAGCACCAGCATGGCAAGAAGCACCATAAATGTGTTTGTCCAAAACAGTTTTTTCCTGATCGTCATTCGTGTGCCGTCTCCCTTTTCTTACAAAACCTGTGTTTTTTCACAATCTCTTCTGCCGCAAGCCAGAATACTTCCGCCGCATAGCTGATTCCGGTGCCAAGCAGCGCTCCCGCAAGCACATCACTCGGATAATGCACGCCCAGATACAGTCTGGAAAATCCGATCAGTGCAGCAAGTACGAGTGCCGGTATTCCATAGCGCTTCGGCAGTTTCCGGAACAGAAGCACTCCCACGGCAAACGATGCCGCCGTGTGCCCCGACGGAAACGAGTAATCCGTCGGAGGCGTAATCAACGGAATCAGACCGCGGATGCAGTCATAAGGTCTGCTTCTGGCAATCAGATGTTTCAACAGCATATTGTTGAAAAGCAGCGACAGCACAAGCGCCAGCAGCCCCATGCAGCCGATCCGCCTTGTTTCTTCGGTACCAGAAGGAGCAGTGAAATTGCAATCCAGACCGCCCCGCATTTCCCAGCGTTGTGATTCCGCGGAAAGTCCGGGTTGCCGCATCATTTCTCATAAACTCCTGTATGTACATCAAAAATCCACTGTCCAGATCCATCAGCTGTTCTAACATGTTTTCCTCTTTTCTGCGCCGTCTCGTAACTTTCGGCACCATGCACCTATCCCGGTGCGATACGTTTATTCTAGGAGCCACGCCTAAACAGCATCTCGAAAAAGTTAAACATTTTCTAAACAACCGTTACAGAATCATGAGAAGTGTTCCCGCCACAATCAGCACAAGACCAAACGCCGCCTTTTTCGTCAGCTTCTCATGGAATACCAGATAGGAAAAAGCGATTGTGACAAGGATACTCAATTTATCAATCGGCACTACCACGCTCGCAAGTCCGTCCTGCAGCGCTTTGTAATAGCAGAGCCAGGAACCGCCGGTTGCAAGTCCCGACAGACAGATAAATCCCAGTTCCCTCCTGTCAATCCTGCCAATCTCCTTCTGCTTGCCCTTCGCAAATACCATGATCCATGCCATCAAGAGCACCACCGCTGTCCGGATTGCCGTTCCGAGATTGGAATTGAGTCCCTCGATGCCGATCTTGCCGAGAATCGAAGTAAGACTTGCAAAAACGGCGGATAGGCAGGCGTACAAAAGCCAGCTCTTTTTCTCCTGCTCCGCGCTCTTTCCGTCTCCTTCTTCTGGATCATAAGGAAGGTACCGGCGCCAATTAAGATGACACACACAATCTTAAGTGCGCTGACTTCCTCTCCCAAAAAAAGAAACGCCAGCACAATGGTCAGAATTGTACTGGACTTATCAATCGGAACCACCTTATTCACGTCACCTGCCTGCAAGGCATGAAAGTAGCACAACCAAGATGCTCCCGTCGCAACCCTGAGAGAATCAGAAACAGCCATGTCTTGCCGGATACAGCCGCAATGCCGTCCTGTGCCCCCACGACGAACACCATAATCCATGAAAAAACAAGAACCACGATCGTGCGGATCGCCGTCGCCACATCCGAGTCTGTATGGCGGATACCGCATTTTGCCAGAATCGACGTAAGTCCGCAAACAGCGCAGAACCAAACGCATAGAAAATCCACATACGAATGCCTCCTTTACGATACACCTTTTCTCCCGCGTATCACAATAATGTCATTTAACTTTAAGAGTGTGTCCTTCTGCGGCAGGATGGATAAATCGTCGCGCAGAATTAAAAACACCGTCAGCTGCTGCTCATCCTGCACTTCTCCACGGTCTTTCCCGCATATCTTCTGTCCACAAAATCTCCGCAATCTCCTTGATGTCCGCATCCTGGATATTTGAGATGCTGCTCTTTCTCTGATACTGCTCCACGAATCCGGCGCTGATGATACCGGTCGGGATCGCTACCACGCCAACGCCGAGATACGCAATACAGATCGCCATCAGACGCCCCAGCGTCGTGATCGGATAAATATCGCCGTATCCGACCGTAAGAAGCGTTGACATGCTCCACCAGACGCCGCTGAATGCATTGCGGAACACTTCCGGCTGCGCGTCATGCTCCACACTGTACATGCACAGACTGCTCGCAAGCATCAGGATCACCACGATAAACACCGAGGAAATGATCTGATTCCGCTTCTCGTACAGTACCGTCGTGATGACATTAAATGAATCATATCTTGCATTCAAGCGGAAGAGATGAAAGATTCTTGCCACCCGGAGCATCCGAAAGATCACAAATCCGGACAAAAAGAACACCGGAACAATGGTCAGAATGTCCACCACGCCGTCAAAAGACACCATAAAGCGCAGTCTGGCGCGGCATTTGCGCATTCCCGGATATAAAGATCCGCCGTCCAGATGCGGAGCACATACTCCACACAAAAATAAACAGCGTGATGACCTCCACCACGAAAAAGAAACCGGACAGAAAGTCCAGTTCCTCAAACGTCTGTAAAAATGTAACCAGAATATTTGAGACAATCGTAATTGTGATAAAATATCGAACGCACGGCTGATCCGGTTACTCTTATCTCCAATCTGGATAATGTTAAATATTTTTTCTCTCACCTTATGAATCCATCTCCCAGCGTAACTCTGATATTTTCGGTGTCCGACGGATCCTACCGGTCATGGACGGCTCCGATCAGTTCCCGGATATCCTCCACCTGATAGCGCTCCATGTAGGCGCGGATTCCGTCAACGATCTCCTCCGTCGCATGCGGATGATAGAAGTTCGCCGTACCGACCGAGACTGCGGTCGCACCGGCAAGAATCATCTCGATGGCATCCTCCGCCGTCTGGATTCCGCCCATTCCGATAATCGGAATCTTTACCGCCTGCGCACTCTGGTAGACCATGCGCACCGCGACCGGATGCACTGCCGGACCAGACATACCACCCGTGCGGTTTGCCAGCGCAAAGCATCTTCTGTGAATATCAATCTTCATTCCTGTGATCGTATTGATCATGGAAAGCGCATCCGCACCGCCCGCTTCCGCCGCGCGCGCCATCTCCGTGATGTCGGTGACATTCGGGAAAGCTTCATGATGACCGGCTGCTTTGCATGGCGTTTCATCTCTTTGTGACTTCTTCGACCATCTTCGGATTCTGTCCGAACGCAATACCGCCTTCCTTTACATTCGGGCAGGAAATATTGATCTCGAGCAGATCTACCGGCTGGTCGGAAAGCCGCTCCACCACATCAATGTATTCTTCCGTCGTATGTCCGCAGACATTGACGATGATCTTCGTGTCATATTTTTGAGGAACGGGATGTCCCTGTCAATGAACAGGTCAATGCCCGGATTCTGTAAACCGATCGCATTGAGCATGCCGCCATAGACCTCAGCCACACGCGGCGTCGGATTTCCTTCCCACGGCACATTTGCGACGCCCTTAGTCACAACTGCTCCCAGCTTATTCAAATCGACAAACTCCGAATACTCCTCCCCGGAACCAGAACGTGCCGGATGCCGTCATAACCGGATTCTTCAGTGCGACACCGCACAGATCAATGCCAAGATTCATCAGAAATCCACCTCCTCTGCCCGAAATACCGGTCCTTCCTTACAGACTCTCTTGTTCTTCACATTGGAATGCGCATCCTTCTCTGTGGACTTGCAGACGCAGGCAAGGCAGGCGCCGATGCCGCACGCCATGCGCTCCTCCATGGAGATCCAACATTCGATGTCTTCCTTTGCGGCATACTCCTTTAAGGCGCGGAGCATCGGAAGCGGTCCGCAGGCGTAGATCACATCCGCGGTCAGCCCGTTCTCGCGGATGGCGTCGAGCACATTGCCCTCCGTTCCCACACTGCCGTCCTCCGTTGCGATATAGACCTCTCCCTGTTTGCGGAACTCATCCAGCAGAAACAGCTCATCCCGGTATCCAAGCACAATCTGTTTCTCGCAGTTTAACTCTTTTGCGAGCTCTAACATCGGCGGAATCAATGCCGCCGCCGATTAAAAACGCCTTTTCTCCTGCTTCGGAAAGCCGTTGCCAAGTGGTCCTATCACCTTAAGCTGCATACCGGTGTGCATGGAAGAAAACTCTTCGGTTCCCTTTCCCGCCACGCGGTATACCAGACGGAGCGCGCCGTCCTTTCTGTCGATCTCACAGATACTGATCGGTCTCGGGCAGCCTGCTGCCTTCCTTACAGTAGACCGATACAAACTGCCCTGCCTTTGCATGCGCCGCGATCTGCTCGGTGTGCAGCCACATGCTGTAAATATCGTCCGCAATCTCTTCCTGTTTGATTATGATTGCCGTCTCTTCAAATTTCTGTTGTGTTGTATGCATGATCTTTTATTTTTCCTTATCTTCATATACCACTTGTCCGTCCACAAGTGTCATTCGCACTTTACCGGTGACTTTTCTGCCGTCAAACGGGGTATTCCTGCCCTTGCTGAAAACGTATTCTTGTCAATCACGTACGTCTCGTCCGGGTCAAAAATAACGATGTCTGCGACCTTTCCAGGCTCAATATCTCCCTTGTCGATTCCGATGATCTTCGCCGGATTGTAGCTCATCTTCTCCGCCATCTGCATCGGCGTCAGATACCCGCCGAGTACAAGCTCCGTGTACGTTAAGCATGCGGCGGTCTCAAGACCCACAATACCGAACGGTGCGGATTTCATGGAGGTATTCTTGTCCTCAAACGTGTGCGGCGCATGGTCGGTTGCGATCACATCCATCACGTCATCCCGCAGTCCCTCTTTTAACGCCTGTACATCCTCCTTCGTGCGCAGCGGCGGATTCATCTTGTAATTCGTGTCCGCATCCGCCTCGATCGCCACTTTTTTCTCCGTATCCACGGTCGGCTCGATCTTCCTGATGTCATCGGAGTCAGTGTAAAATGATGCGGGCACACCTCTGCCGTCACATGGATTCCCTCCATCTTAGCATGCTTGACCATGCTGACAGAATCCTTCGTGGAGCAGTGGCACAAGTGCAGTCTCGCCCCGGTATCCCGGCTTAACATGATGTCCCTGGCAATGATGATGTCCTCCACGGAATTCGTGATGCCGCCAAGTCCAAGTTCTCTGGCGTTGACATCCGCATTCATGACACCGCCGTTGACAAGATTGATGTCCTCGCAGTGAGCGAGCACCGCAATGTTGTACTTCGCAGCAAGTTCCATCGCCTCTCTGTAAAGCTGTGCATTCATGACGGATTTGCCGTCCTCACTGATGGCAGGAATTCCAGCTTTCACCATGCCCTCGATGTCGGAAAGCTCCTTTCCCTGCTGTCCCTTCGTCACCGCACCGACCTGTAGCACGTTGGCAGCGCCGACGGTCTTTGCTTTGTTGTGCACATAGTTCACAACATCCGGATTATCCACGACCGGCTTGGTGTTCGGCATGGCAAGAATCGTCGTAAATCCGCCGTGCACTGCTGCCCTTGCGCCTGTCTCGATCGTCTCCTTCTGTTCAAATCCCGGATCTCTTAAATGCACATGCATGTCGATAAACCCCGGCATGACAAAGCAGCCCTTCGCATCGATCACGCGGTCGCATTTTTCCTTGATACTCTTCTCGGTTCTGGCCACAACCCCGTTCTCCACCAGCACATCCAGTGTCTCATCCGTTCCGGTGGCAGGATTGATTACGCGTCCATTTTTGATCAATATGGTCATCTTTTTTTCCTCCATTGTATGAGTTCATCTTATCATATCCGCCTACAGTTTTCCATACAATTCCAGCGGCATACGCCTTCACATAGATCCCTCCGGGCGGTAATCCTCCTCTAAAGCTCTCCCTGCTTTCTGATCTGCTGCAGGATTCCGGCATCCGCATAGGCGATGGTTCGCTCAATCAGAACTTTGTTCTCGCGCAGAAGTTCCGCAAGCAGTTCTTTTAACTCGTCGAGCCCCGTTCCCTCTCTTGCCGAGACTGCCAGGGTATGATCTGCCCTCAGATCATGCAGCGGCTCCCGCTCCGTCACCGCATCCTGCTTGTTAAAGAGCGTGATGACCGTCTTTTCCCGGATATCCAGCTGATAGAGCGTGTCATAGACAATGTGCATCTGCTTCTCGTGCTGCGGGTTGGAAGCATCCACCACATGCAGAATGTAGTCCGCATATTTTGCCTCCTCGAGCGTACTCTTAAACGCCTCGATCAGATGGTGCGGCAGCTTCCTTATAAAACCGACCGTATCGGTCAGAAGAATCTCCTGTCTGCCCGGAAGTTCTAAGACGCGCGTTGTCGGGTCAAGTGTGGCAAACAGCTTGTCCTCCTCCAACACCCCGGCGTCGGTAAGCCGGTTCAACAGTGTGGACTTTCCGGCATTCGTGTAGCCGACGATCGCCGCCACAGGCATCCCGTTTCGTGCGCTTCGCGCGTGTGATCTCGCGGTGCTGGCGCACCTCCTTTAATTCCCGGTTCAGCTGTGCGATGCGGTCTTTGATGAGACTTCTGTCCATCTCCAGCTTTTTCTCACCCGGCCCTCGTTCCGATTCCGCCGCCGAGTCTGGACATGGAACGCCGAGGCCGGTCAGACGACGGCTGAGGCGGTATTTTAACTGCGCCAGTTCCACCTGTATTTTTCCCTCGCTCGTCGTGGCGCGTGCCGCAAAGATATCCAGGATAATCAGCGTGCGGTCCATCACCTTGGTGTCTAACATCTGCTCTAAGTTCTTAAGCTGTGCCGGTGAAAGTTCATCATCACAGACGATGCCGTCGCGCCCGCTCTGCGATCATCGCCGCGATCTCCGCCACTTTTCCGGTGCCCACATAGGTGCCCGGGTGCATCAGTTCCCTCTTCTGGATCAGTGTGCCGACCACGACAGCTCCCGCTGTCCTGACAAGCTCCGCCAGCTCTGCCACAGAGTCCTCGGCATCATCCCCATCCTGCTCGCTCCGCCGACCAGAATCACCTTTTCGATCTGATCTTCCAATTCAATAATTTCTGCCATGCTGCTCCTTTTCTACTGTCCGCTGTCTCCGCTTCCGTCTGTTCCGACATCGGCTCCGCTGTCGGTTCCATCTGCACCGTCTGTTCCGTCCGTTCCGCTATCGGTTCCGTCCGTTCCGCTGTCTGCTTCTGCTGTTCCGATATCCTCCGTCACGACCACTTCCCCCTGCACTTCTGTGCCCGCCGGCGTATCCACCCGGCTTTTAAGAAATGTATTCACGCAGTGCCTCCGCATCATCAGGGTACGCGGCTGTATAAGCGGTCATCACCTCATAAGCTCCCGCAAAATCTCCGGTATACTCCATGCAGATAATCTGATTCTGCAGCAGCGCGCGCCTGTTCGGAACACTCTCCATCGAAAGCCCCTGCTCGATGTAGGAAAGCGCACCGCTATAATTCAGCTTGCCCATCTCGATCTGTGCCAATGCATTCATCGCTTCCGAATCCGCGACACTCGCATCCACATAAGCCTGATAATACATCTGCGCGTTCGCCGTGTCCTGCTGTGCCTCATATACCTGCGCAAGCGTCAGGTTCGCCGCTGCACTGCCTGCATCGATCGCGGACGTCAATTCTTTGATTGCGTTGTCATACTGCCCCAGCAGGTAGTAAATCTCCCCCTGTATGCAAGACTTTCCGCATCATTTCCCTTGATGGAAAACGCGTCGTTTAAATATGCTTCGCCCTCCTCTGACAGATCGTAGGCGGCAAGGTTCTTGTAAATATTGATATAAAGTTCATAATCCGAATGGTTATACTTGACCGCATCCGCAAAATCCTGCTTCGCCCCATCCATCCCCGGTGCCAAGCTTTAAACATCCGCGCAGATAGTAAGCGTTGGCGTTCTTCCCGTCATAATCAATCATGGCGTTGTACGTCCTGCGTGCTCCCTCAGTGTCCTGTGCGGCATACTGGGCTGCCGCCTTGTAATAGCAGATGTCGATCTCCAGATCGGTAATTTTTCCGGTGCAGCACGCAAGCGCTCCGTCAAATGCCGCCAGTGCCCCTCATAATCCCCGCTCTGCATGCTCTCTATGCCAATCTTGCGGTAGGAAAGCTCATCCTCCGTGCGCTCATTCGCACATCCGGCAAGAAGCGCGGCTGTCACAAGCAAAAACACCGCCGCTTTTCCCTGTATGTTCTATGGTGATTGATTTCCATTCGTCTTCTCATCTTAATTCCTTTACTATAATGAAGCCACCAAAAGTATAAACGATATTTTCCTTCCCCGCAAGGTGATTTCCCGCTGCAACAAGCGATATCTTCCAGGTACATGACTTTTCTATCTCATGCCGTCCCGAATCACGCGCGCCGTGTTTTGATAGGCAATCTGCTCCACGGCGTCTTCGGAGAGTCCTCTCTTTCGCAGCGCATCGAAAAGCAGCGGCAGCTTCATGCAGTCACTGATCTCAAATTCGCCTGAGATTCCGTCAAAATCCGTACCGAGTCCCACACATTCGATACCGCCCCTGTCAATCAGATGCATTGCGTGATCGCAGATGCGTTCGATACGGCTCACTTTATCCATCTCGTCCTCATTCAGAAAAGTCGGTTCCAGATTCAGTCCCGCCACCCGCCGCACTCTGCCAATTCGCGGATCATCGCGTCGGTAAGATTGCGCGTTGCCGGCGCCAGTGCCCGGCAGTTGGAATGTGATGCCACGAATGGCACGCCGCTTCGCCGGGACGCTTCTGCGACATCCCGGAAACCTCCGTCGGATAAATGGGAGACGTCGACTAAGATTCCCAGTTCCTGCATATAGCGCACTGCCTCTTTTCCAAATCCGGTCAGCCCACGGCTCATCTCCTCCGGCTTTTGGGAATGGCAGTGTCCCAGACAGTTGTCGTCATTCCAGGTCAGTGTCACAAGTCTTACGCCGAGATCGTAAATTTCCCGGATTTTGTCCATTTTCCCATCAATCAGAGAACCGTTCTCAATCGTGAGAAACGCCGATATTTTCCCAGCATCCTGATTCTGCTTCAATTCCTCCGCGTTGTGCGCCGCGGCAAACCGGTCGCTGCACTGCTCCATGGTATGGCGGAAAATGTCATACATTTTCCTCATGAGTGCTTCCGCCGGCGGCATCTCTTCTAAGCCGAACCAGTCCGGATCATTTCTCTGCGGCAGAAACATCGCAAAAACTGCGCACCTGCCTCTGCCTGCTGCAGGCGCAGTCCATCTACCATCGTGTGATCAAGTTCCAGAAACGTCTCTGTTTTCTGCGCTAACGCGCTTCCCAATGTATCACAATGCATATCAATATAACGCATCATTTTCTCCATTTCCGGGCAGAGTTCCTTCTTGTTTTCCGGACTGCTGCCCTGTCTTTTTCTTATTATAAAGAACCCGCGGACTTTATACAATATGCCGGTCGCTGGATTTTGTACAGCATTTTCTCTGTTTCCACTGTTTTCATACAAAGGAGCGCCTTGCGGCACTCTCTCTGTGAAAGAAATATATAAATTTTGAAGCAAGCTTTTTCTTCCGGGCGGTTTCCCCGGTTTTACAGATGCCAGATGTCCTCATTGTACTGTGCGATCGTACGGTCAGAGGAGAAGAATCCGGCTTTGCTGATGTTGATGAGCATTTTCTTCGCCCACGCCATGCGGTCTTCATAATCCGCATAGATGCGCTCCTTGGTTGCCACATAATCCTCGAAATCCGGAAGCGTCATGAACCAGTCTTTGTTCAGAAGTTCGTTGTAAAGACGCTCTAAATTTCTCTGCATCCGACTGCCATCATCTCGTCGCTGACGATAAAGTCCACTGCACGCTTGATGTTCGCATCATTCTCATAGTAGCTTCTGGACACATAATCTGCCTTCTCGTAGTGCTTGATGACTTCCTCGGAGGACTCACCGAAGATGTAAATGTTGTCGTCGCCGACAAACTGATGCATCTCCACGTTTGCACCGTCCATGGTTCCGATCGCTACCGCACCGTTTAACATGAACTTCATGTTGGATGTTCCGGATGCCTCCTTGGAAGCAAGGGAAATCTGCTCATGGATATCTGCAGCCGGGATCAGCTTTTCAGCCAGAGTGACATTGTAGTTTTCTACCATCACAACCTTTAAGTACGGAGATACCTCAGGGTCTTTTGCAATCAGTTCGGACAGGCAGAGGATCAGATGAATGATATCCTTTGCAATCACGTAAGCCGGTGCTGCCTTGCGCCGAAAATCACAGTGATCGGACGGGTCGGCTTCTTTCCTGCCTTGATCTCGAAATATTTGTGGATGACATACAGCGCATTCATCTGCTGTCTCTTGTACTCATGAAGACGTTTGATCTGGATATCGAAAATGGAATTGTCATCCAGCACGATTCCCTGTGTTTTTGCAAGATAATCTTTCAGCTCAGTCTTTCTGCTGTTCTTGACATCAAGCAGGCGCTGCAGAACGGAAGCGTCATCGACAAGCGCGCCGAGCTCTCCAGTTCCATCGCATCCTTCTTAAAGCCCGGTCCGATCAGGATTCGATCAGATCTGCCAGCTCGTGGTTGCAGTGCAGCAGCCAGCGGCGGAAGGTAATGCCATTGGTCTTATTATTAAACTTCTCAGGATAAAGCTTATAGAAGTTGTTGAGCTCCGTATTTTTCAAAATCTCCGTGTGCAGGTAGGCAACGCCGTTGACACTGTAACCGTAATGAATATCCATATGTGAGCCATATGCACACGTTTCTCGTCATCAATGATCGCAACCGACTTGTCATCGTATTTGCGCACCACGCGGCTGTTCAGTTCGTAGATGATCGGAAGAAGCTGCGGAACTGCCTTTTCAAAATGAATCGGCCATTTTTCCAGTGCCTCCGCAAGAATCGTGTGGTTAGTGTATGCGCAGGTCTTCGATACGATCTCAATCGCCTCATCCATCAGAATTCCACGCTGCATCAGAAGACGGATCAGCTCCGGAATCACCATGCTCGGTGTGTATCATTGATCTGGATTGCCGCGTACTCATTCAACTTGTGCAGATCACCGCCTCTTGCCAGCGTCTCGTCGATGATGAGCTGTGCCGCATTGCTGACCATAAAATACTGCTGGTATACACGCAGGATGCGTCCCTTGTCATCCGAATCGTCCGGGTATAAGAACAGCGTCAGGTTCTTTGCAATATCCTCTTTGTCAAAATTGATGCCGTCCCCCACAAGGCTCTCGTCCACGGTCTCCACATCAAACAAATGAAGCTTTGTGGTGCGGTTCTCGTAACCAATCACATCGATATCATACAGTCTGGACTGTAAGGTAAAACCGCCGAACTGTACCGGGTAGGTCACGTTCGTTTTCGTCAGCCAGCTCTCCTTCTCGATCCACGGGTTCGGCTCCTCGTGCTGTAAATTGTGCTCAAATACCTGCTTGAACAGACCGTAGTGATAATTGAGACCCACGCCGTCGCCGTTTAATCCGAGCGTTGCAATGGAATCCAGGAAGCATGCTGCCAGACGACCCAGACCGCCGTTTCCGAGACGGCTCCGGCTCAACCTCCTCGATCTCTGCCAGGTTCTTGCCGTTCTCCGCCAGAACCTGCTTTACTTCCTCATAAATACCGAGGTTGATCAGGTTGTTGGATAACAGCTTACCGATCAAAAACTCGGCGGAGATATAATAAAGCTTGCGCTTTCCCTCGTTGCTCTCCTTTTCCTTCGCCATGCTCTTTGTCATCTCAAGCAGCGCGTAATAAATCTCTTCGTTGGAGCACTGTGCAATGCCCTTACCGTATCTGTTGTTTACGATTTCCTGTACGTTCATGTGAATCCTCCTTGTTTTGCGAAGCAAAATCCGAGTCCTTTGACGAGGAGAGGATTTTACTCCTTGTTTTGCATCCCCAATTACTTTTTGTATTTCCCTGCTGTATGAGAACATTATATGCAGAAGTCCACTTTTTTTCTTGTCATATTATCCCCAAAAGTGGTACAATCCTATCATGAACATTTTAGAGTATGAAAACTATCAGGAAAATTCCACATGGCAACCCGCTGTTTCCTTATATCACCTACCCTTGCTCGATTCCGCTTGACTTTTCGCGCGTGCCTCTGCACTGGCACGATGAGATGGAAATCATCTATATCAAAAGGAACCGGAGCAATCACGGTCGATTTCAAATCCTACGTGGTGACTGAGGGAACCATCGCGCTGATTCTGCCGGGCAGGCTACACAGCATTGAACAGTACATGCAGGAAAGCATGGAATACGAAAATATCATTTTCCATCCGGGCATCCTCATTTCCAAAAAGGCGGACACCAGCAATACCGAATTTCTTGCGCCGCTGTTGTCAGGCGCCCTGTCCGTTCCGCTCTTATATCAGCCGGGATCTCCCTGCTATGCGGAGATTGCCGCCTGCATTGACGCAAACGATGAAATCAGCCGGACGAACCCGCCCGGCTATCAGTTCTTTATCAAGAGCCAGCTCTTTATGCTTTTTTACATCTTATTCAGCAAATGCCTCTTAAAAGAGCCGGCGAAACGCGATCACAAGTCGCTGGAGAAGATGAATCTGATCTTAAAGTATCTGGAGAACCATTATATGGAGCGCATTACGATTGCAGATGTCTCGGCGGAGGTCGGGCTGAGCCAGTCGCATTTCATGAAGTATTTCAAGAATACGATGGGCACTTCCTTCATCGAATATCTCAATGAATACCGCCTGACCATGGCTTCCCGCCTGTTGATCTCCTCCGAATCCTCGATTCTTGCCATCGCAGAGGAAGTCGGCTACGAGAATCTGTCGTACTTTAACCGCACTTTCAAAAAAAGATTCGGCATGACGCCCCGGGATTACCGAAAACAATCCACGAAGCAGTTGTAAAACGGGTCCCACAGAGGATTTTCCTTGTTTTAGACCCGTTTTTCTTCATTTTTCCAGTCAAAATGGTGCTTTTTCTATGTAAAACGGGTCCAGAGCAGATTTTTTCCTCTGCCAGACCCGTTTTTTGCAAAAATCCGGGTCTCACAGTCATTTTTTCCTCCTGTGGACCCGGATACCTCTTTTTCACACGTCTGAACATACCATCTGGACAGTTTTTCTTTTCTCGTGCTTTCTTTCTTTTTCTTACGATTCTATATCAAAGTCAATGCTTCCCATACCGCAGTCCAGATCAATCGTTCCACAGCCCCGGCATTCGTGACTTTGTAGCTTCCGCTGAGATCGAAATAGCTTTCTCCGTTTACCGTGAGATCCCCCATGCCGCAGGACATCTTATAATTATAGTCCTCTTCCCTGCCGCGCAGGTGATGCTGCCATCCCCATGCCGCAATGCGCTTTCACATTCTCTGCCACAATGCCGTCCAGCGCAAATGATCCCATACCGCAATCCAGCTTAATATCTTTATAGGTGCCTCCTTCCAGATCAATATCACCGGCTCCAAGCTTGATGTCCAGGGTTCCTGTCACAGCAAAATCTGCTCCCGTCAGTTCCCCTGCTCCACATTCAGCTCCATCGTTCTACAGTTCACACTGCCCGATGCAAAATCTGCATCTGCCGCCCCGATGTCAAAGTCCATGGTATCAAAGGTCATTTTCTCCGGAATCTCAATCACAATCTGCGCATCATAATTGTCCGGAAACTGCTTATGAATCTCATACTGAATCTGAAGCGTATCTTTATTTATATCCCCTTTATAATATTTTTCTTTGCAGCCGTAGGTTCTCACCACAAGGTTTTTATCATCCGTCCCCTGCTTGACATAGATTTCCGCAGCATCAATATCAATATCCAGATTTTTTATGCCGGCTGCCTCATAGGTATAAACTTTTGCATCGTCGTCTGCTCCCCAGTCATCCTCTGTGTCTTCTTCATCCGAAGAATAGTAAAGTTCATATGGCCGGATATGCCAGTTGCCCGCATCCAGTTCTCCTCTTTCCGCCATGCGTCTGATTGCCCCAAAGCCTCCGCCAAGCAGAGCGGAGATGCCGCCGAGCAATAATCCCATTCCCCCGAGAACTGCCACAATGATCAGGCAGATTTTTGAAAATTTTTTCATGCTGCCGCACGCTCCTTTCTCTTATTAAATGGCTTTTTGCAAAGCTTCCAGATTCCTTTCAATGCCCAGGGAAGAAATCCTCCGAAAATCCAGACCACAAGAACCACCGCAAGGGACACCGAACGCAAGGACGATGAGTCCTCCTCCCATAAGCCCGATTCCGATTGCAGGATTTCCTGCAAATGCGGTTCCGATTCCTGCACCAAAGAGCACCACACCGCAGATTAACAGTGCGCCCATGATGCCACAACCGCTATTGCAATTCCAAACAGCGCCGCCACAATGCCGAGCAATGCTGACAGTATGACCAGAATCATCACCAGCCACACCGGCGAAGTGATGACCAGAAGAACGATCGCCCATCCCGGCATTCCATCCTTCTCCTGCGTAGAATACGCTGCATTCTGCGCTGCTCCCTGTGGTACTCCCTTCGATGCGTTCTGCGCTGCTCCCCTGCACTGCCAGATTCCACTCTGCTCCTGTTGCTGCTCCCTCCGGTGCGCTCTGCACTGCCGGATTCAACTCTGCTCCTGCCGCTGCTCCCTGCGCGCCGGAAGAACACGCTTCCCCGGGCTGCACACCCAGATCTTTGATAATGCTGTCCGCCACTTTCTGCGGCGATTCCAGTTCTTCTAATATCTTTGCCTCATTTGCCTCTCCGGCGTCCTCGAAATAACTGCGGTAAAATGCAAGTGCCTCCGTTCTTTCCTCCTGTGAAATCCCGGACAGCAGCGCTTCCAGCTGCCTTAAAAATTCATCTTTGTTCATCTTCAAACTCCCTCCTCGGAAAATAACTCTGATATTTTCGAAGAATAGTCATCCCATTCTCTGCGATAATCGTCCAGTTTCATTCTTCCCTCATCCGTAATCCTGTAGTAGCGCCTGTTGCGGCCTCCACATTCTCTGTCATACACCATAAGGCATCCATCTTTCTGCAGTCTTCGCAAAACCGGATACAGTGTGGATTCTGAAACCTCAATCGCCACTCTCACATCCTGCGTGATCTTATATCCGTAGGTTCCTTCTTCCTCCTTTGACACGACAGCAAGAACAATCGCATCCAAAAGGGCTGCGCCTGTATTAAACACAATATTACCGGCTCCTTTCCTGTTCTGTCTGATATTACTTATATGTTTATAATATTATTTTGTTATCAATACTATATATCATATAATATAGTATTGTCAATATTATTATTCAAAAATGATACATTCATTTTCTAAAAGAGAAAAAAAAGAATCCCGCAAACAGGAATGCTCCTATGAATCAAAAAATCGTACATGCATGTGTAACGCTTACACAACATGTAACGATTTACATTTTGATTCGCTTTATCTCCGGCTTCTGTCTGCCCTACGCTTCCCAGTCCGCGCGTTTGATAATCCCCACGCCGATCGGATACGGTCCGGTATGAACGCCAATCGTTGCGCCGATCTGGTAAATCTCAATCTCATCAATCCCCAGGCGCTCCTCACGAGATCTTTTAACATCTCACGAAAATGACAGGCTTCCTCATAATCATAGCCATAGCCGATGGCAAACTGTATTCGCCCGGCTTTGCGGTGCGTTCGTCCAGATAAGCCTTGAGCATCTCAATTACTTTCTGCATGGATTTTTCCCGGCTTCGCGCAATGCCGGAGGCAAAAATCTCGCCCTCCTTCAGAGTAATAAGCGGCTTGATTTTTAATGCGCTTCCCGCAATTCCCATCACTTTTCCGATTCTTCCGCCATGCTTTAAGTAATCAATGCTTCCGATCGTAAAGAAGATCCTGCCGCTCTCCCTTATGGCAAGGAGCCTCTTCACCATGCGGTCATACTCCCAGCCGAGGTCGCGCAGCCGGCATGCTTCAAGTACATACAAGCCCTGCAGCACCGTGTTGATCTCTGCGTCAATGACTGTGATGCGCGCCTTTGGATATTCCTCTAAAATCATATTCTGGCAGTCGTCGCTGACTGCATGGAGCCGCTGAACTTCGTCGTGATACAGATACAGATCATCGGAACATCCTGCTTTGCGAGCGGGAGAAAAACCTGATAATAATCATCCACCGACGGCATCGACGTCTTCGGAAATACATCCGGATGATCCACCATTCTCTGATAGAACTCGCGGATATCCAGTTCCACCCTCTTTCAGATAAGTTTCTCCATCAAAAGATACATAGAAAGGCACCACCAGAATATCGCGCTCTCTTGTGAGCTCTCTTGAAAGGTCTAACGACCCGTCACTGATAATTTGAATCTTTTCCTGCATAAATCTCCTTCATAATCTGTTCATCAGAATAAATAAACACCGCGCTCCGTGACACGGATCTCCGGGATTACCGTAAGCGCCATAAAAGAAAGGGTAACAAACGGATCTACATTCTCTGAGATACCAAGTTCTCTCGTCTCCTTCTGCATGGCAGAGAGCTTTTCCGTGACTTCCTCATACCGTCTGTCGCTCATAAGACCGCGATCGGCAGCGGCAGTACATCGATTACCTTTCCGCCGGACACGATCGCATAGCCGCCCTGCTGCTCCTCCACAGTCCGGATGGCAAGCAGAATGTCATCGTCATTGTCTCCCGCCACAATCAGATTGGGAATCGTGCGCAACGGACGTCGCTACGGCACCGCCCTTTACGCCAAAGCCCTTGAGCGGTGCCACACCGATCTCTCCGGTCTTGCCGTGACGTTCCACCACACAGATCTTATTGTATACTTCATTCGGGACAAAATATCCGTTTTCTGTCGGCACTTCTTCCACCAGATGCGTCGTCACGATCTGATGCGCATTCATCTGTATCACATCGGTCTTTCCGTTGCATGCAAGCTGAATCCGCTCTCTGGAAAGCTCCCCGACATGAACCGTGTGAAGCAGTTCCTCCGGCACTGGAACCCAGTAATCTTTCTTATAGTCTTCCTCTCCCAGGATCCTGCCGTCCTTCATCACATCGGTCGGACGCACCTCCTCCAGATTATCGAGGAACACAATGTCGGCGTGATATCCGGCTCCGATGGCACCGTATCCCTTGAGCCCGTAAAACATTGCCGGCTGGTAGCTTCCCATCTTGTAGGCCTTTGCCACCGGAACCCCAAGTGCAATCGCCTTGCGGATACAGGTGCTGATATGTCCTTCCTTGCGGATTTCCTCGATATGCTTATCGTCGGTGCAGAATGCGCACTGGTCGAGCGCCACATTGGCATCTAAAAGCGTGCGGATTAACGTTTCAAGATTCTTGGCACCGCTTCCCTCACGGATATAGATGTGAAAACCGGCGCGCAGCTTGTCGAGCACTTCCTCGGAGTTCGCACACTCATGATCATTCTCCACGCCAGCCAGACGGTACGCCTGTACCGCCTTTCCTGTAATGCCCGGTGCATGTCCGTCGATGTGCTTCTTTGCAAAAAGTTCCAGCTTATCCGACATCCGGCGCTCGCCCTGGTAACACTCCACAAAACGCATGGTCTCCCCGAGTCCCAGCACTCGTGCATCATCCACATACTTCATCATATCGGACGCCAGAAACTCCCCGCATCCGTTTGTCTCCACATCGGTTGCCGGAACAGAGGACGGAATCATGAAGAAAATATGTACCAGCGCCTTGCCCGCACATTTCAGAAAATAATCCATTCCCTTCACACCGCACACATTGACAATCTCGTGCGGATCCGCAACAATGGTCGTCGTTCCCGCCTGCACCAGCACCTTGGACAATTCGCCCGGAGATACCATACTGGATTCAATATGCATATGGGCATCCAGAAATCCCGGTACCAGATATTTTCCGGTACAGTCGATCTCCCGCTCACCCTCGTAGGAACCGACTCCCACGATCGTATCGCCGCAGATTGCCACATCCGCTTCCAGAATCTCCTCCGTGAATACGTTCAATACTTTGCCGTGCTTTAATACAATGTCTGCTTTCCGGATTCCGTTCGCGCAATCCAGCCGTCTCTTTCTGTCTACCATAGATTCCTTCCTCTCCTCCGTTTACGAAAACAATCCCTTAAAGAGTCCGCGATCGAGCTGAATACATTTGAGAAAATGTGCCTACGCTCGAGAGCACGCTGTGTCTCCTCCGCCGTCCTTAAAGGAATGGTACAGTGACTCCGCATAATCCACAAGGCTGTCAAGATTGATTCCCAGGGATGTAATCTTTAAGAGCAGATCCACGATCTGCTGACGCTCGGAATCTGACAGTGTCACATTATATTTGCTGCAGGCATCATCAATTGCCTGATTGATGCTCGCCTCATCTTTCAGATCATTCTGTGCAATGACCGACTTGATGTAAGCGATAAACTCTTCCACTTCCTCATCGGAAAGTCCGGCAATCGACTGTTCTAACTGCCCGGTAACCACGAGCTCATTTAAGGATGCGTCGATGATATCCGCATTGATCGTCTCACCTGTCATCTCCTGGTATGCCTTGATACGCCGACAAGCGCCGCCGTACCGGAGATCTCCTGCGGTCCTGCAACGATGATATCCGCATCGGTAATACCCGCCGTTGTCAACGCATTTTTGTACATGCCGACTGTACAGTAATTGATATTCCTGGTTGAAATATTTAATCCGTTTCCCTTATCGCGTTTTACGATCACAACGGAAGACCATGACTTGCTTCCGATCTGTGAGGAACTGATATAGGAATCCAGATACTGATGCTCCTCTGCATTCGTTGTGTAGACCACATCATAATTGCCAAGGTTCGCCGGATCAATCCCCATCAGGGAAAGCACCGTATTCTTCTGGGCATCCGTCAGATCCGCTCCCAGCGCAAGATATGGCTTATCATCCGCCTGGATTGTCACGTTATCACTGTTTGCTCCCGTGGCAGCGTCCTCCGCTGCCGAAGCCTGTGACTGATCCTGCGCCTCTGCCGAAGTCTGATCCTGCCCTGCCTGATTCTGCGACTCTGCTGAAGTCTGATCCTGACTTGTCTGGTCTACGACAACCTCTCCCTCTACATTCGCTGATGTATCCGCCGCGGATGCCGTCACAGGCGCCGATGCAAGCATCACCGCAGCCAGAAATAAACTGGTAACTCTCATTCCATTCTTTTTCATGTGAAATCCTCCTTCCAAAACAAGTCTCTATTTTACTACGAACTTTCCCTAAAACAACCGGCGTTTTTCCCTCCAGTAGTTTTATTTATATAAATTTAAGAAACCTGTCCGGCAAGATTACAGTTCCACATGCACGTTCAGCCAAGCCGCAATATCCGCCATGACCTGATCGCGGTCTGTCTCGTTTAAAATCTCATGGCGGTCATCCTCGTACAGGCGGTAGGTAATATCCGAAACCCCCGCATCTTTGTACATCCCGTACACCTTCTTAACTCCCTCTCCCAGATCTCCGACCGGGTCATCCGCACCGGATACAAAAAACAGCGGCAGATTTTTCGGGACCTTTTTTATATTCTCCATCTGATTATCAAACAATACCGCCTCCATCAGGCCTTTGTAGCCGTTTACGGTAAACAGAAAAGTACAGCGCGGATCAGCATAGTATGTCTTGACATTCTCCACATTCTGGACAGCCAGCTGTTGGCATGCAATCCTTTCCATATAAATCATAACGCTTGTACGGCTTGCTGTAGGAAAGGCTCTGCATCAGGCGGCTTCTGTAATGCCATCCACGGAATAGTGCGATCGTACGGCATAAAACAGTCAAACTTCATCGTGCTATCCGGCATTGCCCCGGTTCCCATGATGACGGCGCCAGCCACTCCCTCCGGGTGAATACACAGGTATTTGCGCAGCATGTAAGATCCCATGCTGTGTCCCATCATAAAATACGGCACGCCGGGGTTCTCTGTCTGGATCGTCGTGCGCAGCGTGTGCATATCCTCGACGAGGCGTGTCACTCGGATCCGGCTCTGCAAAATATCCCAATTCCTCCTCGGATGCAACCGACGCACCATGTCCCAGATGATCATGTCCGACCACAAGGACCCCCTGGTCATTTAAAAATTCCGCGAACGGCTTATAGCGTTCAATATACTCCACCATGCCGTGCGTGATCTGCAAGACCGCCCGGTACTCTCCGCTCTCCGGCATCCACTTTACCGCATGAATCTTCGTCTTTCCGTCCTTTGATAAAAAACTGAACTGTTTTTCTTTTGTCATAGCATTGTTCCCTCACTTTTTATTATTTATACTCTCTGATTCCTGCTCTCTGCTCTGTATCCTTTGCAGCAAAACCGGCATCATCCGGCTTCCCCTGCCGACTGCAGGATGCTCTTGCAGACATTCTCCAGTTCATCCGCGCTGCTCTTCTGCTCTGCCAGTTCCTCCTGCATGCCGGATACATATTTCAGGAATGCCTCCCTGGCGCGCACATTTCGTCCGCCGACTGCTGCAGCACATCTGCTCTCGCGACCGCCGTATCCTGGATCAGCCCCCTCAGCCCGATCTGTCCGGTCTCATAAGCCGCCATATTCTGCGCACAGTCGCGGTAAAGCTTTCCCATGGAAATATTATTCTCCTTGAGCAGCTCGTTTAAGTGGTGTACCTGCTCCTCCAGAGACGCGATCCGTTCTTCCGCCTCCCCAAGCTGGTCTTTTAACGCCAGCGCCTCCTGCTCATAATCGTCCGCATATGCACGCACCTGCTCTGCCGCCGTCACAAACCGGGTTCCGCTCTCCCCCATTCTTCCTGCTTCGATCGCAGAATTGAGCGCCAGCACCCCCATCGTTTTCGACAGTTCCTCCATGCGCTCTGCCCTCTCACCAAGTGCCTGGCGCATCTCGCGAAGCGCCTGCGGAGCCTCCGAGATATGCTTCATCGGCGTCGTAAAGTGCTTGTTGTTCTCCACGATCTCGACGACCTTTTCATTCTGCCCCTTCACCTGCTCCATAAAAACGCTGTGGTTGGCGTCGAATGTCGCGATTCCGTTATTCATTGTAATCAACGTATTGTGAAGTTCTCCCGCCGCCTGCGCGCCGTTCTCCGACAACTCCCCGTTCTGCTGCATCTGCTGTTCGATCTCTTCGATCTCTTTTTCCATCTGTGCACGCGAGGCTGTCATGCGTGCAAACTGTTCCTCCGCGGTATCCTTCTGTCCTGCGATCTTATGGAGCAGCTCCCTCTCGCGTTTCTCCGTCTCCCTTAATGCCGCAAGTTCCTCTTCTAATAAAGCCTTTTCTCTCTTTCCACTAAACATAGCTACTCCTTCTGTCCACCCGCCACGTTCTATTTATAGTTGCGAATGATGAGCTGGACACTCTCCATTCCCTGATATACATTGATTTCCGGATAGTAAATCACCGACATCCGGATGGCATTCGCCCTTCCGCGAAGCGCAGCGTCCACCTCCGTCTGCCCGTATTTTTCGCTGTAATACTGCTTCCATGCCTCCACATCCCCAAAATAGACCGCAGAGACATGTTCTCCCGCCGCCGTCATAAGGGACAGCTTCAACACATTCTGGTTCCTGCCCACCACAGACGCCCGCAGAGCGCAAAGCTCCCTGTCCGCGAACTGTGGCTTACTGTTGCCATTTCCAAACGGCTCTAAGCGCGCCAGCTCCCGGATCAGCCCGATCGTCGGATACGCGGCAGGCATTGCCATATCTATCCTTATCTTAGGTATAAAATCTTCTTCTGTCAATTCACAGCAGGCATTTATTTTGCCGCGGAATACCGCCACATCCTCGCGCAGCGACAACCCTGCCGCCATCGGATGTCCGCCGAATTTTGAAAAACATTCCCGGCACTTGCACATCTCGTCATACATCGAGTACGCTTCCGTGGATCTGCCGGACCCCTTCACTCCCTCCTCGCCGTCCGTCAGAACAAATACCGGCTTGTGGTGGACTCCCGGATTCTCCCCGCAATGATCCCCGCCAGGCTTTCATGCACCCGGGCAAATAGATCACCAGCACCTTCTCGCCCGCTGTTCCCTCGTCGACGATCTGTTTTGCCAGTTCCACGCCGTCTGCCGTCATGCTTTTGCGCTGTGCGTTCAGTTCCACGAGTTCTTTTGCAATTTTCCCTGCATCAATCTCGTTTTTTTGCAAGAAAGATTCAGTGCAATTTTGGCTGTCTCCAGCCGCCCGCTGGCGTTGACGCAGGGACCAAGCACAAATCCGATATGGTACGATGTGATCTGCTCCGGCGTCAGCTGATTCTGTAAAATCAAGGCGCGCATGCCAGGTTCGCTGTCCGGTGCAGCCGCTTTAATCCCTCCCGCACCAGAATCCGGTTCTCATCCGTCAGTTCCATGACATCGCCCACTGTCGCAAACGCCACAAATTCCAGAAACGCGAATGCCTCCTCCGTGTCAATACAAAACTTCTCGTAAAGCAGCTGTATAATCTTCCACGCCACCGTCGCCCCGCAGAGCCCTTTGTACGGATAGGAACACTCCTGCTGCTTCGGATTCACAATGGCATCCGCCGCGCTCCGCAGATACCGCCGCACTCCCTGCTCCTCCACATAGGGAATCTCATGGTGATCCGTCACCAGAACCGTCATCCCCAGCTCTTTCGCATGCGCAATCTCATTGATGGCTGCAATGCCGTTGTCGCAGGTGATGATCGTGTCCATCCCCTCCTCATACGCCGCATCGATCAGATGCTCGTTGATGCCGTAGCCGTCACGCATGCGGTCGGGAATCGCGCAGGACACCCTGCCGCCGCATCGTGTGATCCCCTGATACAGAATATAGGTAGACATCACGCCGTCGATGTCGTAATCTCAATGATCCGGATCGGTCTTCCCTGCCTTATCTTTTCTGACAGGATACAAACCAGCTTCTCTGACTCATAAAGCAGATGCGGATCATACAGATCCCTGCATGTGCCGTTCAGATATTTATCAATCGCCGCATCACCGATCACCCCGCGGTTGCGGATCAGCCGCGCTGTCACGGGACTGATGCCAAACCGTTCTGCAATCGCCTGAAAATCGGCGCCTTTTTTATTTCATACCACTTTTCCATCTTCACTTATGCCTGTTCCATCGTATTCTGCCCGTCGCCTTCGTATTCCACGGAGAAAGCGCCAGCCCAGCGCCGGTGCCGTGTAGCCCGCCGCCTGTCTGTCCCTCCTGGCAGCACGTCCGTCATACTCCCCGGCTTCTGCCGTCTCCCACCTCAATCAGTGTCCCCGTCAGAATCCGCACCATATTCTGTAAAAAACCGTTCCCCGTGAAAAAAAGATCTATCTCCGATTCGTGTTCCTCCACACGAATTTCATAAAGCGTCCGCACTGTGGACTTTTCATTCTTGTATTGCCGCAGAACGACTTAAAATCATGCTCCCCCAGAAGAAGTCCCCGCCTCCCGCATCCTTTCCACATCAAGCGGAATCCTGTAATCATACACATACCTGCGCAAAGACGTCCGGAACCTCTCCCGTATGAATCCGGTAGCGGTAGGTTTTGCACACTGCCTGATAGCGGCTGTGAAACCGCTCGTCCACCTCTGTCAGGCTGCTTACGGCAATATCCTCCGGAAGGTAACGGTTCAATCCATCCAGCAGCTCCCCATCGCGCGGCTGCTTAAGATGAAAATTGGCAACCTGCCCGATGGCATGCACTCCCGCATCGGTTCTCCCGGAACCTATGACATCCACCTGCTGTCCCGTCATCCGTGTCAGAACAGTCTCAAGCTTGCCCTGGATCGTCGCGTCCGTCGCATGCTGGCTCTGCCATCCGCTGTAGCGCGTGCCGTCATACTGTATTGTCATCCTGTAATTCGCCATAAAATTCTCCAAAATCCCCAGTTTGTAACTTATTCTATCACAAACCGGGGAAAAACCAACCTCTAAACCAGCTCCGCAATGCGCGTAACCGCGACATAAATCTCGGAAATACGGTACCAGGTCCGAAAGTCGATCACGCCCGTGACCGGAAGTCCGAAGATACTCTGAAACGCTCCACCGCCTCCCTGGTTGCCGGCCCGTAGATTCCGTCCGGCGTAATCGTCGGAATGGCCGGATAGGAACGCGAGATGCGCGCCAGCTGTTCCTGAATCTGCCGGACCTTTTCTCCCGTCGATCCGACCGACAGATCGACTCTCGGCCAGGACGCCGGGATGCCCGAGACCTCCTCCGCCGTATTGATGAACATGTTATTGCCGTAATAGTAGCGCAGAATCTCAATCGTCTCATAATTCTGATCGCCGAGATACTTGCTGCCCCACTGGCTCAGCCAGTTGCTGCAGGTCACGCGCTGCCCGTCGCAATACTGCGTTAAGATCGGCTGTCTGACATTCGGTCTGGAGAGATAGTTCTGGAACATCTCATCCACCACATCCGAGATGCTCTGGTAAATGTTGCGCCCGTACATGAATTTCTGGTCATATGCCGTAGAAGACGTGATCGTAAAGCTGTAGCCTTTGTTGCGGTACCACTCCGTGTATACACGATTGAGCGTAAACGACATGATGGCAAGAACATTCGCCCGGATCGTCGCGTCCGGCCAGGTCGAATAGATCTCGCTGGAGGCAACGTTTTTGATGTAATCCCGATAACGGACATAGTAGTCTCTGGCTGTCGGGTCACTCGGAGCGCCGTCATGTACAATCACATATTCCGGGATCACCACACGGCTTAAAACGATCTCTCCGGTTTCCGTGACGGGTTTGATCTCGGCTTCCGCGATCTTGGGCGGATATTCCGCAAAAGGGTATGTGCAGGAATGACAATGTTATCGGTCATGCTTTCGGTGGCTTTCTCGGCGTCCATCCGGATTTCCTGCAGCGACAGCTGACCCGAAAAGACCTCAATGCCGGAGATATTGATCGGACGATATCCTTTTGCAGTGACCTGAATGGTATACTCCGCGTAAGGCTGCACCTCGCTCGGCTGCATTGACAGTTCAAGCGGAGGCGTATCAAGCGTAAGTGTTTCGGACATTCCGGAAGCATCCGTGTTCACCTCCTCGACCGTGCTGTCGGGATCTCCGGAATAGGAGATCGATATTTTGCATCGTCGATCGGCGTGCTGGTTCCCGCTCGATGACCTGCATCCTGAGATCCCCGCGATCCACATTCTCGTTCTGTGCATATCTGATATCTGGCATAAAAACCTCATCGATTCTTTTCGTATTATCATATGCCGGTGCCAGATGAAATGTGCGCATCCGCCCTGCCGAATCCTGCCGCAAAAAAACGGATTGTCACTTTGAGCAGCCAACCCCTTTTGCACGACGAGGAATAGAATGGGAAGATCATGCCTATCGATTTCTGAGGGAATGCATCTGGAAATTCGGTTCAAAATGTGGCATTTCTAACCAGCCGAATGTTTGCATCTTCGATGATCCGTGTTTTTCCAAGTTTGGAGCACTCCGCGGGTCATGTCCGCATCCCGGAAGACAATTTGTAGGACTTTTGTGTGTGTCCCTTATTGGCACCACTGAACAAAACATAACCGCGCGAAGCCGCTGTCTGAGGCGGCATCTGCCCTATTTTCAATAGCAGATGCCGGCGAGTTCGGTTCGCGCGGTTTTATATTGTCTGTGAAGAGGTGCCATTAGGGACACCAGAAAGTCCGCCCATTGTCTCCGGTGTGTCGGACATGCCCCGTCGGATTGTCCAAACATGGAAGAGACACGGAATTCGATGCAAACATTCAACCGGAAGAAATGCTCACATTTTTCTCCAACGAATATTCCATCTGCATTTCCCTCAGAAATCGGCAGGATGTACTTCTTATCATATTCCCTCGCACATCAAAAAGGGACTGCCTGCTTCAAGCGGCAATCCCTTTTTTCTTTCCGTTATATGCTAAGACACGCGCGTCTCATCCACACCTTCCACAGATCTTCTGCTTTATTCTGCGGTAACAACCTTTGCCAGATTTCTTGGCTTATCTACATCGAACCCTTATCGGAGGACACATAGTAGGCGAGCAGCTGCAATGCCACCGATGCTGGCAGCACCATGAACTCATCCTGCATATCCGGCAGCGTGAAAATCTCGTACTCCTTCGCTAAATCTCCCGCAATGCTTTCCTTGATAAAACGACAACGTCGCTCCTCTGGACTTTACCTCCTTAATGTTGGAAAGTTACTTGGACATCAGTTTTTCCTGCGTCACCGTTGCCACCACCGGCGTATCCTGCGTGATCAGCGCGATCGGGCCGTGCTTTAATTCTCCGGATGCGTACGCCTCCGAGTGGATGTAGGATACCTCCTTTAACTTCAGCGATCCCTCCAGAAGAATCGAGTAATCCAGTCCTCTTCCAATCATGAACAAATCCTTAGCGCCGAGCACCTTTTGGGCAACCACATGGATGTCTCTGCGGCGCTCCAGCACCTTCTTCATGACCTCCGGTGTCCGCTGCAGCTCCCGCACAAAGCTCTGGGTCTGCGCGTCGTCGAAGACACCTCTGCTGTGCGCCATACGCGCCACGATCAGATAAAATACCGCAAGCTGTGTCGTGTACGCCTTGGTACTTGCCACCGCGATCTCCGGTCCCGCATTGGTGTAGAGCACATAGTCGCTCTCTCTTGCAATGGAGGAACCCTTGACGTTGATGATCGCAAGACACTTTGCCCCGCGGTTCTTCGCATACTTCATCGCCTCTAACGTATCGATCGTCTCACCGGACTGCGACACGGCAATCACAAGCGTCTTCTCGTCGATGACCGGATCCGAATACATGAACTCGGAAGCCATCTGCACCTCAATGTGCATGTGAAGAATGGACTTGACGAGCGCCTGTGCCACCAGTCCCGCGTGCATTGCGGTTCCGCACGCTACGATGCAGATATGCTCGCACTCTGTAAAGAGTGTCCGGCACGCCGTCTGCTGTAAAATCCGGCATACCTCCGACGATACGGTTCCTGATGGTATTCTCGATGGCTTCCGGCTGCTCCATAATCTCTTTTCCATATAGAACGGATAACCGTTCTTTCCGGCGCTGTTTAATTCCCAGTCCACGGTCAGATACTTCGGCAGCACCTCATTGCCTTCAAAATCCGTCAGCGTCAGTTTGTCAGCGGAGAGCTTTAAGATATGATACTCTGGCACGACAAAATAACGGTTCGTAAAACGGCAGAGCGCCGTCAGATCACTGGCAAGCATCGCGCCTTCCTTACAGATCGTCGCCACGATCGGGCTGACATTGCGCGTTGAATAGATCACATCCTTCTGATCTTCAAATAAAATGACAAGCGCAAATGTTCCTTTCAGCTTCGAGACGGTCTTCTTGATCGCTTCCTCCGGTTTTCCTTCATAGAACCGGTTTAAAAGCGCTGCCACCACCTCGCTGTCCGTCTCGGACTTCAATGTATCCGCCAGGTCGTAATCCGCAATCAGTTCCCTGTAATTCTCAATAATGCCGTTGTGTACGAGCGTGACTTTTCCCACTTGATGCGGGTGTGCATTGCAGTCGTTCACACCACCATGCGTCGCCCATCTCGTATGACCGATTCCGCACTGTGACACCACTTTTTCCGACGCGCAAATCGCCCGCAGATCACTGACTCTTCCGGCACATTTGCGGACTTCTGTTTTCCCGCTCTCCTCGTCGCGCAGGGCGATACCGGCGCTGTCGTACCCTCTGTACTCCAACAGCTCCAGCGCATCCAAAAGGACTTCTCTTACGTCCTCACTTCCTGTATAACCTATAATTCCACACATATGTTTCCCCATTTCTATTACAATCTGTATATAACAATATTTTTATTCAGGTCTCTTCTGTTTCTATTCCATCAAAGTCTGTTCCATCAAACATCGTATTTGTTTTGCAGTCACCCGCATATTTGCCGATGTGTCTCGCACTGGAACGGTACGGAAAGGCATCCGCCAGAATTTTCGATCACCCTCGTTAACCTGCCAGGGCAGGTGCATGGCGCTTAGGGAATCTCTGTGGATTACGGTACAGATCAGATTGCGTATCTGAACATATAACGTTCCCCTTATGCAGTTATCAAGGTTCAACGTGTTTACTATACTATGATACGCGAAAAGTCCAGAGGGATTCTGTTTTGCCGCCGGGTATGCTATACTAGCTCATACAACAGTGAAAGAAGGAACCTCATTCATGCTCCTGAAAAATCAAAAGAAGACACCACTGACTACACCAAAGACTGGCCTGCGCGCTACTACGACATTCCCACCGGCGCACTGCGGCGCGAACACCTTTAAGCGTGCAAAGCAGAAGGCTTTGCCGTTCCTGCAGATTCCTACCGGGAAATGCTCTGCGAGCGGCGCTTTTTTTCCGAAAAAAAAGACGGCACTGTGGATGGTTTTTTCCGCGCCTGGACCATGATCAAGGCTTCCGCAGCCGCAGGCGTCTCTTTTTTCCAGAAAAAGCGTCAGAAAAGAACTGCTCACTTACATGAAGGATCTTTGTCTCTCCCCGGATGATCTGCTTCCAGAATCCGCGGATGCGGTTCTCATCGAAGAGTGGCAGGATTTTGCGCGGGGACTCATCTCCTCCTGCACCGGGAGCAAAGCCTACTGTTCGACGCTCTTTGGTTTTGTGCCGATCAAGGATGCCAAGGTGGCGGAAAAGATCGCCGCAGAGATCCTTCTGGTGACCAGGGATTATCCGGCTCTCTTTGATCTGGCGGACGAGTTTGCCCCGTTCCGCAAAGTCATGATCGAGACTTTCTGCCAGATGATTGAGAACGGCGAGACCTATCTGCAAGCATAAAAAACAGCCGCACAGAATGTTTTACACACTCTGTGCGGCTGTTTTCTGCTTATACTTTCCTGTATTTTATTTCATATAATTCTTCACGTCTCTCGATCCTACCTTAGAATACGGAAGTCTGATGTATTTTCCGTTCTCCAGATTGAGGTCGTCTAACGTATCCCCCACGGAGAGCGCGTAGGCAAGATCGAGCATTGCCTGTGCCTGCCCTTCCTTGTCGTTGTAGACGGTTCCCACCATCTCGCCGGATGCCACGGCGGCAAGTCCCACATCAGTTCCATCAATTCCGACCACCACCGGCCAGTCCGCCCGCTTCAGATGCGAGGTTTTCAACGCATCGATGGCTCCGAGCGCCATATCATCATTGTTGGCGATTACAAGCTCGATCTCCCCGTCATATTCCGCAAGCATCTGCGTCATCTTGGTCTGCGCCTGCGCCCGGTTCCAGTTCGCAATCCCGTACGCGAGCTTTTCCACCTCCACGCCGTTGTCTATAATCGTTGAGACCGCATACTCGGTGCGCACGATCGCATCTTGATGCCCGGCTTCTCCTCCAGCACCACATACTGGAGACACCGTCACCGTTCTTATCAGCATCCGGATTCTCCTTGAACGCATCCGCCGCAATCTCCCCTGCATGATTCCGGACTCGAATGCTTTCGCCCCGACATAATAGACCCTGTCCCAGCGCTCCAGATCCTCCTCCACCAGTTCCCTGTTGAAGAAAATGACCGGCACATTATTTTTTCCGCCATATCGATGATCGTTGTCGGCTCTGTCCGGTCGACCAGATTCACACAGATCACATTGCAGCCGGCATCTAACATTTCCTCGACCTGACTGTTCTGCGTCGACTGGCTTCCGGCCGCATTGTAGACTTCCACATTGATGGCAATGCCCGTCTGTTCTTCCTGCTCTGCCGCATATTCGTTGAAATCCGTCATCATCTGCGATACAAATGTGTCATACTGATCGTATACGGTGACGCCGATCTTAATGCTTGTCGCTTTCTGTACCTGGCCGTCTGTCCCGCAGCCCGCCATGCTTCCCAGTGACACCAGCGCACCAAGCCCGGCCGCCATTCCTCTTAGCATCCTCTGTGACATAACACCCTTCCTCACTTCTCCTGTTTCTCTCTGCTACTGCACAATCGGGAACAGCACTTTCTGGATATCCGCATCATACAGATGTTCCCGGTCGACCACCAGATAATTGACCTTGCTGCTTCTCGTGGTATCCATGTGATAAATCAGCTGCTTTGCGATTGCCTCCATGCTCTGATACCCCATATTGAATTCATTGGGAACCACGAGCGTCTGTATCCAGCCCTTGTCCAGATAGTATACATTTTTCTCGGAACTGCCCACGCCGTACAGCGAGCACCGGTCAAGTCTCCAGCCCAGCTCATCCCCGGCAAAAAAATCCACCATCATCTCCGTCTCGTCATTGCCGAGTGCAATCAGAATGTCCACCGGTTTGTCCTGCTCTAACGTATAGAACGCGTCCTTGATGCTCTCCGCCTTTCCTTCCAGGCTCCACTCGACGACTGCACCGCTCTCGCGCAATCCCTGCGATACCCCCGTATAACGCTGCTGCATGGGCGCTGGCTCTGGCTGCGCAAGAATTCCACGCGCTTGCCGGCAAGGTCATCCCCGAAATCGGACTGCACCGCCTGTGCGAGCGCTGCTCCCATCTCCTCATTATCCGGCGCCACCAACGCGTAGACCCCTTCCGGATCAACGTCCGTCTCCAGCAGAAGCACCGCCGTCTGACCGGAGAGATCCTCCAGCTCCTGTCCGGCGTGATCCGTATTCATCTGCAGAATAATGCCGTTGGCTCCATTTGTGACCTGCTTTTTGACCACATCCATCTCTTCCATTGCGGTGGAAAAGCTCCCCGTCGACACAAAGCTCAAACTGATGTTGTAATCCCGCGCTGCCTGCTCAAGCCCCTGTCTGAGGGAAGTCCAGCGGTCGCTGTTGCTGTTCTCGACAACCACGGAGACGCGGTAGGACGTCTCCTGCTTACCGACGTTTAGCATATTGTAAAACGCCCAGATAATCACCGCCACCAGCATCAGGATCAACATACCAAAATAAAGTCTATTTTTCTTCATCCTGCCGTTCCCCCTTCAGCTGTTTTAGTCTTCCTCCCTCCAGCAGTTCCGTATTTTCCGGTGAGTACGCAATGTACGGAAGGTGAATCCGCACGGTCGTCCCCTCATCCAGACAGCTATCAATCTCAAGACCATACGGCTCCCCGAAGCGGAGTCTGATCCGGTTATGTACATTGATGAGTCCCACACGGAGCCGTGCTTGCGCACTCTGTTGTTCTCTGTCAGGAGCGCATCTACCATCTCATCCGGCATACCAAGTCCGTTGTCGCGCACTTCAACATAGACATCGTCTCCCTTCCGGTATCCCACAACCGTAATCTCACCGTCGCCGTCCATGGACTCCATGCCGTAATAGATTGCATTCTCAAGTAAAGGCTGGATCACGAGTTTTACCGTACAGCAGCTCAAAATAGCATCCTCCACCTGAAATTCCAAGTGAATTTATTCTTATAGCGGATCTTCTGGATGTTCATATAATTTCTGGCATGTTTTAATTCGTCCTCCATGGAGATGATCGTCTTTCCGCGGCTTAAGGAAATGCGGAACAGGCTGGCAAGCTGCGTCACCATAAACACCGCGTCCTCATACCGCTCGCCCTCGATCATCCAGACGATAGAGTCCAGCGTATTATATAAAAGTGCGGGTTGATCTGTGACTGCAAGGCGTCCAGCTCGCTCTTCCGCTTTTCTTCCTGCTCCACCAGAATATCATGCATGAGTTCCTGGATCTGCGCCACCGTAGAACGCAGCGTCTTCCCGAGATGTTCCACCTCAAGCGAACCGCCCACATAGATATCCGGGTTCATATTTCCCGCTTCCCAGTCCTTCACCGAATCGTTCAGGCGCTTTAGCGGCTTTGCGATATTCGCAGAGACAAACTGGTTTAAAAGAATAATCATCAGCATGGACAGCGACATCAGAAGAATCACGAACATCCGCATCCCCTGAGATTCCCATATCAAAAGAACTCATCGGAACCACACTCACGATCTTCCAGCCGGTGTAACTGATGGTCTTGACCGTGACAATGCGCTTTTCCCCGTCATATTCCTCCTTGTGGCTGCCATCCTCGTAGGATGCTGCCACAAGATTGTTCTCCGAAAACAGATCCGTGTAGATCAGCTTCTGCTTCGGGTGATAGATCAGTTCCCCGCTTCCGTCCATCAGATAGACATACTCCGACGCATTGTCCGTATTTGCCTTCGTCAAAAGCTGCTCGATACTGCTGTAATTCATATCCACAAGCAGCACACCAAGTGTCGAATTGCCGCCGCTTGTCAGCTCCACCGCCTGGCTTAGCGATACGACCCAGTAATAGCGGTAACTCGGATCGTCAAACAAATTCTGTACATGCGGTGTGGAAAAATGCACGTTCTCCATCTGTCCCGTCGCCTCCGTAAACCATTCCTGATCCACGATGTCGAGGTTGTTCTTCTCCGTGGCAACCGGCGCTGCAGCAACCAGTCTTCCGTCGTTGGTATAGCAGGCGAGGCTGATCAGATTATCCTTGTTCGCCTCATAGAGAAGGTTCATCTCCTCATCAAGCGAGTCCGTCGCCAGATCCTTGTCCTTAATAACGCTGTAGTACATGGCGTCGGAAATACGCCGCATGTTGCGCAGATAACTCTCCAGATTGATTGCCGTCTGGTTCAGCAGCTGCTCCGCGCTCTGCGTCGTCATATCTTCCATTTTATTGACAAAACGGTTGTACAGGGAAATCCCCAGAATACCCATACTGATGACCGATACAATCGTAAAGACAATGCAATCGTCATCTGAATGGACTGCGGCTTGATGTGTTTTTCCAGGAAGGAAGTGACCTTCTGCCGCCACTGTTTTACTCTTTCTCTCATCCTCTTTGCACCCTATGCGCCCTATGCCTCCTGCGCAGCTTCCATCCGGCTTGTCTTATACTTGGACGGCGACATGCCGAACTGCTTTTGAATACATAGCTGAAATAGTTCGGATCGGTATATCCGACTTTCTCCGCAATCACGTAAGTCTTCTCATTCTGTGTCAGAAGCAGCTCCACCGCCTCCTCCATCCGGTAATCTGTCAGATAGTTGATGAACGTCTTCCCGGTCTCTTTCTTGAACACCGTGGAAAAATAGGCGGCGCTCACATTGAGGTATCCACAGATCGTCTCAATTCCAAGGTCAGTATCCGCATAATGCTCCTTCACATAGTCGATTGCCTTCGACACAAAGGACTTCGTCGTATCCTGGCGCTCGTTCTGCACCTGTTTTGTAATTTCAGACAGTTCTCACACAGCCATTCCCGGAGTGCATCCGTCGACTCCAGCTGCATGGCGCGTGTATACACATCCCCGTTGCCGCCGAACACATCTTCCAGGTTGATCTGGTTGTTCGCCCCGAAACGCGACAGCTCCGTGATCAGCTCCATAATGAGAATCCGGTACCGCTGCAGCGACATCTTGCTGCCCGCAAGCTTCTCCGTAAATTCCGCAATCGCATCCAGAAGCGGCTGTTCCTCTCCCACCTTGACCTTTTTGATGATCTTCTGGATAAAGGGCTCCTCCCACGGCAGATCGGCATTCTCCTGCGGGTCGATCTCCGCAATATTGATGGCTCTGGTATTGCCGTAGAGCACACGGTAGGACACGGCATTCTTCGCGCCGAGATAGGACATCTGCAGTTCTTCCGGACCGCTGCACACATGTCCGATTCCCGCCGTGATCTTCGCCTTGCAGACACGCTTTGCCATCTTACAGATCTTATCCATGCAGTCGGTAAAACGCGTGATCGCCTCCTCCGTGGGCAGCTGGGTAATCACAATGCCATCCCCAGCTATGTCACGATCTTGCTGTCATATTCAGAAGCTGCCAGCTGCTCCTCCGCCAGCTTTTCACGGAGACCGCCAGCAGAAACGGATCGATCGGAAGCGCCCTCCATCGGGTTGGTCGTGCTGATGTGCAGCACGGTCACCACAAAATAGGGACCCTTTAGCGTGAGGCTGCAGTTTTTGCATATTCCTCGATGGAGTCCTCCGGAATCCGTCCGTCGATGAGCGACGTCAGGAAATTTTCCTGCAGCATCGGAAGACTCTCCAGATAATATTCCCGAAGCTTGTCAATATTGCGCTTTTCGTCCAGTTCCTTGTCCAGATTGTTCTTGATCCGCTCAAAGACCTCGCGCAGTTCGTTGGCATTAATCGGCTTTAAAATGTATTCTTCCGCCTCGATCTTGATCGCTTCCTGGCATACTCAAATTCATCAAAACCGGAGAAAATAATAACCTTGATCTTCTGGTACTGCTCCTTTAGCGTCCGGCAGAGCGTAAGACCATCCATATAGGGCATCTTAATGTCCGTCATGACGACATCCACGGAAAGCTCCTCCGCCATCTCAAGCGCTTCCACACCGTTTCTTGCATAGCCCGCAATGCGAAAGCCCATGCCTTCCCAGTCCAGCTTTTTCATGATGACCTGGAATACCTCTTCCTCGTCATCCACCAGCAAAACGGAATACAAACTCATATTCTCCCGCTCCTTTCACTCGCACTCATTCATTCAACCTCCGTACTGATCCTCCATCCGCTTCCAGAGAATGCCGAGAATCACCGTACAGATTATGATCTCCGCCACTGCCACATAGACATTCACAAACACCAGAATCGCCATCAAAAAGGTAGCCGCACCGAAGAACAGCAGCAGCTTTCCTCCCGCCTTGCAGTACGCTTCCTCGTCCTTCACCGGCGGCTTATTTTTCCCGCGGATCGCCTGACTGTCGTGCAAAACGATCAGCCGGATTGCATAATACACACAGATCACAAGTAAAAGCAGCGGAATCCCCGCCTGCTCAATAATCGTATCAACCGTCACCTTAAAAATCCTCCTGTACTCTCAAATCTAAAATAGCGGCTGGTTCTAATGTCCCAGCCGCTATTCATTATAATATACTTTTTACTTTCTTGCTATATACTTTCTGATATCCAGAGAGATTGCGATGAAGATAACAACACCGATTGCAATATACTGTGCGTTTGCATTCATACCCAGGTACTGGAGAGCTACCTTTAACAGCTCGAATACGGCAACACCGATAATTGCGGATGATACTTTACCACGACCACCTGTTACAGATACACCACCGATCGTACAGGCTGCGATTGCTTCCATCTCGTAACCATATCCGGTCTGGACGGATGCACCGCCGGCTTTTGCACCGAGCATGAAACCTGCAAGACCATACATAGCTGCTGCTTTCATGTAGATTAAGATCAGAGTTGCTTTTACCGGAACACCGGCAACCTCTGCTGCCTGTGGGTTACCACCGATTGCATACATGTACTTGCCGTGACGGGTCATGTTGAAAATGAACCATGTGATCGCCGCCACAATAATTGCGATCCAGATCAGGTAGTTGATGCCGAGGAACTTACCGTTAGATACGTTCGTGTACTGCTCTACATAGCCGCCGAGCGGTGTTGCATTGGTTACGATAAGTCCGATACCATAGACGATCTCCATCATTGCCAGTGTGGCGATGAAAGGCGGAACGTTTAAGTAAGCAATGAAAATCCGGTAACCGTACCGAATGCCGCACATACCAGCATGGCAATCAGTGCTACGACGAATACGTTGAGCGGCTGCATATCCGGGAAGAATTTTCCGGAATAATCCATACGCTGTAACAGCATACCAGAGATACATGCACCGAAACCGATCATACGTCCTGCGGAAAGATCACATCCTGCTGTGATAACACAACCTGCGATACCAAGTGCAATGACGAGTCGTGAACTCATATTCATCAGAATATTCATGAAGTTGTTCCTTGTGAAGAAGTTATCGGATGTGAATCCGGTATAGATTACCAGGATGAACATGACGATGATAACTCCGTTGTTGATTAAGAAATCTTTTACTTTCTGTTGATTTGTCTTTGTCATTTTCGTCTCCTCCTATCTCATCAGAATCTCGTTGCAAAGTTCATAACCATCGCCTGTGTCATCTCTTCCGGCTGGTCGATCTCGCCGGTAATCTTACCGTTACACATAACACAGATGCGGTCTGCCATACCAAGCAGCTCAGACATTTCTGATGAAATCATGATGATTGCCTTACCCTGTGCCGCCAGTTCATTCATGATCTCGTAGATCTCATGCTTTGCACCGACATCGATACCTCTTGTCGGCTCATCCATGATCAGCACATCCGGATCATTGGCAAGCCATCTGGAAATAATAACCTTCTGCTGGTTACCACCGGATAAGTTTGAAATGTGCTCGTTCATGCTCGGTGTCTTGATGGACAGCTTCTTGATGCTGTCATCCACAACTTTGTTCATCTTCTTATGATCCAGCACGAATCCTGCTTTCAGGTACTTGTTATAGATGGAGACGCCAACGTTGTCCTTGATGGACAGACATCCGAAGATACCGTTGCCGCGGCGGTCCTCTGTAATGAGTCCGATTCCTGCGTTCATCGCATCGATCGGATGCTTGATCTTTAACTTCTTGCCATGCATGTAGATCTCACCGGATGCGATACCCCGGATACCGAAGATACCTTCCATCAACTCTGTTCTCTGGGCTCCGACCAGGCCGCCAAAGCCTAAGATTTCGCCCTTGCGGAGCGTAAAGCTGACATTCTGGAATGAATTTGCATGGATCGAGCAGAGGTTCTTGACCTCCATGATGACCTCGCCCGGTGTATTCTTCTTCGCCGGATATACGTTTGTGAGCTCACGTCCTACCATCTTTGCGATGATCTGATCGGTCGTCAGCTCTGCCGCCGGCCAGGTTCCTACATAGGTACCGTCCCGCATGATCGTGATGTCATCTGCGATGCGCTTGATCTCATCCATCTTGTGGGATATGTATACCATTGCAACCCCCTTATCACGAAGGTCATTCATGATACGGAAGAGTGCCTCTACCTCATTATCGGAAAGAGAGGAGGTCGGTTCATCAAAGATCACGACCTTCGCCTGCTGGGATACCGCTTTTGCGATCTCCACGGACTGCATCTGTCCGATGGAAAGTGTGCCGAGCTGTGCCTTCGGATCGAAATCCATCTTTACCTCTTTCAGCCACTTCTCCGTCTCTGCATACATCTTCTTGTGATCAATTACCTTGAGCGGTCCGTAATTCTTTGTCGGGAATCTTCCCAGATACAGGTTCTCAGCCACGCTTCTCGCCGGAACAGGCTGTAATTCCTGATGTGTACCATGGCGATGCCGTATTTCATTGCTTCATCCGGGTTGTTGATCTCAATCTTCTGCCCATCCAGATAAACCTCCCCGCGTCCATCTTGTAAATACCGAAAAGACATTTCATAAGGGTAGACTTGCCGGCGCCGTTCTCACCCATCAGTGCATGAACGGTTCCGGGACGAAGGGAAAGCTGTACATTGTCAAGCGCTTTAACACCTGGGAACGATTTGCAGATACCCTTTAGCTCCAGTTTGTACTCAGCCATGTTTCTCCTCCTTCTATATTGATACAGATTCTGTTGTTATCTGTGTACTGTCGATGTTATTGTCGATGTTCTTTAATTTTTTCTAATCTGGTCTGTCACACAACTATTTCATATCTTTAAGACAGGTGCGGATGCCCGAAAACACCCGCACCTTCTGTTTACCTGCTATCAATCATCCTGCGCAGTAATTATTTTACCATGTCAAGGATTTCCTGTGCATTGTCTTTTGTAACCTTTACATAGTCACAACCAATGTAATACTCGTTGGTCTCACCATTGATGAAGTTGATTGCTGCATCAGCTGCACCGTGGGACTGTGAGAAGTGATCGTTGAATACGGTACCTGTCATGGTTCCGGCTACAACATCCTCAAGAGCCTCGGATAATGCATCAACACCTACTAAGAAGATATCGGTACCTACGGTACGTCCTGCAGACTGGATTGCCTGTAATGCACCAAGTGCCATTGCATCGTTGTTACAGAATACAACTTCTACCTTATCGCCATACTGTCCAAGAGCGTTTGCAACGATCTGCTGTGCCTGATCCTGCTGCCAGTTACCAACCTGATCGGAGAGGCATTCAACCTCAAGACCTGCATCGGTAAGAGCCTTTACGGAATACTCGGTACGATACTGGGCATCAACGTTCTCCGGATCACCTTCTACCATAACGTACTGGATTTTTCCATCGCCGTTTAAGTCTACTGTGTCAAGACCAAGGTCTAAGATCATCTCGCCCTGAAAGTACCGGACTGACGTGCGTCACATCCAACGTATGTAACATTCCAGCCGTTGTCTTCCCATCTCTGCTCTTCCTCTGCGGAATCCGGCTCACGGTTGATGTATACGAGCGGGATATCTGCTGCTACAACCTTATCTGTGATGGTAGCTGCGGATGAAGAGTTTACCGGGTTTACAATGAGAACATCTACGCCCTCGGAAAGAAGTTGTCGATCTGACCTGTCTGTGTAGCCTGATCGTTTGCTCCGTCAACGATTGTGATATTGTCTTTGGAGAAGCCCTGCTCTACCAGATAATTCTCAAGCTCTGTGCGGAACAGTGTCATGAAGTTATCGGAGAACTGGTAAATGCATACGCCGACTTTCTTGTCTGCGTAGTCGCCGCCAGCTGCTTCTGTTGCTGCTGCTGCCGTATCGGAAGCCTCGGTAGCGGTGCTGCTGCATCGGTTGTCGTGGATGCTGCGTTATCTGTTGTGGTTGTCTCGCCAGAAGAGCTTCCACATCCTGTTGCCATTGTTGCAACCATAGTAGCTGCAAGGATTAAACTGATTACTTTCTTTTTCATCTCTGAAAAACCTCCCTTTTCGTATTCGTAACTCCTTGTTACATTATGCATTATAGCAATGGAGGCATGTAAAGAACATACAATATTCTTCTCTTTTTCTTGAAAATACTTCTGTTTCTTTTGTGTGTTTCGTATAATTTTATGGTTTTCGTTTTTTCTTCTTGTGCATATTTTGCAGATGGCTGTTTTTGGCGTGTTCTGCTTCGTGCAAATACACAAATGTCCCTGTGTGAAAGACACCGCTTCCACACAGGGACATCTGCTCTGATCCGACTTTATTCTTTTTATTATATCATCGTTGTGTTCTGCTTTTTCATATCGGAAGTTCCACAGGAACTTCTAAGATGAACTCGTCAGAGTTCATTGTAGTACCTTTTCCGCGATCGCAACCGCATCGCGGATAGTCCGGACAGCTCCGCAAAACCACGCCGGTTTCCAGCCCTTCAATTCCTTACAGACGAGCGCATGGTTCTTCTCGGCAAACTGTCTGGTGATCTCCCTGGTCAGCTGATAGGTTGCCGCCTTGGTCTTCGGGTTCTTTGGATCGGCACAGCTGTTCTTGAAGCCCGCAAGCATCACCGCACCGGAGACCGCTCCGCAGGTTGCCTCCATGCCGCCCATGCCGAGTCCGAATCCTTCCGCCGCGGCAAACAGCGTCTCTTCCGGCACGCCGATCTCTCCGCAAACGCACACGCCACCGCCTGTGCAACAGTTATCCTGTCATGCAATTCGATTGCTTTTTCCTGTTTTGTCATTTTATAACTTCCTTTCCGTTCCTTATAAAATCCTTATAATTTGCCTGTATGCTGTTTCTGTGAACATCTTATCACAACTTATCACAAGAAGTAAACAAGGAGGATTCCAGAACGTATGAATCAGACAACAATCACAAAACAACGGGGACTCTCAGACTTTGCGCTCAAATATTTTGCCATGGTCTGCATGATTCTCGACCACATTCACTATTTTTTCTCATTTACAGGGAAGATCCCACTGTTCTTTTCGTGGATCGGCAGGCTTGCCGCCCCGCTGTTCCTCTTCTGTATCGTGGAGGGTTTTCTTCACACGCACGACCGGAAAAAATATTTTCTGCGTATTTACGCCATCGCCATTTTCATGGGACTGGTGCAGTTTTCCTTCTATAATATTGCATCCGGTCTCGTCCGGCCGGACGGCTTTTTCCCGCAGAATCAGATGCTTGCATCCTTTTCCGTCCTGCTCGTCGTTCTTTGGGGCATCGACCGGTGTCAGAAAAAACAGTGGATCCGGGGACTTTCTGCCATCCTGATTCCGGTCTTTCTGCCCTTTCTTCTGTACGGGCTGTTCGCCGTATCGGAAGCCTTTGGCATTCCCTACGGCAATTTCTCTTAAACCTTCTGTGTACAGTGTCCTGCCCTGCCACACTGCGATCATCGAGTGGCACCGCCACACTGCTCGGCGGCGTGATTCTCTACCTGACGCACAGACACCGCCGATTGCAGGCAGGTGCCTTTGCACTTTTCGTGCTTGCGTGGGACATCCTGCCCGTGCTGCTTTTTATGCCCGCAGGAACTTCTGCCTCTTTCTTTTTTACCGATGCTTATGAGTGGCTGGAAGTTTTGCCATTATCCCTATGTTATGTTACAATGGAACCCGTGGACACGGCTCCAAAAAGCTGTTCTACTGGTTTTATCCGACGCACATTTACGTGCTGTACGCACTTTCGTTCCTTTTGTACCTGACCCTTTATGGAATGGGTTCTTGATAGAAATGAGGTTTTATGGCTCACATTCTCGCAATTGACGATGATCCCGCATCCTCGCGCTGATTGAACATGCACTCCGCCGGGGGGCATACCATTACCTGCATGCCGCATGTACCGGCGGATCTTGCGGCGCACCTCGCAGAGTATGATCTCATCCTTCTCGACGTCATGATGCCGCAGACGGACGGCTATGAACTCTGCGCGCCATCCGCGACGACACGGACTGCCCGATTCTGTTCCTGACCGCAAAGACCATGGAGGAGGACGTCGACTACGGTTTTTCCGTCGGTGCGGACGACTATATCAAAAAAAGCCCTCCATCGTTGAACTGCGTGCGCGCGTTGCCGCACATCTGCGCCGGGAGCAGCGCGAAAAACACCACTGTCTCTCCATACAGGGCATCCGTTTCTGCTCGCCTCCCGCGAAGTCGCAGCAGGCGGCGTCACCCCCTTCACCAGAACGGAGTATGAGATCACACTTCTGCTCGCCAAAAACCGCGGACAGACATTTTCCAGAGAGCAGATCTACGAAGCGGTCCTAGGATACGACAAGACAGGCGATGAGTCTGCTATTACAGAGCATATTAAAAATATCCGGAAAAATTTGCCGCAGTAAATATGGTGCCAATTCAGACAGTATGGGGGATCGGTTATCGATGGAACGCATGAAAAAAAAAAGAAATCCGGCTGCGCATTTTGTGCGCTTTTTACTAAAGCTTGTCGCCGCGGTGCTTCTGGCGTTCCTGCTGTGGCTTCTCCAGATTACCGTCTCCGTCGGTACGGGTCTGATCCTGCCTGCGGACGCCGCCGAAAAGAGGCTCTTGCCTACCTTCACACCATCGGCGCACATACGGACATCGTGTCTTCCGGGATCCCATCCGCCTGCGGCTACGCCATCTATGACGCATCCGGAGAGCTTCTTGAAACGGACATGTCCGGTTCCATCCGCGAAAATGCAGATCTTCTCGCACTTTCCGGGCAGGATTCCTCTCCGCAAATATGCTTGGGCGAACCTATGTCAAACGCCAGACCGACACCCGGATTGTGGTGCTCACCTACGATTTCCGGTCTGCCTTTGCAAATCCCACGCTCCGGCGTCTCTTTCCGAGCGCTGAACTGCTGGAAGTGTTTCTCCTGCTGTTCCTGCTTCTTGCAGCTTTTGTACTCGTCATCACGCGGCAGGCAAAATACCTGTCGCGGGTTTTCATCTGAAGCCGCCGACGAAATCCGCAATCAGAATCTCGACTTTACCATCCGGCCGACTGCCATCTGCGAATTCAACCAGGTAGCTGCTTCTCTGGACGCGCTGAAATCCGAACTTTCCGCCTCCTTAAAAGAGCAGTGGCACATGCAGCAGCAACGCAGACGTCAGTTTTCCGCGCTCGCCCATGACATCAAGACGCCGCTTACGATCGTCCGCGGGAACGCAGAACTTCTGTCTGAGACAGCGCTTGATCCGACGCAGCAAACCTGTAACCGGTTTATTCTGGAAAATGCCGCGCAGATCCAGGACTATCTGTCGAGAATTATCGAGCTCGCAAAGACGGATGATCCCGCTGCATGTTCCGCAGAGTGCCGTTTTCAGGCGCAGCTTCACACGGCATCGTTTTTCGACGATCTGCTCGGGAATAAAAGTCTCGGAAAAGAACTGCATGTTCTTTTTCCACCGAGACTCTTCCAGCCGTTCTGCCACTGCCGGAACATCCGCTGCGGCGTATTTTAAACAATCTGCTCGACAATGCCGTGTGCTACTCACCGCACAAAGGAACGGTCACTTTAGATGCCTCCATCCGCGATTATAGGGATGCACCCGAGAAAGCGCTCTTTCTCACTGTATCCGATGAGGGACCCGCTTCTGCGAAGACGCCCTGCTCTACGGCACGGAAGCCTTTTACAGGAATCCGCCGACCGGAATGACAAAGCCACTTCGGTCTCGGCTCCATCGCCGACCAGCTTGCCCGCGGACTTGGCGGATCGATCGCTCTGATGTAATGCACCGGCAGGTGGAGCCGTCGTAATCGTAAAGCTCTGACCGGGCAGCTACTGCGCAATGCGGAATAAACCCTATTCTACCGGAACGGTCCAGCCGTACTTATCCGGAAGCTTGCCCCACTGGATACCGGTCAGTGTGTCGTACAGCTTCTGTGTCAGCTCGCCGATCTTGAAATCGTTGATCGTGACAACATCATCCTTATAGCGGAGTTCACCAACCGGAGAGATCACGGCTGCGGTACCCGTTCCGAATACTTCCTCTAAGGTTCCGTCATGTCCTGCCTTCATCAGGTCATCGACGGATAATCTGGTCTCGTTTACCTTGTAACCCCACTCTCTCAACAGATGAATCATGGAATCTCTGGTAACGCCCGGAAGTACCGTACCTCGATCGGTGCTGTGTAGATCTCACCGGCGATCTTGAACATGATGTTCATTGTACCGACTTCCTCGACGTATTTGCGGTGCTCACCGTCCAGCCAGAGTACCTGGGAGTAACCAAGCTTTTCTGCCTTTACCTGTCCTAAGATGGAGCCTGCATAGTTGCCGCCGCACTTGGTGAATCCGGTACCGCCCTTGACTGCACGCACCAGCTCGTCCTCGACAAGAATCTTCACCGGATTGATGCCCTCTGCATAGTAAGCGCCTACCGGGCAGCAGATAATCATGAATTTGTAAGCGGACGCCATATGTACGCCGAGCGCAGCCTCTGTTGCGAACATGAACGGGCGGATATAAAGAGAGGTCTCCGGCTCAGACGGAACCCAGTCTGCCTCCACCTTTACCAGCGCTTTTACCGCTTCTACGAACATATCCACCGGGAACTCCGGCATGCAGAGTCTCGCGTTGGAATTGATCATTCTCTTCGCATTCATCTCCGGACGGAACAGCTGGATCTTTCCCTCTGCCGTGCGGTATGCCTTCATACCCTCAAATGTCTCCTGCGCATAGTGCAGCGTCACACAGGCAGGCTCCAGACTGATCGGTCCTTCCGGCACGATTCTCGCATCCTTCCAGCCGTCTTCCTTCGTCCAGTCCATGACGAACATGTAATCGGTCATATACTTGCCGAATCCGAGATGTTTCTGATCCGGCTTCTCCTTTAATACGTCTCTTTTACAAATCTGATATCCATTATGCTACCATTCCTTTCCCGACATATAAAATTCTTGAAATCAATTATGATACTTTCTTTTTTCAGTGTCAAGATTATTCCAGCCGCTTATGCCGCTCATGATTGTAAGTTATACATTAGTCATCTTCCCATACCCATATGGAATGAAGAGATCAAGAACAAGGTGTGCGCTCGCCGCACACTTGCGCGCCCGAGCGGTATGCAAGCATTATTTACCTCACCGCGAGGTGCGCATCCCCGCGGTGTTTTGTGTAATAGGAACGAAATTTCTATTACACAAAACGCGGAGCAGGATCTTTTCTCCCGCTCCGCCATCGGAGTCTCTTTTCCCTATTTTACCACTTTTTTCAACGGAATCCAGAGAATAAATGCATACACGCTTCCGATCAGGGAAGTCACAAGCTGCGTCACGGAAAAGGTCGTCTGGAACACTGCCATCTTTGCCTCCATCGGTGCCGGCAGAAGGTTCGGAATCAGAATCAGCGAGATCACAATTCCCATGAACAGTGCCTTTACGACAGATCCTGCCGCCATGCCGGCAATCAGTCCGCCGTTTCCTTTGCATTTTTTCGTGACCAGTCCCACACCCAAGACCAGAAGGGCATTGCCCGCCATGATACACGGCATGATCGCCGGAATGGCACCGATGATCGGGATTCCCGTAATAAAGAATGATGTGACCGGCGTGATCACAGAGAGAATAATGCCGCAGGGAATTCCCACACTTAACACCGCTAAGATCAGGCATGCATTGATGACCGGTCCGGTAATATAGACGCTCGTGTTCTTAAAAAACTGGCTCACGATACAGATCGCCAGAAGAACCGCTGTCGTTGTGATTTGTTTTGTTGTGATTTTCATCGCTTCCTCCTTCTGATGCAGCACCTTCGCAGATGTAATGCACTCTCCCGTCACTGCACCAAAGCAAGCATAATACTTCTCTCTCATAAAATCAAGCCGTCACTCCGCCAGCAGATTCTCCACAAGTGCGCAGAACTCGTCCCGGCTCAGTCCTTCCGACTGCACATTCACGGTCACACCGTTTTTCTTATAGGTCGCCAGATACCCGTCCGTGAACGTTCCTCCACTGCTGCCCGCCGGATAATGTGCTGCTGTCACCTTCACACCGGAAACCGTCATCGGCTTTAATCCGCCGGATACATAGGACGTCATCTCCCCCATGTCCGTTGAGCGTGCGCGAATGGTAAACCATCCCGCTGTCTCACTGTTCTCATAACGCATGACACAGTTGTCATCGATCACATTGCCATATGCATCATAGCCAATCTGATACGTTTTCTCCTCATCCGTCTGCACATAGCCATCCGGAATTGCATCCGGAATCACCTTGATTCCGTAATAGTTCTGAAGCTGTTCCTCTGTGAGTGAAACCGTCTTCGCCGCTTCCGCCCCGCAGGCAATCGATGTCTGAAGTTCCTCCACTTCGTTAAAATACCAGTCAATTCCCGCAGCGCTCTCCGGCTGGGCAGCCTCTTGTATACCGTTGCCATCCCCCGCAGTGCTTTGTGCAGCCGCCTCATATTCCTCCGCACTCTCTGCGGTACCGTCCGGCGCTGCCGCATCAGATGTCACGGCACCGTCGGATACCGCAGTATCATAAGCTTCCGCCGTTTCCGCGCTCTCTGTCTTTGCCATGTCCGTGCGCGCCGTACTCTCATACTGCTGCCATATTCCGTAGGAACCTCCGATCAAAAGAAGTGCCACGCAGGCAGCCATCTGCATAAAGTGCTTTTTCCGTGCTCCGAGATAGCGCACGTCCTCGGCTTCCTGTATGTATGTCGGATCCGCTTCGCCGAGCGCATCCAGTAAATCGTCCGTCTTCATATTTTCCGCTCCTTTCCGCCGCTATGAAAGCAGCCCCTCGCGCTCCAGATGCATCCGCAGTTTTCCCCGGGACCGGTACAGCGAAGATTTTACCTTACTCTCGCTGACCGCAAGCCTCCCGGCAATCGCTCCGATGCCATCCATATACCAGTATCTGCGCATGAAAATAATCCGGCTCTCACGGTCTAACCCCTCCAGGAACCGGTTGATGGACGCCGCCAGTTCCTTTCGCTCTATCTGCGTCAGCGGCTCCTCGCCCCCGGCGCAGTCATGCAGTTCTTCATATATATCCGGCATGACGCCTCCGCCTCTCTTTTCGGAATGCTTTCTGCGGTAGCAGTCCAGCGACAGATTGCGCGTGATCGCACCCAGGAAAGCCGCCAGAAGATGCGGGCGCTCCCTGGGCATGGAATTCCACGCGCGCATCCAGGTGTCGTTCACGCACTCCTCTGCATCCTGCGCATCATGTACAATGTTGTGCGCGATGCTCCCGCAGTAACGTCCGTACTTCTGCTGTGTCTCTGCAATCGCCGTCTGATCCCTGTCCCAGTACAGCGCTATGATTTTTCATCCTCCATGCCTTCTCCTCTCAGTTAAAGCTCTCCACCGTTCCGATGAACACCGGAATACCGGTGTCCTTCTCCACGATCGCATATAAAACGGCCTGTCTAAAATAATGCGCTCCGGCTGTTCAACCATTGCCGTCTCCTTGCACATCTCCACAACCGTGGCCGCTCCGGCTTTCGTTCCAAGCCCGTCCACATCGATGTGGGTCTTGTGCAGCACCCTGCTGATGCTGATATTTCTTCCGTCCGGCAGTACCCCATTTTGGAAAAATCCGCCTGTTCCTCATCAAACGCGAGCGGCATTCCAAGCGCCGTGAGCGTATCTTTTAGTTCCAGGTCGGTCTCGCCTGTAAATTGCGGCAGACCCGTCTCTATCATTGTATCATTTTCCTGCCGGATTGTCTCGTGAAACGTTTCCCCGTCCAGTTCTTCCAGCCATTTGCTCAGTGACAGTCCCTCCTCCGGAAGCAGCGCCACAAAGTCATAGCCCTCCTTGTAAGCCCGGCAAAAGCCCTTGGCGTGTTCCATGGTCAGATAGCGGTACGTGGTATCGTACATCATGGAAACCTCCTGCCCGCTTCCGTCCTCCGCATAAAATGTGGCATCCTGTATCTGGCTCTCATCATAGGGCGTTTCCCACCCGCATCAAACGCCACCGCATCACTCAGGTACATGACCGCAAGCTCCGGAATCTGATCCAGAATCTCTGTTATCATGCCGTCTGTCTCCTGCTCCACCAGGCGGTTGATGTCCCGGCAGGTCGTCTCGTCAAACGGGGCGCCAAAGACTTCTGCGTCATACGCCGTTTTTACGGTGTCAAGGAAATTCTCATCCGGCACAAATGCATCGTCCGCCGTCTTCACCCACACCGAATCAGACATGTGGAATCTGGCGCCCTCTGCATCCGGCGGCTCTTGCAGATCCTGCCAAGCACCATACTGCCATCCTCCGCCGACATTCCCGGGTACAAAACCGCTCCCATCTGCTGCTTCGTGTCGCCGTCCGCTCCGGTCCGCGCCATCTCGAGCGCCATCATCACGGAAAGAGGACACACCATCGTATTCTTCGCGTCCTCGCCGTTCTGCACCTGCTTTCTGCTCTCCCGCAGCAGATTTAAGGAAAACTGCGTATAGGAATACTCAAATGCTTCCCTGATAGCACCGAGATCTTTTTCTTCCATTGCAGTATCCTCCGTTCCTGTATCTTCTGCCTGTCCTGTCTGTCCGTTTGCTCCGGTTCCTTCCGTCTGACCTTCCTCTTTGGTCCCGTATTGTCCGGTAAGATCAGCGGTTGTTCCGGACATTCCGCTGTTCGCACAGCCTGTCATCCCCACTGCCATCACTGCCGCAAGCACACCTGCCGTCACCCGTTCCATTCCTTTTCTCCTCATAAGCTTCTCCCTCTCTTTTCTATCATCCGGTTTTTGTCTTTCATATAATAAGACGCAAAAAACCGGAAACGGTTGCATCCATTTCCGGTTTTTGTAAAAATTTTCTATCTCACATCTTCTGTTCTCTCTACAGCCTTAAATACTCAAACGCCTGATAGACATCCAGCGCACCGTACCCCACTCCCGGTTCGGTACCCTGTCCTCCGAGCGCTTTGCACCGCGGATGAGCATATTTTGATCGCGGCGTTGGACATCACCGGATCGTTCTGCTGCACCAGCGCCCACTGCATGATCTGTGCGACCGCCCCCGCCGTCACCGCCGCCGCGGCGCTGGTTCCCGTGTAGGTCACATAGTTTCCACGCAGCCCCGGTCCGTACACATTCACCGCGGGTGCCACAAAATCCGGCTTGATCTCCCCGCCACTGTAGCCGCGCCCGGAATCCGCATACATGCTGTTATTGGAGACCTGGTATCCGCCGACCGTGATGACCTGTGCCGCCGTCCCCGGCGCAGTGAGCGTCGTGTCCGGGTTGGATCTTAGGAAAATCACATTTCCGTCCGTAAGCTTCTGCATCGGGAGCCACATATTATAGTTGCCGCTCACAATATTTTCCGGGTAAACCCGTACAATCCACAGTCCTCTTCTCACATCGGAAAAGCGCAGATAGATTAACTGGTTTGCCGTCTCCTTTGTCTCGATACGGTAATCCACCGACACGGTCGTTCCCTCAAAGACGAACCGGAATGACTTGGAGGCACCGGAACGCAGCGACACTTTCGGAATCCGTTCGCCCGTCGGCGAAATCACAGATATCGCGTACAACCTGGCGCGCCCGCCCACAGTTCTATGAAAAAGCCCGCCATATCCTGTTCCACGCTGATCTCCACATCCTCATAGTCCATCTCACGGCGGAGCGCCCCCTGAAAGTGGTGCCTGGTGTTCGCCTCGTTTCCCGTTGCCGTCACAATCGAACGCCTCCGCCTGGTACTGATATAGTTCAGAAAATTGGGCAGCGGACCGTCCGTACCGTGTCCCCCCATGCTGTTGCCGAGCGCAAGACAGATCACAAGCGGCATATTCAACACATTTGCAACGCCATTTAAATAGGATACCGCCATCATCAGATCCGTCTCCTGAAAGGCTGGAACTCCCTCCGGAATGAAGAAAAATTCCCGCAGATAGCGCTTTGCCTCTTTTAGCTTTACAACGGCAATCCCGGCGTTTGGCACCGCCCCGATAAAGCCATTCGGGATATCCTCTCCACACGACTCCCGTCACGAACGTCCCGTGCCCGTTTTCATCGCGGGACGGCACCACATCATACGGCTGTTTTTGCAATGCTTCATCAATCTCCTCTTTGCGGTACTCTGCACCGTACAGGATTCCCTCCGGCGGCGTTCCATCCTGTATCGTCTGATCCCAGATCCGCAGGATTCTGCTGCTGCCGTCCGAATACCTGAACAGCGGGTTCGTGTAATCGACGCCGGTATCAATGACGCCCACCAGAACCCTCGCCTTTCAGGCAAGCACCGGCTGATTCTGCAGCCGGGTGATTCCCGATGCATCGAGCGCCGTCGTATCGAGCAGTGCGTAGCATTTTGGTATCGCCGTAGGTATAATTCCCGATAGAAAGCGGCGGCAGTCCCTCGCGGGTAGAAAAATGTCGTAATCCTCCGCGATGCTGCACGCATCCGGGCGTGGACGGAACCTCTGCCTCCACCCCGTACGGAATCAAAAAATCATAATACTCCTCTGAATATACCTGCTCCATGCAATTTGGATAAAACCGGGTCATCCATTGCTTTCTTAACAATAGATGCCGGAGTGTAACTATTTATTCCATATTATCAGTTGCTGGCTGCAATCTGCGGATTCTCCGTACTCCCAATACCGATGCAGCCGCGGCGTGATGACTGCCCTTCTTCTTCCACATAGTCCTTCGTGATCGTGACCATGCCGATGTTGTAGTCCTTCGGAATCCTCATACATGATATCCAGCATGAATTCCTCTATCACCGCGCGGAGCGCACGCGCTCCCACCTTCTCTTTCGCCTTGTGTGCGATCGCGCGCAGCGCATCCTCATCGAACGCCAGCTTGACCTCGTCCATGGCGAGAAGCTTCTCATACTGCTTTAAGATCGCATTCTTCGGCTCCTGCAAAATCCGCACCAGCGTATCCTCCGAGAGCGGCTCTAGTGTAAACAGGATCGGCAGACGTCCCAAAACTCCGGGATCATACCGAACTTGCGCACATCCTCCACCCTAACCTTGGAGAGCAGCTTCGTCCTTGTCGTACTCATCCTTTAACTTCGCGCGGAATCCGATCGAAGCCTCCTGATTCAGTCGCTCCTTGATGATCTCCTCCAGCTCCGGAAATGCTCCGCCGCAGATGAACAGGATATTCTTCGTGTTGACCATCGTCATCGGCACCATCGCGTTTTGCTGCTGGCTCCCACCGGCACCTCGACCTCGGCACCTCTAAAAGCTTTAACATTCCCTGCTGTACGGATTCTCCGCTGACATCCCGCTGGTTCGTGTTGCGCTTCTTGGCAATCTTATCAATCTCGTCAATAAAAATGATGCCGTGCTCCGCACGCTCCACATCATTGTCCGCCGCCGCAAGCAGCTTGCTGACTACACTCTCAATGTCGTCGCCTATGTAACCTGCCTCCGTGAGCGACGTCGCGTCCGTGATCGCAAGCGGCACATCCAAGAGCCGTGCGAGCGTCTTAACCAGATATGTCTTGCCGCAGCCGGTCGGTCCGATCATAAGCATGTTGGACTTCTCAATCTCCACGCCGTCCTTCTCATCCGCCGCAATCCGCTTGTAGTGATTATAGACCGCAACCGACATCACCTTTTTTGCCTGCTCCTGTCCGACCACATATTCATCGAGCGACGCCTTGATCTTGTGCGGTGCCGGGATCTTCTTAATGTCGATAACCGGCTCTGACTGCGCCTTCGGCTTTTTCTTCTTCAGCTTCTGATTGTTCGGCAGTCCGCCCTGCAGATCCGACAGATTGATCATGCTGATGTTCGGAATTCTTCCCATGTTCATATTCATCATATCATCCATGGAAAAACCGCTTCCGTTCATGCTGTCAAACGTCTTCTGCATACAGTCCTGGCAGATGCAGATATTGTTCGGAATACGGATCATCTTTCCCGCAATATGTTCCGGGCGTCTACAGATGTAGCAGATGTCCTCATACTCCGTGTCCTGATTCCGGTCTGTGTCATCCGAAGCGGAACTCTGTGTCACCTCTCCGGTGCCTGATGTGCTCTCATGCTCCGCCACATCTTCTGCACGGGAGCCTCACTTCCCGTCTGCGCACCGTGAGCCGCGTTTCCCGCCGGCACACCGTTATCCGCGCTTCCAGGCTGTCTGCTGCCTGCAGTTCCTGTATTTGTATCTGCGCCCGTCTCCGGCGCATCATCTATAATCTCTGAAATCATTGTGGTTCATACTAATATCCCCTATTCGCTTTCTATCATGAAATTTAGGTTCATTATAATGCAAACATTGTTTAATCACAAGGAAATTACGGAGATTTCATAGTTATTTTAGGAATTCATCAAAAATGGCGAAAGCCTCTTTGCTTTCGCCATTCTCTATTTCCCTCATCCGTAAAACGCGCTCTATCTGCCGTTTCCGTTATTATCTGTGGTTCCGTTGTTATTATTGTCATTGCCGGTCAGATCATCCACACCGTTCTCCACTCCGTTGATGACATCCTTTCCAGCCTCACCGACACCGTCTACCACGTCGTCCACAACATTACCGTTTCCGTTGTTATCAGCTGCGCCGTTGTTGTCCATCGCACCGTTATCGTTTAAAGTTCCATTGGTATCGTTCACTGTGCCGTTGGTTGTTCCGTTTGTGCCGTTGGTCGTTCCGTTTGTGCCATTGGTCGTGCCGTTGGTTGTTCCGTTTGTGCCGGTTCCGTCTACGGTGCTCTCCGTGCCGGTTCCGTTCGTCGTGTCATTGACGTTGTCATTGTTCGTACCGCAGGCAGCCATCGCGCTCACCGCGAAAGTAAGTACCAGCCCTGCGAGCAGTGTTCTCCACTTTCTCATAGTCATATTCTCCTTTTTCTCAGAATCACTTCTGTTTTCAAGGATAGTATGACCCTGACGCTTTCCTTTTATTCCCGTGGACGCTGCTTTTCTTTTGAATTTTATTTTTAAAAATTCAATCTTAAGATTTGTAATAGCCAAGCTCTCGACAGTTCTTCCTGTACTTTTTCACATCCACCGCAAGTTCCTTAACGCGCTCTCGTCATACGGCTGGTCGGTCCGGAGATACTGAACGCGTATTTTACCTCTTCTGGTAGCCGTGCAGGCAGGCTGCGATGCAGCGGACGCCCTTTTCGTTCTCCTCATCGTCCAGCGCGTAGCCATTCTGCCGCACTTCCTCCAACACTTCCTGCATCTGCGAGAAATCCGTGATCGTCTTGTCCGTTTTTTTCTCAATAATGCTCTCATTCCAGATCTTTTTGACTTCCTCGTCCGGAAGCGTCGCCATGATCGCTTTGCCGACACCGGAGCAGTACATCGGATGTACCATTCCCACATGGGATACCATGCGGATCGTTCCGACCTTCGCCTCAATCTTGTATATATATAAGATATGATTGCCCTCGCGCTGCACCAGATGCACCGCTTCCCCGGACAGGTCCGAGAGACGTTCCATATACGGCTTTGCCACCTGCAGAATATCCATCCGCTCGAGGATCTTTCCCGCCATGTTGACCACCTTATAGGAAAGCATATATTTCTGCGTCGCCTCATCCTGCTTTGCGTATCCCATATAAATAAGAGACATTAACAATCTGTGTACAGTGCTCTTGTGCAGATCCAGCGCCGTGCTAAGTTCCATCAGTCCCATCTCCCCGTGGTCCGCAAGCGTCTCCATCACCTGAAAAATACGCTCTGCCGACTGTACCGGATTTTTTCCTTCTCTCTCTTCTGCCATAGTATCTCCCATGCTGTATCTCAGTCAGTTTCATCATTCAATCTGTCGTTCCGTATTGCGGAACTGCCTTGTTATCATACCATGACCGCTGTCCGAAAGTCAACTCCGGAATCTCTGCTGTCCCAGCGTTTTGTTTTATGGAAAATACACGATTTTGTTTCTTGAATCGGTTGACAAGGTTTTTCCACATGTTATAATAATTTTGTACCATTACATGAAACATAGTTCCGCATTATGGAACATGAATGATAAGTAAAAGGAGAAGAATCATGAACAAAGTATTAGAAGAGTTTTCCAAGATTGGTATTATCCCGGTCATCGCACTGGACCATGTAGAGGATGCCGCACCTCTGGCAAAGGCTTTATGTGACGGCGGTCTTCCGTGTGCTGAGGTTACCTTCCGTACCGCTGCTGCTGAGGAGTCCATCCGCATCATGTCCGAGCAGTTCCCGGAGATGTTAGTTGGCGCAGGTACTGTTCTTACAACTGAGCAGGTTGACCGTGCAGTAAACGCAGGCGCAAAGTTCATCGTAAGCCCGGGCTTAAACCCGACCGTTGTTAAATACTGTGTAGATAAGGGAATTCCGGTAACTCCTGGCTGCTCAAACCCGAGCGATGTGGAAGTTGCAATCGAGCTTGGTCTTGAGGTTGTAAAATTCTTCCCGGCAGAGGCTGCTGGCGGAATCAACATGATCAAAGCTATGGCAGCTCCGTACACACAGATGAAGTTCATGCCGACAGGCGGAATCAACGCCAAGAACCTGACAAGCTACCTTGATTTCAAGAAGATCATCGCATGCGGCGGTTCCTGGATGGTAAACAAAGACATGATCGCAGCCAAGGACTGGGCCGGCATCACCGCTCTCACCAAAGAGGCAGTTGCTACCATGCTTGGATTCAAGCTCCTGCATGTAGGTGTCAACAATGCATCTGAGGAAGTTGCTTCCACAGAGTCCGCAAAGTTCGCAACTTTACTTGACAGGATGTCAAGGTTGGCAACAGTTCCATGTTCGTTGGTTCCTTAATCGAGATGATGAAGAATCCGGGCCGCGGAACACACGGTCACATCTGCATCCAGACAAATTATCTGGATCGTGCCATCTATCATCTGGAGAAGAGAGGCTTTGCTTTCGATGAGTCTTCCTTCAAATACAATGACAAGGGTGAGCTTACCGTTGCTTACTTAAAGGATGAGATCGCCGGATTCGCTGTACACTTCAACCAGAAATAAGGAGAACATCATGACAGATCAGAATTGCGCATATTGCATGGAAGGTGATCTGGTAGCCGCATTCGGCATCAAGATCTGTGAACTTCCTTCCTCCAAGGTATATCTTTTAAGGAGCAGAGCCACAGGGACGTGTCATCGTAGCACACAAGAAGCACGTGAGTGAGATCACGGAGCTGACCGCCGAGGAACGTGCCGCTTACATCGAGGACATCAACCATGTTGCCGAGGCACTGCATCAGGCATTCCATCCGCAGAAAGTAAACTACGGCGCATATGGCGATACCGGTCATCACCTGCACTTCCACCTCGTTCCGAAGTATACAGACGAGTATGAGTGGGGCGGCGTCTTCGCTATGAATCCACAGCAGAAGTTCCTCTCGGATGAAGAGTATACCGCACTGATCGAGGAGATCAAGAAGTATCTGTAGGATATGTATTTCCGTTGGATTTTATGAAACCGAGGCAAACCGCAAAGGTTTGCCTCGGTTTGTTACTGTACTCATATTTTTTGACATACTGTAGATAAATTGATAAAATAACAGAACTATAGGTTTTACACATACGAGTGGGATTTGTGGAGGAAATGCTATGAAATATTTTGTAACAGATCGCGAAAGGGATGGCACTTGTTACCATGAATTTTACAAAGGACGATGGGATGGCAAAACATTTTGGAAAGAGGATTCCATATCTTTACATGATAATATAATGTTTCAGGCAAAGGAATTTATAGCTGCACTCGTAGTATGTGTTCCCAAATATGATCCTTTCGGAGAGACAGAAATTACGGCTGATGAATAGACGAAAATAGGAAATCTCATATCTTCAAAAGATAATATTTCAAAAAGGTATACGAAGAAGCAAATAAATGGGCAAAAGAAGTTTTTAAAAGCTATGGCTGTTTCACGATACTAGGTCTACAAATAAAATATCTAAAAAATACCCTATTTTGATATTATAAATTGTTCAGTCAATTTTTCAAAAATAGCGTTTTCCATTTTTCCTTTCAAAATTCTGATATTATCATAACGACCCGCATTTTTTATAAACCACTCGTGAACATCAGTACTCTGAATAAAGTCTTTCTCATCTTCCTTTAATGTTTTAAGTATAGAGGAATACCAGTTATTTATAATTATTTGCTTTTGCTCAACAGTCAAATCAGCATATTCTATACAGCCTCCAATACGCGAAAACATTGCTGGTCCAAGGGCTTTCTTAATTTCAGTTTCGCTTCCAAAATTACACGTTAAAAGAAATACAGCCTGACCAAGATCGATGTCATAATTTGTATCTACATATCGTCCTTCATCAAACAACTCATAAAAGGCATTATAAAATGCAGGGTTAACTTTATCAAATTCATCGATTAAAATTACATTCGACTCTCTCCCTACCATATCACGTGCCAAACTACTTTTTGAATGCTCTGATCCAAAAACATAATTAAAAGCTTCCTCTGTCTGCATCATTGAAAACTGGATTCTGAGTAGATCTCCACCTAACGATTTACTAATGCTCTTTGCACTTTCTGTTTTCCCTACTCCTGATGGTCCGTATAGCATAAGCACAACCGGTTTTCCATGTGTTCCTGTTGTAAATCTATACATTCCACTCAAAATTTGTTTTTACATTGATCCTGTCCCAAAACATCATTATCAAGATTTTGATAAATTGTTTTTAATACAGTTCTCGTCAATTCAACATAGCTGCTACCCTTATATTCTATATCCCCATCAAGTGCCGATTGTAATGATTCAAGAACGCGTCTCGGAGGATTCTGAACATAAAGAACGCCTATCTGATAATTCAAGGTCACAATGTTCACAAAATTTGACAATACATGCGGCATAACAGAACCATAATCATCTGCTCCAACAATGCAATTATCCACATACAAATTTTTGTAATGCTGCTTCCCAACACCTGATTCATTAGGACGCAACCTAGCGTTATAATGCTTTATCAATTCCATAAAAGGTATCGTGATTTCATCTTCTGGAAGATTATTTTCTAAATATTGTTCAAAATCTCTTTTTGATCCAGTAAAAACAACAACTCGGTCAATCAATTGCTTCCACCCCCGCAAGTAATACATCAAACACATCTAAAATTTTCTGTGAAGCGGTATTATCCTCTACTTCATTACTTTCTTCATATGATGGATTATCTTTTGGAATTATTGAAACATCCATCTCCAATTCCTTGCTTACATCCAACATATCAAGAGAAGTTCTACCTACTTTTATTGCATAAATGTTTAAATTCATCTTAAGTAGATCACTAATTGTATATCCATTCTTAAAAGAATTGATATTAAATCTCAAGATAACCTTGCTTTTCCCTTTTGTTCCTACAAATTCATAATATCCCTTCGCATTTTTCAAAGCATTTTCCAGCTTATCAATAGCAATATTGAATTCTCCAGCTGGAACAGATGAACCTGTTTTTAACATGGACAAATATGGAGACACCATAACCATATATGAAAGGGAATCTTTTTCTGCAGAAATTATGTAACCATCAAATTTTTTTATAACACCTCTGGCCGTTTTTGACGCAGATTTTTTTGCAGAATCATCATCCACAATTTTCAGGAAGTCTGTAAGAATGGTGTTCTTCATAATATTCTTTACCATTTTATTGCGATTCAAAGCCAGTCCTGCTGAAATATCTCCATTAGCAGATGCTTCCCATCCAACAAGTGCTTTGAATATTCCACCAATTCCACCTTTAGCAGTGACACCTCCTTCTTGCTTCTCATTTGCTTCACTTGATTTAAGCAATTCAGTTGTTGTTTCAAGGCTTCCACCTGCAACAATCTGAACATAGTCTGTAATCGAATCCTCATCAAAATAAACGATTTTACAAATTTTATTTGCCATATTATTCTACCCCTAATGCCTTAAACACAGCATCCTCCGCACTCTGATACGGAATCAACTGAAATGCACTCATCAGATCAGCCGGGACACTTGCGAAATCAACAAATGAGGTACTCGGAATCAGTACCTTCTTTGCGCCGCTGTCCATGCACACCTGAAGTGTGTTTGCAAGTTCATCCACCTTTATCATCGTACCGCTGATTGTAATATCGCCCAGAATTGCCAGATTGTTGACCACTGGTTTTCCCAGTGCAATCGAACAAAGAGCAATCAATGTAGGTAGTGCCAGTTTTTCAGTCATACCGATACCCTGCAAATCCTGATAATTGATGATATAATCTTTGGTCGATGTGCTGATAGAGCCGCTGATCCGGTTGCCATTTGCTTTCAAATAGTTAAATGCCGTGTTCACAGCTTCCTTACACTTTGAATCACTACCTAAACCAGTGCGTTCAATCTTGCCATTTCCCGGAAGCATCTGACTTTCCAGACGGAACACGCCAATCATGCCGCTTTTTCCTCTGGATACAGTATAAACCTGTCCCGGATTGCACATTCCGTCCGGTATCAGTTTACCGCCGCCTTGCTCCGGTACAGAAACATAATGCTCTGACATATCCTCCAGGTCAATATAGGAGAAGTTCACATCATAAAATTCCATGCCGCCCAGCTTTTTCAGCTGTTCTTTTACACGGCGGCGCATTTCCAATGCAATCTGGATGATTTCTTCCAGTTCTTCTTTGGTAAACTCACCATTCGGATACATCAGCTTCAGATAACCGTCTACCATGCGGCGCACAGCAATCGTATCACGCTGGTTCAGATTTTTACCCAATCTGAAATACTTGTCAAGTGCATCACCATACTGTTCCTTACGAAGTTCTCGGATAAATTCAGACAGATAATCACTGATAAAACCGTAATCATCGGTAAAATGCTCCGGTCTGAACTTCGGTATCTCCCAGCCCGGAAGATAACAGTGCATACGGTCAAGAAATGCCGTATCTGTTCCCATTTCCGGCGGAAAAGGTGCAAACAAACTGGATGTTTTCAACAACACATCCACACTCTGATTGATATTTCCCACAAATACCATAGAAGCAGTAGCAGCCTTTTCTTCTTTGCCACGGGCAAAAGAACCGGATGCCATGTAGTCCTTCATAATCTGGATGCCATCTTTATCCTTGAACTTGATACCTGCCACTTCATCAAAAGCAACGCAGTCCCATAAACCGACCAATCCGACCGTTTTGCGTCCCATATTGTAAAAGAGGTTTGCAACGGTCGTCTGTCCACCGGAAATCAAGATACTATTGGGAGAAATCTCTTTGTAGAGATGGGACTTACCAGTGCTTCTCGGTCCCAATTCACAAAGGTTAAAATTGTTCTCAACCAATGGAATCATACGGGTCAGGAGTAGCCATTTCTCACGGTATGTAAATTCACCCGGCTCCATGCCGATAGAACGTAGAAGAATATCCAGCCATTCCTCTTTGGTAAATGCTTTTCGCCCCTGCTTCAGCTCGTCAATATCAATATGTGGCATCTGGATCGGTGTCAGCTTGCGAATACTGATTGGAGATATATCCTTCTGTTTTTCTGTTTGGAACGAAGCGGATTCCCGTCAATATCCTCAATGCCAAAGTTGTTGTCGCCTTCCACCTCGTAATCCAGCTGAACAATACACCAGATTCCACCACAGAGCAAGCGATCAAATTTTTCCGGGTACTCATCGGCAATCGGTACATTGTCAACTCCCAGATTAGAAAACTCTGCAAAAAAGCAGTCCTTTTTCATATCCAGTCGGACAGTCACCATATCAATGATCGTGTGACTTCCTTTCTTTCGCAACTGCGAAAGAATCTTCTGTGATTCATCAGGACGCACAAAGTTGTCAGCAAGAATACGCTTCACATTCTGTACGCCTTTTTCAATGACCGTTTCATCATCCGAGCTGCAATACTGACCCAACAGTAACTCCAAGACATAAACCGGAACATTGGCTCCTTCCTTGATTTTCTTTGTCAGGTCTTTCCGAACAATCTTACCGTCAAAGTTCTGGCGGAGCTTGTTCTTTATATCTTCACGGGTGTTTTCACCCTCTGTAAATTGTTCCATCTCTCTATCCTCCTGCGGTATTAACTAAAGAAATCAAACTCATCCACCGCAAAGGCGATGTCAATCTGGAACGGCTCACGCTGTGGCATCTGTAATCCCTGCTCATCCGCAATTACCAGATAATAAGTAGCCGTGTTGCTATATTTCAGCGATTTCAGATTGAACTGACAGCGGAAAGTTCTCTCTGCACCGTTATCGCTGGTCTTATCTGCAATAATCTTCTGAACATCACTGATCTGCTTACCGTTTTCGTCCGTAAAGTAAACCTGATAAGTAGCCGCTTCACGGTTTGCGCTGACTGCATCCTTCTGATAGAAATTCAATGAGAAAATCATATTGCTGATTTTACGGTTTGCAGACAGCAGATTGACCGTTACCGGCTTGGTATCATACTTCTGTTTGTTGCGCTTATATTCCATAGAATCGTTACGGAGATAGTGGTATTCAATCACCGGAACAACCATTTCCTGCAAGCTGATACCTCCATGGACGAAGTTCATGCCGCCGCCATTCATCTTGATACGTATGCTTTCTCTCTCGGTGCAAAGCCATCAAAATCAGACTTTCCGTCCAGGAACTTCACTGGCAACAAGTAGTTTGGCTGTACACCTTTCTGCATGATTGCATAGCGTCTACCATACTCCACACAGCGTCTTGCACTTTCTTTTTTCAGATTTCCTGTATTGTCCTTGCCTACATCATAAAATTCATTTTTGCCAACCTTATCATCCTCAGTCAGCGGACTGTATGTATAAAGGAATCCATGGTCAGCCGTAATCAGGATATTCGTGCCACCAAATTCATTTACAATAATACGCACAAGGTTCTTCAATTCTGAAATTGCCTTATCACAGGCAGAAAAAACAGCAGTATCCGAAGTATGGCTGGCTTCATCAATCGTATCGTGATAAATATAAACCACATCCATGCCTTTTACCAAAGCGCTTCGCTCGGCTCGTTTCATGGCAATAATGTCATTATATTTCAAAGCTACACTTGCCGGATCTTCTGATTTCAGAACCTTATCCCGGTAAGTGCTTGCCGTAGATTGACCATCCGCCAGAACCGTCAAAATGTCGTTCCGAACCTCTACTGTCAGTTCTTTGTGCGGCAATAACGCTGCCATACCGAACTTTGTAATAGAAGGGAAGATGCTTTGCATACTGCTGATAGCAACTTTGCTCTGCGTTTCTCTTTGAAGCTGGTCTGCCATAGCTGCTGCCACTTCATAGCGCATGGCATCCGAAATGATCACAAATACCTTGGTGTCCGAAGTCTTAATGCGGGAACGGTAAAATTCTTCCTGCTGTGGCACTTCCGAAACCTTGCCGTAGTTTGCCAGTTCATCCGCACACACATCTGACCAGTTATTACCCAACTCGCCTAAGAACCAATGCGTATAGAGTCCTTCCACTTTTTCAACAACGTGCTTGAATAAATCATCCAGCAGAATATTGGAAGTCTCCAAGCTCTTTTGAAAGTTCAGATGGAACAAGCGGTAATAGGTATCCATCTGATAGTAGCTTTCCGTGTATTCTTTCCAGATGCCTTTTGCTTCGGCGGTATGGAACCCGGCAGAATGCTCCTTAAAGAAGCTCTGCATATTGGCTACCTGCAAAATGCCGTTATAGAAGTTTTCAAACGGCTCGTACCATGCACAAGTTCTCCGCTTTTCAACAGTGGAAGTAATGGTGTCCACATCAATGATATGGTCGCTGATCTCTGTCATCAGCTTTGTCAGAATCACCTCGTTGATGCAAGGGAAGCACTCTGTCGCTGCCAGATCGTCCACCGTCAGCTTTTCAAATCTCTGATGAAGGCGGGCTTCCTCTTCAACATACCGTGCCACATCATATAACTGCTGAATATCCTCACTATGAAGCCATTCAGAAATAAAATCATAGCAATATGCCTGATGCGGCACGGAAATGAAGCTATCCAGTCCGGCAAGATACTCCTGCCGCATGGTACGGGTAGCGGCGGTCAACAGCAAATGAATTGCCAGCTGTCCGAGATCCGGTTCTTCCTCAGCAAATCCGCATCCCTGACGCACCATTGCCCAAAATGCACCGTCAGCATGATATTTTACGAAATTCTGATAAACAGTATTGTTATTCAAATCCAGTCCGGCCTGGAACACGCTGCGAAGAATCATATTCGGCTGTGCATCTTTCAATCCACAGATTGCCGCCATGACAGCCATGTGCAGCTGTGCCGGGAGTAGCAGGAATTTTATTCTGGCTGCTTACTTTCTGGCGGCGGTCTTTCGCATTAAAATAAGCACGATAATTCTTGACCTGTTTCCGCATGGCCGGATTCGATGCAAGCCCCATCTCATCCATCCAAATAGAAATCAGGTCTGCCCGGAACTCCTCGCTGTAAAGCTCCACATCCAGAAGCCAGTTATCATCCGGTCGATTATATGCTAAAGGGCTGTAAACCAGATAGTTTGTGGTTAGATCATCTACCGAAAGCAGTTTCTTCACAGAAAACGCATTATTTCCAGTCAGAGCAATCATCTCTGCATTTTCTAAACCACCTCGTCCAACTTATCCTCAAATTCCTTCTTTGATGCGACGCTGATAAAACTCCGGCAGAGGTGCAGCAAATCTGCGGTTCAGGTCTTGTATTACTTTGTCTGTATCCATGCTGCATTATTTCTCCTTCTGTATTTTTTATATAAATAGTGCTTCGTGCCGCACCCTCTTTTCTCAAATAACCGTCCTTAACCATATTCAGCAAAACAGCTCTGGCTCTACGATGTTTTACATCTAAAATCTCTACTGTTTCAGCAGTAGTAATAGAGCCATTTTCCAATACATATTTATAAATTTGTTGTTCCTGTTCATTATCCGGTATTTTTTCTGTCGTATCCGGCACTCTATTAGAACTATCCGGCATTTTCCCATAGTATCCGGCACTTTTCCTGTTTTATCCGGCACTCCATTGGCACTATCCGGCATTTTATCAATAGTATCCGGCATTTTAATGGCGTTATTGAGGTCATTGAGATCAACAGTGCCGTCAACCTGACCTCGAAAAATATTGATACGCAAATCAACTTCGCCGCCAATAAACTCTGGCTCCCGCAGTCCGGCAGCTTTTACTTTCTCGATAATTCTCGGAATACCACTTCCCCAATGCTCGATCAGATTCATATAAGAAAACGCATGGGCAATGGCTTCATTTCTGATTTTGGAATAACCTTCTCTTTCATACGCTCCATAGTTTGTCCCATTGGCAGTTTTCCCGGAGAAGTAATTTCCAACCGGTTGTCATATACCGCAACCTGTATCGTCCCATGATCCAGGTAACTGCGATGCACCACGGCATTGATAATCAACTCACGAATGGCATCCGGTGGAATCTCATAAATATCCTGCCGATAAATTCCTACAATGGTAGCACCCAGATGAATATTTCTCAGGACAAACTGAAATGCTTCATCTATCTGCTCCCAAAGCGGTCCGGTATATTCTCTGCGGTCAACAAATACCGCTTTCGTTGTACCTTTAAATACGCCACATTGCGTTGTAACATGAAGTCCACCGTTGCCGGTCAAAATAGCAAAGGCATTAGACGGATAATCTTTTCCATCGCGCTCGATCAGAACTCCCCAGGAACGCAGCTGCTGTCTGCCAACATCTTTGATGGATGCTTTCTGTTCCTCATTATGGGCATTCTTAACTGCCTGCTCCTTCATTGCTTTGCAAAGAGCTTCGATATCTTCATCCGTAATATTCAGTCCCGTACACAAAGCCTGGTCGTAGTAGCGATTACTGCCCTCGAAAAGCAGTTCCTTTATCATGTACTCATCAGCAAGCCGGGTTGTTCCAGCAACTCGGACATATACACCACAATCTCTTCCAAGAAGCTTTGATATAATATGGTCGCTGTCTGCCCTCAGAAATCTCTACCACAATAACAGTCTTACCATCAATCGTCTGTAAAGTAATATCCGGGATGATTACCGGTTCACAACTGTCTGATACAGCATTGGCAATGGCATCCATTTTCTTGAACACATCTTCATTGTCAAAGCCGACAACTTCTCGGGTTTTATCCGCAATTCCAAAAATAATCTTTCCTCCGTTTCCATTTGCAAAAGCAACCACCGATTTCATATATTTAATGCTTTTCTCAGGCAAGTTCTCTTTGTACTCTACATTTTTCGATTCTCCTGCAAGAATTTCTTCTATAGCCATCGTAACACCTCGCTCTCAATTTGCTACGCAGTGCATAGCCTTTTTTATTATTTCATCTGATATTCCAGTCTTAATTCCTCTGCAAGATACAGATCGCTCATACAGTGCATATCAGAAACACCGTCACGCATTAACTGATAGACTTCGGAATGATAAAATAATCCCAATGCCTCATCCAGTGAAAGTCCCTGCTGTTTGGCAAAGCACTCAATGACACGGGCATATTTTTTCTGAAGTAAAATTGGGTTTGCCGTCATAGTCGAATTTTTAATTTTTTCATCTGTCATCATACGCAAGCCTTTTCTTTATTTTACCAGAATTATTTTTTCGATTTTACATTGACTTTCTTTTCTTCAACGCATATAATAATAACAACTCATCTAACATGTTTAGAAAGAGCATCCGGTTTTCGTATTGCGATTACCGGTTTTTATTTTGCTTCTTTTTCAATCCTTTTTATGTAATTCTGATAATCTTCTTCATAATCTTTCTTGGCACTTACAAAAAATACTGGATAAGCGGTTATCAACTGCACCCTTTTTTCATTTTCTTTTCAAACACAATCAAATAATCTAGTTCTTCTTCCAGATAACGTAGGTACAAACGCTTTTCTTCTTAGAATTTACTTTTTCCCAATATTTTACCCGTACATCATTTTCATTATACAATTCAATGATTTCTTTTATCCATCCTACACGTAAAGCACGATAAAGACACTTTGCGCGAACATCTCCATTATTCATTGTAATTAGATCTGTTCCTAAAATACAATTATCAGGACAAAATGCAGACGAAAGTTCATTTATACAAGGTTTTATAACAAGTTTTGCTTTCTGTTCTATGCTTGCAGCATGCCAAAATATTTCTGCCTTACTTTCTATCCATTTTAAAGGCACATATATTTCCCTTACCCTGAAGTAATGGTCTATCTTTCGTCGCAATAGTCTCTTTAAATCTGTTATGACAAATATCAAAAATTGCAGATAGTTCCATTGTTTTATCAAAAGCAATAGGAGTTAATTTCTGTTTCATTTGTATTTTCCTCCTATTTCTTGGTTCCCAAATAAATAAATTAAATTTTGATTCGTAACGAGCTGTTGATTTATCAATATTCCTTTTTTTCTGTAATGCGTTTACAAACTCAATTTTTCCTTGGTTTGCCATACCTTCACTTTCCAGATTTCTGTAATGATATGCCAATGCTCCATTCAGCAAATCTGCTAATTGTAAAATTTCTGATTCTGCAGAGTTGATCTGTCCAATATGTGTAATTACTTCTCCGTTAAAATCATAAATATTATTACACATGACTTCCTTTAATTTTGGACCCGCTTACCTCCTTTTGTATCTTTTATATCCACCAAAATATGGTATTCATTTTCTTCTCGGATAATCGGATCTAGCGTTCTAAAGTACATTTTATAATACCACAAATCATAATCATCATTATTATATTTTGTATGATCCAATTTATCTTTTCCTGTAGCTACCAGCCCACGATAATGTAAATCCCTATTTTTCCAAAAATAATCAAGCAATTCCAGATAAACTCAATCTTTGACTCGGAAACTTTTGTCCATTTAATTTCAAAGCGACTATTCAGACCATGCTTTTCTTTAATTGCACGAATATCCGAATATATTTGTTTCCTTTTTTTTTTAAACAATACATTGCCCCAAGAACCATAACTGAAGAATTATCCATTTGTAAATGGCAACTCTCATCACAAAATACAGTATATAGCATTGTCCACCCTCCTTACTTTATTTTAGCCAAAACATCCTGGAAAATTGCATAATTCTTCTTCACGCCATCGTCCAAATCAATCGAAATCATCTGGTCAGCAAGATGATGAATCTTTTCCTCATAGGTACGGATTTCTGCATCCTGTGCCTGCAAAGTAGTCAGTTTTTTATTCAGCTTCACACGCTCCCCGGTGGAAGCATTGGCAATACGCTGTTCCAGATCAGCAATAGCAGTACGATAACGAGCCTGCTGTTCATGCACATAGTCGGTACGGATACGGGCAATGGTGTCCGGCTGATAGCGGTGCATATAAATCAGAGCCTTAAAGCTATTATTTTTACCAGCGTCAAATATCCAATAAATTGGTCTTTTCCCTACCGTTCCCGAATATGTAACACAATGTCCTTATAAAAGTCATTCACAAAATAATTTCTAATTATTTCTCGTGGACTTCCTTTTCCCCCCAGTGCATTTGCAATAAACTTCAAATTATCATCAAGTGAATCGACACCATAAACAATTTTATAAATTCAACAAACCGTCCAACTATATCATCTTTAAAATATTCATCATCGCAAATTGGAATAATATTGTCTTTATCAACAGAAAATGAAACATATTCATTAGCATTGAGAGAGTCACTTGCATTAACAATTCCGTTTTTATCCAATAAATATCGTCCAAACATACATCCAACAGAATATGATATGAGAGAAACTATTTCATCTCTTTTTGTTCTTACATAATAGCTTCCATCCATTGATACTGGTATATCTTCTTTGTATCAAAAACCGATGAACAGATATGCTTTTCTCTGACACCTCACATGCCACCTCATTTTCAAGCCCGTACTCTTTCAAAATTACAGCATTTATATGTTCTTCATTATCTTTCATCTTTAAGAAACGATTTTCACACTCTGTTTTCCACTCTAAATAGCATTTTCAAGAGAATGTAATTCTTTTCTTTTAACTAACGGATGCTGTTCAAAATCCCATGATATTTCATAAGAATCCCAATCTTCCTTTGATAGTGCAATATTGTTTTCACATAATGATCTAAGTAGTACTGCCATTTTTCAAACTTGATTGCCGGCACAGCTTCTACATTAGCTAATTTCAATCCAACAGTAGGATTCAATAAATCCATATATACTTGTGAAATACATGAATTAAGAAGTGCAAGTGATACATATAAATCATCATCATTCTTAAAATATAAGCTTGGTGCTGCAGTACTTGATGTTTTGTTATTAGTTATTCTAAATGATGACCCCCATTGTTGTAGCAGACCAACTCAAAGCTTTAAAATAAAATTCAGGTTCACTTCTTCTAACAGACACATTAACCTTATCCGGGCAATTCCATAAATCATATATATTTATTACATACTCATAATTTCCGTAATGTCGTCTGTATGCTCCACCCTTGTTAATAGGCACCCACTTGTATGCTGTACGATCCTCAAAATTGTTTGCATCAAACGTTATTTCCATTATAGGAATTTCAAACCACATTTTCAAAAATAATCGTCATCACCAGATACAATACCTGCTTTGCCTCACATAAAGAACCTATAGTTCTATTTCTAAACGTTTTCAAAATTGTCAGATATCCAGAATGCTATCGGATCTCCCGGAATAATTTTGTAATCATCCTGTTTGAATGTACAATAGCCCTTCCTGTCTAAAAACTGATGTTCACGTATTTCAGCCGTTTCAACTTCGCCAATCGCATTAAACAATTTACAATATGAGCCTTTATAAGATTCAATTTTTTTTTTTTAAAACAAATGCTGTTGTACCAAAATCTGATCTAAAAATCCCTCCCTGGATATACCATATTGATAATTGTATTTTCACTAACAATATTTTTTCTTAATTTTTCATAACTCGCCAAAAACATCCACGTTGGAAATATAATCAATGCACTATAACCTTGTTTATTACAAAAAGCGAGGTTTCTTTCCATAAAAGCCATTGCCATATCATTTTTACTCGCTTTAAAATTTTTCAGCAAATACGGTTTTGATGTTCCGTAGGCGCCATATACGGCGGGTTCGTCACAACCGTATCATACCTCTGTGCCAGTGTTTCTGCCACCTGTACCAACGGAAGCAATTCTCTCAATGCTACTTCACGGGACATATTTATATCTTCTGTAATCTCAACAAAACGGTCATACAGAGCTGACCACTCCTGCGGTGTCACAGTCAGAATAGAACCATATTCCTTTGCATCATGCAATTCGCTGATAATGGTATCCATAGCGGTAGTCAACTTCGCATCGCCATTACAGAAATAGTCCACCGCAAATTTGTCTACATGATTGCTCTCTACGATGGCATATACATGAGGCTGAATACCACGGCTGAAGAATCGACGGTCATACTGACGGGCTTTCATCATAACAGAAAAATAAGCCAACTGTGCCGCACGGTCATCAATATCCAAACCATAAAGATTATTCTCCACAATGCTTGCCACTGCTTCACGAGTGGTATAGCCGTAGGATTCATAAATCTTCATCAGCACATCAAACATATAAGCAAGAATATGACCAGAACCAGAGCAAGGGTCAATGACCTTCAGCCGATCCGGTGTCAGTGCGGCGTATTCCTTGCGGATTTCAGCCAGTTGTGCCTGTACTTCCGGTTCCTGCTCGGCTTCTTCCAGATAGTAGTGCCATTTGGTATCTTCCGGGTCACGATTTCCGGCAGCATAAGCAGACTGCTCTTCATACGTCGGAAGAAGCTGCTCTGATGCCTCCGGGTGTCCCTCCAGCCACAGGCGACCAAGGCTGTTCTCTACCATGTAGCGAACAATCCAGTCCGGTGTAAAAAGCTGGGTTGCTGCAGGGATGTTTTCTTTTGTGATTTTCACATTCTTTTTCAGTGCTGCAAAAACATCATCCTTTTTCTCACTGTTATAATACTGATACAACCAGCCGATAATCTGGACAGCATCCTTCCAATCATCCTCAGGTATCAGCTCAATCATCTGCTGAATGACACTGCCTTCACGGAGCAGATTGTCTGGCAGAAGAAGCTCAGTGTAATCTGCAATCTTCTGGAACATTCCCGGCAGAATCTTATTCAGAGCGTTACACTGCACGATCAGCAAATATTTATAGAGTTCTTCGGTCTTTTCGGCATCTTTCAGCTCATAGACCTTTTCCATATCCAATCCATCCAAATCCAGATGAATGGCTTCGGTTATAATCTGCGGCTTAAAGTTGTTTTCCTCGTCCGTGAATACACGCACATGGGAAGGAATATAGCCGTTGACTTCCATAAATCGTAGAGCAGAGAAGCGGTTGAACCAAGTGTAGGCAACCTCCTCCATGACCTGTTTATATCCTTTATCGTTAATCTCGGCAATCAGAGCCTGACGCTGTTTCTTTTCATCGGCAGTGAGAACTTTGCCTCTAACACTGTCCGCATTGGCATCCTCAATGTTGTCCTCGGTAATACCGTATTCCACACCTTTCAGGGAAACACGGGCGATCAGCTCGGTTCTTGCCCAGACAGCAAATTTTTTAATCGCATTCTTATCCATAATTTTCTCCATCTTCTATTAGAACAGCCAGTTTTTTAATATCTTTATCAATGCTCTCCATTGATTTTTTCAGATTATCAATGCTATTCTTAAACTCGTCCACCTCAGAAATATAGTCTAAAAATCCTGCATACTCAGAAAAATCAATTTCAATCTTATCATCATAAGGTTTTTTCTTGCCATACTTAAAATACCGATAATCAATTTTGACAGTTTTTTCTTCAAAATCATTTATAATGTTAAAAACATTTGTATCAAATGAAATAATCCATTTCTGCCCTGGAAAAATCACAATACTCGTTGATTCTTTCTTTTTTAATCGTTCCTGTGTTTTCGTTTGCAACTGTTTGGTGAAAGTTTCATTAAAAATCAAACTTTTTACTTCCAGTGGAACAGTCCCTACATTTCTTAAAACAACACACGCCAAAGTTGAACGAACAAGTTCAAACGATATTTGCATATAAGGGCGATTTTTCTCACTTCGTTCCTTGAGCAAAAAGAAAATTGTAACCCATGAAGCAATTAGTGCTAATATTGAAATTACACTATCCCAGGGAAAAGCTGAGTTTTGCTGTTCAACCGCAATAACCAGTCTTTCAAGTAATTCTTCCATAGACACACTCCTTAATTTAGCTTAATCTCGTCGCAATTTTTCAGCAACTGTTTCAGCTGAGAACGAATCTTCTCTACATAATCATCAATATCCGCATCCGTCTGCAAGGTCTTTGCCTGGAACACAACCTGACGGTTATAGGCACGAACGACCTTTTTCTTTGCCGGAGCTGCTTCTTTACCTGCCCGATTCGGCTGGGGCTGCGGCTTCGGTGCAGGCGGGGCAAGAACGGCTTCAATGTTGCTGACCGTATCATCCTTGTACTGGCACATCGGCAGGAACATAGCATCCAGAAGGGCAAGGCTCTTTAATTCGGCAATCTTCTCCTTGCACTGGCTGAAATACCGATCTGATTTCTCAATCAGATGAGATGCCTTAGAATCACCGTTTGCGGCAGTGTGGGTTGCTTCCATGCACTGACGAACCGTTTCCAGAACCTCGGCTCGTTTTTCTTCCAGCATCTTGTCATGGGCAGTGCGAACCGTATCCATCAACGGATTGAGTTCACGAATCCTTTGATAATTGAACTTACTTCCGGTCTGAACCATAGTAATCAGACGAATGGTATTCAGTGCCTTGTGTGCTTCCTCATTTTCCGCAATGCGATCAAGGTCGTCATGCAGCGATTTTTCAAACTGCACTGCCTGGTCGAATACTGTAACCTGGGTCTTGAAGAAGTTTTCAATGCCGTTGCTCATTGCTTCTTTATTATCGAAAAGAGCATCCTCTTTTTTCAGCACACGCTCAATCAGGGCAATATTGTCTTTCTTCTGGGAAAGAACATCGTCCATCAGATGAATGGCTTCCTGCACCAATCCACGATCTGGATATTTATGTCCGTCATAACGGGCATCCAGAGAAGCATAGTATTCACGCTGTTCTGTGAATTTCTCGGTTACAAAGCGAATCAGACCATCTTCATCGTCCGGCACATCCATAATGTCGAAATAGTCACGGAGCATTGATTTTACATCACGCATCATTGTAGCGGAAATAGTCTTACGCTTGCTGATGGAAGTCTTACCGATCTCACTCTTTTTGCGGAGCATATCCGGCAATTTCGGGTCACCGGGTTGAATGGTGTTGCCCGCATACTTGATGGTTACTTTCTGGGCATAAATCAGCTGTGCCGCAACCGCAGCAATGTCGATTTCCTTCCAGCCATAGGGAATTGCACTGTACTTGCTCTGAATATCTGCCATGGAAGTCGGAAGTTTTTTCGCATCCTGCATTTCCAGATATTCTTCCATAGCAGAAGCAGCATCACGGTTCGGTTCCATACCCGGAAGTGCTGTTACAGCACCTGTCAGAATCGCAATAATATCTGCGTCACTGCCTGCATTATCTGTAATCAGGTCGAGCTTGCTATATACATGAGCAACCAGATATTCAAGAGACTGGTCAATTCTGTTCTTGGCATTTCCAGATTTGATCTCCAGATGTTCACCATCCACATAGAACTGCGCTCCCTCGATAGCATTTTGCAATTCGGTCATGGCGCTCAGCTCATATTTTCCAGCTTCGTCCTGCTGGTCGCTGATGATTTTCTGCACACTCTTAGGAAGCTGGCTTACGTTTCTCTGCTTTACATACTTGCGAATCTTCATGGCAGATTCCAGAGATTCATAGTAAGGGGTGTCTGCCAGAACAACGATTGCTTCGTTGCCTTTAGACTCTGCCATCAGACGGTAATCTGTTTTTCAATAGCATCAGTAGCAACAGTCAGGAATCGCAGACGCATACCGCCTGTTGTTACACCAACGGTAATTCCGTCCACCATCTGGTCGAAGGCGAAGTCATATTTTTCGTAGCGGAACTTCTTGGTTGTGAAAATATCGCCGTAGATCATCTGGGCAATACGCTCCACAATAGAAGCGGTATCCACATTGGTATCTCGGATTTCACGCTGAATGTCCTGTTCTTCATCAGTCAGGAAGTTATAGGTATCACCGGTTCTGCCGATATAGTTCTGACTCATCAAGCGGTCAAGGCATCCACGGACAGCTTCACGCATGATAATCTTATCCACACGAATATCGTCTGCCATAAGGATAACGATATTGTCCAGATTAGAAGGAATATCATCAATGTAGCGAATCAGATACAGGAGCTTCAATACATCCACATCCTGCTGCTCAATGCCATCGCCGTTGTCAGCTGCTTTCTGGCAACGCTCAATTACCCGGCGGATAGAACCGTCCAGGAAAGTATGTACGGTATCATAAAAACGGAAGAACGGAACAAGTGCATATTCATCCTTCTCCTGAATTTTCTGTGCAGCTTCCTGGAATCCGGACAGAGCATGGAACGCTCACCACCGGACAGATGCTTACCGGAATTTCCGTGCTTACGGATTTCAGCAAACACCTTCTGCATGATGATGAACTGGTACGGCACGAACGGGAAGTTCTCTGTAAATTCTCTCGGACCGGAGTAGCCTTTAATATCCAGAATCGAGCCGCTGAAGCTGAACAGGTTACGCAGGACAGAATCATTCTGTTCATAAACGCCCTCCAGCTCTTTGGCTGCGTCCGGTTTCTTTTTCAGAATACGCTTCTGAATCACTTCGTCCACAGAGGAAGAAGATAAGCTCAGTCTCGTTTTAAAACGAGCCTGAATACGGGAGAACTCATCGGCACGAACCTTGATGATTTCATCAATGGCTTCCTGTCCGGTGCAGATCACCCAGATCTTGCCCTCGCACTCACTTCCGATTTTCTCGGTCAGAGACTGGAGGTTCAACAAGCATATCGGTATCAGTGCCGACATACTGACCAACTTCGTCGATCATAAACAGCAGACGGAAGTTTGCGGGCTTGGTATCCACATAGGCTTTCATATCTTCCACAAGCTGTGCAATCGAAATTTCCGTGGAGGTTTTATCATTAAACCATGCTTTGGCATCGTCCTCACTCATATCCAGAACTTCCATCAGAGTAGGGATGATGAACTTGCCGTTGAATGCAAATGCACGGCGCATTTCCAGCCAGGATTTGCCCTTCTTTTCTTCAAAAACCCTGCGGAACTCATCAGTCTTGCCCTGCTGGTCAATATAGCGCTCCATCATGGCAACCTTTAAGTTTTCGCCGTAAAATCCCAGATGGTTATAGAACATCTTTTGCGAAAAACACGAAGAACAGCAGTCTTGTCTTTGTTGCTAAAGCCTTCAATATCAATGTTGAAAAGAATGGTTTCCGTCTGACCCTTTGTAGCACGGTCAATCAGCATAAAGGTTGCCGGATCATCTTCAAACTTTTTCCGGAAACGTTCTACACTCCGAATACCTTTTACCTCTTTATTTTCCAGAAGGTAGGAAAGCATTTTCAGAAAGTGAGATTTACCACTTCCAAAGAAACCAGAAATCCAAACGCCCATATCGGCGGTCGGCTGCTCAAAGGCATCGCCATAATAGTTGAAGAAAAAGGTAATGAAGTGCTTCTTCAATTCCTTGGTGATAACATACTCATTTAATTCCTGCTCGATCACATCATCAGCAGCCTGATCTACTTTAATAACACCATTGATTTTGCGGTTAATGTCATCCGCAAACATATATCGAATCATCATGGCTTTATCCCCCTTAATCTATTATGGACTTTGTCCATAATCATCGTTCGCCGCTCGCCTAATATGCAAGCATATTTTTCTCGCTAACGCTCACTCTATGACATTGAATGCCCGGTAATAATCATTTGGTGTCAAACGATTGAACAGTTTTACATGACGACCATCGAACTCGCCCGGATACATAACCAAAATCGGAACATCAGAAAAATACGGCTGCAAGGCTTCCAGTAATGTATGGATTCTCATAAACGGGAATACCTCACCAACACCTGTCAGCATCAGCACATCACCCGGTTCGTGTGGCTCATACTGGATTTTATCAATGAACTCTCCATTGCCGATTGCGGAGTTAAGCTGCTCCAGAAGATAAGCGCTTCCATCAGCTTCTTCCATATCAGGAATCGCATCTGTGATGTCCATATCATCGCAGATAGAGAGAAATGTTTTATATAAATTACAAACAATCAAATGGCAATCTAAGGACTGATCAGTTTCCAACTGATTTACAAAATGGCGGACAACCATTTCATTCTCCGGTTCATAACAGAAGATTCTGATATTCACCTCATTGCTAAGTCCCTTACCTTCCAGAAACTCCTGTTCCTGGATCAATGCCCGAACTTTGTCCAGGCGCATCTTTATATCATTCATTGGCTACCTCCTACGAAAAGCAATTAAACGCCGGCAGTATCGCCGTGTCACCATTGCTTCTGATGGCATTCTCCAAAACAGGATGCAGCCATATTGGATTCAAATGATCTGCCCCCGGATTGTCGAGATATTCCGTTTCGACAAGCACTCTGGCAATGATCTGTTTTAACTTTGTTATTGTAGTATCGCTCCAGGAAGCTACGGTATCATTCTGTTCCTGCAAACGCATAAAAAATGTATTCAAGTCTATCTTACCAAATGAGGTGTCCCTTAATCTGTACTTCTCGCCAATCACTGTCAGCATGAATTCCCAGACCAGTCGGCTCTGCTTCATCATCGCATACAGGCAAATCTGCTTTGCTACATCCGTCGGTTGTGATGCAATCGCAGAAACCAATGAGTCATCTTCCAATGTATGAAGCCGTTTGATGCAGGCTTTCGCCATACGTGTGATAGATTTTTCCGTTGGGTACTGGAAAAGATTCTGCTCTACAATTTCTTTTACAATCGCATCATCTGAATTTCCTTCTACCATTAGCTTTGCGGTAGAACGCATTTCGTAGAAAAGGAACGGTTCTCTGGTCAAAGACGCAATATAAGGATAAGAATGATCCATGCTACCGTACCTCCCTACTGTTCCTCTTTTTTATCGGGAACAAATTCCATGATGTCTCCCACATCACAATTTAACACCGTACAAATCTTTTCTATTACATCCATGCTGACATTTTCATCTTTGGACAACTTTGACATTGTTGTCGTACTGAAGCCAGTCTGCAAACGCAGGTCTTTCTTTATCATATCTTTATCAATCAACATTTTCCAAAGCTTTTTATAGCTGCCATATTGTCACCTCTTACAATTACCTTTTTCTATCTAACGTTCATTATTCAGATTACTTCCACTATCTTAACACAGCAGTGCGAGTAATACAAAAGCAAATATCTATTCCTTTAATAAGCAGAGTCAGATGATGTTCCAATCTGTAGGTTTTGAAAAAACAGAGGAAGAATGGTATGAGTATCGGCTGTAGTGCAAAGTGTCCGGAATTCCGGATTTAAAATATTCTGCAGTAAGCGTCAACAAGCCGCAGACAATGTCAGGTCTTTTATAGACCATCCATTGTCTGCGGCTTATCTGTTGTATCTGACGAAGTGTCAGGATATAAGTTTTTCTAAACTCCCTACCGGTGCGTATCCCACAGTCCGCAGTAGGCATCCACCGGGTCCTCCCGATAAATGCGTCGCTGCCGCTCATCAGCTTCTCGATGAGCGCATCAAACGTCTGATCCGCGCTGTCGTAAGTGTTGATATACGTTCTCGCCTGCGGAATGTCTGCCAGTACGAACGGCTGTCCGCATCCGATCACGATAACCGGAAGTTCATGAACATACCACGGGATCTCTCCGCCGCCCTTGCTCATGCCGAAGCCCGGTCTTGCCACCGGCTGGAAACCGCCTGCAATGTCCACCAGTGTGATGATCAGATCCTGATTTTCGACGAAATCCTTGATCGGCGTCTTTCCGGCAAAGTACATATTGATGTCCACTTTTTCTCCTGCTGCTGCACGCTTTGCAAGTGCGTCGAGCGGGCTCTCGTAGATAAATGCGTCAAAGCCCTTCTCGATCAGCTTGTCACGCAGACGCTCTGCCGGGCTCTTCTTGCCGCCGCCCATATATTTTGCCATCATGGTTCCCATCACGCCCGCGGATAATCCGCTGACGGAGACGATCATGATGCGCTTGTAACGGCTCGGGATCATCGGAAGCACATCCTCGTCCTTGTATTTTACGAGAGTGATTCCTTTCTCGGAGATTTCTCTTGCCATCGCCTTGTGCTCTTCGCAGCCAACGACCTGCTCCATCACCTCCACCGGAGGAACGATCTCATTTTTCGCTTTTTTGTGCAGTCCCATGTGTGCTTTCAGAGCAAGAATGCGGTGCAGGGCGTCATTTAAACGCTCCTCGGTGATGATGCCGTTCTCATAGCCCGCCATCATGCTTGCAAAATCCTCATCCATCTCATTGAAAAAAAGGAACATATCGACACCGGCTGCAATCGTGTGCGGAAGCATCTCGCTGCGCTTCATACAGCAGGTCAGTCCGACCATGTGGGAAGCATCGGTCAGCACCATACCATTAAAACCAAGCTTTCCGCGCAGAAGTCCCTCGATCAGCTCCGGCGAAAGGGTTGCCGGCATGATGTCCTCATCCTTGATTCCCGGGTTAAAATGTCTGGTGTACGCAGGCTGCATAATGTGTCCTGCCATGATGGCTTCCAGACCGTTGTCAATGAGGTTCTGGTATACTTTTCCATAGCTTGCATCCCACTCCTCACAGCTCATGTCATTGACGCTGTCTGCCACGTGCTGGTCGCGGAAGTCCAGTCCGTCGCCCGGAAAATGCTTCGCAGCACAGCAGAATCCCTCATTGGTGTGTGCGCCGTCCATATATGCCTTCGTCATCTCGCACACGCGGTCCACATCGTTTCCATAGGTGCGCAGTCCGATGACCGGGTTCTCCCAGTTGTAGAGGATGTCGCTGACCGGGGCAAAGGAGAGATTACACCCGATCGCCGCCGCCTTTGTTGGACATACGGCCGAGCTCGTACGCGTATCTGGCGTCTCTTGTCGCACCGATCTTGGTCTGCTGGCCGATCATGGTTCCGTCAGTGCAGGCGCCGTTGCCGCCATTCTCCGTGTTGCACGCAATGATAAGCGGAATCTTGCTGTTCTCCTGAAGAATCCGGTTCTGCTCACGCACCTCGGCACCGGTTGCCGGGTTGTAGCGGATACCGCCGATGTGGTACTTGTCCACTGTCATCTTCAGATACTCTTCGTCTCTGGAGGATCCCATATTGAAAAAAAGCTGACCGATCTTCTCCTCGGTCGTCATACCCGCGATGGTCTCTTCCACCCATTTACAGTCCTCATCGGACAGGTAAAACGGTTTTGCCTTCATATCTACCATATTAAAATATCCCTCTCTTTCTCACTCCGAATCGGCATGAACACCGAGATTCCGCTCGAATGCCTGATTCAGTTCCTTTGATATTCCGCATCAAAGCTTCCCGTAAGAAGTTTTGGAAACGCTTCCTCTAAAAGACGTTTCCAGCTCTCCCCCTCATGTCCGACCAGAATCGGATAGAACCGGACGCCGTTTTTCTCTGCCGCGTCCCGGTCTCCCGGTGCATCGCCGACCATCAGAATCCGCCCGGGCTCATACCCCATTTTTCTCAATTCACCGATGCAGAAAGCCTTGGTTCCCGCCTCCTGCGTCAGAAGCGTACTGCAGTCTTCGGCAAGATGATGTCTGCCCCATTCCGCCTCGACCGCCTCCCGGTTCGCGGACGACACCGCCGCCAGATCCGCCTGTTTTGCCATCGCATCCATCGCAGACTTCACATTCGGAAACGGTCGGTCCTCTGCCGGAAGCGCATGGATCGCGCGGTTGGTGCGGATGCTCCAGAGCAGCGCTTTTTCAAAACACGGGTTATCACTCTTCTGCGTCACCGCAAGCAGCGCCGGGTTGGAGAGCTCCTTCGCCTCTTTTGTCCATGCCTCGTACTCCGCAAGTCCCTCGATGTTACCGAGACCTCTCTTCTCCACCTCCGCGAGTGCCAGCGCCAGTCCCTTGAACCGGTTGATGCCGCGCGTGATGGAGTAGAGGTTGATAGAAAGCCAAAGCTCCATGCACTCCGCTTCATGCTCCGTCAGTCCGAATGTTTTGATCCACTGCGGTCCGAAGCAGGTTCTGTCTTTACTTCCATCGTGTCATCGCACAGCCGTCGCTGTCCATGCACGATACAATCACTTTTTTTCTGAAAATCAAAATACCCCATTGTTCCACCTCATGTATTGCCGCCTCTTCCGGCTCCTTTGCAAGCTTTTATACGCCGGAGTATGCCGCAAATGCTCCGTCGATCGGAATACATGCGCCATTGACAAATCCGCTTGCCTCCTCACATGCCAGGAACAGGACGGAACCGATCAGTTCCTCCACCTCACCAAAACGATCCATCGGCGTATTGTTTAAAATCTTGCCGGTTCTGGCTGTCGGTGTCCCATCCTCATTGAACAGAAGCTTTGCATTCTGCTGTGTGGAAAAATCCCGGTGCGATCGCGTTGCAGCGGATACCCACCTTGAAAAATGCACTGCAAGCCATTCGGTAAAGTTGGAAATTGCAGCTTTTGCACCGGAGTATGCCGGAATCTTCGTCAACGGTGTGTAGTTCATCGAGGAAATATTTGATGATGCTCGCACCTTTTGTTGACCATATCAAGCGCAAATACCTGTGTCGGAATCAGGGTACCCATGAAGTTCAAGCTGAATACAAAAGAGACACCGTCCGCATCCAGGTCAAAGAATGTCTTCATCTGTCCGAGATCCTCCGGCACAAAATACTCGTCGTCGGTCGTCGCTTTCGGGTTGTTGCCGCCGGCACCGTTGATTAAGATATCGCAGGTTCCGAAGTCCGCAGCGATCTGGTCTCTCGCCGCCTGTACGCTCGCTTTCTCAAGCACGTTGCACTTGTATCCCTTTGCAATATAGCCCTTTGCCGTAATGTCATCCATGCTTTTTTGCCGCATCCTCATTTAAGTCGAGCAGCGCTATTTGCGCCGGTCATTGCCATTGCCTCCGCAAGCACGGAGCAGATGACTCCGCCCGCACCTGTCACAACAACCACCTTGCCTGTCAGATCAATCTGAAATGGTAACTTCATGTTCGTCTTCCTCCTGATTTCTATTTTTCTGATATTTATTTTTCCTTTGAAGCCTTCTCCACAGCCTCAAATAATCCGTTGATATAGGTTGCTCCAAGCGCACGGTCATAGAGTCCGTAGCCCGGTCTTCCGGTCTCTCCCAGATCATTCTTCCGTGATCCGGTCTCACATATCCGGTAAATCCATTGTCATGCAGCGCTTTCACAATCGCATACATATCCAGAGAGCCACAGCTGGAGAGATGTGCACGCTCCTCAAAACCATTCTCAAGCACTGCAACGTTGCGCAGATGTGCAAAATGAATTCTTCCCATTGCCGCATATTTTGCCGCCATCTTCACCACATCGTTCTTGTTCGAGCAGCCGAGGGAGCCGGTGCACAGTGTGATGCCGTTGTGCGCATCATCCACAAGACCGAGGAAACGATCAATGTTTTTCTCGCAGGTGATGATGCGCGGAAGTCCGAAAATGCTCCAGCACGGATCGTCCTCGTGGATTGCCATGTTGACGTCGCACTCAGCAGCAACCGGAATCACTCTCTCCAGGAAATACTTCAGATTGTTCCAAAGATCATCCTCAGACATTGCGTTGTACTCTGCAACCACCTGCTTTAACTCTTCTCTGGTGTAGCTTGCATCCCAGCCCGGAAGTGTCAGATCGCTGTCACTCTGCAGCGGATTCACAGCATCTACCTGCTCCTGATAATATACCAGGGAGGTCGAACCGTCCGGCAGCACGTGGTCAAGCTGTGTTCTCGTCCAGTCAAATACCGGCATGAAATTGTAGCAGATGCACTTCACTCCGGCTTTTGCCACACGTCTGATGTTCTCGCAGTAGTTCTCGATGTAGCGGTCGCGGCTCGGCTTGCCAAGCTTGATGTCCTCATGTACCGGAATACTCTCGATAACCTCAAAATGAAGTCCGGCATCCTCCACCTGCTTTTTCAGTGCTGCGATGCTCTCCTCGCTCCACACCTCTCCGACCGGAACGTCATACACAGCCGTTACGATTGACTGCATGCCCGGGAATCTGGCGGATGTTCTCCAGGGTTACCTTGTCATCTGGTCCATACCAGCGAAATGATAATTTCATAGTTTCCTCCGTTCTGCGGAAGGTCCTTTCCGCTCATGTGATATTTGCTTGTATACATGTCTATGATATTGCTCCATGTACGTTTCTTTGTTTCTTTTTCTTGACTATATCATGCTTGTATACAAGCGTCAACATCCATCTTTCTTTTTTTCTGTTTTGTATAATTTTTTGTATCTGTTTTGTCTATTATTCACAATTTACACCGGTTTTTCCGCAGGTTCTGCTTTTTCTCCTGTTGTATACAAGTGGGTATTCCCCGGCAGATTTTCCTTGTTTCATCTTCTTGCGCCGTGTTCCGCGCGTCTTAAGTTCCGGAAGGACTTTTTATCGAAATCCGCCAGAATTCCGTCTACTGTCCTGCACTGTTTTTCATCCTGCCCCAAGAAACAGCGTTCCCGTTTTTCCCGTGTATACATATGCTTAATATAAGGTGCATCCCAGGCTTTTGAAAAATAGATGTAATTTGTTCCATTGGGATTTATATTAGAAATATGTTCACATTTTGAATGGTAAGAATGGACACCAAATTGTCCACAGAGGAGCATGTTATGAACGGAACCAGACATACCGGCACATCCGTTGCCGTTTATAAAGATTTAAAAGAACAGATTCTTCATCTGGAGCTTCCGCCGGGATCTGCCATCAGCGAGATCGACACGGCCGCCGCATTCCATGTATCGCGCACCCCGGTGCGGGATGCTTTTAAAATGCTTGAGCGCGAGGGGAGCTGGAGGTCCGCTCCAATTTTCGGTCTCTCCTGATCGACCTCAACATGATCTCCGACATTCTCTATCTGAGGGAGACAGAGCAGGCGGTGTTAAGTCTGACCGCAGGGTACGACAAATCCAGAATTCCGCATCCGCCTGCTGTTAGCGCCAATGCGAACTTCTGGAACAGGATCTGCCGCCGAGGAACTCGGCCGGGCCTTCATCATTAACGACAACGAGTTCCACACAACGCTCTACGAGCTCGCCGGGAAACGTACCGTCATGGATTTTCTGACCGGAGTGAGCTCCCAGTACGAGCGCTTCCGCACCTTTTTGAATCTGGGCGACCGCGACAATCTACTGCGGCTGTACAACGACCATATCAAAATCTGGTCGTATCTCCTCGCGGGATTATGGGGCTCTCGATGTAGTTTCCCATCACATCTACGACGGCTTCAATGCAAGCACCGAGATCATCTCCAGGCATCCGGACTATTTCTGTCCGTTTCACTAGAATCTTTTAGAGCCGGCAATCCGCAGGCGGATTACGCCTGTCGGATTGTCTCACAGACGCGGTCCCACTCCTGTTTTAATGACGTCATTTTCTCCTGCAGTCCTTCGCGCGTTCCTGCACGTAAGAGCGCAACAATCGCCGCGCTCTGCTCAAAAGTCCCGTAATCCCCGCGTTCCGGTCAGTCCTTTTATGGCATGCCTGCTCCAACAGCTCCGCTTCATCCTGCTGCTCCAATGCCGCCCACGCCGCATCCATATGTGCATCCTCCGGCAGCTTTCGCAGATATTTTTCATAAATCGCCTGCTTTCCCATAAACCGTGCCAATGCGGCATCATAATCGATTCCGGCCGCGCGCAGTGCGTTCTCATCCATGGCAGTCTCCCCCTATCACGCTTTTTATGATTAAGATTCTACTACCAGATGTACCAATACGCAAACATTTATTTCTTCATTTTCGGCTGGAAAATCAGGCTTGCCAGATAGCCAAACACCAACGCCGCCGATATGCCCACCGCGCTTGCCTGAAAGCCTCCCATGAAAATTCCAAGGAAGCCATATTGATCCACCGCCTCTTTCACGCCCTTCCACAATACATTTCCAAATCCGAGCAACGGCACACTAGCGCCGGCTCCCGCAAATTCTACAAACGGTTCATAGACCTGTATCGTCCAAGCAGTGTGCCAAGACACACCAGAAGCACCATGATGCGCCCCGGAAGCATTTTTGTCTTTTCCATTAAAATCTGCACCAGCGCGCAGATCAGTCCGCCAACCCAGAATGCATTGACATAATCCATAGCATTTTTCCCCTTTCTATCCTGCATGCTCAATGACGACCGCATGCGCAATTCCCGGCACTGTCATTCCCTCATTAAAGGAAACGGTGGAGAGCAGCGCTCCCGTCGGGACAAACAGGATTCTTTTCCATTTCCCTTCCTCGATCTGCCGCATAAAATGTGCCGAGAGCGTCACTGCTGCACACCCGCAGCCGGAACCGCCGGCACCCGTTCCCTGTTTGTCTGCATCATAGATCTCAATCCGCAGTCGGTGTGGATGCTGCTGATGTCATACCCTCCGCTCTCGTCAGATCCCAGAGAATCTCCTGCCCGACTTTTCCGAGATCGCCGGTAATGATCTTATCGTAATCCGTCACGTTTCTTCCGAAATCCGACAGATGGCGGCAGATCACGTCACTGGCGGCAGGCGCCATGGCCGCTCCCATATTCATCGAATCCTTGATGCCGTAATCGACGATCTTGCCGGTCGTGATCCCCGTGATGCGCGCCTTGCTTCTTTTTTTCCCGAGCACATAGGCGCCACTTCCCGTGACCGTCCACGTCGCCGATTTCGGGCGCTGGTTGGCATATTCCAGTGGAAAACGGAACTGTTTTTCCGCGCTGGCAAAATGGCTTGACGTCATCGCCACAACATAATCTGCATCCCGCCGCCACACACATCGCGCCCAATGAGAGTGCTTCGCCGCAGGTGCTGCACGCTCCATAAAGCCCGAACAGCGGCACCTGATAGTCCATGAGTCCGAAGGATGTCGCAATATTCTGCCCGAGCAGATCTCCCGAAAACAGATAGCGGATGTCCTCGGTTTTCAAGCCTGCCTTTCCGACCGCCAGCGTAAATGCTTCCTTCTGCAGGGTACTCTCCGCCTCCTCCCAGGTATTCTGTCCGAACTTGTCGTCCTCGCCCACCACGTCGAAGCGGTTCCCGAGCGGTCCTTCGCCCTCTTTTTCCCCACAATACTCACTTGCTTATGATGTAAGGAGCTCCGCAAACGCGAGGCTCTGCTTCCCGACCTGTATCTCCATATCACTGCTTCCTTTCGCAAGACTTTTCCTTAGTATGCGGCGCACAAACGTGTATTATACCAGTAAAATACCATTTTGATTTTTGTTTTCTTCTGTTCACAAACTTTCCGGCACCGGTTCGACTTTTCTGCTGTGAATATGGTTCGTTATTGCGAAAAATGATTCGTTGCCCGGATGATAGTTTAACTGTCCGGAAATTGGGGAGGCTGGGCGTGAAACTGGTTTGACTGTTCAGAAATGTTTCGCATGATCTTGAAATGATCGGACTGCTAGTCAAAACGAAATTTCGCCGGCAGACAAAACAGAGGGTGCATGCGAGTGCCGGATTTCCACGCATGTGCACCCTCTGTTTTATCGTATGACCATTGGTTGTGTTATCACTGACCTCTGTGATCGTTGACCGTACTGTTATTGTCATCGATCGCGCTGTATTTTATCACATTATGGATGATGTTTCAGCTGTCTTAAAAATATGCTCTTCTAGAAATCTACCTCTGTATCGTAGTAGCAGCACTTCAACAGTTTCTTCCATCTCCTCCTGGCTCGGCTGACGCGGATTCGATCCCGTGCAGGCATCCAGAATTGCATTTGCTGCAATCTCCGGCAGTCTCTCTAAGAATACCTCTTCCGGTACGAAGCCCTGCTCGGTCGGATAGCTGTCTGCGCCGTAATTCTTGATGCAGTGCGGAATCTTAAGATCATCATTCATGCCGCGCAGATATGTAATGAGGAGCGCCACTTTTTCATCCAGCGTATCTCCGCCCAGTCCCATAAAATCTGCGATCTCGCCGTAGCGCTTTTTCGCAGTCTCATCCTTTGCGTTGAATGCGATGACCTTCGGCAGGTACATTGCGTTCGCTGCACCGTGAATGATATGTGCGCCGTAATCTGCAAATGCAGCACCCGTCTTATGAGCCATCGAATGAACGATTCCAAGCAGTGCATTGGAAAATGCCATACCTGCCAGACACTGTGCGTTGTGCATAGAATCACGTTTTGCCATATCACCATTATAGGAATCAACGAGATCATTCTGGATCATCTTGATCGCATGCAGGGCCAGCGGATCGGTAAAATCACAGTTCGCCGTGGAAACATACGCCTCGATGGCATGCGTCATCGCATCCATACCGGTATGTGCCACCAGTTTCTGCGGCATGGTCTCTGCCAGATCCGGATCAACGATGGCTACATCCGGGGTGATCTCGAAATCAGCGATCGGATATTTGATTCCTTTTTCGTAATCCGTGATGATGGAAAATGCGGTCACCTCCGTCGCCGTTCCGGATGTGGAAGAGATCGCGCAGAAATGTGCTTTTTTGCGGAGCTTCGGAATTCCGAATACCTTGCACATATCTTCAAAGGTAATGTCCGGATACTCATACTTGATCCACATTGCTTTGCTGCATCGATTGGGGAACCGCCGCCCATCGCCACGATCCAGTCCGGCTTGAATTCTTCCATTGCCTTGGCACCTTTCATCACCGTCTCCACCGATGGATCAGGCTCAATTCCCTCAAACAGACAGACTTCCATTCCTGCTTCTTCCAGATACTGCTTTGCGCGATCCAGAAATCCAAAACGCTTCATGGAACCTCCACCGACACAGATCATCGCGCGCTTTCCCTCAAAGTCCTTTAAAGCCTCCAGCGCTCCCTTTCCGTGATACAGATCGCGCGGTAACGTAAACCTTGCCATATGCTCCTCCAATCCGCCACTTCCTGTGGCAACCATTTTTACAGCCTTTGCCCGCCGTTACTATCATACCCCAAATCCGGCGTCGTTTCTGCATATGTTAAGTATAACATATGGACAACCGGCGTGGCAATTCTTTCCGTTTCTATTCTGCACATTTTCACAAGAGATTTTCGCATCGTGTTCTGATATGCCGTTCCCATGTTCCGGCGTGGCAGGTTGGGGTGGATTCCAGGGGCTTCACATCTAAAGCAGATGACTTTGTTTTTAGGACTCTTACTGCTCGAGTCCGGCGGGGCTTTCTGACGACGGTGTGATTCGGAGCACCGGAGGCTTCACACCCTTGGGAAACAGCTTGGTTTTATGGCACGTTCTGCTTGAGCCTGGCGGGGCTTTCCGACGGCTGGATGCTTCTGGAGCACCGGAGGCTTCACATTTCTGGCAGATGACTCGGTTTTTTAGTTCCCCTACTGCTCGGGCTTGGCGACTTTCTTTCTACCGGTCACTTTCCGCTTCATACCACGCAACATTTCTTTGTCTTCCGCACTTACACGATATGACTCCAGCATTTTCTGAATTGCCTTATTATAGGTATAATCATCCAGTTCATTTTCCAGCAGAAATGCCTGGGTCTCCTGCGGAAATTTTGCATAAGCAGTCGCAATTCCCCATGCGACTCCCATTTTGCAATAATAGCCCTCATGCTTTAGGCTGTTATATACGGCAAGCACACGGCCGATATATTCAGGCACCAGAAAATGATCCATCAGCATCACTGCCACCACCCGCTGCTCAAATTCCTCTCAGACGCGCGGTATTGCATCAGAAAATCCCACACCTCTGCCCGGTGCTTTCGTACAATCTTAAATGTAGAACAAAACCCATCATTGACTGACCAGTCGTGGATTTTCGGAATAAATGCTGCGGCATATTCCAAAAGCTCCTCCATCTCCGCTTTCACGTAGCCAATCACAAGTCCCTGCAGCATAATCTCCTCGTAGGTGTCATCACGTGCCTCCTTGAGATAAGTTCTCCAGTCTTCCTTTGCGAGCTGCTTCGCCAGCGAGCGCAGCACCGGAAGCCGCACTCCCAGAATCGAATCTGTCCCCGGAATCAGGCTGCTGGTAAAATCTTTGAACTGCTTTTCCGCATGTTTCTCTAAAAAATCACGTATCTGTTCGTTTGTCATTCTTTCCTCTCTTTGCACTGTCAATGAATTACTGTAAATGCGATTCTGTGTCTGCGCTGTTTTCTGCGCACAATATGAATCTGTCAAGATTCATTATATCATCTTTTGCGCTGCTTTCTGCGCATCCGAAGTTCCGCAGGAACTTCTAATATGAATCCGATAGGATTCATTATATAATCTTTTGCGCTGCTTTCTGCGCATCCAAAGTTCCGCAGGAACTTCAATATGAATCCGATAAGATTCATTATATCATCTTTTGCGCTGCTTTCTGCGCATCCGAAGTTCCGCAGGAACTTCTAATATGAATCCGATAGGATTCATTATATCATACATCAACGATACCCCGGCAAAAGGAATTGTCGCAATAAGCCTAGACCTCTTCTGGGTGATGTGTAATATTATTACAAACACACTTGGGGATTTCTAATAATATTACTTATCAAAGCAGGGCGCAATATGCTTATTGCGGCAATTCCATGCAAGCGTTCGCATGGAACATATCCGTCCGCTGCACGTAAGCATGCGCATCCGTCTTTGCTTCATGCTCACTTTTGTCTCCGCGAACATTATGTTACTAACCGTGGATTCTGGTCTATGCGCGCAAAAACGTGCTCTCAGACCCGCGAAATAGTCAAGAACGGGTCTCAGATGGCAAAATGTATCTCCCAGACCCGCAAAACAGCAGAATGGTCGACATAACACCAATGTAAAATGGTAAAACGGGTCCCAGATGCCGAAAAATGTCTCTCAGACCCGCGAAATAGTCAAGAACGGGTCTCAGATGGCAAAATGCATCTCCCAGACCCGCCACGACCCCAAATGCCGCTTTTTATAACCTCATTTTCTGCTGCATCCTCCCAGAATCAGTTTTTTATAACCTCATTTTCCTACTACAACCGCTCTGGAATCAGTTTTCATAGATCTCACCGTCCACAATTCTTACCACACGACCCGCATGTTTTGCCACATTCAGATCATGGGTAATCATCACAATGGTATTTCCCATCTGATTCAGATTTTCAAAGAGCTTCAATACCTCTTTTCCGCTGTTCACATCGAGCGCGCCTGTCGGTTCATCTGCAAGCAGAATGGCAGGTTTTCCGACCAGTGCACGCAATGGCTACACGCTGCTGCTGTCCGCCGGAAAGTTCATTGGGCTTATGTCCGATACGCTGTGAGAGCCCGAGCATGTCAATCGTATCCATACTCGTCTCCTGCGCTTCCGCAAGCCCCATTCCGCGCATCAGAAGCGGCATAACGATATTCTGCAGCACGTTGTAGGTCGGAATCAGATGATATTTCTGAAAAATGAAACCTATTTTCTGATTCCGGATTTTTACCAGTTCCTTTTCCTTCGCCTGTTCGATTGCCACGCCATCCAGCAGATAGTTTCCGCTGTCCATCACATCCATGCACCCGATGATATTCATGAGCGTACTTTTTCCGGAACCGGAAGGACCCAAAATGGCAAGATATTCTCCCTGCTTTACGGTCAGCGACATCTTTGAGCACATGGAGGGACTGCGTTCCCATGCGGTAGGATTTGTTGATATTTCTCATTGTGATTACGTCTGTATTTTCTATACTTTCTGCTTTTGTGGCCGCGCAGATCGCCGGCTCCATATCCATCACTGCATCCATATCTCTACAATAACCTCCTCACCGTCTTCGCTGGTCACTATCAGAAGCTTCAGCAGATCGCCAGCCGCCAGCCGCTGAAACGTCGTCTCGGTACATGCCGTGGTGTGCACCACCGTGCTGACCGGAATCAATGTTGTCACACTTTTACCACTCATGCCGCCATTTCCGCCCGGTGCTCCTCCACCGTTACTTTCTGTTCCGTCCGATGTTGCATCGCCCGGCATGTCGCCATTTTCTTCCTGCGTCATCCCGTCCGACATCTCCGTGCTATCATTTGTTCCGGAAGTTCCTGCGACATCCTGCCAGGCGCCCCGAGCCATCTCCCGGCGCCCTGAACCATCACTTCCTCCTGGCGCTCCCGAGCCATCTTCTGGCGCTCCTGCGGTATCACTTCCTCCCGGCGCCCCTGAACCATCACTTTCCCTGGTGCTCCCGAGCCATCTCCGCCTTTTCTGTATTCTCGGTGTCTTCCGTGCTGCTTGCAAGATATGCCTCCACCACCGATTCATCGACTTCCATATATGTCAATTCATTTCCCTCGATGCTGGTCACATAGGCATACACATATTTCTGATTATCCGCCAGTGTCTCCGTGTCTGCCGTCCTGCGGGTCCATGCGAAAATGCCTCCGCCGCCGAGCACTGCTGCAAGCGCCACAATGCCGCCCGCCACCGCTTTCTTCTTTATCATGCCAAACCTCTTTTCAATTATTTATTCCGCGCCAAAGTGCCTCCACTGGAACCAGATTGGACGCCTTATAAGCCGGATAAAATCCGAAGATCGTTCCTGTTCCCACCGCAAACACAAGCGCAATCAAAAATGCTAACGCCGACAGTTCCACACGGACGCCGAGGTACTGTACAATCGGCGCCACAGCCAGCGATGCCAGATTCCCCAGCACACCACCGATGAGACTGATTGCAGCCGCCTCCGCGAACTCCAGCAGAATGTCCCGCTTGGAACAGCCGATCGCTTTTAAGATACCGATCTCATTGGTCCGCTCTTTTACAGATACAAACAATACGTTCATAATGCCGATTCCACCGACCACGAAGACGATCGCCGCCATCGCAATGAGAAGCATCGTCAGAATCTGGTTGGAAGCCTCCGCCGCCTCCATCTTGCTTCCTGCATCCTCAAATGTGAACTCAGCGTTCGGGTAACTGGTGGCAAGCACTTCTGTCACTTCCTCGATCACGCCTTCCACATTATTCACATCTGCCGCCAGCACCGTGATCGTCGGGCTGACCGATGATCCGACCAGATATTTCACACCGGTCGCATAAGGGATAAAATGGAATCATCCGGGCTGATACCGGACGCGACCGTTACCATGCTTTCCAGCACACCGTTTACCACATAAAGCCGGTCGTCGATATAGATCACGCTTCCGTATGCCTCAATGGCACTGCCGAAAATCTCTTCGGCAACGCTTGCGCCGAGCACGCAGACTTTTTCTTTGTTCTCATCATCATCGTCGGTGATAAAGCTTCCGACCGCGAGGAGAGGTTACTGATCGTCTCGTAGTTACTTTTCACTCCTGCGATGGTATAGGTATCGGCTTCATCGGATCTCCGCCATCCACACTGGATTTTGTGGTGTAGGAAATGGTCGCTGCCGAGATGCCGGACGCAAATGTTTCGATGTCATCCACATCATCCTCGCTCAGCGTGATATTTTCCTGATTCATGCGGTCTTCCATATCGCTCTGTCCGCCGAAAAAGCTTCCCATATCCGGCATACCGCCGCCGTCACCGGAAGGCATCTCTCCCCGGTGATCCGCCCGGCGCCTCGCCTCCCGATGAGGAACCGCCTCCCATATCGCCGGAGGGTGCTCCGCCAAAACCGCCTCCAAAGCCTCCGCCGGAACCGCCTCCCGGCGCCATCATTGCCATGCCGGAGTCCGAATCATCGCTGCTTCCTCCGCCGCCAAAATCTGTCCCGCCGTCGTAGGAAATGTCCACCGCACCGGCATTTAAGTTTTTAAACTGGTCTGCCACGTCCGCCTGACCGCCTTTACCAATAGCAATGACCATCACAATGGTGGCGGCACCACGATAATGCCGATCGAGGTCATGACCACCTTAAATTTGTTCTGTGTGATATTGATCCAGACCAGTCTCAATAATTCTTTTGGCTTCATTCTGTCACCTGACTTTCTATCAGCACAGTTTCACCTTCCGTGAGACCGGACGTGATTTCCACGTTGACCCCGTCGGAAAAGCCCGTCTCACATCCACCATGCGGATCGTTCCGTCCGCATCCTTCAATTTGACATAGGATGTCGTTCCGTCAAACTGGACCGCCTTGTTGGATACATACAGCACATCCGTCACCTGCCTGCTGATAAATGTGACGTTTCCTGTCATGTCCGTGTATACTCCAGTGATGTCCCCAGCAAACGCGGCGGTCACATTGTAAGACACCGTGGAGGAACCGCTGGAAGATGAAGTGTCAATGCTGTCCACCTCCCCCGCAAACGTCTGGTCCTCATAGGCGGACAGCTCGATCTCCACAACATCTCCGACAGCTATATTCGTGATGTCCTCCTCCGACACGGAGACGGTGATCGTCACCGCATCTGCATTGGAAAATGTGGCAACCGTTGCGCCGGAAGAGATGGTATCTCCTGCCTCGTACGACAGATCGGTAATGGTTCCCGTATACGCCGCATAAATCGTGCCATCATCCCCGATGGCTGCCTCAAATGCCTCAAGCGCCTCCTCCGCGTCGGACAGCGTGTCTTTTGCATCGGTAATGTCATTGTCCGCCCCGGAGACATCCACACTGTACTGACTGGATGCATTTTTTGCCGAGAGTTCTGCTTCTTTCAGCGTTTTCTCCGCCTCAATTGACTTCGTGGTATAGTTGTTTTTCGCTGCCACAAGCTTTGTGTACAGTTTGTCATAATTTTTCTGCTCCTCGGTAAGCGATGCGCTTAAGTCCACACCCGCATCGATCTGCTCCTGATAGTAATTGATCAGAGACGCCGACGTATCCACCGCTTCCTGCGCGTCATCCACAGCCTCCTGCAGCTGCTTGATGGCAGCTTTGTAGGTCTCCTGTGCAACAGATCCCTCCGCCGTGCTCAGATTGTAGGAGTAACTTGCCGATACTTTTGCTTTTCTGCACTTAAGCCCGCCTCGCTGACGGCTGTCTTCGCCTCCGTCACCGCTTCCTCAAGATCTTTTTTATAAGATGCCACGCTCTCCTCCGTGAGCTTTAAGATGGGATCACCCTCCGCAACCGTCTGTCCTGCGGTAACATAGACTGTTTCCACCTCAAGGGTCGATGCCGTGCTGGTGGACGACGTCGCATTTTCTCCCGCACTGTTCTGCGCGGACGAGTTGTTCTGCGTGCTTGCAGAGGAAGAATCCTCTGAAAAATCAAGAGTCTGATCCAGCGTGCCGATCGTTACGCTGCCGCTCTCCGTCACGCCCGCCGTCAGATTTCCCTTCTCCACGGTTACTTCCTTATATACGGCCTGCTCTTCACTGTCACTTCCCGACTGATATGCAAAGGTGACGGTTCCTGCGGCAAGCACTGCCGCCGCAGCCACTCCGGTCACCAGCCAAAGCTTTTTCTTCTTCATTCTGTCTTTCCTCCTGCTTCCTCTGTCTCAGACGCTCCGATCGTCTCGGTTTTTCCTGCGGTCTTAGTCTCTTCCATTTCTGTGGCTCCAGTCGCCTGTGTTTCAAACTTCACCGTTGCCTGTACGCCAGTAGTAAGTGTGCCATCTGTATTGTCCACGGCAACAATGACCGCATACGTCACATTGGACATGCTTCCGCCGGATGTTTTTCCGATGCGATGGAATAGACGGTTCCGTCGATTGCTCCCATTCTGCTTCCACTGATCTGTACCTGCACGGTGTCGCCGACCGCAAGTTTTGCAATATTGTTCTGTGATACCTCCACAGAAATCAGAATCGTATCCAGATCGTAATAGCTTGCAAATGCGGTATTTTTGATCAGTGTATCCCCGCCTCGTAAGTCACCGATGCAAGCGTTCCGTCACGGTCCGCACATACAACGCCATCCTCGATCGCTAAGAGTGCGCTCTGCTGTTCCTTCAGCTCATCCAGCGTATCCTGCGCTTCGTCCACAGCACTCCGCAAGTTTTCCAGCGAAGCTTCATACTCGGTATCTGCATATTTTCCTCCAGAACCGCCTCTTCATACTGCTGTAAAAGCGCCGGCTGCGCCGTCGTCTCATTGCGCTCTGCCTCGTCGCAGGCGTCACTCAGCTCCTCCAGCTCGTCTGTCAGCTCCGCAATTTTCTCATTTGCCTCTGTCACCTTCGTGTTATATTCCTCGACCGCCTTCTGGAATGTCTGATTGGCAAGCTGCAGTGCACTGTTTGCGCTCTCCACCTCTGTCTGGTTCTGCGACAGGGCGTCGGCTGCATCCTGCACGGCAGTATAGTCCGCAGCCAGCTGATCTGCCAGCGCCGCAAGATCCGTGTAGGATGCTCCGGCTTCAATCTGTGTTTTCAGATTCGCCATATCCACGGCGTATGTCTCTTTTGCCGCCTGGCTGCTGCTCTGTGCATCAGAAGCTGCGTCTGCTTTTCCGTGAGTGCCGCCTGCGCCGTATCGACTGCCGCCTGTTTTCATTGATCCCGACCTGTGTGTAGTAGGTGCCGTTGTCAATGGCATCCTGATAATCGGAGATCTCCTCCACCGCCTCATCGTACGCTTCCTGCGCCTCGCTGGTCTTTACCGACAGCTCGCTGACTGCCGCATCATAAGTATCCTGCGCGGTGTCCGCTGCAAGTTTTGTGGAGGAAAGCTCGCTCTCCGCCTCCAGTACGCCGCTCTCAAAATCGATCTTCGCAGATTGCAGTGCAGTTTTCGCATCTGAAATGGCATCCTCGTAGTACGCTTTTGCATCAGCCATGCTCTCGTCGTCGATCTTGAATAAGGCGTCGCCCTCTGCCACGGTGCTTCCCGCTTCCACGTAGACTTCTTCCACCGTCATGGTCACCGCATTCACAGAAAAATCAGGCAGCTGGCTCTCTGTTTTCACCTGTGTGGTTCCTGTCCCGGAAAAGCTGCCGTCTTCCTGTCCGTCTGTCTCATCTATCTGTGTGTCCTCTTCCGTCTGATCCGCTGTGTCCGAAGCCGCTATCACATGATAGCCGACTCCGCTTCCCGCAACTGCGGCAGTCAGAATCCCGGCAAGTATTCCGTAAAATTTTCTGGAATGTTTTCCCAGGAGTTTGTGTACCCACGCTATTTTCATTGTTTCATCCTTTCCCTTCCGGCATTTCATCCTCTCTCATGTTTCACGGTAAGGATAGCATCGCTTTCTAAAGGGTAGCTGAATGTACTGTGACGGTTATGTGACGGAACCGTTAAATATCTGTGTTTCACGGCAGGCAGGGACACTTCCTTTGACAGATTAGGAAAAAAGTATTACAATACTCCCGTTTCTATAAATCTGTTACATTGGAGATTATTCATGAAGAAAATTGCTTTTTTTGATATCGACGGAACACTGACTTCCGAGATTGACGGTTCGATTCCGGAAAGTGCCGTCTATGCTATACGGGCGGCGCGGGCAAACGGGAATCTGATGTTCATCAATACCGGGCGCTGTTTTCAGAATGTGGAACAGCGTTTCCGTGATGTGGGTTTTGACGGCTTTGTCTGCGGCTGCGGCACAGATATCTACTGCGACGGTGCCGAAATCCTTCATGTCGCACAGACGCACGAGACCGTAATGAAGCTGCTTCTCGCAGCCAGGGAGTGGGATATCGATATCCTGTTTGAATCCAGGAAAGAGGTTGCTTTTGATCTGGCAAGACCGCTCCGGCACCCGGATGCCAGACGGCAATATGAGGCGTTTGAAGAACGCGGCTATGAGATGCCGGAGCACCTTGAGAATCTAATTTTTCTGTGATAAGTTTGTCCTATGGTTTGAGCACCCCGAGCAGCTTGCCGGTTTCCGTACCACAAGTGACCGCTATTTTGAGTGCATTGACCGGGGCGGCAATTTCCGCGAATTCGTTCCGCTCGGCTACTCCAAAGCCACCGGTCTTAACTATGTGCTTGATTATTACCGGATAGACAAAAAGGACGCCTATGCCTTCGGCGACAGCAACAACGACCTTCCATGCTCACTGCTTTGACAAACAGTGTCGCCATGGGCAACGCCTCCTGCCACGCTTTTGACAAGGTTCCTATGTAACAAAATGTGCCAGCGAAGACTGCATCCGCCTTGCGCTGGAACATTTCGGTTTTATCTAAAGTCTGCGGTTATCCCTCACAAGCACCACAGCCATTACGATGGCTGTGAGAAGCTCGGATGCCGGGAACGACAGCCACACGCCATTGATGCCAAATACTGCGGCAAAAAGCAGCGAGCAGCCGATAATGCAGACAAATCCTCTCATGATCGATGTCACAAACGATTCCCGCGCACGTTCTGTCGCGCTTAAAAATCCCGCCAATATTGATTCCGGCAAACAGGAAGCCGATGAAGTAAAGGCGCATTCCCGTGTGAGCATACGCTGCCAGTTCCGCAGAATGTTCACTATTAAACAGGCTTACCAGAGAATCCGTAAATCCGTAGACGGCTCCGACGAGCACTACCGCGATGCCCAAAGCCGTGACAAGTCCGAGATTTCTTACTTTCCGGACAGATTTCACATCTCCTTTTCCGTAGCAGTCACTCACGATCGGCTGCGCTCCCTGTGACACTCCATTGAAGATTGCCATTGCCACAAGCGCAAAGTTCGCGATCACTCCGTAAGCCGCCACACCGATATTTCCCACAAGACCGAGAATCAGGAAATTGAACACGGTTGTGATGACTCCAGAAGAAATCTCCCCCACAAATGCCGGGAAGCCAAGCTGACACGCCCGAATAACTGGGCGATGGACGGCGCGTGCAGCCGGAACCGCACAGTATTCTTTTCCAAGGAAATGCGCGCCGCAGATCAGAATGCTGATGATCGGTGATGCCGCCGTAGCGAGCGCCGCTCCCTCTAACCCCATGCCGAGCGGAAACATAAAAATATAGTCAAACAGGATGTTGGAAAAACTTCCCGCGAGGGTTCCGCCTGCCATCGCTAAGGACGGCTGGTTATCGTTGCGTACAAATGCCATGATGACGTAGTTCATCATGAAAAACGGCGTAAACAACAGAAAGATCCTCGTATACCCGGTTCCAAGCGCCACAATTCCCGCATCGCCGCCCATCAGCGCGATGATTTTATCCGGATAAAAACGCCCGCAAGTGTAAACAAAATTCCAATCATCCACACAAAGCAGATGGCATTGGAAAAATAGCCGTGCGCCCGCTCCTCGCCCTGCGCCCTTAAGATCGTAAAGCGCGTCGCAGAACCGACGCCGATCATCGAACCGATCGCAAAAATCAGATTGTAGATCGGTAGCACCAGATTTAAAACGGTAATTCCGTCCGTTCCCGCTGCCTTCGCAATAAAAGGTATCAGCGATGATATAAACAGGAGATACCTAACATTCCGAATATATTCTGTGTGACATACCTGACAAATTGTTTTGTGACTGACATTTACTTTTCCCCGCAGTTCTTTTTCATGCTCATTGTTTCTTATCTTACATCCGGAGCGAACCGCATGTCAAGCTGTGGAGACGGCAGAATGCGGTGCTTCCCGGCTTGATATGAGATGGTATCTTTTTCGTTCCTTCGCTTTACTCTTCGTTTGTAGCATGGTTTAATAAAAACCAGTATATCCTCTTTTTGCGCTGTTTTCTGCGCATCCGAAGTTCCTTTCCGTCTACAAAACAGCAAAGGTCATTTTAGCACATAAAAATAAACCGGATCCTCTTAACACACACCATCTATAGAATAGGAGAATACCATGACACCTTTACACACACAAATCCCCACTGCCCGCGACCGCAACGGGCAGGAACTCCGTACCATCCAGAAGCAGCTTCAGAAGCTCCCTCCCGGAAAGCTCATTTGCTCCCGCAACAGAACCACCGTCAAATGGTATCAGGGCGACGGTCACTCCAAGACCTATATTCCGAAAGCGAACCGCACTCTCGCCGAACAGCTTGCGCTGAAAGTATCTGCATGCAACAGGAGCAAATACTCTTGCAGGAGCAGGCAGCAATCACTGCCTATTTAAAATACTCCCCCGCGGGCAGCCTCTCTTCCGATGATCCACATCTTCTCTCTGATCCCGCCTGTGAAGATCTGCTTCGTTCTTATTCTTCCACCTCAAAAAATATTCCAGACATCTCGAATGTTTCGGATATCCCGAATATTTTGACTCGTTCCGCTGTCGAATGGTCTGCCGCTTCCTACGAACGCAATCCGCTCCATCCCGAGCAGCTGCTTCACAAAACCGTCTCCGGCGAGGGTGCGTTCCAAATCGGAAGCCATGATTGCCATGCTGCTCCACCTAAACGCCATTCCTTACCGCTACGAATGTGCGCTCTCCCTTGGCGGTGTCACTCTGTTTCCGGATTTCACCATACGTCATCCCGGAACCGGCGCACTCTACTACTGGGAGCATTTTGGTCTGATGGACGATCCCGCCTACGCAAAAAACGCCGGCTCGAAGCTTTCTCTCTATGCCGCAAACGGCATCATTCCATCCGTTCATCTGATCACCACGTACGAGACCAAAGCATATCCCTTAAACGCCGGCATGATTGAGCATCTGATTTCATACTATTTTCTGGATTCCGCGGTCTGAATCCGTGCTTCTCTCTTCCACTGCCGTTTCTTTTAATTTCGCCCGGCGCGGGTCTGGAACGGTGTTTTCCTCTGAAAATCACAATATTTCGGGTCTGGGAGAACGTTTTTCCTCTTCCAGACCCGGGTGGCTTCTTTTTTCTCTTCTTTTTCCTTCTTTTCGTCCACTTCTCGGGTCTGGAACGGCGTTTTTCTCTCTCTCAGACGAAAATCACAATATTTCGGGTCTGGGAGAATGTTTTTCCTCTTCCAGACCCGCACGGAAGGCACTACACCATTCCCCACCATTTTAATCCCCAATAGATGAGTCCAAGCACCCAGCTTGAAAATATTCCGTATAAAATGACCGGCCCGGCAATCGTAAAGATCTTGCAGCCAATTCGAAAACCTGTCCTTCTTTCGGAACTCTATGGCGGGCGCGGCCACACCATTTGCAAATCCGGTAATTGGCACCAGCGCGCCCGCGCCTCCCAGTTGCAATCGAAGGGTACAGATTCAGACCGGTGAGCAGTACAGACAGCAGAATGGAGCAGCATAGAGCACCAGCTTCCGGATGTCTTCTGATCCAGTCCGTAATTCCCACATTCAGAATGAACTGCCCGATGCAGCAGATGATCCCGCCTGTCACAAACGCGCTTCGCCATATTCCACCAGAGATTATGGGTGGGCGTCACCTGCTTCACATAATCATTGTATTTTTTGTAAACGTTCTTTTTCCTTATCCACTGCAACCTCCGTCTTTTTTGTCAGTATGCGCATTTTATTTATTTCTATTCCTCCGACCGCTCCTTCCAGCCTTTTTCCTCTGTGATGCTATGCTGCTCTACCTTTATGCGTTCTGCCAGTCATCCGGCAATGTGACCGTCCAGAGATATTTTTCAGTGCGTCCCCAGTCTAAAAGTTCCCGCATCTGCTCATCATATACATCTTCGGGACGGTAGTCCGCCACCATCCCGAACAGATACTTTTCCTTCTCATCCGCTGGTGTCAGCGTCGGTATCTTCTCCGACAGAAGCGCGAGCAGTTCCTCCGGCTTGATGTCCTCCGGGATCTCAACTCCGGAAAGGTTGGCGATAAGTCCCGCAGCATAATAAAATTCATAATTTCCTGTCAGAATTGACTTCTGCATATTGCACTTGATAATCACGCTCTGGCGTGCGATGGATGGTACCATAATTTTCCTCCGTAAAAAACAATCTCCCATCATTGTACTACTGTGCCTTAAAATTTCCAAGGAAATAGTACAGCGATCCTGCCACTTTTCCTGCCGCCATCGCGGCATGACCAGAAGAGTCCGGCCTTTAAGCCCATGCGCCGGAATGTGATCGGAAACGTATTCAAAATCTCCGCAAGCGCCACCGCAATGCTTCCGACAAAAATCCCTGCCGAGATGCCGAACGCGCACAGAAGCAGCGGTCCGAACGGAATCCGAATCTGTAAAAACCGACGCCAGATTGCCGCAGATTCCTCCCAAAATCCGGCATTATCAAAATGCAGTGTCTCTCGCACGGTTGCATTTTCCAATCATGCGGGGATCACACCGATGACGATCAGAAACGCAAATGTTCCCGCAGAGACGGCAAGTCCCGCGGCAAGCCCGCAGAAGCCAAAATATATGCTCAATTAACATCGATGCTGTGTCCCTTTCTCTCCGCGTTCTCTATGAATGTAGTATCTATGTCCTTCTCATATTTGCGCATCTCCACCTGCATCGGCGTCGGATCCGGCGTGATCTTCTTACTGCCACATGATTGAAAAACAGCGTAATGCCAATGGCAAGTCCGATGCTGTAACAGATTTCAAGTTCTGTCACGCCGCTTGACTCCTTTCCCATCACCTGCCGATAGAATTTGGAAAAGACATCTCCCACGGATACATCGTTGTTGAACGCCATAATCGTGAACGCCGCCCCAAAAAATGACCACGCAGGCGCGACGGTCTTTAACGCATTGATCCACTTCGGTTTCTCGGGATTGGGAATGTATTCAATGATAAAATCCTTCTCTCCCTCATTGCTGATGTCCACATTCGGATATTCCTCATGAATCAGTTCGACGATCTTTAATATGGAAAAACCTTCATCTGGTTCTTCTGTTTGCGCGGATTCACCGCCTCCGCAAATGTATAGATTTTCTTCTGCTTCAGGCGGCGCACAATGGACGCATCCGGACACTCCATTTTTGCAATGTCCCCCAGCGTCACATGCCGGTCTGTCACAATCGTATTCTGGTCAATCTTTACATACAATGTCTCGCTCTTTGCACTCATGCCGCAGTTCCCGCTTCCCATGAAGAATTCCGCTCCACCAGCACGCCGTCCACCGGTATCTCGCCCTCTCTCCCGTATTTCAGATATAAAAGCGCCCCACAGATCAGCGCGGCTGCCAGCACTCCCACAAGACATGCCCTGTATTTTTTGCAATTCATTCTGTTGTCCTCCTGTCTGTTCTGACATCCTTGCATGATTTATGCATTATTATGCCTGTCCCCGCAGATATTATGTACAGAAAACAGACAAAGTACCAGATTGCTTTTTTAAAACGTGTTACTTTTTCATATGGACATTTTATTATCAGAAAGGCGGACACCCCAATGGCTGTTACCAAGGAAATCCTCGCGCTTGCCGTGGAAATCGGCGATGCACTGCTTCGGAACGGTGCCGAAGTCTACCGCGTCGAGGACACGGTCATGCACATTCTTAAGGCATACGAAATTGAAAATTACGACGTTTACGTGCTCTCCAACGGGATCTTTGCGAGGCGCAAACGAGGATCGCGGATGCCTGCAGCATGATCCGACACATTCCGCTCGGCACCACGCATCTCGGGCGCATCGCTGCATTAAACCAGCTTTCCCGCGAGATCTGTTCCCACGAATGTTCGCTGATCGACGCCTGGGACCGTCTGGAAAGATGTAAAAATATTTCGTTCGGTAAACCTGTCGTCCACATCTTCTTCTGTTGACTTGGCTGGCTGTTTTTCCTATCTTTTCGGGGGTACAGCCCTGGACAGCATCGTCAGCTTTTATCGGCATGCTGCTGCAGGTATTTCTGTTTGCCTTAAAGCGCCATAAGAATTCCAAGTTTATCACGAATATCCTGGGAAGTGCATTCGTAACGCTGCTGTCGCTGATTATTGCTCTCGCTTTGGTACCCCATCCTCTACGATAAGGTCATCATCGGAACATCATGCCGCTCGTCCCCGGAATCGCGCTCACTACGTCGATCCGCGACTTTTAACGGAGATTATCTGTCCGGTGCCATTCACATGATTGACGCCATCCTGACCGCATTTTGTATCGCTGTCGGCGTCGGCACCGTCATTACGATCTATCATTTTGCAATGGGAGGTACAGCGCTGTTATGATTATCCAGTTTATTGTGAGTTTGTTTGCCACACTCTCTTTTTGCGGAACTGTTTGGCGCGCCGAAAAAGGAACTGTTTTTCTGCGGTCTGACCGGTGCCATCGGCTGGGTCGTCTATGTGATCGGCAAACGGCGATATGGGCACGGTGCTTGCGAATCTGACCGCCACTTTCGCGCTCACCGTATTTTCCCGTATTCTGTCCGCGGTCCGCAGAAATCCGGTGACCATTTACCTGATCGCCGGTATTTTCCCGCTGGTTCCCGCGCAGGTATTTACTATACGTCCTACTATTTCATCATGAACGATATGCCGCAATTCTCCAACTACGGCATGGAAACCATCAAGGTGGCGGGTGCCATCGTGCTGGGAATTGTCTTTGGCTTCGGTCTGCCGCAGAGCTGGTTTAACGCACTGCAGCGAATAGAAAGAAAAAAGACGGCTTTGTAAAATGAAACGTTATATTCTTCATTCCTGCTCTGCAATCTTTGCCGCCAGTTCTTCCAGATACTCCCAGCGCTCCATCTTTTCCTCGAGCGCCTGTTCTGCCGCTTCCTTTTCCGCCAGAGTTCCCAAGCTTCACTGGAGTTCGTGGCATTTTCCGCCATGTCGGCATCCAGCTGCTCCACTTTTGCTTCCAGGTTCGCAATGTCGTCCTCGATCGTCTCGTATTCCCTCTGTTCCTTATAACTGAATTTCAGCTTCTTCTCACGTTTCCAGGTGTTTCTGGAATCCGCCTGCTCTGCTGCATCCTGCCCGGACGTCCCAGTCACGCCGCCATCCTGTGCGCCTTCCGCCGCCAAAGCACTGCACACTGCTGCCTCCTGAACTTCCACCGTCCCGCCCGGTTTTCTGCCTTCCTCTGCCAGCCGGTTGACATAATCTGTATAACCGCCCTCATACTGCCGGATCTCTCCGTTTCCCTCAAAGCGAAAATGCGGCGCACACGCGGTCGAGAAAATACCGGTCATGCGATACCACAATCACGATTCCTTCGTAGCTGTCAGGTAGTCTTCCAGGATCGCGAGAGTCTGCGTATCCAGATCGTTCGTCGGCTCGTCTAAAATCAGCACATTCGGCGCCTCCATCAGCACGCGCAGCAGATTTAATCTGCGCCGCTCACCGCCGGAAAGCTTTCCGATCGGACTGTACTGCTGCGCTGCCGGGAACAAAAACGCTCGAGCATGTTGGATGCCGAGACCAGACCGTCCGTTGTCCGCACGTATTCCGCCGTGTTCCGGATATAATCAATCACTTTTTCCTCCGGGTCCATGTAGGCGATTCCCGCTTCGCGGCCGTCTCAATCTCCTGCGTATAGTAGCCGATCTTGATCGTTGCCCCGACTGTGATCGTGCCCGCATCCGGTTTGATGCGCCCCGCAATCATCTTCATCAGGGTCGTCTTGCCGCTTCCGTTTGCCCCGATGAATCCGATCCGGTCCCCTTTCAGAAAATATAGGAAAAATTCCGCAGCAGCGTCCGCCCGTCATATCCCTTGGTAATGTGATCCAACTCGATCGTGGTTTTTCCCATTCTGGAATAGACGGAACTCATCTCCACCTGGCTGTCGCGCTCCGGCGCCTTCTGATTCTTGAGTTCCTCATAGCGCTGCAAGCGCCCCTTCTGCTGGTTGTGCGCGCTTTTGCCCCCCGTCTGACCCATTCCAGTTCCTTCCGCAGTACAGACTGACGCTTGCGCTCACTCGCCTCGGCGCTCTCCTCCCGCTCCGCCTTCCGCTCCAGATAGCCGGAATAATTCGTCTCATAGCTGTAGATTGCCCCTTGTCCACCTCGACAATACGGTTTGCAGACGCTGTCAAGAAAATAGCGGTCATGCGTGATCATCACCAGCGCACCGCGCCATTTTTCAGATAATTTTCCAGCCAGTCCGCCATTGCCGAATCCAGATGGTTCGTCGGCTCGTCTAAAATCAGCACATCACACGGCACCAGAAGCGCTGCCACAAGTGCCAGACGTTTTCTCTGTCCACCGGAAAGTTCTCCGGTTTTCTGTGTAAAATCGGTAATGCCGAGGCGCGTCATCATGCTTTTGCATCGCTCTCAAGGCTCCATTTCTGTTCCTGTGCATGCGCGTCTGCATCGGTGCGCTCTGTCCTCCCGCTGCCGACAAAATTTAAGACACTGTGTCAGCACACTGTCAAGTACCGTCATCTCCGGATCGACACCGGATTCTGCGGCAGGTATCTTACCACGATATGGTTGGCGCAGGTCACCTGGCCTTCATCCGGTTCCTCCAGCCCCGCAATGATTTTTAACAGGGTGGACTTTCCCGTCCCGTTGATACCGATTACCCCGACTTTTTCTCCCTCCTGCAGATAAAAGGAAGCTTTGTCCAAAAGCTTCCTCTCTGTGTATGATTTCGTTAAATTCTCCGCGTTAATAATATTCATGTCTCTTCTCTTTCTTTCCTATTTCTGTATGACTCAAATGGCTCTTACCGTCCTGCTTCCCTCTGCTTTTCTCCTGGAACAGCCGCCTGCTGCCTGTCGTTTTGCGCTTTCTCCTGAAACGTGCGGATATACCGCAGGCACTCCTGTTCCGGCAGAGGTCTGCCGTAATAGTATCCCTGAATACATTCCACACCAAGCTGTTCCATCGCTTCGCTCTGCTCCCGCTCTTCGATTCCCTCGATAATCAGCGGAATCCCCAGCTGTTTGATGGTGTGAATCTCATTTTCAAGCACGATGCGCGCCGCCTTGTCGTGGAACGACGCCCACACGATCTCCTTGTCAATCTTGATCTCCTGGAATGGAAAACGGATCAGATAGGAACAGTTCGCATTTCCGCTTCCATAATCGTCAAGTGCAAACGACACTCCCATTTTTCCCAGCTCATGCATATGCCACAGCATCCGCTCCGGGGCGCCAATCGCCGTGCGCTCCGTCACCTCCAGCGTCAGCATGGACGGCGGAATATGGTAACTCTCAAGCACCGGCCGGATGGTCTCAGTCAGATTCTGGCGCAGACACTGCACCATCGAAATGTTCACATGGATCGTACGGATTCCAAGCGAGCCGTTCGAGAGCACATGCTTTGAAAGAAACCGGCAGCACTGCTCCAGCACCTGTTCCCCGATATGGATGATATTGCCATCGCGCTCCGCAAGCGGAATAAACTCCTCTGGCGAAATAAATCCCAATTCCGGATCCTTAAGCCGCACCAGCGCTTCCAGGGACACAATCTGCCGTTCCTTCAGGGAATATACCGGCTGATAGTAGACCAGAAATCCCTTCTCCCGGATCGCCCTCGCCACGGCAATCTCCACTTTTCTGCGGCGGCGGTACTGTGCGATCATATCCGCGTCTGCCTCCACAATGACCTGCGCGCCGGACTTTCCTGCATTTTCAAGCAAAAACTCCCGCATTCCGTAATATTCCGCCATCGCCTTAAAGTCCGTCGGATAGTGCTGCACCACCATCTCCATATCCAGCGCAATGCGGTTCTCCTGCACCACCCAGTCACTTTCAAACCGCTTTTGTATCTCACATTTTAACCTTTCACTGCTCTTTGGTGTCTGCAAACACCGTAAATGCATCTCCTGCCGTGTGAAACACATGAAATTTTCCACACAGATCATACAGATACGCCCCGATCTCGCGCAGCAGTTCATTGCTGTTCTCGGTACCCAGAATCGTGTGGATATGATAAAACTTGCTCAAATGAATCGTGAGCACATAGCCCTCGCCCTTTCTGCGGAGCCGGTCCTCAAGCTGCGATTCAAATGCCGTCCCGTTCCCGATTCCTGTTGTCGTGTCCAGAAACACCACCGGATTCTGAATCTGCAGATAGAGCATTATGAGCACGACCGTATTGCTGACGCTGGTGCAAAGCATCTCCCTGTGCCAGTATTGCAGCCCGATCATGGCGGCTGCCACAGCCGTGTAGGCGCACACGATGACCTTCGTGCGAAGCGTGGTATATTTATGCTGCCGCACGACAATCAGAAGCCCCAACAAAGAAGATCACAATATACGCATATCCGTAATCCGCGCCGACGCCCTGATAATAACTGCTGTCTCTGAAGTAGTAAAAAAATCCAGTCACCGGCGTCACTGCCACCAACACAAGAAACACGGCAAACGGAATCATGCCGGCAGCCGCAAATACCGTTCTCTCCCTGCCGCGGAGCGCACATGCCGCCATAAAATACCGGTAAATCAGATATGACGCCCCTCCAGCACAAAAAAAGCAAACGCCAGCACCTCGTTCAGACGCTGCGGAACGAAGGCTGCATTTGCTAATCCCACACATGATAGAATGTTCATCAGACACTCTGCTTCACACAAAACAGAGCCAGCCGAATACCCGTGTCTTCTCCCCGGAACTGGCGCACGAATACAAAGTGCAGTAATATAATTGTCATAATTAAGAGTGATGCGATCTCAAAATCATAATTATACTGCACCTGTATCTCCCTCCTGCTCTTCCTGTGCCGCCTTTGCCTCAAGAATTGCCTCATTGAGCTGGAGCATCTTTGCGTCCAGCATGGAAACGATTCCTGAACACTCGCGCAGATCCCTGCTGATGTAATCCGGCGCATTTCCCTCAAACTTATAGTAGATCTTGTGCTCGAGGCTCGCCCAGAAATCCATCGCCATCGTCCGGATCTGAATCTCCACCTTCGTGTCGATAATGCAGTCCGACAAAGATCGGTACCGTCACCAGCATGTGATAGCTTTTATATCCGCTCTCCTTGGGATGTCTGATATAGTCCTTCACGGAGATTACCGTGAGATCATTCTGCTTGCCGATCATTTCGGCAAGGCGGTAAATATCCGACGTAAAAGAACAGACAATCCGGATTCCCGCAATGTCGTTGATGTAATTCACCATATTGTCGATCGAGGTCATAGCCATACCGCTTTAACTTTTGACAATGCTCTCCGGCGCTTTGATGCGCGACTTGATATATTCAATCGGATTGTACTGATGTACCTGTTGAAATTCGTCATTTAAAATCTCGACCTTTGTTCTCACTTCCTTGAGTGCCGAGTTATAAAGAAAAATAATGGTGTTCCAGCTATCTACGCCTTCACCCAGGGTTACTTCCCCTAACGCAACCGGCTTGTCCATATGTTCCCCCTCCAGATGTCTCCCCTTATCATTTATTGCAATACGCTCCGGCAAAAGTCCGGAAAACCTCCGGCTTCCCGGACTCGCGGGCGCGTATTTCGCAGTACACGTCCAAGAAATCACAGATTTCTTGGACTACCGGGCAGTCGCCCTATCAAAATCGTGCCAGCGAAAATGTGCTCTGCAAGCAGGCAATTTTTGCTGTTACGATTTTGGCACTGCTCATTGCTTATGTACATTATACCATATTCCGGGGGGATTAGGCAAATCGAAACACAGCCTGCTGAAACCGGTTCTTTATTTCCTTCCATAACTTATGCAGCTTAATCCTCCTCGATAACCTGCATTTCCAGAAAATCAAAATCAATCTGCTCGATAAAGGAATCCTGCGTAAAGCGCGTCTTGGCATGGCGCTTGAATTCATTCACATTCGCCTCCAGCCAAATCGGTTTTCCGAGATCAAATTCATAGCACACTTCCTCGAGCGCATGAAAGACTTTGTGCGTCCTTGTCTCATCGGACTCATCCGTGATCGTCGTGTCCCGCAGCAAGTGGTTGTTCTTCATCATCTTAAACCAGATTCTCATTTTCCGTTCCTTCTCCTCTGCCTGTTGGTCTCATACATAAGCAGTGCTGCGGATACTGCCGCATTCAGGGATTCCACACTTCCCTCCATCGGTATCCGCACGTAGGTATCTGCCAGCCCCGCGATCTCATCGGACAATCCATTCCCCTCGTTCCCGATCAGAAACGCCGTACCTTTGCAGTAGGACGGTTCGTCATACTGCATCTGTCCCTTCAGATGCGCGCGCGTATGCCAACCTTCTGCCGTTTTAATTCACCGATCGTCTCTGCCAGGTCGTCCGCAATATAGTAGGGTACCCGGTAAATGCTTCCCATCGTAGAGCGGATGGTCTTTGGATTAAACAGATCCACCGTCGTCCGGTTCATAATAATGCCGGTAATTCCCGCACCCTCGCCGGTCCGCAGCATGGTTCCCAGATTCCCGGGTCCTGGATGCTCTCAACGATCAGCAGATGTGTCCTGTTCCCGCGCAGCAGATCGGAAAGCGGTACTGCGGCATGCGCACCAGACATAAGATCCCCTGCGGTGTCTGTGTGTCGGAAATGCTCTTAAATACCGCATCGGCAACAACTTCATAGGTCTTTCCGGCAAGCAGCTGCTCCGCTTCCGGTTCCTCCAGAAAGCGCTCGGAGACATAGACCTTAGAGAGCCACTCCGGCGGGACCTCCTCAAACATCTTTCTGCCTTCCACGACAAACAGGTTCTGGCTTTGCGCTCTTTTGCCTTTTCATCAATGCCGTAATATTTTTCATCTGCTGGTTGCTGCTGCTCGTAATCATGACTGCTCCTTTTGTTCCCTAAGCGGAAAAACTCCATGAGTTCCCGCCCATGGAGTCTTATGATCGTTCCAAATACTGTTATGTATCTTACATTGAAAGGTTCTTGCTGATCTGATACTGATACTCCGGAATGGATTTCTGCATTGCAAGTGCCTCATCGATGTCGTCATCCACGAAATCACCGTGACGATAACCAACGACACGGTTGCTCTTGCCCTCGCAGAGCAGATCCACTGCCAGCGCACCCATCGTGGATGCATAGACACGATCCTTACAGGTCGGGGTGCCGCCTCGCTGCATGTGGCCCAGAATCGTCGCACGCGTCTCAACGCCGGTTGCAGCCTCGATACGCTTTGCCATGCTTGCAGAATGTCCGATCCCCTCCGCATTGACAATAATGTGATGCTGTTTGCCGCGCTTACGGTTCTCGATTATATGGTTTACAATCTTCTGCTCATCGTAATCATATTTCTCCGGAAGCAGGATATCCTCTGCGCCGTTCGCAATACCGCACCATAATGCAATATAGCCCGCGCCGCGTCCCATAACCTCGATGATGCTGCAACGCTCATGGGAGGTAGAGGTATCACGTACCTTATCGATTGCCTCCATAGCGGTGTTTACTGCGGTATCAAATCCGATGGTATACTCTGTACATGCAATATCAAGGTCAATCGTTCCCGGAAGACCGATCGTGTTGATGCCGAGTGCCGCCAGCTTCTGCGCACCTCTGAAAGAACCGTCACCGCCGATAACGATAATACCGTCGATTCCGTGCTTCCTGCAGATCTCTGCTGCTTTCTGCTGACCTTCCGGTGTCTTAAACTCCATGCGTGCTGTCTGTAAAATAGTACCGCCGCGCTGGATGATATCGGAAACGTCTTTGCTTCCATATCTACGATCTCTTCCTGGAGAGTCCTGCATAACCTCTTGATTCCCTTGACTTTCTTACCCTTTGCAATGGCTTCCCTAACCACTGCACGAATTGCTGCGTTCATACCCGGGCATCGCCGCCGCTCGTGAGTACACCAATGGTGTTTATCTCTTTCGCCATTTATCGTTCCCTCCTCATATAATATACCCATTTAATCTATCTTATTTTAATCTCTTTATGGCTTCTTTTCAATGCTCTTTTTGACAACTTTTACGTTATTTTCCCCCAAAAACTTAGTTAAATTGTTCACAATCTCCGGTTCGATGCAGATACTGTAGTTTTCGGGCAGCCGCTTCATCGCCTTGACCGATGAAATATAGATCACCACCGTGTCTTTCCCATCCGAATCATGGAGCATGGCATAGAGTTCTTTTTCCTTTTCCGCAAACGCTTCCTTGGTCTCAAACTGAAGCCATAATTCATCGCCGCGCCGCGCGGGAACCTGCGCGGCTGCACCGCCACGGCTTGATCCGCCGTCTCCCGCGGATGCCGGACTGCTGCCCGCAGTCCCGCCTGCACCGCGCCGGTATCCTCCGCCCTGCCGGTAAGTGCGCTGTTCCTGTGGCATTCCGTTCTCTGCCTGTTCAAACGTACAGATCTGCTCGCAGACGATCTTGGCGTTTTTATCCTCCTCCACGTTGGCATGTCCGCGGATAAATACCTTCTCATCCTCATTCAGCAGCGTATGATAGCGCTCATACTCGCCAGGGAATACGATCACCTCCACCGTACCGAACAGATCCTCGAGCAATAGAAATGCCATCGTCTTATTATTCTTCGTATATTTGATGTTCTTCTCCGTAATCATTCCGCCGATGATAACCTTCTGGTTATCCCGCAGCTTGACCTCGCCGCTCTCCTCGTCCAGCAGGAAATCCGACGTCACTGCCGATATGATTCTGCGCCATTTCTCCTCGTATTCCTCCAGCGGATGACCGGTCAGATAGATACCGATGACTTCCTTTTCAAAGCCAAGCTTGATCTCCTTGCTGTACTCTCCAACGTTGGGATACTGAATCTCATAGGCTTTTTTCTCCTCCTCCGACACCAGATCAAACAGGCTCATCTGTCCCGCCAGCGACTTCTTTTTCGTCTGCACCTGCTGATCCATCAGAGCGTTGTACACCATCATCATCTGCTGTCTGTTACCGTCTAAGGTATCGCAGGCACCGGATTTGATGAGATTTTCGACGGTGCGCTTGTTTACCTCAGAGTCCGCCACCCGCTCAATAAAATTCTGCAGGGTACGGTAGGGACCGTTCTGATTCCGCTCCGCTATGATCGCATCCACCACCGAACGCCCGATACTCTTGATCGCATACAGTCCGTAGCGGATGCCGTCTTTCGTCGCCGAAAAACGTCCCTCGCCCTCATTGATATCCGGGGCCAGCACTTTGATTCCCATCTGTCTGCAGGTATAGATATACTCCGCCACCTTCCGCGGGTTATCAATCACGGAGGTCATCAGCGCCGCAAAAAACTCCTTCGGATAATAGTATTTCAGATACGCCGTCTGATATGCCACCACCGCGTATGCCGCCGCATGGGATTTGTTGAATGCGTACTTCGCAAAATCCACCATGGAATCGTAGATCTCATTCGCCTTCTCACTGATACCGTTTGCAATACAGCCTTTGATCCCCTGCTCCTCATTTCCGTAAACGAAATTGTGGCGCTCCGCATCAATGACATACTGCTTTTTCTTACTCATCGCACGGCGGATGTTATCCGCCTGTCCCATGGAATAGCCGGCAAGATTCTGCACGATCTGCATAACCTGCTCCTGGTAGACGATACAGCCATATGTCGGCTCCAGGATCGGTTCCAGTTCCTTGCAGGTGTATGTGATGCTCTCCGGCTCGTTTTTTCCCTTGATGTACTTTGGAATGAAATCCATCGGTCCCGGACGGTACAGAGAGATTCCGGCGATAACATCCTCCAGACTCTGCGGTTTTAACTCCTTCATGAAGTTCTTCATCCCGGCACTTTCAAGCTGGAAGACGCCCTCGCATTTTCCGGTTCCAATCGCATCCAGCACCTTCTTGTCGCCGTAATCAATCTGGATCGCATCCGGATCGCTGTTGTCATTATAATCGATGTGATCGACGTCGATCCGCACACCGTGATTCTTCTCCACAAGGGCAACGGCATCTTTGATTACGGTAAGCGTCCGAAGTCCGAGGAAGTCCATTTTTAACAGACCGAGTTCCTCGATCGTTGTCATGACGAACTGCGTGGTAATCGTGCCGTCTGAAGCTCTGGAAAGCGGTACATACTCATCCATCGCCTTCTGTGAAATCACGACACCCGCCGCATGCATGGACGTATGGCGCGGCAGTCCTTCCAGACGTTTTGCCATATCGATGAGTGTATGCACCGTGTCATCCGTCTCGTACATGGTGCGCAGCTCCGGATTCATGGTAAGCGCCTTATCGATGGTGATGTTCAGTTCGTTTGGAATGTTCTTCGCAATCGTATCACAGAAATTGTACGGCAGATCCATCACACTCCCACATCGCGGATGACTCCGCGCGCAGCCAGCGTACCGAATGTAACGATCTGCGTCACGCAGTCCTTGCCGTATTTCCCGATTACATAGTCAATGACCTCACTTCGTCTCTCATAGCAGAAATCAATATCAATATCCGGCATCGTGACACGCTCCGGATTTAAAACGCTCAAACAGAAGATTATACCGGATCGGATCAATATTGGTGATACCGGTCGTGTAGGAGACAAGACTTCCCGCCGCGCTTCCACGCCCCGGTCCGACCGGGATGCCATGCGTTCTGGCATAATTGATAAAATCCCACACGATCAGAAAATAATCGACATATCCCATCTTCTGGATAACGGAAAGCTCATAATCAAGCTGCGGCAGCAGCTCGTCATGGCGGTCCGGATAACGCTGGATCAGTCCCTCATGACACAATTTGTTCAGATACGTCCAGGAATCATACCCGTCCGGCACTGTAAAGTGTGGCAGCTTCGTCACGCCGAATTCAATCTCCACATGACACCGGTCTGCAATCTTCTGGGTATTCTCGATTGCCTGCGCGGCATAGGGAAAAAGTGCGCGCATCTCCTCCTCGGATTTGACATAATACTGTCCGCCCTCATAGCGCATCCGGTTCTCATCGGACAACTTTTTCCCTGTCTGCAGGCACAGCAGGATATCATGTGCCTCCCAGTCCTCCGCATAGGTATAGTGCACGTCGTTGGTGGCGACAAGTTCAATACCAAGTTCCTGGCTAAGCCGCATCAGACCGGCATTCACTGTCTTCTGATCCGGAATTCCGTGATCCTGGAGTTCTAAAAATAATTGCCCTTACCGAAGCATGCCTCATAGCGCTGCGCCGTCTTCTTCGCCTCATCATAAAGACCTCTGACAAGATAACGCTGCACCTCACCTGCCAGACAGGCACTCAACGCAATCAGCCCCTCATGATACTGTTCTAAAAGTTCCATATCGACACGCGGTTTATAGTAGTATCCCTCCACAAATCCCTTCGATACAATCTTCATGAGATTCTGATACCCCTGGTTATTCTCCGCCAACAGCACTAGGCGATAATAGCGATCCTCCCCATGGACATCTCCCGGTCAAATCTGGAGTTCGGTGCCACGTAGACCTCGCATCCCAAAACCGGATTGATCCCTGCCTTCTTCGCTTCCTTATAAAAATCAATCACGCCGAACATGACACCGTGATCCGTGATGGCTCCCGCTGTCATGCCAAGTTCCTTGATTCGTTTTACATATTCTTTGATTTTATTGGAACCGTCCAGCAGACTGTACTCTGTATGGACGTGTAAATGTGCAAATGACATAATAAATCCTCCGTTTTTTCATTATATTATGAACAACGGAATTATTCAAATCTTTTCACGGATCATTCCCGTGCTTTCCCATAACAGAAATAGATAGACAGACACGTCCCGAAATTGTTTGGTTGATAATAGCGGCAGACCCGCCGCTTAAGAATGAGACAGACTCGTCTCTACATTCCAGACAGGAACTCTTCCACAGTTGTTGAGCGCGCAGCAAGTTTCAGCCACTTTTCCAGTGTCTCATCATCCTGTTCTCCTGCGATGCGCTGCTGCTGTTCTGCCGGAATTGTTCCAAGCTCGGCTGCTAATGACAATATACTCTGTGCTACTTTTGACGCTGCAAGTGACTCCGCCATCGACTCTGCCATTGGCTTCGCGAGCGTCTCTGCCATTGATTCCGCTATCGAAGGTGCCATCAGCTTTGCCCTTCGCTCCGCTTCCTCACGGATATACTCTTCCATCTTCATATAGCCTGCCTCCAATTTTCGATCACGTTTTAGATATTTGACTCTCTCATGAATATTACGGATTTTTTCATCCGGATGCATACACATCGAAACGCACACTCTTAAAATCGCTGTCAAGAAACAGTGTGTGCTCCGCATGCGCCTTCACGCGTGGAATCTCCTTATTCAGGACAATCTCCAGCAGATTTCTGCAGATCTCCTCGTCCTGCAGGGCTGCTGCAAACAAATATGCATTGATCAGATTCAGTTTCTGAAAACTTTCTCCCATATACAAGTACCTCCTCTGTGGGAAGTGCCTGCCTGTAAAATATTATAAATCATTCTTACGTCAAATGTCTATTGGTCGAAATCACGAATTTCCAGATCAGGTTTCTGGATGTCGACTATCTCAGGATGCATTTCTTTCTTTTTGTGTTATAATGCGTTGCACAAATGTAACAGAAGGGATCTTGATCTACATGGGAAAACAGGACTGATTGTCGAGGGTGGCGGTATGAAATGCGCTTACAGCGCCGGTATTCTGGACAAGTTTTTAGATGATTCTATCGCATTCGACTATTGTATCGGCGTCTGCCGGAGCTGCCAACACGCTCTCCTACCTTGCCGGTCAGCGCGGCAGAAATCTGCGTTTCTATACCGTACATCTTGACGATCCGCGCTATCTTTCTGTCCGCAGCCTGCTTCGCACCGGAAATCTGTTCGGTCTCCAGTATATCTACGGCACGCTGACCAACTCGGATGGTGCCGACCCGATTGACTACGATGCCATCATGAAAAATCCGGCTGAATTTTATATGCCGGCAACGGATGCCCTCACCGGAAGGGCAGCCTATTTTTCCAAGTTCGACATCGTGCGCGACGACTACCGCACCATCATGGCGACCTGCGCGCTTCCTGCGTTCTGCCGCCCGGTCAATGTCAACGGACACTTCTACTACGACGGCGGTGTTGCCGATTCTATTCCGGTACATCATGCCTTAGAACACGGCTGCGACAAGGTTGTCATCATCCTGTCAAATCCGCGCGATTTTGTGAAGCAGCCGGAGGCACACCGGCCGATCTACAAGCGCATGCTGCGCAAGTATCCAAAACTATTGAAGGAATCGACCACCGCCATATCAATTATCAGGCCTCGATTGATCTTTCCAACCAGCTGGAAAAAGAGGGGCGTGCGCTGATTTTCGCGCCAAGCCGCCATCTGCCGCTCGGCACTTTCTCCAAAATGCAGCCTTGGAACAGCAGCTTTACGACCTGGGCGTATCCGATTATGAGGCAAAAGCAGCTACTCTCCAGGACTTTTTAAAATCTACGGATCACTCCTAGCTTTCCTCTTCGTTATAAAAACCTTCAGACTTCGTATATTCATATTATACCAGCCTGAAGGTTTCTATAAATCATTTTTCCGCATCCAACCTGCGCCTGTTCACACCTCCACCTTATATGCGATCGCTTCATAAGGTCTTAAGTAGGTTCCTCCTTCGTTCTTGTAATTTCCGATCATAATCTCCGCTTTCTTAGGCACTCCGTCAAAAGCCACATGGTTAGGTGGAAAATTACAAAGTACCACCAGCTTTTATCATCCAATACCTCTGGTATGCAAAATCTGTCTGCTCTCTTCCATCAGCATCTCAAAGCTTCCGCTGACTACAATCTCCTCCTCATGCCGGATCTGGATCAGTCTCCGGTAGAAATTATAAATAGAATCCGGGGCTTTCAGCTGTGCTGCAGCGTTGATTTTTTTATAGTTTTCATTTACCCTGATCCACGGCGTTCCTGTTGTAAATCCGGCATTTGTCTCTGTATTCCACTGCATTGGTGTCCTCGCATTATCACGGCTTACTTTTCCAAGATAACGCATCATCTGCTCCGGCGCTACCCCCTGCACTTCCACCAGTTCATGGTAAGCATTGATGGATTCCAGGTCACGGTAATCTGAAAGATCGGTAAATCCGGCATTTGTCATTCCAAGTTCTTCTCCCTGATAAATATAGGGCGTTCCTTTCATCAAATGCAGGCATACTCCTAGCATTTTTGCCGAATACTCGCGATATTCCCCGTCATTTCCATAACGTGAAACGGCTCTCGGCTGATCATGGTTACTCCAGAACAGGGCATTCCACCCAATGCCCTCTAAACCTTCTTCCCACTTTTTGAAAACCTTTTTTAACGCTATAAGATCGATTGGCTGGTCATTCCATTTCCCGTAAATCCCACTGCCAAGTTCCACATGTTCAAACTGAAATACCATATTCAGTTCCTGCCGGTCTTCCCCGCATATTTTTTTGCTTCCTCCAACGTCACACATGATGTTTCCCCGACTGTCATGATATCATATTGGGAGAGAACCTCGCGATTCATCTCTTTTAAATACTCATGCACATGCGGTCCATGTGCACAATACGGTGCCAGATCTCCGTACAAACCATGTATTTCCCCGTCAGGGAATGCCGGGTTCTTTGAAATCAGGCTGATAACATCCATGCGGAATCCATCCACACCTTTTTCCAGCCACCACCGCATCATCTCATATATTTTCTGCCGCACCTTATCATTATCCCAATTCAGATCCGGCTGTTTTTTAGAAAAAATATGCAGATAATACATGTCTGTCGCATCATCATATTCCCATGCGCTTCCACCAAACCACGATCCCCAGTTATTAGGTTCCCTGCCATCCTTTCCTTCTTTCCATATATAAAAATCACGATACGGATTTTCTTTGCTTTTTCTGCTTTCTATAAACCATGGATGTTCATCAGACGTATGATTTACTACAAGATCCATAATAATCCGGATATTACGTATATGCGCCTGCTCCAGCAACTGGTCGAAATCTTCATATTACCAAATTCTCTCATAATATTCTGATAATCACTGATGTCATATCCATTGTCATCATTTGGAGATTCATAGATCGGTGAAAGCCAGATTATGTCAATGCCAAGACGCTTCAAATAATCCAGTTTGCTGATGATCCCCTCAATATCTCCAATTCCATCCCCATTGCTGTCTCAAAAGCTTCTGGGATAAATCTGATAAATAACTGCTTCTTTCCACCATGCATTTTTCATTCTTCCCACCTGTCTTTCTTTTTACTGCTTCACTGCACCTGTCACAACACCTGAAATAATCCACTTCTGACACAACACATAAAAAACCAGCACAGGCAGAAGAACCAGCAGATAAGAGGCAAACGCCAGGTTATACTGTGTATTGAACTGCCCCTGAAAAATATACTGTGCCAGCTGAAGTGTCTGCTGTTTCTTGTCACTCAGGAGCACCAACGGCATGAGGAAGTCATTCCATGTCCACATAACAGAAAGAATTTCTACTGTAGCTGTCATCGGCTTTAAGACGGGGAACATAATCCGCACAAATGTCTGAAACGGTGTGGCACCGTCGATGACCGCTGCTTCATCCAACGCTTCCGGAATTGATTTTATATAACCGGTATATAAAAAAGTATTCATCGGCATCCCAAATACAATATACAAAAACGTAATTCCAAGCACATTATCTATGTGAAACTTATTCGCCTCGTTTACCAGCGGAAGCATCAACACGTTAAAAGGTATAAACATGGCACTGATAAAGTAATAATACAGAAAATTAAAAAACCTGCTCTTTTTTCTGTTTCTTGCAATTGCATAGGATGCCATTGCATTTGTAAATACAGTAAATATCAGATTTACAAGTGTAATAAACAGTGTATTGGCAAATTTTCTCGGATAATCGGTCATATCCCACGCTTTTGCAAAATTGCTCCACTGGATGTGCCTTGGCAATGCCAGCACATGACTCATCTCCTGCGGACTTTTCAATGCAATCACGACCGTCATATAAAGAGGTCCGAAAATACACACTACCGCAAGCAAAAGCAGAAGCAGGGTCAGCAGTCTGTTTTTCTTTTCTTTTTGTTTACATGCTGTCTTTTTCATCAGCCTACCTTCTCCTCCCTTCGCTCCAACACACGAAGCTGGAATACAGAAATCAGGACAACCACAAGAAACAGCAGCACTGCATTGGCAGACTGATAGGCAAATTGTCCGCCGCTGAATCCCTTCTTATAGATCAATACCGAAATGGTTGTCGTTGCCGTTCCCGGTCCGCCGTTCGTCATCGCAATAAACTGGTCAAATGCCATCAGATAATTTTTCCCGCTAAGCACCATATTGATTGTAAAAAACGGTGCAATCAGTGGAAATGTAATCTGGAAAAATCTCCGGAATCCTGTTGCCCCATCCAGTGCCGCAGCCTCATAAAGATCACGGTCTACCGTCTGCAGACCAGACAGGTATATCAATGTGTTAAACGCCATGGACTGCCATATCGTAACCACCAGAACCCCGATCCACGCATTCCCTGTTCCCAGCACATTATTGCTGAGTGCTGCAATGCCAGCGCTTTTCCGAGTACTGGAATCAGATTTGCAAAAATATACTTGAAAACATAACTGATGATCAGCGTTCCCAGCATGTACGGCAGGAAAAAAACCGCCTTCAGGAAATTTTTACACCCAATCTTTGCATTCAGTGCACAGGCTAACAGCAGACTCACGACATTTACAAGTATCGTTGCGCATATTGCAAATTTAAACGTGAACAAATACGAATATCCAACATTTTTGTCCTGAAAAATATGCAGATAATTTCGCAGCCCTACAAAATTCCAGTTTCCATACCCTTTCCAGTCCGTAAAGCTGTAAAATACACCCTGCAGAAATGGAAACGTATGGAAACAGAAAAACAGGACTGCCATCGGCACCGTCATAATGTAAAATGCCGGATTGATTCTCTTTTTCTGTTTCATACGCACCTCATATCATTTATTCTACATTTGCTGCATCATACTGCTCATCGCAGGATTGCAGCGTTTCTGTGATATTCTCTGTATCATCCATACCGTCCACTTTATTTAATGCAAACTGCTGCAGAATCGCAGACAGATCAAATCCGTTCGGATAATAATGATCCGGGAAATTGGAAACTTTACCATTTGCAATGTCCTTGCTGACACCTGATACCGTCTCATTCTTCTGTTCTACCCCATTGACAGCCGAAAATGCAAACTGGTCGTCGATATAAGACTGCGCCACCCCCGGTGTCAGAGCATAGCGGATAAACTCTTTTGCAGCCTCCTGCTGTGCCTCATCTCCTGATTAGAAACAGCCAACAGTACATCTACACCGGATGTCACGGTATTCCGGTCAGCCTCATCCACGGACGGGAACGCAAACATATTCACATTCATATTCGGATTGGTATTCAAAAACTCTGAAATTGCCCAGTTTCCATTGATCATCATGGCTGCTGCACCATTTGCAAATGCTGCATTTCCATCTGTACGTCGTTTCCCATAAAATCATCCTGCGCATAATCCAAAAGCCACAGATATTTTCCAGAACCTCCTCGTGTACCTGTAAACGCCGTCTTTCCCTCTTTGCGTTCATCCGTAAAATTTTCTGCCGGAATAACCGGAGCCATGCTGTTCCACGGCGGCAGACACGTCCAGCTGTCCGCAAACGTCAATTCAAATGGTGTGATGCCAGCCTCCTGCAGTTGAATCACCACATCCTGGAATTCACTCAGGTCTGAGGTACCTCAACACCGGCCTGCGCGAACAGATCTTCATTATATAACACACCGGATGCATTGGTCGCATAAGGTACACCATACGCTTTCTGCTCTTTGTCTACATTGACATCATAGAGCATCTCAAGATATGCACTCTGTACTTCAGATATGAAATCCTCACCGCTTAAGTCGAGCAGGACTCCCGCACTCCTGAAGTTCCGTATAGTTTGAATCTCCACCCATGGCAATCAGTTCCGGCACATCATTCTTTGTCAGCCGTGTCTTAAGAACTGTTGCCGCATCCGATTCTGACGTAAATTGTAATTTTGATATCCGGATTCTTCTCTCCATAAATCCATCAATCATCTGCTGTAAAATATCAGCATTTTCTGTTTTAGTAGAAAACAATTCCAATTCTACCTTTGCATTTTCATTGCCGGAACGTCCAGATTCTGAGCTGCCAGCGGATGCCCCTGCGCTGCTTTCTGTTCCCGGCTGCCGCGGCAAGCAGGCTGCCCGTCATTGCCACCGTAAGACCTAAATGCCAAAACCTTTTCCATCATCATAATTCCTCCTTTTCTCACAGGTGTTGTAACACCTATCCTTTACATCTGCTATGGTATCATTCCTTTCCACATGTGGCAATAGGTGTTGTGTAACACCTACTATTTTTACAATTAAAAAAGACATTCATTGTGCAATATGCACTTAAATGTCTTTTAACTATAAATTTATGATTCTAATGGCTGCACACTCTCTTATGACCAGCTTTTACCGGCAGATGAATATTTTTTTCTATACACTCCTCTCCCCTGATCAGACGCTGCAACAGCGCAAATGCGTAAAATGCTTTGTCTGCCACATGCTGCTGCACAGTCGTAAGCATTGGACGGCAGTGCTCTGCAAACAGGTTATCATCAAATCCTACCACCGATATATCCTGTGGGACACGTATCCCCTGCGATTGAAAATAAATACTGCGTCGCTTGCATAAAATCCGAAGCGAAAACAGTGCCGTATACTCATTCAGGCGCTCCTGACAAAATTCCCACAACCGCGTGTGTCTCGTCTGTTTTCTGAAGCTGATCGGGACATAGTCCCTCTCATGAAATATGATTCCATTCTCTTCAAGTGCTTTCTGATATCCCAGTAAGCGCTCCCGGTCAACACCTGCCGGTTCCTGCTGATCTGCCAGAAACGCAATTCTTCTATGCCCCTGCCGGATCAGATAATTTGTCATCATGTATCCTCCCCCGAAGTCATCCAGCCCGACATTATAACAATCCTGATTTTCAAAATAAGAATCAATAAACACCACCGGCATTTTTAACTGTTCTTTCATTTTCTGGACATCCTCCGCCCGGCAGCCAAGCGCCACCAGTCCCTCAATATTCCAGGAAGATGCCAGCCTGACCGTTTCTTCAACACTCCTGCCATATATAGCATCATATAGTAACCGTGTTCCCTGATTTCTTTTTCCAATGCTCCCACTATGGTTCCATAAAACGGATCCGCCATTGCATTGTTTTCCGCACGCCTGTCATAATTCATGATAACTCGATAATTCTGGAGCCATAATTTGCCAGAACGCGTGCCCCCATATTTGAAACGTAATGGGATTGATCGATCACATCCTGCACCTTTTTCAATGTCTCCTTCGACATTTTTTTCGTTCTTCCATGTAGAACATTCGCAACAGTAGTCGGGCTGACCCCCGCTATTTCTGCCATATCCTTTATCGTTATCATACACTTTTTCCTGCTTTTTCTTTTTATCCCGTCCGAAGTCGTAGTATTTTCCACGGATATTTTCTTCTGTTATTATAACAAAAGCCCGGCAATTCCATCTCGAAATTGCCGGGCTGTCCATTCTTTAATCTTTCACTGCTGCCGTCAGTTCATTTCCGGAGACATCAATCAGAATCGTATCTCCCTCCCTGACTTTATCCGCAAGAATCAGCTTTGCGGAAAGTGTCTCCACATGCTTCTGTAAGAACCGCTTTAACGGTCTTGCACCGTAGATCGGATCATATCCGTTTTCCACGATATACTGCTTTTGCCGCATCGGTCAGCTCCACCGTGATCTCACGGTCTGCCAGACGTTTGTTGAGATCTGCAACCAGAAGGTTGATGATGTTACCGATGTTGTCCTTCGTCAGCGGCTTAAACATAATAATCTCATCCAGACGGTTCAAGAAACTCCGGACGGAAATGTCCGCGCAGTTCGTCCATAACTGCCGCTTCGCACTCCGGATTGATATCCCCGTTTGCATCGATGCCCTCAAGCAGATGTGCTGATCCAAGGTTCGATGTCATGATGATGATTGTATTCTTAAAATCGACGGTACGTCCCTGTGAATCTGTGATTCGTCCATCGTCCAGTACCTGCAACAGAACGTTGAACACATCCGGATGTGCCTTCTCTACCTCATCAAAGAGGACAACCGAATACGGCTTTCTGCGCACAGCCTCTGTAAGCTGTCCGCCCTCATCGTAGCCCACATATCCTGGAGGCGCTCCGATCAGACGGGAGACGGAATGTTTCTCCATATACTCGCTCATATCAATGCGCACCATATTCGACTCATCATCGAAGAGACTTGCTGCAAGCGCCTTTGCAAGCTCTGTCTTGCCAACACCGGTCGGTCCTAAGAATAAGAACGATCCGATCGGCTTACTCGGGTCTTTGATACCTGCTTTGGAACGGATGATTGCTTCCGTCACTTTCGTGACGCCCTCATCCTGGCCGATCACACGTTTGTGCAGCTCCTCGTCGAGATGCAGCGTCTTGTTGCGCTCGCTCTCCGTCAGCTTTGCCACCGGAATTCCTGTCCATCTGGAGATGATCCGCGCAATCTCTTCCTCACTGACGTTTTCATGCACCAGGAAGGTCGCGTTTCTTCACGGCTTCCTCCTCAATCTCCAACTGTTTCTGTAGCTGCGGCAGCTTGCCATACTGCAGTTCGGCTGCCTTCTCCAGATCGTACTTCTGCTGTGCCATCTTGATCTCATTCTTGACCGCTTCGATCTCCTCACGCAGCTTCTGAACTTTTCTACCGACTTTTCTCATTCTCCCACTGCGCTTTCTTCGTGTTGAATTCATCGCGCAGCTCTGCCAGTTCTTACTGCAGATTTGCCAGACGCTCCTGGCTCAGGCGGTCGGTCTCCTTTTTCAGCGCTGTCTCCTCAATCTCCATCTGCATGACACGGCGGTTCAACTCGTCCAGTTCCGTCGGCATGGAATCCAGCTCGGTCTTGATCAGCGCACACGCCTCATCGACCAGATCGATCGCTTTATCCGGAAGAAAACGATCCGAAATATAGCGGTTGGAGAGCACTGCTGCCGATACCAGCGCAGAATCTGTAATCTTGACTCCGTGGAAACCTCGTAGCGCTCCTTCAATCCACGCAGAATGGAGATGGTATCCTCGACCGTTGGCTCTTCCACCATAACCGGCTGGAAACGTCGCTCCAGTGCCGCATCCTTTTTCAATGTATTCACGGTACTCATCCAGAGTTGTCGCACCGATACAGTGCAATTCACCACGGGCAAGCATCGGCTTTAACAGCTGTCCGGCATCCATCGCACCATCCGTCTTGCCCGCACCCACAATCGTGTGAAGCTCATCGATGAACAGAATAATCTGCCCTCGGAACTTTTCACCTCATCGAGCACTGCCTTTAACCGCTCCTCGAATTCACCGCGGTATTTTGCACCGGCGATCAGCGCACCCATATCCAGTGCAAACAATTTCTTGTCCTTTAAGCCCTCCGGTACATCGCCTTTTACAATTCGCTGAGCCAGCCCTTCGACAACAGCCGTCTTGCCGACACCCGGCTCACAGATGAGGACCGGGTTGTTTTGTCTTACGGGACAGAATCCGCACGACATTCCGGATCTCATCATCACGTCCGATGACCGGATCCAGCTTCTGGTCTCTCGCACGGGCTACCATATCATACCCGTACTTCTCCAGCGTGTCGTAGGTTGCTTCCGGATTGTCCGATGTCACGCGCTGATTGCCGCGGACTGTCGAGAGCGCCTGCAAAAACCGTTCTCTGGTAATGCCGTACTCTTAAAGATCTCCTTCAATGCCTTATTCGGATACTTGATCAGCGCCAGGAACAGATGCTCGACAGAAACATACTCGTCCCCCATCTGCTTCGCCTCATCCTCGGCATGAATAAGCACCTTATTTAAATCCTGTCCGACATAGACCTGACCGCCGGACACCTTGACACGCGCTGCCAGATGCCGCTCGGCGTTATCCATAAAATGCTCCTTCTGAATCTCCATCTTCTCAATCAGCTTCGGAATCAGTCCATCCTCCTGCCGCATGAGTGCAACCAGAAGATGCTCCTGCTCGATCTCCTGATTTCCATATTCATAGGCAAGCTTCTCGCAATCGTTAATGGCTTCCACTGACTTTTGTGTAAATTTCTGAATGTTCATAAGCGTACCTCTCTTTCTCTTCCTATGATATATAGGCGGCACATATCTATGCGCCGCCTGCTTTGTTCTCCCTGTTACAATTATGTTATAGCACCAGTTGTTAGCACTGTCAAGAGGTGAGTGCTAATTTTTTCAGATAATTTTACCGCCAGCAGAAGCAGGGACTTCCTGCCTAATATGGTCTGCTCTCCAACAGCTCCGAGAGATCCATCTCACAGTCAAAATATGTCTCCTCCACATACTGGATCTTCTCCACGCTTTCCCGCCTCCAGGCGGCGGATCGTCTCCTCCACAAGCGGGGCTGTCAGCGGATTGCATTCAAAATCAGCCGCGATGTCCCCGGTCTGGATTGCCTTGAGGGCATCCCTTACCGCATCAAAGGACAGGATAATAATGTCCCCGTCACTGCCAATCGTCCTGCCCGCCTCCCGGATCGCCTCGATAGCGCCAAAGGTCATATTGTCATTCTCGCTGATTACAACATCAATATCCTCGTATTTTTCGAGAAATTCCTTCATAACCTCCTGCCCCTTTGCCTGCGTGAAATCCCGACTGGCGCTCCAGCATCACCCAGTTTTCATTCTGCTGGAGAACCTCTGCGAATCCGTCTGTCCGCCCGATCTGTGCAGAGGAGCCCAGCGTCCCCTGGAGAGATACGATATGAACTGTCTCCCCGCTCCGCCCCTGCTTTTCCAGATAATTCTCCAGCCAGTGCCCGGCGTTCCTGCCCTCCTCCGCGAAGTCACTGCCCACCCAGCATGTATACAGGCTGTCGTCCTCCATCTCCGCCCTGCGGTCAGACAGAATCACCGGGATTCCGGCTTCCTTCGCCTCCTCCAGAACGGATTCCCAGCCTGTCTCCACGATCGGGTCGAGCACGATATAATCCACCTCCTGCAGGATCAGATTGCGGATTGCCTTCACCTGGTTCTCCTGCTTCTGCTGTCCGTCCTCGAAGATCAGATAGTAGCCGTTTTCCTGCGTGAACACATCCTTAAAGGACTGTGTGTTGGTGGTTCTCCAGTCGGATTCCGAGCCGACCTGCACATATCCGACCACAATATAGCCGTCCTGCTGCATCGTCTGCTCCGTATCCAGCTGTCCCGCAGTCTCTCTCTGCTCTCCACTCCCACAGCCGGCTGTAAAGAGCAGCTGGCTGGCAAGCAGCGCCGCCGCGATTCCTTTTCCACAGTCCTCTTCTGAAATATGTTCATATTCCTCCCGCCTTTTCTCCTGCCGGCTGCACCTCCTGCCCGGGGTGCTTTTTTAACGCAGCACGGTATTTTCCCATAGAGGAGCCAAAAGGCTGCCGCATGAAGTGGACAGCCCCTGGACAGCCTTGTTTTTATTTGCTCTTCTCTTTGATCTTTGCAAAGATACTCTGTAATACGATGAAGAAGCAGAGCAGCGCAGCCACCGCAATGTTGGACCACGAGCTGAGCAGCTTGCCGTTCGTCTTCACCAGTGTGGAAATCGTTCCGTTGATAAGTACACCAAAGAAGGAGCCGATGACATTTCCCACACCGCCTGTCAATAATGTACCGCCGATAACGGAGGAAGCAATGGCATCCATCTCAAGTCCGAGTGCCTGCTGCACATTTCCCGACATCGTGTTCAGGCAGTAGCAGATGCCGCCGATCGAGCAGAGGAATGAGGAAAGCACATACGCCTTCAGCTTCGTCTTCTTCACGTCCAGTCCCATCATGGTCGCCGACTGCTCACTTCCTCCGACTGCGTAAAGGCTTCTGCCGAACTTGGTATAGCGGAGCATGAAAAATACGGCTATCAGCACGAGCAGCGCCACGATTACCGATACACGGATAAACGGAACCTGCACCACGCCCTTGTTGTTGGTATAGGAGCCAAACGGAAGGCTGATCTTCGTATTGGCAAGCTTTACAAAAAATGCATTGCTGCTGATGGAGATCTGTTCCGTGCTGATCACGGCTGTCATGCCTCTGGCGAAGAACATTCCCGCCATTGTCACAATGAACGGCTGGATATTCAGATAGCCGACACAGAAGCCCTGCACCACGCCGAACACAATCCCGATGGCAAGCAAAGTATGCAGAGCAGAACCGCATTCATGTTCCAGCGCTCCATGCCGACGGCAAGAATCATGCAGTCCATGGCAACCAGCGAGCCAACGGAAATATCGATGCCGCCGGTCAGCATCACGCAGGTCATTCCACAGGTGATGCAGAGCAGACCCGCATTATTGATAAGGATGTTCAAAACGTCTGCAGATGTGTGAAGCCCTTATTGGAATAAATCACACAGCCCACGGCATACATCACAAAAAATAGCGCGATGGTAATTATCAGAAGAACCGTATTTCCATTTAATTTTTTCGCTTTCATTATGCAGCACCTCCTTTGGCAAGCTGTCTCCTTACAGACATTTTTTCATAAATGCCTTAAACGGAGGTGCCTGGATTGCCACAATAATGATAACAATGACCGCCTTGTACACCGGTGCCTGCTCGGTCGAGATGCCGAGCGCATACAGGGTGGTGGTGATCGCCTGGATGGTGTACGCACCGATAATAGAGCCTGCCAGCCGGAACTTTCCGCCGCCGAGGCTGTTGCCGCCGAGTGCAACTGCCAGAATCGCATCCAGCTCGAAGTTCAGTCCGATGTTGTTGGAATCCGCAGAGCTGATCCGGGAGGAAGCAACAATACCGGCAATTCCTGCACACAATCCGCAGACAACATAGCACAGGAAAATGATGCGCTCGGAATTGATGCCCGCGATGCGGGAAGCCTTCTTATTGATGCCGACGCTCTTGATATATAAGCCCAGTGCGGTCTTGCGGAGCACCAGCGATGTGATCAGGATGCACACGATGGCAACCACGATCGGTGTCGGCATAAATCCGAGATAGCCGCCGAAGATTTTGAAGGAATCATCCCGGACGTATACGATCATGTTGTTGCAGAGCAGAAGTCCGATTGCCCTCGCCGCCGAAAACAGGATCAGCGTTGCCACCATCGGCTGCACATTCAGATACGATACCAGAAACCGTTAAACGCACCGCAGGCACATCCCATCAGGATGCCGCCAAGCACACCGACGATCAGCGGCGCTGCAAGGCTGTTGGTGGAGGACACGCCGTAGCCTGCCAGAAGCATGCAGCAGAACGATGCCGCCAGTGACATGACCGAGCCGACGGAAATATCCGTTCCTGCCGAGCAGGACACAACCAGCGTCATGCCGATGGCAAGAACGGCAATCTCACTGCCGCGGTTTAAAATATCAATGATGCGTCCGTACAATACCCCGTTGCGGATGGAGATGGTAAAGTTAAATGCAAAATTTCCTGCCATCACATCATAGATGATATTTACCGCCATCACCAGTATCATACAGAAAATCGGTAAAAACAACGGCTGGCTGACCAGCTTCTTAAACTTACTCATTCCTGCCACCTCCTGCTATGGACTGCATTACATGCCCCTGGGTCAGTTCCTCAGTGATCTCTCCCACTTCCTGACCATCCCTTAATACCACCAGCTTGGAGCATGTTCTGAGCATCTCCTCAATCTCGGAAGAGATGAAGATCAGACTCTTTCCCTGATCCGCAAGCTCGATCACAAGCTTCTGGATCTCAGTCTTTGTCCCGACATCGATACCTCTGGTCGGCTCATCCAGAATAAGGAATTCCGGATCTGTGGCAAGCCAGCGTGCCAGAATCACCTTCTGCTGGTTTCCGCCGGAGAGCTGCCCGATCAGGGTCTCCCTGCTCGCCGTCTTGATCTGCAGCAGCTCGATATACTTGTCTGCGATCTCGTTCTGTCTGCTCATTGGAAGCAGCTTAAACATTCCGCGCTTTGCCTGCATTGCCAGAATTATATTTTCTCTTACAGATAAGTCTGCGATAATGCCCTCTGCCTTTCTGTCGTCCGGAAGAAGTCCCATTCCAAGATTCATCGCATCAATCGGCGCATTGATCTTTGCCTCTTTTCCGTTGACAAACAGCTTACCTGTCTGGTTTTTATCCGCTCCATAGATGACACGCGCCAGCTCACTGCGTCCGAGCCAAGCAGACCTGTCAGTCCCACGACCTCACCCTTATGTATCTGTAAATCAAACGGCTTGATCTTTCCCTTGTGGCTCATGCCCTGCGCATCGATAACCACCGGCACATTGGTGAAATCCTTCTTCTCTTCTGATTTTACAGCTGCAAGGTCATCAAAATCCTTGCCCATCATCGCTGCGACCAGCTTTACCCTTGGCAGCTCCTCAATCGGATATTCTCCGACCAGTATGCCGTTCCGGAGCACTGTGATCCGGTCACAGACTGCGTATACCTGCTCCAGAAAGTGTGTCACAAACACAATCGCCACACCCTTTTCCTTCAGCTGCCGCATAAGAACGAACAGCTTTTCAACCTCATGGTCATCCAGGGAGGATGTCGGCTCGTCTAAAATCAGTACCTTACAATCCATATCCACCGCTCTTGCAATCGCAATCATCTGCTGGAGCGCCAGTGAATACTCCTCCAGATTTTGGTTACGTCAATATCAAGATCCAGGCTCTTAATAATCCTGTTGGATTTTGCTGTCATCGTCTTCCAGTCGATGGTTCCAAGCTTTGTCTTCGGCTCCCTGCCGATAAATAAATTTTCTGCCACACTCAAATTCGGGCAAAGATTGACTTCCTGATACACCGTGGATATTCCCTTTTTCTGTGCATCCAGGGTCGAATGATTGACCACCGGTCCATCGATCCCGTCAACGCGTATTTCTCCCGCATCGAACGCGTTGATTCCGGTCAGACACTTGATCAGTGTAGATTTCCCGGCACCATTTTCTCCCATCAGTGCCATGATCTCGCCCTTCCGCAGTGTAAGATCCACATTGTCCAGTGCCTTTACACCCGGAAATGTCATGGTAATCCCCCGCATGGTCAGTACCACATTATGCTCCATTTTACTCCACCCTTTCCTTAAAATTGGGAGACCAACCGGCCTCCCCCATTACAAATTCCCTGTCTGTGAAGCAGCTTCTTCTCTGTCCCTGCTATAATGTTTGTCCTGTTGTCAGACCGTCTTAATACTGTGCGTCAACGATCTCCTGTGTAACCACGGTAAGCTCCTGCTCCTCGCCGTTTACCGTGATGGATGAAAGGATGTCCTCATTTACATACCAGTGCTCAACCATGTATACTTCCTTGTCAGGTGTGCTGCCGGACTCTAACTGCTGGATAACATCCTCTACAAACGGAGCTGCAAGCGGGTTGCACTCGAAGTCTGCATTGATGTCGCCGGACATTACATACTCAAGACCTGCGGTGCAGGCATCGAAGGAAATCAGGATCACGTCTCCGTCCACACCATAGGAGATACCTGCTGCCTTCATGGCATCCATCGCACCAAATGCCTCGTTATCGTTCTGGCATACCACTACATTGAACTGTCCCTCGTAGCTCTTGATGTAAGACTCCATAACCTCCTGTCCGCCAGCCTGTGTGAAATCACCGGTCTGGGAATCCAGAATGTTCCAGCCGTTTGCATCTGCGATCTCCTTGAAGCCGTCCGTACGTCCGATCTGTGCGGAAGCACCGGTTGTTCCCTCGATAACGAGCACGTTCACGTCGCTGATGCCCTTTGCATCCGTGTAAGCCTTTAACCACTCACCTGCTGCAAGACCCTCATTCTTGAAGTTGGAGCCTACCCATGAAATATATTTGTACGAATCATCAATCGTACGGTCAATGACGATAACCGGAATACCTGCCTCCTCGCACTCTGTCAGTACCGTGTCCCAGCCTGTCGATACGATCGGGTCGATGATGATGTAATCCACATCCTGCTCGATGAAGCCACGTACTGCCTCCAGCTGGACTGCCGAATCCTGGTCGCAGTCAACGAACTGGAGATCATATCCGTTCTCTGCCGAGAAGATGGACTGTGCGGAATTCGTGGATGCGGTACGCCAGTCAGACTCATGGCCAACCTGTGCAAAGCCGATTGTGATTACATCCCCGTCAGCTGCGTCTGCCGCATCTGCTGCGTCAGAAGCATCCGCTGCTTCGCTGTCCGCTGCCGTATCTGCGTCTGCTGCATCTGCTGCCGTTGTGTTGCTGCTGTCAGCAGCCTCCTCGCTTCCGCAGCCTGCCAGTAAGGTTGCGCCCATTGCCATGCACATCAATACACTCACTAACTTTTTTTTCATTTTAAAAACCTCCCAAAGTTTTTATTAGATTTGGTTAAGTCCTTAACCATGTACCTATTATAGCTTTCGGACGGTTTAAAAATACCGACTGGCTTTTGAAATAAGTATAATTTTTACTAAATTATGAACAGCTCATTCACAATTTTGCCGTATTTTCCTCAAAAGGTGTAATTTTTTGGAAATGTTGCGTTTTCTTTTGATTTTCTCTGCCCGGCACGGAATCCGCACCCAGATCTCGGTGCCCTGCCCGTAGGTGCTCTGTATCTTCAGTCCGTACTCCCTGCCATAATTGAGCTGGATACGCTGGTTGACATTGAACAGTCCGAAGCCGCCCGTCTCCTCCTGCTCCGGCTCCTGCTCCCCGTCGCGGAGCATGGCGCACACCTGCGCAAGCCGCGCACCGTCCATTCCGATTCCGTCATCCTGCACCTTGAAAATCATGACATCCTGGCAGAGTGCACGGACACCGGATATGTCCGCCGCCGCGCTTGTTCTTGATGCCGTGGTAGAGAGCATTCTCCACAAGCGGCTGGAGCGTCAGCTTGATGATCTCATATTCATAGAGTTCCTCCGGAATCGCAATCTCATATTCCAGTATATCCCTGTAGCGGAACTGCTGGATCTCTAAGTAGCTGCGGATGTGCTGCTCCTCCTCCTTTACCGTGATGAACTCCCGCCCCTTGCTTAAGGTTGTCCGAAAAAAGCTTGACAGGGACGACACCATCCTCACGACCTGCTCCGTGTCCTTCGACTCCGCGAGCCAGATGATGTTGTCCAGTGTATTGTACAGAAAATGCGGGTTGATCTGCTCCTGCACGCGCAGCTCCGCCGCGCGCAGATTCAGCTCCTCCACGCGTATATCCTCCACGGATGCCCGATCTCCTCCACCATCTGGTTAAAGCTGCTGTTCAGAACCGAGGCTCATCCAGCTCCTCGTCCTGCGCCCGGATCGCAAAATCCCCGCTTCCCGCTGCCTGCGCAGCCTCACACAGCCGCTGGATGGGCTCCGTGATTCCCCGCACAATCCTCCTGCTGACCATCCATGCCCCGAGCAGTATCAGGACGAGAATCACTGTGATCGCCGTGATGGCACTCTCCACATCCGCGCGGATTCCCATCCGCAGCTCCTCCATGTTCGTTGTCTCATAGTAGATATAATACTGGATCTGCTCCTGTATCAGCTCCGTCAGGACGCGGATATTCAGATCCAGACGCTCCATGTTCGTCTCATAAAGCCCGGTCACAAGCGCATCCTTCTCGATCTCCTCCACACGATCCTCCAGCGTGTCAAGACTCTTTAGTATGCTTGACAGCCGGTTCGCGGCGTACTCGGAATCTGCCTCCTCATAGAGCTCGCCGAACACCTCCCGCGCGGCCTGTATCATCCGGTGCGGCTGCTCCGTGTCCACCAGCTCCTCGGCACGCTCGAATTGACTACGATAATATACATCACGTAGTCCATGTCCTCCTTGAAATTGATGTTGTACGCGTTTGCCTTTGTGATTCTCCTGACAATCCCGTCATACTCGGAGGAAATCTTGTTCGTCATAATCAGAAGATACGCCAGAAGTATGGTCAGCGGCACCACACAGATCAGCAGCAGCATATAGAGCCTGCTCTTTAGTGAAAACCCTCTCTTCAATATCCATCTCCCCTTTTACCCTCTGCTGCGGTACTCACCCGGTGTGCAGCCCTGCGTCTTCTTGAACAGGTTGCTGAAATAATGCGCATCCCGGTAGCCCACCTCAAAGGCAATCTCCGTTACCTTCTTTCCCGTCGTCCTGAGCAGCTCCTTCGCTTTTTCCATGCGGATTCTTGTAAGATATTCTACAAACGTCTCTCCCATTTCCTGACCGAATACCGTGCTGAAATGGCTCGGACTCAGATTTACCTCCGCTGCGACCATATTCAGGGAAATCCCGTCCTTCTCAAAATGATCGTTGATGTAGGTCTTTGCCTTCTGCATGATGCCGTCGTATTTTCCGTCCACCGCCTCACTGCGCAAATCCAGCACCGCCGAAAAAAGCTTCTTAATATATTCCCTGGTCTGCTCAACCGTGGTCAGGTAGGCTACCATCTCCTTCGCATCGCCGCACCGCTCCACGAGATCCCTGCTCTTGTAACCGCTCTTCTCCAGAACGGAAACCGCCGTCACATACAGATCCATCACCACGTACTGGCGCAGGAAGATAGACTTTACATTGCCGTCCCCGAGCTGTGCAAAGTAATCCTCCACGAAGCCGGACACCTCCTCCCTAGTGCCCGTGTACAGAAAAGCCTCCGCCTGCCGCTGGCTCAGGCTGGAGATATTCAGCTCCCCGAGCTTTACATCCTCCAGAACCTCCGCCGCAGTCTCCCCCGGCGTCTCCTCCTCAAGGATCTGGTTGCGCTCTACCGAATAGCGTCTGGAAAAGCACAGGTTGGTCTGCCGGTAGCACTGCTGCAGCTCGCTGAAACGCTCCACCGGTGTCCCGAGCGCCGCGACATAATCCACCGCCGTCTCTCTCCGGAAATACTCTGCCAGCAGGCTTTTTACCTGCTCTGTCGTCTCCGCGAGAGACTGCTGCCCTGTGCCCTTCAGCACAAAATCGTACTCCGCCCGGCTCTGCTTTGCGACAATCAGATTGCCGGACTGCTCCATGTACTTCTCCAGCTCCTGCTCGAAGGCTTTTATCTTCTCCGGCAGGACATCCTCCTTCTCCTCGGAGAACAGCTGGAGCAGCATGATATTGTACTGCTCCGCAATCAGCTCAAGTCCCAGCTCCTTCGCCTCCTGGAACACCGACGCATAGGTATGCTTTCCGGAGACCATGTGCCGGAACAGCCGCTGCCTGCCGGCAGATCTCGCCTCCTCCGGCGCCTGCTGCTTCTGCTTCCCGCGCTCCTCCTCGATCTTCTGACCGATCTTCTTGAGTGTCCCGATCAGCTGTGCACCCGTGACCGGCTTCACCAGATAATCCGTGATTCCGATGTCGATTGCCTCTTTTGCATACTGGAACTCGTCATACCCGCTCAGGAATATGATCTTGGTCTCCGGCAGCTCGTGCTTCACGAGACGGCTCAGCTCCAGTCCATCCATGAACGGCATCTTAATGTCCGTGATCAGAATATCCGGTCTCGTCTTCTGGATGATCGGATAGGCGAGCTCCCCGTCGCCCGCGTCACCAACAAATTCAAAGCCTTCCCCTGCCAGTCGATGTTGTTCTTTATGCCCTCCCGCATAACGATCTCATCTTCCGCTAAAAACCTTTAACATATGAAATTCCCCTCAATACATTTTCCTGTAAAAACCATTGTAAATTCATTTTATCACACCTGCGAACAAAAAACACAGAAGATTTTGGCTGTCCGGGGCTTTTTGTGCAATACCTTCTGCACCTTTCCCTTGACAAGCCGTCCTTCTTCCGCCATATTCAAAAAGTGAGATATATCTCATTTTTTGAATATGGAAAGGCTGGGCGATCATTATGGAATACAGGGAATTCGGAGCAGAGAACGGGCAGACCCTGCTGCTTCTGCCGGGCACCTGCTAAAACTATCAGACCAATTTCGGCAGTGTGCTGGATGCGCTGGCAGATAAGTACCATCTGATCTGCTCACCCATCTGGGCAGACAGATCGACGTACCGCACACCAGGGCGCATTTTATCTATGCAAATAAGATGGGGAAAAAATATAAAAAGCGGTATGAAATGCATTTTGCCAATCCGGATATCTGCGAATTTGACATGCAGCATGAGCAGTGGCTGTTTGGTGACAACAGCTGGACCGCCCCTGTGCTTCAGACGGTCGACTCCTTCATGTGCATGCCGGTATAGAAGGGAGCTGCCCTATGGAGAACAGGACACCACAGCGTGACAAGGCTGTCAGGACAAGGCAGCGTCTTTTAGAAGCCACCCTTGCGCAGACTGCCGCATGTGGCTATCACAATATCACCGTAGACAAAATTGCTGCCGCAGCGGAGTGTCTACCGGAAGTGCCTACCGCTATTTCCGGAACAAGAAGGAAATGCTGCTCGCAGCGCTTGCCTACCATTATGAGAACATCCAGGATTTTTTCGGGACACCGGATTCCAGCCTCCGCTCCTTTTCCTCGCCAGAGGACATGCTTGCCTACGTGCTTGGGCAGTTCTATGGCCTGCACCGGAATATTATGCCCTCCACGAGGAATTAGAGAGCCTGCGCCATATCGACCCGGATGTCCGGGATGCCTATCACCGGATTCTGCTCGATGCAGTCGATACCCTCGTGCAGAAATGTCCCCCCGCATACGCAGGACTTCCGACGCTCAGGGAACGCATCTATTTAGGTATCCAGCTTCTGGAAGCTTTGCGCACACCCAGCTGGAGACTTCCCTCTGCAGTCAGTTTGATATGGAATCCATGCAGACACTCTGCCTCCGGATTGCAGTGGAGCTGCTGACACCGCCGCATCAGACGGGATCCGATACGGCAGTGTCATGTTCACACTAATCTTATGAAAACGCCCTGCGGTCTTAAGCTTCCGTGCTCCAATCCGTTCGCGAACAGGCAGTCCTCCGGCTCCGGCAGTCCCCGCTCCCCTGTCCGCACCGGTTCCTCCCCGGCGTTAATGCAGACCTCCAGCGTTTTTTGTCCTTCTTTTTTCTTATAATAATGTAACAATCTGGAATCCTCTCTGACATCCCATACCACTTTTCCGCTCCTTGTCTGCGGATACTGCCTGCGCATCGCAATCAGCCGCTTTACCTGTCCGGTCAGCTCCGCAAAGCTGCCCGCATCGATCTCCTCCCACGGCATGCACTTCCGGTTCGCCTTTGTTCCGCCTCCGTCCATGCCGATCTCGGTGCCGTAGTAGATACCCGGCGCGCCCTGCATGGTGAACAGAATCGCAAGCTGTGCCAGAAACGTATCCGCATTGCCGTGGCATCTCTCCATCAGACGATCCGTATCATGGGAATCTAACAGATTAAACAGCACGCGGTCCACCTGCTCGTAGTACATGCTGTAGCACTGGTTGATGCCATGCATAAAATCCGTACCACTCTGTGTCTTATCTGCCCAGAAGTTATTCACGCACGCCAGAAACGGGTAGTTCATCGTCGAATCATACTCGTCGCCGAGCAGCCATGGGAAAGCATCATGCCAGATCTCTCCGAGCAGGAAAAGCTTTGGATTGCACTTTTTCAATTCCAGACGCAGATGTTTTAAAATGCATGTGAAATCTCGTTGCCGACATCGAAACGGATTCCGTCAACCTTCCATTCACATACCCAGTGCTTCGCAATGCCGGTAAGATACTCCATCACATCCGGCTCGCTGGTATCAAATTTTGGCATATTGTCGACAAACGCAAAGGAAAAATAATCCCCGCTTCGTCGCATGGGTCTGCGCATCGATCGGCCAGCGGTTCACGCAAAACCAGTGGTAGTAGCTGGACTGCGGTCCCTTTTCCAGCACATCCTGCCAGAGCGCGCACTTCGCTCCGCAATGATTAAATACCGCATCGATCATCACGCGAAGTCCCAGCGCATGCGCCTCCGCAATCAACGCCTTCAGTTCTTCCTCCGTGCCGAGATCCGGCTCCACACTGTGGTAGTCAATCGTGTCGTACCGGTGATTGGAATCCGACCACAGAATCGGGTTTAAGTAGATGCCTCCGACGCCGAGGTCTGCAATATAGGCAAGGCGGCTGCGGATTCCCGCCAGATCACCCCCGTAAAACTCCTTCCAGGTTGCATCCTCCTGACAAGCCCATTCCCGGCAGGAATGACGCTTTTCTCCCGGATTTTTTCTGCAGAAACGATCCGGGAAAATCTGATACCACACGATATTCTCCGCCCAGTCCGGCACCTTCATAATGTCCGCCCGGTTCATCCACGGATAGATAAAACGCTGGATCATCCGGTCCGCCGGAAAATGTTCTGCGTTTTCGCAAATCCATCCTCAAACAGGCAGACACTCTCCCCGCCGCCGGTGATCTCAAAATGGTACTTGACCCTGCGGTACGCCGGTGTAAGGACGGCACTGTATACATTTCTGTGTACCAGTTCCCGCTCCAGTTCCATCGGCACCCGCTCTCCTGCCAGTTCTGCTCATTTTCGGCAATCCCGGCGGAATATGGATCACCCGCCCAGAGGATCACCTCGTCCACATCTTTTCCTGTCTGAATACTTATTTTTAAATGTCTCTCATCAAGCGGATAGCAGGCTAAAAAATACGCCCGATGTGTAATTTCTGCCAGATTCATAGTTTTCCCCCTGTACAAATTTGCTGCAGATCTCCTGTCAGCTGCTCCGGGAACTCCGGATTTCTATTCTACGCACAGTATATCTCTGCGAGGGGAATTTTTCTCACACTATCAATCGCGTAACCTGTACAAAACAATCATTTTTCTTTCACTTCTATCACAGCATCCGACCGGAAAGCAGTTCGCTTCCCTCTTCGTAATCCAGGTTCTCATATGCCGCATGCAGTTCTGTCAACAGTTCCCGTTCCTCCGCTGTCAGATGGGCACGCGCAAACCGGGAAAGTCCCTGCTCAATCCCGTTTAAATCACACGCATCAAAAGCTTCCCTAAGCTGCGCCAGAATCTGCTGCTTTTCCTCCGGTATGTCCTCTGCCGTGGCTGCGCCTTCCCCCTGTATCTCCTGCGGCAGATTCTTTAATTCATCCTCGACACTCTCTAACGTGCCGGATCGTCTCCAAAACTCTGTCATATGCTTTTCCAGGTACCGGGTATTTTCTGTCTTTGCCGCCATTTCCATGATTTCTGCGCTCTCGCTTAACGCCTGTCTGCCGATCTGCTGGCTGGCGCCCTTGATTCCGTGCACTTTCGTTCCGAAAGCTCCAGCTGCTCCGGCACATAGCCCGGCAGTTCTGCTGCAAGCGATCCCGTCTCCTGCAAAAACGTCTGCAAGAGACGGCGGTATGCCCCATGGTTCATCTGCGCGTGAAGCAGGAAATCCCTGCGCTCTGCGACAGGCAGATAAGTCTCAATCACTTTCTTTAGCTCTGACACATCGATCGGCTTGTCCAGATACGCCGTAAATTCCGGTCTGCGATTCCGATGCTTTAACTCCGCGGTAATATCAGCAGTCATAAGTACCATTGGGATATCGCAAAACTGGCGGATCTCCTTCGCCGCTTCATCGCCATTTTTTTCCGGCATCCTCTGATCCAGAAAAATCAACTGATACTCCTTCCGCGCTGCCGCCTCCACAGCCTCCTTTCCGTTGCGCACAACATCCAGTGTAAACCGCCACGGCGCTGCGAGTTCCTGGAAAATCTCCTGATTGATCCGCATATCATCCGCGAGCAGAACATGTGCCCCCGGATAGATCCATGTCGGCTGGATCCGCTCCGTATAGACCACTGACTCGCGCAGCAGACTGTCCGTCGTATAGCACACCGCATCATGCAGGGTGCTTCCGCACACCTTCTGCCGGATTTCCACGGTAATCGTGGTTCCCCTGGTGCCGTTGCTCTCGGCGCGGACACTGCCTCCCATACGGTTTGCAAGTTCCTTTACAATGCTAAGTCCCAGTCCGTTTCCCGACTGTCCGCTCTCTGCCGCATAGCTCACATACGATCAAATCCCTGCCGCAGCTGTTCGCTTGTCATTCCGGTGCCGGTGTCCGACACCCTGCAGCGGACCATCACATCCGAGGAATCCCGGATTGCCTCACAGGTAATCACACAGCGGATCTCGCCCTCCTCTGTGAACTTGACCGCATTTGCGAGCAGATTCTGCAAAATTTCCCGGACGCGCATGGCATCCCCATACATTTTCTCCGGGAATTCTCCCTGTATACAGGCCTCAAACCACACCCTCTTCGACTGCAGATTGATGACACACATGTGTGCCACCTCCTCGAGCACCTGATCCAGCCGGTAGCACTCCTCCATCAGCTCGAACTTTCCTGCCTCAATTCTGGAATAGTCAAGAATCGCATTCACCTGTTCCACAAGGCTGTTCCCAGCTCCCTTGATGTGAAGCAGAGTGCACGGTCACTTGCCGTGAGTTCCTTGCGGCTGCTTAAAATATCCGTGATTCCGATGATGGCGTGCAGCGGGCTTTTCAGGTCATGGCTCATCTGCGCGAGGAAATCACTTTTCCGCGCCGTCTGCATCTCTGCTTTTCCCTTTAATGCCTGCATCAGCTGCGTCTCTTTTTTCGGGCTGGTAATATCCCAGGCACCGAGAATATATCCACGAAGCCTCCCTGAATAGTACACCGGCGTACACTGACACTGATAATACTGTCCGTTCTTCTCGATCTCCCGGCTCTTTTTCCTCCTGTATGGACTTCGCCAGCTCCTCCGCCTCCTGCATGTATCCGCGGTGCCTGCGGCTGTTTCTCTCATACAACTGCATCGGACCCAAACAGACTTCTGCCGCTGCGGTTCGCATCAACGCAGTAAAAATTGGTATCCAGCAGTACCACTGCCGTATCCGAGTCATCGTACAGCCGCTCGCGCAGAAGCTCGCCCGTATCCATCAGCTGATCCGTCTGGATCAGATAATGAACCGCACCGCAGACACCGGTTGTAGCTGCCAGCATCAGAAGATTGCCCGGAATAGTAAAAAACTTTTCCGCGCACATCGCTGCTGCATTCACGAGCAGCACAATATAGAGCAGATTAGCAATCTGATGCTCATGCATGGTCAGGGAACGGCGCAGATAGGCGTAGGTTCCCATTGCAACGATCGCCGCCGTACATCCGATTAAGTAAATTCTGAAATAAATGTGATAGATTTCCGGCTGCCGGTAGCGCATAAAAACAATCACATTCAGCGCGAGCAGCACACAAAACATAATCCACTGCACCCGTAGGGATATGGATTTTCAGAAAATCCATGATATAGATAAGAATCAGATAAAGCACCTGAATTAAGAGCATGTCCTTCAAACGCCCGAACAGTTCTCTGTCTGTCCGGTGAGCGTAAGGACAACCTGATAGAAATTATATACACCGATCAGTCCGACCAGCAGCGGCAGCAGCCTGTGCTGTCTGGAATATGCACCGGAAGTGGCATATTCCTGCAGTACATACAGCGTATAACAAAAGACATATTATCTGAACCAATAATATCATTCAATCTCACTCCGCCCCATCAGAATCCTCTTAATCTCTGTCTTGACAAAGACCGGCTTGTACGGTCTTACAATGTAACCTGCCGCATCCAGATTCCGGCACAGCGTGACCGTCTGTCTGTCGCAGAGCGCCGTGACGAACAGGATCGGCACCGTGTGATCCGTCATCTCCATAATGCGTTTGGCCGTCCTCGATACCGTCCATCTCCGGCATATCGATATCCATCAGCACCAGATCCGGCGCCGGATGTTTTTTCAAATACAGCAATGCCTGGTGACCGGATTTCATCAGGATGACATCATATAACGGCTCTAAAATGCCACGCAGCATCTGCAGATTCGTCTTCATATCGTCCACAACCATGATCCGGCAGCGTACCGGCGGGCGTATCATCTCGTTGCGCCTTTTCTGCCTCTTCCGTGGAGAAGCCGGATTCCGTCTTCATACGCAATGTAATATGGTAGTTCGCTTCGTTGGACAGATCCAACAGTTCCCCGTCCATCAGACGCACTACGGGTCTTAAATTATGTACGCCAAAATTCTCATAGATGATGGCTTCTCTTCCATCGGAAAGCGTAACCATCGTTCCCTTCGGATAGAGCGGCACATACTTTAGAAGTGTCTCCACTACCTCGCGGTCAAACATGATGCCGCAGCCGCCCATCAGATACTCTGTCGCCTCGTACGGTGCGTATGGCTCCTTGTACGGGCGCCTGGACGTAAGTGCATCATAGACATCCGCCACGTGCAGAATCCTGGTAAATATCGTCTGCTGCGCGCCTTCCAGCCCGTCCGGGTATCCGCTTCCGTCCACATTTTCATGGTGATGCAGCACGGCCTCCTTGATATGCGCAGAAATATCCCACCGCTCACTGATAATCTGGTACGACAGTGTTGCGTGGGATTTCATAATCAGATATTCTTCCTGTGTCAGACGTCCCGGCTTGTTTAAGATCTCATCCGGGATCTGCAGCTTGAGGTCATGAAGCAATGCCGCAGTCACAAGATGCCCCAGCTCCACTTCACTCATCCCCATACCCATTCCAATGACGCCGCAGTATACCGCCACGTTCACAGAATGTGCGTAAGTGTAATCGTCGTAGCTTCTTAAGTCCGTAAGATCAAGAGACACATTTCCGCAGGATAAAATCTCCTCCACCATGCGTCTGGCAATCAACTTACATCCGTCAATGTCGCAGGCACGGATGCGCTCCTGTCCCTCCTGCCTTAACTGCGGCGTAATCACACTCTCAATCGTGATGCCCTCTGAAAGTTTATCTTCTATATATATACCGTCGAATCCGTAAGCTTCCAGTTTTTCCAGATAGCTCTCCGTCAATTCGCAATGGCAGCCAATCAACGTTCTTCCGACGGAATCATAAAGGTCGGCTGCAAGAACCATGCCCGGTTCTGCCTCCCTGAGTGGTACATAACGCATAACATTCCTCCTACCTTTCACTGTACCAAGCCGACCTCATAAAGTCAATGAAACTTTTGACCTTATTTTCTAGGATTCGACAGAAACCACCTCGTAATCCTGATCCTCAACCGCCTTCTTTAAGACCTCATCCGCCACGTCGCTGCTAAGCGTCACAACCGCGTTTCCTGCCTCGTGGCTGACTACAGCCTCCTGCACGCCTTCTACCGCTTCGAGTGCTTTCTTGACTCTCGCCTCACAGTGTCCACACATCATACCGTTAATCTTCATTGTCTTTTTCATTGTCTCATTCTCCTTTTTGATTTGTTTCTGATTTCTTCTCCAAAGCGTCATCCGGCTCCTTCGCCGCAGCTGCGGCGGTCTGCCCTGTCACCGCATTTTGATCCTGCGGTCTTTTCCGACGTCATACATCCGGAACAGATTCAGGCGCAGCGCGTTGGTCACAACACAGAAACTGGATAAGCTCATGGCTGCCGCACCGAACATCGGTTTAACTGCCAGCCGAACAGCGGAATCCACACGCCTGCCGCAAGAGGAATGCCGATAATATTGTAGAAAAATGCCCAGAACAGGTTCTCATGGATGTTGCGAAGTGTTGCGCGGCTCAAGCGGATTGCCGCAGGCACATCCGACAGGCGGCTCTTCATCAGAACCACATCGGCTGCATCGATGGCAATATCCGTTCCGGCGCCGATCGCCATTCCGATATCCGCCCTTGTAAGCGCCGGCGCATCATTGATTCCATCGCCGACCATGACCACTTTGCCCTTTTCTGCAGTTCTCTTACCACCTGCTCCTTGCCGTCCGGAAGCACGCCTGCGATGACCTCGTCCACGCCTGCCGCTTTTCCGATCGCCTGCGCCGTCCGCTTATTGTCGCCGGTCAGCATCACCACATAGATTCCCATGTTCTGCAGTTCTGCCACCGCACGCGGGCTGTCCTCCTTGATGACATCCGCCACGGCGATTACGCCAAGCAGCTTCTCATCCTTTGCAAAAAACAGCGGCGTCTTGCCCTGCATGGCGAGCTGCTCTGCCTGCCGCTTCGCGGCATCGGACACCTTCACGTGTTGCTCGATAAAAGTGAGATTGCCGCCGTAAAGCCGGCTTCCATCCCACACACCGGTCAGACCATTGCCCGGCAGCGCCATGAAATCGGTCAGCATATCTGAGCCGTCCTCTCCGCCGGATGCTCCGTCTGCCACAGACGCCCTCTTCCCGCCGGACTGCTCCTTTGCCCCGGACTGCTCCTTCACATAGGCAAGAACCGCTTTTGCAAGCGGATGCTCGCTCTTCTGCTCCAGAATCCCTGCCGCATGCAGCAGCTCCTCCGCCGGAACGCCTTCCGCCGGAAGGACATCCGTAACCCGTGGCTCTCCGCTCGTGATGGTTCCGGTCTTATCGAGCGCTACAATCTGCATTTTCCGGTCTCCTCCAGAGACTGCCGTCTTGAACATAATACCGTTCTTTGCACCCATGCCATTTCCCACCATGATGGCTACCGGAGTCGCAAGGCCCAGGGCACATGGACAGCTGATGACCAGAACAGAGATCGCTCTCGCCAGCGCAAAGCCGACCGGCTTTCCGGCAGCTAGCCACACAATCAGTGTCACGATCGCAATTCCAATGACCGTCGGTACAAATACGCCAGATACCTTATCTGCAATTTTGGCGATCGGCGCCTTTGTGGCAGCCGCGTCGCTGACCATCTGGATGATCTGGGATAAGGTTGTATCCTCGCCGACTCGCGCCGCCTCGCATTTTAAAAAGCCGGACTGGTTCACGGTCGCCGCGGAGACTTCATCTCCTGGCGCCTTGTCCACCGGAATGCTCTCACCGGTGAGGGCCGCCTCGTTCACGGCACTGCTGCCCTCGAGGATGATACCGTCCACGGGTATGTTCTCCCCCGGGCGCACCACGAAGACGTCTCCCTTTTTGACCTGCGCGACCGGAACCTCCTGTTCCACACCGTCACGCACGATGGTGGCTGTCTTCGGTGCCAGGCTCATCAGGCTCTTGAGCGCATCGGTCGTCTTGCCTTTTGACCGCGACTCGAGCATTTTTCCGACCGTGATCAGCGCTAAGATCATCGCCGCCGATTCAAAGTAGAACTCGTGCATATAGCGCATGACCCCGTCCATATCGCCGCGCACCTGCGCATCGGTCATTGCAAAGAGTGTAGGTACTGTAACCGAACGCCGCCGTTGCCCCCAGCGCTACGAGTGTATCCATGTTCGGTGCCCTGTGCCAGAGACTCTTAAATCCGCTGATAAAGAACTTCTGGTTGATGACCATGATCACCACCGTCAGCAAAAGCTGTACCAGCCCCATCGCCACATGGTTTCCTTCAAAGAACGCCGGCAGCGGCCATCCCCACATCATGTGTCCCATGGAAAAATACATCAGCACTGCCAGAAACCTACCGAAGCCACCAGTCTCTTTTTTAAAAGAGGCGTCTCCCGGTCCTTTAACATCTCTTCCTGCGGCATCGCCTCCGCCGCTCCCGCGGTTTCCGCGCCGCCCCGCTTCTTCTCGGCAGCGCCGTATCCGGCGTTCTCAACCGCCCGGATGATCTCCTGCGGCGCCGCGGTTCCCTCGACGCCCATGGAATTCGTCAGAAGACTCACCGCGCAGGATGTCACACCCGGCACCTCCGACACTGCTTTTTCCACGCGCGCGCTGCAGGCCGCACAGCTCATTCCCGTCACTGTATATTGCTTCATCTTCCTCCCTCTCCCATCTATTTCATCAATTTCTGGAGCACCGTCACCAGTTCGTCGACAGTCTCCTCCCTGCCCTCGCGGATATCATTCGTCACGCAGGTCTTGATATGATTGGCGAGAAGCACCTTGTTAAAACTGTTGAGCGCCGCATTCACAGCCGCCACCTGCACCAGAATCTCCGGACAGTACGCATCCCGCTCCACCATTCCCTTAATTCCGCGAATCTGTCCCTCGATGCGGTTTAAACGGTGAATCATATCCTTGTATTCTTTCTCTGACCGTTCCTTTGTCTTATGGGAACAGCAGCATTCCTTTTCCTCTGCCATACGCTTTGCCCTCTTTCTTACTATTTACCCGCAAGTCTGTTTCTATTCCTCATTTGCGGCTCATTATATACCCCCTGGGTATATTGAAGTGTTTTATTGTGTTATTTTTCTCATCAAAAAAATCCCGGCCTGTCCAACCGGACCAGCCAGGATCTTTTGGGAATCTGCCGTCATGCGGCAGTCTCTTTTATTTATCCGCAAACCCTCTCCAGAATCTCTGTAAGTGCACTTCCGCTGCTGGTATGGCTTCTCACCACATCCGCATTGCAGCGCTCCGCCTCGCCACCGCACACCGTACCATCTTATGTGATACGGTGTTGGTGAAGAGAATGATCAGATCCGGTGATCCGATCTGGTTCCCGAGCTTTGCCGGCATCTGTGTAAATACCTTCGCTTTACAGTTATGTTCCTTACAGATCTTTTTATACTGGCAGACCATGCGGTCATGTCCGCCTACAATCACAACACTCATGACTACACCGCCGCAAGCTGCCTGCCGAGATCGGTGCAGGCAGCCACAGCCTCATCGTCCGGTGCCTCCTTACAGATCACGCCTTCGCCGTTCAATACATTCGCGCCTGCGGATGACATGCGGTCTACCCAGTCACGCATCCACTGTCCGTCTCCCCAGCCATAGGAACCGAACAGACCGATGGTCTTGCCTGCCGCAAATCCTTCCACCTCGGTTACGAAAGGCTCCATCTCGCCCTCCTCAAGAACCTCAGCCCCCATTGCCGGGCATCCGAGTGCAAATGCCTTTGCGTTCTTTAACTCCGCTGTAGAGACGCTGCTTACGTCTACCACTGCGGCTTCCTTACCTGCTGCTGTGATTCCGGCGCCGACTGCCTCTGCCATCGCCTGTGTATTTCCTGACTGTGACCAGTATACTACATAAATCTTATCCAACACTTTTCCCTCCTGCTATATCTCTGTATTCTGCTATGTAAGTTAGTCTTAACTAACTTTAGCTATACTATACTAAATAAGAAGGGTTTCGTCAAGTGCAGTAAATGAAATATTTTTCTCATTAGAAAACTGCTATTCCACTTCATCCGCGAACTTCGTCAGGTAGCGCTGATTCTCCTCAAATTCGCAGGTACTCGCATTGTCAAGCACCTTGCGCCTGTAGAAACGCGCTTTCCTCCACAGGGATCGACAGTGTCGCCGTACCGTTCTCCGTCTCGTAGGAGACCTCGTCAATTCCCGTCTCGCCAAGCGCCTGATACGCACTGTATAAGGTGTGATCCCTGTATCCGTTCACCATCTCCCAGTAGGAAGCGTACTTGTCACTGGTTAGTCCATACAAATCCAACGTATTATATAGTCCACTGTAATTACGTTCTATATACTTCCGCTCACACCAGTCCAGATGATAGGCATCGCCGGAATATTTTCCCTCATCCACAGCGGTAGCAATCAGCGCCCACATAACCGAGAACACGAAAACAGCGCTATCACACATCCTGCAAACTTTACTGCCAGCATCGGCATACTTACCTCATAGTTTCCGGTCTCATCTGAAAATTTCCACATCATTTTCAGATTCTTAATCTTCTTCATATTCCCAGCCTCTCTCTCAAAGATCCGGCGTACCAGTTCGTCCACCTTCTCCGAATCACGTTCCATGCCCATCAGCTCTGGACAGTTCTTCCTCCGACATTCCAAAGGTGCCAAGCAGTGCTGCTGCCACGTCCTGTTTCATGTCATTGTAATATTCCTTGTTTTCTTCATATTCCAGCTTGCGGTAGGAATCCCCCGTCTCTCTTTCCAGGATATTCTTTCCCGCCCAGAGTACATACTTTACATCGTTCGGACTGATCTGCTGCCCGGCCGGCCAGTCCAGCACCTGCTGGATCTGAAACAGGTCTCTCAAAAGGCGTGATAATCATCATACAGCCGGACGCGCTCTGTATATTTTTTAACCCTCCTGTCCATATACCTGATGGGATTTCAGATAATCGTAAAGACCGACATAATCCTCCGCCGTAAACAGTTCTTCTGCCTCCTGCACAGATGCCTGGTTGTGCTGGCGGGTAATGTGAACCCTCCAGCCCAAACACAATCGCCAGCACCAGAAATGTAAGCGCTGTCACTGCCGTAATCACCAGCAGAATCACATTCATCACCTTATCTGCAACATACAGCGGCATGGAGTGAATCACCCTGGCTTTCGTAAGCAGCGTCTCCTTTCGCGCCAGATTTTCCTCATTTTTCCATTTTTCGCCAAGCGGATTCACCTCTCCACAATATGGGCATTTCAGTTCTTTCGCCGGATAATCATATCCGCATTTTTTACATATCATCTTCGCACACGCCCTCGCTTTTATTCCGTAAGATGGGAAAATGCCCGCTCCTGCATCATCCGCTCCAGATTGCTCTGATTATCTTTGTCTGATGGATCATACCCGTCCATCACTTCCTTTATCTCTTCCTCTGTCAATTCATAATGCTCATTTAAATACGCAGAGCAATACTCCCGGTAATAAGCGACTGCCTCCTGTTCTTCATATTTATAATCAGCTGCTTCACTTTTCTGGCAGACAATAAGTGCATCTATGATATAGCTCACATCGCTCAGTCCAGTTGGTTTTTTCTCACGGATAATTCTCTCCAGATACTCTCCCTCAGGTGTTATCAGATAATCCCTTTGTATCGTTTTCCAGTGTCTCTACCAGCCGGTACTTGCGAAATGCTTCACCATACAATGTATTGTGCTTTTTCATATAAGTACAGATTCCGCTGTAGTCCTGCTGCTGATACATCTCTCCAGCTTTTCGAGTACTGCCTGCTCTCTGTTATCCGAAGCAACCGTATGAATACGCATGACCACATATATACCGGCACTGATCAAAAGTCCCGCCACAATCACAGTAATCAGAACCTTCGCCACCATAGACATCCCTGCTCTCGCCACCCGCTGGGGCTTCTCCTCCCACTGCTGCTTCTCTTTAAGTCATTGATCGTATCCTCGTGCACCTGCACAGATTTTCAAAGTTGTCGCCACCACAGTACGGACAGCGCGGCTCGTCATCTTCGTAAGACGCACCGCAGTTATTACATACGATCATCGTTTCTCCCTCCGGTGCCTCCGCAGAAATCCGCTTCCTGAGGCACCCTGTGTTATTCTTTGTCTATTATATCAGTTTTTTCCTGTATAGGAAGCATTTTCCTATGAACCAAAAAAGCGGGGCAGTCGCTTGAAACGGACAGCCCTTTGGAGTGAGAAGTAATAGAAAAGAAGCACATCCTACCGATTTCTGATGGAAATGCAGATGGAATATTCGTTTGAGAAAAATGTGAGCATTTCTTCCGGCTGAATGTTTGCATCGGATTCCGTGTCTCTTCCACGCTTGATAATCGGAGGGTGCATGTCGATACACCGGAGATATGGGCGGACTTTCTGGTGTCCCTAATGGCACCTCTTCACAGACAATATAAAACCGCGCGAACCGAACTCGCCGGCATCTGCTATTGAAAATAGGGCAGATACCGCCTCAGACAGCGGCTTCGCGCGGTTATGTTTTGTTCAGAGGTGTGCCATAAGGGACACGCACAAAAGTCCTACAAATTGTCTCCGGATGCGGACATGACCCGCGGAGTGCTCCAAACTTGGAAAGACACGGATCATCGAAGATGCAAACATTCGGCTGGTTAGAAATTCCACATTTTTTGAACCGAATTTCCAGATGCATTCCATCAGAAATCGAAGAGGATGTCTTTCTTATATATTACTTCTCATGACAAAGGGACCATCCGCTTCAAGCGACAGTCCTCTTTTCGTTCATAGGTTCTATAATTTTTATTTCTACTCCGTCTTTAATGCGCGCATGGAATTTAAGATCGCAATGACAGATACTCCGACATCTGCAAACACTGCTTCCCACATGTTCGCCACACCAAATGCACCGAGAACCAGCACGATCGCTTTGACCGCCAGTGCAAAGACGATGTTCTGCTTTACAATGCCGAGTGTCTTTCTGGAAATCCGCACGATCGACGCAATCTTCCGAATGTCGTCGTCCATCAGAACCACATCTGCCGCCTCAATCGCCGCGTCAGATCCCATGCTTCCCATCGCAATACCGATGTCCGCTCTGGTGAGCACCGGCGCATCGTTGATACCGTCGCCGACAAACGCCAGCTTTTCTTTCCCGTTCTCTTCTTTTAACAGACGCTCCACCTGTGACACCTTATCCTGCGGGAGCAGTTCTGCATGCACCTCGTCGATGCCGAGTTCCGCAGCGATTCCCTCTGCCGCTTCTTTTCTGTCGCCGGTCAGCATGACACATTTCTTCACGCCCACTTTCTTCATGGAGGCGATCGCCTCTTTGCTCCGTCCTTTACCGTATCGGCAATCACAATGCTTCCGAGGAATTTTCCTTCTCCTGCCACATAGACAACGGTTCCGATGCTCTTGCACGGCTCATAGAAAATTGCTTTTTCTTTCATCAGCTTCTCATTGCCGATGAGCACATTTCTTCCGTCGATTCTGACACTGATTCCGTGTCCAGCCACTTCCTCGGCGTCTGTGATACGGTTCATGTCAAGTTCTTTCCATAGGCTTCCCGGATGGATGCCGCAATCGGATGATTCGAGTACCCTCGCCGAGCGCCGCAATCTCTAAAGTTCCTCTTTGCTTCCCTCAGCCGGCAGAATCTCAGAAACCTTGAATTCGCCCCTTCGTCAGCGTACCCGTCTTGTCAAAGACAATCGTTGTCATCTCAGCTACAGCTTCAAGATAATTGCTTCCTTTTACAAGTACGCCCACCTTCGACGCCGCGCCGATTCCGCCAAAGAATCCCAGCGGCACAGAGATCACAAGCGCACACGGGCAGGAGATAACAAGGAAAATGCAGGCTCTCTGAATCCAGTCACCCCATCCTCCGCCGAGAATGAGCGGCGGCAGAATTGCCAGAATCACCGCACCGATTGTGACAACCGGCGTATAGTATTTTGCAAAACGTGTGATAAAGTTTTCCACGCGCGCTTTTTGCTGCTCGCGTTTTCCACAAGTTCCAGAATCTTTGCCACTGTGGAGTCATCGAACTCCTTGGTCGTCTGTACTTTCAGCGTACCGCTTCCGTTGACACAGCCGCTGATGATCTCATCTCCGGCTGCCGCCTTGCGCGGAACCGATTCTCCGGTCAGCGCCGCTGTATCAATGAAGGACTCCCCTTCCAGCACAATGCCGTCCAGCGGAATACGCTCGCCCGGTTTTACCACGATCACGCTGCCGACTTCCACATCATCCGGATCGACCTGCGTCAGTTTTCCGTTCACCTCGATATTGGCATACTCCGGGCAGATATCCATCATCGCCGAGATCGACTGTCTGGACTTGCCGACCGCATAGCCCTGGAACAGCTCACCCACCTGGTAAAACAGCATAACCGCAACTGCTTCCGAGTATTCCTTCACGCCAAACGCGCCAAACGTCGCCACCATCATCAGGAAGTTTTCATCAAACACCTGTCCATGGCTGATATTTCTTACCGCTTTATATATACAATGTCATATCCGATGACCAGGTAAGGCACCAGATAGATGATAAATAATATCCATGTACTTATTCCTTCCAATGCCCCCGTATGCTCCGCCACCATCAGGGCTGCGAACAGGACAAAGGATATGATGATCCGAACCAGCATCCGTTTCTGTTTCTTCGTCATACCACACACCTCGCTTTTGATTTTCATAAACATATAAACATTTGTTTATATGTATCTCTTTCTAAGCCTGCGCCTTCCGGCACACAGGCTTTCATAGAATTGTCTTTCGTTCTCTGTCAGGCACACGCCCGTGTTATTACATTAAGATCTTGCAGTCCGGCTCTACTTTTGCGCAGACGGAAACGACTTCTTTCATGATGTCGTCGAACTTGTCATCCTCTGCATCTACCGTCATCTTCTGTGTCATGAAGCTGACATTTGCATCATTGACGCCCGGAATCTTTTTGATTGCCTCTTCCATTTTGCTGCGCAGTTTGCACAATCCAGATCTTCTAATTTGAATTTTTTCTTCATAGTCTTATCCTTCCTTTCTTTTTCTTTCTTATTCCTAATATATTTTCCTGTTGTACATATCCTGTTCTTTGCATCACATACCGCCCGCTACTCCTCGATATGCTCTCTGCCCTGGGCGATGATCGTCCTCACATGCCCGTCCGCCAGTGAATAAAACACGGACTTTCCTTCTCTTCTGCTGCGCACCAGCTTCGCCTGCTTTAAAATCTTAAGCTGATGTGAGATGGCCGGCTGCGTCATGTGCAGTGCTTCTGCCAAATCGCACACACACACCTCCGCTTCAAACAGCACGAACAGAATTCTTATTCTTGTAGAATCCCCAAAACCTTGAACAGTTCCGCCAGATCATATAATTCCTCTTCCTCCGGCATCTGATCGCTCACAATCTTCAGACGATCCTGATGAATCTCCACACTCTCGCAACATTCCAGTTCTGCTTCAGACAACTTCTCACCCTCTTTCCTTCAAACATATGAACAACTGTTTATATGTTTATAATATGCTCTGCCATACACTTTGTCAAGCATCATTTTTACAACTTCTGGAAAAAGATCAAATAAAAGAAGGCTGTCGGCAAACGACCTCGATTCGTCTGCCAGACAGCCTCCTTAGCAATGTGTATGCTTTGTATGTGGTTGGCTAGTTAGTTTTATCTAACTGCATTTACTATAGCACAATCCGTCTTCTATAGCAATACTGCTTATTGAAACTATTCTCATTTGCTAATTCTTCTTAGCTTCTGCCTTCGCCAGAAAACGCTCATTGTCGATGATAAATCTCTCGTGCGTTCCCTCGCCGATCACTCCGGCTGCATCGTATGCCTTTACCTCAAATACAAGCCGCTTTCTGTCCACCTCAACCAGCTTTGTCTCGCAGGTCACCTCCATGCCGACCGGTGTGGCTGCCACATGTTTTACATTCATCAGCGTACCGACCGTTCCTGCTCCCTCTTCCAGTTCATCCGCCACACTTTTGTATGCCGTATTCTCCATCAGGGCAATCATTGCCGGTGTCGCAAATACCGGAAGCGTACCGCTTCCCATCGCCTGCGCTGTCTTTTCTTCTGTTACTGTAATCGTCTGTTTTCCTGTAATTCCTGCTTCCATCTGTATAGCCTTCCTTTCATCTGCTCTTTTCTATATAGTACCATATTCCTTGTACCGATTTCTACCTTTTTACTTCCATGCAGAAAAAGTCCCGGAAACGCCATTCTGCGTCCCGGGACTTTTGTTAATATTTTATATTACTCATACGATTTTGCCATGATACTTCTCACATGATGTCCATTCAGATAGCCACATGCCAGAAGTCCTGACTGGATGATCTGATTCCACTTGCTGCTGGAGAGCTCCACAATCGTGTTGTCGTCAAATTCGATCGTACATGCATTTTCCATCTCGCAGTCCTGATCGCAGGTAATGCGGTACATATTCTTTCTGCTGATGGCTCCGATCTCCTCTAGCGTATTCACCATGCGGTAGACGGTCGCCGTACCGATCCTGTCATCCAATCTGGATGCCTTGTAGTAGATTTCCTTACAGCAGGAGCAATCCTCCTCCAGTATAATATCCAGAAGCATCAGGCGCTGTTTGGTGATGCGGCAGCCGCGCTCTTTTAACTTCTGTATGATATTTTCCTTCTGCATCTGGGTTCTCAGATATCTTCTGTCCTGTTCCACTTAAGAACAATGTCCTCCGCAGTTTTTACAATCGCCGCCGCACTGCAGGGATTTTCCGTTCTTTTTGTCATGAATCATGCTGCGCACGATCAGGCACACAACGAATACCAAAATTGCTCCTACAACAAATGTTCCCATATCGATCCCCCGCTTTCTGCCGAATTACTTTGCCTTTACAGCACTCTTTACGTTTACGTTCAAAGTCTCGCTCTCCTTGTACGGACGGAACAGCAGATAAATGAATCCGATCACACAAAGGAATGCTACGACTGTACCGAATCCAAAATGTCCGGTTGTGATCAGTGTACCAATCTGGTAGATGCACATGGAAACAATGTAAAGCCAGACCACACTGATATCCGATTGCAAACCAGAACCACTTTGTATTGTTCATCTCTCTCTTGATTGCTCCCATAGCTGCGAAGCACGGTGCGCATAAGAGGTTAAATACCAGATAGCCGTATGCTGCGATTGGTGTCATAACGCTTGCCAGGTTACCCCAGAACTCTGCACCATCTTCTGCCACTTCCGCGAAACCGAACAGCATACCAGAATGTTGCAACGACGTTTTCTTTTGCGATCAGACCGCTGACTGCTGCAACTGCCATCTTCCAGCCTTCGCCTCCCTGTGTCCATCCAAGAGGAATGAAGATCCAGGCGATTGCGGAACCAATCTTTGCAAGAATGCACTCAGCCTGTGCCGCCTCAAGTGCTGCACCTTCCAGATCGCCGAAATCAAGCATTCCGAAGGATCCGTCTGCCCATCCGAAGCTCATTAAGAACCACAGGATGATGGTCGATAATGTGATGATAGTACCGGCCTTTTTGATGAAGGACCAGCCACGCTCCCACATGCTGCGCAGAACGTTGCCGACGGTCGGCCAGTGGTATGCCGAAGCTCCATAACGAAAGGAGCAGGCTCACCAGCGAACATCTTTGTCTTTTTCAGGATAATACCGGAACAGATAATTGCTGCAACACCTACGAAATAGGAGCTCCATGCAACCCAGCCGGCATTATCAAAGAATGCACCTGCAATCAATGCGATGATCGGAAGCTTTGCACCACAAGGAATAAATGTGGTTGTCATGATAGTCATCTTACGGTCACGATCATTCTCAATCGTTCTGGAAGCCATGACACCCGGCACCACATCCACTGCCGATTAACATAGGAATGAAGGATTTACCGGACAGAGACCGAACTTGCGGAAGATACGATCCATGATGAATGCAACACGTGCCATATATCCACATGCCTCTAAGAAAGCGAGGAACAGGAATAATACAAGCATCTGAGGTACGAAACCAAGTACAGCACCAACACCGGAGATAATACCGTCTACGATAAGACCTGTCAGCCATGCTGCACAACCTGCATTCTCAAGCAGTGACTGTGCGCCCGGAATGATCCACTCGCCGAACAGGGTATCGTTGGTCCAGTCTGTCAGGATGGCTCCGACTGTAGTAACAGATACATAGTAAACTAAGAACATGACTACGGCGAAGATCGGGATTGCAGCCCAGCGATTGGTTACTACACGGTCGATCTTATCCGATGTGGACAGCTTCTGGCTGTTCTTCGGCTTTGTCACGCACTCGCCGATGATGGAAGAAATATATACATAACGCTCATTGGTAATGATACCTCGGTATCATCATCAAATGCATCCTCCAGCTTCTTGATCTCGTAAGACACATCCGGAATGCTCTTCATCTGCTCGCCGATCTTGTCATCGCGCTCTAAGAGCTTGATAGCGAAGAATCTCTTCTGCGCCTCATCTACACTTGATCCAAGCTTTGCTTCCACTTCATGGATAACATCTTCAACCTCTTTCTAGAATTCATGTACCGGAGTTACCGCACCCTTCTGCTGTGCAAGTGCCACTGCCTTTTCTGCGGCCTTCGTGATGCCGGTTCCCTTCAATGCGGAGATCTCAACAACCTCGCATCCGAGCTTCTGGCTGAGCTTGTCGATATGTACCTTCTCACCGGTCTTCTCTAAGATATCAACCATGTTGACAGCCATGATAACCGGAATACCAAGCTCCATGATCTGTGTGGAGAGGTAAAGGTTACGCTCGATGTTCGTGCCATCCACGATATTGATGATCGCATCCGGGCGCTCACCGATCAGGTAATTTCTTGCTACCACTTCCTCCAGTGTATACGGAGATAAGGGAATAGATACCCGGCAGGTCCATGATGGTGACATCCTTATGTCCCTTCAGTTTACCTTCCTTCTTCTCGACTGTAACACCCGGCCAGTTACCTACGAACTGGTTGGAACCCGTAAGCGCGTTAAACAGTGTTGTCTTACCGCAGTTCGGGTTACCTGCTAATGCAATTTTAACTGCCATTTTCTGCTCCTCTTTTCCCGCAGCGATTTGTCTGCGTTATCTTTCTTTTATCATTTTCTCCGATTTTGATTAGTCCGTGCTAACCTATTATCAAAAAAATTACTCGACTTCGATCATTTCCGCATCAGCCTTACGCAGGGACAACTCATATCCTCTGACCGTGACCTCTACCGGATCTCCAAGCGGTGCAACCTTTCTTACATAGATATCCACACCCTTGGTGATACCCATATCCATGATACGTCTCTTGACCGGACCCTCTCCTGTCAGCTTCTTCACCTTGACAGTCTGCCCGCAGGCAACTTCCTTTAATGTCTTCATACTCTGCTCCTTCTCTGTATAGTTCATCATAGCATTGCCTATGTCTCATACCATAATCTTGTTCGCCATATCTTTTCCAATGGCAACTCTGGAATCCTTGACATTGACGATCATGTTGCCGCCTGTCTGGGAAATGACTGTCACCGTACCACCGGTCACGAACCCGAGATTCTCCAAAAACTTTCTGGTTTCTTCCTTACCGCCGACTTTTTTGATGATATTCGGCTCTCCTCTTTACCATAGATAACGGCATCATTTCATCCTCTTCCTTCGTTCTTGTTGTTGATAATCATTTTCACTTCTATTGCATTGGTTAGTATAATCTAACGTTAGTTAGTTGTCAATAACATTGTTGAAAAATTTTATCAATAATTATGGTATTGGAAATCTTTGTTAGATCTTACATTTTTTTATTCTTTTGAAAGCGGGACTGTATATCATTTTACTATATTTATCTTTATTACGAAAAACGCTTGGCTGTGAATCCTAAGCGTTTTTCGTATTCGTAAATTATTTTAAATCTCACTTCCATTTGTTTCAATCACATGCTTATACCAATAGAAGCTATCCTTCTTGTAACGATTATAAGTACCTTTCCATAGTCGTCCGCATCCACATATACAAATCCATATCGTTTGTCATCTCAGAAGTTGTGGAACTTACGAGATCAATCCATCCCAATAAGTAACACCAAATACATCCACACCATCCTTTATGGCTTCTTTTATCTGCTTTAAATGCGCCTCTACAAATTCGATACGCCCCTGATCGTGAATCTGATGATTGCTGTCCATACTTTCATACATACCGATCCCAAACTCAGCTATAAATATCGGAAGTCCATAGCGGGTATAAAGCTGATTTAATGCTATTCGCAATCCAACCGGATCAATAGACCAGCCCCAGTCTGTCATCTTCAGATAAGGATTATTCCGGCTCTGATCAGGAAGCAGCCCCGTAAACTTCATAGGTTCGCCCTGATACTCAGAAATATTGGACATATAATAACTGAATGACAGGAAATCCGCTTTTCCTTTCTTCAATGTTTCAATATCTTCCGGCGAGTAGTTTCTTTTTATGTTTTTCTGCTCGAAATACCGGTCCAGATAATACGGAACCACACCCTTGCATTGAATATCATAGAAATAATAGTTGAGGTTCATATCAAATATCTGCTGCAGAGTATCTTCCGGTCTCACAGTTTTCGGATAGTACACATGCTTCCATACCATATTTCCCGCAAGAGCTTCAGGCGCAATCTCATGTACAAGAATCACTGCTTTCGCACTGGCCAGAAGCATATTATGTACAACCTCAAACGTAAGCTGTTCTTCGTCTAATCCCTTTAACGAATGATCACGCATAGCTCCCGAACAGGTAGAAAGGCTCTGAAGACTCATATTGATTTCATTAAAAGTCAACCAATATTTTACTTTTTTATGATATCTTTCTACGATAGTCCGGACATATTTTTCAAACAGTGTAATCGTTTCTCTTGACTCAAAGCCATTCAGTTTTTCACAGACTGCCAGTGGGAAATCGTAATGTAACATAGTAACCAACGGCTCAATACCATATTTGTGACACTCATCAAAAACCTTGTCATAGAATGCCAGTCCCTCTTCGTTAGGTTTTTCTTCAAATCCCGTCGGGAAAATCCGTGACCACGATATGGACATACGAAACACTGAAAATCCATCTCCGCCGTCAATGCAATATCTTCTTTATAATGATGATAAAAATCATTTCCCCATCTTTTCGGAAATATATAGGTATCTTCATGCGCTTTTGCCTCTTGCAGGGATGCGTATGTCTGCTCGAAGGTAGCCTCATCCGCCCGCCGCTCATTTGGTGCTACATATTTCAGGAAATCGGTATTTGCAAGCCCTCTGCCGCCTTCATTATAGGCGCCCTCGATCTGATTGGCTGCCGTCGCTCCTCCCCAAAGGAAACCCTTTTTGAAACTTTTCTCTCCCATGTTACTTTTCCCCTTTTCATATTTTCAGGCACTGATACAGAATAGAAATCATATACTGTTCGCTTTCAACCGTCATCAGTGTATCCTGTGCATGGGAAAATAACACCGTCATAGGAACGCTGTCTCCCTCTGCTTCATTCTGGAGGACAGAGGTCTGCGCCTTATGCGCCTCTACCAATTCCGCAGAAGCTTTCTTTAGAAGCTCCTCCACTCCGTCCAAATCCAGAGCCGATAATTTGGTTCCTGCTTTCCGAATATAATCCCGGGCATCTCCCGCATGCATAATGACATTCATCGCTACCTGAACTAATTTTTCGTTATCCATTTTTCTCCTCTTTTCTTAAAGCATTTACTTCCTGTTCACTCTCCAGTTCCTGTTTTTCATAAACTTTGAAAAACGGAAGATATATCAAATAAGTCAGTACAAATAAAACCGCCCAAAGAATAATACCACGAAAATCGCTGTTTACCATAAAGGTGGAAATAGGCTGTGGCAGGAAGTTCATCATCATGGCAACTGCCGGAATAGACACCAGTCCCAGTTTAAATACAATATAGGTAATCGTAGGAACAACAAAGGATACTGTCATATATCCAAGCATCATAACCGGATTTAAAACAACCGGCAGACCATACATAACCGGCTCGTTGATATTAAAAATAGAAGAAGCAATCGCCGCTTTTCCAATGGTACTGATTTTCTTTGACCTGGAACGGATCATCAAAATGTTCAGTGGAAGTGTACATCCCAATCCTCCCAGACAACACCAGCCCATGAAACCAATTCATCGGTAGCAATATAGATCGGAGCCTGGCCTGCTGCCACAGCAGCCGCATTTGCTGCAATATTAGTCAGATACAACGCACATACGATGGGCCAAACCGTCCACGCCGAGAGTCCACAGCAATAACACAATGCCATAATCATATAGAAAAGCAGGAATCCCAGATAAGTATTTCCGATTGCCGCAAGCGGACTGAACACTTTTTCCAACAGTGAAAATAAATCCACGTTCTGTCCAATGATGATACATACTAAAATCAAAACAAAATGATCAGGATAGACTCAAACCATACAACCACTACCGACGGAAGAGAACTGTTCTTCTTAAACAGACCATGTTTAAAGTAAGCAGAAAACAGCCAGCCAATCACCAGCCCATGACCATTGCTACTGTCATGCCTCCCGTCCCAACATAGCCGGAGTTTATTACGAGATTTCCATCCACATACTGAGGATTTGCCAGTGCAATCAATGCAGATACAGACGCAAATCCGTTATCATTTTTGCTTCTGGAGCTTCTTGCTTTCCATAATCGTAAGGAATCAAAACGCCATAAAATGGAAATCAGCCCAAAGGAAAAAGAATTGATCAGGCTCAGATCCGGAAGCCATGGAGCAAAGTTCCGAAACGTATTAACCAGACTTGCCAGTGAACCAACCATAATCATAGGCAGAATTATCGTAAAACACACCTGAAGCGCATGCATATACGGGTTCTGCATAAACTTCTGCATTTTCTGTGAAAATGGACCTGCCAGCCAATCCTGTAATTTCGTATAAAATTTCATCTGTACTCCTCCTTCTCAAATCAGATTTTTCGCAAGCTCGAAACATTTTGTTCCATCCAGTGTGGCAAATGCATAATTGTCAATGATCGCATATTTTTTCCCATGTTCCTCACAGGTTTCACGAATCATCTCCTCATTACATTTCATCTGAGGCGCTGCCAGTACCACATCAAAGTCATCAATGACCTCCGACAGTTCTGTATAACTGTAGGCTTCCGTGTCTACATCATACCCCTGGGCTTTTCCTGCTTTTCTGTCCGCGATGCAATCATTCCGCTGGATACGCCGTTTCCACAAATAAATAAAATCCTCATTACATTATCCCCTTCCTCTGTTATATTTTTGATGAATTCATTATCCATTATTTTCAAACTTATATCTATCCTCCGAGCTTCCTACCCACTAGGAAAGGAATGGATTGATATAGATAATCTCTTATATTATAATAAATAAGATTAAATTTATAAAATACAAAAAACTGCTGGTTTTATAATATATTGGCACCTTTCACAGAAAGGCAGATTATAATAATGAATAACCTTCAAAGCTGCAGTTTTAAAACAATCAGATACACCGCTTTCGTCACGGCAATTGAGCTCTTTGCTTTCTGTTTCCGACCGTTCCGTCCGTAACTATATCAAAGGAACTCAGAAACGCCGGTGAACAAATTACCGCAAATGAAACGGCTATCTCTGGATCGGAATAAAGAACGATGAGCCTGACAGCCCTGGCAACAAATCGCAGGCTTTATTTGCATTCGCCACTCCGGAGGAGCGTATTAATTACATTATTGAAAAGCTAATACTGGCCAAATCCGGCCTTGATTTATACGATCTGGCTGACTCTATTTACATCAGCTATTCCACCATTGAAAAAGATATGATCCGGGTAAAAAAGAAACTCGCCCTTTTCAATCTGAATATTCACCGCCAAAACGGAACAATCGATATTGTCGGTGAAGAACATCATAAACGAGCTCTCTTTTCCCATTATCTTACCTCGAATCTGGATTCTACCATAGATCTGACTTTAGAGTCATTCTGTAAGCTTTTGAATATTTCTCCAGATTCTTTGCGGGCAATTGTCCATGAGGCCTTGCAGGCCGAAAACCTTTATGCCTCCGATTACGCTTTCAAAAGCATTATTATTCATGTCATTATCAATATGACCCGCATCAAAATCAGGGAATGTCTATTGGAAAAGCCTTTACGACAGCGTGACAATTCACACTGCCGAATATCGTGCCGCCAGCCGGATCTTTGACCAGATCTCGCGCTTATGCCCCATACAGTTTAACGAAAATGAACTGCAGCTGGCATTCATTATCATGACAAAAACAAGTGCAATCAACATCAATAATGTCATTGACCTGCGGATTGTGGACAGCGCACTTATTCAGTTTGTCAATGAAATTATAAAACAGGTAAAACCATTTACTATATTGATTTATATGACACGGATTTTATTAATTTTTTCACTGTCCATCTCTCCAATGCACTATTTCGATGCAGGCACAATGTTTCCATCGGACTCCTTGTCAGATGAGATTTTTATTCAGAATCCGTTAATTTACGAAATCGCCGTTTTATTGCACAAGAAATTAAAACTACTTTTGGTTATGAGTTAAATAAAGATGAGATAACTTTTATATCTCTTCATGTAGGTGCTGTTCTTGGGAAAAAAATGGATGAACATCCCGAAATAAAGGCAGTTCTGGTAGTAAATAATTATTATAACTGATATGTAATGACCTCTTGTCAAGTACAAATTAACAGAAATCACCAAAAACATTTATTTAATTGTCTGAAGGCACCTAAAAGAGCCTCGGAGTATCAGTTCCCGGCATTGGCCACTCTGATATACGTGGATTGGCTACCTACAGGTCAATGGTCCGCCGTGAGCTCTATCGTCTATTCGCGTGGATCACAGATTTCTCTGTGCCAACATAGTTACTTCGTAGATAGCTCGAACCTTGAAATGGCCGAAGCCCTTTCAGGATGTCTTCAGTTGTTACTTTTATTACTGGCCAGATGTATGTGGCGCAAGCCATCTTACATCCGCGATTACCACCATAACAGCGGGATGATGATGTCAAGGCTGCGAAGCACCGCCAGCGGCGGCCCAGCCTTGATATTAGCAGCACGGTGTTATACCTATCAGGCAACGTGATCAGTCATCATGCCCACATAAAACAGGCAAGCTCACGTGCAATCGCTGTTTTAGCTACATTGGGTTTCTTGCTTTTCCCAAGAACCATTTTGTAGTATCGGCGCCTTAAGCGTTCATTGGCTTTATCTGCATAAGCAATAACTTGTGGCGAATTACCGGCTTGACGTGATTTCAGTTTCTTGGATTTAAATCCTATCTGACCACGGGCATAGCATTGAGAAGCTTCTGTAAGGAGCATACGGACGCGATTTCCGGCTTTGGTAATACCAAGCCTTGTCTGTCCATCACCGCTGGAATCCTCGCCCGGAACAAGTCCGAGATAGGACGCAAAATTCTGTGCAGACGCAAAACGATGAAAATCACCAACCTCGACCAGAACAGATAATGCGGTGTGTGTCTTGACACCGATGAAACAACAAAGTTTCTTAACAGATTCTTTGTATTCATCCTTGGAAGCAAGTTCCTCTATGCGCTTATCTAATCGTTCCAGCTTATCACTAAGGGCAGTATAGGTCAGCAGATATTCGTCGAGGATTTCTTTGTAAAGTGCCTCAGGTTTTAATGACTTAAGCCATTTGATATGTGCTGCTGTCCAGTGACTATTTCCATCATAGCGATAGTTGTGGCGAAGACAAAACGCAAGGATCTGCTGTTTGGCCTTCTTAAGTGCCAGTTTATGATCATCCCTCATACGGAGAAATTCTTTCGTTTCTCATCTGCTGCTGTAGGGATGTGAACAGGACTGTAGTTATGCTGCGCCAAACATTTGGCGATGATTTCAGCATCACGCTTATCAGTCTTAATTCTTTTTTTACTACGCTGCTCAAGCATCGTAGTTGGAGCAAGTATCACACAGTTAACATGATGTTCTGTTAGCTGATGATATAAAGTGTAACCGAGGCAGCCAGCCTCATAACCGCATATGAAGTTAGCATCGTTTCCGTAGACGGTACGAAGAAACTCCAGATATCTCAGAACATTTTGTAATCAGCTTCTGTTCTCTGGAAGCGAGAACCTTTTCGGCATCGATTGTGTACGCACAAAATGTAAAACTTTCTTTGTGTACATCCATTCCTACGTAAACTGTGTTATAATTCATTTGATGACCTCCTTTGTATGCGGTAATCCCTGTTACCATTGACTTTGACAATCTTTAGTATACAGGCAAATCCACGAACCTACAATGTGGAGGTCATTACATATTGTCTATTACAATAAGCATTCTCTGGAATCCATTACTCAAAAATTATCCGGAAAATGCAAAATTGCGGAGGTTACTAACACTCTGGATGACGTTAATCCTGCTTACTACGATTTGATTATCGATGCCACGAATCAGGTTCTGCCACAGACCAATCTCAGAGTCATACAAAACAAATACAATTATTACAGAGCATGATTTTAAAAAAATACAATCTGTCTGTAACGAACTTCTGACTGAAAAAAAACGTAGAATATTCCACGATAAACTAATTAGTTTTATGGATCCGCAATTATTTGAAAAAAATCATTATGAAAATTCTGTGGAAGATATGATACGCTATATGGCAGAAAAACTGGTTGCTCTGGGTATTGCTCCGGAAGCTTTTACTGACTCTGTTCTGGAACGGGAGGCTGTTACCCCCACCAGTTTTGACAACAAAGTGGCAATCCCACATTCCATCGTCTGCTCTACCCAAAAAAATATTGGATTTGTAATCGTTAACGAAAAACCTCTTCGCTGGGGAACCTTTGATGTTCAAATTATTATGATGATCGGCGTCAACCATCAGCAGCGTATGGATTTTAAATATGTCTATTCTAATTTACTGGAGCATTTTGAGAACAGCACTACCGTAGAAAAGCTTATCCACGCATCAGATTTTCACAATTTTATTGACATACTGACCTCCTGATCCTAATTTTTATCTGTTCTCTAATCTGGAAATAAACAGACTGCCAAACATATATTTCTCAGTCAAAAAAATAAAGTGTAAGTTTTGTTAACACCAACAACTTACACTTTATTTTATGTTTATCAAACTCCGCCCTTCCGGGACGGAGTTTTCATTCTGATCTGTGTTTTATTCTCAGCACGTGCGATTGCAACCTTGAAATCCTTGGTATCTGCAAAGATCTCGTTCTTGTAAGGATTCTTCTTCTGCTCGATTGCGCGCTTGATGATTACGCTTAAGCAGATGACATTTGCAACCAATGCAATGATGCCATGAATCCCTGTACCTTGGTGTTCTGTGCTACGCTGGTCAGATCCATTGTCGTTAAGGAAAACGCATCCAGAGACTCAAAGCCCTCTACGTTAGAGTAGAGTACCGGAAGTACAGAGAAACGTCCCTTGATCTGGAACATCGGAACCACCTGTGCGAACATACACCAGGTTGCCAGCGTATTGGCACGGTTCTGAATCCAGCCGCCCTTGTTCCAAAGTGCATTTGCGAATGTCGGCGCAAGAAGCAGAGCCAGACCGCAATACCAGGAATGCGTCGGCAGGTTATTGTATGTATAGGTAAAGTTCAAAGATCATATGCCACGATAAACCATACCGTCATATCCGGCCATAACATATCCTGATGATTCTTGTCCTTGGATGCATAAATTCCCCACCAGCCTGTCATACAGAAGATGTTGAGGATACCTGCGATACCATTGACCCAGTTCCACCAGCCACCGTTCAGCCATACATCCTCGATTGAATACCACCAGCCATTGACTGCCTGTGCGCCTTTGATTGCGGACTCAAAATCAGAAGCAACTGCGATCATGATGTTGATTGCAACGATTACAAACGGCCAAACCTTGAACCAATCGGTCTTACCGATCCACTGCTTGTACTTTAAGAACATGAAACCGATGCATCCAAATGCTGCTGCATATAACTTTGCATAATGGAACCAGCCACCCATATATACATAGGTATCATTGGTTGCACCCCAGCCACCATTTGCGGCGCTGATCTGAATAGCGATAAAGTATACAGTAAGAATTGCAAGAACTCCTACGAAAATACCATAACCGCCAAGTTTTGTGCGGCGCTCAATCTCATTTAAGATTACAAGTCCTGCAAATACGAGAACCCATCCCAGGAGCTGCCACATGCTGTTAATCTGGAATAACATAACTTTTCCTCCTTTGTCTTATTAAAAATATGATACTCCCTCGAACCGTCATGCCAGGTATCTGGTATGACCAGTCCACAAATGAATTTTAATACTTTTTTTAGAAAATTACAAGTATTTTTACAATTATTAACAAAATCTGGTATGACCAATATTCAGAATTGCCTGTTATCCCCTGCCGGCACGCATTTTCTGCCGGTTCATGCTATCTTACGCCTTCTCATCCACCTTGATTCCCTTCAGATCCGCTTCAAGCACTTTCATGCTGCTCTTGATGTCGCCCAGGTTCTGATCCACACTCTTCTTCAGATCTGCGCTGTCCGCCAGATCCACCATGTCCGTCATCTGAATGTCCGGGCTGTCATTCTGGCGCTTGATGCGCTCCGCCTCTTCCACTGCTTCATCGGTTCCCTCGATCATCGCGCGCTCAATCGCGCGCTCCAGCTTCATCTCATCCAGCTTTTCCTCGCGCTTTTCCTTCTCCTTCATGGCTTCGTCGGCTTTTTCCTTCGCCTCGTCCATCTTCTCATCCTGCTGGTCTTTTACCTCCTGCACAAGCATTCCGATAATCTCGTCGTTTGCCGCATCCATGATGTCATCCGCAGCTCCCTGTGCGTCAACCATCGCATGCGTCTTCAAGCGCTCCAGCTTGATACGGGAGACGTTCTGTTTCTCCGCAGTCATGCCGTAGTCGGCTCTCCGGATCTCCCTCTTGTGACCCGCCGCATAATTGTTCAGCTCCAGCGCCTGCTTCTGAGACCCGGTCAGCGGCTTTTTGTGGATCTCTGCCAGTCTGTCATATTCTTCGTCCGTCAGCCCTTCATCCAGAACGCCGTTCTTATAATCCTGTTCTTTTTCCAGAAGGAGCAGATCCTGCTGTTCCTGGAATCCGCATCCACGCCGCACTGCTCCCGCAATGCTTCCTTTTGCTGATTCGTCTCATCGATTGCAGCCAGTGCTCCCTTTTGCGGTTCTCCAGCTCCGCGTAGCTGTCCGGTGGCTCTGTATGGTGTCATCTACCGACCGGTCATTTTTCCACGCATTTTCCACGACCTTCCACGCCTGCTTCCTCGCTTCCTCCCTGCGCTTTGCCACTGGATCTTCCCCGAGCTTTGTCGCGCCGCCGAACGCTGCGTTTTTTACTGTCCGTACGCTCTGTCCATCCTTTGTTCCCATATGGACACTGTTGTTAAAACCTGCCGCATTGACTGTCAGTTTCATACTCATTTTCCCCGTATCAAACCAGAATACGTCTCCGTGTGTTACTGCTGCTCTTCCGTCTGTGTCAGCGTGATCAGCTCCTGTGAGCGTCCGGCGATCGTTAAAGATGCTGCATATTTTCTTGCTCCGCCGCAAGCGTCTCGTTCGCATGTGCCGATACCTCCTCCGACACTGCCGAGATCGTCTGCACGGAATCAGCAATCTCCTGATTTGCCGCCTCAAGCTGTGAAACGCTCTCCGTCAGTCTCGCCACATTATCGCGGATCGCATAGGTATGTTCCTCAATCGTACCAAAGCTTGCCGACGCATTCCCAGACATTTCCTTTTCCTCATTGATTCCGTCGATCATCTCACGGATGACTGTCACAACCTCCGTGATAGAACCGGACACATTGCCGATCAGCTGTGTGATGTTGGTCGTTGCACTCTTGGTCTGGGTTGCAAGATCCGAGATCTCGGATGCCACGACCGCAAAACCTTTTCCTGCTTCTCCTGCACGTGCCGCCTCGATGCTTGCATTTAACGCCAGCAGGCTGGTCTGGGAAGTCACACCGTTGATAAGCTCTACAATCGTATTCATCTCACTGATATACTGATTCAGCGTCTCGAGCTTATCCGCGGCATTGGCGCTGTTTCGCACAGATACTTCAACCTCTCCCACCAGGGTATCCATATCCGCTTTTCCTTTTTCCAGCACAGAAAGCGTCTTCTCCATGCGCTCGGTAATATCCGATGCAACCGTACTGACAAGCCCTACTTTCTCTCCGATTGTCTCCGTCTGTGCCAGCTGTCTCTGCACTGCCTCCGCCGTGTCCGTCGCGCCGATGGTTACCTGTCCCATCGCGTCCTTGGTCGTCTCCGATGCCGACTGCAGCTGCTCCACTTTTGCATGGATCTCATTGATTCCGCGTCTCATCACATCCGCATTCCGGGAGACATCTCCGAGAACTTTTTCGGTCTCGCCCTGCGCATCCTTTACCTGCTGCAGCTTCTCCCTGCTGTTCGTCTCGGAAGTCGCCGCTGCGATATAGGAATACGCGCAGAACAAAAGTACCGCCAGAATCTGGATCACTCCGGAACTCATATCCCGGAAACCGAATCTGCCGGTTGTCGCTCCAAGAATCACAACCAGAAGGTTCTCTATCACAACCCCGATATTGACCTTGAGGGCATACGCCTTATCATTGTATACGGAAATCACAACAATCATCGGAAATACATACAAAAACAGCATGTTGTTTGTCGTCGTAAACAAAATGACCGTGTACATCACAGCGAATCCCTGCGCCACCAGATGCTTGATCGCCGGACTTTCCTTGTCCCTGCTCCAGAAAAAAAGCTCCATCAGAGGCGGTCCCATCGCCAGCACAACAACCAGCAGAGAGTACAGCAGTCCCCTGCTGCCCACCAGAAGCTGTGCGATAAACGTAATTGTAATCATCGACGCCTCCACCAGATGGCAGATCATAGCCGTCCGGTTGCAGCGCGCCATATCAGATAACGTTCTTTTGTCCATTTGTCATTCCTCCGTACACCTTGACACCATTCTTTTTACTCCTAAAGTATCATTTTTTTCGCCCTGTCGCAATATTTGTAATAAAACTCGTCCAATTTTAACATTTTTTGAAAATTGGACGAATCCAACTCTCTTTTCTGTCACATGCGGACGCGCTCACGCAGCTGCAGCAGCAGCTTTTCCAGGCGGCTTACCTGCACCTGACTCATCGACAGCAGTTCTGCCACCTCGCACTGTGTCTTTCCCTCGTAGTATCTGAGTTGCAGCAGACGGCGCTCACGCTCGCCGACGGTCTCCAACAGCTGTTCCACCAGAATGTGGTTTAGGACCGCCTCCTTCTCCGGCTCCTCCCGCTCCGCGCTCTGTCCTCCGCTTCCCTCCATCTGATCGATCAGCAGCAGCTCCTCCCCGTCGCGCTCATAGACCGGCTGGTAGATGGACGCCACCTCCCGGTTTGCCTCAAGCGCCAGCACGATCTCCTCGCGCTCCAGCCCGGCGGCTTCCGCCAGTTCCTCCATCGTCGGCTCTCTCCCCAGTTCCCTGGTAAGCATTTCTCCCGCCCTGCGGATTTTATAGCCGTTCTCCTTTAAGGTTCTGCTGACTTTTACCATACCGTCATCCCGCAGAAAACGCCTGATCTCCCCGGTAATCATCGGTACCGCGTAGGTGGAAAAGGCAAGCTGCAGCGATACGTCAAATTTGTCGATAGCCTTCATCAGCCCGATGCAGCCGATCTGGAACAGTTCCTCCCTGTCATGTCCTCTGTGTTCAAAACGTCTCGTCACCGCGTGCACCAGGCCCAAGTTTTCTGCCACCAGCCGGTTCCTTGCGTCCTTGTCCCCGCGTGAGCCTGTATGATCTGTTCCGTCCAAAGCTCCATAACGTTCAGCCTTCCTGCACGCCAATGTATTTTTTCATGCGCACGCTGGTTCCTTTTCCGGGCGCAGACTGAACCTGAACTTCATCCATAAACGCTTCCATGAATGCAAATCCCATCCCGGAGCGCTCCAGTTCCGGCTTTGTGGTGTAGAACGGTTCCATTGCCCGCGCCACATCCTCAATCCCCCTGCCCGTATCACAGACGATGATCTCCACTTCCCGTCCCATGATCCTGCATGTCATATGTACCTTTTCCTCCGGATTGTCATACCCGTGAATGATTGCATTGGTCACCGCCTCCGACACGGCCGTCTTGACATCCGAGAGTTCATCCATCGTCGGATTCAGCTCTGTGATAAACGCAGCCACCGCCATTCTGGCAAATCCCTCATTGACGGAACGCGCATCAAAACTTAATTCCACTTCATTCTTACTATGCATTGTGATTCTCCCTTCCCGCTCTTTCTGCTGCTTAGGTACGCTTGTCCGTATCAGCGTGTGAAGTCCGGACACCTTAAAAATCTTAAGGATTCTGCCGCTTAAATGTTCCGCATACACCTCACCGCCAAAATATCCCATCTTCCGGCTCCGCCCGATAATCACCCCGATTCCGGAGCTGTCCATGAACTCCGTTCCCGCAAAATCAAACACGAGCGTCTTCACCTGACCGGTCTCAATAAAGAAATCCGCCTCCTGTTTCAGGCGGTCTGCCTCATGATGATCAGAGTTCCCTCGGGACATACACCCGCAGGCAGCTTTTTTCCTGTTCGCAATATCTTTCCATCCTTTTTCCTCCCTTTCTTTTCTTTATGGCATTTTTGTATAATAGGAACAAAGTTTCCTATGAAACAAAGACGCCGGTACGGACTGCTCCGTTCGACGTCTTTGTATCATAATTCTTTTGTCTTATCACTGTTGTGTCTGTTTGCGCAGTACCCTGCTTCTTCCTGTCCCCGCTTATTCTTCGGTGTTCAGATACCTCTGTGCATTGGCAGCGCGCTCGGTTCCCGGATACAGATCCGCAAACTTCTGATAATAGGTCTTGGCATTGTCCATGTCGTCATTCCTGCGGTAAGACTGCGCAAGGTAGTACAGCGCATTGCCGTTGTCGTAGGTTTCATCGAGTTCGATCACTTGAGGTAATCCTCGATTGCCTGTAAACTCCTGCGCATTGTAAGCATCTGTTGCTTCCTTATATACGGCGCTGATATACTCCGCGTTTACCTGTGCATTGATCGTATCGTACACAGTCATGGAGTCATCCGAAAGATAATCGGTATTGACGTTGCCGAGTGCCGTCCCCGCCTTCTCGATGTCACCGTCGGTGTACGCCACGTACGCCTGCAGAAGCTGCTCGTAAGTGTTGACCTTTCCGACGCTGCTCTCCTCCTCGTTCTTCGCATCCGTGATCTGTGATGTAAGATCTTCGATCTGCGCTTCTAAAGAACTGATGCTCTGATTCTTGGATGCCACGGCATTGTTGGCGTCAAGAACCTCCGCTTTCGCCTGATTCTGGATCTCCCTGCGCACTCCGGCACAATCAGAAGCAGGTGATCGCCGCACCGATTGCAATTCCGATCACCATATTGATGATCGTTCAGATTGCGGAATTGTCCTTGAGATAGCGCGGCTGGATGATGGTCTCATTGCCGCTCTGATAGGAGATCAGATCCTCGTTCTTCTGCTTTTTCGGGTTATTCTCACGCAATCCGGCGTTGACTTCTTTTAAATAGCGCAGCGTCGTGGTGTTGTTGGCGTCAATTTTTCCCGCATTCCGAAGCGACTTCTTGGCAAGGTCGTACTTCTTCTCCTGAATGTAGAGGAGCGCCAGCAGCTGATGACCGCTTACCAGCTTCGGATTTAAGGACAGCACTTTCTTGAGCTGGATGATCGCCAGATCCCGGCTGTCCTGTCTGCCAGTACAGCAGCGCCTGGTTGTATTTTTGATCGTCTGGTTGATCGTATCCAGCCTTGACGGATTGTTCTGGATCTCATTTAAATACCGGCTTGCGGCGTTGTCCCTCGGCTGGTAATTCTTGCTGATGACCCACTCCGTCAACGCTTCGACCACCTCGCCCGTCTCGAAGTAGACCAGTCCGAGCAGGTTGCGCGCATCGATATTCATCTTATAAAAACGAAGGCTGGTCCTAAGACTCTCTATCGCGCCGGACAGGTCCCGCACTGCCGCCTTCTCTAACGCATCATTATAGTAGGCATTGGACGCCATAATGATCTTTTTGTATATTTTAACATTGGCTCCGCAGTTCTGGCAGATATCGCCCTTGCCCAGCTTCGCCCCGCAATTATAACATTCCATGGAAAACCTCACTTTATCAATCCTGACCCTGCCTGCTTCTACATGCCGCTTCGCTTCATATAGGATCTCCTGCAATACGTCCGTCATATCCGTGAGTTCATGATTATAGATAGCCTGCTCCGCCTCTTCCACTTCCAGGCTCGGCTTAAAATTCTTTAATTCTTCTTCAAAATTGATCACTGTTATCACCTCTGTCATCAATATAAAAACACCACTATATTATTCACTTTCTCATTATAATATAGTGGTGCTAATAATCAAGCTATTTTTGACGCAGAAACTTCTGCTATTCGACACCGGCGCTGCACGGTCTTGTTCCGATCTTGTCCGGTAATTTGTAAAATTCCACTCCGGTTGCCATATTTTCAAGGCAAGCTTCAACTCGTCCATATTGATGATCACGCCGGGATAAATCTCCTGGATCACCGAGACACATGCGCCTCTGGAACTCTCTGCGAGAATACGGAGCTTCCGCACTTCCTCCTCGTCGCTGGCAAGCATTGCAGAATCCTTGATCTTAATCCGAAGCAGCGACGTCCGGCGCGGATCGTTCGTGTAGCTGACGCCACGCTCCTTGGAGAATCTCGAACTTCTCAATCCTTCCTCGATCTTCGCCAGTTCCTCCCTCGTCGTCTCGATCTTCTTCTCCATGACACGCAGGCGGCTGTACACATCAATTCCGGCACCGACAAAGATCTCGGTGCGCTTCTCGGCATCATTGCCAAGCGAGGTTGCAATCAGTCCGCGGATCGCCTGTCCTTACCGCCGATAATACTGCCCTTTCTTCCGGTCAGACGTATCTGCCCATGGCAGATCACCGAACAATCCATCAGCACATCCGCCTGCAGATCACCCTCACACAGAATGTTCGTGAACTCAAAAAACTTCGCAGTAATCGCGCCCTTCGTCTTCACAGACGCCTTGTTGCCGCCGAGCATACCGCCTCTTAGGATGATGTCCTTGCCGGCTTCCAGCATGCACGCTTCGGCGACACCGTCGATCGTGATTGATCCGGTTGCCCGGATGTTGACGCCGCTCTCCACATTCCCGTGAATGACAATATCTCCGCGGAAGTCGATATTACCCTCTGCCAGCTCTGCATTCCCCGAGACTTCATGTACCGGAAGAACCACAATCCGGTCATTCTGCATCTCGATCTTACCGTCCATGGAAGCCGTATAAGTCACCTCATCGTCCATACGATCGAAACCTTTGCCCTTTAACGGCATCTGTTCTCTTCCGTGCTTGGCAGGCACCAGCCTGCCCTTGACCGACATTCCATCCTCGCCAGACACAGCAGGGTGATACACGGCAATCACCTGACCGGCAGTCACAGACTCGATCGAATGTACCGACCAGTAATCCACAGAACCGTCCGGCAGAAGCTTCGGCTTGCCGTCAAAGTTCGTGTCGAACTTGTATTCGTAGTAACCGTCCGTTCCATCCACCGGCTTCTTCCCCTGCGCGACCAGAAGCTCTGCATTGTATGTATGCCCCTCCAGCATATCGGAAATCCGCTGCTCATCTATGCCTGTGGTGATTCCTCTCGCTGCCATCTCCTGCCGGATCTGGGAGTCCGTATACCCTGTTCCCTGTTCCGGCTCCGGGAGCAGCATATAGACCTCCATCTCATCAAATGTTATGCGTATAATAGGTTTCTGTTGTGTAAGTTCCGCCATAGTCCGCCGCTCCCCATTCTGTGTAAATCCACCTGCTACTGTCAATCCATCTACATTCTATCATACTAGTCCGATGGTACTTTTTCAAGTACATCTTTTGCGTTTCCGGTACAATACGCAGGGTTTCTCTAACTCTTTTCTAGCGGTTCATCTGTGCGAGCCGTTCCTCGACCTGTGCCATCATCTGCTCGTAGCCCGCGAGCTTCTCTTTTTCCTCCTGAACCTTTGCCTCCGGAGCCTTGCTTAAGAATTTTTCATTGGAAAGCATTCCTCTGGAACGGGCGAGTTCTTTGGTCAGACGCTCTTTTTCTTTTAAGAGGCGTTCCTTTTCCTTCTCGAAATCAACAAGGTCCTCAAGCGGCAGATACAGTGTTGCTCCGGAATTACGACAGATACCGCATCGTCCTCGATTCCGTTCTTGTCTGCCTGTACACTCACATCGCTTGCGCCTGCCAGATTCTGATATGCCTCTCTTGTCTTCTCAAATGTCTCACGCAGTGCGGCATCGTCTGCCACAATGAAAATCTTTGCTTTTCTTGAAGGCGGCACATCCATCTCCGTACGCACGTTGCGGACACCTTTTACCAGATCCTTGCAGTGCTCTAACATCTCTTCCTCTGCCGGGAAATTCCAGTCTGCGCGGTACTCCGGCCATTTTGCCAGCATGATCGTCTCCTCTTTGGGATGCAGTGTGCAGAAGATTTCCTCTGTGATAAACGGCATAAACGGATGCAGCAGCTTTAACGCCTCTGTGAGCACCGTCTTTAATGTCCAGAACGCCGCATTTGCTGAAACCGGATCCTGCTCTTTGTTGTAGGTGCGCGTCTTGGTAATCTCAATGTACCAGTCACAGAACTCATCCCAGATGAAGTCGTAAACCTTCTGCACTGCGATTCCCATCTCGTACTTGTCCATGTTCTCGGTCACGTCCTTGGCAAGTGTATTCACCTTTGAGAGAATCCACTTGTCCGCCGGCTGTAACTCATCCGCGGACGGCTCGGTTATCGCAGCCCCCTCCAGATTCATCATGATAAAACGGGATGCATTCCAGACTTTGTTGGCAAAGTTTCTGGATGACTCGACTCTCTCCCAGTAGAAACGCATGTCATTGCCCGGCGCATTTCCGGTAATTAACGTCAGACGGAGCGCATCTGCACCGTACTTGTCGATGACCTCAAGCGGATCAATACCGTTGCCGAGCGATTTGCTCATCTTGCGTCCCTGGGAATCGCGCACCAGTCCGTGGAACAGTACCGTGTGGAACGGCGCTTTTCCCATCTGCTCGTAACCCGAGAAGATCATGCGGATGACCCAGAAGAAAATAATGTCGTAACCTGTTACCAGCACATCGGTCGGGAAGAAGTAGTCCAGATCCTCGGTCTTCTCCGGGGCCAGCCCAGGGTCGAGAACGGCCACAGTGCGGAGGAGAACCAGGTGTCGAGCGTATCCGGATCCTGCTCCATGTGGCCGCATCCGCACTTCGGGCACTTCTGGGGCGCACTCTTTGCCACAACCATCTCACCACAGTCCGGACAGTAGTAAGCCGGAATGCGGTGTCCCCACCAGAGCTGTCTGGAGATGCACCAGTCGCGGATGTTGTCCGTCCAGTTAAAATAGGGTCTTCTCCATGCGCTTCGGCAGCAGCTGGATATCTCCGTTCTTCACTGCCTCCACTGCCGGTTTGATCAGCTCATCCATCTTTACAAACCACTGCTGCTTCACCATGGGCTCTACCGTTGTGCCGCAGCGGTCGTGGGTTCCTACATTATGAGAGTGCGGCTCCACCTTTACCAGAAGTCCCTGCTCCTTCAAGTCGTCCACCAGTGCCTTTCTGCATTCGTAGCGGTCCATCCCCTCGTATTTTCCTGCGAAATGGTTCATCGTCGCATCGTCGTTAATGACGGTGATCTCCTCTAAGTTGTGGCGCTTTCCAACCTCAAAGTCGTTAGGGTCATGAGCCGGTGTGATCTTCACGCAGCCGGTTCCGAATTCCTTGTCCACATATGGGTCTGTGATGACCGGAATCTCACGGTCTGTCATCGGAAGCTTTAACATTTTTCCAACGATGTCCTTGTAGCGCTCATCGTCCGGATTGACAGCGACTGCGGTATCACCGAACAGCGTCTCCGGTCTGGTTGTTGCGATCTCAACGAATCTGCCTTCCTCGCCGACTACCGGATAGTTGATGTGCCAGAAAAATCCGTCCTGATCCTCATGCTCAACCTCTGCATCGGAAATGGAGGTCTTGCAGACCGGGCACCAGTTGACAATGCGGGAGCCCTTGTAGATCAGTCCTTTTTCATATAACTTCACAAATACCTCAAGCACTGCGTCGGAGCAGCCCTTGTCCATGGTGAAAACGCTCTCTCTGTCCCAGTCAGCGGAGGAACCCATCTTCTTTAACTGGTTGATGATGCGGCTGCCGTACTCGTCCTTCCACTCATAGCATTTTTCGAGGAAGCCTTCGCGTCCCAGATCGTGCTTGTCAATTCCCTGCTTTTTCAGGTTCTCAATAACCTTTACCTCGGTCGCAATGGAGGCGTGGTCAGTTCCCGGCTGCCACAGTGCATTGTACACCCTGCATTCTCTTGTAACGGATCAAAATATCCTGCATGGTGTTGTCGAGCGCATGGCCATATGAAGCTGGCCGGTAATATTTGGCGGAGGCATCACGATGGTAAACGGTTTCTTGCTGCGGTCCACTTCCGCATGGAAATAGCCGTTGTCCTCCCATTTTTTGTAAAGTCTTCCCTCGATCCCCTTCGGATCATATGTCTTGGCAAGTTCTTTGCTGCAATTCTGACACATTGTCTTCTCTCCTTTTCTTTCCTAATTACATAAAAACGCCCTTTGTATCCGTAAGGATACAAAGGGCGATATCGGTACCACCTTTGTTCACCAGCTGTATACAGCCGGTCTTCGCTCCGTCAGATGCTCTCTAACCAGCGGTTCGTTAACGGGAACCGGGCGTGAACACTTGCTGCCGTACATCTTCTGTACCGCTTTATGGGTGTTCCGGTTCAAAAGCTACCTTCCACGCATCTCCTTCCAAGAAACCTTGCAGCCGATGGGTCTCTCTCTCTGCGGCGAGTCTGCATGTACTCTCTTTCTCTCTACCTTTACATACTGTTAATGATACGTGCAGCGTCCCGTTTTGTCAAGAAATTTTTAGTTCAGACTCTTCACCAGCGCCTCATAGACAAAGCGCTTCGCCTCTTCCTGCTTACCGCCATCTTCTCTCCTTTTCCCAGATCGACCAGGTATCCTGCAAACGCTGTCATCTGCGCCACGAACGCCAGCTTCTGCAAGTACGGATTCGTCTCCCCGATCGTGCCTTCCGACGCCCTGGCATCAGGGACTCCACAATCCTATCCGCCAGATGGCAGCCAGAGCCTGCTGTCTCTTTTCACATTCCTGCGCATGGACTCAGAGACCTCATACGAACCAGTTCCGATCCGTACCAGAAGACAGAACGCCTGTCGCTTCGCGAACACCTCTTCCATATAAGTAAGAATCTGTACAAATTTTCCTGCAAAATCTCCCTCACCTTTGGTGATTTCCAGTACGTGCGCAAGCCGCATCTCCACATCGTAGAGGACCGCATTCGCAATGATCTCCTCCTTGGAGGAAAAATACTCGTACGCTGTTCCTTTGCCGATCCCCGCCTGCGCCGTGATGTCCGACACCTTCATGCGGTTGATATCCCAGCCGTTGGTTACCATGGCAAGCACCGCCTCGTACAGCAGCGCACTTTCTCCGGCAGTGCCCCGTTTTCATATCTCCCATTCATTATAATTCTTCCTCCACCATATTTTTCTCTCTGTTGAACGCGTCATAGATACACGGAACCACAAACAGGGTCAGAAGCGTACCGTAAATCAGGCCTCCCTCGGTCACAATTGCCATCGGCTGCATCATTTCCGAACCGTCACCGAGTCCGAGCGCCATCGTGGACATCGACAGGATCGTCGTGAGCGCTGTCATTAAGATCGGGCGCAGACGCGTCTTTGCTGAATTTAAGATCGCCTCTTTTTCGTCATGCCGCCCCTGCGGAGCTGGTTGATGTAATCCACCATAACGATACCGTTGTTGACGATAATTCCTGCAAGCATGACGAATCGATCATTGCGACAACACTGATCTCATTTCCGGTGAAAAACAGGGCAAACAGACCTCCGGTAAACGCCAGCGGAATCGTGAACATGATGATAAACGGAGACAGGAATGACTGGAACTGTGCCACCATGATCAGATAGATAAATACGACCGCCAGAATCAGCATCAGGTACAACTGCTGCATGGCATCTGCTATCATCTCATCCTCACCCGTCATCTCAATTGAGTATCCTTCCGGCAGATCTATTTTATTCAGTTCTTTCATCAGTGCGTTTGCGACAAGCGTGACGTTGTGTGTGTCATCCACACCTGCTGTGACGCTGATATAGCGCGTCTGGAATCCCTGGACACTGCGTTTAAGCTGCTGCCAGCCTCAAACGTCGCAATCTCGGTAAGTGGAATCTCCTTTACCGTATCCCCGGTATCCCCGGTATCTTCTGTGTCTTCGATATCCTTGGCATCCCTGTATCCTTGGTATCCTCCGACAGTTTTCGTCCGTCTCTTTCTCCCCGTTGCTACCCGTACCGCTTAACTGCGCCATCTTATCCTCGTAGGAAAACGTGAGGTTCTTAATATCGTCGAGCGTCACATTCGCCTGCTCCTCGCTCCTTACATACACCTCGTAATCCTGCACGCCGGCAGAGATCGTCGTTGCCGCGGTCTGGGACGCCAATTTTGCGTAGACCAGCTGGAATACCTGCGCTGTTGTCATGCCGTATTCCGCTGCCTTTTCCTTGTCGACATGAATCGTGTAGGACTGCGTCGTATTATCCAGCCCGTCATCCACATCCACCGTACCTTCCTGTGCTTCCACCCCACCGGCCACTCTCCCTGCCAGTTCCTGGAGGGTGCCAAGGTCACTTCCCTTGATCTGCACCGTAATACCGCTTCCGAGGAAGGAACTCATATCCGACGCCGAATTGTCCGTGTCAACCTGACAGTCCATATCTTTGGTCAGCTCCGCAATCTGCGCTGTAATCTCTCCCGTCGTGACGGAGGAATCCTCCTCCAGAAGCAGATACATGGTCACACTGTCGCTGCTGCCTCCCATGGACATCAGAGCGCTGTCTCCTCCGGCGATCGCTCCGATCGTCTCCACGCCATCAATGCCTGCAATTTTCTCTGTCACCTCATCGGCGCGCTCACAGAGCTCCTCAAACGTCAGTTTTCGTCCTCCTTCGCCGCCAAAGTCACGGTCAACTGATCGGTTTCCATATTCATATCCATGAAGGAAAATCCTCTGGAATACGCGGCAAGCGCACTCGTCACAAGCAGGACAGTCACACCGATGAACACGACCGGTTTGAACCTGAGTGCCAGTTCCAAAAGCTTCGCATATCCCTGCTGCACTTTTTCAAAGAAGGCGTGCCGCACCTCTTTGGGATTTTTAAGTAGTCCCGCCGCCATCATCGGCACGAACGTCAGCGCCACGATGAGGCTGGCTGTCAATGTAAACGTAATTGTGAGTGCGATGTCCACAAACAGCTGCCTCGTGATTCCCTCTGTGAACACAATCGGAACGAACACACATACCGTCGTTAAGGTCGATGCAATAATGGCTCCGGTCACGCCGCCGGCTCCCTCAACCGCCGCCTTTTTGATGGAATATCCCTCGCTCCGCAGGCGATAGATGTTCTCAATGACCACGATAGAGTTATCCACAAGCATACCGATGCCAAGCGCCAGTCCCGACAACGAGATAATGTTTAAGGAAATATTTGAAAATACATCAACACCACCGCAAAAATAACACTGAGCGGGATGGAGCATGCAATCACGAGCGTCGGCCGGATGTCTTTTAAAACAGAATCAGCACGATGACAGACAGCAGCGCGCCCACGATCATATTTTCCAATACCGACTGCACAATGATATCGATATAAATTCCCTGATTCATCAGAATCGCCGTGTGAAGTGCGGGATTATCCGCCTCCATCGCCTTTAATTTCTGCTGGATCCGCTTTGTCACATCCCCGGTTGAGTACCCGGTCTGTTTTTCAATGGAAAGCATGATTGCCGGATTTCCATTTACCTTGGAATAAGACTCACCGGCGTTGTTCACCAGTTCCACTTCCGCCACATCGCTAAGGCAGACCGGCTCGATTCCGTCCAGACCAAGATCAATCAAAACCACTTGCTTTAATTCGTCCACGGATTCCAGCTTATCGCCCACACGCACCATGTAGCGGTTCTCGCCTTCCCCGACATAGCCTGCCGGCATGGAAAAATTCTGCGCCGCGAGCAGATTGCCGAGCATGTCGACCGTGAGGATCTGATCCAGATCTGCGGATTCCCTGGCACTCTCCTCCGCCGCATCCAGCTGGCTCTGTCCCTGCGCCAGCTGATTCTTTGCATCGGCAAGCTGCGCTGCCGCCTCGCTTAACTGCAGGATTCCCTCAATCTGGCTCTTCGTCAGCTGCGCGGAAGCTTCATCCAGCGCGACTTTCCCTGCGTCCACCTGCTTTTGTGCCTCCTGCATGGTCGCAATTCCCGTATTGATCTCCGCAAGCTTCTGCGTCATATTTGCGATCGCGTAGGGCAGATCATCGAGTGTCTGTACTTTGATGCCAAGGCTCTCCAGCTGCTGTCCCCATGCGGCGATCGATTCATTGATTGTTGCAAGCTGTGCATTTGCCTGCTGCTCGATCTGTGCGCTGCCTGCCGCAATCGCCTCCTGCTGTTCCCGTGTCAGCATATTCTTCAGCGCTTCCAGCTGCTGTCTGGCTGCAATTCCATCATTATAAAGCTGCTGCAGTGCCGGAATTGCCTTCTCCATGATCTTTTGCCTCAGTCATCATGGTCATATTCGTCTTTAATTCTGATGCGCCGACATACGCCTGAATCTTTCCATTTTCAATCTGATTGGCTGCGGCACTGACCTGGTTTGCCAGTTCGCTCTTGCCACTCTCCAGCTTTTCTCGCAATTTTCCAGCTCTGCGGATGCATCATCAAGTTCCTTCTGCGCATCTGCAAACTGTTCCTCGATCTTTTCCTGAATCTTATCATTCAGAGCATCGATTTTGTCCTGATCCATGGTCACCTGCACGGATTCCTCAAGCACGCCGGTAGCGCTTACCGAAGCCACACCCTCCACGCTCTCGAGTGCCGGTGAAAATTCATTTTCCACATAGGAAGACACCTCTGACTCATCCATGCCTTCCACATCCGCCGACGCCACCATGACCGGCATCATATCCGGGTCGATCTGCATAATCATCGGCTTTCCGACGCTGTCTGAAAAACTTCCTCCAGCTGGTCCAGCTTCTGCTGGATCTCAATCAGAATGGAATCCATGTTGGCGCTCTGCTCGTATTCCAGAATAACCATGGAATAGTTGTCGTACGATACGGAGCTCACGTTTTTGATGCTGGATGTCGTCGCCATGGAGGCTTCAACCGGTGCCGTCACATCCGTCTCAACCTCCTCCGGGCTCGCGCCCACATCCGTTGTAATTACCAGCGCATAGGGCAGGTTCATATCCGGCAGCAGATCCGTCGTCATTCTGGTAAATGACACCACTCCCAGAACGATCACCAGGATTACACCCACAATGACAGTGTACGGTCTTTTACACTAAATTTTGAAATCACATCTGTATCCTCTCTTTGACTTTGTATTCCGTCCGACCAGTCGGTCGGTTTTGACATTTTATGCTGCGCGAGAATCTTTCGATTCTCCGCAGCATATCTGCGTTTGTCTATTCTGCTGTCTTACGATACTTATTCTTCCTCATCGTCGTCATCCGCAATTGCCGCCGCTGTTCCGGCTACCGAAGAAGCCACCACAACCACGACCACAATTACAACCAGCAGCAATAAGATCCCAAAAAGATCAAAAAACCCGTCTCTGTCATTCTCCTTCTCCTCGTCTTTCTGTCAGCAGATGCCGCACATCCCGCCGCACCTCTTCCGGCATAATCTCACTCCTGATGCAAGTATAGCATATTTACACCCGCATGAAAAGTCCTTTATCCGGCCTGTTTTGTGAAGAACTTCTGTGTGAATTCCGCCCTGCTGCAAGGTTTTCCGAACAGAAACCCCTGTATATAATCCGGCTCTGTCTGTTTTGCCTTTGTAAGTTCGCCCTCTGTCTCGATTCCCTCAACGCATACGTGAAGCCCCAGGCTGTGGGACATCTCCACGATATGATTTAAAAGCCGGTACTCATATTCACGGTTCAGCGCTTTTAATGTGAACGACCGGTCAATCTTAATATATGCAGGCTTTAAATCGCTTAAACAACGCAGGTTGGAATATCCTGTGCCAAAATCATCCAGTGCCAGCAATACACCGTATTCTTTGAGTCCGTTCCAGACTTTGTCAAAGCGCTCATTCTCCTCCAGATAACCGCTCTCTGTCAGCTCGATGCAGACACTCGACGGCTTGACTCCGAACTCATCAACAATCCTGCGCACATCCGTGAGAACACGGCTCTTTAACACCTGCACATAGGACAGGTTAACATTCACCTTGAACTCCGGAAGAATCTTCTGCCATTCCCTGCATGCATCCAGCGCCTGGCGCAGCACCCACCTGCCGACCGGAATAATCAGACCGGATTCTTCGAGAATCGGGATAAATTCGCCGGGCGATACCATCCCACCCTCCGGTGAATGGAAGCGGAGCAGCGTCTCCGCCCCGGTCAGTTCACCGTTTGCAGCATTTACCAACGGCTGGAAATATGCCTCAAATCCCTCAAATCCATTATTTACCGCATGATGCAGCTGCCGCAGCAGTGTGCGGCTTTTCAGATAATCTTCGTATTCCTCCTCCTCAAATACATAGCAGCTGTTTTTCCGCGCTCCTTCGCCTCGCTGAGTGCAAACTCCGAAAGCTTCATGGCATTTTCAAAGGAATTGTCCACATCGCCGTTCTTCACGATACCTCCGGACACCGTATACACCGCTTTGTACTGGTTCTGCTCAATAAATGCGTAGATGGATTTCTTGATCTCATGGAAAGATCTTCGGCCTGCTGCACACTGCCGCCGGAAAATCCACAACTGCGAACTCATCCGCCACAATATGGAACAGGCTCTGTTCCGGGCCTATATTTTCCTCAATACACTGTGCCGTTCTTCTTAAAATATAATCTCCGTATTCGTTGCCGTGGCTCTCGTTGATGTTCTTGAAATCATCGATGCCGATTCTGAGCAAAAATCCCTGTGGCAGCTTTGGACTGCGGCTCTCATAAAAATCTTCAGACTATATTCTCCCAACAGGCCGCTGACATTGTCCGCCTTCTGTTTTGCCCCGATCTCATTGATGCAGCCCACAAGGTATCTGGGTGATCCATCCTCCGGATCGCTCAATACTCTGCCCCTGCAGTTGATCCAGATCGTTTCATGATTCTTCCCCATCCAGCGATAGTGCAGATTGTGGAATACTTTCCTGCCCGTGGAGAGAAGCTCCAGCTCTACCAGCAGCAAATCAAGATCATCCGGATATACAACCTGTCTGTGCATTTCCACTACATTGTGAAAATGATCTGCCGGCAGACAAAACGCTTCACCGCATTCGGTGAAATCTGGTAATAATCTTCCTTAAAATCACACACATACAAGTAATCATCCATACAAGGGCTTAAAAGCCCTACCATATCAACCATTTGTTCCGTCGTAAAATGCGCCACTTCCGCCTTCATCTTAGCACCCCCAGATCCCGCATCTATCGTACTTTAGTCTTACTCCATACTACATAATTTTCTGAAAAAGTCAATCACAGGGCAGAATATCTGCACAACAGATACCGGGATGTTGACGATGTCTCCACAAAATGCAGCTGTCACGCGAACGAACGGCTATGTCATATATTGCACTAAAAAAACGGAAAGCACAACGTTCCAGATCAACCCAGAGCGTGGACATTCGGAGCGCAAAATACGGAATTTCTAATTCTGCCGTGTTTGCCATCTGCGATGATCCGTGTCTTTCCAAGTTTTGAACACTCCACGAGGAGATGTTCGCAAGCCGCAGACAATTTTAGAACTTTCGTGTGTGCCTTGTGGCACGCTAGGAAGTTCGCTCATTGTCTGCAGTTTGTCGGACACCTCCTGTGGATTGTCAAAACGTGGCAAAGACGCAGAATGAGATGAAAAACACGGCAGAAAAGAATTTCACGTATTTTGCTCCAACGAATGTTCACGCCCGGGTTCATCCGGAACTTGAGCCTTCCCGTCTTTTAACAGTTGCAGCTTACCACAATGCCATCGTTCCGTGTGAAAGCCACATTTTTTAACCCTTCACACTTCCGAGGGCAACACCCTGCACAATGTGTTTGGAGAGGATCAGATATACAACGATAACCGGGAATATGGAGAACGCGATCATGACGTACACCTGCCCCATATCGAACTTCAGCCAGTCTGCCGCACGAAGCTGCGCGATCAGGATTGGGAGGGTTTTCTTCTTGTCATCGTGTAAGATCAATGCCGGCGTAAAGTAATTGTTCCAGCTGCTTACGAATGTGAAGATCGCCTGAACCGCAATCGCCGGTTTCATCAGCGGAAGTACGATCTGATTAAAGGTATGGAACTCGCCGGAGCCGTCGATACGCGCCGCCTCGATGAGGGACAGCGGCAGAGCGCTTCCATGTACTGTTTCATGTAGAAAAATGTAACCGGTGCTGCGATCGTCGGCACAATCAGAGGAATAAAGGAATCCTCCAGATGCATCTTTCCAACCAGCTGTACGAATCAAGTGCCGTTACCGGTGTCGGGATCATCATGATCATCAGGATGAACGGATAGATGAACTTTTTCAGTCCGAAATCATATGCATGAATCGCGTAAGCCGTCATGGTTGAAAAGTAGACCGAAACCAGTGCGCTTAAGCCTGCTACGATAATACTGTTTAACATACCGTTCCATACCGGAAGTGTTCCCGCGAGCAGATTCTTCCAGTTCTCCAGAAGATGCGAGCTCGGTGCCAGTGTGAATCCGGACTGCAGCTGTCCGTTTGATCTCGTTGCATTCACAAACAGGATGTAGAACCAGAACAGACAGAAAAACGAAATAATCGTCAATACCACATATGCAATGGCTCTTCTTGTATGAATATTCATTCCTTTATGTACTTCTCTTGTTTCCATACAGCTCACCCCTTTCTCTTGTCATTGCCGGTAATCTTAAATACTACAAGACTTAATACACCGGTGATGAAGAACAATACAACTGACAACGCACCCGCCATACCATAGTTCTTACTGTACAGATGCTTATTCAAGAACATAATCAGCGTCATGGAGGAACGCATCGGATCTCCGGTTCCATTTGTCAAAATCTGCGGCACATCGAACAGCTGTAAACCGCCGATGAGAGAAGTAATCAGCACATATACCAAAATCGGGCGCAGCAGCGGCAACGTAATCTTGAAGAATACCTGCATGGAAGTCGCCCCGTCTACCTCGGCAGCCTCAAAGAGGGAGGTATCAATTCCCATCATTCCTGCCATGAGAAGGATTGTCGTGTTACCGAACCACATCAGGCAATTCATGAATGCAACCAGTCCTCTTGTGCTTCCAACATTGGAAAGGAATTTGTAAGGTGTATCGATAAAGCCAATCTGCATGAGCAGTGAGTTGATAGGACCGCTGTCGGAAAACAATGTGAAGAACAACATGGCAAATGCAGATGCCATAATCAGGTTCGGCAGATACATCACTGTCTTAAAGAACCGCTGTCCTTTTAATTTCAGGCTCACATCCGAGAACCATGCGCCCAAAAGCAGTGACAGGAAGATCTGCGGAATGAAACACATAATCCACATCACCATTGTATTCTTGGCATAAACCCAGATGTCACCGTCTGAAAACAGCTTTTTATAGTTTGCAAGTCCGACAAAATTCGGTCCGATCTGCGTCAGTCCCGACAGATAATTCTCAAAGAAACTGTTGTAAATGGTTTGTTACCATCGGAATCAACTGGAAAATCACATACACGATAATAAACGGAAGTAAAAAGATATAGCCCCATTTATTATACCGAACGGCTTTTGACTTCTTTTTCATAGCATTTGCCCCCTTCTTCATTCATTGTATACAGAGCTCACAGCAGCCCTTCCTTTTTTTTGCAGACCTGCTGTCAGCTCTGCATTTCCAGAGAAATCACCTGTATTTTGGCATAGAATGAGCCACACCCGCCTTCCTGATGGCCGGCAGGCGTGGCTCCTGTCATTCTATCCTTCGCATCTTTTTCTGGCATCCATCGATGCGTCAGCTATTGATGCTCATTCTCTCAGTTGCTGAGATTACAGTTCCACGATTAGTGTGTCAGTTCCGGATATTTCTCCTCTACTGCCTTGTAGAACAGATCCAGTGCCTCATCCTTCGTTGCGTTGCCCTCGAAGTAGTTCTTCATTGCGTTCTGGAACTCCTCGTTGCAGCCCTGGTCATATGCGGAAAGGTTGCTTAAGTCAAGACCGTCAACACCTGCGCAGTACATAGCTAACGGATTCTGTCCGCCTAATACCTTGCTGGAGTAGCTGGTGTCTTCTGCCATAGCTTCCATTGTGGTCTTGTTGTTTACAAAGTCATCATCTGCAACAACGATATCCTTCATGATATCAGCGTTGGTTGTCATCTGAAGCATGATATCTTTTTACAAGGCTTGGGTTATCTGTTCCGTTTGCTGCACAGATCCATGTACCACCCCAGAAGAATCCCTGCGGTCCCTGTGTTGCGCCCCATCCGCCGAGGTTTGCGATACTGCCTTCGTCCTCAGCTGCCATGGAGAAGTTTACTAACCAGGCCGGTCCAAAGTAGCAGAATACCTTACCGTCTGGATAGAAGCCTTTCTTCCAGTCATCGCCAAAGCTCTGCTGTGCTGGTCTCGCCTGCATCTACAAGCTCCTTGGAATCGTCAACCCATTTCATGATGTTGTCATCGATCGTGATCTTGCCGTCTGTAACCCACTTGGAAGATACGTTGTTAGAGTATACACGGTAAGAATCGTTTGCGGAAGATGTGATCTTGTAACCGGCATCTTTTAATTTTGCTGCTGTGTCATTGAAAGTATCCCAGTCTTTTACATATTCCTGTACATCTGCAGGATCATCAGATCCGAGAACTTCCTTTGCTGCTTCGCGGTTGTAGAATAATACGCCCGGGCAGCCCTGCCACGATACACCCTTTAATACGCCGTTGGAATCGGTAACGATATCCTTGGTGTACTGATACTGATCTGCCAGATCTGCATCTGTGATGCCGAGATCCTTCACAGCCATCGTGTAATCGGTATCTACATATTTCAATGCGTAATCAGCCTCTACAAGGAACAGATCGATCTTGTCATCAGCTGCTGCATCTGCCTGCTTTAATAAGGTAGCATCCAGGTTATTCTGGTATGCGTTGTCATCGTTCGGTGTGATGTTCCATTTTACGGTTAATCACCGATGGTTCCTGTGGTTCCGTCTACGATGGTGTAGCCCGGATAATGATCTTCCAGTCTGGACTTGAACTCTTCATTCCAGCAGTAGATGTTTAAGACTTTGCCCTCATCCGATGCTGTTGCATCTGTTGCAGCTTCTGTAGCTGTGTCCTGCAGGCGCTGCCTCTGTTGCAGGCGTTGTTGCTGTGTTGTCTGTTGTGGTCGTGTCTGCTGTGTCGGATGATCCACATCCTGCTGCCATGGATGCTACCATGGATGCACATAAGAGTGCGCTAATGATTTTCTTCTTCATAGAAAACCCTCCTCCTTAAGATGTCTGGCTTTCGCCATTGGTTTGGGAAACCTTTCCTGCGCCCGCTGTTATTTCTGCAAAAATCTATCTCCCCTTACGGTTCGATCTTTCCTACGGATTGCCCTGGTACTAAGCTTCCTTCTATAACGACTCTCTCAACGAGAGTTGTTCGCGGTTTTCAATTGTGCCAATCAATCGCGGCTGCTTCGCTTCAATCAGCTCTGTGTACTGACGGTTGTGGTAAGTTTGGGATGCAGCAGCTGTGAGTTGCGCGTTCCATCGTAACCTGCCACGGAGATATCTCTCGGAATCCGAAGTCCCATCTCAATGATGACATTCCTTCCGCCGATCAGGGCGGTGTCATCCGGATAGATGATGCAGGTCGGCACATCGGGAAGATTTAAAATCTCTCTGGTCTGCCTTGCCGCTTCCTTCGTCTCAAGATAATCGGCAGTCCGGATATATTCATCCGGCACCTCCAGTCCCAGTTCATCCATCGTCCGGTAAAAGCTTGCCAGCCGGTCCTTGGTAACATAGGAATTCTCCTGACCGTGGATATATGCAATTTTCCGGTGCCCCTGCTGGTAAATATACTTCACAAGGTCTTCTATGCCCTGAATGTTGTTGGAGCTTACCGCCGTACAGTTATGATGTACATAGTCGATCGTTACTACCGGCAGATCACTGTTCATCAGTTCCAGGACGTCCGGATCATTGTAATCGGCACAGACGATTGCGACTCCTTCAAAGTTCCGGTATCTGCAGTGTTCATAATAGGACATCTTGCGGTTCTCAAAACAGGTATTGATAAATGTGATATCGTACCCCTGCTTCTCTGCCTGAACTTTAAGACCGTTGAGCACGCCCGAGAAATATTCATGGGTAAGACCGCTACCCGCCTCTTCCTCAAAGAGGACTCCTATATTATAGGAACGGTTGGTCTTGAGTGCTCTCGCTGCCGCATTGGGAAAATACCCGAGTGCTTCTGCTGTCTTCTTGATCCGATGCTTCGTCTCTTCGCTGACATCCTTCTGGTCGTTGAGTGCCTTGCTTACCGTTGCAGTGGAGACACCGCATTTCTCAGCTATCGTTTTAATGATACCATTGCGTCCTCCACACTTTCGAAACATCACTTAATCGTTTTCGTACTTTTACTATATGCTATCTTTTGCAAAAATGCAATACATATTTGTCATTTAGGCGAGTTTAACACTTTTCGCTGATTTTTGTGCATATTTGCTCGTTCTGTTTCTTTGCTTCTATTATAAGTTGTATTTTCCTGTCATTCTTACACGTTTTCGCTTTTATGTCTATATTTCCAGTTTTAACGGCTTTGTATCTTTCTTCCATATTTTGCCCGCTTTTTGTTCAATCTGCCATTTTCCTTGCATTTAAGAGTATTTTAATTGATTTTTTTTTTTACAGTTTATACTTTTAGGTAGAAATTGTTTACTTAATCGTTTTCGCAATTATTTCAATCTGAACAATTCACTTACCTATTTCGTAACGGACGTTTCGGAAATGCGTATGCTTACATGATATGAATGGAGGTAAGCCCATGAAATTCGGCTATTTTGATGATGCGAAGAAAGAATACGTCATCACGTCTCCGCGGACACCGCTTCCGTGGATCAACTATCTGGGGTCAAAGGATTTCTTTTCCCTGATCTCCAACACCTGCGGCGGATACAGCTTTTATAAAGACGCAAAGCTCCTGCGTCTGACCAGATACCGCTATAACAACGTCCCGTTCGACAGCAACGGCCATTACTACTATATTAAGGAAGGCGATACGATCTGGAATCCGGGATGGATGCCCACAAAGACCGAGCTGGAGTCCTATGAGTGCCATCACGGCATGGGATATTCCACCTTCCGCAGTTCCAAGAATGATCTCTCCGCAGAGCTGACTGCTTTTGTTCCGGTCGACGACAGCTGCGAGATCAACAAGCTCACGCTCACCAACAACGGCAGCGCGCCAAAGACGTTCTCCGTTTTCTCCTACGTGGAATTCTGTCTCTGGAACGCCATGGATGACATGACGAATTTCCAGCGCAATTTTCCACCGGTGAGGTAGAGGTCCACGGTTCCGCGATCTACCACAAGACGGAATACCGCGAGCGCCGCAATCACTATGCGCTCTATGCGGTCAACGCTCCGATCGCAGGTTTTGACACCGACCGTGATTCCTTCCTCGGCGCATACGGAGAGAATTCCGCTCCCGAGGTGGTTGTCACCGGTGCTTCCAAGGATTCCATGGCAAGCGGCTGGGCTCCGGTCGGCTCACATCACCTTTCCGTGTCACTGGCACCGGGAGAGTCCAAAACTTTCGTGTTCGTTCTCGCCTACATTGAGAACCCTGTCGATCAGAAATGGGTCGGACGCCCGGAGAACGGCGTGATCAACCGCGCACCGGCAGAAGCCCTGATGGCGCGCTACGACACCACCGAGAAGGCGGATGCCGCACTTGCTGCATTAAAGGAATACTGGGACTAACTGCTCTCCCACTTCACCATCTCTTCCTCCGAGGAGAAACTTGACCGCATGGTGAACGTATGGCACCAGTATCAGTGTATGGTTACCTTCAACATGAGCCGTTCCGCTTCCTATTTTGAGTCCGGCATCGGACGCGGCATGGGATTCCGTGATTCCTGTCAGGATCTGCTCGGCTTCGTTCATCTGATCCCGGACCGCGCAAGAGAGCGTCTGCTCGATATTGCCGCTACCCAGTTTGAAGACGGAAGCGCATACCATCAGTACCAGCCGCTCACCAAGAAGGGCAACTCCGACATCGGAAGCGGTTTCAACGATGATCCGCTGTGGCTGATTGCGGGTGCTGCCGCCTACATCAAAGAGACCGGCGACTACACGATCTTAGATGAGATGACGCCATACGACAGTGATCCTTCCAAGGCAACAGACTTCATGGAGCACCTGCGCCGCTCCTTCCACTACACGATGGAGCACCTCGGTCCGCACGGTCTTCCGTTAATCGGCCGCGCTGACTGGAATGACTGTCTGAATCTGAACTGCTTCTCCACCGAACCGGGAGAATCGTTCCAGACGTTCGGTCCGTCTGAAGGTCCGAATGCCGAGTCCGTCTTTATCGCCGGCATGTTCGTGCGCTACGGAAAAGACTATGCGGCAATCTGCCGCCACAGAGGCATGGATGACGAGGCAGCGGTTGCAGAGAAAGCAATCGCCGATATGGAAAAAACGGTGCTTGACGCCGGATGGGACGGCGAATGGTTCCTGCGCGCCTATGACCACTACAAGAACAAAGTCGGTTCCAAGGAGTGTGAGGAGGGCAAGATTTTCATTGAGCCGCAGGGTTTCTGCGTCATGGCGGAGATCGGTCTCAAGGAGGGCAACTGCTTAAAGGCAATGCAGTCTGTCGAGAGTATCTCGACACCAAGTATGGCATTGTCCTGCTGCAAGCCGGCTTACCACAGATATCACGTAGAACTTGGCGAGATTTCTTCTTATCCGCCGGGATACAAGAGAATGCTGGTATCTTCTGCCACAACAATCCTTGGATCTCGATCGCAGAGACAGTTGTCGGACGCGGCAACCGCGCATGGCAGGTATACACCAGAACCTGTCCTGCCTACATCGAGGACATCAGCGAAATCCACCGCACCGAGCCGTATGTCTACTCACAGATGATCGCCGGCAAGGACGCCAAGAACTTCGGTGAAGCCAAGAACAGCTGGCTGACCGGAACGGCTGCATGGACATTCCTTGACGTCTCCCAGTATATTCTGGGTATCCGCCCGGATTATGACGGACTGGTGATCGATCCGTGTATTCCGTCCTCTCTCGACGGCTTTACCGCCAGAAGAGATTTCCGCGGTACGACTTACCATGTGACCTTCAAGAATCCGAACCATGTGGAAAGGGCGTCATTTCCACTGACCGTCGACGGCAAGGATGTCGACGTGTCCGGCATCTCCGGCGGCATGATTCCGATCGCGCTCGCAGCCGGAAAGAAGGACGTGAATGTCGAGGTTGTGATGGGATAACCCGTTGAGGCTTTTGTCACAAAGAATTGTCGCAATAAGCATAGATCTCTTTGGGTTGATAAGTAATATTATAAGAAACACACTTGCGGATTTCGTGTGGAAATGCAGATGGAATATTCGTTAGAGAAAAATGTGAGTATTTCTTCCGGTCGAATGTTTGCATCAGATTCCGTGTCTCTTCCACGTTTGGACAATCCGACGGGTGCATGTCCGACACACCGGAGACAATGGGCGGACTTTCTGGTGTCCCTAATGGCACCTCTTCACAGACAATATAAAACCGCGCGAACCGAACTCGCCGGCATCTGCTATTGAAAATGGGGCAGATGCCGACTCAGACCGGCTTCGCGCGGTTATGTTTTGTTCAGAGGTGCCCATAAGGGACACACACAAAAGTCCTACAAATTGTCTTCCGGGATGCGGACATGACCCGCGGAGTGCTCCAAACTTGGAAAGACACGGATCATCGAAGATGCAAACATCCGGCTGGTTAGAAATGCCACATTTTTTGATCCGAATTTCCACCTGCATTTCCATCTGAAATCCCACGGTGTGATCTTATAATATTACTTATCACACAAAAGTGACTATGCTTATTGTGACAGTTTCTTTAAAAAAAGCCTCATGCGGTCTTCCCATGGAAGAACCGCGTGAGGCTTTTCACATATTCGCTATCACTTAGATCGCTGTCACAACTCCGTTTTCGCTGTCAAGCTCTACATAAGCGCTGGACTTTAATACCTCCAGTGCGTTCTTCGCGCCGATCAGTACCGGAATATCCAGGCTGAGTCCTGCAATCGCCGCATGGCAGCTGTCGCTGTCCGCCTCCACGATGAGACCGGATGCCTGACGCATCTGCTCCATCATGCGGTTGTTGGTATCGGCTGCAACGATGATGTCTCCCTCTTTGAAGTTCGCAAGATCTTCCTCGCTGTGGCAGACGCACAGGTTTGCTGCAATCTTCTTACCTGCAATTCCTTTTCCCTTTACCAGAATATGTCCGGCTACCTGTACCTTGATGAGGTTGGTCGTTCCGGATACGCCAAGCGGTACGCCGGCAGTCAGAACAACCACGTCGCCCTTGCTGATCAGTCCTGCTGCCTCTGCAGTGTCGACCGCATAGTCAAACAGTTCTTCCGCCTTATTCTTCTGCTCAAGAAGCAGCGGTGCAACGCCCCAGGAAAGTCCGAGCTGACGATATACTTTCTCCGTCAGGCACGCGCCGATGATCGGAGAATACGGGCGGTACTTGGAGATCATGCGTGCCGTGCGTCCGGACTTGGATACTGCCAGAATCGCCGCCGCATTGAGGTCTCCCGCCATCGTACAGGTTGCATGGGAAATCGCGTTCGTCACGTCCGGGCTGCTCATATTCTTGCGATCCTTGAAACGCTGCAGATAGTTGATATCGCACTCGGTGCGAACCGCGATGCGGACCATCGTCTTCAATGCCTCGATCGGATACTGGCCGGCAGCCGTCTCACCGGAAAGCATGATCGCACTTGTTCCGTCATAGATTGCGTTGGCAACGTCTGTCGCCTCCGCACGGGTCGGGCGCGGATGCTTCATCATGGAATCCAGCATCTGGGTCGCCGTGATAACCACTTTTCCGGCGCCGCTGACTTTCTTGATAATCATCTTCTGGATGACCGGAACATCCTCAAGCGGAATCTCTACGCCCATGTCGCCGCGGGCAACCATGATACCATCGGAAACGCGGATGATCTCGTCAATGTTCTGCACGCCCTGCATGTTCTCGATCTTTGCAATGATATGGATGTCCTCGCCGCCTTTTTCTTCGAGAATCCTGCGGATTGCAAGCACGTCATCCGCGCAGCGCACGAAGGAGGCTGCAATAAAATCATAGTCGTTCTCCACCGCAAATACGATGTCGCCATAGTCTTTCTCGCTGATGTACGGCATGGAAAGCTCCACGTTCGGAACATTCACACCTTTTATTGGAAACCATACCGCCGTTCATAACGGTACAGACAATATCCATCGGCATTTTGCCCTCTGCATCTGCCTTTGCGCCGGATACTTTCTGGATCTTCTTGACTTCCAGACCGATCAGTCCGTCATCGATAAGAATGGTATCTCGGCTTCACATCGTCCGGCAGTTCCTTGTATGTGATCGCCACACGGCTCTCATCACCCACGATGTCCTCCGTCGTCAGAGTAAATGTTTGTCCGTTCTTCAGCTCCACCTTGCCGCTTGCAAACTCTTTCAGACGGATCTCCGGTCCCTTTGTATCCAGCAGAGCCGCGACAGGACGCTTCATCTCTCCGCGCAGCTTGCGAAGCATCGTAAGTCTTCCAAACTGCTCCTCGTGTCCTCCATGTGAAAAGTTAAAGCGCGCCACATTCATGCCTTCCTCGATCAGGCTGCGCATCACATTCTCATCATCCGTCGACGGTCCTAACGTACATACAATTTTTGTCTTTCTTAACATAATATTCCTCTCTTTATTATTCTGTCACTTTATTTTGTAATCATGGTGCCCATGCCCGGAGTTACCTGGCTTCCATCCACGTGAAGCTTTGTAATCAATACGGAGCGGATCGCCGAATCGCCGATAAAGTCGATCGCAGCCTGAATCTTCGGCTGCATATCCCCTCGCCGAACTGTCCCTGCTCCATATATTTCTTTGCTTCCGCCACTGTCATGGAACTCAGCGGGCGCTCATTCTCTGTGCCGTAGTCCAGGCACACATTGTCTACGCTTGTCAGTATCACGAGCATATCTGCCTCCAGAAGTTCTGCGAGCTTTCCGGCTGCCAGATCCTTCTCGATCACTGCACTTGCTCCCTTTAAATGATTGTCCTGAGAAAGAACCGGGATACCGCCTCCTCCACAGGCAACAACGATCTGATCCGCATCTGTCAGCGCGCGGATCGCATCCACCTCCACAATATCGACCGGCTTCGGAGCCGCAACGATACGGCGGTAGCCGTCTGCCACCTTCGTCACATGGTTGCCTTTTTTCTCCTCTGCCTCTGCCTCTTCCTCCGTCATCACACGGCCGATGATCTTGCTCGGCTTGTAAAATGCCTCATCGTACGGGTCAACCACCACCTGAGTCAGGATCGTGGATACCGTCTTGTAGATACCTCTATTCAGAAGCTCTGCACGAATCGCATTCTGCAGATCATATCCGATATATCCCTGGCTCATCGCCGAGCAGACAGACATCGGAGTCGCCGTATATTCCGGATACAGACGGCAGAACTCATTCATCGCCGTGTGAATCATGCCGACCTGCGGGCCGTTGCTGTGCGTGATGACCACCTGATAGTCCTCACGGATAAAATCAGCGACCGCTTTTGCCGTGCGCTTCGTAGCTTCCTTCTGCTCCGGCAGTGTCGTTCCCAGTGCGTCATGTCCCAGTGCGATAACGATCTTCTTTTTCTTCATTTTTATCATCCTCCAACGCTTTTATGCGCGCATTTGTAATCCCTTTTCCCTGTATACACCAAAATTTTACCAATTTTATTTTATCACGAACCCTCTGTCATGCGCAATGGTCAACTTGTCACGGAAGTGCTAAAGTTTGCCGTGTCAGAACGCAAAAAGCGGGAACCACACACATTTTCTTTGTATGCGATCCCCGCCCTGTGTTTTATAGTCTCCCATTTTTCCGGCCGGAATTTACCGGCTTCGTCTTGCCCAAACTTCTGCCCGGCTCCTACTCGTCCTGCGGCAGGACAAGCGAATCGATCAGTTCCCAGATCTCCTCTCTTCCCTGCTTGGTCTCCGCCGAAAACGGTATGATCGTCGTTCCGGGCTGCACGCCGAGTCCCTCACGGATTGCCTTGACATTTTTCTGAATCTGGCTTCGCTTGATCTTGTCCAGCTTCGTCGCAATGATGATCGGGGCAAATCCCTGATACACCATCCACTCGTACATCATCCTGTCGTTGGCAGACGGATCATGCCGGATATCGATCAGGAGAAAAACAGCCTTCAGACGTTTGGAGGTGTGAAGATAGTTCTCGATCATTTTCCCCCACTTTGCCTTCACTTCCTCGGATGCCTTGGCGTAACCGTAACCTGGAAGATCCACCAGATACATGGCATCGTTGATATTGTAGAAATTGATGGTCTGTGTCTTGCCGGGCTGTGCGGAGGTACGCGCCAGCGCTTCCGGTTCATCAGCGCATTAATCAATGATGATTTCCCGACGTTTGACTTTCCGCAAATGCCACTTCGTTGTAGGCCGTATCCGGTATCTTGCTCGTAATTCCGCAGACAATTTCAAGATTTACATTTTTGATGACCATGTTCTACTCCTTCTTTTCGCAAAAAGCGACGCGAAGCACCTGCTCCATCGTCTCTACATAGACGATCTCCAGTCCCTTTTTGATCTCACCTGATATTTCCTCGACATCTTTCTCGTTCTTCTTCGGCACACAGACCGTACGGACGCCGGCGTTTTTGGCTGCAAGCAGCTTTTCCTTGAGTCCTCCTATCGGAAGCACCCTGCCGCGGAGCGTGATCTCTCCGTCATCGCAACATCCGCCCGCACCGGTGTCCCGGTAATTGCCGAGAGCATCGCCGTCGCCATCGTAATGCCGGCAGACGGTCCATCCTTCGGAACCGCACCTTCCGGGATGTGGATGTGAATATCATTTTTCTGGAAAAATTCCGCCGGAATGTCATACTGTCCGCCGACCGACCGGATATAGCTGATTCCCGTCTGTGCCGACTCTTTCATGACGTCGCCCAGCTGACCGGTCAGCTGGAATTCACCCTTGCCCGGCATCACGTTGACCTCAATCTCCAGCGTATCTCCGCCCACGCTCGTCCATGCAAGTCCGCGCACGATTCCGACCTCATCGGTCTCTCCGCGCATATCCTGGCTGTATTTTTCCTTGCCGAGATACTTCTCGAGATTGCGCACCGTCACATCGACCGTGCTGCTTTTTCCTTCGTAGATCTCGCGCGCCGCGCGCGCAATCTCCCCGATCCTGCGCTCTAACCCGCGGACTCCCGCCTCTCTGGTATAAGCGCTTATGATCTTCGCGATGGCTCCGTCGCTGACTTTGAACTGATCTTCCTTCAAGCCGTTGTGCTCCGTCTGCTTTGCCAGCAGATGTTCTCTCGCAATGTGAAGCTTCTCGTTCTCCGTGTAGCTTGTTACCTCAATGAGTTCCATACGGTCCAGAAGCGGTCTTGGAATCCCCTGCACGGAGTTCGCCGTCGCAATAAAAAGCACCTCCGAGAGGTCGATCGGGAGCTCCACATAGTGATCCCGGAACTTATGATTCTGTTCCGAATCCAGCACCTCAAGCAGCGCCGAGGCAGTGTCTCCCTTATAGTCACTGCTCACTTTGTCAATCTCGTCCAGAAGCATCAGCGGGTTCTTCACACCGGCGCTGCGCAGACCGTTCACAAGGCGTCCCGGCATGGCTCCGACGTAAGTCTTCCGATGCCCCCGGATCTCCGCCTCATCGCGCACACCGCCGAGGCAGATCCGCACGTATTTCTTATCCAGCGCACGCGCCACAGAACGCGCAATGCTTGTCTTGCCTGTTCCCGGAGGGCCCACCAGGCAGATGATCGGACTTTCTCCCTTGCTCGTCAGATTGCGCACCGCGAACTCAACATACGTTCTTTGACTTTTTCCAGACCGTAGTGATCTTCCTCCAGAATCCGCTCTGCGTTTGCAAGGTCTTTGTTGTCCTCGGACGCTTTATTCCACGGAAGCTCCAGCAGCGTCTCGATATAACCGCGGGTCACCGCGCTCTCCGATGAATTCGCGCTGATGCTCTTGAAGCGGTCAATCTCCTTCTTGATACGGTTTTCACTTCCTGGTCGGCATCCAGCGCATCCAGTGCTTTCTGGTACTCGTCCGCATCCGATTCCGTATTGTCCTCGCCGAGTTCCTCCCGGATGAGCTTCATCTGCTCGCGCAGTATGTATTCCTTCTGGTTCTTATCCACGCGCTCTTTGACTTTGCTCTGGAATTCATTCTGGATGGCGGTGATTTCAATCTCTTTTAAAAGGAGCGCCATCAATACCTCATAGCGCTCAGTAAGTGTCATTGCCTCCAGAATCTTCTGCTTTTCTTCGTAAGAAACCGGCAGATTGTTCGCAACCTGATCCATCAGCTTCGGCAGATCCTGTATGGTACCGATCTGGCGCAGCAATTCTTTTCCGGCACGCGGTTACCGTCTGATACCGGCTGTATGTCTCCTGTACACTACGCACCATCGCAGCTTTGGTCTCTTCCGAAAGCCCTCCTTAGGCAGCACGCACGGCGCCACCTCTGCCAGAAGATACGGATCCGTCTGTGCAAAAGCCGAAAGTTCGGCTCGCTCGATACCCTCAACCAGAATTCTTACGATATTGTTTTGTAATTTGATTACCTGCTTTACTTCCGCGATCACACCGATATGGTATACATCGTCCGCTCCCGGTTCTTCCTGTTCGACATTCTTCTGCGCCGACAGGAAAATCTTCTGGGAATCCATCATGCACTGTTCGATCGCACGGATGGACCGGTCACGGCTGATGTCAAAATGCGCGATCATTCCCGGAAGAATGACCATCCCGCGAAGCGCAACCGCAGGTATTTTTAAGATTTCTGTATCCAACATATCCTCTATTTTTCTTCTATGGTCTTTAATTTCTGCTCCTCAATGGAAAGCTTCTCCTCCACCAGATCCTTGGTGATCTCACACTCGGTGATGCTCTCATCCGACGGAATATGGTACATCAGATCCAGCGTCACAGCCTCCATAATCGCGCGCAGTCCTCTCGCTCCCGTCTTGCGCTCGAGCGCCTTGTCAGCGATCGCCTCCAGTGCGTCCGCGTCAAATGCAAGCTTTACGCCATCCAGCTCAAACAGCTTCTCGTACTGTCTGGTCAGCGCATTCTTCGGCTCTTTTAAGATGCGGATCAAGGCGTCACGGTCTAACATATCCAAAGATACCGTCACCGGCACACGGCCTATGAACTCCGGGATCAGACCGAACTTCACAAAATCCTGCGGCAGCGCATGCTTCAACACATCGCCGATATTGTACTCATTCTTTGACTTGATGTCCGCGTTGAAACCGATTGCCTTCTGATCCATACGCGTCTCAATGATCTTCTCAAGTCCGTCAAATGCTCCTCCGCAGATAAACAGAATGTTGGTTGTATCGATCTGAAGAAGTTCCTGATGCGGATGCTTTCTGCCTCCCTGCGGCGGTACCGATGCAATCGTTCCCTCAAGGATCTTAAGCAGCGCCTGCTGTACACCCTCGCCTGACACATCTCTCGTGATAGACACGTTCTCGGACTTCTTGGAGATCTTATCTATCTCATCTATATAAATGATACCATGCTCTGCACGCTCGATATCATAATCTGCCGCCTGAATAAGCTTTAATAGGATATTCTCCACATCCTCACCTACGTATCCTGCCTCTGTCAACGTAGTGGCATCTGCGATCGCAAACGGCACATTTAAGACACGCGCCAGCGTCTGCGCCAGCAGCGTCTTACCGGAACCGGTCGGGCCAAGCATCAGGATGTTGCTCTTCTGCAGTTCCACGCCCAGATCGTCCCCTGCCATAATTCTCTTGTAATGGTTATATACTGCAACGGAAAGAACCTTCTTTGCCTGGTCCTGTCCTATTACATAATCGTCCAGAAACGCTTTTAATTCTTCCGGTTTTAAAAGGTTGATCTGCTCCGTCTCTTCTGCGGTGCCGGTCTCTTCCTCGTTCTCAAACTCTTCCTCAATAATCTCTGAGCAGATTTCCACACACTCATCACAGATATATGCCCTTTCGGTCCTGCGATCAGCTTGCGCACCTGTCCCTGAGATTTTCCGCAAAAGGAGCAGCGGATCTCATCGTCACTTCTTCCTGCCATTTTTAACTATTCTCCATGTTCTATCTTACTTCCTGCCAAAATCAGGTCTTATTTGCTTTCTTCCTTCTTGGTGTCCTTGCGGATGATGACATCGTCGATCAGTCCGTACGCCTTTGCCTCCTCGGCAGACATGTAGTAATCGCGCTCGGTATCGGCAGCAACCACATCGTACGGCTTGCCGGTGTTGGCAGCGAGAATCTCATTTAACTTTTCTTGGTCTTTAAAATGTTCTCCGCTGCGATCTGGATCTCTGTCGCCTGTCCCTGGGCTCCACCGGACGGCTGATGGATCATGACCTCAGCATTCGGAAGCGCATAGCGCTTGCCCTTTGTTCCTCCCGCGAGCAGGAATGCACCCATGCTTGCTGCAAGACCGATACAGATTGTTGAAACATCACACTTGATGTACTGCATAGTATCGTAAATCGCCATACCCGCTGTCACCATACCGCCCGGGGAGTTGATGTAAAGCTGGATGTCCTTGTTCGGATCCTCGGACTCCAGGAAAACGAAGCTGTGCAACAACAAGGCTTGCCGTTGTCTCATTGACTTCCTCTCAAGGAAAATAATACGATCTTTTAACAGGCGGGAATAAATATCATAATTGCGTTCTCCGCGGCTGGTCTGCTCTACGACGTAAGGTACTAAACTCATATTCGATCCTCCATTTTATACTTTTTTAATAATTACTTATAAGCTTAAACAGACCGGCCCAATAGAGCCAGTCTGTCTGTTTTGCAATAAGAACTGACAGGGGAATTACTCCTCTGTTCCCTCTTTCTCTTCTGCTTCTTTTTCTTTCTTGAATTTTGCTTTCGCTCTCTCCTTCACGTTCTCCATGATCAGGTCTACTGCCTTGGTCACTGCAAGGTCTCTCTTCATGGATTCCTTCTCGTTGTCGCCGATGTACTCTTTGAGCTTGTCAGCTTCCATACCGTACTGTGTTGCCATCTTCTCAATCTCAGCATCAAGCTCTTCATCGGTAATCTCAATCTTCTCATCCTTTGCAATCTGCTCTAATACCAGGCTGCTCTTGATGCGTGTCTCAGCTTCCGGGCGAACCTGCTCTTTTAACTTGTCGAGTGTCAGACCGGAGAACTGCATGTACTGCTCCATGGAAAGACCGCTCTGTGCCAGTCTCTGAGCAAATTCATTGACCATGTTCTCACACTGTGTCTCGATCATTGCCTCCGGAATCTCCATGGTGGACTTGTCAATGATCTTCTGGATTGCCTCGTCCTCCTTGGTCTTCTTAGCCTCGTTCTCCTTCTCTACCTCAAGGTGCTTCTTAACGTCAGCCTTGTACTCCTCTAAGGTATCGAACTCGGATACATCCTGTGCGAACTCATCGTTCAGTTCCGGAAGTTCCTTGCACTTTACTTCGTGGATCTTAACCTTGAACATTGCAGGCTTTCCTGCAAGGTCTGCTGCCTGATACTTCTCAGGGAAAGTAACGTTTACTTCTACATCCTCGCCGGCATTCTTGCCTACGAGCTGATCCTCGAACGTATCGATGAAGGAATGGGAACCGATCTCAAGCGGATGATTCTCACCCTTTCCACCCTCGAAAGCTACTCCGTCAACAAATCCCTCAAAGTCGATAACTGCTGTATCGCCGTTTGCGATCGGTCTGTCTGTAACGGTAACAGTTCTTGCGTTGTTATTTCTCTCTTTCTCTACTGCTGCCTCTACCTCTTCGTCAGATACGGAGGTATCGATCTTGGTTACCTGAACACCAAGATACTTGCCAAGCTTTACTTCCGGTCTTACAGCAACCTCTGCTGTGTAGATGAAAGGCTTGTCGGACTCGATCTGTACCACGTCGATGGTCGGTCTGGATACGATGTCAATACCGCTCTCCTCTGCTGCAGGATAGTTCTCCTGGATCAGGGTGTTTGCTGCGTCCTCATAGAACACTGCCTCGCCGTACATCTTCTCGATCATCTTTCTCGGAACTTTACCTTTACGGAAACCAGGCATGCTGATCTTGCCTTTTTCTTTCAGGTAAGCAGCCTGGATTGCTTTCTCTACTTCTTCGGCAGCCACTTCAATGGTAAGCTTTGCCATATTCTTTTCTAAGTTTTCTACCTGTACACTCATTGTAACTATCTTCCTCCTTAATATATATGAAATATCATGTACATCTTCCGTCCATCGCATGACATTCGTCACGCCAGTCGCCTGCAGCCCTTTTTTAAGGGTTCCTGCCTGTCTTTCGGAAAAGGGCGTACTACGACTATCACAGTCATTTAAGGATTATAACATACAAGACCGGAAAATACTAGCTTTTGATTTCTTTGCGGTTTTCCGCCAAAAACACGCCCTAGAGCTCCACACCGCGGTGTTCTACAGATGTAGAGAACACAATCAGCGTCTTTGTCCGTCCAAAATACTGCAATTCCCCGATAAAACGGTCGAGTTCCATCGTATTTTCAAACAAACCTCCAGCAGCATGGAATAGTCGCCGGTCACACAGTTACACTCAATCACGTTTTTGCACTTTTTTATATAGCGAATGATGGCGGTTCTGTCAAGCCGCATCCGCTTTTCGCTGCGCGGCTTTCTTACTCTCTCACCCGGCTTCGTACTGCTTTTTCCTCACGGTTTTTTTTCACGGTACACCCTTCCGTCTCTCTCATTCAGCATCGTACTGCTTTTTCCTCACGGTTTTTTTTCACGGTACACCCTTCCGCCTCTCTCATTTCGGCTTTGTACTGCTTTTTCTCACGGGGTTCTTTTCCGCTCCACGCTCCGCAGCTGCTTCTTCCGCGCGGTCTCTTCCCGTCGCTTCGCATGCGCCGCCTCCGCCAGAAGCTTCTTATAGTTAAGTAGCCGGCGTTCCGGCAGTCTTCCGTCCGCACTGCCTCCTGCACCGCACACCCCGTCTCTTTTCATGTCTGCAGTCTCTGAATCTGCAATGCTGCGCCAATTCCTCAATATCCGAAAATGTCGTATCCATCCCGCATTTTGCATCCCCTACGCCAAGTACGCGCATTCCCGGTGTATCTATGACACGGAGCCATCCGGCAGAAGGATCATCTGCCGGTAAGTCGTCGTATGGCGTCCTTGGAATCATCCTCCCGGATCGCGCCGGTATCCATAACCGTCTCCCCACAGCGCATTCACAAACGTGGATTTGCCGACACCGGATGATCCCAGCAGCACTACCGTTTTTCCCGCACCCAGATAGCGTTGCACGTGTTCCATCCCTTCGCCCGTTACCGCACTTACCGCACACACTGCAACTCCCGGCGCCTGCCTCTCCACAAGATTTACATAATATTCCGGTTCCTCGCAGAGATCTTTTTTCGTCAGTATGACAACCGGCGTCGCCCGCTCTCCCACGCGGCTGTCAGATAACGGTCCAGCCGGTTCTGGTTAAAATCATGATTCATCGACATGACCAGAAACACATAGTCAAAGTTTGCCGCCACCGCCTGGCGTTCCATGCCGGGCGTCGGATTTTCCCGGTAAAACACGCTCGTTCTGGGAAGCGTCTCAAGGATCAGTGCATCCCCGCACCGGTTTGTCTGAATACGCACCCGGTCACCCACTGTCGGAAATGCCTCCCCGCCCTTGTCCTGATAATACACACCGGTCTTTAACCTGGCATTAAGCTTTGTATCTGACGTTTTCTGTTCCACAAGAATCTCATAACGTTCTCTGTGTACCGCTGTGATCAGTGCCGTCGCTTTCGTATTTTCTGTTTTATTTCCTGTATGTTCCATCCGTTTTCCTCTTTCCTCTCAATTTTCCATTCACTGTTTCTTTCCATTCCTACAATCTCCATTCTGTTTTTCTCCATTTTTACATTCCTCCTTTATTAAAAGAATCTCGCTTGCGAGATTCTCCGCGCGCGAGCGGTTCGCAAAGCGATATTTTCCTTACCGCAAGCTGCGCATCCTCGCGGAGCGTTTTTTATTTCATAGGAAAGTTCCACTTTCACACATGAATGTATCACGGTATTTCCTATGAAATTAAAAAGCATTCCTGCCACATTCCTGCACCGCAATGCTTCTGCCTTCATTCATTCTGTTTTTTGTGCCGGATTGCCGTTTCCAGATTGTAAAAAGCAATCGACGGCTTGCAACACCCATTTTTCAATAAGCATTGCCGGCTTGCAACATCCATTTTTCAACAAGCATTGCCGGCTTGCAGCCTCCGGGTTTTTCAGCATAATCGCAGATTTATACCAGACGCTTCACCATAAAGTGATCGTCCGCATAGCTGCCGTCCCGATACCGGACACTGTGCGGCTGCGTTCCCCAGATCTCAAACCCGAGGCTCTCGTACAGTCGGATGGCAGGTGTGTTTGTGCTCACCACTTCAAGTTCTGCCTGCTCATATCCGCACTGCTTCGCCACCGTAAGCACCGTCTTTAGCATTTCCCTGCCGATTCCGAGCCCGCAGTATTTCTGATAGAGGGCAATCGCAACACTGCAGCGATGCGCATAGCGCTCATAATTTCCCAGAGACATCAGGGAACAGTTTCCGACATGTTCTCCAGCAACGGTTCCGATCAACATCAGTTCCCGCGGTTCTTTTACGATTCCTTCTATAAAATGTTCCTCCTGCTCCGGTGTAAGACTGATCTCATCCGGCTCACGTATCAGAAATGGCGTCTCCCCGGCAGTCACTTTCAGATACCGGATCAGATCATTTGCATCCGTCACTGCTGCACTGCGCAGAATACAGCTTCGCCCGTCCCGACAGGTAATTTCTCTTGATTCATAAATCATAATTGGGTCTCCTCCCTGTGATCTGTATCACTCCGGCACTTTATTTTTTCCACATTTTCTTCCGTGATCGTCAAAAAGTCGATCTGCACGGTATCGCTGCCGCCGCAAATCCCGGCAAAAACAGGTTTCTCTGACACGATGCGTCATGATAGTCCCGGCTTTTCCGCTTTTTGTGCATCCACCGGAATCGGTTTTTCCTCTTTTATGCATCCACCGGAACCTACTTTTCCTCTTTTGTGCATCCACCGGAACATGCTTTTCCTCTTTATGCATCCACCGGAACATGCTTTTCCGGTGTCAGACCTTACCTGGCTGCGTTTGCATGTATTACGCATCCTTTAGATCGATTCCTGCTTCCCGCAGATTTCTTCGCAGTTCCGGCATATCCTGATGATAAACGCATCCCGCATTCCCAGGCGTATCCCCGCTTCAATGTTTGCCGGCGAGTCGTCCACAAAATAGCTTTCCTGCGGCTCAATCTTCATTTTCCGGAAGAAATCCACATACGCTTCGCGTTCCGGCTTCAGATATCCACACTCACACGAAATCCAGATACCGTCCATATACCCGACAGACGGAATATTTTTTGAAAATGCCCGGAAACGGTGTGATGTATTTGACATCAAAAACAAATGGTACCCCTGTTCCTTCAACTCTCCCAGAAGCGCCTCCATCGGCGGATTCGGCTCCTGCTTCATCCGAAACTCCCTCACGAAACGCTCCACAAGCTCCCACTCACTCTGCGGAATTCTCTTGCAAATGGAACGTACCGCTTCCTCATCGTTCATTGTTCCTCTGTCCATGCAAATCCACTCCACCGATGCGCAGACCTGATTTTTCAACAATGCCGCCTGCGCTTCATCCTCTGTATATGTCCCGATGTAATCGCTCAGCTTATATTTTGTCAGAACATTTCCCATATCAAATACGATATTTTTCATTTTGTCTCCATATTCCGTTGACCTGCTGCGTCACATTGTTCCAGCGCATGCGCGTACTCTTATCTTTCTATGTCGATCCGGCGCATGCGCGTACTCTTATCTTTCTATGTCGATCCGGCGCATGCGCGTACTTTTATCTTTCTATGTTGATCTGGCACATGCGCATTGCGTCGAGCGCTGTCTCGTGGCTTTTCGGCGTTACCCCTGCACAGCAGGATGCATCCACGATAATCGGTGTCTCCGGCAAAAATGCTTTCAATAACAATGCATTTGAGATCACACAAATGTCCGTGCAGAGTCCAACCAGCGTAATGTCCTCGATCTGCTCTTTTCTGTTCTCCTCCTGCAGCAACTCGCCAAGCTTCTCCGAACCGAATGTCACCTTATCAATCGCCTCCGCCTCCCGGAGCGCCTCTAGCTGCGGACAGATCTCCCAGCCTTTCGTGCCCTTGATGCAGTGCGGCACCGGAAGATGTTTTCCCTCCTGTGTCTCTAAATACCGCTCTCCATGTGTATCCCGCGTGAAAATCACTTTTCCCGGAAACTCGCGGATTTTCTGCTCCACCTTTGGAACAATGGCGACCGCCTCCGGTGTTCCAAGCGCTCCATCGATAAAATCATTCTGCATGTCCACCACAATCAATATTTTCTGCATCTTTTCTCCTCCTTCTGAAACTTCGCGGGTCTCACGAGCTCTTTTTCCTCTCTCAGACCCGCAGGGCACCTCTTTTTCACGAATTTCTTCTGTTTTTCGCTCTCCGCGGGTCTCACGAGCTCTTTTTTCTTTCCTAGACCCGTTTTTTCTCTTTTTTCGGGTCTCACGGTCTTTTTTTCCCCTCTCAGACCCGCAGGGCACCTCTTTTCACGAATTTCTTCTGTTTTTCGCTCTTCGCGGGTCTCACGGTCTCTTTTTCTCTTCTAGACCCGCAGGGTGAACCTTTCTAACTCGGCTGCAGACCAGGTCTACTCGTCCAACTCAGTTGCAGACCAAGTCTACCTTTCCAGCCCAACCGCACCCGCAGCCGGCCTCATCTTCCAATTTTTTATTCCAGCCCCGCGAACTGTGCCATGTAAAGATCGTAATAAGCACCTTTTTTCTTCATCAGCTCTGCCGGACTTCCCTGCTCTAAGATGCCGCCCTGGTCGATGACAAAAATACGGTCTGCATTCTGGATGGTCGAAAGGCGGTGTGCAATCACGAAACTGGTTCTGCCGGACAGCAGTGCCTCAATTCCCTTTGCACAAGAATCTCGGTGTGTATCAATACTGGACGTTGCCTCATCCAGAATCAGAATCTTCGGCATCGAGATCATCGTCCGCGCAAATGCAATCAGCTGGCGCTGTCCGATCGAAAGTCGCTCCGTGCTCCTTTAACTCCGTGTCATACCCTTTTTCCATCTTCATAATGAACTCGTGCGCATTGACGGCCTTCGCCGCAGCGATCATCTCCTCATCCGTAGCGTCAAGCTTTCCATATAAAATATTTTCACGCACAGTGCCGTGGAAGATAAAATTGTCCTGTGTCATGACACCCATCTGCCGCCGCAGGCTTTCGATGGAAATCTTCGTGAGATCGTAGCCATCCACCGAAATAACACCGTCCTCAATATCATAGAATCGGCTGATCAGATTCACGATCGTCGTCTTGCCTGCGCCTGTCGGTCCGACAAGCGCAATCGTCTCTCCCGGCTCCACTACAAAACTCACGTCGGAAAGCACCTTTGTCTCCGCCGGCGTTCCCTTATCGTATGTAAAGCTGACATGGGAAAATTCCACTCTTCCCTGTACTTCTGGCAATTCCGTAACGTCTGCCGCATCCACGATATCTGCCTTTGTATCCAGAATATCAAAAATTCGCTCCGCCGCCGTCAAGTTTGTCACCAGATTATTGTAAAATTACTCCAGATTCATAATCGGGTTCCAGAACATATTGATGTACGTGCCGAATGCAACCAGAAGTCCGACTGAAACCTTTTCAAAACCGAGAAAGCGGACGCCGACCAGATAGAGCATCATCGCGCCGATTCCCCAACAGAAATCAATCACCGGTCCGAACATATCCGCATAGCGCACCGCGTCCACGAACGACTGCTGATGCTCATCTGTCAGATTTCCGAAAATCTCTCTTGTCTCCTCCTCGGCGCCAAAACTCTGCACCACATTCATTCCCGCAATGTCCTCATGCACATAGGCATTGAGGTTGGATGATTTTTTGCGGAAAATCTGCCAGCGCTTATGCGAGGAAGTCTGCACAAACCAAATGCCGCCGATCATCAGCGGAATCGTGCTGAGTGATGCAAGTGCCAGACGCCAGTCCTTTATGAGCATGATCACCACGACGCCGATGACCGTGATCAGTTCCGGAATCAATGTTGTCACCACATTTACCAGCACATCACGCAGCGAATTCACATCGCCGATGATTCTCGCCAGAATCTTTCCGGTCGGTCTGCTGTCAAAAAAAGAAAACGACAGCGTCTGAATGTGTTCGTACAGATCCTGACGGATGCGCAGCAGAATCTTGTTCGATACCACCGCCATCACGTACATACGGATCTTCACCATAATGATAAAATAATATTCAGTCCCAGCGCAAACAGACCGAGTCCCATCAGCCCCCTCATATCTTTATTTGCAATATAATGGTCGATCGCCTCCTCAATCAGAAGCGGATTGACCAGTGAAATGGCAACCGTCACAGCCATGCAGAGCAGCACGCCGATCAAGATTGCTTTATAATCCAGTAAGTAGGAGAACAACCTTCGGAAAATCTTCTTTTTGTCAGTGTTCTCCATAAATTCATCTTCACGATAGGAATTAACTGCCATGAACTCTCATCCCCTTTTCCTCTATATAAACCTTTCCATCCCTGCCGTTCCGCCTGCCTCAGCAGCACGCTGCTGGTGCCGGCTCTCCTGCAGAGGCGCTTACAGAAGTTCTCATTCGCTGCGCCCGCTCGGGCGGCTTCGCCTCCCTCGCTGTGCGGCATTCGCCGCATCCCTGCAGTCCGCCCTCTCTCAGCAGCACGCTGCTGGTGCCGGCTCTCCTGCAGAGGCGCTGCTCATTGCTAACGCACCATACTGTGCCATGTAGGTGTCATAGTACAAACCTTTCTTTGCGAGAAGCTCCTCGTGTGTCCCGCGCTCCGCAATCTTTCCGTCTGCAAGATAAATAATCTCATCCGCATGACGCACCGCCGAGATGCGGTGTGCAATGATAATCTTTGTCGTATCGCGCAGAGCGTTTAACGTCTGCTGGATCTCATGCTCCGTCTCCATATCAAGCGCCGAGGTCGAGTCGTCAAGCACCAGAATCGGGCTGTGCTTTGCCAGCGCGCGCAATGCTGATCCGCTGCTTCTGTCCGCCCGAAAGTCCGACACCGCGCTCCCCGATGACAGTCTCGTACTGTTCATCCATCTTCTCAATGAACCCGCGCGCTTTGGCATCCTCTGCCGCGGGCGCACCGCCTCCATCTGAAGTTCCTTGCGCTGTCCCATCTTGATGTTCTCCTCGATCGTATCCGAGAAAAGGAACACATCCTGCAAAACAACCGCGATGTTGCTGCGGAGCTGATGCACATCCATCTTTCGCACATCCACACCGTCAATCTTCACCGCGCCGTCCGTCACATCGTAAAACCGCTGGAGCAGATTGACGATGGAGGATTTGCCGGAACCGGTCGCCCCCATGATACCGAGCGTCTTTCCTGCCGGAACGGTAACATTGATGTCCTGCAGAATCTTCTGCCCGTCCATGACAAAGCCCGCGTGGTCAAACAGATCTCTCCCGGATTTCGTCAAGCACCTTTGGATGCTCATCGTTTTTGATCTTCGGCTGCTCCGCATAAATCTTGCGGATCTTCTTATAAGATGCCACCGCGGACGACACATCGTTCGTCAGCCAGCCCAGCATCTCCATCGGCCAGGTACAGTTCCTGCTGTACTCCACAAACGCCACCAGCGCACCCAGTGTCATCTCACCGTTCATGACAAAAATACCGCCCAGGATTGTGGAACAAACCGGAAGCACCTTTCCCACAAACGAAAACAGCGGGTAATACTTTGTCAGTACCTTTGCCTGTGAAACATTCAGTTCGTAATACCGGTTGTTGTGGGATAAAAATTTTTCAATCTCATGCTTTTCCCTTGCAAACGCCTTGACTGTGCGCACACCTGCAAGATTCTCCTCCGCCACGGTTGTCAGCACGGCATTTTCCTCACTGATGTCCTCGTAAATCTTGTCGAGCTTGCGCTCCATGATGATCGCGACCGTACCGCACAGGATCATTGTGGCAAGCGGCACGAACGCCAGCTTCCAGTTGAGCGAAAACATGCAGTACAGTACCATGGACACATGAATGATAACCTCGATGACAAGCATGCCCACATAGCCCATCGCATTCCAGATTTTATCCACGTCATCCTTGACACGCGCCATCAGTTCTCCCGTGTTCGTGTCCTCAAAATATCCCATGGACAGCGACTGGATATGGTCGAACAGATCCTTGCGCATTGCCGATCCGATCTTGGATGCCAGCACGTCGAACGTGAACTCCTTGCAGTAGCCGAAAATGCTCCTGCCGATTCCCACGATCACGATTCCAACCAGAAGTTTCGTCAAAAGCTCCAGTTTTCCGCCTATGATGACATCATCCACAATCTGCTGTGTGATCTTCGGATACAGCATATCCAGAACGATCGCCGTCACCATCGAAAATACCGCAAACAGATACCCATACCAATAGCGTCCGATATAGGTGTATAACTTTTCATTCCCTAATCTCCTCCTTCTTGTCAGTTCCCCGGTGTCACCTTCCTGTAAAACAAAAGCGAGGGGACATCCTGTTACGGATTCTCCTCGCTTTTGCGTAAAAAAATCCGTGGCATCTTTCGATCACCACGGTCTATCATCAGGAATGGTATTGTCACATTTTCACGCCATCCGCATCTTCTCATACGGCATGTGCATTACTTCTGACCGTTACTCCCCACCGAGGCAATCATATGATTCTGCTTTTTCACTTCCACGACGTTACTTGTAATTCTGCTCATAATGCTTACCTCTCTTTCCTTAAAATTTAGATTACATGTTGTCTTACAAAAACCAGTATACGCATACCTCTTTTTAAATGTCAAGAAAATTCTCATAATTTACCATTATAATATTTGATTTTGCAAATAATAGGATTAGGAATTACAGTAATTCATTATTGTACTCCTAAATCACACCGGAAGATGTTCCGGGAAAACAGACGACAATATGGAGGGAAAAACCATGAGTGGATCTAGCAATTCTAATTCCGGCACAAACCAGATGGCAGTGCCGCAGGCAAAAGAGGCAATGAACCGTTTTAAGCAGGAAGTTGCAAGTGAGATCGGTGTACCGTTAAAGGACGGCTACAACGGCGACTTGACTTCCGCACAGGCCGGAAGCATCGGCGGCGAGATGGTCAAGAAAATGATCATGAAGCAGGAAGAGCAGATGTCCGGCAAATAAACCGGCTTCTTCTGCCCATTGCACCAAAAAACGGGGCTGTCGCTTTCAGCAGGCAGCCCCGTTTGGCGTGAGAAGAAATAGGACGAGGGAATCATGCCCTTCGATTTCAGATGGAAATGCGGATGGAATATTCTTTGTGAAAAATTGAGAGCATTTCTTTCTGCCGGATATTTGCATCGGATTCCGTGTCTCTTCCACGTTTGGACAATCCGACGGGGACATGTCCGGCACACCAAAGACAATGGGCGGACTTTCTATCCGCCCTAACTGTACTCCCTCATAGACAATATAAAACCGCGCGAACCGAAACTCGTTGCCATCTGCTATTAAAAACAAGGCAGATGACAATTCAGACATCGGCTTCGCGCGGTTATGTTTTATTGCGACATAAGGATGGCTGATTTATGCCATCCGTTGTTTGGTACTGGTAAGGGCGGCACAAAAGTCCTACAAATTGTCTTCGGGGTGCGGACATGACCCGTGAATGTTCAAACGGAAAGACACGGATCATCGCTGGATACAAATATCCGGCTGGTTAAAATGCCGCATTTTTGAACAGAATTTCCATCTGCATTTCCATCTGAAATCGCGAGGCATGATCCTCTTGTCCTATTACTTATCATTCCATTACGCATCACGCCAAATGGGACTGCCCGTTTCATGCGGCAGTCCCCATTTTTTTTTTATTTTCGTGCATCCAGACGCGCATCTGGTTTTAAACCGCGGTTTGCCCCATGCAAAATAAAGGGATCGCACGAAGCATAACCGCTTCTTCCTTCGGCGGTTCCTCGGTATAGAGTTCCTCCGACGGCACAAGCCGGATCCCCGCCACATCGAGCAGTGTGAGACCGGAAAGCTTGCCTTCCGTGCATACGAGAGCCTTTGCATCCAGTTCTTTTTTTACCGCAAGCGCCTGCAGATTGGCTCCGTTGTCAGCGCCCTCAAAGCAGTAGACCACAGGTCCGCGCATCAGCGCCACGCATCCGACGTCCTCGCGCACATGCGTACTCGCATAAATTTTGCGCACCGGCAGTGGAAAATGAAGTTCCACCTGATCGTCGCTTCCCCATTTTCTGCTGATGTACAAATAGCCATCACGGATTTCTCCGGCAGTATCAAACGCCTCCCCGTTGACCGTCACGCGCAGGTCTTTCACATAAGCCGGGATATGAATGGCAAGTGTAAAGAGTTCGTCGATCTTCGCGGACACATGGTAGGTCACGCTTCCCTCCCGGTATGCGCTCTCACGCGGATGTCCGCCTTGCCGAGCGCCGCCTCCTGTCCCAGAAACAGATGGGAGTACACCGCCGTCTCGTCCTCATCCCACGCATATTTTCCAAGGGAGGTTACCATGCGGACCAGGTTCGGCGGGCAGCATGCGCACGCATACCAGCCGGACGCTCCGGAATCACATGTTTGTAACCGAAAATCTCGCCGACACCCGGATTGACCTCCAGAGGATTGACGTAGAAAAACCGCTTTCCGTCGAGCTGCATACCGCTGATGATGCCATTGTAGAGCGCCCGCTCCATCACATCGGCATATCTTCCGTTCTTCTCCGTCTTTAACATATTTCTCGCAAAAAAGACCAGACCGATCGACGCACAGGTCTCCGCATAGTTCATATCGTTCGGCAGTTCATACTCTTTTGTGAATGCCTCGCCCTCCACGGTCGAGCCGATGCCTCCGGTGATGAACATCTTTTTCTGCGTCATATTCTCCCAGAGCCGTCTGCACGCTGCAAACAACTTCTCATCGTGATCCTCCGCCGCAAGATCTGCCATCGCCGTGTACATATATACGGCGCGCACACTGTGTCCCACAGCCTCATCCTGCTCGTAGATTGTCGCATGGCTCTGGTTGTACTTTGTGTCGTCCGGGATCATATTGCCAAAATGCGTCCAGCCCCTGCGCTCGGTCTCGTCCTTAAAGAAGTTCGGATTCTTTCCACGCTCCTCGAGGAAATAGCGCGCCATGTCCTTGTAGGCTTCCTTTCCGGTCGCATGGTACATGCGATCAGACCGATCTCCACCTCCTGGTGTCCCGGAATGCCGGAATCTTATCCTCTCGAACCGGTTCATGATATGCTGCGCCATCCGCTCCATCACGCCGAGCAGCTTGTCTTTTCCGGTCGCCTCGTAATACGCCACTGCCGCCTCCATCATATGGCTGCGCAGTAGAGTTCATGGCACTCTAACAGATTCTGCCAGCGGTGCTCCGGCTCCTTGATCGTGAAAATGTATTCAGATAACCGTCCGGCTGCTGTGCCTTTGCGATAATGTCAATGATGTCGTCCGCGCGCTGTTCCAACGCCGCATCCGGCTTGATCACGAGCGAGTACGCCACACCTTCCAGCCATTTTGCCACATCGCTGTCCTGGAATACCATCCCGTAGAACTCACCTTCCATCAGTCCTGCCGCAATGCGGAAATTATCCAGCGCATGGCTCTCCACGCCTTCTTCTTTATCGTTTAATACCCTCCTGAAACGGTATCACAGTATCTGTGATCTTTTCCTGCATACCGCTCCAGAACGGGTCTTTGATCCGAATTTGCTGTAATGCAATCTCTTTGCTCATCTCTTTTCCCCCATCAGTTCCGATATTCACGGGTCATTTCCAATTCTCTGGCGAGATCCTCCGGCGTCCTGTACTTGCGGAATACCTTCTCGAGCACATAGTTTTTCACCAGTGCAAACACTCCCGGAAACAGTACAATCAGTCACTGTGTATCGTTGCACATCAGAACAAACAGCACAAACACAGCTACTAAAAGCGCCGACCATCCCAGATTTGCCACCACCATCACAAGCGTCTTCTTCATGGACTCCCGTATGGTTCCCTCAAACCTCGCCATATACGCCGTCAGGTAAAACTCCCACGCCAGCGCCATGGCAGAAAGTACAATAAAAATAATACAGCGCACCCGCCGAGCCCTGTGCCAGAAAATGTCTGGTCACCACAAGGTCCGCCGCAAGAAACGCTGCCAGTATTCCCCACAGCAGCCATGCTCCTGTGGTCTGTTTCAAATCCGTTTTCAGAGCCGTGCAATATTCCCGGAATGCATAGCCCTGTCCATGTACAATGCTTTTATTGACCGCATGGTACACCGCCGCTGTGGCGGCTCCCATGGTAACGACCGGAATGCTGCATACAATCCACAGCGCGCCGAGAATCAGGCAGTCCGCCAGTCCTCCCAGTATGCGGAAAACGTTGTTGTTGTAATAAAAACTGATTCATATGCCCTCCATTCCGGTCTAAGCCATTCGGTTATTTTTTCAGACGGATGCTTACCACGCTGCATGCCGGAATCTGTACCCGTATGCCGTCCGCCGTCTTCTCGTAATCTGCAAATGCCTGCTCCGTCACCACTTCCGGTGCCTCAAACGTGTTGTGTGCATTCATCGTTCCTGCCACAACACTCGCCTCGCATACGCCGTATGCAGCGCCGTCGTCCGTCAGCTGGATGGTCACATTCTCCGCAGCTTCCAGTGAATTGTTGGTCAGTGTCACCGTGATCACGCCGTCCGCGTTCTCCGATACAGACTCAATCACCTTCGGCAGTTCGTTCTTGCCTGCTCCTACGGTTCCAGCACCGATCAGATCGCTTCTGAGAAGAGTTGCTCCCTGATGATGACGATACATATGGAATACATGATAGGTCGGTGTCTTGATCATCTTCTCGCCGTCGGTCAGCATGACAGACTGGAGTACATTGATGAGCTGTGCGATGCATGCCATCTTCACACGGTCGGAATGTTTGTTGAAGATGTTGAGTGTCATACCTGCCACAAGTGCATCACGCATGGTGTTCTGCTGATACAAAATCCCGGGTTGGTTCCCGGCTCTACGTCCGTCCAGATTCCCACTCGTCAACGATCAGACCGATCTTCTTGTCCGGATCGTACTCATCCATAATCGCACCGTGGCGGTTGATGAGTTCGTCCATGAAATAACCTCTTTAAGGTCTGGTAGAAAATCTCCTCCGTGAAGTCTGTTGCGCTTCCCTTCTTATTCCAGTCATCCTCCACCTCAGGAAGTGTATAATAATGAAGGGAAAGACCATCCATCATTCCATGGAAACGCGGCTCGCAGTGATCAAAGCAGGTCTCCATCACCTTTTTCGTCCACTCGTAATCATCCACGTTCGGTCCGCAGCAGATCTTTGCGATCGGGTCATTTCCAGCATAGTTTCTCACATATGTCTGGTATCTGCGGTACTCATCTGCATAATGCTGCGGGCGCATATTTCCGCCGCATCCCCAGTTCTCATTGCCGACACCGAAGTAATCGATCTTCCACGGCTCCTCATGACCGTTCTGCTTGCGCAGGTCTGCCATCGGGGATACGCCGTTGAACGTAATGTACTCTACCCACTCGCTCATCTCACGAACCGTACCGCTTCCGAGGTTGCCGTTGACATAGGTCTTGCAACCAAGCTGACGGCACAGTTCAAAGAACTCGTGTGTTCCGAAGCTGTTGTCCTCGACAACGCCGCCCCAATGTGTATTGATCATTTTCTTTCTGGATGCTTTCGGTCCGATACCGTCCTTCCAGTGATATTCGTCTGCAAAGCATCCACCCGGCCAGCGCAGCACCGGAATCTTCATTTCTTTTAATGCTTCCACCACATCGGTACGCATCCCGTTGACGTTCGGGATTTCAGAATTTTCTCCCACATACAGTCCCTCATAGATACACCTTCCCAGATGTTCTGAGAAATGTCCATAGATTTCCGGAGCAATCGTGCTCATTTTCTTGTCGTTATTGATGACTAATTTTGCCATAGTAACCTCCCGTTATGTATCAGTCCCTTTCGAGTTTTTGCTGTCATTGATTCACATCAGCCCTTTACAGCTCCGGCTGTCATTCCTTCGATGATGTACTTCTGGAAGATCAGGAAAATCACCAGGATCGGCAGGATTCCGAACATGGAACCGGCGATCAGCACATCATAGTTGTTTCCGTACGGCGTCAGCAATGTATTTAATCCGATCGGAAGGGTGAACTTTTCTGCTCCCTTCAGTACCAGAAGCGGCCACAGGATCGCATTCCAGCTTCCCATTGCCTGCAGAATTCCCATGGAGGCGAATGCCGGCTTCGTCAGCGGAAGAATGATTTTTGTCGCAATACCGTACTCTGTCGCACCGTCAATACGCGCCGCATCCAGAAGTTCTCTCGGAAGTCCCGACAGATACTGCCGGAAGAAGAAAATCGTCGATGCGTTACATAGTCCGATGATAATTACTCCGGTGTAGGTATCGATCAGATGCAGTGCAATAATTTCCTTATATAAAGGAAGCATCAGAATCTCAAACGGTACCATCATTGTCGCAATTACAAGGAAGAAGAGGAAATTCTTCAGCTTGAAATTGTACATTGTCAGTCCATATGCCACAAAGTAGCAGATGAACAATGTCAGAACGACCGACACGATCGTAATAACCAGAGAGTTCTTATACCACATAAAATATTTCTGACTGTCCGCATTTCCGGAAAACAGGTACTTATAGTTATCCAGATTCATCGTACGGATATCGAGATCGATCGACAATCCACGGCGGATCAGCTCTGTTCCTGGTCTGAAAGAGGCAAGCAGACCTGCGAATACCGGGAAGATAATAATCAGGCTTAAGACTGCGAAAAATCCTGTGCCGAGAACTGTTCCCACTGTCCGTTTTGTCTTGCCGCTCTTCGGGCCCTTATCGCCCTTTCTGTTCTTCTCATCTGCCATGTTATTTCTCCTCATTCTTAAATGTTCCATTTGCAATCAACTGAACGATATTGATAGCAAGTGCGATCACTAACAGCACCACGCCGACCGCGCATGCATAACCCATATCATTTTTCTCGATTCCACGCTTATACAGGTATCCAACGATGGTGAGTCCGATGTTGTTCGGTGAGTTGTTGCCCGCCCATAACATGTATGGATTCCAGGAACATTGCCAGTCCGGCATAGATGGAAATCGTGAGCACGTAGACCGTCGTCGGCTTCAAAAGAGGAAGCGTCACATAGCGGAACTTCTGCCATGCAGATGCACCGTCAATCTCAGATGCCTCATAGAGGGAGGAGTCGATCGCCTTCAGTCCTGAAAGGAAGTAGAGCATATTAACACCCGTCCATCTCCAACATGCGACTACCAGAAGAGCCGTCATACCTGACCATCCCATTTTCAGCCATTTATAGGTGCCAAGACCCAGTGCTGCGGTAATAATATTCATCTGTCCTGTCGAATATTCCGTGAACATCAGTCGAAATAATGTACCGGAAATAACCACGGAGGTCAATGCCGGCATATAGAGAATTGCCTTCCACACCTTTTGCTTTTACCAGACGGCTGTCCATCAGCACTGCAAAAAGCATCGGGAAAGGAATCAAAAGCACCAACGTAAACAGCATGTATTTTGTACTGTTCCAGATTGCCGTGTGGAATACATTATCCTTCAACAACTTCTGGTAATTGGCAAGACCCACCCACTCTGATTTGATTGCTCCGATGTCCTGAAAACTCATTGTCACGGATGTGATCAACGGATAGATCCAGAAAAACGCAAAGCTTAAAATAAAGGTATGACAAAAATATATGGCGCTACTTTTTCCGAATACAAGAACTTTTTTAACTTCAACTCAACACCCTCTCCTTCTTATGAAAACAGGGATGCCAGAGGAGAACCCTCCAGACATCCCCATTCCCAAAACTTATGTCCTACTGCTCAAGATCGACTGCATCCTGTAACTCCTGGAGAGCATCAGATACATCCATGCCGTCCTCAAGTACCTAATTTAATGTTGTGTTGCATACATACTCGTTGATTGTCGGGCTGATCGCTACAACAGAGATCTTACCGATGTTGTCCATACCGATGGAATTCAATACATCGTACGGATAGTTTCTGAAGTATGCGTTGTACTGGTTGCTGTCGTCATGTGCGAGCATCATCTGTCCAGCATGCGGTGTTGCATACGTCGAATCCTAATGTATCCCAGATATTCTTCTCACCTTCGTCAGACATCTTTGCCCAGCAAAGGAACTCAGCTGCAAGATCTGTGTTCGCAGACTGCTGTGTTACAACGGTACCTGTACCACCGATACCAACGGAGCACTTCTGACCTGCCTCAAATACCGGGCACTTAGCAATGTACCAGTTGCCGCTCTCCTCAGGCATATAGTTTGTAAAACGGCTCATGTACCATAATGCCTTCGGGAAAGATACGATGTTGTGATCCAGAATGTTCTGGAAACCAGCCTCAAGGTCTACATGTCCATCCGGAGAAACCTCTGCGAAGCCGCTGTCTAACCAGGACTGCTGCATCTCTAACATTTTCTGAACGGAGTCAAGCTGAACGTTTGCCGGATCATCGAATCCACCGGTCCAGTCATCACCGTATACTCAGCCATTGCCAGCCATAACCAGTCTGTACCGCCTGTATCTACGGATGTGAAGTATTTGCCTTCCTCACCGATTGCTGCCACATACTCATCACCGAGTGCCTGATAGTCATCCCATGTAACAACGGAATCAATCTTAGCGGTTACCTCATCCTCGGAAATTCCCATAGCCTCAGCCATAGCTGCCACGTTGTAGTACATTACGGTTGCACCTACATGGTACGGAGCGCCATAATAATGTCCGTCCTCTCCTGCGTAGGTATCCATACGTGCTTTAACCATGGTCTCCATGTACGGAGCTGCGTAGTCATCCAACGGAACCAGCCACTGGTCAAGACCTGCAACCACGTTCGGGAACTGTCCAACCTCTACATCACAGATGTCCGGTGCACCGGTTCCTGCCTGAAGTGCGGTAAGAAGCTTTGTGTGCATATCGCTGTACGGATATGTCGTACATGTGATCTCGATCGTCTGATCCGGATGCTCCTCGTTCCAAACCTCAGCCATCTTGCCGTAATGCTGTCCGTGAAGCTCTACGAATGTCCACATCTCAAGATGTGTTCCGTTCGGATCACCGAATGTGTTGGTAACAACATCTGACTCTGCGGATTCTGTTGCATCCTCTACAGCGTCCTCGGCTGCTGCCTCTGTGCCATCCCCTGTTGTGCTTCCTGAATTTGAAGCAGTGGTTCCTGAATCAGAACTTCCACATCCTGCAAACAGGGATGTGACCATTGCTGCGCACATCAGTGCACTGAATACTTTCCTTCTCATATAATTCTTGCCCTCCTCCTTGAATTATAGGATAATAAAATAAGTTGCTAAGATGATCTGAAATTCACATAAGATCTCGTCATAAGCTGGGCTCATTAGCTATTTCGACAATTTCTTTGTTTGATTTCATTTATCTTATGTAGATAATATACAATGCATTGTCTGTGGTGTCAATATTTATTTTATGTTTTTCCAAAGTATTTTTGCTTTTCGCTAAATTATACAAAATTATGACCGATCAGTCGCATGATACCGTTCTCATTTTATGCAATATGACACATTGTTTTGTTTTTATTTAAATATTTTTAATTTCATCCTTAATAGTTGACACTTTTCTATAACAATTCTATAATAGAAAACTAATAAAGAACACCTTAACTATTTGAGTTTTTACAGGAGGATACTCAGGAAATGATTCATATTACTTCCTTAGACGATGGTCTGGAGACATTTAAGGCTCTCGGGTCTGACACACGTATCCAGATTCTTAACATTTTACTTGAAAACGAGCAGATGAGCATGAACCAGCTTGCGACAGAGTTGAATATCAGCAACGGTGCTCTCACCGGTCACATCAAGAAGCTGGAAGAGTGCGGTCTGATCAACATCTCCAACGAATCTGCCGGACACGGCAATCAGAAAATGTGTTCCGTGACGCAGGACCGCATCATTGTGGACATCAAGAAACCGATTGATTATAAGAATGTATTTGAGACTGAAATCAAGGTCGGACAGTTTTCCAGACATCAGGTATGGCCGACCTGCGGCATCGCCACCAGTGAATCCGTGATCGGCGAGTTCGACGATATCCGGTACTTTAATCATCCGGATCGTTTTACCGCCAACATTCTCTGGTTCACCAAAGGCTATGTCGAGTATACCATACCGAACCTGATCCCGTCCAACCAGCGGATCACGCAGCTTTCCATCTCGGCAGAGCTGAGTTCGGAGGCTCCCGGCATCGACAACAACTGGCCGTCGGATATCAGTTTTACATCAATGACAAAAATCGGCATGTGGACGTCCCCTGGCGACTTCGGCGATGTGCACGGTATGTTCACCCCGCAGTGGTGGCCGCAGAACTGGAATCAGTACGGTCTGTTAAAGCTGTTAGTCATCAATGATTACGGCACTTACATCGACGGTCTTAAGATCTCCGATGTAAGCACACTCTCGCTTCACCTGGACTACAGCAGCGACATCCATCTGCGCCTCGCGGTCGAAAATGACTCCGAGCATGTCGGCGGCATCACGCTCTACGGAAAATCTTTCGGAAACTACGATCAGGACATCCGCGTCGCCATCAATTATGCGCCGCTGCCGCGCAGCCGTAGCGGAGGATTTCTTCCGGGCAGTTGTATAGATAGACATTAGCTCTGAAACGGTTGTGGATACAGCTGCGGGAGGTATTCTTTAAAGTAAAATGCGAGTATTTCTTCCGTGCCGCGTCCGGCATCAAATTCCGTGTCTTTGCCACGCTTTGACAATCCACAGGTGTGTCCGACAACCCGCAGACAATGAACGGACTTTTTAGTGGCGCTAATACCACTTCTTCACAGACAATATAAAACCGCGCGAACCGAAACTCGTTGGCATCTGCTATTGAAAATAAGGCAGATGCCAATTCAAACATCGGCTTCGCGCGGTTATGTTTTGTTCATCAGTGGTAATAAGCGCCACACAAAAGTCCTAAAATTGTCTGCTGGCTTGCGGACACATCCTGCGGAGTGTTCAAAGCTTGGAAAGACACAGATCATCAAGGATGCCGGACGCGGTATGGTTAGAAATACCGGATTTTGTGATCAGAATACCTCACGCAGCTGCATCCGCAGCCTCTTTCGTTCTTTTGTTCTCCATACAACTGTCCGGGATCATGTCTCTCCCACTACGGCTGTGCGTCGACTACCGCTTCTTCGGGCTGCGGATACAGCTGCGGCACTACCACTTCTTCTTCGGGCACCGTGACACGGCTGCGGCTGCGCGCAGTTCCACGTAGCAGCCGCACGCCATGCAGGTTCCGGCATTCAGCTTCCCGCATTCCCGGCAGACCGAGAGTCTGCTCTCATAGACTTCCTCTGTGACCCGGTCCGCCTCTTTGATCGCAGCGCGGTATTTTTCAATCATTTCCATACTGTCCCCCGCCTCGATCATATCCCGAAGCAGACAGCGCGTACACACTCTCGTCTCCATATCTCACGCCCACATTTCTGAATTTTTACCGGCAATCCTACTCGTCGAACCCGAACACCGGTCGTCCGTCCTGCCATCTGATCTTCATAAGCATTGCATGACGGTTCGGATTGTACAGCGGGTTGCCCACAATCTCCGTCTCCGTTCTCGCATGGTAGACCATAATGTCATCTCCTGCCTCATCCTTCGTGAAGGAATTATGTCCCGGACCGTAGATTCCCGCTTTTTCACTGGATGTAAGTACCGGATAGCGCTCTTTTTTCCAGGAGAGCGGATCTAACAGATCTGCGTCTGCATCCGCCGTCATCATACCCATGCAGTAATGCACGCCGGTATCGCTGGCGGAATACGTCATAAATACTTTGCCGTCCTTCTGAATGACCGCCGGTCCCTCATTTACCCAGAAGCCGTGGCGCTCCCAGTCGTAATCCGGCGTTGTCAGAAGAACCTGCACGGAATCCAGCGTGTAGCCGTTCTTCATTCTGGCGATGTAAAGATTGGAAATCTGCCTGCCGACTCCCACTTTTTCCGCCCAGATGTAATACCAGCTTCCGTTTACCTCGAAGACGGTCGCATCCAGGGAAAATGCCTCAAACGAGAATTCATCTCCATCTGCACGGGTCATCTTGCCTTTTTCCACCCACGGATCATGTACCGGGTCATCACCCTGGCATTCCAGCACATACGGGCGGATCGCCCAGATGTCGTCCTTATCGCCGCCGGCATAGTAGAGATACCATTTTCCAAAGAGATAATGCAGTTCCGGTGCCCAGATATGGATGCTCTGCGGTGCGCTCCGTGCTTTGTGCCACACTCATGCTCTTCGGCATCCGCCAGATCCGCAGATGTGCGGCACGGCGCAGCACAATCCTGTCGTATTCCGGCACCGATGCGGTAAAATAGTAGGTTCCGTCCGTGTGACAGTACACATAAGGATCTGCCCTCTGCAGAATCCACGGCTCATTATATTTCAACTGTTTCTCCATCTTTTTCTCCTTATAAAGATCCGGCTGAGCCCTTGCCGGACGCTTTGCTTTTTTATTCTGTTTTATTCTGGTTTATTCCGCGATATATTTCACACCCCAGACACTCTGGTTTCCGCCCACGGCAGAAAATGTCATCACATCGGTGCCTGCCTCGTCTTTCATCTGGCAGAACACGCCACTGTAGTCCTCCCCGTCAATCGTAATGTGCATATAGTACGTTCCGTCAACAGCTTCCCAGGTTCCCGCTGCCTCTCTTCCGACGACTGTACCGTCAGCATTCAAGTACAGGATCACCGGGTTGGCAATGTCATTGCTGATATTGGTTCCCTGATTGATCACAAAATATCTTCCGACCACGGCATCCGTCTCATAACCGGTACCGCTCACCGTCTCTCCTGTGTCTGATACGGCAGTTCGCACGGCCATCCGTCCTCGTTCATCAGCATCTGATGTACGCGCGGCGAATGATTTTCCGTGCCGTTGTTAAAACGGGTATGGTAGACCAGATACTGTCTGCCGTCCTCATCGATGAATGCAGAGTTATGTCCGGTCGCCATGTACGCGCGCTCTAAAGACGGAAGCTTATAATTGCCGGTCAGCTTCAGACCGTAAAGCTGATGATCCACATCCGCGGTCGGGTATTCCCCGTTCATGTCCACATAATCACCGTCCACGGTCTTGGAACGGAACACGCGCACCTGATAACCGCCGCTACTCGTGAGCGTACCATAGGAAACATACAGATAATAGTATCCGGTCGTCTCGTCATAGAGAATGTACGGCGCTTCGATGGATTTATGTCCACCGCCGAGCAGCTTTTTCCCGTAATACGCATCCACATTATGTTCTTCATCTACCTCCGGGTGGATCACCTGACCGGTCGCGGTATCAATTTCCAGCAGATAGATGCCACCGCTCCAGGAACCATACACCATCCACATACGGTCATCCGTATCATAAAATACCGACGGATCGATCGCATTTGGATATTCCTCAAAGTTATAACTGTTGTTTCTCACATAATTCTTTAACGCATATTCCTCATCCACATAATCAAGCACATCCGTTCCTGTAATTGTATCCTTGTCAAAACCGGAATAGATGAGCGCTCCCTGCCACTCGTAAGGTCCCTCGATCGTCTCGGATGTTCCGAAGCACAGATTCGATGCATTCCAGGTGGATGTCGTGCAATAGTACATGTAATACAGTCCGGTCGTCTTGTTATAGATTACATCCGGTGCCCAGACATGTGTTTTCTTATCATCTGTCTGAATCAGGCTGTTCTTGCTGCCAGCGTAGGCAAACGCCTCGTCTGCCACACCATAGATCTGACCGTAGACCGGATTCGTCTTGTTGTATCCGTCCGCAATGGACTCCCAGTGCAGCAGATCATCACTTTTTGCTGCAGACATATGGGAACCGAAGATATAATAAGTTCCGTCTTCCTCATAGATTGACGGATCATGTACCGCCACCCCGGAGGAAACGTCCCCGGTCTGAATCCCGTCGTAGCTCACCGTAAAATTGTAATCGGTATTCTCCGGCGTCTCAGACTCCGTCACATTCTCTGCCGCCTCTGTCGTTCCACAGGCAGCAAGTCCGGCGGTCATTGCCGCCACAAGCAGAACAGAAATGGTTCTCCTTCCATTTCGCATAAAAAAACCTCCCATGATCTTCATTGCCCAGCTTTAGCTACAATATATCAGATAACAGGAGGTAATACAATATTTATTTTTAGTTTTGTTAAAGTATTTTACATTTTATCAAAGTTTAATTCAAATAAAAGGTTGCCGCCTTCTTATCGCTTCCGTCGGTGAGCACCAGTTTGCCGTCCTGCAGCGTCAGATATTGTCCCGGCATGAGCACGCTCTCAAAGGAAACTCCCTTCTTGTCGGACAATCCCTCCATCGTGTGGAATGTCTGCGCCTGCGCCGTCTCCTGGCATCCCATCCTGTGCCAGCACAACGGTGCCGTCTGTCTGTGCTGTCAGGTACAGTCCCGACTTGTTCTCGGACTGGATGGACACGTAATATTCGTTGGATGCATCCGCCTTTCCGTCACAGAGCACCCATTTCTCATCCGTCGACAGATCTCCGAGTCCGGTTCCGAACTTGACATTTTTCATCGGATAATCCACATCCGCCGATGAATTGACGAATCCCTCGTGCGAGAGCAGCGCCCCGTCGCCCGTCGCGGACTGTAACGTCACTGCGGTACCGGCAAGTCCCGCCGTCGTCTCCTCGAAGTAATCGATGCTGCCGTCGTCATTGAAATGCAACTCTGTAATGCATGCGCTTCTGCGATAGCCGTTGCCGCCCTGCAGTGAGCCATTGTGATAGACAAAATACGTCTTGCCTTTAAAATCAAAGACCGCCATATGGTTCGTGTTCGAGGTCGAAGTCGGGTACATTATGACATTGCCGAATGTCCAGTCACCGCTGGTTAAATCCGGCGCTGTCGCATATGCCATGCACTCTCTCCACCCGTACGCGTAAAACAGATAATAATCTCCGTAGTAGTTGCCCAGTTCATCCGATCTGCGGTACAGCCACGGCGCCTCGGTGTAATTCTCAATGCCACCCTTCTGATACATGATGTCCGCATCGTCAAACGAAGTACCGCTGGTAATCTCCCCGTCCCCGTTCATATCCTTGACCGAGATCATATCCTCATTGAGCTCGCACATGAAAAACATGCCGTTGCCCCACGCCAGATACCGGTGCTCCTCACCGTTTTCATCCGTCTCCACCCACGCCGTCGGATCAATGTCATTGAAGGTGGAAAGCTGCGGCTTCGTCACAGAACCGCGCACAAGCGGTTCTCCGATATCGACAAACGTGCCCGTCGGACTGTCCGCCACCGCCACACCGATCGACTGCTTGCCGGATTTATCCCAGCTGCAGTAGTACAGATAATACTTGTCGTTGTATTTCATGACCTGACTTGCCAAGCCGATACATCATCCTTCGCCCAGTCCACGGTATCCATCGTCATGACGGTTCCCTCAGACTTCCAGTTCACCAGATCCGTGGAGGAATAACACAGATATTCCGGTATCTCATAAACGGAATTCGCCACCTGTTCGTCCGTCGACGCGTCGTGTCCCGTGTACAGATACACGGTATCTCCGTCCACCAGCACCGATGGATCTCCGCCATAAATCGCTCTCCGCCGTCATCCGTTTTACAATCGGATTGCTGCTCTCCGTCCTGGCAAGCGCCACCTCTTTGCCTCGCCGCAGCCAGTCAGACCTGCCGCCATAACCAGCGATGCCGCCACTATTCCATAACCATACATCCCCGGGTTTTTCCGTGCACTCTGCCGCTTCCAGCCCCCGCCATCTTTCGTCGTCCTGTCTGTAAACATTTTCTCCTTTACCGATCTCAGACGTTCTCTGCACCGAGCCCCGTTTTCACCTGCAGATTACCATTTACCTGTAACGCTTCCATCGTACGACTTGTATGGTCATGTACACAAGTTGTATTTTATGGAGCTGCCGCTTCAGAGTACCATCCCTTTTAGAGGTAAGTAATATTATGAGAAGCACACCGTTACGATTTCGGGTGGAATGCCTATGGAACATTCTGTTCAAAAAATGTGGCATTTCTAACCAGCTGGTGGCTGCATCTGCGATGATCCGTGTCTTTCCAAGTTTGATCACTCCAGTGGGGCATGTCCACCCCGCGAGACAATTTGTAGGACTTTTGTGCAGCACTTATCTGTGCTCCCGCAATAGAACATAACCGCGCGAAGCCGATGTTTGAATTGGCATCTGCCCTATTTTTAATAGCAGATGCCAACGAGTTTCGGTTCGCGCGGTTTAATATTGTCTATGAGGGAGCACAGTTAGTGCTGCCAGAAAGTCCGCCCATTGTCTCCGGTGTGTCGGACATGCGCCCAACAGGTGTCCAAACGTGGAAGAGACACGGAATCAGATGCAGTCATCCGGCTGGAAAAATTGCACGCATTTTTCTCCAACGAATGTTCCATAGGCATTCCACCAGAAATCGTAACGGTGTACTTCTCATAATATTACTTATATATTACTTATCGCTAAAAGGAGCAATACACGGAAAGCAGCAGCCCCATAAAACACGCCGCATGGAGGACTCTGGCAGACACTTATTACTGCACCACGTGATATACCAGTCCGTCCTTGATGTGCTCCACTGCCGCATCATCCGCAAAATAGCGGACAATCTCGAGCGCAAACGGAATTGCAGTTCCCATTCCGCGGCTTGTGATGATGTTTCCGTCCACAACCACGGCGTCCTCACTCGTTGCCGCACCCGTCAGCTTTTCCTCAAACCCCGGATGGCAGGTTGCGCGTCTGCCCTCCAGAATACCAGCAGCTCCGAGGACGCTCGGTGCCGCGCAGATGGCTGCCACCAGTTTTCCCTCGCCCGCAAACTTCTTAATCACTTCGTTTACCGCCGCGTGGTCGAGCAGATGCAGGGTTCCGGCATTCCGCCCGGCAGCACGATCCCGTCAAGTGCGTCATAATCCACTTCCTCCGCCACAGCGTCCGTCAAAAAGGTCACGCCGTGGGAACTGGTCACTTCTCTTTTTCCGTTCACAGAGATCATCGTAATGTCCATCTTCGCGCGGCGCACAATATCCACCACGGTCAGTCCCTCGATCTCCTCACATCCGTCTGCCATAAAAATTCCAATTTTACTCATCGCAATTCTCCTCTTTTCTTTTTCTTCGCTTTCGCTATGCTACGCAGTGCACGCTCGAAACGCTGCTCATTCCTCGCTGTCGGGCTTTCGCTATGTTACGCAGTGCACGCTCGAAATGCTGCTCATTGCTTATTCACATGGTACCACACTTTGCAAAAACGTGCTATGATAGAATCAATACACAATCAATGCATCAGTATGTCTGCCGCCAGCCGGAACACTCCCTGCGGCAGCCGGAAAGGAATTCACATGGAAATCGAACGCAAGTATCTCGTCAAGATCCTGCCGGACCACTTGGAGCAGTACCCCTGCAGGCAGATTGAGCAGGGCTATCTGAGCACGAACCCGGTCGTGCGCATCCGGCGCAGCAGTGACCGCTATATTCTGACTTACAAGGGAAAAGGACTCATGGTCCGTGAGGAATATAATCTTCCCCTGAACGAAGAGTCCTTCACCCATTTAAAAGAAAAAATTGACGGTCTTCTGATTCAGAAGCGCCGCTATCTGATTCCGCTCGCGGAAAAATATACCATTGAGCTGGATGTATTTGAGGGAGCGCTTGCCCCGCTCGTGCTCGCGGAAGTCGAGTTTGAGACTGAGGAGGAAGCGAATACGTTTGTCCCGCCCGAGTGGTTCGGCGAGGACGTCACGTTCTCCACAAAATATCACAACAGCACCTTAAGCCAGCGCACCTTTTCTTCCTGAACCGGGGCATCAGCCCAGGCGCCCCGCCTCCTTTAACAGGCGGTACAAAGTCGGATCCAGATGGAACTCTCCATCATGCGCTCCACCTCGCCGAGGTATCGCTTGCGGACGGCGGCAGGCACGATCGCTCTCGCCGCATCGGATCCGCCTTTTTTCACTGCGCGGATCAGAAGGTTCTTCGGCGTATGGGCAAAGTCTACAAATTCCAGCACCTGCGTCTTATAGCCGCAGCACTCAAGCAGATTCGCGCGGATTGCGTCCGTGGCAAGCGCCGCAAAGCGCTCCTTAATAATTCCGTAGCGCGTCATCAGTCCCAGATCCTCCGACTGGATCTGTCCGTTTAATTCATGCTGGCAGCACGGCACGGAAAGAATCATGCGCGCGTTCCACATGATGGCGTTGTACAGTGCATAATCCGTCGCAGTGTCGCAGGCGTGAAGGGTCACCACCATGTCCACCGGCGCATCCGTGCGGTATCCGTTAATGTCTCCCACCTCAAAATGCAGATTCTCATAGCCGTACTTTTTCGCGGCGGCATTGCAGTTCTTAATCACGTCCGCTTTCAGGTCAAGCCTGCAATCTGCGTTTCTTTCTGAATCTCCGTAAAATAGTAATATAGCACGAATGTCAGGTAAGATTTTCCACAGCCAAAATCAATGATGTGAAGTGTTTCTGATGTATCGTCCCCGACCGCATCACCGACCATCTCAAAAACGGTTGATCTGCCGGAACTTGTCATACATCGTGCGCACGACTTTTCCTTCGGGTGTAAACACTCCCATATCCACAAGCGGTTCTATCGGCGTTCCCTCCTCCAGAATATACTCGCTTTTTGCGGTTGTGGCTCCCGCTTGCCTTTGCCGCCGTCTGCACATTCTTTTTCGTCTTGTAGGTTACTTTTCCCTTTTTGGAACACAGATATATATGCTCTGCAGCATCATCCCAGGCATTGACCTGCAGATACTGCCCCACGGCCGTTTTCCCCAGATATTCCGCCAGCTTCTCGGGCGGTATGTTCTCGTGAAATACCTGTTTTTCCGTATAGGCTGCCGCCTGGTAATAGGATTCCTTGCGCTCAATGACAATCCGGCGGTAAGGGATCTCCCCACCCGCCGGTTTGCTGATAATGATTTTATATGGTTTGGCCTGCGCAATCGCAGATAATTTTCCTTCTGTTCTTCCATGTACTCTCCTGCTCTCGTATCTGGTCAGCGCATCCGCTGCGTCTCGTAGCGCTGCTTTGTGCGGATGCAGGCTTTCAACTGCTCATAGCGGTCCGCCACCGGTCCTCCGGAATCACAACATCCAGCACAACCGCCATGCTGTTGATGAGATGGTCGTCCACCTCATCCCGCATCGACACCAGAATATTATATTTTTCTTCCAGCGTATCAGCGTCAAAACTGCATCAGCTTCGGATTCACCTCATCGGAAAGCGACTGCTCCATCTGGCTTACCCGGATCTGATCCGTCAGCTCTTCTGCCTCCGTCTCCTGCACCTCGTCCGCAAACGATGCCGTCGCCTGTGCCTGCTTCCGCGCCTCAGCCCGCTCCATGCGTCCGCTGCCAGCGCCAAGTTCGCTCCGGTCCACGCGTTCAAAACGGTAGGTCTGCGCCGCATCCGGATATTTTTCACGATCGACCTCGCTCACAAACATGGCGAGCGGTCTCGCATATACCTGATAATCTCCGTAGAGAGCCTGATAAATGACCAGTTTTCTCCGGTCTCCGAATGTGTTGCCACTGCGATGACCTGATAAAGTCTGTTTTTAAAGTGACGATAGATCTCCCCGCTCTGCGGGATTCTCACTCTTTCCATTCCTGTAACCTTCCTTCTGTCCCTCTTTGCTGTCCTGCCGTATCTTTATGCACCCATATCCAGCTCATAACCGTTCAGCATTGCCACTCCCTCCGCGATAAAATCGCGCTCAAACGGCAGATTTGCCTGATAACCCATAATCATCAGATCCTCCACCTCATGCATCAGTTCACTGGCACTGTCAATATCGATCGCGTTGACGAGTTCGTGTGCTCCCCGCCATCATCTGCTGCTCCAGTTCATCCCCATCGTTCTCGCTCACATTCTCTGTGGCACGTTTTAATATGTCATTCTCCGCCTGATTAGGCTGCGGTCTGCGGCAGCCTGCCATGGCAGCCCCGCCTGCACTCTGCGTCCGCTGTCCCGGCATCTGGTTCGGGCGCACATTCTGCCGTCCTGCCATCTGGTTCGGGCGCACATTCTGCTGCCAAGGTATCTGATTCGGGCGCATGCCCTGCTGCTGGCGCGGCATCTGGTTCGGGCGCACGTTCTGCTGCTGCCTCGGCATCTGATTCGGGCGCACATTCTGCTGTCCTACCTTTGTCTGATCCGGACGCATGTACTGCTGCTGCCTCGGCACATTCGGTTTCACACGCTGTCCGTTCTTTCTCTGGAATTTCTTTATCTCACTTATCACCACTACAATCACGATGATCCATATCAGTCCGCCCATAGCTTCCCCTTATTCCAATCCTCTTTGTTCCTGTCATTCATGCAGAGCCCTTCGCCCCACTTATTCTTATTATAGTGTTTTCTTTTTGTTTCTCAACCAGAACTTTCCCCTACGGTACAGTTCTTCTACATCCACTCCCTTTTTTGTCTTCGCGTTGTTATTTTAAATATCATTATTATCCAATATTGCTTTTATTTTCGTCTTGTGATATGCTTTATCAGATTGTTTTGCAGATATAGTTATTTTAAATAACATGCAAGGAGGAGATTTCATGAGGAAATTATCATCTGTGATTCTGGCGGACCTCGTCACCAGCAAGAGAAAAGAAAAGTCCATGACGCAGCAGTCCCTCGCCGAGGCGACCGGGATCAACCGCGTCCTGATCTCAAGAATTGAAAAACAGGATTTTATCCCGTCCATCCCGCAGTTAGAGCAGCTGGGAGAAGTGCTCGGCTTTGAGCCGGACAGCGTCTTCGCTGATACCGCGCACGACAGGCTTCCCTCCCCGTCACCGTTACGCATTGCGGTTGCCGGCACCGGCTACGTCGGTCTCTCCATTGCCACCCTGCTCGCACAGCACAACCATGTGACGGCAGTCGACATTCTTCCGGAAAAGTCGATCTTATCAACCGGCGCAAATCCCCGATCCAGGACGATTATATTGAAAAATATCTCGCCGAAAAAGATCTCGATCTCACCGCCACCTTAGACGGCGCCGCGGCATACAGGGACGCCGATTACGTCATCATCGCCGCACCGACCAACTACGACAGCGCCAGGAATTATTTTGACACCTCCGCTGTGGAGGCCGTGATTGAACTGGTTCTCTCCGTCAATCCGGACGCGGTCATGGTCATCAAATCGACGATCCCGGTCGGCTACACGGAATCAGTACGCCAAAAATACCACACCGCAAACATCATCTTCAGCCCGGAATTTCTCCGCGAGTCGAAGGCTTTGTATGACAATCTCTACCCGAGCCGGATCATCGTCTCAACCGACTCCGACGACGAGCGCCTTGTGGTCGCTTCAAGGAATTTTGCAGCACTGCTGCAGGAGGGTGCCCTCAAGGAGAATATCCCGACGCTTTTCATGGGATTTACCGAGGCGGAGGCCGTCAAGCTTTTCGCAAACACCTATCTGGCGCTGCGCGTGTCCTATTTCAATGAGCTTGACACCTATGCAGAGACGAAAAATTTAAGCACACGCGACATCATCGACGGCGTATGTCTCGACCCGAGAATCGGCACGCATTACAACAACCCGTCCTTCGGATACGGCGGTTACTGTCTGCCGAAAGACACCAAACAGCTTCTGGCTAATTACAATCACGTTCCGCAGAACATGATGAGCGCAATCGTGGAGAGCAACCGCACCCGCAAAGATTTTATCGCCGACCGCGTTCTGCAGATGGCAGGATACTACAACTACGCCTCCGCCAACACCTACAATTCCGGCATGGAGCATCCGGTCACCATCGGCGTCTACCGCCTGACGATGAAATCCAACTCTGACAATTTCCGGCAGAGCAGTATCCAGGGCGTCATGAAACGCATCAAAGCAAAGGGGCTTCCGTGATTATCTACGAACCGACACTCGAAGACGGAACCACCTTCTTCGGAAGCAAGGTGGTCAACCGGCTCGACGAGTTTAAGAAGATCAGCGACAGCATCATCGCCAACCGCTATGATTCCTGTCTCGATGATGTAAAAGACAAAGTCTACACAAGAGATTTGTTCCGGCGGGATTAGTTTTATACAAACTCCTGCCGCATCGGGGTAAAGATGTCTAAGAGGATGCCGTCTTCCAGGCAGACGCAGCCGTGCTCAATATCGTTGCGCTTTAACAGTGCGTCGCCCGGTTTGATGACTCTTCTGACGCCGTCAATCTCGAATTCAAAGCTTCCCGACACCACATATGTGATCTGCGTATGCGATGATGATGCAGTGCGCCGACCGCTCCCTTTTTGAAGTGGTTTTCACACACATCAGTTCATCCGTGTACGCTAAAATCTTGCGTTCCACGCCCTCGGCGCACACCTCGGCATCGATCCTGTCATTAAAGTTCCACACCTGATTTTTACTGTTTTCTCCATTGCTCCATCTCCCTTTTTCTTTTTGTTTTTATCTGTATGCGGCATTTTTCCCGACCGTCTGCTTGTTCTGCCCGCCGCATTACGATCCCTCTTTAAGATTTCTTCGATGAGTCCCATGTCATCCCCGCAGTATTTTTCATATACCCCGTACACGGCATTCTGGAACCGTTTTTTTTCCTCAGCGGAAAGCTCCACCACTTTCGTGCCGTTTCCATGGCAATGCTGCGCGACTGCTCCTCGCGCTGTGTCCACACCTCACGCTCGTAGATCGCCGATTCTCTGGCACATTCCAGGATAATCTCCCGGTCTTCCGGCGACAGTTTCTGCCAGGTATACGCCGAGCAGATCTGCATTTCCGGCACTCTGCTGTGCTCGTCCACCGTATAGTATTTCGCGACCTCATAGTGCCGCATCGCCTCATAGGACGGCCAGTTATTCTCGGCTCCATCCACCACCTGCCGCTCCAGGCTGGCATAAACATCCCCATAGGCAATCGGAATCGCCGTAGCGCCAGCGCCTCCACCATATCAACGGCAAGATCCGACTCCTGCACACGGATCCGCATGCCTTTCAGATCCTCCAGACAGGTAACCGGTTTTACGGAATTATAAAAATTTCTGGCTCCGGCATCGTACCAGGACAGACCGATGACATCATCCGCGCTGACACTCTCCAGAAACGCATCCCCGATCTCCCCGTCGAGCACCCTCCACATATGGTCGGAATCCGTATAAAGATAGGGCATCTGCAGCACATTCAGGCTCGGAATATATTCCGCAAGCTGCGCCAGTGACACCCGCGCAAAATCAATCCCGCCGTACTGCATCTGTTTGATGACTTTATTCTCTGATCCGAGCACCCCGACCGGCTGCACCAGAATCCGGATTCTGCCGTTTGTCCGCTCCTCCACGAGTTCTGCAAAATACTTGGCACCGAGTGTCGTCGGATAGTCCTCCGGCTGATTTTCCGCATAGGAAAACACATATTCCGGTTCCACCTCTGTCTTGGAGAGATACGTGTGATTTTTCCAGGCGGACAGTGTGAGCAGTATCGTCATTCCTGCCACAACCGCCGCCGCGCATATCCGTCTCATCGCTCTCCCGCCTCCTTTAATACCTGCATCCGGTATTCCGTCGGCGTGACGCCGGCAATCCGTTTGAATACTTTTGCAAAATAGTTGGAATCGCGGTAGCCCACCTTCTGGCTCACATCCTTTACATTGATAAGGACGTCACCCAGCAGTTCTTTTGCCCTCGCCACACGATACTCCGAGAGATAGACAATAAAATTCTTGTCAAAGCACTGCTTGAAAATCTTGCAGAAATAGGCGTCGGAATAGTTCATGGCCTCTGCCACCGTCTGCAGCGAAATATCATCCATATAATTGTGTTCAATAAACGCCTGAATATTCCCGGCAACCGCCTGCAGCCGGATTCTTGAGCGCTCCGTATCCGCCGTGTCCTCATGACAATCCCGTTCGGCAGAGATCTGCTCTGCGCTTTTCTTCTCTCCGGCTTCCCTGTCTGTCTCCTGCTCCTCTGCAATCCGCACGGCTTCCTCAAGCACCGCCACCAGTTCCTGATCCTCCACCGGCTTTAGCAGATATTCCATGGCGCGGACCGCAATCGCACGCCTGGCATAATTAAATTCATCAAATGCCGTAAGAAAAATAATACTGCAGTTTTTATCCCTTTTGCGGATCTGCTCCGCCGCCTCCAGTCCGTTCATTCCCGGCATCTCAATGTCCAGCAGGGCGATCTGGCAGTCTCCGGCAAAAAACTGTTCCACCGCCTCCCTTCCGTTTGCAGCGCTCACAACGGTAAGTTCCTCCGAAAAATATTTTTCAACGGTTCTGCTTACAATCATTCTCTCAATCGGTTCATCATCCGCTATCAGCACTCGTTTCATGTCATATCCCCCGTTTCCTCTCTGCACGGAATGTCTATCACGATGACTGTTCCCGCATCTTTTACTGCATATCTCAAAATCCCCGTCCGGATACATCGCAGTGATCCGCCGGTACACATTGCCAAGGCCAATTCCTCCGTGCCCGGCATCCGCCGTCTTAAGACGATTTTTTAACTGCTGCAGTTCTTCCTCGGTCATTCCGATCCCGTCATCCCCGATTGCTATGCGCAGCCGGTTTTCTTTCTGCCTGACCACGATACGGATGCTTCCGCCTTCCTCCTTCGGCGCAATTCCGTGAATAATCGCGTTTTCCACAAGCGGCTGGAATGTAAATGCCGGAACCATGACCAGTTCCTGTCTCGCTTTACAGTCCAGTTCATAACGGATCCGCTCCCCGAAGCGCATCTGCTGCAGATACATATAATCCGCAGCCACGTTCAGCTCCTTTGCCAGCAGCACAAACTGTTCCGGCGTCTTTAAGTTGTAGCGGAACAGGGAACTGAGCGCCAGTATCATCTTTTCGGTCGTCTGCGCCTCCTCAAGACGCGCCATCCCGCTGATGACATTTAGCGTGTTGAACAAAAAATGCGGATTGATCTGGCTTTTTAGCAATTCCAGCTTTATCATCTCCAGGCGCTTCTCCGTCTCCAGCTTTTCCAGTTCCTCCTCATGCAGAAGATCAAGAGTCTTCCTCTTTTCTTCCAGCGCCATAATGTACTCGCCTGTCGCGTATTTCATCTTGTTGAACGCATGCACCAGTTCCCCCAGCTCGTCCTCATTCTGCACCTGCACGTCCTCCGAGAAAAAATCATTGGCGGCAATGCGCTGCGCCGCTTTCACGAGCGCCACCACCGGCGAGATAATGGTCTGGTTCATCAATGCCGCCAGCTCCATCATGCCGGTTACGAGAATAATCCCAGATACCACAACCACAATCGGCATGCATATGAGCATGGGCACCTTTTTATGATAGAGGCCGTCGCCGTCCTCGATCGTCTCATTCATCAGCGTCGCCGCGTATTCCTCGAGATAGTCCTGCATCTCGTAGACCTCATACAGGCGCTTGATATAGTCCGGCGCATTTTCCCCCATCGCAAGCATGGCGTCCCGCTTCTGGCAATAGACTTCATAACAGCTCTTGATCGACCAGGTCTTTGCGTAGCGCTGCTCTCCAATCTCAGAATAGCGGAACGGAAGCTTTTCCACCGCTCTTCCGGTTCGTTCTATCGCAATATCCAGACTTTCTCTCTCCTCGCGATTGCCCTTTATGTATGTCTCAAACTGGATACTCTCTTCCTCGAGCGCCTGTGCCAGTTCGCTCACCGCTGCGTTATCCTGTAAAATCCGGTTAAAGTCGATCAGGGAAAACTTGACAACCCATACATTAAAAAGAACAGAGACTGCAATGATGAAATACTGTCCCGGTAAACGTCGCTATTTTCTTTTTGATCGTAAGTGCCTGCCAGAACTGTTTTATCCTCTTTCTCACGCTTGTTTTTCCCATGCCTCTCTGTTCTCTCTATAATGCGGCAAAAGCAAAGCCGTAGATACACACTCCGTAAATACAGCTTTGCATATTTGCTTTATCTATTCTGTTCCACTTTGCTCTGCGCAAAGGATAAAAACGCTTCGCGTTCCGCTCCAAGCACACGGTTGGTGAGCATATAACCGCTTCCGGCTCCCGAGAGTACCAGCACCATTCCCCGCTGTTTTGTCACCCGGAGCCGGTTCCACGGCAGGTGCTGTTTCTCCTCCGGTTGTAACGAGCAGTCCCTTTCATCAAAGGTAAGCCTGACATCCTGCGGCACTGCCGCTGCCTGCCGCCTGGCTTTCGCATAGATGGCCGCCGGCTGGATCACCGGAAACAACAGGCATCCGATCAGCATCATAACCTGCAGGACCTCGCCCGACCGGCTCCAGAACCTCGCCGCGAGGACAATCATCGCCACCGTAAACACGAGGTTGCACATTCCCGCCATCGACCGGTAGGTCTGGCGCATCGTAAGCCGGAAGAAATCCCATGCCGTAATTCTGCACTTATATTGATATTCCATATGCCGTCTCCTTTGCGTTCGCAAACTGATCTTTCTTTACGTTCCAAGTAACATCGGAAGTCCGATACTTAATTCCGGTATAAAGGTCAGAAGTAATAATACAACGATCATGCACAGATAGAACGGGAGGGTTGCTTTTACCACGCGCTCCATCTTTACACCGCTGACTGCAGAACCGATGAAAAGAACGGAACCAACCGGAGGTGTCAGAAGGCCGATACCACAGTTTAAGATTACCATGACGCCAAACTGTACCGGATCGATACCGATGGAGGTTGCGATCGGAAGTAAGATCGGTGTCGCGATCAGGATGATCGGTGCCATATCCATGATACATCCTAAAATGAGCAGAATCAAATCCACTAACAGTGCAATCACGATCGGGTTGCTCGAGAATCCGATGATTGCCTTTGCAGCCAGATCCGGCACATGAAGTGTCGTCAGGCAGTAACCGAAAATACTGGATGTCGAAATTAAGATCAGGACGATAGACAATGTATCAATGCACTGCTCCAGGCTCTTCCAGACACCCTTCCAGGTAAGACCCTTGTAAATATATACGCTGACGATCAAGCTGTAGAATACTGCGATCGCAGCGGACTCTGTCGCGGTAAACCATCCGGCTACAACGCCGACAACTACGATTACAACTGCTGCCAATGCCCAGAAAGAAGTTCCAAGCTGTTTTAACAGTCTCTTGACACTGAACTTATCCCCTTCGGATAATGTCTCTTTTTCGAGATAATATAAGATCCGATCATTAAGGAGATCGCAAGCAGTGCGCCCGGCACATATCCTGCAAGGAAAAGGCTTCCTACCGATACACCGCCGGCGGACATTGCATAGATTACCATGTTATGGCTTGGTGGTACTAGCAGTCCCTCACAGGATGAAGTGATCGTAACCGCCGTCGAAAAATCATCATCGTATCCCTGATCTACCATCATCGGGATCATGATACTTCCGATGGAAGCCGTATCTGCAGATGCAGAACCGGAAATACCGCCGAAGAAATAGGATGCAACGATATTTACCATCGCCATTCCACCGGTCATCCAGCCTACGCAGGCATCGGCGAGTGCGATCAGCTTATCTGATATACCTCCGGTGCCCATCAGCACGCCCATCGTGATGAAGAACGGCACAGCCATCAAGCTGAAAGAGCTGATACCCTTTTACCATCTGCTGACAAATCGTAGTCAGTGGAAGACCCTGCGATAACAGGCACAGAAGGGAAGATAACGCTACTGCATATGCAATCGGGAAACGCAGCAGAATCATGACAAGAAAGCTTACGAGCAACACTGCGATTGCCATACTCTGTACACTCATTATTTCGTCCCCTCCTTTACAAAAATACTCTTAATATGATTATAAATTGCGTCCAGTTCAAAACGACCATCGCTACGCCGGCAAGCGGAACCGGGAAGTACATCCAGAACTTGGACAGCCACGGCATGCTGACGTAATTACCCTTGGCTCCAATGCCTGTCGCATAGCTGAATCCAACGGTAATCATCACGATTGCCAGAATAAATACTGCGACATCCGCCAGAATGTCCAACACCTTAATCACGTTCTTCGGCAGGTATGCGTCAAACGCCGTCATACGGATGTGTGCATTTCTGCGGATTGCAAGTGCCGCCGAGAGCACTGCCATGTAGGACATCAGGGTCAGTACCACTTCCTCGCTCCATGCCGGATCGGGTACGAAGGAAACATATCTTCCGACAACGCAGACACTCGTGATTACGATATCTGCCGTGAGCAGCAATTTGCATACAAACAGTACAAACTTATATGCCACATCATATGCCGGCTTTATTTTATCTAAAGTCTGAAAAATCTTAGGCATTTTTCCTCCTTAAAGTCGGGGCACGGGGAGCAGCCATTCTCCCTGTGCCCCTTGAAAACGCACTTACATTATTGCGGGTTTTCCTTCTATCAAACCTATAAGTGTCAATCTTTCTGTCGATTACTGCATATCAACGATCTGCTGATATAACTCTTTGTTATTCTTGGTTGCCTCTTCGATGACATCCTTGCAGGCATCCTGCCACGGTGTGATATCGTCTACTTCAATAACATTAACGCCGTCTGCCTTTAACTCCTCAAGGATCTTATCCTCTGTCTCCTGGGAGATCTGACGGTTGTACTGGGAAGCATACTCGCCGGCCTCGGTCAGCACATCCTGCTGCTCCGGTGTCAGGGAATCCCATGCTTCGTCTGTGATAACTACCTGGATTGCTCCTAAGGTATGTCCATCAAGAATGATGTTCGGTGCTACTTCCGGGAATGCATTTGCCTGATAGTTTGCGATCGGCTGTTCTGCTGCATCTACCACACCGGTCTGTAATGCGGAATATAACTCACCCATGGCAACAACGGTCGGGTTTGCTCCAAGTCCTTCCACCATACCTGTCATGATCGGGTCGTTGGATACACGGATCTTCATGCCTGCCAGATCATCCATTCCCTCGATCGGATTGACGGTGAAGAAATGGCGGAAACCTTCCTCGCCGTAGAACAGTCCGCGGATACCGGTTCCGTTCTCATGCGGCTCAAGCAGGAACTCCTGTGCCAGATCAGAGGTTGCAAAGTTCCAGAAATGATCGCGGCTTACGAATGTGAACGGTACGGATAAGAGACTGGATTTCTCTCCGCCGTAGCTTGTGAGTGCGAATGCGGAAATACGTGCCATATCGATGGTACCGCCGCCGCCGAGCATGGTGTCGAGTACATCGGACTCTGCACCGAGAACACCGTTTGCCTGAATATCAATCGTAATACTTCCGCCGGAAAGCTCTTCTACCTTCTCTTTGAATGCGGTTGCTGTCTGTCCTACAATGGTTCCCTCCAGCGGGTTTACCTCTGCGTATACCAGAGTCACTGCCGGTCCGACCGGCTCTGTTCCTGTGGAATCACCGGCCTCGGTTGCCGCTGCGCTATCCGTTGCATCTGCCGTTGCATCTGCCGCTGCATCTGTGTTCTGGCTTGTCGTCGTGTCGGCAGCCTCTGGCGCTTTCAGTCCACAGGCGGTCATGGAAACCACCATTGCTGCACATAACAGTTCGGATAAAACTTTTCTTCATGTAAAAATCCTCCTTCTTCTCCTCCCGCCGCGCTTCATCCGGCGGCTTTGTTTATGTCTTAATTATAAAGTTCTATCCTCACAATGGAAACCGTACATTTTTATTAACTTTAGCACATTTTTAACAATTTTAATAGTTTTTATATTTATATGGTCAAAATATTCTATTTCTTTCTGAAATTCTAACGATATACAGATGAAATGACAAAAAGAGCCAGTACATTGACTGGCTCTAATATCTTGGAAATATCTTACAGTTTATTTTGATAATTCCCGTCCTGTTGCTCTGGCATCCTTCACCTGTCCTTTTTCAACTTTTTTATTCCATCAAACCTGCATAGCCAAACGAACAGAACTCCATTTACTCCGCAAATGTCTCTGCCACCTTCACAAGCAGGTCGCGGATCGGCAGATGCTGCGGACATTGTCCCTCACACTTGCCGCAGCGGATACAGACATCCACTGCCACCGTCAGCGGTATGCCGCCGGTAACTGCCGCGGTTTGTCTCATTGATCCCGAACTGCACGGTCATGTTGTAATCCTCAAAGACATCCGGGATCGGAATCTTTTTGACATCCCTCCACGCAGTAGCGGCACTTGGTGCAGGCGATCGTCGGCATGGCGGCAAGCTCCTCCACCACCCTGGCGATCGCTGCGCGCTCCCGCTCATCAAGTGGTCTGAACTCCCTCATATAAGCCGTGTTGTCGATGAGCTGCTGCTCGTCCGACATGCCGCTCAACACCAGCATCACATTTTCCAGTGATGCCGCATAGCGGATCGCGTAAGATGCAAAGCTTGCCTCTGGTGAAAGCTCCTTTAAGATCTCTGCCGGTCTGCCGGTCATGTTGGCGAGTGTTCCGCCCTTTACCGGCTCCATCACGATCACCGGTACACCATACTTTTGGGCAACCTCATAGCATTTGCGGGACTGCATTCTCCGACTCCCAGTCATAATAATTGATCTGAAGCTGCACAAATTCCATCTCCGGATGATTTTTCAGGATCTCCTCGAGCGCTTCTGCCGTATCATAGAACGAAAATCCGATATGGCGGATGCGCCCTTCCGTCTTCATTCTCTGCACAAACGCAAAGCCGCCCGTTTTCTCTGTCTCTTCCACCCGTGTCTTGTTCATGGCGTGAAACAGATAAAAGTCAAAATAAGTCACGCCGCAGCGCGCCAGCTGCCCTCAAAGATCTCGCTGTAGTCCTCCATGTTCTGTACCAGCCACACCGGCATCTTGTCTGCGAGAAGGAAGCGCTCTCTGTCATAACGCTCCACCAGACAGCGACGCACTGCCTCCTCCGACTTCTGATTGTGGTAAGGGTATGCCGTGTCAAAATAGACAAATCCCTGCTCCATATAGCGGTCAATCATCCTGCAGAATACCGCGTCGTCAATCTCTTCGCTATTGCCGTTTGCAACGGGCAGCCGCATACAGCCAAACCCAAGCTTCTTCGGCATGATCTGTTTTAAATCTTCCATAACACATCTCCTTCTACATCGTGCAGAACTGCTCAATCTCTTCCGCAATCTCAGAAAGTCCCGTTCTCCAGAAATCCTTCTTTGTGAGGTCGATTCCCATCATTGCGCCAGCCTCCTCGATCGTGCAGCACGGGGTTGCCGAAAGCATTGCCTTATATTTCCCAATAAAAGCCTCCCCTCTTTTCAAACTGGCTGTAAAGTCCAAGCGCAAACAGATTGCCAAAAGCATACGGGAAATTGTAAAAGCTCAGTCCCTCGCTGTAATAATGTCCCTTGCACACCACATATACGGATGCATGCATTCCGGGTCCAGCCCGTCGCCGTACGTCTTCTGCGCGTCCAGCATGATCTGCTTTAAATCGTCCGCCATGAGGAACTTATTCTGGCTCTGTTCAAATACTGCCGTCTCAAACAGATAGCGGGAGTAAATGTCCACGATACACTGCGTCTGCTCCTTGATGTCGTTCTCCAGCAGATTCAAAAGCTCCTCTCCGGATGCCTCTGCCCGGGCTGCCTTTCCGAGATGCACCTCGTTAAAGGTTGATGCTGTCTCGGCTACCGGCATCGGGTAGTCCTGATTAAGCGGTGCGTGATTCTCGATCTGGCGGTTGTGGAATGCATGTCCGAGTTCATGTGCAAGCGTGTCAACCGATCCGAAATAACCGTCGTAATTGGTCAGAATCCGGCTCTGTTTTAACCACATGGCTCCCGCGCAGAAAGCACCGCCCTCTTTTCCTTTTCTCGGGTAGAAATCGATCCACTCGTTCTCAAACGCTTCCCGCATCAGATCTGCCATCTCCGGTGTCAGCTTTGTGAATGTATCAATAAGATACTGCTTGGCCTCCTCAATGCTGTAGGTCTTATCTGCCTTGCCGAGCGGTGCAAACAGATCATACCACGGCAGGCCGTTGACATGTCCGAGCATCCCGCCCTTTTTCCGCAGATACTTGCGGAATACCGGCAGGTATTCGTCGATCGCCGCCATCATAGCGTCTAAAGTCTCTCGTTTCATGCGCGACTGCTCTAACGTCATGGCAAGTGGTGAAGCATAGCCTCTCTTTTCGCTGAGCATCGTCACCTGGTTCTTAATGTAATTCAGGGAAAACGCGATGGCATCCTCCACCTTCATAAGCGGCAATCTCCGCCTCATAAGCGCTCTTGCGCACGGAAGCCTCCGGGCTGTACGCTAAGTTTCTTACTTCCGACAGTGTAATCTGCTTTCCCTGATAATCCACTTTTACCGTGGAGGTCAGATAGGACTGCAGCTTCGACCACGCCGCGCCGCCGCTCATGTTCATGGAGGCAGCCATCTCCTCCACTTCATCGCTGAGCAGATGCTTTGCCTCTTTCTGATTCTCTTTCAGGTAAAATGTATGCTCACGCACAAGCCCGCTCTCTTTTGCCAGCGCATCCACGTCCCGGATTCCCGCTAAAAGCTTTCCTGCCGCGGCCTCTAACGGTGCTATTTTGCCTGAAGCTTCATCAGCTTCGCATTTTCTGCCATCACTGTGCCGTCCTCTGTATTGACGGACTTTCTCAATTCCACATAGAGCGATAACTGATAGAAAAGCTGTGCGATCCCGCTCTGCGCCGCAAGCACCTTCTCTGTCCTTTCCTTTTCCTGCATCCTTCCGGCATCTGCAAGCAGTGTGGCGAGCGCATCGATCTGCGCCGTAAGCTCTGCCACATCCTTTCCATATGCCGGATCATCAAATCCTTTATAAAGTTCGTCTAACGACCATTCTGTTGTCATTATTCCCCTCCTGTAATGTTTTTGCTTCCCAGGACACCTTTCCTGTGAAGCGAAAAAAGTGTCCCACCGCTTGCATGCGGCAGAACACTTTTATTATAGCATGGATTCTATTTCTGGTAAATCTGAATAAAATTTGTGACCACTTCCACAAGCTTTTCATAGCTCATGGACGTCGTGTCCAGACAGAAATTATAATTTCTGGCGTCATTCCAGTCTCTTCCGGTATAATAGCGGTAATATTCCGCGCGGTACTTGTCGATTTTCTCAATCCGTCTCTCCGCTTCCTTCTCCGAGAGGCCGTTCTGGTTCATCACTCGTGCGACGCAGTCCTTCTTCGGCGCACAGAAATACAGTTTGATGACATCCGGATCATCCCGGAGTAAATAATCCGCACACCGGCCGATAATCACGCAGGATTCCTGCGCTGCCAGCTCTTTGATGACCTTCGCCTGATAATTGAACAGGTTATCATCGGACACAAAATCCGAATTCTCCGGCGGAATCACACCACCCTTGTACGGATTTTTCTTCAAAATTCCAAACAACGGAGACCGCTTCAACCGCTCGTCTGCCTGTCCGAAAAGTGCCTCGTTGATGCCGCTGGCATCCGATGCCATTCTTAAAATTTCCCTGTCATAGCAGTTGATTCCAAGCTGCTCAGCCAAAAGCTTTCCCAGTGTTCTTCCACCACTTCCATAGCTCGCAATGGTAATGACTGTTTTTCATTCCATTCTACCTCCTGCATTTTCCGTCTATTCTCCCAGATATGCCTTCTTAATAGAATCATTGTTCATCATTTCGCGTCACCGGAGAGAACAATCTTTCCGGTCTCAAGCACATACGCGCGGTTTGCGATCGCAAGCGCTTTCTTCGCATTCTGCTCCACCAGAAGAACCGTCGTACCGCTCGCTGAGATCTCCCGGATGATATGGAAAATCTCCTCCACAAAAATCGGGGAAAGTCCCATGGACGGCTCATCCATCACGATCAGCTTCGGCTGGGACATCAGAGCCCGGCCCATAGCCAGCATCTGCTGCTCGCCGCCGCTTAGCGTTCCTGCAAGCTGGTTTTCGTTCTTCCAGACGTGGGAAACTCTTTGTAAACCTTTGCCAGCGATTCCGCAATCTCGTTTTTGTCTTTTCTGGTATAAGCACCCAGCTTCAGATTCTCGTAGACGGAAAGTTCCGCGAACACGCGGCGTCCCTCCGGCACATGCGCCATTCCCATCGATACGATCTTATGTCCCGGCACCTTCACGATATCCTGTCCCTCAAAAGGATCTCACCCTCGGATGGCTTTAACATTCCCGTTATCGTCTGAAGTGTCGTCGTCTTCCCCGCACCGTTCGCTCCGATCAGCGCAATGACTTCCCCTTCGTTTACTTCAAACGAGATCCCCTTAATTGCCTGAATGACACCATAATGTACTTTCAGATTTTTTACTTCCAACATTGCCATAGTCGTTCCTCCATCTATCTCATGTCATTCTCCAAGATATGCCTTGATTACCTGCGGGTCATGAAGTACATCACCCGTCGCGCCCTCCGAAGTACCTGACCGAAGTTAAGCACCGTCAGCTTCTCACAGATACCGGACACCAGTTTCATATCATGCTCGATCAGAAGGATTGTCATATCGAACTCATCCCGCACAAAATGGATCGTTTCCATCAGCTCTTTCGTCTCGTTCGTTCATGCCTGCCGCCGGCTCGTCGAGCAGCAGCAGCTTTGGATTCGTTGCAAGTGCACGCGCAATCTCAAGCTTTCTCTGCTTTCCGTATGGAAGATTGGAGGACAGGAAACCCGCCTCGCGCTCCAGATCAAACACTTTTAATAATTCCATTGCCTTCTCATCCATCTCCGCCTCAACCTTGCGGTATTTCGGCAGACGTAAGATTCCGGTCAGCGTCGAGTAGGACATCTGGTTGTGCAGTCCGATCTTTACATTGTCAAGCACGCTCTGATCCTTGAACAGACGGATGTTCTGAAATGTACGCGCAATACCTGCCTTGTTGATGTCGATCGTTTTCTTTCCTGTGATATCCGCACCATCCAGGCTGATAGTTCCCTCATCCGGCGTATACACACCGGTAAGCATATTAAATACCGTCGTCTTGCCGGCACCGTTCGGTCAGATCAGACCGTACAACTGTCCTTTCTCGATGGAAATATGAAAATCATCTACCGCACGAAGTCCTCCGAAGGAGATGCCAAGATTCTTTACCTCTAACATTGCCATAACTATACTGCCTCCTTCTTTGTGTTTTGCGGAACTTCTGTGCCATTTTCTGTCTCCATTCAATGCACTTCGGAGCCCAGTTGAAAAGCATCATGACGATCAGCACGATCGAGTAGATTAACATACGGTAATCGGACAGTCCTCTTAACACCTCCGGAAGAAGGGTCAAAAGAACGGCTGCAATGATGGAACCACGGAAATTACCCATACCACCAAGTACGACGAATACCAGAATCATGATGGACATATTGTAGCCGAAGTTCGCCGGCGTCGCCGTAACCGTGGAAAGGTTGTGCGCATAGAGCACGCCGCCCGCTCCCGCGTAATCGCCGCAGAGATCGTGAATGCCATCAGCTTGAACTTGGTGATGTTGATGCCGACAGACTCTGCCGCAATACGGTTATCACGGATTGCCATGATCGCACGGCCGCTTCTGGAATTGACCAGATTGTATACAACAAATAAAGAAATCAGAATTAAGATCACGCCCGCTGTAAAGCTGGAGAGATGCGGAATCTTTGCGATTCCCTTCGCACCGTTAATCAGCCAGACACCGTCATCTGCGAGATCAATCGCGTTTCCGTTCGAGATTGCAAAGTGGAATCCGCTTCCGTCTTTTGCGATATAAAGAACGTTGATGATATTTTTGATGATCTCACCAAACGCCAGCGTCACAATCGCAAGATAATCGCCGCGCAGACGTAAGACCGGAATGCCGATCAGAAATCCGAAGAATGCCGCCATCGCAGTGCCCACGAGCAGCGCAATGATAAAGAGCACAATCTGGCTGCCGATCACACCTTCCAGCATCTTGGTGCAGAAGGCACTGGAAAAAGCTCCCACACATGAAGCCCGCATGACCGATACTCAGCTCTCCGAGGTATCCCACGCACAGATTCAGACCGATCGCCACGATAGAGTAGGTGCACATGGGAACGAGCAGTCCCTGCATCAGCGAAGAAATTGCTCCGGCAGCTACCATGATCTGAACCACAATATATACCGCAATCACCAACACAAAGGTGATCAGCTGGTCTTTTGTTTTTTATTCACCGTTTTTAAATTTAACTTTGCCATAGCTGTTCTCCCTTTGCATTATACTTTCTCATGAATCTGTTTTCCAAGAATTCCGGTCGGTTTTACAAGAAGCACAACAATCAGCACTGCAAATACAATGGCATCGGAAAGCTGGGAGGATATGTAGGCACGTCCCAGAATCTCAATAATTCCAAGGAGAATTCCGCCGATCAGTGCTCCCGGATCGATCCGATTCCGCCGAAAACAGCAGCCGTAAATGCTTTGATACCCGGCATGGAACCGGTATACGGGGTCAGAGACGGATAAGCGGAACATAACAGCGCACCTGCGATGGCTGCCAGTCCGGAACCGATGGCAAATGTGAGGGAAATTGTCGCATTGACGTTAACTCCCATCAGCTGTGCCGCATCTCTGTCCTCGGAAACCGCAAGCATTGCCTGTCCGGCTTTCGTCTCTCTCTTAATGAACATCATCAGTGCGATCATAATCACCACGCATGCCAGCACGGTGACAATGGTTGTGCCGGAAATGGTCAACGCGCCGTCTGCCAGCTTTAAGGAAGGCAAGGACACAACGGAACTGAATGATTTCGTATCCGCTCCAAACAGCAGCAATGCCGCATTCTGCAGGAAATAGCTGACACCGATCGCTGTGATGAGCACGGCAAGCGGCGTTGCTCTTCGCAGCGGCTTGTAGGCAATTTTTTCAACAACAATTCCGAGAACGGTACATACGATGATGGAGAGAACCACCGCCGGAAGCGGGCTGATCCCCTGGCCGCTCATTGCAAAGGAACACCACATAGCACCCGATCATAATGACATCGCCATGTGCAAAATTCAGCATTTTCGCAATACCATATACCATGGTATAGCCGAGTGCAATGATCGCATATACGCTTCCCAGACTGATTCCATTTATCAGATAGGATAAGAAATTCATAACAACACCTCTGTCTTTCCTTGTTTAATACGTTAAAACGTCAGCAGTTTCACTTATTATAACATGTTACATACCTGTATACAACTTAAAACCGAAAGAAGAGGTTCCGCGCCGGCGGGTAGTCGCCCCGCCAACGCGCCAACCTCTTTATTGGCCTTTCCTGCCTGCTCTATTACATTGCTGAATAAGCACCGTCTTTGATTACGACTGCCTTCGGCGCCTTGCTGACCTCGCCGGTTTCCTGCCATGTCATGGAATCACCAGTCAAACCGTCAACGCTGATCTCTGCCATAGCCGCCTCAAGTGCACTGCCAATATCTGCCACGCTCATATCCGGTGTCACGCCTGCCTGCTCTGCCGCTGCTTTGATAATGTAGATTGCATCGTAAGCATCTGCTGCGAACTGGTTCGGTGTATCCCCATATGCTTCTTTGTACTTTGTAACAAAGGACTGTGTCTTCTCATCATCTGCATCTGCTGCAAACGGTGTCAAGAGCATTACGCCCTCTGCCAGCTCTGTGTTAAAATTTCAACACCAAGCAGTCCGTCCAGACCGTCGCATCCAAAGAATGTCGGAGCATATCCCATGCTGTCTGCCTGTGTCAAGATGATGGATGCCTCTGTGTAGTAGATCGGAAGGAATACAAGCTCTGCACCTGCGCTCTGTGCCTTCTGAAGCTGTGTGGAGAAGTCTGTCTTGGAATCTGCGGTAAACGCTTCTTCTGCAACAACTTCAAGTCCCTGATTCTGGGCTTCTTTACGAAGTTCGCCCTCGATACCGGAAGAATATACATCGGAGCTGTCGTAGATCACTGCAACCTTGGCTGCCAGCTTGTTCTCACCGATATACTGTGCGGATGCAGTACCCTGGTTCGGGTCGGTAAAGCATACCTGAAATACATTATCATTATCGATTACATCCGTGGAAGATGCGGACGGTGTCAGTTCATACATGCCGTCCTCTGCGGTCTTCTCAACAACTGCCACGCAGGGAGTCGTTGTAACGGTACCCATCAGCATCTGCATACCCCAATCCTTTAAGGAGTTGTAAGCATTGACGGATTTCTCGGCGTCGTGCTCGTCATCCTGGAAATTAAACTCGATCTGGTATCCGTTGATACCGCCCGCTGCGTTAATCTCATCAACAGCAATCTGTGCTCCGTTCATAACTGCTGTACCGTAGATCGCTGCTGCTCCGGTAGTCGGTCCGATACCGCCAATCTTAAATGCCGCGCCATCTGCCGCTGCGGCTCCTGCGCTCTCTGTACCTGCCGCTGCGCCGTTATCTGTGGTCGTACCGGATGCTGCTCCGTCGGAAGAGCTTCCACAGCCTGCCATCATACTTGCAGCCATCGCTGCTGTCAACAATACACTCAATGCTTTCTTCATAATATTGTCCTCCCTCAAGTGCCTTTATCTTTTCTGAAATAATAGCAAAATTAGAGATGATTCACAATGTTAAAATTACACCAAATTCTTGATTTATTTTATCGTATGATTATGCAATTTGTCTTTTTCAATAACCATAGGTTATATTGCGTATTCCAGGCGGCTATATTGTCCGTTCTTCTGCATTTTTTAACTGTTTGACGGGCTTTCTTCCGTGTTGTAAATATACTTGCGCGTCATAAAACGCACCATCTGCTCCGCCTCTGCCCGGCGGCACAGTTCCAGAAACCGGTTCCAGAAACGCTCGCCGCAGTAATCCACCAGATAGCTGTTGCGCTGCGCATTCTCCATCTCCCGCAAGGATCCCCGGTTCTCATGTCCGAGATAATATGCAAGCGCGAAGAAATCCGGCTCCTCCCAGCCTGTCGCATCCTTCAATACCGCCGCCACATTCTCAAGCTCACTCCGAAGCATGATCGCTGCCAGCTTGCTCCCCGTCCTCGGTCTGCGCCTTCGCCGCGTGCTCCTCATACTCCGCTGCCATCTGTTTTAAGCTCTGAATCGTGGACTGAAAATCGAGATCGTCATCCCGGATGGAACAATCATGATAGACCTGGTCCAGATCTCCCATCAGCTCGTCCAGGCTCTTTTTGACTTCACTTACCGGACTTTCCTTCATGCACTCCAACAGACGCTCAATCGCCGCCCTCGACTGCGCGAGGTGCCTTCTCGCCTCCTCATACTGTTCCCGCAGAGTATCCCCTGTTCCAGCGCCGCCTGATAACCTCAGCGCCTCATTCACATACGCCTTCTCGCCCCCCGCATTCAGAAGACTCTTTTTTAAATCCTTCAACTCCCCTTTTAGCTCTTTTGACTTCTTTCCTTTCGCAGCTCTGTCAAACAACATTTCCCTCGCTCCTTCTCCCGATCTGACATTTCTACCCTTTATTATATAAAACCCATCCGTCATCTTCAAGCCAATTTCAAACGAAGAGGCTGCCGCTTGAAGCGGCAGCCTCCCCGGATAGATAAGTAAATAGGATAAAAAGATCACACCACTCGATTTCGATGGAATGTAGCTGGAAATCCGGATCAAAAAGCGGCATTTCTAGCCAGCCGAATGTCTGCATTCGATGATCCGTGTCTTTCCAAGTTTAGCACTCCGCGGTCATGTCCGCATCCCGGAAGACAATTTGTGGATTTTGTGTGTGTCCCTTATGGCACATCTGAACAAAACATAACCGCGCGAAGCCGATGTTTGAATTGCCATCTGCCATGTTTTTAATAGCAGATGGCAAAGAGTTTCGGTTCGCGCGGTTTTATATTGTCTGTGAAGAGGTGCCATTAGGGACACCAGAAAGTCCGCCCATTGTCTCCGGTGTGTCGGACATGCACCCGTCGGATTGTCCAAACGTGGAAGAGACACGGAATCTGATGCAAACATTCAGCCGGAAGAAATGCACGCATTTTTCAACGAATGTTCCATCTACACTTCCAGCGAAATCGAAAAATGTGATCTTTTATCCTAGTACATCTCTTTCGACGCCAGCTGTCCGCCTGAAGCGGCAGCCTCCCGTCTATTTTTCATCATAGAGATGACATTTTACCTTATGTCCGTTGCCGACATCCTTGACCTGCGGCTCTTCGTGTTTACAGATCTCCATGCACTCGCTGCAGCGGGTGTGGAACTTACATCCTGCAGGCGGATTAGCCGGGGAAGGAATATAGCCCTTCAAGAGGATACGTTCCTTTCTGACATCCGGATCCGGCATCGGAATCGCGGAAAACAGCGCTGTGTACGGATGCAGAGGGTTGCCGAAAATATCGGCAGTCTCGCCGGACTCCACCATACCGCCAAGGTACATAACACCCACGGTATCGGAAATATGCTCTACGACAGACAGATCGTGAGAGATAAACAGATAGGTCAGTCCTCTCTCCTTCTGCAGATCGCGAAGCAGGTTGATGATCTGTGCCTGAATCGACACGTCCAGTGCCGATACCGGCTCATCACATACGATGAATTCCGGATTCAGCAAGTGCACGTGCGATACAGATTCTCTGTCTCGTCCGCCGGAGAACTCATGCGGATAACGATCCTTGTGATACTCCTGTAATCCGCAGTCCTTCATTACCTTGGTGACATAATCATCAAACTGCTCCTTCGGCACAAGTCCGTGCTCGCGCACCGCCTCACCGATGATCTCCCCGATCGGGAGACGCGGAGACAGGGATGAATACGGATCCTGGAAAATGATCTGCATCTTTGTACGCAGATCGCGGAGCTGCTTATCGTACTTGCTGATGTCCTCGCCATTGAAGAGAACTCGCCGTCTGTCTTCGATCAGACGTAAGATCGTTCTTCCAGTCGTGGACTTTCCACATCCGGACTCTCCGACAAGTCCCATGGTAGTGCCGCGCTTAATGTTGAAAGACACATCGTCGACTGCCTTCACACTGCCTGTCGCACCGCCGAAGAACCCTCCCTTAATCGGGAAATATTTTTTCAGATGAGACACTTCAAGAATATTGTCGCTCTGATTGATTGTCTTTGTCGATTCGTTATTGCTCATTCTTCGTGTCTCCTTCCTTGCCGACTGCCTCCGCCGCACAGCGGTAGCAGCTTAAAATGAGTCGGGGAGATCTGGTACATTCCCGGATATGCTCCCTCACAGCCGTCTACGCACATCTCACAGCGATCCTTAAAATAGCAGTAGTCCGGCATATCAATCGGATTCGGAACGCTTCCTGGAATGCTGTAAAGCTTCTCCGTATATTTTCGACCACCGGCTTGACTTCATCAGTCCGATGGTGTACGGGTGTCTCGGATCTTTGAAAATCTCGCGTGCCGTTCCTTTTTCCACGACACGTCCCGCGTACATAACGACCACGTAATCTGCCATCTCTGCAACCACACCGAGATCGTGTGTGATCAGCATGATGGAACTGTTGATCTTATCCTTGAGTCCGCGGAGCAGATCGAGGATCTGTGCCTGAATCGTCACATCGAGCGCTGTTGTAGGCTCATCGGCGATAATCAGACGCGGATTACATGCGAGCGCCATTGCGATCATGATTCGCTGGCGCATACCGCCGGAAAGCTCGTGCGGATACATCCGGTATACACCTTCCTTATTGGCAATGCCGACCATCTCAAGCATCTGGATCGTACGTGTCTTGACTTCATCCTTTGTCATGTCAGGATTGTGAAGTGCAATGACCTCATCCACCTGCTCGCCGATACGAAGTACCGGATTCAGGAAGTCATCGGCTCCTGGAAAATCATGGACATGTAGTTGCCGCGCAGCTTCTGCATCACAGAAGTCGGGGTGTTGACCACATTGTATACATGATCGCCGGTGTTAAAACGGATCTCACCTTCCACGGTCTGACCGGATGGTCTCTGTACAAGCTGCATCAAGGAAAGACTGGTTACGGACTTACCACAGCCGGACTCTCCTACGATACCGACTGTCTTACCCTGTGGTACATCAAACGATACACCGTCGACAGACTTGACCGTTCCGATGTCCGTGAAGAAATAAGTCTGAACGTTGTCGAACTCAACGCAGTTCTCCGGATTCTTCATCTTTGTCACATATTCCTCCTCCGGAATATGCTTTCTGTTTCTTTTTTTCTCGATCTCCTGCGTAATCTTGCGGTTCTCCGCGCAATCGCGCGGGATTCTTTGCGGAGATATAATTTGCGTTTTTCTTCTTATTATTAAATGCCATTCCTGTCACCTACCGTTTCATCTTAGGGTCAAACGCATCACGCAGACCATCACCAATAAAGTTAAATGCAAGTACCGTGAGCAGGATCAGGACGCCTGCCGGAACCCATACGAACAGATAATTTGTCATAACATACGAGTCATTAACTGCATTGATAATACTTCCCCAGGAAGCTGCCGGATACTTGATACCAAGACCCAGGAAACTCAATGTGGACTCGGCAAGAATGACATCACCGATTCCCATACTTGCGAATACGACAAGCTGCGGGATAACATTCGGGATCAGATGTCTGAAAATCCTACGGCTTACGCGGATACCGGTTGCCTCTGCCGCCGTCATGAACTCCTGCTCTCGCAGGGACAAGATCTGTCCGCGGATAATACGGGCAATGCTGACCCAGCCGATGATACTCATGACAATACACAGCATGTAGATACGTGTCTTTGCCGAAGCCTTGTAGTAATCCATGATAGAACCAAGGATCAGGTACAGGGGCATGGCAGGGATACAGTAAATAACATCTACCAGACGCATCAGGAGTGTGTCCACCCATCAGCCGAAAAATCCTGCGATACCACCTACAATGATACCAATGATAAGCTCAATGATAACTACGACAAATCCGATCATAAGGGAAATTCGTCCGCCGTACATCAGACGCGCCAGAAGATCCATTCCGTTGCCGTCCGTTCCACACCAGTGCTTTACAGACGGTGCCGCATAACTGTCGATGACACGCGTCTCCTGATAGCGCTGGATCGTGTACTGACCGTTCTTATCCTTGATCAGGTAGGTATCGGTCTCACCCTGCTCGTCTGTATACTCAAAGGAATCCTCCCCGGCAGTCATTGCAGCCTCAGCCGCCTCCTTGAACGCCGGTGTCAGCACGATACCGCTGGCTACCGGATTCATGCTCATATCAGATACATAAGCATAATCCGCACCGTCTGCCGTATGAATCATGGCAGCGCTTCCCTCGTTTTCAACCGTGTAGTTCACGCCGTCCGCCTCGATGTTCTTATCGCCGTTTGCAATCGCAGTCAGCACCTTGCTGTAAAAATCATAAGAAAATGTTGTGCCTTCATCAAAAGCTGTCACAGACTTCCGGCAGGCAATACCAAGCTCTGTCGTCGTGTACAGTGTCTCTTTCACACCGGATGCATCAAACACATACTCCACGCCGTTGTAAGTAAACTGGTTCTGTCCGGCAGCCTCCGCAGCGTCGTGCTCCTCAGACTTTAATGCCAATGGATTCATCTGCTGCTCTGCCGCGTAAATGTGGTATGTGTCGTCATCAATCCTGCCAAGTGCCAGTGTCTGTCCGTCTCTGGTCTCGAACACCAGCGCATTTTTCGTCACGGCAAGGATCATCTTGGAATACACATCGCTCGGAAGCTCCACGCCGTCCGCCACGAACACCTGGAACTCGTCAATTTTTGCCGCACCGGCGTAGTCCTTCTTCATCTCTTCCGTGCGGTAGAACACCTCACTCTGGGAATACGGATTGACCGCACCTCCGACAAAGGCAAACAGGAACATACAGACAATGATAACCAGTCCTACGATTGCCAGTCTGTTGCGGAAAACCGCTTTGCAACCATCATTCCGGGGGAAAGTACGCGGACACGCTGCGCGTCATCAAGCTTCATATTATTCTTCTCGTTCTCCATGTTCTCTCCTCCTTTCTAGTTCACGCGGACACGCGGGTCCACAACTGCATATAGAATATCGGCAATCAGGTTGCCAAGTAAGATCAGTACCGCGGAAAACAGCATGTAGAACATAACAAACGGAATGTCACCCTGTAATACCGCCTGGTAAGAGGTATATCCGATACCGGATCTGGAACAGAGTCTCTGTTACCATGGCTCCACTGAAGAGTCCCGGCAATGTACCGCCGAGCAGTGTGATGATCGGGATTAAGATATTGCGGAATGCGTGGTAATGAATGACGCGCTTCTCCGGCAGTCCTTCGCACGCGCTGTACGGATATAATCCGCATTCAGCACCTCGAGCATGTTGGTTCTGGTGTAACGCATCAGGGAACCGATGCTCACGATCGTCAGTGTGATTACCGGAAGCACCAGATGCCATGCCATATCCAGAATCTGCTGTCCGGAAGAGAGGCTCTGATAGTTACGTCCGACAATACCGTAGAGGTCGAACCAGCCAAGCTTTACGGAAAAGACCCATTTTAAAAGTGTTGCAACGAAAAAGCTCGGAAGAGAAATACCGACCAGTGCAATAACGGTGATCGTATAATCGGTTGCAGAATACTGCTTTCTCGCAGCGGCAATACCTGCCGGAATTGCGATGATGATCTCCAGAACAAAGATGCCAGTGACAGTGCAAACGAATACCAGATAACACTTGCGAATTTGGTCAGTACCGGCTGGTTAAAATACCAGGAATCACCGAACTGTCCGCGGATTGCTTTTTGCCCAGCGGAAATATCCCTGGATCACACCGGTATCCAGACCGTACGATTTTAACTGTGCCACCCATTCGTCATAACTCTTTGCTCGGTCTCTGTGACAATGTCAGTGCCTGCTGCTCCACGAATGACGACGGCATGCAACGCATGATCGCGTAGATGATCATGGAGACGAAGAACAGTATGACAATCGAGAGCAATACTCTCTTAACAACAAATTTCTTCATGATTCTTTTCCTTTCCTCGCTGCTGATGCTAAAGGTATTTTGCAAAAGGCGTCACGCATCCTCTTGCAAAATACCTTTAAATCCCTATGCACCATGGCACAGGTTGTAGAAGAGGGGAGCCTGCTCCCCTCTTCTTCCACCATCAGCCAGTTACTCTGATCCTTAGTTCATCTGGATCTTCTCAATCTCGTTGAGATAGCCATAGAAGGTTGTCAGATCCTGCGGAATGGAATCCGCATTGACACGCTGTGTACTGAATACAGAAGCGTCCTGTCTCTGATATACAGGGATTTCTACAGCGTAATCTACGATGTAATCCAGTGCTTCCTTGTAAACTGCCTTACGGAATGCCTGGTCAGTGTTGGTTCTTCCCTCCATTACCAGCTCATCCAGCTCGTCAGAGTAGATTGCATAGTAGTTTGCGCTACCGCCTTCGCTGTGATAAATCTGGAACATATCCGGGTCTAAGGTTGCCTGCCATGCTGCACACCACATCTCTGCGGTCTCGCTGTTTAAAGCATCCCACATGATGGTTCCGTCAGCCAGGTCGTTGATTGTCAGATCAAATCCGATGCTCTTGAGTGCCTCGGATGCTGCTGTCAGGATACCGAAGGAAGGATGATCTCCCTTTCCGCCTCCGCCGATCATTACCTCATAGCTTAACTTCGCGCCGGCCGGAGCTGCTGTCAGCTTGCCGTCTGTTACTGTATAACCTGCTGCCTCGAAGAATCCAAGTGCTGCATCAAGTGCTGCTGCGTACTTCTCGTCATCTGTCATACCGTCTGTGTAGATCGGGTTACCGTCTACATCCTTGGAGAATGCAACCGCATAGTCTGCATCAGACTTCTGCGGTGCTGCCCAGGAAGTATTGGAAATCGGGTAGTTGATTACAGATGCTGCTTCTCCATAGTAGGAATCGATCACCATGTCACGATATACGGAAATAACAGTTGCGATTGCTTTTCTTAAATCTTTGGACTGCTCAGAAGAAGGATCATCGCCAACCTTGACATTCTGAGAGTTGATTCCGATGTAGCCATAACCATTGTTGTCATACAGAGCTGTGGTTAATACATCACCGGATGCCCTCACCGTTGCTGTTCTCGGAGCAGATCTGAGCCATAACCTCTTTGGAGATGGACGGATCAGAAATATCTACTGTACCCTGAACAACACCAGGAAGCTTATCTGCCTCAGCGGTCTCCTTGAACTGGAGCTCCTTGGTAACCGGTGCTCCCTTGTAGTATGACTCGTTCGCCTCGAGATATACTGTCTTGTTCTCGTAGCTCTTGAAGACATACGGACCAGCGCCAAGCGGAGCGGTTGTCTTCTCGCGGATTGCGGAAAGATCACCCTTTGTGAAACCAAACTGGTTGTTATCGTAATCGTAACTGGCTCTCATCACCATAGTAATGAAGCGGTGCGATCTGGATGTCCATAGTCTGAAGTGCCGGTGCGCTGACCTCTGTTAAAACAACGCGGACAGTCTTGTCATCCAGCTTCTGGATACCGGAAATGTTTGCTGCTGCATCACCGGTCTCAACACCCTCGGTAGCGTATGCATATACGTCTTCCGGAATCAGATCGGAGAGGCGCTTCCTGCGGACTCAGCCTCCATAGCTGTAAAGCTCCATCCGTACTTATCACCGATTGCCATAAAGAAATCCTTAGCAGTCGCATCTGCTGCAAGACCGTCGAAGCCCCACTGTGCTGCTGCGCCTGCTACGTCGCCCTCTTCGCTGACGCCGTTCTCTACGCAGTAATCAACGATCTCCTGTGCAAATGCTGCACCACCGTCATTTACAGCATCCCAGAATGCGTTCTGCTGATCTTCTGTCCAGTATGTGAATTCTGTGTTATCCTCGCCTGCTGCTGCAAGTAAAGATGCCAGTGTGGACATACCGCTTCTGTACTCTTCCATACCCTCGATCGGGAGAGAGTATACAGATGCGCTTCCGTCATAAGTCGGATCGCAGAATACATAGAAAGAGAAGATGATATCATCTGCGGTTACCGGCTCTCCATCGGAGAAAGTCAGATCATCACGAAGCTTGAAATCATAGTATACGGTTCCGTCTTCGTTCTCTGTGATGGTCAGATCGGTCGGTCCGTAGTAAAGTATAATCGGTACCGTTGTATGAAGTGGTCTCCCTCGATACCATTGTAGATAAACTCACCGGAACGATCGTTGTAAACCAGAGAAATCTGTGTCACATCAACGATGTGCTGATCCGGCACACTCTCAGCGAAGAATGGGCTGAACTTCTCGCTTACGTCGTCATTTGCGATAACGAGCGGTGTGTCGCTGCCGGATGCAGTCGTACCTGCTGCCTCTGTGCCTGCTGTCTCGGTTCCAGCTGTCTCACTGTCAGACTTGCTTCCGCCGCAGCCTGCAAATGAACCGACAGTCAGTGCTCCTGCCAGTAACAAAGCAAGAGTCTGTCTCATTTTTTCATAATATTTCCTCCTTATAAAAATATTATCTATGTTTTAACCTTATAAAAGGAAAAAACCTACTCCATTGTGGCATTCTCAATCAGAATGCCGCTGTAATTGCGGTCATAATACTTTCCGAAGGAAAATGCAACCGCCAGAAACAGGAAATGCCCTATCAGATAGATACATTCGATCCCCATACGGATCCCACCACGGTGCAGCACCATGTATACAAGATCCAGAACCGCTCCGATTCCCGTCAATACCATTGCCCCGATGCAGGAACGCTTCATACGAAGCAGCCCAGTCTCATAATGTGCCCGGTGCATTCGGAGCGGTGCTCCGATATAGCTGACCGCACCATAAAGCATGTATCCAAGCGGAAGTATCACAAACAGATACGGAAATACAATCCATGCCGTGCGGGACGAATCCGGGTTTAAAAGTCCCATTCCAAGCTCAATCACCCACGCGATTGTCCAGATGACATTTAAAATGCCTGTCCGCCGCTTCTGCTGCTCATCAAACGGAAGCACATAAAAATCTCCCTGATAGGACGTTCTTGTCACCAGAAGACCATGCCGGTTCTGCTTTAATTCATTTTGATAATCCTTTTGGTAAGGGTTCTTGATCATCGCCGCTTCCGCCTCATCGCTCTCTGTCTGTCATGCAGCATAGTGCAAAATTACCGCATTATTGTGCTAAAATATTTTTGTGTAACAAAAAAAGTGACAATGAACCTCTTTGTCCACTGAACACTTCACAAAATACACTTGTATGTTGCACGCACAACACTTTTATTATACATAGGAAACTGGTTTTGTCAATACTTTTCCCGCTGGCACATTCTGCCTCGTTTCGCATGTTTTTACAATCTCATTTGGTTCTATGCATATTTTTACACTATGTTTTATTTGTTTTTTATTTTTTTTTCTATTCTGTGCTGTTTTCTGTCATTTTTCATTTTCTGATCCTAATTTCTTTATGACTAAATATGCAGTTTTCTTTTCCCATGTTTTTCCACGTAAAAAATCCCGGAACGGATTTTACTCTCCGTTCCGGGATTTCTCTTCCCTGTATAAGTATGCATCACCTGCGGTCATACATACCAGTCAGTTCTTATGATGTTATGCTGTCTTTGTTGCGTACATGAAGTACTTCATACCGAATATCGTTGCGTAGATACCGGTTACGTTAGACTTCTGCATGTAAATATCATTGTAGTAGTAGATCGGAACTACTGCCCATGTATCCATCAGCATATCCTCTGCCTGATGCATTAAGTCAACACGCGCTGCAAAATCTGTTGTGGTGCGGATCTGACTGATCAGCTCATCATATGCTGTCCAGTCCGGAGAAGAAGATACCGGAGTACCCTTTCCTAACTGCATATCGTTGTTACCGGAATCAGAGGTAAAGATCTCTAACATGTTAACCGGGTCGTTGTAATCTGCAAGCCATCCCTCACGCGCGATGGTGAAGTTACCGCTCTTACGATCCTCAAGGAATACATTCCAGTCCTCAGACTTGATCTCAAGGTTGATACCAAGTAATGCCACATCCTGCTGTACGGACTCAGCAACCGCAATGTGTGCTGTACCGTCGTTTGTTAAGTATGTCATGGAGATTGCAGGATCTACTGCGTATGTACCGTCACCGTTGTCTGTAAATGTGTATCCAGCCTCTTCCAGTAAGCCCTTTGCTGTCTCAAGCTCGCCAGCGCCGGTAGCTGTTGCATCATAGTAAGAAGTATCTGCTGTCTTAAATACGCCGCCGTTACCGTCTGCCATACCTTCCGGTACGAAAGAATCCGCCGGGATCTGACCTGTCTGGCCTACGTTCTCAACGATGAACTGACGGTCAACCAGTAAGCTGATTGCCTCACGCATCTTAGCAGCCTCTTCCTCTGTCTTGCCATCGAAGACCGGGTCGTTTACGTTGAAGCCGATGTAATAGGTTCCCAGGTTGTCAAGGATACCAAACTCCGGATTGACGCCGTTTAAGGAAGGGATCTCATCGTTCGGTACGGTATCGATGTAGTCAAGGTCACCGCTGTTGTATGCAGCATAGATTGCTGTATCATCAGCGCTTAACATGAAGTGAAGCTCGTCCATGGTTACGTTTGCCGCATCATAGAAGTTCGGGTTCTTTACATAAACCATGCTCTCGTTGTGGTTCCAGGACTCCAGTGTGTAAGCACCGTTGCATACGAAACCTGCTTCCTGTGCCCACTTGCCAGGAACAGTGCCGTCCGGATCAGCAGCCTCTACGGATGCCTGATGTACCGGATAGAATGTCGGGAATGCCATCAGATCGTTAAAATAAGGGCACGGGCTGACAAGCTTGATCACGAGTGTGTAATCATCCGGTGTCTCAACTGCCAGTGTACCGTCATCGTTGCGGGCGATTACATCGAACAGATAAGCATAGTCTGCTGCTGTCTTCTCATCGATGACACGATTCCAGCTGTATACGAAGTCAGATGCCTTTAAGTCATCTCCGTTGCTCCACTTGGACTCAATCATGTGAACGGTGTACTCTGTTCCATCCTCAGATACTTCCGGCATATCGGATGCGAGTGCCGGGATAAGATTACCATCCTTATCATAGGTATAAAGACCTGCGAAAGAGTTTACTGCAAGGCAGCCACCGTCTACGGAGCTGTTTAATGCAGGATCAAGGTAATCCGGCTCACTTGCCAGGTTGATGTTGAGCACATTTGTCTCAGCGTTTGTGGTTGTTGCTTCTGCAGTTGCTGCAGCCTCTGTGCCAGCAGCGGTTCCTGTGGACTCGCCTGTACTTGCTGTGGAATCAGATGATCCGCCACAAGCCGTAAGACCAAGTGCCATAGAAGCAACCAGTAATGATGCTACTAATTTCTTCATAATGAATCCTCCTTGTTTTCCGAAGGAAAATGCGACTGTCACAACAGGAGCAGAGGATTTTCCTCCTATAAAATGATCTATGTTCCACGTACCTTTTCGGTAACGTTGAAACCTTACTTATTCCAGCATGCAACGAAGTGTCCGCTGCCCCTGTCGGAAAGCGGCGGCATCTCTTTTGCGCACTGCTCTGTCGCGTATTTGCATCTGGTGCGGAACGGACATCCGGTCGGCATCTTCAGAGGGCTCGGTACATCTCCCTCAAGCACGATTCGCTTGCTGTGTCTGGCAGTCTCAGGATCCGGGATCGGAACTGCTGACAGTAAACTCAATGTATACGGATGCATCGGATTGCCGTTTAACTCATCGGCATCGGCGATCTCCATCATTTTTCCAAGGTACATAACTGCAATACGGTCGGAAATATGGTGAACGACCAGCAGATCATGCGCTATAAACAGATACGCCACGCCCAGCTTGTCCTGCAGTTCCTCGAACATATTTACCACCTGAGCCTGAATTGAAACATCAAGTGCCGATACCGGCTCATCACATACGATAAACTTCGGATCTACTGCAAGCGCTCTTGCTATTCCGATACGCTGTCTCTGTCCACCCGAAAACTCATGTGCATAACGTATGGCATGCTCGGCATTCAGTCCAACCAGCTCCATGAGGTTCAAGATTTTCTCACGGCGCTCTTTTTATTCGCATATAATTTATGAACATCGAGAGGCTCTCCGATGATATCCTCAACCGTCATACGAGGGTTGAGTGATGAATACGGATCCTGGAATACCATCTGCATCTGCTTACGGTAAGGATGCATATCCACATCCACTTTCTTGCCAAGCACCGGCTTGCCGTTTGCATCGACGATCAGCTTGCCATTCTCATCATACTGCTCGCCGCTGTCAAATAGCACCTTACCATCGAACACGATGCGTCCGGCGGTCGGCTGGTACAGACGAAGCAGCGTTCTGCCGACAGTCGTCTTGCCGCATCCCGACTCTCCTACCAGACCAAGTGTCTCGCCCGGCTTGATTGCAAATGAAATATCATCCACCGCTTTTAGCGGAATCGTCTTAAATCCCTGATGCACAGGAAAATACTGTTTTAAATGACTTACCTCAAGAAGGTTCTTTTCCTCACTCATTACTCTGCCTCCTCCTGTGCCTCATATAACTCTTTGATGTTCATCCAACAGCTTGCCAGATGGGTATCGCTGATGCGAAGTTCTTCCGGTTTCTCGGAAAGACATATCTTCATAGCGGCATCACAGCGAGGGCAGAATGCACAGCCAGGCATCTGCAGCAGGTTGATCGGTGTACCGCCGATCGGCACCAGCTTTTCGTTCATATTGTCTGCCTTTGGGATGGAACGAAGCAGTCCCTTGGTATACTCATGTGCCGGACGATAGAAAATATCATCCGCTGTACCGCGCTCGCAGACACGTCCACCGTACATGACAAGAATCTCATCACACATACTTGCAATGACACCGAGATCATGGGTTACCATGATAATCGCCATTCCCAGCTTCTTCTGCAGTTCCTGCATCAGGTCCAGTATCTGCGCCTGAATGGTTACATCCAGTGCCGTGGTCGGCTCATCCGCGATCAGGATATCCGGTTCACATGCCAGCGCCATGGCGATCATGACACGCTGACGCATACCGCCGGAAAGCTCATGAGGATACTGCTTCATACGGCTTTCCGGCTCATTGACGCCGACCAGTGTCAGCATCTCCACCGCGCGCGCCCACGCCTCTTTTTATTCTTATCCGTGTGTAATAATATTGCCCTCAATCAGCTGGCTTCCAACGGTAAATACCGGGTTTAAGCTGGTCATCGGATCCTGGAAAATGATGGAGCATTTTTCTCTTCTGCATCTGCTTGCTGTTCCATTTGGTAATATCCTCACCGTGAAATCTTACCTCGCCGCCGGTGATCTTACCGGTCTCCGCCAGAATCTGCATGATGGAATATGCGGTAACAGATTTACCGGAACCGGACTCACCTACGATTCCGAGGGTCTTTCCGGCTCTAAGTTAAAGGAAATACCATTGACAGCCTTTACCTCACCTGCATCTGTAAAGAAACTGGTATGAAGGTCTTTTACTTCTAATATATATTTATTTTCTTCGCTCATATCCTTATCTCCTTAATTCAATTTCGAGTCGAAAGCATCACGAAGACCATCACCCAGTAAGTTCAATGCCAGTACGATCAGGCAGATGGCGATTGCAGGAATGACCAATCTAAGTGGGTAGGACTGCATGCCGGCTCTGGCGTCGTTTGCCAGACTTCCCGGAAGTAAGATACACCAAGGCCAAGGAAACTCAGATAACTTTCGGTAAAATTGCACTCGGCACCTGAAGTGCTGTCGTAATAATGATAACGGACAGACAGTTCGGCAGAATATGTCTGCGCAGGATTCTGGCATTCTTTGTACCGATGCATCTTGCTGCCAGAACGTACTCGTTATTCTTAATGGAAAGGATCTGGCCTCGGATCAGACGCGCCATACTTACCCAGTACAGAAGTCCGAATACAATAAACAGGGAAATCATGTTCGTTCCCAGCTTTTCCAGCACCGTTCCGGTAATGAGCGGTTTTAACGTCTCATTAAACACTACCGACAGCAGAATGATGATCAGCATGTCCGGCAGGGAATAAATAATATCCACAATACGCATCATGATGAGGTCGACTTTTCCACCAAAATATCCTGCGATGGAACCGTAAAGCAGACCGATGATCAATACCATGATCGATGCCACAACGCCGACCGACAGGCTGACTCTCGTTCCGTAGATTACACGGATAAAGTAGTCACGGCTTAAGCTGTCTGTTCCGAAGATGTGTGGGAACAGCTTCTCGCCGGTCTCATTCATATACTTTGCCTCAAGCTTGGAATATTCAAACGGTCCTAGGTTCGCTGCGGATTTGTCACGCACACCGTTGACCGAGATAATCTCGGAATACTTGTAAGGACATATATGCGGTGCGATGATGATGGTCAGAAGAATCAATACCAGTACGATGATACTTCCCATGGCAAGCGGATTCTTGCGCAGGCGTCTCATACCATCCTTGAAAAATGTGGTAGACTCACCCATGACATCCTGCTGCTTCTTTTCCTCATCTGTCGCCTTCTCGAAATTTGCCTTATTGAATTTGCTCAGATCTACCTGTGCCGACAGAATCTGTCTATGTTTCAACTCCATTACTTCTATCCGTCCTTTCGTACTTTACTCAAATGTGATTCTTGGATCGACGAACTTATATGCAATATCGGTCAGCAGGTTTGCCACAACCATCAGAATTGCGAGGAAAATTGTCGTTGCCATAATCATCGTATAGTCACGGTTGGTAATACTTGTTACGAAAGACGATCCCAGTCCTCCGATAGTAAAAATATTCTCAACAACCATGGAACCTGTCAAAATGTATGCAACCATCGGTCCCACGTAAGTGATTACCGGAATCAGCGCATTGCGCAGTGCATGTTTGAAAATGACTTTCCAGCCCGGAACACCCTTCGCTCTCGCGGTACGGATGTAATCCTGGTTCAGGGAATCCAGCATACTGGTCTTTGTCAGACGTGTGATATACGCCATCGGATAAACACTCAGCGCGATGATCGGCAGTACATAATTCGGACTCGTGGACGACCATACCGGAAACCAGCCGAGCTTTAAGCAGAACACCAGAAGAAGCAGTGTTGCAAGCACGAAGGACGGCATCGCCGTACCAAGTGTTGTAAAAAATACGATCAGCCGGTCCGGCCAGTGATTACGCGTCAGCGCCGCAATGCTTCCAAGTACAAGCCCAGCCACGATTGCCACCAATGCCGCCATGCCGCCAAGCTTTGCCGATACCTTAAAACGGGAAGAAATCTCGCCCCAGATATCACGGCCGCTATGTAAAGATACGCCCCAGTCACCATGAAGAAGATTATTCATATAAATCACATACTGCTCCGGGATTGGTTTGTCCAGATTATATCTCTCTTCCAGGACTTTCTGTGCCTCCGCACTCGTTGCCTTTTCCTTATTGAAAGGACCGCCCGGGATAATGTTCATCACAAAGAATGTAATGGCACTGACGATCAGGATGGATATAATCGCCAGTAAAACTCGTTTTACGATATACTTTCCCACTTTTTTTCTCTCCTGCTTCTTGAAAATTCTTTCTCATTTTATCGCTCTATCATTGCGTTCTTTTATCTGTTTGTATCTCTAATGCAATGTCACTTTAATCCGATAAAATAATATAAGTGTATTATACTCGCTCACTATCATTTGTCAACTGCTAATTGTATACAAAAATACATGGATATTACCTCCTTTTTCTGTACGCCCAGTAAATACAAGTGTTTTTCCCACATAAATACTCTGTCTTTTTTTAGAAATTTGTTATACTTTCTTCAATCACATTATCTCTTACAGAAAGAAGGCAGATCCATCATGATTCAAAATGATGATATTCTGAATATGAACTTTTATAAAAAGGAAAAATTTACCGGCAGTTATCAGGGAATGCGTTACCTCATCCAAAAAGATCAGGAGGAGGATGCCGAGGACGAAAATGTAAAACATGATATTTTTCGCGTCACCATCTGGCCCGGTCCTTATAATTTTGCCAGCACCGCGGACGATCTGAAAAGTTCTGCTGTCTTTCCGTTTACGCCGGAGGGCAAAGAGCAGTGGTCGGCTGGCTGAACGAACAGTGGAGTGCGCGCCGCACCGAATGGCCCGGCCGTTGAATCAGTCTCTTTCTTTATATGAGCATCTCGCTGATTCATTATCACTGCACCGTAACACAGCGTCAAAAAAAGCCACATACGAAGTATACATCTTCGTACATGGCTTTTCTTATTCTATTCCTATTCACGGAAACGCCCGTAAAACCCGAAAACTTCACGCCGTATTCTGCGCTCTGTCTCCTGCTCTACTGCGGGTAACAGGAGCTTGAAAAGGTTCAAGTCCTGTCTTCCACTTTTCTCCTGCTCTACTGCGGGTAACAGGAGCTTGAAAAGGTTCAAGTCCTGTCTTCCACTTTTCTCCTGCTCTACTGCGGGTAACAGGACTTGAACCTGCACGGTCTCCCACCAGAACCTAAATCTGGCGCGTCTGCCAATTCCGCCATACCCGCTTATCAGAGAAATAACTGCTTCCCTTGGAAAGCTACCGGTATATTATAGCGTGCTGGCAGACAGATTGCAACTTCTTTTGGATTTAAGCCTCCGGCTTCTCATAGCGTGTCCACACTTTGTCCGCGCCGCATACATTCTTCGTGCCGTCCTGCTGAACGATAATATAATCGCCCTCACCGATAAAGGTACGTCCTCTGCGGTGCTTGATGTACGGGCACACGATCGTACCGTCGGGCCGCTCAATCTTTACGAGCGAATCCGTCACGATCCATCCCTTGGTCACAACATCGGAAAACAGTTCAAAACCATCTTCCATCCCTTTTCCCACTTCGTATTTGTCTACTTCGGACTCTAACGGAATTCTTCGACTCTTCATAGGTCTCCTCCTTTTCCGGTGATGCTCCCTGCTTACCTTCCTTATATTCTGAACACTTTCGTCCGCCGCATGAAAACGCGGGCGTCCGTCCTGGCACCATATTCACTTCTGCCTTCGCCTACATTATACCATACTGTCCGAAAATTTACATGCCTTTTTTCGTACTTTCGCACTATTCCCATGAAACAACAAAAATCCCCGTGATGCCGGAATATGACATCGTGGGGATTTTCGCTCTATATGCCTGCCGTATTCCGGCAGCATTTCTTATTTCTTATTTCTTATTTCTTATCTCTTTATGATCTGGCGATCCGCTCCGCCTGCGCCCTTCGCACAAACCGGAATGCGCCAATGCTCTCAAGCGCCTTCGCTGTTGCAAAGAAGATGACGGAATCAATCGGCCACATAATCAGATTCTTTAATGCACGCGCCGGAAGGATCACCATGAATGCCTGTCCATATAACACGGTGAGGCACAATGTATTCAGGAACACATTGCACACCAGCATCACGATAAACTTGGTGGCAAGCACCCTCGGCAGTGTGAGTTTCTTCTTATAATACATACAGCCGTACATAACGCCTGCCAGCATCGTAACCAGTGTCAGCTGCGGACAGAACGGACCGGTCGGCTTTAAGATGTATTTAATAATATCAAGCGTTCCGGAAAAAATGCCGCCAACCGTCGGTCCAAACAGGTAGGCAATGATTCCGTTCGGGATACTCGAAAAACCGATGCGGATAAAATTGCCGTATTCGATGGAGAACATGCCAAGAATAATGGCGATGGCTGCCAGCATAGCCATGGTAGTGATGGTTCTTACCGATTTTAATTCACGGTAGGAATCGGTGAACAAAGCGACGAATTTTTTCATAAAAAAATTACCTCCTTTGCAGACCTCATCATACTACAACTGGAGATAATATTCCTATCTTCGGATGCAGCGGGATGCGACTCATGCACCGCAAGAAACTCTTTTCGTCTGGCTGACAACTCCCTGTTCAGCCGGCACTTAACGCGCATGTGTCTACTCTGCGAACAATATTTACTTGCAACTGTAACAGTATAACATACCTTAGCGGTAATACAATAGGCAATTCTCACTAAGTTTTGTTCCAAAGTCACAAAAAGCGGAAAACCTTTACCGGCTTTCCGCTCTCCATTCCTTAGTGAGACACGGGGGATTCGAACCCCCGACAACCTGATTAAAAGTCAGGTGCTCTACCAACTGAGCTAGTATCCCCTATATCAGATTACAACAAAAGCAAGCTGGGCTAGCAGGATTCGAACCTGCGAATGCTGGAATCAAAATCCAGTGCCTTACCGCTTGGCGATAGCCCAACAAATAATCGTTGCACCTATCGCAACTAAGGTGGATAGAGGGATTCGAACCCTCGGCCTCCAGAGCCACAATCTGGCGCGCTAACCAGCTGCGCTATACCCACCATAAAATGTGCTCGAAGGGATTCGAACCCCCGACCCACGGCTTAGAAGGCCGTTGCTCTATCCAGCTGAGCTACGAACACATATAAAGCGGGTGATGGGAATCGAACCCACGTATCCAGCTTGGAAGGCTGGTGTTCTACCATTGAACTACACCCGCACATTCAATTAAATCGGGGTGACAGGATTCGAACCTGCGACCCCCTGGTCCCAAACCAGGTGCTCTAGCCAAGCTGAGCCACACCCCGAAGGATTTTATCGCTTGCGCACTCTTCCGGCCACTGAGCTGTCCTTTTCGTGACGCAAGGATTATTATATAGGACAGCCTCTGAAAAGTCAACACTTTTTTATAAATATTTTATTTCAAAATTTGCCTTTCCGTTTTTGTCCAGATCCATCACAATGTAGGACGGTCTTCTCCCCTCCTGGCGCGGATAGGAAAGACTGCCGGATTGAGCGCAATCACATCCCTTGTAATCGATCACAGGCCTGTGCGTGTGTCCGAACATCACAATATCATAGCCCTGTGCCGCCGCTTCCCGCTCAATATCGGCGATCCCCGCACTGACATAGTAATAATGTCCATGCGTGATCAATACACGGTAGCTGCCGATGCGAAGTTCTTTTTCCCGTGGAAGATTGGAAAAGTCATTGTTGCCCGCAACGATCTCCAGCCGGCAGCCCGCCATCTCCGCAATACTGTCCTCATCTCCCTCCGCGTCACCCAGATGGATCAGAAGATCCATCGGCTGCTCACGCTCTAAGATAACTTTTAAATTTTCAAGTTTCCTGTGCGTATCACTTACAACCAGTATTTTCATAGGCTAAAACCCGTACTCGTGCAACAACTTCTTCATGGAACGAAGCGCTTTTCCTCTGTGGCTGATCGCATTCTTCTGCTCTTCTGTCAGCTCCGCCGTCGAGCAGTGATACTCATCCACATAGAAGATCGGATCATATCCAAATCCGTTCTCCCCTGCCGGACATTCCCCGATATATCCCTCGATCGTCTCCCGTGTCACAAGTGTCTTCCCGTCCGGAAGCACTGCTGCAATCGCACAGACAAACCGCGCCGTGCGCTGCTCCTTCGGCACGCCCTTCAAACGGTCGAGAATCGCCTGATTCTTAATATCGTAGGAAGTATCCTCGCCCAGATACCGCGCCGAATATACGCCCGGCTCCTTGTTTTAAATAATCCACCACCAGGCCGGAATCATCGGCCAGCACGATATCCTTCGTACAGGCAGCTACTGCCTTCGCCTTGATCTGCGCATTCTCCTCGAACGTCGTGCCGTTCTCCTCAATATCCAGGGAAATACCTGCTTCCTTCATGGAACAGATCTCCATATCCATATCCGCCATAATCTCGCGGATTTCTCTCATTTTTCCGGCATTGCCGGTTGCAAAATTATTCTCATGGCTTTGTCCTCTTTTTAGTATCCTTCTTCAAATGCGCGAAGCACTGCCTGATAGACGCCCTCTGCCGTCTCCCTCTGATATGCATCGGATTCAGCTTTTCCAGTTCATCTTTGTTCGTCATAAATCCGACTTCAATCAGTGCAACCGGCACCTCACTGGTTCTAATGATATAAATACTGTCGCCCTCCACCAGTCCTTTGTCACGGCTCCCGATCCTGCCTGTGACTTCCTCCAGACAGATCTGCGCGAACTGACGGCTCGCCTCCGACGTCTCGTCGTACATCACCTGTGTACCGCTGGTACCCGACATGCGTCCGCTTCTCGTCGAGTTGTTATGTATACTGATAAAGATCCGCGTCCGACTTGTTGGCAAGCTGCACTCTGGTCGAACGTCGGATTGCTGTCATCCGTTCTGGTGTAATACACGCCGATGTTCTGATCGCTGTTGTCAAAAATCTCTTTCAGCTTCAGCACGATCGCCAGGTCAATGTCCTTCTCATTGATTCCTGCTTGTTCGCACCGACGGCTCTTCCTCCGTGCCCCGCATCGATTACGACTACTTTATCATAGACTTCATGAGGTGTCAAAAATTAAAATAAAATTCTGCGCATCATATTCCGTCTGCAGTTCATATACCTTGTTGGTCGTGACCTCTATCACGCCCGTCTCCCCCTGCCTGGTGTAGGAGAGACCGTCAATATAGTCGCTGTTCCCCAGAACCGGGTAGCTGTCAAAATAAGTGCGGTCCGCCTGCGGGATTTCCACCCGGATAGTCTGGGTCACATAATCGTTGCTGACAGCAATCTGATCCCCGGTCACGCCCTCCGGCAGGCGGATACTCAGTTCTCCCTTCGCCCCCGCCGCTTCATTCTGCTCTTTGATCTTTAAGTTCTGCATCGTGACCTGACTCTGGGCGAACTCCTCCTCGGCAATGCGTTCCTCTCTCGCCTCCACCTCCCACGTGTGAAGCGCCGGAAGCTTCGGCAGAAGCACAAAGATACCGCTGTCAAAATCATGAGAAAGACAGCCGACAGTCTCAATGCTTTTTCTTCCATAACCGTATATTCCTTTATCGATTCTTACTGAATGCCTTAATACAGAGATTACATTCCTCCACCGTATCCACGCTGTCCCATCTGGCACCATTGGTACTGATATAACTCTCACCATCGTCCAGAATCACATTCGCGGTCGCCTCGTCGGCAGCGTATTCGATTGCCATCGGATGCACCGACCCCGGCGTAATCATGTGAAGCACAATCGCATAACGCTCCCCCGCATCCAGTGAAATTGCCTGATTAAAATCAACCGTATAATAGCCCGCGTTGGAGAGCTTGCCGGACGCCACCGGAATCCGCTGTGTCAGCGAATCTGCATTTTCAAAATTCCGTACAACATACAGCTCGTACTGGGAATCTTTTCCTGTTGCGTAAAGCCTGCCGCCACCAGTTCTTCTTCCTGTGACGTCGTAGACATTGGCGCCGTAGGCTGTCCTTGTTATAGCCAAGCTGTCCGACCCAGCCGCACAGATCGCTCTGATAGATATGGTCATAGTTGCCCGGCTCTTCGATCTTTGTATACACAACGTTGTGGGTGCCTATATTCGTATCATAATACGATATGTAAAACACCCCGTCCTCGCCGAACGTATATCTCCCCAGCTGTTCTGGCAGATAAATGCGCCGTCTCCCTCGAGATCCACATTAAAATTCTCCTTGAATAACTGTCGTCCCAGCCGATAATCACAACGTCGTGATTCGGCTTTCTGTACCGATGTAGCAGTAGGAATTTGTCTTCTGATTGTAATACGAGACTTTGACTGCGAGCTGCGCAGCCGTTATAGATCGACGTCTGCACTCCGCCGTATAAAAGACCGACTCCTTGATCTTCTCATAATCTTTTCCGTCGATGATCTGCATTTCCTGCACATGCTTGACCGCTGTAAGATCCGGATTCGTTTTATTGTCCCCGTAAGGGTCATCCGCTTCGTATACAGGTCCTTCCCATGCCGCCAGATAAGCCATTCCCATGGTATATTCCCCGCCGTCATCCTGCGTCAGTGTAAATCCGTTGTTCATCGTCATATGGTCGACCGAAAACTGCAGTTTCTCTTCCGGCAGCAACGACGACTCCAGTGCCCCAGCGCGGCAAACGCCCAGCAGGTGCCGAAAGTTCCCTGATTGCGCACTGCTGCCGCCCGTCCCTTCTCCCTCAGATCATAGCGGGTCGGTATGATTGTCGCACTGTCCGACGTGTCCATCGCCGACGCCTGATTCTCCTGTATATCCCAGGAATAGGAATAATCCAGATAATTCGCCAGATCATTCAGGCTTACATAGTAGGTATCGTCCTTGCGGATAAACGGCGACACGATCACCTCACGGGTTCCGTTGACTTTCGCCTCCGAGGCGCCAGTGAAAACTCCACCTCATTCGCATGCTTCTCCAAAAGGAGCCGCTTTCCGTCATACATGCGCGCTGCAGTTGAGTGCATCGCGCAGAATGTTCACCGGAACCATGATATTCAGCTGGTCATCCATATAAAACGTATGGTTCTCGTTGGTGTATTCCTTGTTATCGATCACCAGCGACAACAGATTATCATTTACGCTGGATGCGATCAACGGGTTCCAGGTTGTCGCCTGCAGATTGGCTCCGCGGAAATTTTCCACCGTTCCGCTCCCCGATGCCCCGGTTCTAATTTAAAATCAGCATGGCGGCTACCAGCACGCCAAACACGATATATCTTTTGAATATTTCATTCATCCCCTCCGGCGGTATCCCTTACACTCCGCCTTGGTGGCTTCGGCCCCATAAACTGGTAAAAATAGGTGCGAAGCATTCCATTGTAGATCTTGCGGTTCTTGTCCGCTTTTCTGCCGATATAGCGCTCCGCCTCATCATAACTCGTAATCAGGTACATCGACCAGGAATCAAGTCCCCGGAATGCCGCCCCGATCTCCCCGTACAGCTTCGGCAGATCCGCCTTGTCCTCGAGGCGCTCGCCATACGGCGGATTCGTCACGATAAAGCCGTATTTCTTCGGGTGGTGAAGTTCTGCCACCGGGCGCTGCTGAAAATGAATCAGGTGATCCACGCCGGCGCGTTTTGCATTCTCCCTGGCTGCCTTTATGACGTCCCCGTCAATATCATAGCCCTGTATGTCGACCTTCACATCCGTGTGGATCATCTCCTCGGCTTCCTTTACGCACTCGTACCACAGCTTGCGGTCAATCAGGTTCGTCCATTGCTCCGCCGTGAACTCACGGTTCATTCCGGGCGCAATACCGGCAGCAATCATCGCCGCCTCTATCGGGAACGTACCGCTGCCGCAGAACGGATCCACCAGAATCCGGTCCGGTCTCCACGGCGTCAACAGCAGCAGGGAAGCTGCCAGCGTCTCGGTCAGAGGCGCCTTGCTCGTCAATGTGCGGTATCCGCGCTTGTGCAGAGAGTCCCCGGACGTATCCAGCGTCACCATAACCTCATCCTTCAGTAGAAAGATGCGCACCGGATACGGCGCCCCGTCCTCCGCGAACCATTCCACATCATAGTACTGCTTCATGCGCTCCACCATCGCCTTCTTCGCGATCGACTGAATATCAGACGGAGAAAACAGCTTGCTCTTGATAGAAGACGCCTTTTTTACCCAGAACTTTCCGTTCACAGGGATATAGTCCTCCCACGGAAGCGCCTTGATTCCCTGAAATAATTCCTCAAAGGTCGTTGCGCGGAATCTGCCCACTTCGATCAGCACGCGTTCTGCCGTGCGCAGAAAGATATTGGCACGGCAGACAGCTTCCGCATCCCCCTGAAATGAGACTCTGCCATCCTCCACCCGGCTGATCTCATATCCCAGATCATAGATTTCTCTCTTAAGTACCGCTTCCAGTCCAAAATGACATGGAACCACCAGTTCATATGTCTTCATGTATTCTCCTCTGTATCATATGTCTAACTTCCTAATAATATATTATCCATTCTAATTTTCCTGTCAATCACTTGTTCGCATTGCCTCAATGCCGCCAACCACGGTATATACCTCATACCCCTCCCTGCCGAGCTTTCTCGCCGCCAGAAGACTGGTGCTTCCATAATCGCAGTAGAGCACCAGCGGTCTGTTCTTCGGCAGACGGTGCATCCACTGATCGATCTTTTCATACGGAAGATTTCTGGCGTTCGGATAATGGTATTCCCGATAAGAATCCGCCTCCCGCACATCAATCAGAATTCCGTGCTTTCTTCTCATAATATCTTCCAATTCCCTTGGATGTATCGTATAAAACGTCATGCCCGCGTATCCTCCTTTTCCGCCATATGCTCCTGTAATCGCAAAAACAGATTACAAAGAGGTTCTCTGTAATCTGTTTCTGTCAATCTTATTCTATCCTATGCGCTTTTTCTCTGCCTGTGCCAGTCTACTGCTGATACTTGTCAGAGGTCTTGTTGGAACCGGACACGTTGGATGTCTTGTTGGTTGACTTGTTGGTCGACTTATTCTTTGCGCTGTTGGAACCCGCTTCCCGTTGTTCTTTCGTAGCTGCCTTCTCATCCGTCTCTGCAATTAGAAGTCGAATTCGTGTACCATTGTTCCTTCTTCCCATCCCGAATCTTTATTTGCTTTACCGTGTTGGTTAGTATCTGATGTTCCCCATACATGGCTTTTGTGGTTTTGCATTGCTTTTTCAAAAAGAATGTTCTATACTAATGCTGTGATATGTAAAACATATCATTTTATACCCTTATTAATTATTTATATCCCCTCAGAAAAGCTTTCGTGCATCGCACCTGGCTTTTTCTATCTTATCACAGTTTCTATCTTATCACAGTTCATAATATTCAAGATTGTCGGTAAGCCCTGGTGCGATCCTGCCTCCGGCTTTCTGATACTTGTCATAGACTCCCCTGGATACGGTCTTCGCGTTCAAAAGATCGAGGCGGTGCAGAGCGCTCTCATACATCGGATTCCCTTTAACCTCCGGATCGGCTTTGCGAACGGGCAATAGGTAATCAGGATCTCTCTTGCGATCTTGTTGAGGCGGTAGCTTCTTCGACTTACATACTTCATCCAGTTCTGATAATCCTTGACGAAGACCTCACGGTAATTATTTCTTCCACGCAAGAGCGCACTCTTGATCTTCTCCTTCGCCTCGGTGGAAAGCTCGCGGTTCTTCCGGTAGAACTGCAGATAATCGCAATACTCCGCCGTCAGGGACTTCTCACGGATATCGTTCCAGTGTACACCCCGAATCTTCCTGCAGATCTCCCAGCGGTATCTTCCGACCGTATCGACCATCATATCGTCAATATCGACCGCTGTGAAAATCGGGAACAGGAAACGCGCCGTATCTCTTCGCACGCCTGCTGTCTCCTGCCACATCATCGAGCGTGTTCCTGCATTCGGCATCAGAATGATGTCCGGCATGATCTCCTTCATAATCATCTCGCGGTTGATGCCCTTGTCCGGATCCGAGAACTGCACTTCACGATAGAACGCGGAGAAATCGATGTCGCGGATCTTGTGCAGTGACTCGTCCAGCTTCTGCGCCGTCACGAGCATCTTCTTTCAATGGAGTTGATCAGATCATACTCCCCTAAAATCGGGCAGAACGTGGACAGCTTGCCATAGGTCGCACGGTTTCCGGACGTGAACATGTTCTGAATCTCAAACTTGACTTTGAGCTCCCGGTTGGACATAAAATGCTTCTGCTGCTCTGTCGTAATCTTGCCGGTCTTGCGCATCTCTGCAAGATATGCCGGATAATCCATATCGAACTCATTTTTCGACGGCTCGTTTCTTCCGTCATAAACACTGCGCAGCCATTCAAAATCGTGTATACATGGTCAGATTTGCAGACATCCAGATGCTCCGTGAGATCGAACAGAATATTGGCATTCTCCTCGCCGGCCATCTGCACATCCATAAATCCGAAATTCAAAAACATTTCCACAATCGGGGTAAGCTCTTTTTCCCCCTTTACGGTATGCATAAACGCTTTTAAGTAGGTATCGTAGAAAATCTGTGTGATCCGCTTGCGGATTGCAAACGTCTGCGCGTCCGTGGAAAACATATCCGGCAGATCCCGGTACTTCTGCACAAGCTCCTGCATCTCCTCGATGACGCTCTGCTCGGTATCCGCATAGGTCAGGATATGAACCAGGCAGTCTTCACTGCGCTCTTCCTGCGTTTCTTCCTCCTCGCCATCCTGTGCCTGCGGCGTCTCGTACGCTGCACCTTCTGTCTCGAAGTGGTATCCGCGGTATTCTTCCATCCGCATGTCGACCAGCTTCCGCTAGATGCCAAGCTTTTTGATCACCTCGGCAATCCGGTCCATCTCATTTAAAAGCGGCTTTACATCATAATTTTTCTTCTGCGCCTGAATCGCCAGAGCAAAGAACAGGTTAAAAAGATCGTTTTTCGATTCCGCCAGAAGAATATCCTGATTGTAGCGGAGATATTCCACCATCTCAACTGATTCCCTGCGTCACACGCCTGGTCTGATAACTGGCTTCCCATGATCGCCCCGATGCAGATTATCGTCCCGCTGCATCAGATGCACATACTCCTCTAAATAACTTCCGGTCAGGCTGGCACTGTTGCCTATCTCCCAGTTCTCCGCCCGGTGCACCATCTCCAACGGCTTGAAATTGTCCATGCGCGTAAAACTCTGCTCGTCCAGATGGTACTGTGCGCAGAGATTCTCATACTGGCTGTACTCATTCTCGGCAAAGGAGTGAAACTGCCTTACCAGATTGGTAAAACCGGCATAGGGTTCTAAGAAGCATCTGCCGCTGTCCGAGTGCTGCCCGAAGCAGAATACTGCGCATGCTCTCCTGCCCGTGAATCGCCTCCTTTAAATCCTCCGCCGATTCACAATTGAACACCGCCAGCACGGAATCCTCGGTCGCAACATAATCACACAGATATCTGTCGCCCTCAGAAATTCCAATCACCGCATTTTTTCCAAGAACAATCTTGGCGTAGGAATTGCACTGAATGACAGTACTTCCTCCTGCACCGAGATATACCATTTTTACTTCTCTTTCTGCTTGGCAATTATCTGGTTCTTCTGTACCTTTACTGTCGTCATCGTCTCTCTGTCCCCTGCCTGCGCACATGACCGTGTGTCTACTGCCCCTTCGCGCGTCCTTTACTTATTATTAACAATCCGTAAGCAGCTCGTCCGCTGCCTCTTTACTCATATCCGTGCCAGTTCCCGCTCGCCGTCCTCTGTGATCAGTGTCAGCACGTTCGTATCGGTTCCGAAACCGGCGCCTTCCACCTTCAGATTATTGGCTGCGATCAGATCCACATTCTTTTTGCGAAGCTTTTTTCTTGAATTCTCAAGCATGTGCTCCGTCTCCATGGAAAACCCGCACAGTATCGTCTTTCCTTTGTCCGCCCCCAGAGCTGCCAGTATATCCTGTGTGCGTTCCAGTTCGATCGAAGCTTCCCGATCGGACTTCTTGATCTTCTCCTCCGCCACAGATGGTCTGTAATCCGCCACCGCTGCCGCCTTGACAATAATATCCTGCTCCTTTGCACGGCTCATGACCGCGTCATACATCTGTGCCGCCGTCACAACCGGAACAACATTCACAAACCGCGGCGGCTCGCACGCTGTCGGTCCGGTCACAAGTGTCACATCCGCCCTCGGTACATGGCGCGTCTCGCAATCGCATATCCCATCTTCCCGTGAGTGATTGGTAATATAGCGCACCGGTCAATCGCTTCCTGTGTCGGACCTGCAGTGACAAGAATTTTTAATCCTGCCATGTCCTTTGGCGCAAAGTTCTCTTAAGACATACTCGGCCAGCTCTTCCTCGGACGCAGTTTGCCGTCTCCCGTATCGCCGTTCGCCAGCATCCCCCGCACCGGTTCAATCATCTCATAGCCGTAATGCTCCAGCTTGCGGATATTGTCCTGCACAATCGGATTGTGGTACATATTATGGTTCATTGCCAGCGGATTGTGGCACTCTGCAGGTACACGCCATCATCGTCGTTGTGAGCATGTCGTCTGCAATTCCGTTCGCAATCTTGCCGATCACGTTTGCTGTAGCCGGTGCAATCAGCACCAGATCCGCCTGTTTCGCAAGCGCCACATGCTCCACCGAGAACTCAAAATTCCGGTCGAACGTGTCAATCAGACACTTGTTCGCCGTCAGCGTCTCAAACGTCGTCGCTGTGATAAAATTCGTGGCATTCTGCGTCATCAGAACATGTACGTTGCACCCAAGCTTCTTCAACATGCGCGCTACATTCGGCATCTTATAAGCGGCAATTCCTCCCGTCACACAAAGGAGTACGGTTTTCCCGCTCAAAAGTCCCCTTGGCTTTTCGCTCTGCTTATTCATTTTTTCCTCCTGCTCTCGTTCACTTATCCCATGATACGATGCTAAAATTCCATTTTTATTCTATACTCTTTTCCCTCTCTGTGCAATGCCTTTCTGCCTGCGCGCCCAACTTTCACCGCTAAATGTAACGCGGCATTTCCTGAAAAAAGAATCCTATTACATAAAACGCATTGCGACCGTGTCACGACAACAACCTGTGCGCAAATAAATATGTTCCCTATACAACCGCCCGGATGTAATGCTTTACCTCGCGCAGCTTTTTCACAAACTGGTTGTCCAGCTCATAGAATCCAAGGCCAAGCGGAACCGTAACCAGAATGTTAAACGGGACAGCAATATACCATGCCGTCTGCGTATGATCGCGCCGCCCAGTTCAAAGTGATGGTATACCATCTGAATCCAGGAAGATATGATAGGAAGCTTTTCCAATCTGTGTGAACAGTCTCCCCGCAAATCCCGGAATCGTACAGTGATAAAATTTCCGGAACAATAAAATAACGATCGGGAAAATATAGAACGCAACCGGCATCGCTGTCGTCTTCCAGTAGCCAAACAACTCGAAACCTTGTCGAATCCCTGAAAACTGCAATCAGATATGCCAGTCCTGCCAAACATCATCCACATCTGATACGGCTTTACCCTCTGCTCCGGATGCAGATACAGATAACAGCCAAACGCGATTAAGAGCAGGTATCTTCCGATGCTCAGGCGGTAATAATATTTATCCATATCAAACACGATGACGCACACCTCAACGAGATTGGAGCGCTGCCACAGCAAGTCCAAGCTTAGCATTGTGCGATCATCACATAAATTCAACGGAAAAATAACAAGCAACTTGCAGCATGATCGGTACATTAATAATTTCCGGTCCGTATGCGCTTTCGCTAATAAAAAATACGGAACAACGGTATATTTTTATCCTGCGCCAGCGCAGAACTCTTCAGCATGGCAAAACGGCAGCAAAAGCGGATCAGCTTTGGTTTCATCATATTCCAGCTTGCTACATTTTCTCAGATTTCCGTCTGCTTTTTTTGCGGGCTGATTACTGCAAAATTATAACCGCCTCACAATCATAAATACCGGCACTGCCATGTTGATCAGCATCGTAAAAAAAGGAGATGTCTTATCCTCCCATCCATAGTGCGTAATGATTTACCATAATGACAATGTAATTTGAGATAACCTCAGAAATTGATTCCGTTTCTTTCCTGCATTCTAACTCATTCCTCTCAAGGCTACTGTAACCTGATAACCTCCTTTCGACCAATTCTGTATATTATGCCATTTGTATTGAAAATGATTTTCAATAGTAATTGTGGCAACCCATTTCAATCGAGGGATTTATAAAGCATTTCACGTATTGGATTTTCGTGATAAAACAAAAGATATATATACTATAGAGTGAAACCCGGAAGATGATCTCCTTTCGGGCTTTCCTACGTGCGCGAGAAGATTCGAAACCCCTGACACCTTGGTCCGTAGCAGCTGCTCTATCCATTGAGCTACGCACACATATTCTTTTTACATATCTATTATAGCACTCTTGTCAAGTACCTGGATATGAATGCCGGCGACCGGAATCGAACCGGTACTGTATACCGCCAACAGGATTTTAAGTCCTGCGCGTCTGCCAGTTCCGCCACGCCGGCATTACTGTAACAGTTGTTAAGCAGAAGTGACCTATAGGGTCGAACCTACGTGACCCTCTGCTTCAGTAAGGCAGATGCTCTCCCAGCTGAGCTAAGATCCCAATGAAATTATCATAAGAAATACCTTTGCTCCTCATGAGCGACCCAAGCGGGACTTCGAACTCCGCGACCTCCGCCGTGACAGGGCGGCGCTCTAACCAACTGAGCCATTAGCCAGACATCTTACAAACGCTTTTGTACAAGTGGACCACGGGGACTCGAACCCAGGACTGACCGGTTATGAGCCGGTTGCTCTAAACCAACTGGAGCTAATGGTCCAGATTACTTTATAAGCCGATGATCGGACTCGAACCGATAACCTGCTGATTACAAATCAGCTGCTTGCCAATTGAGCCACATCGGCATATTTACCTCAGCTGATTACAGCCAGCCAAAAGCTAGGTGACTAACGGGAATCGAACCCGTGTTACCGCCGTGAAAGGGCGATGTCTTAACCGCTTGACCATGGAGCCAGGTAGTTTTACAAATACACTTCTACAGTCAAAAATCCCCTGAGTAGGACTCGAACCTACGACAGCGCGGTTAACAGCCGCGTGCTTCCCTGTACCTGACTATTGGCCGAGGAATATTAGTTGATAGCTATGTTTCCGGTAAAACCTGTATCATAAATAAGTGCTGTACCTTCAAAACTTCATACAGAAATCATCATCTCAACAAACTTTCTTTGGTCAAGCCCTCGACCGATTAGTATCAGTCAGCTCCACACGTTACCGCGCTTCCACCTCTGCCCTATCTACCTTGTAGTCTTCAAGGGATCTTACCACTTATGTGAGGGATATCTCATCTTAAGGGGGGCTTCACGCTTAGATGCCTTCAGCGTTTATCCCTGCCGGACTTGGCTACTCTGCCATGACGTTGGTCGTCAACAGATACACCAGCGGTCCGTCCACCCCGGTCCTCTCGTACTAAGGACAGCTCCTCTCAAATATCCCGCCCGCGCCGGATAGGGACCGAACTGTCTCACGACGTTCTGAACCCAGCTCGCGTACCGCTTTAATGGGCGAACAGCCCAACCCTTGGGACCTACTACAGCCCCAGGATGCGATGAGCCGACATCGAGGTGCCAAACCACTCCGTCGATGTGAACTCTTGGGAGTGATAAGCCTGTTATCCCCAGGGTAGCTTTTATCCGTTGAGCGATGGCATTCCCACTTAATACCACCGGATCACTAAGCCCTACTTTCGTACCTGCTCCACCCGTCGGTGTCGCAGTCAAGCTCCCTTCTGCCTTTGCACTCTTCAAATGGTTTCCAACCATTCTGAGGGAACCTTTGAGCGCCTCCGATACCCTTTCGGAGGCGACCGCCCCAGTCAAACTCCCCGTCTGGCATTGTCCCACCGCCGGGTCACGGCGGCTGGTTAGAAACCCAATACTGCAAGGGTGGTATCCCAACAGCGACTCATTGAAACTGGCGTCCAAGTTCTTAGTCTCCCACCTATCCTGTACATGCAATACCGGGCCCCAGTACCAGACTGGAGTAAAGCTCCATGGGGTCTTTCCGTCCTGGCGCAGGTAACCAGCATCTTCACTGGTACTTCAATTTCACCGGATGCATTGTCGAGACAGCGCTCAAATCATTACGCCTTTCGTGCGGGTCGGAACTTACCCGACAAGGAATTTTCGCTACCTTAGGACCGTTATAGTTACGGCCGCCGTTTACTGGGGCTTAAATTCAAAGCTTCGCTTGCGCTAACCTTAACCTTCCAGCACCGGCAGGCGTCAGCCCATATACTTCACCTTCGGTTTCTGCATAGACCTGTGTTTTTGCTAAACAGTTGCTTGAGCCTATTCTCTGCGGCCTGGTTGCCCAGGCACCCCTTATCCCTAAGTTACGGGGCCATTTTGCCGAGTTCCTTGACAATGCTTCTTCCGCCGGCCTTAGGATTCTCTCCTCATCCACCCTGTGTCGGTTTACGGTACGGGCACATATAAAACAATAGCGGCTTTTCTTGACGCATGGCTCACGGACTTCGCTACTTTATTTCGCTCCATCACGGCTTCCCATTGCCACGGATTTGCCAACCAGACTCTTCTCCGCTTGTACCGGACTTTCCATTCCCGGCTCGTGCCTACATGCGTCCCCACAGTTCTGTTCATATGGTACAGGAATCTCAACCTGCTGTCCATCGGATACGTCTCGACCTCCTTAGGCCCCGACTTACCCAGAGCAGATCAGCTTTACTCTGGAAACCTTGATATTCGGCCGGAGGATTCTCACCTCTCTCGCTACTCATTCCGGCATTCTCTTCCTTGCACTCCACAGCTCCTTCCGGTACAGCTTCGTCGGTATTAAGAATGCTCCTCTACCAATCCTTTCGTGTGATTCCTTAGTTTCGGTGGCGCGTTTCAGCCCCGGACATTTTCGGCGCAGGACCTCTCGACTAGTGAGCTGTTACGCACTCTTTGAATGTATTGCTTCTGAGCCAACATCCTAGTTGTCTTTGAAATCCCACATCCTTTCCACTTAACACACACTTTGGGACCTTAGCTGGTGGTCTGGGCTCTTTCCCTTTGACACCCAACTTATCTCGTGCAGTCTGACTCCCATTCATCATCTACATGGCATCGGAGTTTGATATTCTTTGTAAGCTTTGACGCCCCCGCGGAAATTCAGTGCTCTACCTCCATAAGACTAAATGAGGCTAGCCCTAAAGCTATTTGAGGGAGAACCAGCTATCTCCGGGTTCGATTGAATTTCTCCCCTACCCACACCTCATCGCCACCCTTTTCAACGGATGTGCGTTCGGTCCTCCATTGCCTTTTACGGCAACTTCAACCTGGACATGGGTAGATCACCCGGTTTCGGGTCTACGGATACTGACTTGACGCCCTGTTCAGACTTGGTTCTTCGGCTCCACACCTGCTTAACCTTGCCAGCATCCGTAACTCGCCGGACCGTTCTACAAAAGTACGCGGTTGTCATATAAAGACTCCACAGCTTGTAAACACAGGGTTTCAGGGTTCTTTCACTCCCTCCCGGGTCCTTTTCACCTTTCCTTCACAGTACTATGCGCTATCGGTCACTAAGGAGTATTTAGGCTTACGGGTGGTCCCCGCTCATTCCATCAAGGTTTCTCGTGTCTCGATGTACTCTGGATACCGCCATGTCATCTTTCCTTTCGCTTACGGGCTTTCACTCTGGCAGGCTTTCCCAAACCTTCTGCTAGGATCATGAATCAATTATGCGGTCTGAACCCCGGAGTGCACGCATTCCGGTTTTGCCCTTTCCATTTCGCTCGCCGCTACTTTGGAAATCGATGTTTCTCTCTCCTCCGGCTACTTAGATGTTTCAGTTCACGGGTTCCCTCCATACGTTATGGATTGGCGTATGGATACATGAGGTATGCCAGCCGGGTTTCCCATTCAGACATCTCGGATCAAAGATATTTGCTCCTCCCCGCAGCTTTCGCAGCTTATCACGTCTTTCATCGGCTCTTAGTGCCAAGGCATCCACCCTGCGCTCTTTTGCTTCTTCTGATTAGTCGTTTCATAGCTCATAGCGTTAGAACTGGGTCTTTGCGTTTAATAACGCGGATCGAATTGTTTTGATCTTGAACTCGTTCGTTTTATTTTGTATTTACTCGGTTTTACGATATTCGGATGTCTTGATAAAAATCATTTCATCAAAATCTTCTGTATGAAGTTTCTTTCTGTATTAATAGCGAACTCTGTTCTGCATTAGAATTATTTCGCAATTTCCGTCAAACGGTGCCTTTGCAATTTCAATGGAGATGGTGAGATCGAACTCATGACCCCGTTTGCAAGCAGGTGCTCCCCAACTGAGCTACACCCCATTCATGCAGTTTTCAGATGACTAAATGGGCTTCTGGCGGACTGAACCACCGACCTCACGCTTTATCAGGCGCGCTCTAACCGGTTGAGCTCATCTTCCATTTGAAATCTGGCAGCCACCTGCTTTCCCATACCGTCTCCAGTATAGTCATCGGCCGCTTTAGGTCTTAACCATCGTGTTCGGGTGGACGGTGTTTCTAAGCGCATCGCCACCAGAAATTTGTGGCTATCAATATTTGATTGTTATTGATAACTCAACAGTGAACAAACTCTACTCTGATTTCCTTAGAAAGGAGTGATCCAGCCGCACCTTCCGATACGGCTACCTTGTTACGACTTCACCCCAGTTATCAGCCCTGCCTTCGGCAGCTCCCTTTGCGGTTGGGTCACTGACTTCGGGCATTACCAACTCCCATGGTGTGACGGGCGGTGTGCAAGACCGGGAACGTATTCACCGCGACATTCTGATTCGCGATTACTAGCGATTCCAGCTTCGTGTAGTCGGGTTGCAGACTACAGTCCGAACTGGGACGTTATTTTGAGATTTGCTCCCTCGCGGGCTTGCTTTTTGTTTACGCCATTGTAGCACGTGTAGCCCAAGTCATAAGGCATGATGATTTGACGTCATCCCCACCTTCCTCCAGGTTATCCCTGGCAGTCTCCCTAGAGTGCCGGCCGAACCGCTGGCTACTAAAGACAAGGGTTGCGCTCGTTGCGGGACTTAACCCAACATCTCACGACACGAGCTGACGACAACCATGCACCACCTGTCACCACTGTCTGAAGAGAAAGTACATTACATACCGGTCATCGGGATGTCAAGACTTGGTAAGGTTCTTCGCGTTGCTTCGAATTAAACCACATGCTCCACCGCTTGTGCGGGTCCCCGTCAATTCCTTTGAGTTTCATTCTTGCGAACGTACTCCCCAGGTGGAATACTTATTGCGTTTGCTGCGGCACCGAAGAGCAATGCCCCCGACACCTAGTATTCATCGTTTACGGCGTGGACTACCAGGGTATCTAATCCTGTTTGCTCCCCACGCTTTCGAGCCTCAGCGTCAGTAATCGTCCAGTAAGCCGCCTTCGCCACTGGTGTTCCTCCTAATATCTACGCATTTCACCGCTACACTAGGAATTCCACTTACCCCTCCGACACTCTAGTCTGACAGTTTCCAATGCAGTACCGGGTTGAGCCCTGGCTTTCACATCAGACTTGCCGTACCGCCTGCGCTCCCTTTACACCCAGTAAATCCGGATAACGCTTGCACCATACGTATTACCGCGGCTGCTGGCACGTATTTAGCCGGGTGCTGTAGTCAGGTACCAAAAGTGAATTCTTCTTCCCCGCTGATGGGAGCTTTACATACGAAATAGCTGCTTCGCTCACGCGGCGTCGCTGCATCAGGGTTTCCCCATTGTGCAATATTCCCCTGCCTTCCCGTAGGTTTGGGCCGTAAATCTCAGTCCCAATGTGGCCGGTCACCTTTCTCTCAGGTCGGCTACTTACGATCGTCGCTTTGGTGGGCCGTTACCCGCCAACTGAAGCTAATCAGACGCGGGTCCATCTCTATACCACCGAGTTTTCACTGGATCATTTTAATCCTGCGCTTATGCGGTAGCAGTCGTTTCCAACTGTTATCCCCCCTGTATGAGGCAGGTTACCTACGTTACTCACCCGTCCGCCACTCCAGTCACAAAAACTTCGTTCAAGAAATCAAGTAAAGTGCTTCGTTCGACTTGCGTAATGTTAAGCACGCCGCCAGCGTTCATCCTGGAGCCAGGATCAGAGCTCTCATGTTATAGTTTGTTTCCTTTTCCAAATCATCTGGCTTATTCAGATGTTACTCTGAATTTACTGTTTTAGGTTGTTCTTTATAAGAACGTTCGTCTGTCTCTTCAATCTCTTGATCGACAGCTTGAAATTTAGGATCTTTCAAGGTTTATTCACTGTTCAGTTATCAATGTACATCGTCAATACTTCGTATTGACTTTAGAAGTTGCTCGCAACTTCCGAACGGATTTTTCAATCTCATTCATCGTTGTCATCTCTCGGCGACAGCTTATTTACTATATCATACCGTCAACCGTTTGTCAACAACTTTTTATTTTTCTTTTGCTTCTTTCGAGCGGTTGTTCGCGTTTCGTTTCCGATTCGCAATCAGCTTGATTAGTATATCTCGTGTCGACTGTTTTGTCAACATTTTTTCGACTTTTGAATTGTTTCAACAACTCAGAAATATGTCTATCAAGAAGCGAGCGGAGGAGGGATTTGAACCCTCGCGCGCTATTAACGACCTGCACCCTTTCAGGGGTGTCCCTCAATAGCTTGGGTACTTCTCCGAACAAATAATAATATAAAATTGTATCAGCACTTCTGTTACCGGAGTCGGTATCGTCTGTGTTGATAAGCGGAAGGATGGGATTCGAACCATGCGCCCTTTCGGACAAACGGTTTTCAAGACCGCCTCGTTATGACCACTTCGATACCTCTCCGTGTTCTTGTCTCAAATCAGTGCAGAAATAATATTACCATCTGCTTCCACCAATGTCAACACTTTTTTTCACTTTTCTATTTAAGTATAATTCCGCTGCCATAATGTCTTCAGGCGTCGTGATTTTCAGGTTCTGATAACTTCCCTCAATCACCCGCACCTGCTCTCCAAATGCAGTCTCCAGCATCATCGCATCATCTGTGACGGCAGAATCTCCCTGTGCCATCACCTTCTCATACGCCTTCCGGATCCGTCCGTAGGGAAATGTCTGCGGGGTCTGAACCTGCCACAGGCTGCTCCGCTCGGGCGTCTCTTTTGCAAAGCCATCCGCCCCGACCACTTTGATCGTGTCCTTTACTGGCATTCCCACCACGCAGGAATCCCCCTCTCTGACGCACGCTATGGACCGGCTGATGATATCGGCGGTAACAAGCGGTCTCGCCCCGTCATGGATCAGCACGTAATCACTCCCGTCCGCCGCCTTAAGCCCTTCATACACAGAATGGTAGCGTTCCCGTCCGCCTTCCACGACCGCACAGACCTTTTGGATATGATATTTTTCAACAATCTCTTTTCTGCAGTAATCGATCTCTCCTGCCCCCACTACGACGACAATGTCGGTTACCGCGCTCTCTGCAAACGCCTGTAGCGCATAAAAAAGCACCGGGCGGCCGGCAAGCATCATATACTGCTTGTGCACATCACTGTGCATCCGTTTTCCCGCCCCGGCTGCAAGTACCACTGCTGTTATTTTTCCACTATCGCTCCCCAGCTTCAGATTCGGGACCGCATTCAGATCCAGTCCGTCCCTCTGACCGCGCATGAAATCATAATATGCCGCCACACCGATCATCGCCGCATTATCGGTGCAGAAAATCGGCGACGGATGATAAAATGCCACGCCCTTCTTCTCGCACGCCGCACGCATTCCCTCACGCAGGGTGCCGTTGGACGCAACTCCACCCGCAATCGCAAATTTGTCCATTCCGAATTCATCAATCGCTTTCATGGCATTTCCGATCAGCACGTCCGTCACCGCTTTCTGGAAGGACGCCGCAATATCCGCCTGTACGATCGGAATGTTCTTCATTTTACAACCGTTTAAATAGTTGAGCACCGCAGACTTCAAGCCGCTGAAACTGAAGTCATACGGGCCGTCCACGATTTTGGCGCGTGGGAACTCTACCGCATGCGGATTCCCCTCATGCGCCACTTTTTCAATCTTCGGTCCACCCGGATAGCCGAGTCCAATGGCACGCGCCACTTTGTCAAAAGCCTCTCCCGCCGCGTCGTCCCTCGTTTTTCCAAGGATCTCGTATTTTCCATAATCAAGCACCTTGACAAGATGTGTATGTCCGCCGGACACCACCAGGCATAGAAAGGCGGCTCCAGATCTTTGTTATCTATGTAATTGGCGCTGATGTGCCCCTCGATATGATGCACGCCCACCAGTGGCAGCTTTTTGGCATAGCTGATGGCTTTTGCCTCCGCCACTCCGACAAGCAGTGCACCGACAAGTCCCGGTCCGTAGGTGACACCGATCGCATCCATATCATCCAGCGTCATCCCCGCATCCGAAAGTGCCTGTCCAATCACCTGATTGATTTTTTCAATGTGTTTGCGCGAGGCAATCTCCGGAACAACGCCACCATACAAGGTATGCAATGCAATCTGGGAGGATATCACATTTGATCTGACATCCCTTCCATTCGACAACCGCTGCTGCCGTCTCATCACACGAACTTTCAATCGCCAATATTTTTATCTCATTACTGTTCATCGGAAGAATCTCCCTCCACCTGATAGAATACCAGAATCTTCCAGTCTCCATCGTCATCTTTTCTCAAAACATACATTTCGTTGGTACGGTCGAAGCTGTTGTTCTCATTCATAAAATAAGACGCCGTCACATAAGCGCACTCTCTCCCGTCCACCGTCTGATACACCACATCATTGCTGTCGCAGACATTGCTGCTGCGAATCGTTTTTGATTTGTTGTGGTAATCTTCAATATCCGCTTTCAGGTCGGAAAGATACTGATCCCGCGGATTGTTCTCCAACAGTTCGTCGTCCAGCAGCTTTCTCGCCTGATCCTCCAGCGACTCCAGTTCATCGTCCGTATAGGTATCATCATAGAAGCACTCCAGAATACGATTGTAATACTTCACAACCTCACGCGGAGTTGCCGGATAGTTGGTATCCAGATTCTTCGTGATGAGCTTTTGTATCTCTGTCAGCTCCACCGTATCTTCCACCGATGTCCGTCTCTGTGTCGTAAAAAAGTAATACGCTCCCACGATCAGTAAAATGATCAGTATTGTTATCACTGCCTTAATCACGCCACTCTTCTTCATTATGACAACCTCCCTTTTCTTTAGTCCTCATCCTCAAACATCAATTCCACGTTTTTCCCGTCTTTTCCCAAAACGCATCCGGGAAAATCTCACGCACCTGGGGCAGATAGTTCTCCGCGTGCACCAGAGACGGGGAGTAATGGGTCAGCCACATTTCCCTGACGCCGGCTCTCTTCGCCATGTCTGCTGCCTCATAGAATGTCATGTGTTTGTACTGCTTCGCCTTGACGAGCTTCTCCGGCTCCGCATACATTCCCTCGCAGATAAAAAGATCCGATCCCTCCGCCGCTGCCACGATCGATTCTGTCGGTCTGGTGTCCGTGCAGTACGTCATCTTGATGCCGCGTCTGGCTGGTCGAGCACCATCTCCGGTGTGTAGACCGTTCCGTCTTCCCCGGCAGGATCTCCCCCTTCTGCAGACGGCTCCAGTATTTCTGCGGAATTGCCGCCGCGCGCTCTCTCCACGTCAAACTTCCCTGCACGTTTTATTTCGACCGAATAACCGTAACAGGTAACATTATGATTGACACGAAATGCATGTATACAGTATCCATTGAGTTCCAGCCGCATTTCCGGTTCCGTAATCTCAATAAAACGTATTTCAAACGGAAGTTCCGGAGCAATCACCCGGAGCGCGTTCACCACCCGCTCCAGCCCCCGCGGACCGATCATGGTCAGTGGCTCGGTTCTGTCCGCATTTCCCATGGTGAGAAGCAGTCCCGGCAGTCCGCCGATGTGATCTCCGTGGTAATGGGTAAAACAGATGACATCAATGGGCTTAAACGTCAGTCCCTTTTCCTTGATCGCCACCTGTGTTCCCTCGCCGCAATCAATCAGCAGACTGCTGCCGTTGTAACGCAGCATAGCCGCCGTCAGAAAACGGCGGGGCAGCGGCATCATTCCTCCTGTTCCCAATAGGCATACATCTAACATGAATAAACTCCTTTATCGCTATATCAGTTCTGTCTTTTGTTCCACCTCCGGCGCGATGGCAAACGTCCGCACCCAGGCGTCATAACACGATTCGCACAGATCCATCCTGTGCACCGTACCGTCTTTTCGTTCGGAAAAATAGCCCCACTCTTTACAAATAGTAAGAAAGGAACTTTTTCCTGCTTCCCCTTCCGTACAGATCGGGCTGCCACATCGGTTGCAATAAATCACTCCGTTTCGTCTGCTCATTGATATATTCTCCATTCTATCGTCTGTTTCGCGCCGCTTTCTGCGCATCCGAAATTCCTTAGGAACTTCTAATATGAATCCGTCAGGATTCATTATATCATTGAGCCGCCGTGCAATCCCACAGGGGAATTACAGGGCACAGACCATAATTCTGGCATCTTCTCGGGAATTCATAAAACCCCCGGCGGATACCCACCGAGGAAAATCCCTGCTTCTCGTACAAACGGATCGCCCCCTCATTCGACACGCGCACTTCAAGGACAATGCGGGCAATCTTGTGGTCTGCGGCACGTTTTTTCATCTCTGTGAGCAGCCCTTCCCCGATTCCACGCCTGCGGCACGCAGGATTCACAGCCACATTTGTGATCTCACCCTCATCGGCCGCAAGATACATTCCGATGTACCCCTGTATGACACCCGATTCCTCTGCCACCAGAAAGATCGTGTCGGGCAGACAAAGCGAATCCAAAAAAGCATTCTCACTCCACGGCTGCGAAAAAATCTCCGCCTCCAGAGACGCCACCTTCGCCGCATCTTCCGCTGTCATGCTCCGGATGATACTCATATGTTTTCCTTTCCTTTTGCGGCTTCCTGCTCCTTGCGCTCTCTTTCCGCCTGGGACAGCCGGAGATATTCCGGGCGGTGTTCCGCCGCGCTCTCCGTTTTTCCCTCTCTGTAATACTGCATGCCAAGCACAGCAACCGCGCCGGCCCGCTGCTTGTTCAGATGTGCGGGCGCATAGGAATGCGGCACCGTAAGCTGCTCCTCAGATATGCCTTAAAAACCGGTACACCGTCTCCCAAAAATACGACCGCCTCACCTCTGCTGTTGATGTCCGCCGCAATCTCATCGATTCCCACGGCACACTCTCCGCGCAGCACCTGCATGTCGTTTCCATCAAAACGGTACAAACCGGTATAGGTCTGATTTCTTCTTGCGTCCATAAGCGGGCATACCATATCCCGGTGTCCCACCAGATTGTATGCAAGTGCGTCCACCGTCGGCACATTGAGGATCGGCTTCTCCAGCGCGAGTCCCAGACCTTTTGCCGTCGCCGAACCAATCCGAAGTCCCGTAAATGAGCCCGGTCCGCCTGCAACCGCGATTGCATCGATACTCGAAAGATCCAGTTCGATCATGCGCGCCACCTCATCCAGCATGGGAAGAAGGGTCTGTGAATGTGTCTTTTTATAGTTTACGGTATATTCTCCCAGAAGGTTGTCATCCTCCGCGATTGCAACGCTCGCCACCAGACCGGAACTGTCCAATCCTAATATTTTCATTTTCTGTCCTCCTGATGCTCTCTTATGGTAATTCTGCGATAATCAAATCCCATTTCCAGATCTTTTTCTATAGTAACTTCGCTGCGCCGCTCCGGCAAAATCTCTTCGATCAGATTCGCCCACTCGATCATGCACAGACCATCCCCGTAGAAATAATCCTCGTAGCCGATCTCATCCATCTCCTCGATGTCCCCGATGCGATAAACGTCGAAATGATAAAACGGCATCCTGCCCTCCTCATATACCTGCACGATTGTAAAGGTCGGACTGGAGACCGGCTCCGTGATGCCAAGTCCTTCCGCAATTCCCTGTGTGAAGACTGTCTTTCCGACGCCCAGATCTCCCACCAGCGTATAGACGTCGCCGGGCTTTGCCTCCGCGCCCAGGCGTTTTCAAGCGCGTGCGTCTCTTCCGGCGATATGTTTCATAGATCTTTTCTGTCATATTTTAAAATCCCCATTCTTTACTTCATCTTCAAACGGTACGCCGGCAGATGTGCCGCAGCCTGTGTCTGCAGTGCCGCGTAGCTTTCCCCCAGCTGTGCTCTCGGAATGACATAGGCATTGATCCGGCTGCTGTACACCAGAACGTTGTGCTTCGTCGCGACCATTTTATAGATCTGCTCCCACGGAAGCAGCGCATCTCTTCCTTCTGCGATACGTGCAGCCCCTCCTCGTCCACCTCGCAGGTTCCCCGCAGCACCTCGGACATTGCCAGTGTGCGCTTCGACCTTAGGTACAGGCTCACCGGAGGATAGACCAGAAATACGATGCCAAATACAATATATAATGCGGTGTATGCCGCCTCGATCTTCCGCGGGTCACTCCTGCCACCACAAAATCAGGATGGAAAACGCAATGGAAACCACCCGTGAAATCCGGAGTAGGTCTGGTACATATTAAACCGGTACATATCTTCTGCTGTCAATGTAATATCAAACTTTAGCGGCATAACAGTCCCTCCTGTCTATATCTAAGCCAGTATAGCATTTTCATTCCAAAGAAAGGGCTGTCGTCTAAGACAGCCCCTTTTCTAGCGGTTCGCTCCTTTCAGAATCGGCGAAATGTGTTTGTATACCAAGAATGTGATTACCACGGAAAACAGTCCCTTCACGATGGTAAACGGCATATTGAAGCACACCAGGCACTGCAGAATGTTCTTCATGGATGGTACGATCACCTGATAAGCGCCGAGCACAGCTTCTTCCGGCATAAAGTTGTAGTATACCGGATATACCAGGAAGTAGTTGGATACCACGGAAAATACACCCATGATCACCGAACCGAGCAGGGATCCAATCAATGCGCTTCTGCGGCTCTTTTGTGACGGTAAATCAATCCTGCCGGAAGTACGAATGCTACGCCCAGAAGAAGTTGGAAGCTCACCGACGCCGCCGGTTGTTGTAATACACAGATGAAGCACATTCTTGATCAGACAGATCAGAATGCCGCATACCGGTCCCATGGAAAATGCACCGATCAGCGCCGGGGCTCTGAGAGATCCATCTTGATGAAAGCCGGCATAAACGGAACGGAAAAATCCAGGAACATTAAAATAAATGCTACTGCGGAAAGCATTGCCGTGACGCTCATGTAGCGAACGCTCGAAATACTGTTTGTTGTTGTCCTACCTGTGATTGTACTGTTTGTGTCCATAATGACTCGTCTCCTTTTCTCTGCAGGAATTCGAGGTATTCTCGCGTGTCAGCCGTCTTTCAACGGATTGCATTCCGGCAGCGGAACAGCGCTTATTCCCGCCACACAAAAAGCCCCGGATGATCTCTACATCCGGGGCGTTAAATTGCATTCTTAAGACCCTGCTGCCGCAGGTCCTCCTAACATGCTTCTCTTCTCTCATCCAGACTATACTGTCGGTCCCGGATTCACACCGGCTCAACTGCAACTGCAGCTCACGGACTGATCTGGCGTCTGCCAGAATCACCGTCGGTCGGGAATCTATGCTTCCATCTCTGTGAACTCATATCACCCTGCCCGAAGAATTCCTATATTTATTTTGCTTTTATATTGTATGCCCATATGGGCATACTGTCAACCCTTTTTCTCTATCCGTTCAGCTTCATCGTCAGCTGGATGCGCTGCTTTTTCGGATCAACGCTTAATACTTTCACTTCCACAATATCCCCGACGCTGACAACTTCGAGCGGGTGCTTGATAAACTTGTCGCTCATCTGTGAAATATGCACCAGTCCGTCCTGATGAACACCAATATCGACAAACGCGCCAAAATCAATGACGTTGCGCGGTTCCTTTCAGAATCATCCCCGGCGTCAGGTCTTTGATCTCAAGCACATCGCTGCGCAGAATCGGCTTTGGCATGTCCTCTCTCGGGTCTCTCGCCGGCTTCTCCAGCTCCTTGACAATGTCCTGCAGCGTCATCTCTCCCACGCCCAGTTCTTCCGAGTTTTGTAGTCATGGATCTTTTGGAAATGCCCTCTACCTTCCGCTCTTTTACGTCAGATAACGTATAACCAGCCGCTCCAAGCCTCTTCGTGGCATCATAGCTCTCCGGGTGCACCGGTCGCATCGAGCGGATTCTTTCCGTCGCCGATCCGCAGGAATCCTGCGCACTGTTCATACGCCTTCGGTCCCAGCTTCGGCACCTTCAAAAGTCCGGCACGGGATGTGAATCTGCCGTTTTCCTCCCGATATGCCACAATATTTTTGCCAGCGTCGCTGATGCCGGAGACGTATTCCAGAAGCGATGCCGATGCAGTGTTCAAATCCACGCCGACTTTGTTCACGCAATCCTCGACCACGCCGCCAAGTGCTTCGCCCAGCTTTTTCTGGTTCATGTCATGCTGATACTGTCCGACACCGATGGACTTCGGATCGATTTTAACAAGCTCCGCCAACGGATCCTGCAGACGGCGCGCCATGGACGCTGCGCTTCGCTGTCCCACGTCAAAATTCGGGAATTCCTCCGTGGCAAGCTTGCTGGCAGAATAGACTGACGCGCCCGCCTCATTGACAATAATGTACTGTACTTTTACCGGAAGTTCCTTTAACAGGTCCACAATGATCTGTTCGGATTCCCGCGATGCTGTTCCGTTTCCAAGGGAAATCAGGGTAATGTGATATTTGGCAATCAATTTCTTTAATACCGCTTTTGCCTCCGCCACTTTATTCTGCGGAGCCGTCGGATAAATCACCGTCGTATCAAGCACTTTTCCGGTCGGATCTACCACAGCAAGCTTACAGCCTGTCCGAAACGCCGGGTCCCATCCGAGCACCACCTGTCCGGCAATCGGCGGCTGCATCAGCAGCTGCTCTAAGTTCTTTCCGAATACACGGATGGCGCCGTCCTCCGCACGCTCGGTCAGGTTACTCCGGATCTCACGCTCGATCGCCGGTGCAATCAGACGGTCATAGGCGTCTCTCACCACATCGCGCAGCACCTCATTCGTCTGCGGGTTGTCCCGGACAATCACCTTTTTCTCCAGATAGCGCAGAATGTCCTCCTGCGGCGCTTCGATCTTCACGGTGAGGAATTTTTCTTTTTCTCCGCGGTTCACCGCCAGAATCCGGTGTCCGGCAAGCTTTGCCACCGGCTCGTCAAAATCGTAATACATCTCATAGACGGATTCCGTCTCCGGGTCTTTGGCAGTAGAGGTCATCCGGCCTTTTTTCACCGTGAGGTCACGGATGTGCGTACGGTAATCCGCCTCGTCAGAGATGGACTCCGCAATAATATCCGACGCTCCCGCAATCGCCTCCTCGGCGGTTGTAACTCCCTTTTCGGCATCCACGTATTTTGCCGCCTCTTCTATGAGCGGCGTTTTTATCATCTGCAGTGTAATCACACCGGCAAGCGGTTCCAGTCCCTTTTCCTTGGCGATCGTGGCGCGCGTTCTGCGCTTCGGCTTGTACGGGCGGTATAAATCCTCCAGCAGAACCATCGTCTCCGCCGAAAGGATCTGCGCTTTCAGTTCGTCCGTCAGCTTCCCCTGCTCCTCAATGCTGGCGAGCACCGTCTCCTTGCGCTCCTCCAGTCCTCTTAAATAGGTAAGGCGCTCCGACAGGTTACGAAGCACCTCATCGTTTAATGCGCCGGTCGCCTCCTTCCGGTAACGCGCAATAAAGGAATGGTATTGCCTTCATCGATCAGCTTGACTGCTGCCTCTGTCTGATGGCGCTTAATCCCCAGTTCCTCAGAATTTTTGCAATAATATCCATATCTGTCCTCCAAATTTTACCGAGTCTGCTCCCAGTATACCGAAAATCCGCTGTAATCTCAAGTGCCTTCCTCATTGTCTTTTTGGCTTTCCCATGTTACAATAGACAAAGTTATCCTGCGATATACTGGCAATACCGGCATATCGGGAAAGGTCTGATTATCATGAACAACAAACGACGTTCCCAGCGAATGGAAAATGCCGCTCTGCTTCTCGGCGTGATCGGGGCAGCTACTTTTTGTCTGGTCTATCCGGCACTGATCTGCGGATCTCTTGCCATCGTTTTTGCACTTTTATCCCGGGGCGGCGAGCGCACGCTGACCTCCCGCGCGAAAATTGCTCTGATCCTTGGCGCCATTGCCCTGGGCATTGTCCTCGCCATGATTATTTACACATTTGCGATTGCCGAATTATATTATGGCGGCGTGGAAAATATGGCGCGTCAGGTATACGGCACGCTCGGCATCGATTTTGATACACTGATGAATTCCCTAGGCCAGTAAATCCACATGCCACACAAACAGGGCAAGATTTTTGACCAGGCAGTTGACCACGATCAAAAGCAGGGCGATCCATATATAGACATCACGAAAGCGCAGGGCAATCCGTATCCGGCTTCCGCTCACGCGTTCAATGGTCTGGCTGATCATAAACCAGCCGCTAAGCAGCGCCGCATACGGCACAAACGGGTGCAGCACAAAGGAGCGCAGCCATTTGCCGGCAAGCAGCGCCCTGACGGCTCTTGTCCCGCCGCACCCGGGGCAGTACGCTCCGGTCAGCGCATGAAACGGGCAGGGCAGCAAAATTTCCAGACCGGAATTCCTGTTACTCTGACAAAACAAAAACAGCGCCGCGAAAATTCCCGCCGCGCACCAGCCCATAATATAAAAATCCCGGTCTACCCGTCTATCCGTCTGAAACATTCCGATCTCCATTCCTATCTTACTCCTGCTATTATAACCGCCGCATTTTCGGTTTGTAAAGCACGCGCACGTTTCTGGATTCCAAATCTCTTTAACTGCCAGTAGCATATCACGGTCTTCCATGCTATAATGAACTCTGGCGAGTTCATATTAGAAGTTCCTGCGGAACTTCGGATGCGCAAAAATCTGCGCAGATACAGGGAAATAATGTTCGCGAAGCAATGAGCAGTGCCATCCATGAATGTTACAAAATCCGGCTGCTTGACAATATTGTAACATTCATGGATGATAGGGCGATGCCCGTGAGTTTGAAAATGCCTTGCATTTTCAAACCCACAGGCACTGCGTAACTATAGGAATATAATGTTCGCGAAAGCAAAACTTTCACCAGAACATACACAAATATCACATCCACAGGAGTCTACACATGTCAAGATCATCCAGCGAATTAAAACGTATTTCACGCGACATTTTAAATAACCGTTATTCCGTACCGATGGCAGCATTTCTGACTGCCTCCTTAATTCCGACGCTCATCGAGATTCCGTTCTCCATGACGCTCGGCGATTATCCCGGCACTCCGCAGCTTATCATCAGCACGATTGCAGATATTTTAATTCTTCTGATCGCCCAGATGCTAGAGACCGGCGTTATGCTGGTTCATATGAATATGACGCGCGGTCAGACATACCGCATCCGTGATGTTTTACACCGTTTCGCAATGGCGCAGAGCGCTTCTTTCTCGCTGCCGTTCTCTTCGATGTATTTCTGGTGATCGCAGGTATTCCTGCCATTGCCGGTGTTCTTTATTTTTATAAAACCGGTGTCTCCGGTCTCTCCGGTGCCCTGCATGCTGCCGGAAGCATCCTCGGTCTGATTTTTACTTTCTGTGTGCTTACCTACCGCATGGTTTTCTTCTTTCTTTTAGACCATCCGCATTTAAGCGTGCGGGATGCTTTTCGCACCTGCCGTAAATTTATGCGCGGACGACGCAGGAAGCTGCTTTTACATTTTATTCAGCTTTCTCGGCTGGGGCGCGCTTGCCATCTGCTCTTTTGGCATTGCGGCTCTCTGGATCAGTCCTTATATGACGCAGACGCTGCTCACTTTCTATCTCGACGGTACCGGCGAACTGGACCAGATTCCCGTCCGTGATTACGATCAGGAGGCAAGACGTTTCACCGGATCTATTTTTTGATATCTTATGGCAAATCAGAAGTTCTGATTTGCCATTTGTATATACGCAACTACCAATCATTTCACATCAGGAGGAGTTTACTATGAACGAAAAAGACGGAGCAATCCGCGACGCCAGCGTACTTGGCGTACCAAAAATGCTGATTCTTGGCCTGCAGCATATGTTTGCCATGTTCGGCGCAACCATTCTTGTACCAATTCTTGTCAACAGCTACTTCGGCGAAGATGTTCTACATGTACAGGTTACATTGATCTGTGCCGGTATCGGAACTTTATTTTTCCATCTATGTTCCAAATTCAAGGTTCCGGCGTTTCTCGGTTCTTCCTTTGCCTTCCTCGGCGGTTTTGCCACGATTGCAAACATGGATTCCGGTGTATTCGCCGACATGCCCAACGCTGACAAACTTTCCTATGCCTGCGGTGGAATTGTTGTCGCGGGCCTTTTATATCTGATTCTCGCGCTGATTATCAAGCTTGTCGGTGTCAAGAAGGTCATGCGTTTTCTTCCTCCGGTAGTAACCGGACCGGTCATCATCTGTATCGGACTGACTCTTGCCGGTTCTGCCATCAACAACGCTTCCACCAACTGGCTTCTCGCCCTCATCGCTCTGGTTACGATCATTGTTTTCAATATCTGGGGCAGGGGAATGTTTAAGATCATCCCGATTCTGATGGGCGTCATTATTTCTTATATTGCCGCATTGATCTTCAACGCCATGGGCATGACAAACGCAGACGGCTCCGCCATTCTTTCTTTTACCGACATCGCAAACGCTTCCTGGGTCGGCGTACCGGCATTTTCCCTCTGCAAATTCAATCTGTCCGCCATTTTGGTCATGGCTCCGATCGCAATCGCAACCATGATGGAACACATTGGCGATATTTCTGCCATCTCCGCGACGGTTGATCAGAATTTTATCGAAGATCCAGGACTTCACCGCACCCTGATCGGTGACGGACTCGCCACTTCCCTGTCCGCTCTCGTCGGAGGTCCCGCAAACACCACCTACGGCGAAAATACCGGCGTGCTCGAGCTGAGCAAGGTATACGATCCAAAGGTCATCCGCATCGCAGCCTGCTACGCCATCATCTTAAGCTTTATTCCGAAGATGGCTGCTGTGATCGGTTCCATGCCGTCAGCTATTATCGGTGGTGTCAGCTTCATGCTCTATGGTATGATCTCTGCCATCGGCGTCCGCAATGCTGTGGAAAATCATGTGGATTTTACGCAGTCACGCAATCTGATCATCGCAGGCGTGATCTTTGTATGCGGTCTTGGTTTCTCCGACGGTCTTACCTTTACGATCGCCGGAACCTCCGTCACACTCACCGCGCTGGCAGTCGCAGCGATCGCAGGTATTTTCTTAAATGCCATCCTGCCGGGCAACGACTATCACTTCGGAAAAGACATCACAGGTGACGCGAACCGCGGTATTGACATGAAGCCGAACCTTCACGAAGATACCAGCTACGCAGATACAGAGGAATAAACATACCGCCAAAATCGGAGGCGGCAGGGAGCAAAGCCGGATTACAAAAGATTTACAGCGTTTCAGAGTGCAACCGGAGGCGGTCCATTCTTTGGAGCAAAATCCTTGTATTTCTTCCGCAACGCGTTTGACATCAGATTCTGTGTCTTGGCCACGTTTTGACAATCCGCGGGATGTGTCCGTCACGTCGCAGACAATGAGCGGACTTCCTGGTGCCCTAGCGGCACCGCTTCACAATATAAAACCGCGCGAACCGAAACTCGCTGGCATCTGTTATTGAAAATAGGGCAGATGCCAACTCAGACATCGGCTTCGCGCGGTTATGTTTTGTTCGACATAAAGATGGCGTTTATGCCATCTGTTGTCTGGTGCCGACAAGGGGCACACACGAAAGTCCTTAAATTGTCTGCGGAGTGCGGACACATTTCGCGGAGTGCTCAAAACTTGGAAAGACACGGATCATCGTGGATGTCAAACGCGGTGCGGATTAGAAATACCGGATTTTGCGATCAGAATGACCGTAGTCGGCTGCATCCTGAAACGTCAGAAAACTTTTCATGAGTCAGCTTTGATCCCCACCGCTTCCGCTTTCCGCGGTATTTATCAGATGTAGTGCAGATGAATCTCTCCGAAGTTCGCGGAGCCATTCAGATACAGCACCGTGCTGCTCGTTCCGATGCTGCTGCCGGTTTCACGGATGGCGCCGAACGAACGGTCCAGATTATTCTGAATCTTCCATTCTTTCGGGATGTAAAGGTTAGTCTCCCCGAAATTATTCTCCACGCTCGCATTCGCAGAGCCTTCCTGCACGATCGCATTGTCGAAGTACACGGAAAGTGATCCGAAATTGTTTTCAATGGCAGCGCGTCTGAAGTTGTCGGAGTTGATATAGCGGATTGCAGAACCAAAGCTGTTCTCACACCGGATCTCTTCGCCGGTATACTGTTCACTGCTGGATGTCCCGACATTGCCGGTCACCGTCTTCCATTTCCGCTTTTTCCCGCCGAAAATGAGTGACAGACCGATGCTTCCGAGGAATGCCGCGCCGAGCACCGTCCACGGCGTGAGTGCCGTAATTCCAAGCGGCTCATCGTATATGATACAGATAAACGCAATTGAGAACAGGATTTCCCAGAAATTCAAATTGCGGATTCCCTCGACAAAAAGCCAGAGGAAAAATACGGTCAGAATAATGCTGAACACGCCGATATCCGGCAGAATTCCAAATTTGCTTATAACGACATACACTGCTGCGAGGATAAAAAAGATTCCCCAGAATACTTTGCTACTTTTCATGATGCAACCTCTTTTCTTCTAATTTTTGAGTCAACGGTTTATAGTAATACCGCGATACATAGACCTTCTTGTGCGTGTTTAAAAACGCCACCACACTCGACGCCGTCAGATTGCGGTCAATAGAGTAAATCTGATCCGTGTTTAAGATCGTGGATTTGGATACTCTCATAAAAACGCCCGGAAGCATATCTTCCAGCTCGTATAGTTTGTACCGGGTCTGATACATCTCATCCCGGGTGTGTGCGCTGATCCCGTTCTCGTCTGTCTCGAAAAACAGGATCTTGGACAATGTCACATAGTATTCCGTGTTCCCTTTATAAAGCAGGATCTTCTCGGAAGCGTTGGTGACATCCCGCACGGCGCGCTGCACGGCAGCGACCTGTTTCGTCAGACCGCGGCAGCGGATAATCACTTCATCCTCCGCGGCGCTCTCGTCAATCTCAATTTTTATTTTCATCTCTGTAACTCCTTTGATGGTTCCAGTATAAAAAAAGAACCTCCCGGTGTAAACAGTTTTACACCAAGAGGTTATTTTCTCCGGGTAAGTGGTAACACTTTCCCGTTCCTGTCACATTAAAGTGTCTTTAACTTCTCTACGCCCGCATCCAGATAAGCGTTCTCCATCGTTGCAAACGCTCCCTTGTCTGCCTGCTCCGCAAACGCCGGATCAAGCTGAAGCTTTCCGAATACCGGGATCCCGAGCTCTTTTGCGACATCGTCGATATGACTCTCGCCAAACAGCTTAATCTCTTTTCCGCAGTCCGGACACTTCAGGTAGCTGAAATTCTCCACCAGACCGAGCACCGGCACATGCATCATCTCCGCCATGTTGTACGCCTTTTCACAATCATCTGCACGAGTTCCTGCGGGGACGTCACAATCACGATGCCGTCTACCGGAAGCGACTGGAACACCGTAAGCGGTACATCGCCGGTTCCAGGCGGCATATCCACGAACAGATAGTCCAGTTCTCCCCAGACTGTCTCTGTTCCAGAACTGTTTGACAGCGCCTGCAATAACCGGACCTCTCCAGATGACAGGTGCCTCCTCGTCATCCAACAGCAGGTTGATCGACATGATCTTGATGCCGTTCTCCGTCTCCATCGGAACCATTCCGTCGTCCGTTCCGTATACCTGTCCATGAATTCCGAACATCTTAGGAATCGACGGACCGGTAATATCCGCGTCCATGATGCCTACCTTGTATCCGGCGCGGTTCATCGCTGCAGCGAGTGATGCTGTGACAAATGATTTGCCGACGCCGCCCTTACCGCTGACAACACCGATCACTTTCTTAACGTTGGATGCCGCATTCATCGGCTCCTTGGCAATTCCGCCGCCTGCTTTATTCTTCGCGTTGCTCGGACATCCCTCGCAGCTCTCCTTTGAGCAGCTGGACGCTCCGCTGCAATTACTGTTCTCTGGCATATTCTTTCCTCCTTAAATCGCTTACATCTTCTCTATCAGGCTTCTTTTCTCTCTGGCACGCTTTTCCTTTCTGCAAAATCGCCGCCAGCGACTCCGTGTAAGGCGCTCTCGCCACACCGTATTCGGTAACGATGCCTGCAATCAGCTCATGATCCGTCACATCAAATGCCGGATTGAAGACCTTGATGCCCTCCGGTGCCATGCGCTCCTTGTACCACATTTCCGTGACTTCCTCCGCCGGGCGCTGCTCGATCTTGATCTCAGCTCCGGTCGGCGTATTTAAGTCGATCGTTGACGTCGGCGCGCAGATATACACCGGCACACCGTAATACTTTGCCACCGCTGCCACCACAGAAGTACCGATCTTATTCGCCGCATCTCCGTTCGCCGCCACACGATCACAGCCGACAAATACCGCATTAACCCAGCCGTTCTTCATGACTGTCGCCGACATATTGTCGCAGATCAATGTGACATCCACCCCGGAAGACTGCAGTTCAAACGCTGTCAGTCTGGCGCCCTGCAACAGAGGTCTGGTCTCATCTGCAAATACATGAAAATGATAGCCGCGTTCCTCTCCCAGATAGATCGGCGCCGTCGCCGTACCGTATTTGCTCGTGGCGAGCTGTCCCGCATTGCAGTGCGTCAGAATGCCATCCCCGGCTTTACCAGAGTCAGACCATGCTCTCCGATCATCCGGCACACCCAGATATCTTCCTCCTGGATCGCCACAGACTCCCGGTGCAGTGCCTCCTTGATCTGCGCTACAGTCTCCCCACTGTGTGCCTCCACAACACGCTGCATCCGGTTTAACGCCCAGCTTAAGTTCACGGCTGTCGGGCGCGAAGAATCCAGATACTCCTTCTGCCGTACAAACTCACGGTAAAATGTATCGTAATCCTCCGTATCCATCCGTTTTGCCAGCACATAGATCCCATATGCCGCCGCCACTCCGATCGCCGGTGCTCCGCGCACCTGAAGCAGATAGATCGCGTTCCAGATTTCCTGCGCCGTGTGAAGCGAAATGATCTCTATTTTTCCCGGCAGCTTCGTCTGGTCGATGATCACCACTGCATTGTTCTCATCATCCAGCCGCACGGTGTCATAATCCATAATATTCCTGCTCTGCTGTTCTCCCACACTTTCACCCCTCTATTCTTATTCATCACAGACTATTATACTCTCTTTGTCGATGTTTCCAAGAAGACGCCCGCTTTCTCGTGTTCTTTTTTGCGGACAAAAAAGGAAATGCCGCAATAAACATAGATCGTTTGGGTGATAAGTAATAATATGAGAAGACCACACCGTGGGATTTCAGATGGAAATACAAATGGAAATTCGTTGGAGAAAAATGTGTGCATTTCTTTCTGCTGAATGTTTGCATCGATTCCGTGTCTCTTCCACGTTTGGAAAATCCGACGGGTGCATGTCCGACACACCGGAGACAATGGGCGGACTTTCTGTGTCCCTAATGGCACCTCTTCACAGACAGTATAAAACCGCGCGAACCGAAACTCGCCGGCATCTGCTATTGAAAATAAGGCAGATGCCGTCTCAAACATCGGCTTCGCGCGGTTATGTTTTGTTCGACATAAAGGTGGCATTTATGCCATATGTTGTCTGGGCCAATAAGGGACACACACAAAAGTCCTACAAATTGTCTTCCGGGATGCAGACATGACCCGCGGAGTACTCCAAACTTGGAAAGACACGGATCATCAAAGATGCAAACATTCGGCTGGTTAGAAATCCACATTTTTTGAACCGAATTTCCAGCTGCATTTCCACATGAAATCCCCAAGTGTATTTCTTCTCATAATATTATTTATTATTCCTAGTAGCGGAGTGCTTTTTTAATGCCATGGAAACCGCTGTTCCGATAACGAAACATACGATCGCCTCGACAACACCGTTCACGCCGACAAATGCTGCGATAAACGGAATCACTTTCGTCATGCCGAACTGCTCACGCATTGTTCCTGCGAACAGGGTTACCAGTGTTCCCATAAAAAATGTGGTGTTCAGCAACGGACAGCAAAGGCTGGCAAGCGTTACCGAACCTGCGGAAGGTATTTTCGTCTCTTCAGTCCCGCATAGATCAGTCCGGTCAGCCATCCGTCCAGAATACGTGTCGGCACACATACCAGAAATGTGAATACCGGGTTTACGCCCAGAAGGAGCGTACCAAACGCGCTCATTCAAAAACACTGGATAAAACTCGTGATACCGAACACACCGCCTAAGATTGCTCCTGCCGCCGGTCCCAATGTTACAGCTCCTACCGCAACTGGTATGACAATCAGGGTAATCTCAAGACCTGCTGTCTTTATGTAACCAATCGGGGTAAAAGCCATGAGTAAGATGATGGCAACCAAAAGCGCCATCTCCACGAGATACTTCGTAGAAAATTTCGACTTCGTCATAGTCTTTTCCTCTTTTCTGTATACTTTGTTTATGGTTCCTGTCTTCCAGGAACTTTTTGCATCTTTTGCAGTATATCACTATGTGAAATATTTATCAAGCAGTTGGCACCACAAGACCACATTTTTTCCGCCAGGTTCCCGCCAGATATCTTCCCACAAAACAGAGTACGCGGAACACCAGTCAATTACCATGGCAGCCCACACCCCGACTGCCATCCATCCCATGTGAACACCAAACACATAACTGAAGCCGATACGGAAGGTAATCATGGAAAAATCGACACGACCATCGTGTATTTTACATCGTTGCAGGCGCGGAGCATATTCGGCAGCACAAACGACGCCGGCCACAGGAAGATCGCCATTCCATCATGAATCATGACCAGAATGTAGGACAGGCGCGTCGTCTCCTCTCCCAGTCCATAGATCTGTAAAATCCACGGCAGCAGAAGTAAAATGATGCTGTTGATGACCGCCGTATAAAAATAGGTCTCTCCCAGCAGCTTTTTGGTGTAATAGCGCACCTGTCCTTCTTCTCCGGCTCCCACACAGCGTCCGATCACAGTAATCATCGCAAGGCTCATCGCCTGTCCCACAATACATCCCATGGAATCCAGACTGTTCGCCACCCCGTTCGCCGCGATCTGGCTGGTGCCGAACGCAGCTATGATGCTGACCACAAGCACACGTCCCAGCTGGAAGATACCGTTTTCAATTCCGCTCGGGATGCCGATAAAAAGAATCCGCTTCACAATCGTTGCGTCCACTTTAAATTTTCCTCTGGTGAGAAAGACCAGATTGTCCGGATTATGCAAAGCGTAAAAGCACACCCTGCCACACCGCGGGAAACCAACGACGGAATGGCGACTCCCGCTACTCCCAGTTTCAGCACATACACGCCGATTGCATTTCCCACAACGTTGATGACATTCATCAGCAGCGATATTTTCAATGTGATCTGCGCATTCCCCATCGAACGGTACAGCGCCGCACACGAGTCACACTGCGAGAAGCGGAAATGAGAACACGGAGATAATGAGATAGATGATCGCATTCTGCATAACATCCGCCTCAATCTGTCCGAAGAATAATCCGAGGATCTGCCTGTGAAAAGAAGTACCAGTACACTGATACCGATCGTGATCGCCGCCTCTGTAAACACAAGCTGTCTGGCAGACCGACAGGCTTCCTCTCTCCTTCCCGCACCGATACACTGTGACGTTACCACGCACCGCCGGTCGCAAGCGCCGCCAGCACACTGATGATTAAGTTGTTAAACATGTCTACCAGCGACACGCCGGAAACTGCCGCTTCTCCCGCAGAAGAAATCATCATCGTATCTGCCATTCCCACGGTGATGGCAAGCGTCTGTTCTAAGATCATCGGAATAATCAGTTTCCGCAAATCTTTTTTACTGAATAATCGATTTTCTGTTACTGTCTGTCTCACGTTCTTTCACTCCTTCGGAATGACAATAATACGCAAAACGGCAACTGTCAAGCTCGTGAAATAAAAACATAAAAACTCCCGCATGACAGACGCCACATCTGCCACGCGGGAGTTCTTTTCACCTATGTACTTTTCTTTGCTTATTTGCCAAGTTCTGCCTTTAACGCAGTGGTCAGTGCCGGAACGATCTTGTTGAGATCTCCTACCAGACCATAATCTGCAACGTCGAAGATCGGCGCATCCTCATCCTTGTTGATAGCAACGATGAGATCAGAATCCTCCATACCTGCAACGTGCTGGATAGCTCCTGAAATACCGATTGCGAAGTAGATCTGCGGACGTACTGTCTTACCTGTCTGTCCAACCTGTAAATCTACCGGCAGCCAGCCGTTCTCCACTACGGCACGGGAGCAGCTTACGGTACCGCCAAGTACCTCTGCCAGATCCTCGAGAAGCTTGAAGTTCTCCTTGGAACCAACACCACGTCCACCGGATACCAGGATCTTTGCATCCATGATGTTCGCTGTATTCTTAACAGCCTTTACAATGTTTAAGATCTCTACATATCTGTCATTCGGGGTGAATCCCGGATTGTACTCTACCACATTTGCCTTAGCGCCTGCGATCGGAGCGATCTTCTGCATAACACCCGGACGTACAGTAGCCATCTGCGGACGGTTGTACGGGCACGCGATCGTTGCGATCGTGTTACCACCAAATGCAGGACGTGTCATAAGAAGCTGATTGTGCTGCTGCTCCTGTCCAGCTGCTGCGTTCAGCGGGAAATCGCCGATCTCAAGCATCGTACAGTCAGCAGTAAGACCTGTCTTCACACGAGCGGAAACAGTAGGTCCGAGGTCACGGCCGATTGCAGTTGCGCCAACCAGCATGATCTCCGGCTTGTACTCATTGATCACAGATGCCAGTGCATGTGCGTACGGCTCTGTTCTGTAGTCTTTTAACTGCGGATCGTCTACCACGATGACTCTGTCAGCGCCGTACTCAGCAAGCTGATCTGCCAGCTCCTTAACGCCGGAGCCAATCAATACTGCAGTTACTTCTGTGTTTAAATCCTTTGCCAGCTCTTTTCCTTTTCCAAGTAACTCGAAAGCAACGCCGTCTAATACGTTGTCAACCTGCTGTGCAAAGACAAATACTCCTTTATATTCTTCTAAACCCATTTTATTCACCACTTTTCCTTATATTTGTTAGATAATGTGCTTCTCTTTGAACTTGCCGATCAGGTATGCTACGGACTCATCCGGATCAAGGACAACCTTCTCGCCTGCGCCCTTACGTACCTTGTCAGATGCCTTTGCGATCTTTGTCGGTGATCCCTTTAATCCAATATCAGAATCATCTACATCCTTAAGATCTGCTCTTCCCCATACGGTAACTTCCTTATCATATGCGTCGAAGATTCCGCCCGGAGTCATGTAACGCGGCTGATTCAGTTCGGAAAGTGCTGTGATCAGGCACGGCATCTTTGCCTTTAACTCATGGTATCTGTCCTCGTACTGACGCTGAACAACAACATAGTCTCCATCGATCTTGATGTCCTGTGCGTAGGAAATAACCGGAAGTCCCAGATGCTCTGCGATCTGCGGTCCTACCTGAGCGGTATCACCATCGATCGCCTGACGTCCGGTGATGATCAGATCGTAATCCAGATTGCGGAGTGCGCCTGCAATTGTGGTGGAGGTAGCCCATGTATCAGCTCCGCCTAACACACGATCTGTTACAAGGATTCCTTTGTCTGCGCCCATTGCCATTGCCTCACGAAGCACCTCGTCTGCCTTCGGAAGACCCATGGTAAGAACGGTTACTTCTGCGCCGTACTGCTCTTTTAATCTAAGTGCTGCCTCAAGACCTGCTTTGTCATCCGGGTTCATGATGGTAAGCATTGCAGCTCTGTCTAATGTACCGTCCGGGTTGAACTTAACGCCGCCCTTGGTATCTGGTACCTGTTTAATACATACTACGATATTCATGTATTTTCACTCCTTATATTTTATATTATGCCACGGATTACGACTATTTCAGTAATGCACCAGAGATAACCATTCTCTGAACCTCACTGGTTCCCTCGTAGATCTCTGTGATCTTTGCGTCACGCATCATACGCTCTACATCGTACTCTCTGATGTAACCGTATCCACCAAACAGCTGGACAACCTCTGTGGTAACAGCCATAGCAGTCTCTGCTGCGAACAGTTTTGCCTTTGCGGCCTCTACGGAATATACCTTCTGTGTTGCCTTTGCCATAGCAGCTTTGTATACAAGAAGCTGTGCAGCCTCAATTCTTGCAGCCATGTCAGCCAGCTTGAACTGTGTATTCTGCTGCTGGGCAATCGTACGACCGAACTGCTTTCTCTCCTTGGTGTATGCGATTGCGCGGTCTAATGCGCCCTCTGCGATACCAAGTGCCTGAGCAGCAATACCGATACGTCCGCCATCCAGTGTGTGCATAGCGATCGGGAATCCCTTGCCCTCTACGCCAAGCAGGTTCTCCTTCGGGTTCTGCAATCCTCGAAGATCAGCTCGTATGTAGATGATCCGCGGATACCCATCTTCTTCTCCTTGGTTCCGAAGGAGAAGCCCGGAGCTCCCTTATCTACGATAAATGCAGAGAAGTTCTTCTTCTTTCTGCCTCTCTTATCCTCTGTTACGCTTGTGATTGCGATTACGATGTAAACATCTGCAACCTTACCATTTGTGATGAAGCACTTAGAGCCGTTTAATACCCACTCGTCTCCGTCTAATACAGCCTTGGTCTGTGCGCCCTGCGCATCGGTTCCTGCACCCGGCTCAGTCAGTGCGAATGCACCGAGCTTCTCGCCTGTTGCAAGCGGCTTAACGTATTTCTGCTTCTGATCCTCTGTACCGTAGGTCATAATCGGATCGATGCAGAGAGAAGTATGTGCAGAAACAATAACACCTGTTGTAGCGCATACCTTGGACAGCTCCTCTACGCACATTACATAGGTGAGCGGGTCACAGCCCTGTCCGCCGTACTCCTTCGGTACCGGGATGCCCATGAAGCCGAGCTTCTGCATCTTCTTCACGTTCTCAACCGGGAATTCCTCTGTCTCATCTACTTCCTGAGCGAGAGGCTTTACCTCGTTCTCAGCGAACTCTCTGAACAGGGAGCGCGCCATTTCATGTTTCTTGTCTAAAGTGAAATCCATGATATCATTTCCTCCATTATTACCTTATATTTTACTGAGCATCAACCGGGGTCTTTGTACGGTCAGCATTGTATACATAGAATCCCTTTGCCGCTCTTTGCGCCAAGATTGCCGCCGCGAACCATCTTGCGGATTAACGGGCATGCGCGGTACTTGCTGTCGCCTGTCTCTTTGTAGAGAACATCCATGATTGCAAGGCAGATATCCAGACCAATGAAATCACCTAACTCAAGCGGTCCCATCGGATGGTTTGCACCGAGTTTCATTGCTGCATCGATGCCTGCGATATCAGATACACCTTCCATCTTAATGAAAGCTGCCTCATTGATCATCGGGATTAAGATACGGTTTACAACGAAGCCTGCTGCCTCATTTACCTGTACCGGAGTCTTGCCGATCTCTACAGAGATCTTCTTGATCGCCTCAACGGTCTCTTCCGGTGTATTCACACCTGCGATAACCTCGATTAACTTCATACGGTCTGCCGGGTTGAAGAAATGCATACCTACCATTGGACGGGTCAATCCGTTGCCGATCTCTGTGATGGAAAGGCTGGATGTGTTGGATGCAAAAATGCACTCTGGCTTTGCAATCTTATCCAGCTCCTGGAATGTAGTCTTCTTTAACGCCCATATCCTCGAAAGCCGCCTCTACGATGAGGTCACAATCCTTGCAAAGGTCTTCCTTTAAGCCTGGGGTAATCTTTGCGAGAATGCCGTCTACTGCTTCCTGTGTCATTTTTCCTTTCTCGACAAGTCTTGCATAGCCTTTCTTGATCTTCTCTTTTCCGCCGTCAGCCCACTCCTGCTTGATGTCGCAGAGTGCTACTTCATATCCGTCTACCTGGGCAAATGCTTTTGCAATACCTGTCCCATTGTTCCTGCACCAATAACTCCAACTTTCATGTCAGTACCTCCTGAAATATCATATATATATTCTAATAACTGATTCTATGCCTTTAATAAAATAGGAACAAAGATTCCTATTACGCAAAGCAAGAACTTCTCCGGTGCCGCCCACAGGCTGGCGCCGGTTCAGAAGTTCTCATAACTGCATTAGTCTCTCTCAACGATGGTAGAGCATCCCATACCACCACCGATGCACAGAGTAGCAAGACCTCTTTGCGTCTCTTCTGCATCTCATGTAATAAGGTAACAAGGATACGGCATCCGGAAGCTCTACCGGGTGACCAAGTGCGATTGCACCGCCGTTTACGTTTACCTTGGACATATCAAACTTCAGATCTCTTGCAACTGCAACAGACTGTGCTGCGAATGCCTCGTTTGCCTCGATCAGATCCATATCATCGATGGTAAGTCCTGTTCTCTCGAGTACCTTTCTGGTAGATGCAACAGGTCCGACACCCATGATCTCAGGCTCTACTCCGCCGAGTGCTCCGGCTACCCATGTTGCATCGGCTTAACGCCAAGCTCTTTCCTTCTCCTCGCTCATAACAACGATTGCAGCTGCACCATCGTTAATACCGGAAGCGTTACCTGCGGTTACCAGTCCGCCCTCTTGCCGGAGCAGCATTTTAACTTGGACAGTGACTCAGCTGTTGTGCCAGGACGCGGTCCCTCATCTTTTGCGAACATAACGGTCTCTTTCTTAACCTTAACCGGAACCGGAACGATCTCGTCATCGAACTTGCCCTCAGCAATTGCCTTCTCGCACTTCTGCTGGCTGTTTGCAGAGAACTCATCGAGTTCTTCTCTTGTAAGACCATACTTCTCACATACGTTCTCAGCTGTGATCATCATGTGATAGTGGTTGAATGCATCAGTAAGTGCATCGTTTACCATGGTATCAATGATGGTCGCATTGTTCATACGATATCCAAAACGAGCCTTCGTCATGGCATAAGGAGCCATGGACATGTTCTCCATACCACCTGCAACAACGATATCTGCCTGACCAGCCAGAATCATAGTAGCTGCTTCATTGACACATTTCAGTCCGGAACCACATACAACGTTCAGAGTAACTGCCGGTACTTCGATCGGAAGTCCTGCCTTGATGGAAGCCTGACGTGCAACGTTCTGTCCCTGTGCTGCCTGGATAACACATCCCATCAATACTTCATCTACCTGCTCCGGCTTCACGCCAGCTCTGTTCAATGCCTCTTTGATTACGATTGATCCCAGCTCTGCTGCCGGAGTATTGCTCAGTGCTCCACCCATCTTGCCGATAGCGGTACGGCATGCGCCTGCTAAAACCTTTACTTTCTTTGCCATTTTGAATTCTCCTTTCAGTTTTACACACAAAACCCCGTATGTACGGGGAATTTGTTCCTCTTTAAAAATAATTTTGCCAAAAAACGCTGTTAATTTTTTAACAATCTTTTTGCTAAAAAAAATAAATTCAACTTTGCAGTTAAAATTTATGTTTCTCCCTCTTTTTTTCACAAGGTGCATTTTAAATAATCGGCGTTTTTACTAGCTTTTTAATACTTTTTCATGCTACCATATTTCACTCTTAAATGCAATAACTTTCTTCTTTTTTCATCTTTCTAAAGTTTTCTTTACGCTCCTTTTTCCCCCTCTATACGTCTGTTTTACAGTCTTTTTTTGTTAAAAATTTATCATGCAAATTTTATTTTCCAAACAAAAGCAAAGCGATTCTTGTGTACTTTTCACAAAAATCGCCCTGCTGCCATTCTGCGGTTTTCCGCACTTTTTTCACTTCTAATAGAATACATGGTTTCCAATTACGGTTCCCTGTATGATGCCGTTATTCTGTCTGAAATACAGGCAGCCCATCGTAATATTGCCGTTTAGCACATCCTGCGCCGCCTGAAGGCAGCTTCCGTCAACACCCGCTTCCAGACGATACGCCAGTCTGCCGCTCGCCACCGGCGAGAACTGACCGCTCTGGTAAATCACACCCGAGACAGAGTTCGGAAAATACGAACTCTTCACACGGTTTATCACGACGCTTCCGACCGCGAGCTTCCCGTCGTAGGACTCTCCGCCCGCCTCGCACTGGATGATTGCTCCAAGCAGGTACTGGTCACTGTCCGTCGGCACATAGACCACGGTGGAGGTATCCTCCTTCTCCTGCTCCTTAATCGCCGCCAGACGCGCAGCGTCCTCCTTCGCCTTCTGGATCTCCAACTGCTTCTCGTACTCGACCATCTGGTTGATCTTATCCTCCAGGTCCGCGACGTTGGACTGCGCATCCGCCAGATCTTCCTGTGTCTGCGCCAGATTCGCCTTGGTGGTGTTGATGAGACTCGCTGACGTTCGCCTGCGTTTTTCTTCATGGTCATCCTGCATCGCCACCAGCTCGGTCATATCACTCTCCAGATCTTCCTTCTGGGCGGCTATCTGCTCCTGCAGATCCTGGTATTCCACAAGCTTTTTTCTGTCGTAGGCGTTGATGTCGGTAATATATTCCGTGCGGTTCAGGAAGTCGGAAAAAGATTCCGCCTCCGCAAGCATTCTGCCATACCGGCGTGCTTCCGTTCTCATACATACGAACTGAATCCGCAGCTTCATATCCTCATACTGTTTCGCAGACTGTGCCTCCGCCGCAGCCAGATCCTCCTTCGCCTGGTCAATCTCCCCCTGTTTGTCCGAAATCTGCCCCTCCAGGTCATTGATCTGTGCGACAATATCGGAAAGCTGACCGTTTAACCCGCTAAGATCCGACTCCAGTGCGTCCTTTTTGCCGGAGATGTCATTGACGGTATCCTCGGCATCCTTTTTCTGATCTTTCAGATCCTCAATCTGATTCTTCGCATCATTTATTTTGTCCTGTGTCGTCTCGGCATAAGATGTATTGCTGCCAGAGCAGGCACTATCACCAGCGCCGCTCCCGCCACGCGTCTCCACGGAATCTGTATCATAAGTACCTCTTTCTCCGGAAAAGTAGGATTTTCTTTCAAAAACCCCGGTTCTAAGAGTATCATATCAGATTGTATTTCAGCTTCAATATGCTATCATAGAGGGAAGATAAAGAGGATTTTGGTATGACAATACCGGAAGAGGGGGAGATAATCATGCAATTTGTCAAAACTGCTGATCTAAAGCCCGGTATGCGCCTTGCAAAGCCAATCTACAACAGGATGGGGGTTCTGTTATACGAACGGGATACAAGGCTCACGATCCAGGGTATTAACAGTATTGAGAATTTTGGTCTGATCGGCATTTTTATTCTGGAGCCGGCTGAACCGCTGCCGCCGCTTTCGCGGGAAGATCTGAGTTTGAACAGTTCCAGACCATCTACATGTTCAAGTTAAAGGACAACATGGACAAGCTTGTCGACAATCTTGTCCCGTCCACACTGCTCTCGCTGGTCGATGATATCCAGCGGCATTACGGCAGTCTTGACCACAAGCTGAATTTTACGCAGACACTCCGCAGTTCCGCGGACTTTGTATACAAACACTCGATCAGTGTCGGTATCCTATCCGCAATGATCTCCAATGAGATGCAGCTCCCGGCAGAAGATATCCGGGCGCTGATCACGGCTTCCCTGCTGTATGATTTCGGTTATCTGTATGTTCCGCAGGCCATCCTCGACAAGGGCGACGACCTCTCGGACAGCGACCGGAATTTTATCCAGATGAATCTGGAACGCGGTTATGAATCAATCCGCCCGCGCTATGAGGAGTGCAATCTTCCGAAGATTTCCTTAGAGATTATCCAGCAGTTCATCTTCCAGAAGAGTCAGACCTTAAAGATCAAGGATCCTTCCCCGGAGACACGTCTGCTCTGTGATATTTTAAAGGTGGCAGATCAGTTTGACCGGCTTACCGCCATGAATATTAACAATCCGCCGGTCTCGGAGGTTGCCGCCATGTCTTTTGCGCAGACACAGCCGGACCTACAATCCGCGCGTCGTTGCCGCACTGGCGGAATGCATCCACATTCTCCCGACCGGCGCGTGCGTTGATCTCTGACGGTGAGAAGGCGCTCGTCCTCGTGGAAAATGCCGCGGATTTTACCCGCCCGATGATCTTAAAGTTCTCCAACAATATGATCTACGATCTGAGTGGATCCGGTCATCGGAGATTCCCTGTGTGACGGACATCATGAAAACCATGGACAACCGGATTGCGATCGACGAGGAGGCGCTCGAGCATTTTGTCGCAGACCAGTACATCCGTGAGACGGCTGACCGTTTCCGGCAGAAAAGCTTGCCATCGCACAGCGCAAGCGAAAGCTGCCAGAAGAAGAGCATGGATGATCTTTTGGACAATGCCAGAGTGCTCACACCTCCGCCCATTGCACCGGTGCCGGAAGAGGACGCTTCCCCGATCAGGAAAGCGCCCGCAAGCGCATGAAACTGGTTTAATATTTATGTGAAGGGTGGAACGGCGTATCGTTCCGGATGCAGCCCGGTGGAAGCATTCTAACCGCCAAATCCGGCATTTCTATCCGCATCGTGTTTGACATTCTCGATGATCCGTGTCTTTCCAAGTTTTGAGCACTCCACGAGGTGTGTCCGCAGGTTGCAGACAATTTTAGGACTTTCGTTACTGTCATCGCTGAACAAAACATAACCGCGCGAAGCCGATGTCTGAGCAGGTATCTGCCGTGTCTTCAATAGCAGATGCCTGCGAGTTTCGGTTCGCGCGGTTTTATATTGTCTGTGAAGCGATGACATTAGGGACACCAGGATCCGCCCATTGTCTGCAACCTGTCGGACATCCTGTGGATTGTCAAAACGTGGCAAAGACACAGAATAAAATGTCAAACACGACGTGGAAGAAATGCTCGTATTTTGCTTCAGGATGCTTCACACCGGGCTGCATCCGAACTTATATCCTCCCCCCTGCATATACAGCGCGGTTATTTTGCTTCCACATAAGGATTGTTTTCCGCCATCCGCGCGCCTGGCGCGGAGTACAGTGGTAACGCTCCTTAAACATCCGGTAAAAAAGCTTCTGATTAAAGAAGCCATGCCGCTCCATGATCTCCTGTACCGGATCGTCCGTGTGCAGCAGATCCTGATAGATATAATTGAGCCGCACCTGATTTACATAGCGCATAAACGAGCTGCCGGTGCTCTGCTTAAAGAACCGGCAGAAGTATTCCGGTTGAGCCCCAGTTCATCCGCCGCTTCCTGCAGCGTCATTTCTTCCCTGTAGTGATGATCCACATACATACAGATCTGCTCCAGCCGCTCCATCTTCCCCGCCCTCGTCTGCGTTGCCACCATGGAGACAGGTTCCGAAAAATGTTCCACCAGACATGCCAGCAATTCCAGAATCCGCGCCGTGCTTTTTAACCGGTACGTCTCATTCTGATTCACATAAAGCACCGTCAGTTCTTTTAAATACCCGCAGATTTCATTGTAATATTCCTGCTGCCCTGGACGGAGACGCTGTCCCGCGCAGCGGATCGCAAAAGGTTCCGCCTCCGGCAGATAGCGCCGCAGAAGCTGCCTTGACACGTGGATACAGATTCCCATTGTCTGCGGCAGCGCATAGATGACTTCATGAATTCTGGCATAGTCCATCACAACCGCGTCCAACGGATTCAGTTCGTATTCCTCACCCTCCATATGCACAGTGGCATGCCCGTTTAATATGTAGAGAATCTCCATCTCCCGGTGCCAGTGAAACGGAGAGTTATGATCCATCGTAACAAACCGGATATCAAAGCCGACGTCCGGTTCGAGCGTAACATTTTCATATGTATTTTTCTGTTCTTCCATTTTTTCTCCTAAAAGTCAATATCACCCAACTTTTTGCTAATATCTTATCTATAATATTACCATATTTCCGTGTATTATAATAGCTGTCAAAGGGAAAACCTTTGATGAACAAGCAAAAATGTACCAATTCAATAAAGGAGGAAATTATTATGTTAGCAAAAATCAAAGCATTCTTCATGGAGAATATCGACGGAGTCGCAATGGGTGTTGAAGCAATGTACGGAGTTGACATTCATCCATATTACAACTAATCCCGGAGCAACGCCATGACAACAGAAAATTTTACCAAAAGAGCCTGTAACGGTGCGATGAGTTCTCATCCATCCGTATACAGGCTCTTTCTTATTTCATAAGAAATACCTTGACACATTAATGTACGAAAGTAGGTCCTTCCTATGAAATAAGAATCGCTCCGCGCGGATGCGCAGCTCGCGGTATGGAAAATATCGCTTTGCGAACCGCTCGCGCGCGGAGAATCTCGCAAGCGAGATTCTTTTTTTTGTTTATAAATTCTTCACTTTCGCAATATCAACCGGAGTCAGCGTATCCATCGCTGTCTCAAGGCTTCTTGCAAGTGCGTTTGCCGTATCCATCGCTGTGATACAGTACACGCCGGTCTCTGATCGCATTTCTGGCGGATCAAAAAGCCGTCGCGCGTCTTGTCTCCATTGCCCTGTGTCGGAGTATCGATCACAAGATCAATCTTATGACCAAGGATCAGATCCCGACATTCGGGATTCCTGTGTGATCTTATTGACACGCAGCGCATTCACCCCATGCTCCTGCAAATATTTTGCGGTGCTTCTGGTCGCGTAGATCTTGTAGCCGAGCGCTTCAAAGCGCTTTGTAACACCAACGGCCTCCGGCTTGTCCGCGTCCTTTACCGTCATAATCATCTGCTTATATTTCGGCAGTGTCACTCCGGCGCCAAGGAACGCCTTATACAATGCCTCGTTGAATGTCTTTGCAATACCAAGGCACTCGCCCGTGGACTTCATCTCCGGTCCAAGGGAAATCTCCGCCCGCGCAGCTTCTCAAACGAGAATACCGGCATCTTGATGGCAATGTAATCAGCCGTCGGTGCAAGTCCCGGCTCATAGCCAAGTCCGCGGATCGTATTTCCGATAATGACCTTCGTTGCGAGATCGACAATCGGAATACCGGTCACCTTGCTGATGTACGGCACGGTTCTTGAAGATCCGGGTTTACCTCGATGACATAGGACTTCTTCATTCATCGCAATAAACTGGATGTTGATCAGTCCGATGACATGCAGTGCCTGTGCCAGGCGCTTCGTATATTCCACGATCGTCTCTTTACATGGTCGCTGATCGTCGGCGCCGGATAGACGGAGATACTGTCTCCGGAATGGACACCGGTTCTCTCGATGTGCTCCATGATACCCGGAATCAGGATGTCCGTTCCGTCGCATACGGCATCGACCTCGATCTCCTTGCCCTGCAGATATTTGTCAACAAGGATCGGATGATCCTGCGCAATCTGGTTGATGATGCCGATGAATTCCTCGATCTCGTCATCGTTAAACGCGATCTTCATGCCCTGTCCGCCGAGTACATAGGACGGACGCACAAGCACCGGATAGCCCAGACGGTTCGCCACTTCCTTCGCTTCCTCCGCGGTAAATACCGTTCCGCCTGCTGCTCTCGGAATTTTGGTCTTCTCGAGAATCTCATCGAAGAGCTCACGATCCTCCGCAGCGTCGACGTCCTCCGCCTTGGTTCCGAGGATCTTCACGCCCATCTTCATAAGGGACTCTGTCAGCTTGATGGCGGTCTGTCCACCGAACTGTACCACGGCACCGTCCGGCTTCTCAAGCTTTACGATGGCTTCCACATCCTCCGGTGTCAATGGCTCAAAGTACAGCTTATCCGCAATATCAAAGTCTGTCGATACGGTCTCCGGGTTGTTGTTGACGATGACGGTCTCCCAGCCTTCTTTTGCGAATGCCCAGGTACAATGTACGGAGCAGTAATCAAACTCGATTCCCTGTCCGATACGGATCGGTCCGGAACCAAGTACCAGCACCTTCTTGTTCGGATGTGTCTCTTCCGCCTCATTCTCGCTGCCGAATACGGAATAGTAGTACGGTGTGGTTGCCTCGAACTCTGCCGCACAGGTATCTACCATCTTGTATGCTGCCACGATACCGTTAGCGTAGCGCATATCGTGGATCTCTGTCTCGGTCTTGCCGGTCAGTTCTGCGATCACCTTATCCGGGAACTCAATTCGTTTTGCCTCTTTTAACAGTTCTACCGTAAGCGGCTCGCTCTTTAACTTCTGCTCCATCTCAACCAGGATTGCCAGCTTGTCAATGAACCAGTAATCAATCTTAGTAATATCGTGAATCACATCGTAATCCATACCACGGCGCAGTGCCTCTGCAATAACCCAGATTCTGCGGTCATCCACAACGTGAAGCTGTTTTACCAGTTCCTCTCTGGAAAGTCCGGTAAAATCATAAGACATAAGGCTGTCCACATGCTGCTCCAGGGAACGGATCGCCTTCATCAAGGCTCCCTCGAAGTTATTGCAAATACTCATAACCTCTCCGGTTGCCTTCATCTGTGTGGTCAGTGTACGTTTTGCGGTAATGAATTTATCGAACGGCAGTCTCGGAATCTTGACAACGCAGTAGTCAAGCATCGGCTCAAAGCTTGCGTAGGTTTTTCCGGTGATGGCGTTCTTGATCTCGTCAAGCGTATAGCCAAGCGCGATCTTTGCAGCAACTTTTGCAATCGGATAACCGGTCGCCTTGGATGCAAGCGCGGAGGAACGGGACACTCGCGGGTTTACCTCGATGACGCAATACTCAAAACTCTCCGGATTGAGTGCATACTGCACATTACATCCGCCCGTGATATTTAATTCAGATATAATATTTAAAGCAGAGGTACGGAGCATCTGATATTCCTTGTCGCCCAGTGTCTGGGACGGTGCGACTACGATGGAGTCACCGGTGTGCACGCCGACCGGATCAATATTCTCCATATTACATACCGTGATGCAGTTGCCGTTCGCATCACGCATAACCTCATACTCGATCTCTTTCCAGCCTGCGATGCAGCGCTCCACGAGCACCTCTCCGACACGGCTTAAACGGAGTCCGTTTGTCAGGATCTCGATCAGCTCGGTCTCATCGTGTGCAATACCGCCGCCGCTTCCGCCAAGCGTGTACGCCGGGCGGAGCACAACCGGATAGCCGATGGTGTTTGTGAACTTAATACCATCCTGCACATTGTGCACGACCTCGGATGCCGCACAAGGCTCTCCGATCTTCTCCATCGTGTCTTTGAATGCCTGGCGGTCTTCCGCTTTGAAAATGGTCTCTGCGGTCGTACCGATCAGCTTCACGCCGTACTTATCCAGAATTCCTTTCTCGGAAAGCTCCATGCCGAGATTTAAGCCGGCCTGTCCGCCAAGGGTCGGAAGGATGGAATCCGGCTTTTCCTTTGCAATGATCTGCTCTAACACCGGCACGGTGAGCGGCTCGATGTAGACCTGATCTGCAATGTCTTTATCCGTCATGATAGTCGCCGGGTTGGAATTGACCAGAACAACTTCCACGCCCTCTTCCTTCAGGGAACGGCAGGCCTGTGTTCCTGCATAGTCAAACTCCGCCGCCTGTCCGATGACGATCGGACCGGAACCGATTACAAGTACTTTCTTGATCTCCTGATTTCTTGGCATTATTTCGCTCCTCCCATCATGTTTATAAATCTGTCAAACAGATATGCAGAATCCTGCGGTCCCGGACACGCTTCCGGATGGAACTGCACCGTGAAAATGTTCTTGCCGACATAGGAAAGTCCCTCGTTCGTTCCGTCGTTGACATTAACGAATGCTGGTGTCGCCACCTTCGGATCCAGGGTATCGGTGTCTACCACGTAGCCATGATTCTGTGAAGAAATGTAGACGCGGTTCGTCGCCAGATCCTTGACCGGATGGTTACCTCCGCGGTGGCCGTACTTCATCTTGTGCGTGTCAGCTCCCGTCGCAAGCGCCATGAGCTGATGTCCCAGGCAGATTGCAAAAATCGGTGTATCGGATTCATACAGCTTGCGGATCTCTGCAATGATCTCCTTGCACTCTTTCGGGTCTCCCGGTCCGTTGCTCAGCATGATACCGTCCGGGTTCGCCGCCAGAATCTCCTCCGCAGAAGTATGTGCCGGGTATACCGTCACCTCACAGCCTCTCTCTCGTAAGGACTGGGCAATATTGCGCTTCGCTCCAAGGTCAAGAAGCGCCACTTTTTTCGTCTCAGGGGCATTTCCTGCTTTTTAATACTCGTTTTCCGTACAGGTAACTTTATCTACCACGTTGCCTGTCGTATGCTTTAATTTAGGAATGATTTCTTCTATATTATAGTTCTCATTCGTCGTGATCATACCGTTCATCGTTCCCTTCTCACGAAGGATCTTGGTAAGCGCACGCGTATCAATTCCGGCAATTCCCGGAATATCGTATTTTGCGAGAAAATCCTGAATCGTTCCTTCGCACCGGAAATTGCTCGGCATTCTGGACAGTTCCCTCACAATATAACCGTCCGGCCACGGCCGTCCCGACTCCATATCCGGCGTGATTCCGTAATTTCCAATCAGCGGATAGGTCATCACAACTGCCTGTCCTGCATAAGACGGGTCAGTCAGCACCTCCAGATATCCGGTCATGGATGTGTTAAATACGATCTCACTGATGACCTCTCTGGTGGAACCAATGCTGGTTCCTGTAAATACATTCCCATCTTCGAGTATCAAAAAAGCTTTCATTCGTCTCCCTGTCCTTTCACTTTTTTCCCAAAAAAAAAAAAAAAACGTTTCCGTTTTTCTTCTTTTTTCCAGAACGCACATGCACACGGTGTGTGATGCATCGTCTTCGTGCCATTATGGGCAGTGCTATGCCTTTTTCCTAAATTGTAAAAAGTTTATCATATCATAGGATATTTTTCAACCTTTTTCCGAAATCAAATAATGTATAATTTTTACACTGTGATGTATAAAAATTATACATTATTGCCAAACAGATTCCTAGTCCTCTCTTATACGGATCAGAATACAGCCTGCCAGCAGCATAAGCAACGTTAAGGCAGAAAGCTGTGGCAGCCATTCCACGATGCCTTTACCGGTTCCATCTGAGGCTGTCGTTTGAACAATCCCTGTCATACAAAAAGCTGCACATATCATCAATGCGTTCATTTTCGTTTTTACAATAAAAGAAATGAGCAGAACTGCAGCCGTCAGAAAAACTATATACAGAAGCATTCCTAATATTTCTTCTCGCACAAGACTCCATATCGATATCACCGTCTGCGTCCCTTGTTCAGAAATCACCAGAAGCATCTGTCCTCCGGTTCCATATCGTGCTGTTCCAAGCAGAAATAATATGCCTGCCGCACTGCCAACACATACGACACTCACCAGTACACGTACAAAAAATCGTTCCAGATACAACCATTCCTTTTTTATTGGCAGGATGTATAGTCTGTAACAAGTTGCATATTCAAATTCATTCGCCCACGCATCAAAATGCAGCAAAATAATCAAAACTGTAAAAATCAAAAATAATACACTGTTTCCAGAAAAAGCCTCTTTCCATAACCATGCAGCCTGAGGCACAACCGGACAGACCGGTTCCTCTGTTCCGCTCTGCTGATATGCTTTATGTAACAGCATACGTGCTCTCCAATCAGCAACACTCCCTCTGAATATGCCCGTATACTCCACTTCCTCTCCCAGTTCCTCAATCGCTATTAAATTTTCGTCTTCCTCCAGCACCGTCCTGCGAATTCCATTCTCATCCCAAGCCTGTTCCCAATAATAACGCAACCGAATATTGGTCTGTTCGTACTGTTTCCATGCATTTAGCAATAAACTGGCATGTGCAAATTTTTCTGCACTATTGTCCCCCCATAGTTCCATGCACTGCCTCTGATACTCAGATTCCCAGATCGTAATATCTTTTGCATTTTCTTCCAGTTCTTCCAACACTGTCTGCGCATAATTCTCATACTGTGTAACATAGTAAAGTCTATATGCAAAAACAACCGCCAGCACTCCCACAATCCAGACCAGGTAATTTTTCCGGCTAAAGAAAAGCCGTATTTCATTTTGCAAAAATGCTTTCATTTCTTATCTGCTCCATACAAATTTTTGTAAAATTCTTCAAGATTTTCAAACCTGTCGGAAAGATCATCAAGCTTTCCATCAAAACAAACCATGCCATCGTCAATAGCAACGATTCGATCTGCAATCTTTTCCACTTCCGAAAGTTGATGGGAAGAGATCAAAACAGCACTCCCCCTCTGACGAATCTCCTCGATTTCCCGTCGCAGCCGAAAAACTGCTTCCGGGTCAAGGCCATTGGTGGGCTCGTCCAGAATTACCAGTTTGGGTTGATCCACAATCGCTATTGCCAGATTCAGCCGCATTTTCATTCCCATGGAATAGGTTCCGGTGCGATCCAAAAGTCTGTCCCCAGATCTGTGAAACGGCAAGTTCCTCCACCCGCTCTTTGGGCACCTTTCTGGCTGTTGCTGCCATCCGCAGATTCTGTATACCGCTTAATTCAGGATAAAGAGCGGGGACTTCCATGGCAATTCCAATCTGTTTTAATGCTTCTAAGCGGTTGCTTTTGATGTCATTCCCACAGATTCTGATTCTCCCTCTATCTGTCCTATATAATCCACTGATGCATTTTATTGTAGTCGATTTTCCGCTCCCATTTGGTCCTAAAAGTCCTACAATCTCCTGTTCGTCCACGGAAAAACTTAATCCCTTCAGAATCTTTTTTCTTTTCTTAGACTTTTCAATATCTTCAACCTGTAAAACCTTCATTCCGCTCTCCCCTATATTCTGTCTTTTTTCCCGGATACAGTACACGTTATTATCATAATCAAAATACAACTGAATGTTAGTTCCAATACCGCATACAGCCATGTGATCCGTTCTGATCCCAGCGTCACATTCCAGCAGGATCCAATCGCAAACGGATTATATGGTTTTCCCCAGCCTGTCAGCTGACTGTATCCTGTAAGCACGGTTGCTGCTGCCACCACGGCAATCCCGCCCTGTGAATGCTGTATCAGCACTCGAATCCCGCTTCCAAGCATCGCAAAAAACAAAACTTTTAAAGCTGCAAGTATACACATATATAGTAGGAAACGATATAACGGAAGTGATCCCAACGGATAAGTTGTATACAGCATGACTCCTCTTCCTCCGTCTGTATACTTATAATCCGCATACATGCGGGCTAACCCCTCATAGGAGTAATCTTCCAGATGCTCGTATGAATAAAACCTCTTATAGGTTTTAACATCCACAAACATATGGCTGTCAATCCCATCAAAGCCGCATCGCATTCCCCAATATAAAAACCACACACCTATTCCAATCGCACACACAACTCCTGCCGCCACAAAAGAGGTCACATAATGCCTGTACTTCTTCCACTCACTGTATGGCTGCACTGTCATAAATTCATACCTGTGGTCATTTTTTCCTTCCATAATGTAGCCAAAAGAAAATAACAGGATGCAAATATCTAATATCGTAAGTACATACGCATTTTCACAAAATAGAGTCTCTAAAAAAGCATAGGGCGATCCCGAGTCCAATCCCAGACTTTTTTTATCATAATCATTTAATAAATGTTCCAGACGGCCCATATTATTTTCATACGCTGCAACAGAAGCTTCCATCAGTTCGGACGATACATATGGATTCGCAGTCATAGAAGAAATGTCAAACGGAAGGTCATAAAGTCCCAGCTGCCTGCCCCATTTCTGAAACATATCTGCACAACGTACTTCAACAGGGCTGCATCCACGCTCTGGATAAACAAACATCTGGTATGATACAATACTGCATATCACCCCATATGCCTTATATTCCTTCTGGAACTGCTGTGACTCTGTCCCGCCCACCTCAAGCAATGCAATAAGTTCCTGTAATTCTTCTATTCTCCATTTACGAAATTGTATTGCATTTGTATTAAATTTTCGCCGTTTTGCATCTCCTGCATCTCTGCGCGCAGTAGCAAGCTCCGATTCTAACAGCTGCCGATGCATCACAAGTTCATATTGCAGTTCCCGCTTTATATAGTTCGTGTCCTGACTGGATGTAATCGATCTTTGCAGTTCCACCGTAGCTTTTAATCCAAAAGCAGGAACCAACAGAAAATATAGGCTGCCTTATTTCTAAGAATCGATACTATCTCATATTTCAACATACTTTTCTCCGTCTTTATCATAAAGGTAAGGTGTGCTGCCACACCTTACCTTTATGATACTTGGAAGTTTCTCACATTTTTAATTTCATAAATGGAAACTTTTCCGACATTTATGCAGGTTTTTCAAAACCTTGCATTTTCCCTATGTCCGTTTTATACTGTTTTGTCGTTTCATATAAAGGAGCTATTTTCTATGAGTGTACAACATGCCGGTTCTATTATTAGACAGGCCCGCCTTAATGCGGGTCTAACCCAGGAACAATTATCCGATGGAGTCTGTTCTACCCTCTCTCTGTCCCGCATTGAGAACGGCTCTGCCGGTGTCAGCCCTGCCACTTTTCAGACTTTAATGGCACATGCTGGTATCTTTTGTGAAGCTTATCCTACTTTCTCGACGCGCGCAGACTTTGACTGCTTTTACGCCTTGAAGGAAGTACGCTTTTATCTGGATTCCTGGCAACTCACGCCCGCCTGCCAGTTATTGGATCACATTGAAATGCTGAATTGGGCAGACAATAAATTTTACTATCAGGAATGGCTTCTGCTTCACTGCAAGCTGCAATTACGTTCTGGTCATGCAAATCACGCCCATACTTATGAGCTGGTTCGCTTTGCTTTAAAAATCACAAGATCTGATATCGACAATGCAGCAATCCATTCTCTGTTTTTGTCTTCTGTCGAAATAGAACTATTTATATATCTTGCGCAGGAAGCACTGTACCTTGGTGATACAGCTACTGCTCATCATGTCTGCCAGCAGATTTCTTCCTATCTCTCTGCCCGTTCGCTTTCTTTTCTTGAACGGGATCGTTTACTGCGGAAAATGCGGTGGTATATACCAAATATCTGCTGACTGTCTGTGACTATAAGTCTGCACTTGAACTGTCGGACTTCTACCGCCATCAAATGATTTTAAATCTTGACGACGGACTTATACATGAACTGACGTTTTTAACCGCACTCGGATACTATTATATGGGACAACAGGATCGTTTTCTGACCTTATTTAAAACTGCCTTTTTCTCTGCCCATTCCATTAACAGCTGTTATGCCACCATCTGTAGAAATTATGTTTCCAACCACCTTTCTGCAACTTTGGTTGAAGACTTAAACTTATTTTCTGATATTCCGCTGATCACTTCCTCAAGCTCCCCATGAAACGTCTTCTATGGAGATGGCACCTATGACTTCTCTCACAAGGTTTCACGCTGGGGGGCCTGATCCGCTCTCTACGCAAAGATCAAAAATTATCTCAGTCGGCGCTTTGCCGAGGATTATGCAGCAAATCCAAGCTTTCAAAAATCGAAAACGAACACAGCAGCCTGATATCATTCTTGCTCAAACCTTTGCTTCAACGCCTAGGTATTTCGGATCTTGTTTTTACATTTTACGGAGTGAAAAAGAGAACAAACTGCAGGTGGAACTCCAGCTTCGTTTAGCGAAAACTCGTATGAATCACAAAACCTTACAGCTTGATCTTGTAAAAAAAATGGAGATGCTATGCAACTCCAAAGATATCTGCTATTTACAATTTGCTGCTTACAAATCAGCCATCTGTGAATCCGACAATGATCAAAAATTAAAAGGGTTAAAAAATGCTCTTTTCATGACTTTGCCCGGCTTTCAATTTGATAAAATTCTTGACTATCGATTATCGTGGATAGAACTTACCATTTTAAACAATATCTGCCGCACTTATGCAACTATAAATCCTACACATGGCATTTACTGTTTTTATAAGCTTCTGGAATATACCAGCCATGTTCCGTTGGATGTTCTCGAGAAAAAGCGTTCCTTCCCCGTAACCTTGGGAATGCTTATAAGATTTCTTTATACAGAAAATCGTCTTCGGAAATCGTCGTTAGTCCCCTCATTTTTCCGATGCTATAAGTTCAATGTATTTTACAGGGAACATTTTTTCACACTACTGTCAGGCATTAGATCATTTGTCCACAAAATTCCGGTAAAGAATTTGCACATCTATGCTATTACAATGCCCTCCCCCTTATGGAGGACATCTACAATGCATCCGGTCTGAAAATGATCTGAAAAATTACAATATTTCTTTACTATAAAATTTCAATATTCTCTTCTGAAGACCAGTAGGGTACAATCTCCTTGCTGCTTACTCCAACCATGGTAAGCAGCAAGCATGCCATTACTATGGTAGCAATTACTTTTTTAAATTATTTCCCTTCATTTCACATTTCTCCTTCGTCCACTTAACCTATGTAAAATCCACACAGTATATCAAATCCACCCTTTTCTCATATACTATATAATGCAGAATCTTTCATTCTCTTTCACGCTTGTATTCGCCTTTGAAATATATAGTATCTTACATATATAGTATCTCTTTTCTACAAAATAATAAAATAACAAAAGTGGAAACATTTTTGTTTCTACTTTCGTAAAATCACTTCAAATATTTCTCCCACAGATCGCTGTCCGTCCGGTACGGTTCCAGTTCCTCCATCGATCCACTGCGTGGAATCCCAGCCGTGCATAATCAGTCCTTCATCGTAATAATGATAGGTAAGATTAACATAAATATCATTTTTTGCAGAGGACATAGTTGCTGTAATATCTCCCGTCCAGAATCTCCCCGTCCATCGTCTGTCCCGCCATCTGGGCGGTAAATGCGGGCGCATCGTTGAAAGAATCCGACTTCTCACAGATTTTTCATAATAAACCTCCGCAAATGTATCATCCGAACGCAGTACGTCCTCAACCTCATATCGCTCTGCCGTGGCAAGATTGATGACTCTGTGCGCAGGTCACAAACTCTCCCCACATGCTTCCATTAAAATAGTGATCCTGAAATGCCACGCACAGAATCTCATCGCTCATATACGTGATCTCATAGTCCACATAGCATGCCAGATACGGGTAGTCTTCATCCAGATACAAATATTCTTCCTGCGGCTCCGGATACATGGTATCCAGCTGCGCACAGGCGGCATTCCGCAGAATCTCATTTACTCCGGTCGCATCTCTTCCATCCGCATAGGTAATAACCGGATAGAAACATCGTACTCCTCAAATCCGTCTTTCCGCTGATTCGGTACCTCAATATGCTGCGCGGTAACCGTATAGGAAAGCTGATCTGCCACATAAATGTCATCCTGTGTGACAAAAAAATCCTTTCCCAGAGAATCCGGCAGTTCTAATACCTCACGTTCCTCCTCGGTGTCTTCTACCGCCGTATCGTCCTCCGTATCGCTGCCATCTTCCCCGTCTCTGTCCGCCTCTGCAGACGACTCATTCCACGTCAACGTATCCTGCACGGTACGGTTGACCGCGTGAAAAAGAATGAACGCCGGCACGGTCACAAGCAGCACGGCACCAGCTATGAACGCCAGTACAATCCACAGCAGAGCACGGCTCTTTTTTTGAGGTGCTGTCTGCTGACCGTAACTCTCTCCGTACCCCTGTCCATATCCTGTGTTCTGATAGGACTGCTGACCGTAACTCTGTCCGTAGCCCATATTCTGATTCTGCTGCTGGCCGTAGCCCTGTCCATACCCTGTGTTCTGATATTGCTGCTGACCATAGTCCTGTCCGTAGCCTGTGTTCTGATTCCGGTACGCCTGCGGCTCCGGCGCGGTCTGCTGCCCTGTCACAGACGACTGCTGCCCCGGCGCGGTCTGCTGCTCTGTCACAGACGACTGCTCCGGCGCACCCGCTGTCGCTGTATACTGCATCCACTTCTCCGGAATCTTTATCTCTTCTCTTGCAATACTGCGCCCGACAGTCGCAAACTCCTCCATCTCGCGCAGCACTTCCGCTTCCAGTCCCCGATGCTGGAAATTCAGCCCTGCGTAGAGAAGCGTGACCGCACCCGCCGCATCGATCGCACCGACGGCGCACATCTGGTCATTGTCATCAAACGCTCCAAATAAAAAGAGCTTATTTTTACATGATTCCACCCATAGATGGTCTTCATCTGCATAGCGTTTGAAATCCTCTATCTCTTTTGGATTCGCCACATACGGCTGCTCCATCCTGCTGTATGTCTCCATCACCAGCGCTGCCGCCGGTCGGAGTTCATACGCATACAACTGTCTGATTTTCATTTTTACCACCACTCCTCATTTTCTTCTTTCTCTTTTATACTATCATACCTGGCAGCTTCCCGCCACGACTTTTCTCACCTGTTTCTGACACGCACCGGCGCACTCAAACGGTATAAAAATCCCCTCTCCGCCGGCAATCCGGCAAAGAGGGGATCTGTCCTAACCTGACTTCTTAATTGCGTTCATGTAAGATGGATTACATAATCTTGCGGAACAGCTCTTTTAAATCCTCCACCGATGCATCCTTCGGATTGCCCGGTGCGCAGGCATCCGCATGCGCGGACTCTGCAAGGAAATCAAGATCTGACTCTTTGATAGCTTCCAGTTTTGACGGAATTCCCACATCCTCGGAGAGCTTTCTGACTGCTGCAACAGCGGCTTTCCGGTACTCTTCCTGGGACATGGCATCCACACCTTCTACGCCCATCGCCCGTGCAATTTCACGGTACTTCCGCCCGTGCAGTCTGCATTATACTCCATCACAATCGGAAGCATCATCGCACATACCGTGCGGCGTATCATAAACCGCACCTAATGTATGTGCCATGGAGTGGGCAATTCCAAGACCGACATTGGAAAATCCAATACCTGCGATATAGTGTCCGAGTGCCATACCCTCGCGCCCTTCCGGCGTGTTTGCCACCGCGCCGCGCAAAGATTTTGAAATAATCTCGATGGCCTTTAAATGGAACATATCTGTCATCTCCCATGCCGCCTTCGTGGTGTAACCCTCGATGTGTCAGCGCATCCATTCCGGTCGATGCCGTCAGTCCCCTTCGGCATGGGGACATCATTTCCGGATCTACCACAGCAATGATCGGCATATCATGCGGATCTACGCATACAAACTTTCTCTTTCTCTCAACATCCGTGATAACATAGTTGATCGTAACCTCTGCAGCGGTACCTGCGGTCGTCGGTACAGCAATGATCGGCACACACGGCTTCTGGTCGGCGCAACGCCCTCCAGGCTTCTGACGTCCTCAAATTCCGGATTTGCGATGATAATGCCGATCGCTTTTGCCGTATCCATAGAAGATCCGCCGCCGATTGCAATAATATAGTCCGCTCCGGATTTTTTGAACGCAGCCACACCTGTCTGCACGTTCTCAATCGTAGGATTTGCCTTGATGTTGGAATAAATCTCGTAGGAAAGCCCTGCCTGATCCAGCAGATCCGTTACCTTTGTGGATACCTGAAACTTAATCAGATCCGGGTCTGAGCAGACAAATGCTTTTTTGTAGTCGTGTGCTTTCGCCTCATTCACGATCTCCGCAATCGCTCCCGCCCCATGATAGGATGTCTGATTCAACATAATTCTGTTTGCCATTTTTTGTTCCCCTTTCCCATACATAATGATCTTTGATCGTATTTTAACAACACAATGTACAAAAGGGAAGTGACAGAATCCGGGAAGTGTAACTATTTATCACAATTTCTATTTCAAAATCCTCTATTATCAATACAATATTTCTAATTGTTCAAACAACTCGCTTATTTTCTCGGGCATCGCCTTCACCATAAGCTCTGCTAAGCGCTCCGGCGGCATCTTCGTCCCCTCCGTCACCCATTTCACTGTCATATACACGGAACTCTGGCAGTACATCTCGAGCAAAAATCCAATCTCCTCATCCGGCATTTTCCCTGTTTTCTGTCGGATCAGGTCCTCGTAAAACGCCAGAATCAGCCTGAAATCATGATCTTTGAGATTATTCCGGTCCGCAGACTTAAAGCCGGCAGAAAAAAAGACCCGCTCTTCCCGGATGTAACTAAATTTTTCACAAGGCTCTCATAAATATTTTTCCCTCTCCCATGTGCTCAAAAGACTTGTGAAGCAAAATATCAAAATACCAGTTGATCAGATCGTACTTGTCAATAAAATTACGATAAAACGTCTGTCTTGTAACACCGCACAATTCCGTCAGCTGTGTCACGGTAATGTTATCGACCGGCGTCGTCTTCATGCATTCCTTCATCGCCTCCGCCAGACGGTACTTTGTGCGGGTTCCCTTTGTCGTCGTATCCATCTTCCGTCTCCTTCCGCTTCGCGTCCTGCGCTTATTTGTCCGGTTAAATGCCCTCTTTTGCTGCTCCTGTCCATCGTCCGTTTCGGTATTCTCGTCCCACACCGGATCAGGCGTCTCATATACGCCCGTGATTCCCTCCTGTGTGATATGATATACGGTAATTCCCGTCACCACTGTCACTGCAAAAACAAGCGTCACTGCCGTAAGCAGAATTACCTGTCTGGCGCTTACCATCTTTTTCGGATAAGTGATCTCCGGCTTTGTGTGCCGCGGCTGCACCACCGGCACACCACCGCCCTGCACGGTCCTGCTGCTTCCCGATATTTCCCATGTATCCCTGGGTCATCGGAACCGACCAGATTCTTCTCTCCAACGGCACATACATTCCCGCCGGTGCCCCCTGAATCAGCGTAAATCCCGTGTGGTAAAAATAGTTTGCCACCGCCGGCGCAGCCTGCACCGTCACTCGCCCGCACTGCAATCGGGATGCCGCAAAGTTGCACATCCGGTCCACCAGATTGCTGCCGATCCGTCTTCCGGAATACTGCGGTCTTACATACAGCGCTGTGATATGTCCGACATTCTGCATGGCACTAACGCCGCACATCTGCCCGTTTTCAAATGCGCCCCATAAGAACAGCCTTCCCGCCAGCATCTCCTGTGAAGATTTGGCAGATTCATATAGTCATAATACTGCTGCACCTCCGCCGCATTTCTTGCATACGGACGCACACACTGCTCATAGACCTCATGCGCCGTCTGCACCGCCCACTGTATTTCATTTCCGTATAATAATCGATCTCCATCTGTATCTGCTCCTCTTTCACAATGCCCGATCCATAGAACTCTTCCATCACATTTTAACTCATTCTACCATGAATCTGAAAATTCAACAATATCCCGGATACCGGCAGCTGCGTAGGAAACACCGTATGGATACAGAACAGAAAACCGCGCGCAGCCCTCTTTGCGGCTCTGCACGGTTTCTATTTATCCCATGGTATATGGTATGCTTGCTTCTAACATGGCTTCTATTTGTATTATTATTCCTCTTCTTCCTCCGGCTCGTCTTTTGCCCAGCCGTACGCATACTTGACTGCCTTATTCCAGCCCCTGCGTTTTGCCTTGCGCTCTTCCTCCTCCATCTCTGGGGTAAAGATGCGGTCGATCTTCTGGTTGTTGACCACGTCCTCCTTATCCTTCCAGTATCCCACTGCCAGACCTGCCAGATAAGCAGCTCCCATGGCAGTCGTCTCGACGCACTGCGGACGCTTCACCGGCGCATTGATCATATCCGCCTGAAACTGCATCAAGAAGTTGTTCGCACTTGCACCGCCGTCGACTTTCAGGGACTTTAAATCAATGCCGGCATCTGCGCATCGCATCGATGACATCGCACACCTGCAGCGCAATCGATTCCAGCGTCGCGCGGATGATATGGTTCTTGTTCGTTCCTCTCGTCAGACCCACGATCGTGCCTCGCGCATACTGATCCCAGTGGGGTGCGCCCAGGCCGGTGAAGGCCGGAACCACATAGCAGCCGTGTGTTCCGTGAACCTTCTTCGCCATATATTCCGAATCCATGGAAGAGTCAATCATCTTCATGTTGTCGCGCAGCCACTGAATCGCAGCACCCGCCACAAAGATGGAACCCTCCAATGCGTAATTCACCTTTCCGTCGAGTCCCCACGCAATCGTAGTAACCAGGCCATTCTTGGAAAATACCGGCTTCTCTCCGGTATTCATCAGAAGGAAACATCCGGTTCCATAGGTATTCTTCGCCTCGCCCTCGTGAAAACAGGTCTGTCCGAACAAGCGCCGCCTGCTGGTCACCCGCAGCTCCCGCAATCGGGATCGCATCTCCTAAAACGAAGGATCCGTGTAGCCGTAGACTTCGCTGGACGGGCGTGGCGTCGGCAGCATACACGGAATATCCAGCTCCTCCAGGATCTCCTTGTCCCAGCACAGATCATTGATGTTGAACAGCATCGTACGGGATGCGTTGGAATAATCGGTCACATGCACCGCACCCTTGGTCAGCTTCCAGATCAGCCAGGTCTCCACCGTTCCGAACAGCAGCTTGCCCTGCTCTGCAAGCTCTCTCGCACCCTCGACATTATCGAGAATCCACTTGATCTTCGTCGCGGAAAAATACGCATCAATGATCAGTCCCGTCTTCTGACGGTACGTCTCCTCAAGTCCCTTCGCCTTCAATGCATCCGCAATGTCCGATGTTCTGCGGCACTGCCACACGATCGCATTGTAGACCGGTTCTCCCGTCTCTTTGTTCCAGACAATCGCCGTCTCACGCTGGTTGGTGATACCGATCGCCGCAATATCCGCCGCCGTCGCACGGATCATGTTCATCGCCTCGACCGCCACGCCAAGCATTGTAGACCAGATCTCATTGGCATCATGCTCCACCCAGCCCGGATTCGGAAAACTGCCGGAACTCTTTCTGTGCCATCGAGCAGATCTCTCCCTGCTCGTTAAATAAAATACAACGGTTGCTCGTCGTTCCTGCATCCAGTGCCATCACATACTTTGCCATACCATGTTCCTCCTTGTTTGCCCCTTATTGCTTATTTATGCTTCCCTCTGTTGTGAAATCCGTTTCTGCCGTGCTCCCCATGCGCAGCGCATAAAAAAAGGAGACATCGTTATAAAACCTGTAAGCACCCCTCATGTACAGGAATTAAAATCATCTCCACTCTCAGATCCCACAATATCTAATTATATTTTACAAGAGCTGTGCGTTTCCACTGCTTCATGTATAGGCATATTATACCATACTGCAATGAAAACGCAAGCTTTTTTTGACATATTTACTATAAATCTACAAAATTTTGCTGAATGCCAGCACCACAAACAAGACGCCGCCGATCCAGGAGTAATCTCTTTTGCACCTGTCCGCCGCATATTTTCCGACAGCGCTTCCGCCAAGCACCGCAAGTGCACTGAATACCAGATTCAGACACACCGTACCGGCGATCGAAATATCCAGAAACGCCGCCCCCAGACCGCCGAAAAATCCGTCCACCGACATGGCGAGTGCGAAAAATATTCCTTCCGTCACTGACATGGTCGCAGAGCAATCCTTGTCTGCCGCCACCGGATTGTTGTAAATGCTGATGATAAAATTCAGCTGTGAAAATTTCATTTTTACCTGCTTGCACAGGAACTGGTGTCTCCTGATATACGCCCTGATTCCGTACTCTGTCAGCTTATAAGCGCCGACCAGAAACAATCCCGCGAAACACAGATACGCCGCATATTTTTCCCTGACCACTCCATCGATCAGTTTTCCGCACACTAATGAAAAAAACAGCACTCCGCTGCATACCGCGCCGATGCAGAGTGCTGTCTTCTTTTCGATCCGGATCTGTTCCGCTCCACACGCCACGGATGCCAGAAAGACGTCCATGGAGAGCGCTACGATCAATAAAACTGTCTGCACATTTTTCCTCAAAACGGCTTTCTCATTCTATCTTATTCAAATCCGCGGCTGCTGCCACTTTATATTCGCCATTACATCTGCAGCAGATATTCGATCAGTTTATGTCCTTCCGGAATAAAGTTGGCTGTCTGCGCCGCCTCGCGCTCATTGTAATGCCAGCTCTCACTGCGCTCTGCCGTGCTGTCATAGAGTAGATACGGCACATTGTCCGCCGTGTGTGTGCGCAGGGAAATCGGTGTCGGATGATCCGGAAGCACCACCATGCGGAAATCCTCTCCTGCCTCCGCAAGTCCCTCGGCGATCGGCCGGATAATGCGCTCATCCAGGCGCTCGATCGCCTTTACCTTCTTCTCAACGCTGCCCTGGTGTCCCATCTCATCCGGTCCTTCCAGATGCACGTAGACAAAGTCATATCCGTCCTTCGTCAGGACATCTAACGCCGCGTTCGCTTTTCCCTCATAATTCGTATCCAGACCGCCGTTCGCACCGTCCACTGTGATGACTTTCATGGAAGTGCCGACCGCAATTCCCTTCAGAAGATCAACTGCGGAAATCATCGCGCCCTTTTTGTGGGTGCGCTCCGTAAACGGATAGAGTGCCGGCTTTGTGCCTGCGCCCCAGAACCAGCAGGAGTTCGCAGGATTTAATCCCTTTTCTTACGCTCGATGTTGATCGGATGATTCACCAGAATGTCATAACTTTTCTTCATCATGGTGCGAAGCGCTTCGTTCTCCGGAAGCTTGTCTCCGATCTTCTGTCCCAGCACATCGTGCGGCTGCACCAGATCCACCACCTCGCCGTTCTCCCAGATCAGACAGTGGCGGTAGCTTGTGCCCACATAAAAGTGAAAAATGTCTGTCTCCAGCTCCTTCTTCACCGCCTCCAAGAGCACTGCACATTCCTCGGTACTGATCTCACCCGAACTGTGGTCGATGATCGTGCGATCCTCGTAATTGTCCTCCTCCTCGGAAAGCGTGACGATGTTGCAGCGCAGAGCCACATCCGTATCTTTCATTGGAACACCGATAGAGAGTGCCTCAAGCGGAGAACGCCCCGAATAAAATTCTCTCGGATTGTATCCCAGCACGGAGAGATTGGCAGTGTCGCTGCCCGGCTTCATGCCGTCCGGGATCGTATGTACCATGCCGATCTCACCTTTCGCTGCCAGTTCATCCATCTTCGGTGTCTTTGCATACTCTAACGGAGTCCTGCCGCCCAGACTCTCGATCGGGCGGTCTGCCATGCCATCTCCAAGAATTACCAAATACTTCATCTCACACTTCACTTTCTGCTGTTATCAGCCTGCTGTTTCACATCGGATCCCCTGTTTTACTGTGCCACGCGGATCATCTGAAGTACACTGCCAAGCTCCGCCGCCTTTTTCTCATAATCAGCTTCGCTCATGCGCGCCGTCACAAATCCGGTCTCTCCGGATACGCCTTCCGCCGTTACATAACTCACTTCACCGAAGACTTCTTCTATGCGCTTCTCATCTGCGGACGTGCGCACAAAATAGCAGTTCTCGACGTTGCGGTAATCCACCAGCTCCAGTTTCTTGGAGCTCCACTCCACCGCGATATTGGTGTCCAGATGCTTCGCCATATCCACGATATCCGCCACAACTGCGCTCGCCGTCGGGAGCTTGCCGGCGCCGCTTCCGTAAAACATGGCATCGCCGAGCACATTGCCGTGTACAAAGATGGCATTGAACACATCGTTGACATTGTAGAGAGGGTGTGTCGCCGGTAAAGGAACGGCGCTACCATCGCCACATATCCGTCTCCCACCTTGTGGCTGGATGCCAAAGCTTGATGGCTCTGCCCATTGCCTTCGCGTACCGGATGTCCGTCGCCGTGATCTTCGTAATACCCTCTGTGTGAATATCCTCAAAGTCCACCTGCTGTCCGCATACCAGGGATGTCAGGATGGCGATCTTGCGGCAGGCATCGTATCCTTCAATGTCAGCGGTCGGGTCTTTCTCCGCATAACCCTTCGCCTGCGCATCCTTTAACACATCGTCGAACTCCGATCCCTCCTCGGTCATTTTCGTCAGCATATAGTTCGTGGTTCCGTTCAGAATACCGGTGATCTCCTCGATCTCATCTGCAGTCAGAGAGGAATTGAGCGGACGGATAATCGGAATACCGCCGCCGACGCTCGCCTCAAACATGAAATTGACATTTTCTCCTTGGCGAGTGCAATCAGCTCCGCACCCTTTGCCGCAACGAGCGCCTTGTTGGAGGTCGTCACATGTTTTCCCGCTTCAAGCATTGCCTTTACGAACGTGTACGCCGGCTCCACACCGCCCATCGTCTCAACAACAATCTGCACTTCCGGGTCATTTGCGATCACCTTATAATCATGTACCACCTTTTCCTGAATCGGATCCCCGGAAAATCTCTTAAGTCCAGAATATATTTCACACCAATCTCTTCTCCGGCACGCTTTGCAATGCTGTTCTTATTGATGTCTAATACTTCCACTACGCCGGAACCGATGGTTCCATATCCCATTACTGCTACTCTGATCATACTGCCTCCACTTTCGTCTTCTATCCTATTCTGTTCCTACTCTCTTCCGAGGATCTTCACATAATGTATCCCTGTCTCGCTCCTCGATGCTCGCCACCATCTGTGTCACATCTCCCGTCTCCGGCAGAACATCGACCGAGAGTGTCAGAGATGCGATGCCGTTGATCGGAATACTTTGATGGATCGTCAGGATATTGGCGTGAAACTCTGCCACCGTCTTGAGCACAATCGACAGCAGCCCGGCTCATCGTCCAGATGGATGACCATGGTGATTGTCTTCCCCTTTGCTGTCTCATGAAACGGAAAATATCATCCTTGTATTTATAGAAAGAACTCCGGCTGATCCCGACCTGCTCTGTCGCATCCTGCACGGAGTCCGTCTTCCCGAATCCAGCAGCCGCTTTGCCTCCACAACACGAAGCAGTACATCCGGCACCGCCTTTTCCTTTAATACATAATACTGACCTTTCTCTTTCATGTTCCTCATAATCCTCTTTCTTCTGGTATCCCTCACGAGTGTATGTGTGCAGCACGCTGACACCTGTCCTCATGAGGAAGATAATAACACAAAGGGCTGCACAGGCAACCTCTTTTGTGAATATCCGTAATAAAATTTAGTTATGGAAGCTATTCTCCCTTTAAAACTTGCGACTTCCTCCGCCGTGTGATCTGCCGCTGCTGCTCGTGTGCGTCGTACTTCTTCCGCTGTGCGAGGAGGGATGTCCGCCACTGCTGCCGCTGCTCGTTGAGATCCTGTGATGCGTCGTCGTCTGATTCACCAGACGATCTTCCTTGACGCGCAGATTGACCTTGGAATTCTGCTGGTAAGCGTAATAATATCCCTTTCCGCGCACCTTGTAACTGTTGCTGATCGTAAAATAAATGATGCAGCCGGCTCCGATGGCGACCGCCAGCACGCCGAAGATCTCCCAAGCGTCAGAACATGGTATCTGGAAATCTTCCCCGTCTCGGAGTCATAATTATACTGCCCCTCTGAAATGCCCTTTTCGTAGTAATTCTCCACACCGGTCAGCATGGAATGCATACAGCCATTGTAATCGCCATTTGCTGATCTTCGCGTACGCGGCATCCAGGATATTGTCAATTCTGGAATCCGTCAGATACCGGATCGCAATGCCGCAGGTGGAAATCGTGATCTCACGGTTATCCATATCGATCAGTAACGCCACACCGTCTTCCTGTTCCGTGGAATGTTCATCAAAGAAATCATCCGCGTAGGCGGTCGCACTTTTCCCCTGTGCATCATCTGTCGTGACCGCATAGACATTCCAGCCGGATTCTTCCATAAAGGAGGCAATCTCATCGTTCAGGTCTGAAATCTCATCTGCCGTCAGAAGTCCTGCCGCATCGTACACATAACCATCCGCTGCATCCTGCGCCGCGTCCGCCTCCGCCGCCAGTGCCGCACCGCTGCACGGAACAAGACACACCAGGCATACCAGACACCACAGGAGCGATTTTTTCATCTTCTCTACCATAAGAAATACCCTCCTAACAGTCCGAATACCAGAATGCCAAGCGCTATCAACAGACTGGTGAGCGCAAGTCTCGGGCGGTCAACCGGCAGATCACCGCAGATATTTCCATTCTGTCCGTTCATGGAATAGTAGTATACTTTTCCGTCTCTGCCCTTATATGTAATCGTCCATACCGGGAGCAGCACATACGACCAGATTTCCTTCTTCGGTGCAAAAAACGTATTCTTGACCGATACGCTGTTGTAACCGCTGATGGTATCGCGCATCAGCTTTTCAGCGCTCTCACGCATGGTGTGCTGCATCTTGCCCTGCACAGCATTCTGCTCAATATCTCTGCGCTCCGCAAGGAATCCGAGAGGTATCCCATGTGAAAATCTTTCATCTTGTCATAGGCGTACGGCATCACACCGCTGGTAAGCTTTACATTCGCCTTCTTCAACGCGTTCTCCGTCAGATTGCGAAGCGACACATTGCCCTCGCGCTCCACCGCATAATATTTGGTCTCCGTGTACTGGGTATTGCCCGTCGTCCACATGCGCACACTTCTCGCGTCTCCCTGCATCTTTCCCTCCAGCTCCACGTCGTAGACCCAGTATGGGAAATAAACGCCTGTCATGCTCTCAATCTGTTTTTTGTTAAAAAATGCCTTCGGCACATATTTCTTTTTGCTGACAAAATCCAGAAACTTCTTCTCTGCATCCTCTCTGCCGATCTCAAACGGAATGATCTTATTCGGCAGATAGCTGCCTTCCAGCCGTTTCCCGAGCACGACCGGATTATGGCAGTAATAGCAGAAGGTTGCCGCAGTCGTCGCATCCGTCACAATCTCTGCGCCGCAGGACGGACAGCTGTAATACACCGCCTCGCCCTCCGGTTCGCTTTCCCGCTCTCCCACTGTCTGCCCGGTCTCTGCCTTCTCACCTGCCGCTGCCCCGGCTGCCGCTTGTGCTGCCCGCTCCTGTGCGGCAGCTTCCGGCTCCTCACCCTGCATCGGCTTCATCGCATCGAGTTCTTCCTGTGCGAACAGCGAATTACAGTATTCACACTTATACTTCTGTGTCGCCAGGTCAAAATCAGTTCTCCGCCACAGTTTGACACTTAAAACTGATAATTGCCATCGCTAGTTCCTCGCTTTCCCACAGTTGCTGCAGAATTTTCCGGTGTTCGTCTGTCCGCACTCGCACGTCCACTCACCGGATACCGGCTTTGGTTTTCCACACTCGCTGCAGAACTTTCCGGTGTTCACATGGCCGCACTCACACGTCCATTCGTCAGATACCGGCATCGGTTTTCCGCACTCGCTGCAGAACTTTCCGGTGTTCACATGACCGCACTCATGTCCAGCCCGCCTGGGTACCTGCCCCGGTGTCTGTCCTGCCGGCACTGCGCCTGCCGCTGGCATCTGTCCTGCCGGTGCCGCGCTGCCCTGCTGCATTCCTGCATTTGCCTGCATGTCTGCCGGTGTCTGCATCGCGCCGAGTCCAGACAGCGTCTGGTTCATGGCATTCATTCCCATGCCAACTCCCATAAAGCCTGCCATGGCACCGTTCGCATTGCTTCCGGCGTCACGCACCCTCCGTAATATTCTTGACCGCCATACCGCGCATGACGTTGAAATCGCTTCCGAGCATTGCGCCCTCATTGCGCATGTTGATCAGCTTCTGGGACTCTTCGTCATAGAATGCCCGCGATACCGACCTTCTGGATCTCCATACCGCGCATCTGGTTCCAATCAGCATCCAGAATGTCCTGCATGTACTTGCCCAGTTCCATCGCCTTGGAAGTCACATAGGAAATACGTGTTCCGTCCGCCGACATCTGGTTGATCGCCGACTGCAGTGCCTCTAAAAACTCTGACAGGTACTGCTCGCCGATCTCATCGTAATTGACACGGTCTTTGTTTCTCGGGATCACTTCCGCATAGAACTGCAGCGGATTCGTGATCTTGATGGAATAATTACCGTGTGCGCGCAGGAAAAGCTCTGCGTTATAAAAATTATCAAAGTAATTGATCGGGTTTCTCGTTCCAAACTTGATCCCTTTGATCTCCTGCAGATTCAGGAAATATACTTTCTGTGCCGTCGGCGTCTGTCCACCGTACTTGATACGGTTGAACGTCTCTTTACAGATTCTCCCAGTTCACCGTTTAGCATGGACGGCGGGAAGAATTATCTACCTTATAATATCCCGGTTCTGCCGTGTAATCGACTACTTTTCCTCCATCCACAAGCATCATAAACTGGTTGTCATACACGTGAATCACGGAGCCATTGCTCACCGTATTGTTCGTCCCCTTGGTATTCTGTCCTCTCGGATCAGCACACCACTCGTAAAGACGGTCTGTTCCCCATATCATCCGCCTCGAACACCTCGAGCCACTGATCCGCCAGTCCTCCGCTGATCGCACTACCGATTGCCTTGATAATTCCCATAACAATTCCTCCTGTTCTATTCTTTCGTTGTACTCTGACGAGTTCTTATTGGAAGTTCCTGCAAAACTTCATATGCACAGAATCATGCGCCAAAAATGTATTCACACATGGTGATAATCCACCTCAGAAAAACGTACCATCCGCCAGACTCTGGTGTCTACCGGTACAACCGGGCTGCCGCAGTATTCACAGATCTGCTGTCCAAGTCCCTTCATCGGCGCCCGCAGTTCGGGCAGTTCAGCCCGAAGGCATTTCCCTCCGTCTGCTGCGCCGCATCCTGTACATAGAGCAGCTCCATATTGTACTTTGTCTGCAGCTTCCGGTCTTTGTATCCCCAGATAATTTTGCCCGCTTTTTCCTTGTAGTGGTAATGCTCTACCGCACTCTGAAATGTAATCACACAGGTGCCGTTCTTTTTCGTAATTGGAAATCTCTGTCTGATGAATGCGGATCTGCTCATAGGTCTCACGCACTCCTGCCGCACGGTTTCCCTCAATCTGACGGCTGACCTGCTCCTTCAGTTCATCGGAAGCGCGCGCGACACTTTCCAGATTCCCCGCCGACACTGCCTGAAGCGCCGCCACAAGCTGCTGCTGTGCGAGCGCCTCAAACTGCTCCAGATTCATTCCCGGGAAATCACGGGAAATCTGGGGTGCAAAAATCCGCGTCATGGAAGCCACCGACTTCGGTGTCTCCTCCAACATCTGTTCCTGGCGCTTATATTCCTCAATCAGACCGCCTTTTCCAAACACCCACTTTAAGGTGAGGATCACATCACTGCTCATCGTCTCCTCCAAGTCCCTTCGGGCAGCCGAGGGAGAGCCACTTCAGATATCCATTCATAAAGATATCCAGCTTCCCGTCCAGCACGCTGTCCACATTACCGGTCTCCACACCGGTGCGGTGATCCTTCACCATCGTATACGGCTGCAGGACATAGGAACGGATCTGGTTTCCCCAGCCGATTTCCTTGACATCACCGCGGATGTCGCGACAACTTCTCCGCATTCTCCTGCTGCTTTAACAGGTACAGCTTTGCCTTCAGCATCTGCATGGCCTTATCCTTGTTCTGGAACTGGGAACGCTCGTTCTGGCACTGTACCACAATTCCGGTCGGAATATGGGTGATACGGATCGCGGAAGAGGTCTTGTTGATATGCTGTCCGCCCGCACCGCTGGAGCGGTACGTATCGACCCGAAGATCATCGTCATTGATTTCCACATCCAGGTCTTCCTCGATATCCGGCATAACATCACAGGACACAAAAGAGGTCTGTCTCTTTCCCGCCGCATTGAACGGCGAAATACGCACCAGACGGTGCACACCTTTTTCTGATTTCAGATAGCCGTAGGCATTTCTCCATTTACCTGGAATGTCACGGACTTGATGCCTGCTTCCTCTCCGTCCAGGGAGTCCAGCACTTCCACGCTGTATCCCTTGTCATCTGCCCAACGTGTATACATGCGGTAAAGCATTGCCGCCCAGTCACAGGACTCCGTACCGCCCGCACCCGCATGAAGCGACACAATGGCATTGTCCCCATCGTACTCGCCGGACAGAAGCGTCTTTGCGCGGATGGCATCGTACGTCGCCGTAAACTCCGTCAGCATTTCCTCGATCTCCGGGATCAGCGTGGCGTCATTCTCCTCATATCCCATCTCGATCAGTGTCTCAATATCTTCAAACTGTGTCGTCAAAGAAGCATATGTGGCAACATCGTCCTTCATGCTCTTTAACTCTTTCATTTTTTCTGGGAGACCTCCGGATCATTCCAGAAATCTGCAGCTTCCATCTCCCTCTCTAACTCCTGGATCCGCTGTTCTTTGTTTACCAGGTCAAAGTGAATCCCTCACTTCCTGCAGCGGTTCCCTGTATGCGTTCAGGGTCACTTTAAATTGATCAAGTTCTACCACAGTTATCACCTCTTTCATTTTTTTCTATTCTTATTGTACTGGAAGCCCCGTCTTTTCGCAATCTTTTCCCACAATTTTCGCAGCGCTGTAAAAAGCAGCAGCCAGATCACCGCTCCCAGCGTATCAATACACACATCCGGGAACCGTCCGGCGCGCCCCGGGACAAATAGCTGGTGGATCTCATCGGTCGCCGCGTAAAGCGCCGCAACCGCAACCGCCGAAATCCCGCACACTTTCCAGTTACCGGAATATCCGCGCACAAAAGCGCACGCCAGCAGACAGGTATTCCATATTCTGTCATATGCGCCAGCTTGCGCACCGGATAATCAATCCGGTCGGCATATGCCTCCATCTCGCTCTGTGTATATTCTGTTCCTGTCAGATGACTCCATGTTTCCACAATGCGGTAGGCAACCCCACCGCTGACCTGCTCCGATTCCGATGCCGGCTGTGCCGAAAACCGGAAAATCATCACCATACAAAGAAGCAGAAGTCCTCCTGTTATCACACGGTATATCCGAGCTTCATCCCGTCTCCTCACTCCGATCAGTCGTTCTGTGTCTTCTCACTCAGCACTTCGATTGCCTTCTGCACCTGATTATCGTACTGGATCTCATACTGCTCTCCATCCGGATCGAGATACTCATATTCCAGTTCAATGTCCGGATCGATTCCGACACCGTGGATATAGTTGCCGTTCGGCGTAAAATATTTCGCGGTTGTCAGCTTGATGGCGTCCCCGTCTTCCAGCGGGAACAGGCTCTGCACAATGCCCTTGCCGAACGTCGTCGTTCCGATCAGTGTTCCGTAGTTGTAATCCTTGATGGCTCCGGCAAAATCTCGGAAGCGCTGGCACTGTCCTGATTGATCAACACCGCCATCGGATAGTCAAAATGCGTGTCTCCGCTGGAACGGTACTCCTCGCGGTGTCCGTTCTTATCCTCCGTGTAGACGATCAGGCCTTCCGGCAGAATATCGTCAAGAATCTGTACCACGGAATCGACAAGTCCGCCGCCGTTATAGCGGAGGTCGACCACCAGCGATGTAAGCCCTTCCCCTTCCAGTTCCGCAAGCGCCTTCTCAAACTGGTTTGCCGTATCCTTCTCAAAAGATTCAATCCGGATATAACCGATCGTATCATTTAACATCTGTGAAGATACGCTCGGCAGCGTCACATCGGCACGCTCCACGTCAAACGAGAGATTCTCTCCGGTAGACGGGCGGTAGATCTCAAGATGTACCGTCGTCCCGGCTTCCCGCGGATCAGCTTCACGAGATCCGTGACATCCATCGTATCCGCCTCGGTTCCGTCCACCGACAGAATTACGTCTTCGTTGCGAAGTCCCGCACTCTCAGACGGTGTTCCCTCGTAAACCTTTGTGATTGTGACCTGCATGGTATCTTTATCCTGCGCAAGCCCTGCCCCGATTCCGTAATACTGACCCGTCATGCTGACCTGCGTCTGCGCGTACTCATCCGCCGTGTAGTAAACCGAATATCTGTCATCCAGCCCCTCCAGCAGTCCGGCATACAGACCGTCCTTTAAATCCTGGATATCGGTATCCTCATAATAATACAGATCAATGTAAGCCGACAGTTTGTTGATCTTTGCCGTTGTCTTTGCATCCAGCAGGGGCGTTGTGTCTGTATCTGCCGCTGCATTGGTGATGAGTATATGACTTCCGGTAAAGCGGCAGGTCAGATAAATGCCAAGCGCTCCGACGACCAGTGTTCCGCAGATTCCAAGAAGGATGCCGGCTCCCATTCCACGGCGTCTGCGCTCTTTTCCGCCGTCCGGCTTCTGCTCTCCGGTTGTCTCATTTTCTATCATGCCGTTTTGCATATTTTCTCTTTGTTCGTCCATAGTTTCCCTCATTTCTGTATGCTATCCGTAATAAGATATGTAAAATTCCCTGTCCAAGGACAGGGAATTTCGGTCAATGCCTACGTGTACTTTCTCCATCAGCCGCCCAGGTAACTCCACGGGCTGACGTAACTTCCATTTAAAGAGACGCCGAAATGCAGATGGCTTCCGGTTGAAATGCCGGTACTTCCGACTTTTGCGATCACATCTCCCGCCGACACGGTCTGTCCGGGCGATACCAGCAGGGATGATGCGTGCATGTAGACGGTGTAGAGTCCTCCGCCGTGGTCGATCATCACATAATTGCCCGCCGCACTGCTGTAGGATGCCGCTGTTACCGTTCCATCCGCCGCCGCGATAATGTCCGCTCCCGCCGATGCTCCGATATCAATTCCCTTATGGTTCGACGACGCTCCCGACATCGGGGATACTCTCGTTCCATAATCGCTGGTCACCCGTGTGCTGCTCGGGCACGGCCACCGGAACGCTCCTCCGGTATACGGATGTTCCTCCACCCCGGCTGCCGCTTTCTCCGCTTCCACTCTCTTGATCGCCGCAATCAGTTCTTCCTGCGCCTGAATCTCCGCCGCATAATAGTCGGCGTCGCTCTGCGCATCTTCAATATCTCCCGAGATGTCCGCAAGCTCCGACTCCTTCTGCCGCATCATAGCGGCAACAGTGGCTTTATTGCTCTCGACCGTCGACTTGAGTGCCTCCAGATCGGTATACTCCTGCTCCAGCTGGGCTTCCAGATTCACAATCGACTCCACGGTGTCCTGGTACTCGGTAAGCTTTTGTCTGTCATAGCTCTGTATCTGTGCGATATAATCTGCGGAATTTAAAAATTCAGAAATGTTTCTGGAAGATAAAAGCGCCTCCAGATAAGAGGTCTGCCCGTTCTCATACATGAACTGGATCCGCACTTTCATATCCGCGTACTGCTGGGCTTCCCTCTCTTTGGCTCCGGCAAGCTCGTCCTTCGTCTCCTGGATATCCTCGCTCTTTGCCGTCAGCTGATTCTCAAGATCCGTGATCCGCGCGGATATATCTATCAGCTGCTGGTTCAATTCTGTTACCTTGCTCTCGATATCACCCTTGGAATCCCTGAGATCCTCAATCGTGCTCTGCGCCTCTTTGAGCGCTTTTCCAGCTGGGCTTTCTCGTCCTGCGCCTCCTGCAGGATTTTGTGGAAGCGGCGTCCTCCGTCACTTTCTCTGTGGAAGCCGACGATGCCTGGATCGGTATGCCCGCCGCCAGCACCAGAATCAGTCCGAGCGCTGCTATTCTTCGTATCATTGTAAACTTCATGTGTTTCCTGTATGGCATCTTATCATTATACCCTCAAATGCTTGCGAATTGTGATGCGACTTCCGATAAAACCGATTCCCACACCCAGAATCAATGCCACCGGGATCAGATTATGGAAAATCTCGTTCACGCTAAGGAACTTCATCATATTGCTGATAAAGCTGAACTTATCGCTGATGTACATTACAATCTTCCCGTACAATGCGTACAAAATGCCAAGCGGAATTGCCGCTCCGATCAGTCCGATTACAATACCTTCGACCACAAACGGTGCGCGCACAAAATAATCCGTCGCTCCGATCAGCTTCATGATCGCAATCTCTTCCTTGCGGACGGAGATACCGACCGTGATCGTATTGCTGATCAAAAAGACGGCAACACCGAGCAGGATCAGGATAACGCCCGCCGAGATGTACCCGATCAGACTGTTAAAGTCGGTCAGCGTGTTGGCCACCTGCTGGGACTGCTTTACTTCACGCACTCCATCGACGGACTTCAGGTAGGTAACCAGCGAGTCCTGCATCGATATATCGTTCATGTAAATGGCATAGCTCGCGGAATTCGCCAGCGGGTTATCGCCGGCAAAACTTGCAGCCGCCGCTTCATTTCCCTCAAAGTAAACTTCCTTGAAGCTTTCCCATGCTTCATCCGCTGAGATAAAGTCATAATGTGATACTTCCGGTCTCTCCGAAATCAGCTCCCCGATCTCCTCGATCCGCTGATCCGAGATTCCCTCATCAAACAGCACTGTCACTGCCACGCCGGACTCCGCATCCTTCACCATGGACTGGAAGTTCACGACAATCATATAGAACAGACCGAACAGAAAAATGCACGCTGTCATCGTGGCGATCGACACCAGTGAGAACAGCTTGTTCTTCCAGATATTCACGATTCCCTGCTTAATTGTATAAAACGTACTAATTCGCATAGTCGTCGTCACCTCCATCATCCAAGAAATCATCAAACAGATCATCGTCCTGTTCGACAGAGGTATCCTTACCGTAATGATCCGAAGCGGTATCGTCTACCACAACGCCTTTTTGCATCGTGATGACACGCTTATTCATCGCTTTCACAATCTCCAGATTGTGTGTTACTACAACCACCGTTGTCCCCTGCTCGTTAATCTCCTCCATCAGCTTCATAATCTCCCATGCATTATTCGCATCGAGATTACCGGTAGGCTCGTCCGCCAGCAGAATCTTCGGCTTGTTAATCAGCGCGCGCGCAATCGCCACACGCTGCTGCTCCCCTCCGGAAAGCTGTCTCGGGTATGAGCGGTATTTTGCCGCCAGTCCCACCATCGACAACAGTTTTGGAACATTTTTCTTGATGGAGCGGTTGGATTCGCCAATGACCTTTTGTGCAAAGGCTACATTGTCATAAATATTTCTATCCTTTAACAATCGGAAATCCTGAAAAACCACCCCAATGTTGCGGCGGAATTTCGGGATTTGTCTTCGTCTGATTTTATTTAATTTTCTGCCATTGATTGTAATGGTTCCCTCCGTCGGTTCCAGTTCCTTCAACAGGAGCTTGATCAGCGTCGACTTGCCCGAACCGCTGTCACCGACAACAAATACAAACTCTCCCTCCTCAATGTTAAGACTCACGTCATTAAGTGCAGGAATTCCCGCAGAGTACGACTTGCTGACATGCTCTAACTTTATCATGAAATTACCTCATTTCTGTATGCATCTCCGATGGTTCCGAGAATCAAATGCTCTGTCCCATCCCATATAGTCTACTCAATGTATGCAGTTGTTGCAATACCCGTATGCAAATTTTAAGAATTAGTAGTCCAGAGACTCCATATACTTCATATATTTTACGACCATCAGCGCGATCTTGAAGGTGATGGCATCCTCAAAGACACGCAGATCCAGTCCGGTGCTCTTCTGGAGCTTGTCCAGACGGTACACCAGGGTGTTTCTGTGGATGTAGAGCTGACGGGAAGTCTCTGATACGTTCAGGCTGTTCTCAAAGAACTTGTTGATCGTCGTCAGCGTCTCCTCATCGAAATCATCCGGGGACTTATTGTCAAAAATCTCCTTGATGAACATCTTGCACAGCGGAATCGGCAGCTGGTAGATCAGACGACCGATACCGAGTGTGGAGTAAGCGATTACATCCTTCTCCTCGAAGAAGATCTTGCCGACATCAAGTGCCATCCGCGCCTCCTTGTAGGATCTGGATACCTCTTTGATCTCGCCGACAATCGTTCCGTATGCCACATGAACGTCGCTGTCCGCATCCGCACGGAACAGGTTGACCATGCTCTCCGCGATCTTGTTCAGTTCCTCGTAACCTTCGTTCTCGCCGACTTCCTTCACAACGATAATATTCTTCTCATCGACTGCTGTGACAAAATCCTTCGTCTTCGTGCCGAAGATTCCGCGGATCTTCCAGTTCATTGCCGTCCTTGTCGCGGTTCGTCTCCACAATGAATACCACGCGGCGCACCTCGGTGTCGATGTGAAGCTTCTTGGCACGGTTATAAATATCAACCAGCAACAGGTTGTCGAGCAGCAGGTTCTTGATAAAATTGTCTTTGTCGAAACGCTCCTTGTAGGCTACCAGAAGATTCTGGATCTGGAAACTGGCAATCTTTCCCACCATGTATACATCATCGCTGTCTCCGCTTGCCAGAAGAATATACCAAGCTGGTGCTCATCAAATACCTTGAAAAACTGATATCCGTTCACCACCTGGCTGTCTGCCGGTGACTCCACGAACGCCTGCGCCGGCTCAATGTACTGATCCGCCTCCGGAAAAGTGGCTGCTAACACCTTCCTCCACATCAATAATGCACAGATCTATTCTGGTGATTCCCTTTAATCCATCGATTGTATTCTGAAGTATTTGATTTGAAATCATAAGCTCCGCTCCTTCTCATCCTGCTTCTGCTGAAACTCTTCTGTCCGGTCACTGTGTTTCTTCCTATGAGCAACTTTCACAATAAAAGCCGCCTTTCTACCTCGGAACAAAAATATCTAAGCTATATTTTAATGCAAAACAGCAAAAAAAGAAAGAGGAAATGCATTTTTTTTATGCATTTCCTCTTTTTCACTCCGCTTCCCCGGACTTTTCCTGATCCTGATACTTGTTCATACTGTTCTTCAATCTTCCCAGATGCAGCCGGTTCTTAACGAAACTTCCAAGTCCATGCTTTTTCCCATGAACGCCGAGTTCTCCCATGCCGAACCATATGGTCGCGCTCATCTTATCCTTATGCTCCGCGAAAAAATGTTCCTGCAGCGGAGACGGCAGAATCGAAACGATCACATCCGGCGTCGTCGCATTCATCTCATTGATGACGGCATCCAGATTCCCCACACAATTTTCCAGTGCATATTCTCCCACCAGAATCAGCTTCGGGAATGCTTCCTGCAGTTCCGCTTTGACCTTCTGCACGTCCTCCTCCGTCTGTCCCAGCACAAAAATGCTCCGCTTATTGCGCTCGATCCTCCGATAGAATTCATATGAAAAATCATTCTGCTCCGTCTCCTGCACACGCTGCATGCTGTCCGCATCCGCCGCCTTTAAGATCTCCTTCTCCCCAATGACGGAAAGATCTAGCTCCGAGATCACGTTGTGTACCACCGGGTCCGTCTCTGACGCAATCAGCATCTGCATGGAAATGTTTTCGATTGTATTTAAAACATCATTACTCAGATAGTTCTCGACCTGCCGCATCGATTCCCGCACGGTATAGTTGTCAAGACCGATCCCCATAATATCTATTTTTTTAATCATTGTGCACCTATATCATTACCATTATTTGAAAAAACATACCTTCGTCTGCGAAAGATATGTTTTTAGTATAGCAAACTTGTATTCGTATTTCAAGATTCTTCCATTCCGGTCAAATTTACAGACTTCTTTTACTGCTTTTTTATAATTATTTTATATTTGAAATGTCAATAACTTTTCCAAACTTTCCACGAAATCGGACAACTTTATTATTTCTTCACAAAACAGACATTCGATTATTTTACTATGTAAACCAGGTTTTTTTCCCACTTTTCTGTGGATAATGTGAATAACTTCGTGTATAACTCGATTTTTCCTGTTTTTCCGTTTCTGCATTGTGGATAACTTTTTTGCAATTCACACTCATTTAGTCAGTTTTCCTTTTTCATTTTTTACAATTTGTGCACATTGTATAGACTGTGCCTTTGTCCTATTCCTTCATTTTTGCAATAATCCTGCGTTTTGGGGTGCAATATTGGGAAAATCATGTCCCTTCGTTATCAGGCAGAATGTAGCTGAAAATCAAAAGAGCTTCCTCTTCTCTTCCTCTTCTTATGACGCAAAATGGGACTATCACAAGTGATAGTCCCATTTTATATTCTCGTTTAGAAAATTCTTCTTACACAGATCGGGCTGCGGTAGGTAACACTGGAGTAAGTGATACCGCTGGACGGTGTGCTGGCATGCACGATCGTTCCATTTCCGATATAGATTCCAACATGTCCAAGCTGTAACATACAATGTCACCCGGCTGTGCAGATGAAAGGCTTACTTCATAACCACAGCCTCTCAACGCACTGGATGAATGCGAAGACCAATTCCAAATGCTGAATACACACTCATAACAAATCCGGAACAGTCCGTTCCATTCGTAATGGCTGCTTCATACATACGGATTACCGACAAACTGACATGCATAGCTTGCAACTGCCTGACCGTTTGAACTGGTCGGTGCACTGTAGGATGCACTGGAATCTGAGGAGCTGGATGAACTGGATGAACTCTCAGAGTTCTTCTTTCTGGCGCTAGCTGCCGCCGCTGCCGCCTCACGCTCTGCCTCTTCCTTCGCAAGACGCTTCCTCTTCTGCTTTGGACTCCGCCTGTACATACTCTCTGTCGTCAGTGTGACATAATCGGTGGATACATAGCCGTCTCCCTCTTCTGTCGTCACAAGTGCCCAGCCCGGAATGGACTCATCGGTTACCACGAGGTCATCCTCGATCGGAACCATGGTTAAAACCGCTGCGTCTGTGGACGGCTCCGTACGCACATAAAGTGTTGTCGTCGTAACTTTTGCATAGTACATTTACAGACTTTGCAAGTTCCTCATCACCGGCAACCACGTACTCACACTTCATAACCGGTAACATTGCCGGAGGTGATCTCATACCAGCCATCCTCTGTGGTCTGTAAAATTGTTGCCGCTGAATTATTGTAAAGCTTACCGACTACCTCACTCTCTGTGTTTGGCTCGGTTCGCACGTTTACGTAGTTATCTACCTGCGCAATGGCAATGTCTGCATATTCGGACTCTACCACCGGTGTCTCATTCTCGCTTACCTGTTCCTGCTGCGCTGCTGCTTCCTGCGCCACTTCCTCATTGCTTGCAACCAGACAATCTGCCACTGCAAGCGAAACGCCTGCGCTCGGGCTGCTGCTTCCCGTTCCAACTGCCACTGCTTCTGCTGTGGTAGCAACGGACACACCCGCAACCGGTGCTGCATATATCATAGATACAGGATCTCCTGCCAATAACATTCCAGTCAATACAATCCCTGTAGCTCTCAGTGTTCTTCTGTTCATGAATGCCTCCAACGGATTTATTACAAATTTGTTACATTTATTACATGGTTATTATAACAAAGCGTCTATATGATGTCAACCCGCTATATTTTGTAATACTCCGCAGATTTTACACAATATTTTCTTTTTCGACACGTCTTTTCCACAATCTGCGCCATTTTCCGACAAATCCGGGTTACATATGCTCCCAGATTTTCCCTTCCTGCTGCTGCCTTATGCCTTTCCGGTTTTATAGTTTGTTGCATTTTTCATAATTGCCATTCTCCTCCATCTGTGGCATAATAAAGCTATCATAAAAAGAAGGTGGATTCGTATGGATTTTCCAATGTTGATCTGGCGCTTGGCACACTGACGGCCTACGACTCCGGTTCTTCTGTCAGCTCCGGCAGTCTCGCATATGCAGTCGGCACGGCCGTTCTCAGTCAGTCATTGGACCTGACCCAGCAGATGGGCGCCTCCATGATTCAGATGATGGAACATTCGGTGAACCCGGAGCTCGGCGGCAATATCGATATGTACGTATAGGGATCATGTAACAGATGCTCTCTGAAAAGAAAAGACGCGGCACACGATGTAACAGTGTGCCGCGTCTTTTTATGTTCCAGATCTCCTCCGGCAGTCTCAGGTATTCCTGTTCCTGTCGCAGCAATTATTTGGTAGCAATCGCTTCGATCTCGAGCATAACGTCCTTCGGAAGACGTGCCACCTCAACGCAGCTTCTCGCCGGGTACGCGCCCTCAAAAAATGTCGCATATACTTCGTTGATCGCTGCGAAATCATTCATTTCCTTAATAAATACGGTTGTTTTTACCACGTTCGCCATGCTGGTGCCTGCTGCCTCAAGCAGATAGGACAGATTCGTCAGCGCCTGCTTTGCCTGCGCCACAGATCCCTCCGGGATCTCGCCTGTTGCCGGTACAACCGGAATAATACCGGAAGTGTATACCATGCCGTTTACCTCAATCGCCTGGGAATATGGTCCGATCGCTGCCGGTGCCTTGTCCGTGCTGATTACATTTTTCATGCTGTATTCCTTCTTTCTTATAGTCTGTCGGTTTCGTCTATCATAGCACACATGGAACATCCATGCTACTATAATTTGCGGATTGCACGCTCCGTAATCTCGATGCGGCGCTCCTTGTACAGTCTGCCGACCGCACGCTTGAATGCATTTTTGCTCAGCCCCGTCTCACGCATGATGACTTCCGGTGAAGCCTTGTCCGTAAACGGAAGCACGCCCGCAAATTCCTCAATCACTTCCATGACCTTCTCGGCGTCCGCATCCATCTGCAGATATGCCTTTTCCCGCATCGTAATGTCAAGCTTGCCGTCCGGCTTCACCCCGGTGACCTTCGCCTCAATCACATCGCCGATCTGAAGATGGCTGCAGTCCTCATGTGCCGGTATCATCGCCGAGTAGCAATCATCCACTGCCACAAACGTTCCGAAATCATGACCGAACTCGTAGATCCGTCCGTTTACCGTGTCTCCTTTTTTATAAGGAGAATCCGTGCGCATCAGGTCGTACAGCTTTTTCATGCTTGCACAGAGTCTGCGGCTCTTATCGATGTAGAGCGTCACCAGAACCTCATCCCCCGGCTGCACCTTTTTCGTCATCTCTTTATATGGAAGAAACAGGTCTTTTCCAGTCCCCAGTCCAGGAACGCACCGATTTTTCCAATCTCGGCAACCTCAAGCACCGCCAGTCCGCCAAGCGTCAGTTTCGGCTGGTTGGTCGTCGCAATGATGCGGTCCTTGGAATCCTTGTACAGGAATACTTCGATCTCATCCCCGAGCTTTGCGTCCGCCGGCACCTGCTTCTGCGGCAGAAGCACACGCGTCTCATCTCCCTCATGCTCCGCCAGATAAATTCCAAATTCTACTTTTTTGATTACTTTTAACTTCTGATATTCACCTAATTTCATCTCGATCCTCATTTTCCATCAATTCTTCTCTACCGCCGCAAATTCCACAATCGCATAGATCTGGTCTCCGCCGTCTGTCAGAACCACCGTTATCTTTTCCTCCGATACTGTGACAACCGGATGCAGCACGTCGCCCAGCATTGCCGCCCGTCGGTACTCTGCCCGCACGCCGCCGATTGCAAAATCCTCCGGCACAGATTCCTTTGCCACCAGAATGTATTTCCCGTTGTTCATGTGGTGGTTGGTGTCAATAAAAAATCCCGCCACCGGAACCGGCGGCATCACAGTCCCGTCCTCCGGAACCGATAGCTTTCTCGCGCCCCACTCGCCCGGCAGTTCTTCTCCGATCTCCGGCCGGTAGGCATCCGCCACTTTCTCCGGGATGCGCATCGGGCGCATCCGTTCCATATCCATGTAAACCCAGACAGAATTCGCCAGCACCAGTTCCTCTCCCTGTCCGTTTGTGATCCGGAAGTTGCGATATCCATAGAATCCCTTAAATGCGTACGGCCATGTCTCCACGCAGATTTTCTCTCCCATAACCGGGTAGCGTCTGATCTTAATCTCCCAGGAAGACAATACCCACGCCTGCTTCTGCTCTGCCAGATATTCCACGCCGATATTCATATCTTCCGACTGGAAGGTGCAGCAATCCTGCAGATAATCCATCACCGCCGGCAGTGTCAAATGCCGTTCGCTGTCCACTTCACTGTAACGTACGCGACTTTCAAACTGATACATGGAGTCCCTTTCAATGCCTGTGTCTGTTATTATCGTAGTAATAGTAACACAGGGGGACAGGTTTTTCAATGATGGGAAACAGATGCCGGATAAAGAAAAGACCTCATGAACATCGTTCATGAGGTCTTAGAAGCAGGGCTACAAGGATTCGAACCTTGAAATGACGGAGTCAGAGTCCGTTGCCTTACCATTTGGCGATAGCCCTAAGTGCTGTCAACAAAAACTATTATAACAGGTCGGCAGAAAAAATCAAGTGTTTTTCAAAAATTTCGATTTTTTTGTCTACGAGTGCGTACAACACCTTCTCACCCCAGGAAATCCGGGCACTTCCGTTCGTCGCCTCCACAATTTCTTTTTCCACTTCCTGCTGCTGTTCTGCCGGAACCATAAGCTGAAGTTCCACTTTTTCTGTATACACGGTATCGATCAGCGTGAGGTTCTGCTGCGCGATCAGATACTGCAGCTTTCCAAGCTCGGTATAGTCCGTGCCTACCGTAAGCTGTATGCCTTCCTCTATAATGGTACTCGACGCAAGCCCCGCCTGCACGGCTCCCTGATACGCCCGCACCAGACCGCCGGTGCCGAGCAGCACGCCGCCGAAATACCGTGTAACCACGACCGCCACGTTGTGAATCTCCTCCCGCAGCAGCACATCAAGCATCGGTCTGCCCGCCGTCTGCGCCGGCTCACCGTCATCCGAACAGCGGCTTAACTCCTGCCGGTCTCCGATCACAAATGCGGAACAGTTGTGTCTGGCGTCCCAGTATTTTTCTTCATCTCCGAGATGAATGCCACCGCCTCCTCCTCCGAGGCAACCGGCCGGACCGTCGCTATAAATCTGGACTTCTTTTCTACAATCTCACCCTCGCCGCCGATATACACTGTCTTCATATGATCCACAATCCCGCCACCCGGGTCCTTTCCCTTCGCTTTCCACTCTTTTCAAATAGTAACACGGCAGCTTTCTTTTTTGCAATACGAATCCTTAAGAAACTGTGAAGAATGTCCGTATTTTCAGTTTTTCTTTATTCTGACACAGTTCTTTGGTATAATACATTGATGGTGAATCAGAAAAGGAGGCCTACTATGAATTATGGAAAGAAACGTACTCGGAAGCGCGAGCATGAACTTGCTTCCAAGGGTACCATGATTCGCAAAAATTCAACGTAATTTTTTGTAAGGCATTGCTTATATGCTTTTTTGCAGTCGTGATTGTCGGCGGATGCTCCGCGTTCGGAGTGATCTCCGGAATTATTGCTTCCGCTCCCTCAATCGAAGATATCGATGCAACCCCGACTGGATACCTTACGACCGTGTTGGACAACCAGGGCAACCAGACCGCAACGCTCGTTGCATCCGGTTCCAACCGTAAATACGTGACGATCAACGAGATTCCGATCAATCTGCAGCATGCTTTTGTTGCGATCGAGGATGAGCGTTTTACGATCACAACGGTATAGATCTGCAGGGTATTCTGCGTGCAGGATTAAAAGGCGTCGCATCCGGTTTTCATTTTTCGGAAGGCGCAAGTACCATCACACAGCAGCTGCTCAAAATACCGTGTTTACCCAGTGGACAAGCGAACAGTCCATGGCGGACAAGTTCGAGCGAAAATTCCAGGAAAAGTACCTGGCTCTCCAGCTGGAAAAGGTTGTGGACAAGGACTGGATTCTGGAAAATTACTTAAACGCAATCAACCTCGGTCAGAATACGCTGGGCGTCGGCGTCGCATCGGAGCGCTATTTCGGAAAAGATGTCTCGGATCTGACGCTTTCCGAATGTGCCGTGCTCGCGGCGATTACCCAGAGCCCGAGCTACTACAACCCGATCACACACCCGGATCACAACAAGGAGCGCCGTCAGAAGGTCTTGAACAACATGCTTGACCAGGGCTATATCTCACAGACCGAGTATGATGAGGCCGTTGCGGACAATGTGTATGACCGGATTCAGGTCGTCAATGTCGAGTCGCAGGATGAGAATATCAATTCTTATTTCGTAGATGAGATGACGGATCAGATCGTTCAGGATATGATCGACCGTCTGGGCTACACGGAGACGCAGGCTTACAAAGCTCTCTATCAGGGCGGACTTACCATCGAGTCCACGCAGGACCCGGATATCCAGAATATCTGCGATGAAGAGGTCAACAATCTGGAGAACTACCCGACCGATCCGAAGGTATCCTTCTCCGCGTATCGATCCAGTCCCCGGACGGCACCATCTCAAATTACAGCCAGCAGACGATGCTTTCCTATTATCAGAAGTCAAACAAGAACTACAGCATCAACTTTGCCAGCGAGGATGACGCCCGCGCAGCGATCGAGCAGTATAAGATGGATCTTATGCAGGACGGAGACGTCGTTGTGGATGGCAGCGAGACGCTTACCTTTACCGTTCAGCCGCAGGCTGCCTTAACCGTCATGGATCAGTCCACAGGAGAAGTGAAGGCACTCGTCGGCGGACGCGGCGACAAGACGGCCAACAAGACGTTAAACCGTGCAACGGACACCACAAGACAGCCGGGTTCCACCTTTAAGATTATCGCTGCCTATGCACCTGCACTGGACGCGGGAGGTCTCACACTTGCCGATGTCCAGGATGATGCGCCGTACAATTACGGTTCCGGACAGGGCGGAGCGGTAAATAACTACGACAAGCGCTACCGCGGTTTCACCACACTGCGCGAAGGTATCATTGATTCCATCAACGTCGTAGCGGTTAAGACGCTGGCGCAGATCGGTCCTTCCCTGGGTTACGATTACATCCGCAACTTTGGTTTTACCACCGTCGGCATCGACGAGAGCGGCAACGACACTGGCACTCGGAGGTCTCACCAACGGTGTCACCAACCTGGAGCTGACCGCCGCTTACGCCACCATCGCCAACAGCGGAACCTACATCAAGCCAAAATTCTATACAAGAATTCTGGATCATGACGGAAATGTACTGCTCGACAATACGGCACCGGAATCGCACACCGTCCTGAAGGAGACCACTGCATGGCTTCTGACCGACGCCATGAAGGACGTCATGACACAGGGAACCGGTACGCCGGCCTACTTCGGAAGCAGTATGGCGCAGGCAGGAAAATCCGGTACCACCACCAAGAACCGTGATGCCCTGTTTGCCGGATTCACACCTTATTACACCTGCGTGGTATGGGGCGGTTACGACGACAATGCGGTTCAGAACAGCGGTCAGACCACCTATCCGAAGAAGATCTGGAAAGCGGTCATGAGCCGGATTCACGAGGATCTTCCTTATGCGGACTTTGAAAAACCGGACAGCATCGTCACTGCTACCGTCTGCAAAGAATCCGGAAAGCTTGCCATCGACGGCGTATGTACGAACCATCCGCGCGGCAACATGGCATATACCGAATATTTTGCAACCGGCACGGCACCGACCGATTACTGTGACCACCATATTCTGGCCAACATCTGTGCGGATTCCGGACAGCTCGCCGGCGCAAATTGTCCGAACACCTACGCAACCGGCGTATACGTGATTGGCGGCTCTGCGAACACAGAGGATGCTCCTTATCTTCTGACCGAAGAGGCTCTCGCCAATACCTGTACGATGCACAATGCACCGTCCACACCGTATGAGTCGACACCGTACACACCTGTTCCGGGCGTGACGGATCTCCCGTCGCAGGATACCAATACCGGAACCACAGACAACAGCACCTCCCCGGGTGACAGCGGCACATCGACGGGTGAGGATCAGACCACCGGTGACAATACCGGCGGCTCTGCTGAGAATACCGGCGACAACGCCGACGGCAGTCAATAAAAAGATGCGCCCGGGTTTTGAAACCTCAAAACCCGGGCGCATCTTTTTATCTGTCATGTTTTAATTCTCTGTAAAGGATCTTACCGTCTGCAGTACCTCCTCCGCCTTGTCCAGCGATTCCGCTGCATGTTCTCCCTGCTCACTGCAAAATCGATGGTTCTCGCCTCAATACGCTCCAGATGCCCTCTGGCCTCCGCGCTGAGTGCCGCCGGCGTGTATTCTTTGATCGTAAGTCCTGCCAGCCGCTTCATATAACGGTTCGTCGTCTCTCTGGCCTGGCGCTGACTGCGCATGCGCTGATCCATGATCTCAATCTCGCGCTCCTGCTTTTCCTGCTCCTGTCTCCGCGCGCCTGTATCCTCCTCATTTTGACCTGCACGGCATGATATCCATACGCCTCCTCAAGCGCCTCCCAGAATGCTCCACGGAAGTCTACCGGACGTAAAATACACGGAATACATTCCGCTCGTTGATGAAGAAATGAAGCTGCGCCGAACTGATTGTGGTCGTATAGATGATACAAACGGTACTGGGTGCCGTCTTGTTCAGATACGTTATGATCTGCTCCCCGTTGTACCCCTCCAGGGATAGTCCGTTATCACGATGTCGTAATTTTTCTTGATCTTTGCCGCCGCCTCTATGCCGTTTATCGCCGTCTCAATCTCAATATCCCGATCCTTCATCGCATCTGTAAATTCATGAATGATCTCGGGATACTTGCTGATGAACAGCAGATTATGCTTTGTATCGTCCTGTCCCATATCACATTCCTCCTATGTCGTTGCCTTTACTTCTTCCACAGGTCTCAAATTATTTTTCCAACCCTATATCTGCTGATATTTCCCACACTACTTTTCGTTTATTTTCTTATCTTGAATTATAATGGAATGTCCCCAACTATTCAATAGACTTCTTCTCCACTTTCTCCCTCAGATATTCTATCCGCAAAACTGCCTTCGCAGATTTTTTCTTCGTATTTACTATACAATCACAATTTATGGACTTTACAGTCAAAACGCGAAAGCGCCTGGCAATCTGCCGGGCGTTCCCGCGTTGATGTATATACTAACTAGGGGATTAGATTCACCAATCTAATCAAATTAGATTAGTGCATATTAGTGTAACTCTCTGGATACGAAATCCGGATAGCCGGACTCTAATCCATGCTCTGTCGAGTCAAGACCCTCGATCTCCTCCTCTGCGGTGACTCTGAGACCGATCGTTTTCTTTAATACGGTAAACACGATTGTCATTGTGATGATCGTCCATCCTGCGATGCAGAGGATTCCCAGGCACTGGATGGCAAGGTGATGTACACCGCCGCCGTAGAACAGTCCATCCTTGTAATCAAAGAATCCTACCGCGAGGGTACCCCAGATACCGTTGCAGCCGTGTACTGCCACTGCACCGACCGGATCATCTACTTTCAGTTTATCCTCAATAAAGTATACTGCCACGCAGACAAGCACACCTGCGACTGCTCCGATAATAAAAGCTCCGATTGCATCTACGTTCGAGCATCCGGCTGTGATTGCCACAAGGCCTGCCAGCGAACCGTTTAAGGACATGGACACATCCGGTTTTCCGTTTCTGATCCAGGTATAAAGCATTGCGGTTACGGCTGCAACTGCGGTGCAATCGTTGTGGTCGCAAAATCTGTGACAGCTGCATGGTGTCGGTTGCTGCTGCGCCGTTGAAGCCGTACCAGCCGAACCAGAGAATAAATACGCCAAGGGCACCGATCAACAGGTTGTGACCGAGAATAGGCTTCGGCTTGCCATTCTTGTCATATTTTCCAATACGCGGTCCCAACATTGCCGCACCGATGAAAGCAGTGATACCGCCAACCATATGGATGCAGGCAGAGCCCGCGAAATCTGTAAATCCCATGTCGGTCAGCCACGGTGTACCCCCATACCCAGTGAGCTTCGATCGGGTACACACATAAGCTGATGATAAAACTGTAGATACAGTAGGTAATGAACTTTGTTCTCTCTGCCATGGCACCGGATACAATCGTTGCAGCGGTTGCACAAAATACCAGGTTAAACACAAACGCCGACCAGTCGGTCTCGCCGAAATTCGTAAACGGGTTCAGTCCCCAGCCGACAAATTTTCCATCGCCGCACAAAAGGTTGTAACCGAGCAGATAAAACGCCACGGTTCCGATACAGAAATCCATCAGGTTCTTCATCGTGATATTTCCGACGTTCTTTGCTCTCGTAAATCCTGCCTCTACCATGGCGAATCCACATTGCATAAAAAAGACTAACGCTGCTCCCATAAGGAACCATACACTCATATCCATAAGCTTATCCTCCTGCAAAAAAAGAGGATAACAGCGATCACAGACATTCCTGTGTTCTCTATTATCCCTTTGATAATATGTTACAATATTTGATTTTCATAATAATCTGTAGTGCTCCTTCATCGCTCCTATAGAAGGCTCCTCAATTCCTCCTATAACAGCACTCCTTAAACAGGCTTACAATGCTTTCGTGCCATGCTCACCTGTACGAATACGGATTGCATCTTCGACATCATACACGAAGATCTTACCATCTCCGAAATGTCCGGTGTTAATCTCATCTACGATCTTGTCAATCAGCTTCGGTGCAACTTCGTCTGCCACAACCGTCTCGACTTTGATCTTCGGAAGCAGATTCACGGAATACTCTGCACCGCGGTAGTTCTTAATAATTCCCTTCTGGTTACCATAGCCCATGCTGTTGACGATATTCAAACCGTTTACTTCCTCGGTATCCAGCACGCCCTTTAAGTCTTCCAGTTTTTCCGGCTTAATAATAATTTCCAGTTTTTTCATGCCAAGCTCCTCCTTTATATTCAGTTTTAGCGAAAGCGCTGCTCCCATCCCTCTGCTGTTCACAGTTTATTCATTTAAGATTCAAAAATCTTTCATCCTGTAAACATGAAATTTTCATTTCTGCTCCATATACTATAACCATACAAATGATAGTTATCAGTATTTGTTACTACCCACAAAATTTTCATAATCTGCCAGGTGACGGTTGTCACCTGGCAATCCTCCCCTTTCGGGGAGTTTTTTCTCCCTTTGGGGGGGATTTTTTATTTAGGAGGTTGATGGTAGCAACTATACCTCGAAAATCAAATCTCCATAGGACGGCATCGGCCACATTGACTTATCAACTAACATCTCCAGCTTATCTACCGGCGCTCTGAGTTCATCCATCGCTGTCTTTACCGTATCTCTGTAGTATACAGCCGCTCTCTGCCCTCATCCATTGCAGATGCTTTCTCTGTCACATCCTTTAACTTGTCGAGAGCATTCTGTGCGTCTGCCAGAAGATCGGATACCTCTGTGAGGATCTCTGTCTGCGCGCTGATATCTGCGCCGCATGCACTCTTTACGGCATTGATGGACTGTGCCAGTACCGTTGTATATTTGATAACTGCCGGAATGATCTGCTTTGCAGCAATGTCGATCATTGCCTTTGCCTCGATATTGATCTTTGCGTAGGTCTCATACTCGATCTCCACACGGGAATCCAGCTCAGCCTTGGTAAATACCTTGAACTTCTCAAACAGCGTCACTGCCTTCTCTGTGTTGAGTGCCGGGATCGCATCTACCATGGAGCGGATGTTCGGAAGACCGCGCTTCTCTGCCTCTGCTACCCACTCGTCTGAATATCCGTTGCCGTTGAATACGATTCTCTGATGCTCGGTTGCATATATTCCTTGATCAGATCATGTACTGCCATGTCAAAGTCATCTGCCTTCTCTAAGACGTCGCATGCCTCTGCAAATGCCTCTGCCACGATCGTGTTGAGTACCACGTTCGACTGGGCGATGGAATCCTGGGAACCTACCATACGGAACTCGAATTTATTGCCTGTGAATGCAAACGGTGAAGTACGGTTACGGTCGGTTGCATCCTTCATGAAATCCGGAAGCGTCTTAACACCGGTTTCTAACTTCTTGCCGGAGATACTGTGTGTTGCCTCACCAGTGCTGATCAGCTGTGAAAGCACATCCTGCAGCTGCTCACCAAGATATATGGATACGATTGCTGGCGGTGCCTCGTTTGCTCCTAATCTGTGATCGTTTCCGACATCTGCTGCTGCCTCTCTCAAGAGATCTGCATGCCTATCTACTGCTTTTAAGATGCAGGTAAGGACTAACAGGAACTGGATGTTCTCATGCGGTGTCTTGCCCGGCTCTAAGAGGTTGATGCCATCGTCTGTCGTGATCGACCAGTTGTTGTGCTTACCGGAACCGTTCACGCCTGCAAACGGCTTCTCATGAAGCAGACACTGTAAACCATGACGGCCGGCAACTTTCTTCAATGTCTCCATAATGAGCTGGTTGTGATCGACTGCCACGTTCGCCTCTGCGTAGATCGGAGCCAGCTCGTGCTGTGCCGGAGCAACCTCATTGTGCTGGGTCTTGGACGTAACGCCCAGTTTCCAGAGTTCCTCATTGACGTCCTTCATGTACGCACCGATGCGCTCACGAATCGATCCGAAATAGTGATCGTCCATCTCCTGTCCCTTCGGCGGCATTGCTCCGAATAAGGTACGTCCGGTAAAGATGAGATCCTTTCTCTGTAAGTACTTCTGACGGTCTACGATGAAGTACTCCTGCTCCGGTCCAACGGACGGTGTTACTTTCTTTGATGTAGTATTTCCGAATAATTTTAATAAGCGAAGTGACTGCTCATTGATTGCTTCCATAGAGCGGAGAAGCGGTGTCTTCTGGTCAAGCGCCTCACCTGTGTAAGAACAGAAAGCGGTTGGAATACAAAGAGTTGCGCCTGCTGCATCCTGTCTCACGAATGCCGGTGATGTACAATCCCATGCGGTATAGCCTCTGGCTTCAAATGTTGCTCTAAGACCTCCTGACGGGAAAGAAGAAGCATCCGGCTCGCCCTTGATCAATTCCTTACCGGAAAAGCTCATCAGCACTTTACCGTTCTCCATCGGAGCTGTGATAAATGCATCGTGCTTCTCTGCGGTCACGCCTGTCAGCGGCTGGAACCAGTGTGTGTAATGGGTAGCGCCTTTTTCAATCGCCCACTCTTTCATCTCATGTGCGACAACATCCGCTGTCTCGAGATCCAGTTCTTTTCCCTCGTTGATTACTTCCTTTAACTTCTTGTAGACTTTCTTCGGAAGACGTTCCTGCATTACTGCATCGTTGAATACGTTTTCACCGAAAATCTCTGCTGCATTAAGGTATCCTGTTTCGCTCATCTTCTACATCCTTTCTTCTCACTAATCCAATCCCCTAAGACCAGACTTGCTTATTCTAATGTACGCGATTTCCTGTCGGATTTCAACCAGAACTTCATGTAAAGTTCTGTATACAGAAAAAAGGGCATTCCAAGTCTATTGGAACACCCTTGTTCATCGCTCACATCGTTTTGTTGGTATTAAGATAATACTTTTTAAAACGAAATGCAAGCGAAAACTTTATATATTTTTAATTTTTACACTTCTAACAAAAATAATAAAGTTCTAGTCAAATTATTGTGAAAAAATTCTGTTGTCCAACAAAACAACTTCATTCCATAAAGAATTAGTCGTTTGCCTTACCTACGGAACCGAACAGCTCCATCTTCTCTTTTACAGTTGCCTTGATTGCCTCTGCGCCAGGAGCAAGAAGTTTACGCGGGTCAAAGCCCTTGCCTTCCAGATCCTTGCCAGCCTCGATATATTTACGTGTAGCATCTGCGAAAGATAACTGGCACTCGGTGTTTACGTTGATCTTTGCAACACCGAGAGAGATTTGCTTTCTTGATCATGTCAGCCGGGATACCGGTACCGCCGTGAAGAACTAACGGCATAACGCCTGTCTTCTGCTGGATTGCATCCAGAGTCTCGAAGCTTAAGCCCTTCCAGTTTGCCGGATATTTACCGTGGATGTTGCCGATACCTGCTGCTAACATATCTACACCAAGATCAGCTACACGCTTGCACTCGTCCGGATCTGCGCACTCGCCCATGCCGACAACGCCGTCTTCCTCGCCGCCGATGGAACCAACCTCAGCCTCGATGGACATTCCCATTGCATGTGCAACCTGAACCAGCTCCTTGGTCTTCTCTACGTTCTCTTCGATGGGGTAGTGAGAACCATCGAACATGATGGAGGAGAAACCTGCATCAATGCACTTTAAGCATCCCTCGTAAGTACCCATGATCCAGATGAAGTGCAACCGGAACTGTGATACCGAGCTCATCATGCATTGCCTTTACCATCGCTGCAACTGTACCGAAACCGGTCATATACTTACCAGCGCCCTCGGAAACACCAAGAATTACCGGAGACTGTAACTCTTCTGCTGTCAGGAGAACAGACTTTGTCCACTCAAGGTTGTTGATGTTGAAATGTCCTACTGCATAATGACCAGCTTTTGCTTTTTCTAACATTTCTTTTGCAGATACTAACATAATGAATTCCTCCATAACTTAATCAATTTGCCGCAATGCGGCAGTTGTTTTACCCTACCGCTATTATATATTACTTCCTGTAAAAATAAAGTTAAATTTTTAATAAAACGCACTTCCGGAAGGGTCTCTTACTCTCCCTGCGGCACCATAATCTCGACCGCCCTGCACAGGTTCTTCACCACAACCTCCTCATGGTCGCCGCCGAATTCTCCATCCAGCGTCCACGGGATTGTGTTCTTCGCCGTGAACCGCACTTCGCTGGTCTTAAACGAATAAATCATGTCCGTATCGTCCACAAGATTGATCAACGATGCGATGATCTCGTTTAACTCGATCGGGTTCTTCGGCTTTTTGATGAGTGTGACCTCGAAGACTCCATCATCCAGCAGGACGTCCTTTCCGGTCATCCCCTTAAATCCGCCCACAGAGGTGGAGTTGCTGATCATCCCGTAGATGAACTCGTCCTGAAGACGCACATTGTCATACTCTACCTGCATGAGGAACGACGGGATATCATGCAGGCACTTCGCGCCCTCTAAGATGTAAGCCGCGTCCGAGCACATTCTTCCACTCCTGGCTCGTCTTGTAGGAAACTTCCGTAAACAGTCCGAACGCCGCCACATATACGAAGAAGTCCCCGTTAAACGCTCCGATGTCGCACGGGAACACCCGTCCTGCAACGGCTGTCTCCGCCGCCTTGACCATATTTTTCGGAATGCCGAGCGATGTGGCAAAATCATTCGTGCTGCCCGCTGCAATATAGCCGAGCGGTACCTTTTTCTCACGGTGCATCATCCCCGTCACCACTTCATCCAGCGTACCGTCCCCGCCGCTGCACACGACGAGATCATAATCGCCGGCTTCCGTCTCGATCTTATGTATCGCGTCTCCCTGTGCCTGTGTCGGATAGATGGTGACCTCATAATCCGCCTTCACCATCACATCCACAATATCCAACAGCTGATTCTTGATCTGTGCCTTGCCTGAAAACGGATTAAACACAAACAGTAACTTTTTCTTTGTACCCATTATTTATACACCCTTATCTTATTTCTTTCTATGAGACGAGGAATTCCTCAATCGCTGCAACGGCTTCCGCTTCGTCCGCTCCCTCTGCATCCACAAGAATCTCCTCACCGTTTAACAACGCCAGACTCATCATCCCCATAATGCTCTTCGCATTGACACGGCTGTCACCATGTTCCAGATAGATTTTGCTTTCATACCGGTTTGCCACCTGCACGAGATTTGCGATCGGTCTTGCCTCAAAATCCTGCTGCATCTTTACTACCACACTCTTTTTCATTGCATCCTCCCATCCTCGCTTTTAACTTACACCTTACACTGTCTGCTGCCGGAGGCTGTCTGCCATCTCGCTGATTCTGCGAAGCCTGTGATTCACACCTGATTTTCCCACAGGAGGATTCAGGTAGGTTCCCAGTTCTGCAAGCGGCGCATCCGGGTATTCCAGCCGAAGCAGTGCCATCTCTTTGAGATTCTCCGGCAGATATGACAAGCCGGCCGTCTCTCTTATATATTCAATGTCCGCAAGCTGTTTGACTGCAGCGTTTACCGTCTTGCTGATATTCGCTGTCTCACAGTTCACCTTGCGGTTCACCGAATTACGCATTTCCTTCAGAATCCGCACATTCTCCAGATTCATGAGCGCAACATGCGCCTCCATAATGTTTAGAATATCTACAATCTGCGAGCCTTCCTTCAAGTACACAACCTGATATTTTTTGCGTGCCACAATCTTGGCGTCCATGTCAAAGCTGTTGATTACATCCCGAAGCTGTTCGGCCTGTGGGATACTGCGGCATACAATCTCAAAATGGTAGGATTTGTTGGGATCGCTGATCGATCCTCCCGCCAGAAACGCCCCTCTTATGTACGCCCTCTTGCAGCAGTTCTGCTGAATGAGGAGTCCCTTGACCGTATCTTCCGGCTCCGCCTCCCCCGTGGCATCGTTGTACATTTTAACCGTGGAAAAAACGCTGCGCGCCTCCTCCTCGGTATGGATTTCTTCTATATGAAACAGTTCTGCTAACAGCAGCTGATATTTTTGCATCAGCAGCCGGTTCTCCGTTTCCGCCGCAGGGATTCTTCCCTCAAATGCAATCAGCGCCGCCAGCTCTGCAATCTGGCAATGTCTGCTTTTTCCCAGATGTTTTGCCAGTTCCGTTTTTACCTCACTTGAAAATGACATAGCTTACTCCAACCGTCCCTCGCGTCCATCGGCTCTTCCTTTTGTCTGCGGGGTCTATTTCCCGCGGAGCGCATCTTTACCGATGTCGCGGTGCTCTATTTTCAGTCCGTATCCCTTTTGTCCGGAAAGCCGTTCATACAGCGCATTGGCGAGCGTGACCGACCGGTGCTTTCCTCCGGTGCAGCCAATGGAGATTACAAGCTGGTTCTTCCCTTCTGCAATATAATTCGGAATCAGGAGTTCAGCATATCCTCGAGCTTGTCCAAAAACGTATGCGCCTCCTCATACTGGAACACATAGTCCTGAATCTCCTTGTCATTGCCCGTCTTTGCCCGCAATCCTTCCACATAATACGGATTCGGCAGAAAACGCACGTCAAAGACCAGATCGGAGTCCGCCGGAATCCCATACTTAAATCCAAACGACAGAATCGTGATAAACAGATTCTTATAGTCCTGATTCTGCACAAAAATCTTATCCAGCTCCGCTTTCAGCTCCCTGGTCAGAAGCTGGCTGGTATCTATAATATAGTCTGCACTCTCTTTCAAAAAAGCCAGACGCTTTCTCTCTTCTTCAATGCCCTTGTCCACCCGGTCTCCGCCGGACAGCGGATGGTTTCTTCTGGTCTCCTTGTAGCGCTTGACCAATACAGAATCCTCTGCATCCAGAAACAGAATCTCGTAGTGAACCTTCTTTTTTTTGATCCGCGCAAGCACGTCGCGTATCTCTTCCAGTGCCTGGCCGTTCCGGATGTCAATACCGACCGCCACTTTCTGCAGTTCTGCATTTTCCTGCAGGCTCGACAGCTCCACGAACTTTTCAAAGCAATGCAATCGGAAGATTATCCACACAGTAGTATCCGATATCTTCCATCATCTTAATTGCCGTACTCTTTCCGGCTCCGGACATTCCGGTCAAAATCACGAACTTCATGCCAGTCACTCTCCATTCCTGCGTATCCTGCTGTTATCTTTGTCTATCGGGCTAAAATTCGCCAAGCATCTTAATCTCCGGTTCCAGCTTCACCTGAAACTGTCTGTCCACCTCTGCGCTCATCCGCAATCAGCGTCCTCACATCCTGTGCGGTCGCATTCCCTGTGTTGACCACAAATCCGCAGTGTTTCTGCGATACCTGTGCTCCGCCGACCCGGTATCCGCGCAATCCCGCATCCATGATCAGCTTTCCGGCAAAATATCCCTCCGGCCGTTTAAATGTGCTTCCCGCACTCGGATATTCGAGCGGCTGCTTTTCGGCGCGCTGCGTGGCAAGTTCCTTCATCCGTGCCCGGATGGCCTGCTCCCGCTGCAAGCTTCAATACCGCCTGTGTGACAATATAGTGCTTCTTTAAAATGCAGCTCGTGCGGTAGAAGCTCCAGCTCCTCCACGGACAGCACATGCTGTACTCCCGTCTCATCGAGCACGGTCACAGTCTCTATGATGTCCCGCATCTCTCCGCCGTAAGCTCCCGCATTCATCACAACTGCACCGCCGATCGTTCCCGGAATCCCGGCTGCAAATTCCATCCCGGTCAGCGCATGTGACGCAGCAAGCGACGCCGTGCGTGACAGGAGTGCTCCCGCTCCCGCCGTAATCCGCACGCCGTCTGCCGAAATCTCATCCATCCGTCTCTGGTAAGAATGACCACCCCACGGATGCCGCCGTCTCCACGAGGAGGTTACTGCCGTTTCCGACAATGTAATACGGCTCTCCCGCCTCCCGGCATGCACCGGTAACTGCTGCAAGCTTCCCCGCTTCCGGCGTCACCAGCACATCCGCCGGACCGCCCACACGAAAGGTCGTGTGGCGGCTCATCGGCTCGTTCGGATGAATATTTTCTTTTCCTGCGATCTGTTCTAACGTATCCAATAACTGTTGTTTCATGCCTGTTCCTTTAAAAATGCAATATAGCCGCGATATGCCTCATACAGATCCACCTTGCTGATGATCTCCACGGTGCATGCATGTTCAGCACTGCCACACCGCTGTCAATCACACGCATGCCATAGTTGGCAAGAATGTAGGCGATCGTTCCGCCGCCGCCCTGGTCTACCTTGCCGAGTTCTGCCGTCTGGAATGCCACCTCGTTGCGATCCATGATCGCGCGGAGTGCTCCCACGTACTCTGCATTCGCATCGTTCGATCCGGATTTGCCTCTGGCTCCGGTATATTTGTTAAACACAAGTCCTCTTCCAAAATATGCTGCGTTGCGCTTCGTCATCACGGACGGGAAGTTCGGGTCAAATGCCGCCGATACATCCGAAGAGAACGCTCGAGTTCTTCAGTGCGTCTGAGTGCCAGTTCAGAATACGTTCCTGCCGCATTCATCACCTCTGCGACCGTATTCTCGAAGAAACGGGACTGCATACCGCTCGCACCGACACTTCCGATCTCTTCCTTGTCTACCAGAAGGCATACACTTGTGATCTCCGGCTTCTCCATCGCCGCAATCGCCTCAAAGGAAGGATATGCGCACACTCTGTCATCGTGTCCGTAGCCCATAATCATGCTTCTGTCAAAGCCGTAGTCTCTCGCTTCGCCGGCCGGTACGACCTCAATCTCCGCAGAAATCCTCTTCCTCTATATCATATTCCTTTGCAAGGATCTTCATGATATTGGCTTTTACCTTTTCCTTGACGTCGTCTTTTCATCCGCTTCCGCCGGAATGCTGCCGATGATCAGATCGAGGTTTTCTCCCTCAATGACCTTGGCTGCCTTTTTCTCCATCTGCTCTCCGGAAAGGTGGATCAAAAGATCGCTCACGCCGAATACCGGATCACCCGGCTTGTCTCCGACACTCACTTTGACCACGGTGCCGTCCTTTTTCGCAATGACGCCGTGCAGAGCCAGCGGCAGTGTCACCCACTGGTACTTCTTGATACCGCCGTAATAGTGGGTATCCAGCATCGCGAAATCCGTGTCTTCATACAGCGGGTCCTGCTTTAAGTCCATGCGCGGGGAATCAATATGTGCGCCGAGAATATTCATGCCGTGCTCCATGCTCTTCTCACCGATTACGAACAAGGCAAGTCCTTTTCCCATATTGTTTGCATATACTTTATCTCCGGCTGCAAGCTTTGCACCCTTCTCCAGCACGGTATCCAGATTTACGAATCCCGCCTTCTCTGATTTCTTGGCAAAATAGGTCACGCACTCGCGCTCCGTCTTGCAGTCTGACAAAACTTACGGTACTCCTCCGCAAAATCAAAACTTCGTCTCTTTTTTCCTTCCGGGTATTTCTCCCATGCATTCTTTCTTTCCATTGCTGTTGTTTCTCCTAACCTATATTGATCTATTCGTCTTTATTGATCTATTCGTCTTCCTCATCGTCGGATTCTTCGTCAGGTTCTCTTGTACACGGCGGTTTTACAGCTGCGGCATTGTAACCCATCTTATTCTGTCTGTGGTTGACTGCCGCTGCCTCACAGATGACTGCAAGGTTACGTCCGGCGCGGATCGGAAGCGAATGACATACGACTTTATTGCCGAGGAACTCTGTGTACTCCTCCTCAAGTCCCAGACGGTCATACTCATTATCCTTCTTCCAGTCTTCCAGCTTGATGACCAGATCGATCTGCTGCTTCTCCTTGACGCCCTCGACACCGAACAGCGTCTTCCACATCAATGATGCCGATTCCGCGCAGCTCGATAAAATAACGTTGATATCCGGTGAAGTACCAATCAACGTATGCTCGTTGATCTTACGGATCTCCACGACATCATCGGTTACCAGACGATGTCCTCTGCGCACAAGCTCGAGTGCTGCCTCGCTCTTACCGATACCGCTCTCTCCCATAATCAGAAGTCCCTCGCCGTAGACATCTACAAGCACGCCGTGAATGGTGATGCACGAACAGCGCTGCTCGCTCAGGCAGTAGATCAGCTCCGCCATGAACTCGGATGTGCTTCGCTTGGTTCCGAATACCGGCAGGTTGCTCTCCTCCGCAATTTTGAGGAACATCTCGTCCGGCTTTAAATCACGGCAGAAAATGACGCACGGAATATCGTAAGCCATAAACTCCCGGTAAATCCTTCTTTTTTCTTCTCATCCAGCTGTTGCAGATACGTGTATTCCACGGTACCAATGATCTGCACACGAGACTGCTCAAAATGCTCGAAATAGCCGCCAGCTGCAATGCCGGACGGTTGACATCACGGATCATGATCCGATGTCCTTTAATTCCATCTGCGGAATAAAATTGCACAGATCGAGAATCTGCGCCACTTTTGCTACACCAACACCACTCATCCCTTACGCTCCTTTGTATGTGATTTACTTTTGTGCAAATTATACCATAGGCACATGGAATCTTCAACTAATCGGACGGCTGGTTTTCCCGTTCTTTCTCCGGAAAAACCGGTAAACCGAGGCGCCGCCTGCGGGCTCATGCTGTCCGTCTGTGCAAGGTCTTCCTCCGTCGCCTCCCGGATTGCCTCCAGCGACTGATATTTTTTCATCAGCGCCTTGCGCCTTGCCGGTCCGATATCCGGAATGTCATCCAGCACGGAATGTACCTGCTCCTTGCTCCGGAGCGACCGGTGGTACTCAATCGCAAAACGGTGCGCCTCGTCCTGAATTCGCGTAATCAGCTTAAATCCCTCGCTTCCACGGTCGATGGGTATCTCTACATTATGATAGTATAGCCCGCGCGTGCGGTGATTATCATCTTTGACCATTCCACAGACCGGAATATTATTAAGATGCAGCTCCTCCAGCACTTTGAGCGCAATGTTCACCTGCCCGCGGCCGCCGTCCATCATGATCAGATCCGGAAATCTTGTGAAACTGCCGTACTCCTCCGACAGGTCTTTTTCTTCCATCTCCTCCATCTCACGCATGCCATGCGTAAATCTTCTCGTCAGCACCTCATACATGGAGGCATAGTCATCCGGTCCCGACACCGTCCGCAGCTTGAACTTCCGGTAGTCACTCCGCTTTGGCTTGCCTTTCTCATACACAATCATGGAACCGACCGACTCAAAACCGCTCGTATTTGAGATATCGTACGCCTCCACGCGGTTTAATCCTTTCATATCTAAAAGCTGTTCAATCTCCTTTAACGCGCCGATCGTCCTGCCTTCCTCGCGCTTGATCTTTCACGATCCTGCGCAAGAACCATCTTGGCATTCTTCTGTGCGAGTTCCACCAGCTTTCTTTCATGCCCTTCTGCGGTACGGATGCGAAACTTTGCTGCCCGCTTCTCCGAACCAGTCGGCAAGCACCTCCTGCTCCTCGATCTCCTGCGGCAGCATAATCTCTCTCGGAATAAACGGCGTTCCCGAATAGAACTGCTTTATGAACGTGGTAAGGATCTGGGCCTTGGTGTCCTCCGTCCCGATCTTCACAAAATGGTCTCTGCCGATCAGCTTGCCGTCACGGATAAAAAATACCTGCACCACCGCGTCGCGGTCATCCGCCGCCAGCGCGATAATGTCCTTGTCCTCGCCGTCCGTGTGCGTAATCTTCTGCTTCTGTGCGATCTGTCTGACACTGTTTAAAAGCTCCCGGTACTCAATCGCCTTTTCAAATTCCAGATTGGCCGACGCCGTATTCATCTTCTCTTCCAGAGACTTTAGCACCGGCGCATAATTGCCATTTAAAAATTCCACCACCGCATCCACGCGCTCACGGTACGCTTCCTTTGTGATATATCCCTGGCAGGGCGCCGTGCACTGATGAATATGATAATTCAGACACGGGCGGTCCTTTCCCGTGTCGCGCGGCAGGTTCCGGTTGCAGGTGCGCAGCTGATAGATCTTGTTCACCAGCTCGATCGTATCCTTGACTGCTCCCGCGCTCGTGTAAGGGCCAAAGTACCGCGATTTGTCTTTTTCTGCTGGCGGGAAAAGAGAACTCTCGGAAAATCTTCCCGAGAGTCACCTGATGTACGGATATGTCTTATCGTCCCGCAGCATGGTGTTGTACTTCGGCCGATGTTCTTTGATCAGATTACATTCCAGTACCAGCGCCTCCAGTTCGGAATCCGTCACAATATACTCAAACCGCGCAATCTGTTTTACCATCTGCGCTTTTTTAATACCCTCATCATGGCTTGGCTGAAAATACTGGTGCACCCGCTTGCGCAGACTGATCGCCTTGCCAATGTAGATAATGGCATCACGGCTGTCATGCATAATATAAACTCCCGGCTGATCCGGGAGTTTTAAGTTCTTCTTCAATTACAAACATTACTGTTCCTCATGATCCTGCGTATTGCGCAGCAATACATCATCCATGTTCTGACTCTCTGCGGCAGTTTTTCCCTCCTCGAGTTCCTGACGGGCTTCCTCCGCCTGCTCGAAGAACGTCTTCTTCTCCGCCTCGTCCTCCGGCTCCGGGATTCCTTTCAGTTCACGGAAAATCTTCATGAATTCCTTACCGGTAATCGTCTCATGCTCGTAGAGGTATTCTGCGATATGATCGAGCACCTCCCGGTTCTCCGTGAGGAGACGTATCGCCTCATCATATGCGTGATTGATAATGGCAAGTACCTCCTTATCAATCTGCGCCGCCGTGTCCTCACCGCAGATCAGTCCTGCGCGGTTGTCCAGATACTGGTTCTCCACCGTCGCCAGGCACATCATACCGAACTTATCGGACATACCGTACTGCGTTACCATTGCCCTGGCAATCGCCGTCGCCTGCTCAATATCGTTCGCCGCACCGCTGGTTGCCGACTGGAATACCAGCACCTCCGCCGCACGTCCTGCCATGTAAGTGGTAATCTTCGCTAAAAGTTCATCCTTGGTCTGGAGATACTTCTCCTCCTCCGGCGTCTGCAGCGTGTAGCCGAGCGCTCCCATCGTACGCGGAACAATCGTGATCTTCTGTACCGGCTCGGTGTTCTTCTGAAGCGCCGTCACCATCGCGTGGCCGACCTCATGGTAGGACACGATCTTGCGCTCCTTGTCACTCATCACGCGATCCTTCTTCTCCTTGCCGCCGACTGCCACAAGTTCAAACGCGTCAAACAGATCGGACTGGTTGACAAACTTTCTGCCGTTCTTGACGGCATTGATTGCTGCCTCATTGATCATATTGGCAAGATCGGAACCCACCAGACCTGCCGTCGCAAGTGCCAGTGCATCCAGATCCACGGTCTCATCCATCATGACGTCCTTGGAATGTACCTTGAGTGTCTCCAGACGCCCTTCAGATCCGGCTTGTCGACAATGATCCGGCGGTCAAAACGGCCCGGACGGAGCAGCGCCTTGTCCAGTACCTCCGGACGGTTGGTTGCAGCGAGAATCAGAATTCCCTTGGACGTGTCAAAGCCGTCCATCTCCGCAAGGAGCTGGTTCAATGTCTGCTCTCTCGTCGTTGCCGCCGTAACGGGTGTCACGGCTCTTACCGATCGCATCGATCTCATCGATAAAGATGATACACGGTGCCTGCTTCTGTGCTTCCTTAAACAGATCCCTCACGGGAAGCTCCGACACCGACGAACATCTCCACAAAATCCGAACCTGCCAGCGAGAAAAACGGTACCTTCGCCTCGCCCGCCACTGCCTTGGCAAGGAGCGTCTTACCGGTTCCCGGAGGTCCCACAAGAAGCGCACCCTTCGGCAGCTTCGCACCGATGTCGCGGTACTTTTTCGGGTTGTGTAGGAAATCGACAACCTCCTGCAGTGACTCCTTCGCCTCATCCTGTCCCGCAACATCCTTGAACGTCACGCCGGTCTGCTTCTCCACATAAACCTTGGCATTGCTCTTGCCGACACCCATGGCGCCGCCGCCCATCCGGCGCATCACCACGCCGAGCACAACCCAGATCAGCACCAGCGGAATCAGGTAGCTTAAAATACTGTAAATCCAGGTGGATGTGTTATCCGGAATCACTCCGCTGATATCCACGCCCTTTTCCTTAAGTAACGGAATCAGCTCATCATCCGCCACACGCCCGCAATAGTAAGTCACCTCGTAAGGCGTTTTCTCATCGGAATTCAGTGTGATGTCGATCTGGTACGAACCGATCTCCACCGACTTCACGCTTCTGCCTTCCCATTTGCCGGTGCCGTTCACCATATCGAGGAACTCCGAGTAAGACACCTCCTGCGTGCTCATCTGGTTGAACTGATTGGTTACAAGGCTCATAATAAACAGCGCAATCAGTGAAATCAGTATAAATGCCATCAAAATCTGACCATTGTGATTCCCTTTGCCGCCGTCTCCGTTATTCCCTCCGTTTGAATTACCGTTATTGTAATTGTTATTTGATCCCTGATTGTCCATTGAAGTATTTATCCTTTCCAACAGGCTCCGCCAGTTCAGAGTCCTGGATTCTTATCGTATATCTTCTATATTATATTGAAAATGGAATTTAAAAGCAATACGTTCTTCGTGAAGTTTTCCTGTCATTTCTAAAATAATTCTAAAATTTCCCGGCATACTATTTTCTGTGTTTTGAAATTGTGCTGGATTTTCCGGGCACTTAGTTGTATACTGTATGGGTTATATAGATCGTATTACTATTATTCACAACTGTACTTTTATATGAGGAGGAAACCCTATGCCTGTAAAGTATGTCTTTGTTACCGGCGGCGTTGTTTCCGGCCTCGGTAAAGGTATCACGGCTGCTTCTCTGGGAAGACTTTTAAAAGCCCGTGGCTACAAAGTGACCATGCAGAAATTCGACCCCTACATCAACATTGACCCGGGTACCATGAACCCGGTTCAGCACGGCGAGGTATTCGTCACCGACGACGGTGCCGAGACCGATCTGGATCTTGGCCACTATGAGCGTTTCATTGACGAGAGCCTGACCAAGAATTCCAACGTCACCACCGGTAAGGTTTACTGGAGCGTACTCCAGAAAGAGCGCCGCGGCGACTTTGGCGGAGGCACAGTTCAGGTGATCCCTCACATCACCAACGAGATCAAGAGCCGCTTTTACCGGAACTTTACTTCCGAGGAGACACACATTGCCATCATTGAGGTAGGCGGAACCGTTGGCGATATCGAGAGCCAGCCGTTTTTGGAGGCCATCCGCCAGTTCCAGCATGAGGTAGGACATGAGAATGCCATTCTCATCCATGTAACATTGATTCCATATATCAAGGCATCCGGCGAGCTTAAGACAAAGCCGACACAGGCGAGCGTCAAAGAGCTGCAGGGAATGGGTATCCAGCCGGATATCATCGTCTGCCGTTCCGAGCATCCGCTCGATCAGAGTCTCAAGGACAAGATCGCGCTGTTCTGTAACGTGCCGAACCGCAATGTACTTCAGAATCTTGACGTTGAATATCTCTATGAGGCGCCGCTTGCCATGGAGAAGGAGAATCTCGCCAAGGTTGCCTGCGAAGCGCTTCATCTGGACTGTCCGGAACCGGATTTAAAGGACTGGGAGGCAATGGTCGACGCACTCCGTCATCCGAACAAGGAAGTGACTGTCGCATTAGTTGGAAAATATACCGCACTTCACGACGCTTATATCTCCGTTGTGGAGGCGTTGAAGCACGGCGGCATTGCGGAGCGCGCAACCGTGAATATCAAGTGGGTGGATTCTGAGGACGTCACAACAGAGAACGTGGACGAGATCTTATCCGATGTATCCGGTATTCTCGTACCGGGTGGATTCGGTTCCCGCGGTGTCGAGGGAATGATCCTTGCCGCAAAATACGCACGTTAGCATCAGGTTCCGTTCCTTGGCCTGTGTCTTGGCATGCAGGTTGCGATCATCGAGTACGCAAGACATGTCTGCGGCTTCAACGATGCGCACAGCATCGAGCTTGATCCAAACACCACGCATCCGGTCATCGCACTCATGCCGGATCAGGATGGCATTGAGGATATCGGCGGAACCTTACGGCTTGGTTCTTATCCGTGTGTTCTGGACAAGACCTCCAAGGCATACGAGGTATACGGTGCTGAGGAGATCCATGAGAGACACAGACACCGTTATGAGGTCAACAACGACTTCCGCGCTTCTCTCACCGAGAGCGGCATGAAGCTCTGCGGTACCTCTCCGGACGGCAGAATCGTAGAGATGATCGAGCTTCCGGATCATCCGTGGTTCGTGGCTACTCAGGCCCATCCGGAATTAAAATCCAGACCGAACCGTCCGCATCCGCTGTTTAAAGGCTTTGTGGAAGCTTCGATTCGGTGCAGCGAAATAAGATAGATAAAGGAAGGGCGCAGCTTTAAAGCTGCGCCCTTCCCTTTTTACATCTGGTGTCTTACCACCGCATATTCATCGTCCAGCTGATAATACGGACATTCTCTGTAATGTCCCTGCATCAGTCTCGCCGCATCATCCTCATCCATATCCACTTCACAGTAGTAGGTCTCGTCATCTTCATCGTACACATTGTATACACAGCTGTCACAGCTTGCCTTCGCCATAAGACGTCCTCCTTTTCGCATTTCTGTTCTATTTCCATGTTGAAATCACTTCATCGTACAGCCGCAACAGAAAATCGTGCAGCAATTCCCTCTGTGTATCCCAGTAGACCTCCGTGATCTCATCACCGTCCTCCTGCGCTTCCGTCACATCCATCACCGCATCCAGAATCTCCGGGTTCAGATCATCCATCGCCTCCTGCACGGCAGCCTCAAAATCACAATAGCTGTCACTGGTCAGATATAGGATAAAATTCTCCCGGTTCAGGTTTCTCGCCTCATAGCTTCCCGTAAACAGATCGTTCCCGATCGATGCGATCCGCTCAAACTCTTCCTTGACCGTCTCATATTCGACGGTGCAGTAACTCTCTTTAAAAAATTTATCAAATACTTCCTTGTCTATCTTCTGTCCCATTCGTTTCACCTCTTGCAATTTCTCGTGTGCCGTGCTATTTTAACATAAAATTAAGAAAAGAGGAACCCATACCATGAATACACTTCCCAAAGATCCCGTCATGCTCTTAAGCTTTGTCAACACACAGCTTCGTGACCACTACCGTCGCTGGAAGAATTTGCCGCAACCTACCAGATTGATGCTACAGAGGTTATCTCTGCATTAAAAAATATAGACTACGAGTACGATCCGGCGACCAATCAGTTTATCTGATCCGTCAGCCCCGCTTCTTCCGGCACGCTAATCCACAGTCTCGTCACTTAGATATTTTCGCACGCTTCCAGTCCGGGTAAAACTTCGTCATGAATCCCCAGAAGCGCTGATTGTGGCTCGCCTCCAGAATATGTGTCATCTCATGTACCACGACATACTCGAGGCACTCCGGCGGCGGACAAGAGCGCCAGATTGATGTTGATGTGATGTGTCTGCACATTTGCAGGACCCCATCTCGTTTTCATCTGCCGGATGGTGATTCCGGAGACTTTCACCCCATCACCGGCTCCCCATTTTGCCACAAGACGCTCCACCTCACGCTTTAACTGTTTCTTTCTGCGCGCGATTTCTGCCGCATCCAGTTCCGTTTTTCCGAACGGCGCTCTCCGGCTTCTTTGTATTTCTGCTGATATTTCCGTATCCATTCGATCCGTTCTCTGGCAAATGCCGCAATCCGCGCATCACTCATCTGATGCGGCGCTGAGATCCCACTGTACCGTCCTCTTTACTGATGCGCAGATACATGTTTTCATCCGTTTTTCGTGACAATGATCGGCACGCCCTCTATCTTTATCTCATAAGTGCGCTCTCTCATAGTTCCTGCTCCCCGTATGTTTTCAAAATAGTTTCCAGATACTCGCGGTATTCCCGCACGACAGATTCCGGCGACTCAATCCGCACTGCCGCGCCAAGTCCCGCCAGCCAGCCGAAGAACTGGCGGCTGACCGCGACGCTCACCCGCACCGGATTCTTGTCTCATCATACCGGCGCATCGCAACCTCCTTGCCGAAACGGTCGATCATGACTCCCGTGAGGGCGTCTTCGCAGATTAAGGTCACAGTCTCGTCCTCCCCCGCGAACATGCCGAACGTTTTTCGGGAATATGCCGCCACGTCAAAGTTCCCGAACTGCTCCTTCCCCTCTCTGCTTTCCGCCGTAAGTTCGATCTTTAGCATTTTATCCACACGGTAAGGTAATGGCGGATGTCGCGGCTTCTGTCGTCGTAGGCTATCAGATAATAGTTTTCGTCATCCCACGAGAGCAGCCAGGGACTCACTTCATAGTAACTGCCGTCCCGCCGCAGTTTCATCTCTTTATTGACCGTCCATTCAAAATACTGAAAACGGATCTTCACATTTTCCGCGATGGCATTGTAAATCATATCTACATTATAATAAATGTTTTCATTGACCGCCTTGCTGCGGTTGGTCACCATGACCTGCCTGTGGAGCTGCTTTGCCTGTTCCCTGCCGCAAAGCGTCTCCAGCTTGGCAATCAGCTCTCTCGACTTCTTCGTCGTGATGAACTTCGACGCCTGCACGGCATCCACGAGAAGTTTTAACTCCGCCAGTTCAAATTTGCGGCTGGCAAGATAATATCCGCCGGGTCGCTCCTTCACCCGTATAATATCCAGCCCGAAATCTTCCAGTTCCTCCATATCGGTGTACACTGTCTTGCGCTCCGAACGGATTCCGTTCGCCTCCAGATAGTCGATCACCTCCTGCGTCGTCACAGGATGATCCTCGTCCGTTCTCTCATATAAAGCTGCGCCATGTAAAGCAGCTTCTGTTTCTGCTTCTCGCTTCTTCCCTCTTCCCATGACATGTTGTCCTTTCCACGCAGATCCGCTTCGCTCCATGCTCACTTTTGCCTTTGCGTACATTATACCTTAATTTTTATGAATATGGGGCTTACAAAGCCGGATGCGGGATCTGTTTTTCAATCAGGTCTTGCATCCTGTTCATTTCGTGTTATAATATAGTTAAGTTCATAAGAATTACCGAGAGACATGAGCAAGGTAAGAGCAGAGACGATGAGATCGTTTTGTTTGCCTTGCTCTTTTTGTATTTCAAAGAAAAGGAGAATGTATTATGTATGATGTAGCAATTATCGGTGCCGGAGTCATCGGCAGTGCAATCGCAAGAGAATTATCAGATACCAGGCGAACGTCTGTGTCATCGAGCGCGAAGAGGATGTCTGTGACGGCACCTCAAAGCCAACAGTGCCATCATCCACGCAGGCTTCGACGCAGCCCCGGGTTCCTTAAAGGCAAAGTTAAATGTCCGCGGCAACGGATGATGGATGCCCTCTCAAAAGACCTCGACATTCCGTTTAAGAGAAACGGTTCCCTCGTAGTATGTACCAAAGATCAGGACCGCAGCGGTCTTGATGCCCTTTAGAAAGGGTGAAAAACGGGTACCTGGTCTTCGCATCTTAGAGCGCGAAGAGCTGCTTCAGATGGAGCCGAATTTAAGCGACGACGTGACCTGCGGTCTGTATGCCCCGACCGGCGGCATCGTCTGCCGTTCCATGACCATGGCATTTGCGGAAAACGCATACACCAACGGTGTTTTTTTCTTAAATACCAAAGTCACTTCCATTCGGAAAAAAGACGGCAGTTACACGTTAGAGACCATCCACACCGACACGGATACACCGGAAACCTTTGAGGCGAAGGTCATCATCAATGCCGCCGGCGTTCACGCTGACGAATTTAACAATATGGTAAGTGAACACAAGCTTCATATTACCGCCCGCAAAGGCGAATACTGCCTGCTCGACAAAGAAGCCGGAACGCATGTATCGCACACGATTTTCCAGCTTCCATCCAAAATGGGAAAAGGCGTGCTTGTCACTCCTACCGTACACGGCAACCTCTTAGTCGGCCCAACCGCAGTGGATGTCACGAATAAGGAAGCAGTCAACACCACACAGGACGGACTGGATTCCCTCGCAAAGACTGCTGCTTTGAGCGTCAAAAATGTTCCGATGCGCCAGGTTATCACCTCATTTGCAGGTCTGCGCGCACACGAAGACGGCAACGATTTCATCATTGGGGAAGCGGAAGACGCGAAAGGTTTTATCAACGCAGCCGGCATTGAATCTCCGGGACTCTCCTCCGCACCGGCAATCGGAGATGGTCGCAGGTATCGCCGCTGATCTTCTTTCCCTTACGAAAAACAGATTTTATCTCCACAAGAAAAGGCATCTTAAGACCGGAGACACTTTCCATGGAGGAGCGCAATCAGCTGATCAAAGAGCATCCGGAATATGGCAACATCATCTGCCGCTGCGAGATGATCAGCGAGGGCGAGATCATGGACGCCATTCACCGTCCGCTCGGTGCCCGCTCCCTCGACGGAGTAAAACGCCGCACAAAGAGCCGGCATGGGGCGCTGTCAGGCAGGTTTCTGCTCCCGCGTACCATGGAGATCTTAGAGCGAAGTACCAATGAGTATGTTTGATATTACCAAAAACGGCGTCGGCGGCAATATCGTCATCGGCATCAACAAAGAGATTTAAAGGGGGATTCTACTATGAAAAACTATGATTTAGTCATCGTCGGCGGAGGTCCTGCCGGACTTGCAGCCGCTGTATCCGCAAGAGACCACGGCATCGAGAGCATCTTAATCATCGAGAGAGACAAAGAGCTCGGCGGTATCTTAAACCAGTGCATCCACAACGGTTTCGGCTTACATACCTTCAAGGAGGAGCTGACCGGACCGGAATACGCTTCCCGCTTCATCGAGCAGGTGGCAGAGCGCGGCATCGAGTACAAATTAAATACCATGGTCATGGACATCGCTGCCGATGCCCCGTCCGGAAACGTAATCACAAAAAAAGTAACCGCCATGAACCGCGAGGACGGCATGTTTGAGATCCACACAAAAGCGGTCATTCTCGCCATGGGCTGCCGCGAACGTTCCAGAGGTGCCTTAAATATTCCGGGCTATCGTCCGGCCGGTATTTTCCGCAGGTACGGCACAGCGTCTGGTCAACATGGAAGGCTATATGCCGGGCCGCGAAGTTGTCATCTTAGGTTCCGGTGACATTGGTCTGATCATGGCACGCCGCATGACGCTGGAAGGCGCGAAGGTCAAGGTAGTTGCCGAACTGATGCCTTACTCCGGTGGTCTGAAGCGAAACATCGTACAGTGTCTGGATGATTTCGGCATCCCGTTGAAGCTCAGCCACACCGTCATCGACATTGAGGGCAAAAACCGTGTCGAGGCTGTCACGATTGCAGAAGTCGGTCCGGACCGCAAACCGATTCCGGGAACCGAGGAGCGCTACACCTGCGACACCCTGCTTCTCTCCTGCGGACTGATCCCTGAGAACGAACTGAGCCGCAGCGCAGGCGTTGCCATCAATCCTGTCACCTCCGGTCCAATCGTCAATGACAGCTTAGAGACCAGCATCGACGTCGTGTTCGCCTGTGGAAATGTCCTTCATGTACATGACCTTGTGGACTATGTTTCCCAGGAAGCAACCGCAGCCGGGAAAAATGCCGCCGCTTATATCCAAAACGGTTCCAGCAAAGATGCCGCATCCGTCGAGATTTTCCCGGTGGACGGCGTGCGCTACACCGTTCCGAAATATGTCCGTCCGACCGAGATGGACGAAACTTTAACCGTCCGCTTCCGTGTGGGCGCGGTATACAAGAACTGCTCGATTGCGACTTACTTTGATGACACCTTAATCAGCAAGCGCAAACGTCCGGTTATGGCTCCCGGCGAGATGGAGCAGGTAATTCTCGACAAGAAAAAACTTGCTGAATTCCCGGATCTGTCCAGAATCACAATCCGCATTGAAGAAAATTCATAAATAGAATGGAGGAATCATCATTAGCACAAGAGAATTGACCTGTATCGGCTGCCCGCTCGGGTGCGCCATCACAGTTACCATGGACGGATCTACCGTCACCGCCGTCACCGGCAATACCTGTCCGAGAGGCGATGCCTACGCCAGAAAGGAAGTTACGAATCCGACCCGTATCGTAACATCGACGGTCCGGGTGAACGGAGGCATCTACCCGATGGCAAACGTGAAACAGCCTCCGATATTCCGAAGGCAAGATTTTCGACTGTGTCAACGCCTTAAAGGATGTCACCGTCAATGCACCGCTCAAGATCGGCGATGTGGTCTTATCCGATGTTGCCGGAACCGGCGTCGACATCATTGCAGCCAGAAACGTTCCTGCAAAATAAGCGCTTTTAAAGAATCTCACTTTATTATATAATAAGGTCATCATGCGATCGGCATGATGACCTTATTAATTCACCGAACACAGGAGATTGTCATGAAGAAATTATTTAAAGAAGCCTTAGAAGATTCTCCCATCATTGCCGCTGTCAAGGATGACGAAGGTCTCTCAGATGCCTGACCAGCGACAGCCGCATTATCTTTATCTTATACGGTGACATCGTCACCATCGGTGACATCGTGGAGACCGTCAAATCCGCCGGAAAGCTTGCGATCGTCCATCTGGATCTCATCAATGGACTGAGTTCCAAAGAAGTGGCAGTCGACTTTCTTCAAAAATACACGAATGCCGACGGTATTATCACAACCAAACCCACACTTATCAAACGCGCCAAGGAACTGGGGCTCTTTACAATCCTCCGGCTGTTTCTGATTGACTCCATGGCATATGAGAACATCGACCGTCAGGTCAAATCCTCCCGTCCGGATCTGATCGAAATCCTGCCGGCACTGATGCCCAAGGTCATCGCCAAAGTCTGTCAGTCCACCTCCACACCGGTCATTGCCGGCGGGCTGGTCTCCGAAAAGGAAGACATCCTCGCCCTTTTGGATGCAGGCGCGACCAGTATCTCCTCCACAAACGAGAAAATCTGGTTTTATAAGCACTCCTCTCCTGCATGTATTATGATGCAGTGCCAGACATTCTGTGCTGGATCATATGCGCCACCAGCAGGATTACAAAAATGCAGGCTGCGTTTATTCTTCATATTGGATTCCCCCGCTTCCTGTTTTTTCTTCCGGAAGTGTCTTTACAAAGCAAAAAGTAGATCACATGACATACCCACACAACGGATAAAACAATCCGTCCGACGGGCACATTTTTCATACAGATAAATCCGCTCGCCATAAGAAGCGTCACAGTGGCGACAATACTGACCTTGGTTTTCATCTGCATACCTTCTTTTCTCACATAGGATTCCAGATTCTTTTTGTAAAGATCGGTACCGGTAAACCAGTCATGAAGGCGCGTTGAACTTTGTGAAAAGCAAAAAAGAACCACTACCTTACGGCAATGGTTCTTTCAACAATTCATGGGCAGAGGTGGATTCGAACCACCGAAGCAATTTGCAGCAGATTTACAGTCTGTCCCCTTTGGCCACTCGGGAATCTGCCCATTTGTCAATGTGTCCTGACAGAGGTAAATTATATCACAGCCTAAGCAGATATGCAAGTTATAAATTTAAAAAGTGTCACCTATTTTCAATAAATGCCCGGAAAACCAAAGGCTTTCCGGGCGTTGCCGTTCATTCAGGAAATCAGAGTTTTCTACACATCAGGATTCCCTATAACATACCATCCTTGATCACATCATGATCCCGGAGCAGCTTCTCCACGACGGTTCCCTTGACCACACGAAGCAGCGGCTTCTTCAATACATTGAGCGGTCCCGGCAGTTCGATCTCAAGCGGAGACTTTCCATCCATCAGCTTCACACTGCTGTCGAGCAGCTCTCTGACATCATAGACACTTCCCCATACCTCAGGAACGCCTCTGTCTACACCGAGCAGTCCGTATACCGCCTCCATTGCGGTTCTGACCGAATATTCCGTCGTGAAGACCGTATCACGCGGTGTGTCCGCGAACTGTCCGAGGAACGCAAAGTTCACACAGCCATCCGGGATGACGTCCGGGCGGTCGCCCTTGGTTCTCGGCATAAAGAACGCTGTGATGTACGGCATCATCGTCGGTACACATACGGCGCTGTTCTCTGCCAGATCCGGGATCTCCTCCACCGGAACCCCAAGGTGATACAGCCACTCTGCAGTGATTTCCTTACCAGTACACTCCTTCATCGGCTTCTTGATATAATCTCCCGGAACATCGGTGAACAGACCGTATACCCACACGCATACTTTATCCTTATCCTGATCCTGAACTGTCCCTGGCGGTTGATCGTCCAGCTGAGCAGCCAGCTGGAATCCTTACAGCTTACGATACCTCCGGTCACAACTTTTCCGCTTCTCGGATCACGCTTGCAGATATTCGTGATGTACGGAATGATCTTGTCGTCCAACGTGGTCACAGTTGCAGATTCCCAGTTCGTCTTCGCCACATCCGAGCAGAACTTCTCCGGATGTCAAAGACGGATCCTGGGCTGCAATTTTCTTCCAGAGGCTCCAGCAGCCGCTTGTACGAACTTCCGCGTCCCCGTTCGGCGCATGATTCTGATCACCGTAAATCGTACCCTCGGTACAGCTTCCGTTTGTCACGAACACGAGATCATTCTCCGTAAGCACAATACCTTTCTCCACACCGTTGACCTTGCACTCGAGCGCCTTGGCAACCTTCTTGTCGTCTTTGATGTCGAAAATGACATTCGTTACCTCGGTGTTAAACTGGAAGTCAACACCGGCTTCCTCAAGGTATCTCTGCATCGGCAGAATCAGCGACTCATACTGATTGTACTTCGTGAACTTCAAAGCGCTGAAATCCGGAAGTCCGCCAATATGATGGATAAAACGCTGGAAGTAAAGCTTCATCTCCAGAGCACTGTGCCAGTTCTCAAAAGCAAACATTGTGCGCCAGTACAGCCAAAACGTAGAATTGAATACCTCGTCGTCGAACACATCCTCGATCGTCTTGTCATAAAGATCCTCGTCCTTTGTGAAGAACAGCTTCATGATCTCCATACAGCCCTTCTGGCTCAGATTGAATTTTCCATCTGTGTGAGCATCTTTGCCGCGCTCCTCTGTGGCGCGGCACAGGGAATAGTTCGGATCATGCTTGTTTAACCAGTAATACTCATCCAGCACGGAGACGCCCGGCGTCTCAATCGACGGAATGCTGCGGAACAGATCCCACAGACACTCGAAATGGTTTTCCATCTCACGGCCGCCTCGCATCACATATCCTCTTGTCGGATCATCGATTCCGTCGCAGGCACCTCCGGCAATATCCATGGCCTCCAGAATGTGAATGTGGGAACCTTCCATCTGACCGTCTCTCACCAGGAAGCAGGCTGCAGCCAGAGCGGCCAGGCCGCTTCCCACAATATAGGCACTCTTCTCATCCACACCCTCCGGCTTTCTCGGTCTCGCAAAAGCCTCGTAATTACCGTTGGTATAGTAGATACCCTTGCTGTTCTTCTCATGCCTGCCGCGCTCGGTATTGCGGTATTCCGCTCTCGCCTTCTCCTCGACCGCTTTCTTCTGCGCACGCTCGCCGTTGTTCTTATGGCTGCCTGCCGCCAGTGCCGCCACACCTGCTCCGGCTGCCAGCGCAGCCACGCCAAGTCCTATATGTTTTCCTTTTCCCATCGTAACTACCACCTTTCCAGTTATGCTGTAAATTCTTTGTGTCCTTATCTTAGTCTGCCCAGGTGAATGACACAATTTACAAAAAGATTAAAATGATAAAAAACTTATCATTCCGGCTCTTTTGCTAAACTTGCTGATTGCTTCTGCTCAAAATTCCGGGCGGCGTTTAAGATACTGCCGCGTAGCATCGTGCTCAGCCGCTGCACAAGTTCTCTGTAATCCGCCTTCATGCCGCCGTCGATCCAGTGCAGCATCATACCCACAAAGCCGTATTTGTAGAACTCTGCGATCAGCGCCTTGTCCTCCCCGCTAACCGCCGCATCACGACATTCTTCCTCTACCATCCGCCAGCAGATCGTAGGTCAGCTTATAGAGATAGCTCTCGATCTTCTTCTGGCTGACCGAGTGATAAACATTCAAAATAAACGGCTTGTTCTCCAGTACCGCCTCAAAGATCTGCTCCAGACCTTCACTCCACGTACTGTACGTCTTCTTATCCGCAAGCGCACGCTTTCCGTCCTCCAGGCACGCCCACTCAATCAGGTCGTAAATATCCTTGAGTGATAGTAAAACGCCATGCGGCTGATCCCACAGTCCTCCGTCAGATCGTTGATCGTAATCTTATCCACCGGCTTCTTAAGCAAAAGCTTTTTAAGTGATGCCTCCAGTGCAAGTTTTGTCGTGTTCGACATGGCTGCCTCCCTGTTCCGTTCTTGCGGCAACGGATCTTACCGTCCGCATCTTTATTGTATTCCTCCTCACAGGCAGGGGCAAATAAAGAATTTCTAAATTTTCTTAATTCTTTTTTAGCCGTTGATGCACGTTTTTGACCACCTGCACATCCAAATTACTATATACATTTATGATCTATTTGTTATAATATTATTATATTTGCGCTTATGGACAAATTGGGTGGTTTTCACACATATTTGAATGCGCAGGCGGAGGAATACATGATCAGCAACACGGATATCCGTTACTTTTTTGATACTTACTATGACAACTTCATGCACAGTCTCTCCTGGGAGGATCACCTTCTGGAGCCTGCCAGCCGTGAGGAATGGCTGGCAACGCTTCGCGCATGTGCAGATGACCAGCAGCAGCGCTGTGCGGACAATCAGATACTGCTTGAGCAGTATCTCTATCCGCTAAGCAGCAATCCTGCTCTTCTGTCCGATGAGGGATATGATCTTTTACTTTCTTTTTGCCGTGATTTTTACTACAGCAACTATACCGAACCGGCTCTGCTGATCCGCATTATTGATATCCTGCTTCCACATTATGAAGACCGCAGCGATACGGAAAGCCTGCTTTTTCTCTACATCTGCGCCGGCTTTTCATACATGGAGCTCTCACGAACCGGAGAGCCCACCTCTCGTGATAAGACTATATATTTCTACACCAAAGTGCTCTCTTACCGCGATCAGATTGAATTCTTTGAATCGGCTGCAAGCCGCGACTATATTTTTATTGCCTATTACAATCTGATCCGGGTGGCGCCGGGGCTTGGCATCTTAGACATTGAGACCGCTTACCGGCTCTGGGAGGAGCTCTGCCAGATCCGTACCATGCCCAAATTCTGTCAGTACGATACCACCAATCCACGGATTCCGCAGCTCTGTGACCGTGCGATCAACGATTTCCGCGCGTACGGCGCTGTTCTTAACGTTGAACGTGTTATTGCACCATCCGCGATCCTGTCCTCTCTGGAGAATATGACGCAGATCTATTACTCCGAGATATTGCACGAGCGTGGTTCTATCTATGAATGCCCTGTATTCACAGTATTTAATTACCACTATGTGCAGGCACGCAATGGTACAATCACCTGGGAAGCCGCCTGGCAGATCCTGGACGATTATTATGTCCACAAGATGCAGACCATCGGTCAGGTTTCCTCGCCTGACCTGCTTGCTTTATACCAATCTGCCGCTCAACCTGATCGACGTGCTGGGGCATACGCATTTCAAGGAAGAGTTTAAGCAGGCAACTTACCGGCGCTACCGCAATCTGATTACCAGCTATCTGATGAATCAGCCTGCCAGTCTCAATTCCTACACGTTAAACAACGGTGTCCAGCTAGTGGCGTTTCACCCGCTGATCCTCGGGACTTTCCAGAACCGTATGGAAAAAATGAACTTTATCGTAGATCTGGTCGTAACCAGACATCTCACAACATTCACACACTCCGTTATGGTTTCCTATCTCGCAGAAGCGATCGGAAAACATATTTTAGCCCACGGCCGGAGCTTTTGCGGATTCCGTCCTCCTATCTGAGGGAAATGTCTATGCCTCCCCGCAGAAGTACTGGACTATATCGTTCCCGCAGCTTTGTTCCACGATATTGGGAAAAACGGCATGATCCCGATCATCAACACGCAGCACCGCAAGTTAAACGACTACGAATTCAACATTATTCAGACACATCCGCAGAAGGGCTCCGACTATCTGTCGTCCGATCCGGACTTTTTAATCTACCAGCCGGTTGCGCTCGGACATCACCGCTCCAACGAAGGTACCCGCGGTTATCCGCTCAGTTTTGACAATACCGCCTCGCCGTACCGGGACGCCATCGACCTGATCCACATCTGTGACTGTCTGGATGCAGCGACCGATTACTTAAGCCGCAATTACCACCGCGCGAAACCGTTCGATGTGGTATTGAATGAACTGAAAGCAGGGCGCGGCACCGAGTACAATCCTGATATGGTGGATGTGATTCTAAGCGACCGGGAATTATATAACGATTTAAAGATGCTTACGGAGCAGAACCGCGAAAATATCTACTATGATATCTATCTCACGTTTGTGAATCTCCGCAAGAAAAAGACAATAAATGGGATACGTTTTATTATAAGAACCAGAGACTATCACGTTCAGATGCAACCGGGGCGGCAATTCTAATCACAAAATCCGGTATTTCTAACCATGCCGCGTCGGACATCCCTGATCATCTGTGTTTTTCCAAGTTTGGAACATTCCACGTGGTGTGTCCGCAAACCGCAGACAATTTAAGGACTTTTGTGTATGCCCCTTGTTGGCACCACTGAGTAAAACATAACCGCGCGAAGCCGCTGTCTGAGTTGTCATCTGCCCTGTTTTCAATAGCAGATGATAACGAGTTCGGTTCGCGCGGTTTTATATTGTCTGCGAAGCGGTGCCACTAGGGGCACCAGAAAGTCCGCTCATTGTCTGCGGTTTTGCCGGACACACCCCGGGACTGTCAAACGTGGAAAGACACAGAACCGATGTCCGACGCGGCACGGAAGAAATCCTCGGATTTTGCTTCAAAATTGCCGCCCCGGTTGCATTATGGAACTTCATTTCTCCGATATTCTTATAATAAAACATATCCCATTTCAAATATTTTTAGTTAGAAGGTAAAAAAAAGACAGCCTGTCGAACTGCTGTCTTTTTAGGAGAAGGTATTTTTACTATGGGGTATAGCAAAACTATATATATAATGTATTGGGGGGTTTACGTCTATTATAATAGCATGCCCGCCAGATAAGTGTGCACAAACTTCACAATTTTGTGCACATTTTATTCATTTTGTACAGTACCTTCTGCCCGGTTTTTTTTTCATTGCCGTTATGCACAATTACTGCTCAAACAATGCCTCAAACTCCTGCTGGCTGATTTTTTCCTTCTCCAGCAGAAGATTCGCGCAGGCATCCAGCACGTCGCGGTGCTCCGCAATCATCTGCTTCGCTTTTTCATAACATTCGTCAATGATCCGCTTCACTTCCAGGTCAATGGTGGTCGCAACGCCTCTCCATAGCCTCTCGTGTGCGCCAGGTCTCTGCCGATAAATACCTCATCGTCGTCATTGTCGTAGCAGATCAGACCAATGTTCTCTGACATTCCGTATTTTGTGACCATATCCTTTGCCATCCGGGTCGCCTGCTTGATGTCCTGAGATGCCCCTGTCGTGATGTCATCAAATACAAGTTCCTCCGCCACACGTCCTCCCAGAGATACGATAATATCCTGCAGCATCTTGCCTTTCGTGTTGAACATGTCGTCACGCTCCGGCAGCGGCATCGTGTAACCGGCCCCGCTCCCGTCGGAATGATCGATACGGAATAGACCGGACCGACATCCGGAAGCAGATGGAACAGAATCGCATGACCGGATTCGTGGAATGCGGTGATACGCTTTTCCTTCTCTGAGATCACGCGGCTCTTTTTCTCCGCGCCGATTCCCACCTTCACAAACGCCTTCTTGATGTCCGTCTGTGTAATATACGCACGGTCTTCCTTCGCTGCGATAATAGCCGCCTCATTCTGAAGATTCTCAAGATCCGCGCCGGTAAAGCCCGCAGTCGTCTGTGCGATCTGTTTTAAGTCGACATCATCCCCGAGCGGCTTGTTTTTCGCATGAACAAAAAGAATCTCCTCTCTTCCGCCGACATCCGGACGTCCCACATGCACCTTCCGGTCGAAACGTCCCGGACGCATGATCGCCGGATCCAGAATATCCACACGGTTTGTTGCCGCCATAACGATAATTCCTTCATTGACGCCGAAACCGTCCATCTCAACGAGGAGCTGGTTTAAGGTCTGCTCGCGCTCGTCATGTCCGCCGCCCATACCGGTACCACGCCGTCTTGCGACAGCATCGATCTCATCGATAAACACGATACACGGCGCATTTTTCTTGGCTTCCTCAAACAGATCACGGACACGCGAAGCGCCGACGCCAACAAACATCTCCACAAAATCCGAACCGGAAATACTAAAGAACGGCACGCCTGCCTCACCGGCAACCGCCTTCGCGAGAAGTGTCTTACCGGTTCCCGGAGGTCCCACGAGAAGAACACCCTTTGGAATACGCGCGCCAAGCCTGGTATACTTCTTCGGGGCGCAGGAAATCCACGATCTCCTCAAGCTCTTCCTTTTCCTCTTTCAGACCTGCCACATTGGCAAATGTCACCCGCTTTGCCGGGTCATCTGTCATGAGCTTTGCGCGGCTCTTGCCGAAGTTCATCATCTTACCGCCGCCGCCGGAATTGGCAGCCGCCTGATTGGTCATAATCATGAAGAAAATGAACATCGCCGCAAAATAATCAGATACGGAAGTATCGTCACGATCCAGCTCTGCTCCGGCGGATTCTCCACGGTGTAAGACGTAAACTGCTGATCGCGCAGATAGTCTTCTATATCATTTACATCGTTTACCGCCAGAACCTGTGTCGAGGAGTCCTTAAATGTAATGTATACATTACCGGTCGGCACCTCGCCGCGGTTCGGTACAATCTTCAGCTGCGCAACATTTCCATCTGCAACCGCAGTCTCAAACTGTGCCCGCGTGTAACTGTTGGTTGACGTGTTTCCGTCCATCCAATACCAGATACCTATGATGGCAAGTATCAGGAGCAGATAGATGCCAAATCCTCTGTAACTGCTTCTCTTACTATTCAATCGATTTCTCCTTTATTCCTCTATCTCAACAAATCCGATATACGGCAGATTGCGGTACTTCTGGTCGTAGTCGAGACCGTATCCTACCACAAATTCATCCGGAATGACAAATCCCACATAATCCACATTGACATCCACCACTCTCCGGTCCGGCTTATCCAGAAGCGTACACAGTCTGAGTGTCTTCGGTTTCTTGTCTTCAAATTCTCCAGCAAATAGCTTAAAGTTCTGCCGGAATCGATGATGTCCTCAATTACCAGCACATTCTTGCCTTCAATACTGGTTCCAAGATCATTTACGATACGCACCACGCCGCTGGAACTTGTGCCTGATCCATAGCTGGATACCGACATAAACTCTATCTCAACCGGTGAAGTAATACGCTTTGCCAGTTCGCAGGTAAAAATACCGATCCCTTCAAAATACAGATCAGACATACCGGCTCATCTCCGTACACCTTGCTGATCTCGGCTCCCAACTCTCTTACTCTCTGCTCAATCTGTTCCTCTGTGAGATGAACGTTAATTTTCTTGATCTTCACAATCGTTTCCTCCACTTAACCGTACTTCTAATATCTTTTCTGTATTCTCTCCGACTTTGCAGCCGGCGCCGATGCGCCCGCCTGCCACCCACAGGATCTCGGACCCCGTTGCCAGAAGCCATATAGCGTCTCTCTTCGCCGCCGGAATCTTCTCATTGACAAAATATTCCTTCAGCTTCTTGGTATGTCCGGCAGCATCTATCTTCAGGTAATCGCCGCTCTCTCTTCTGCGCAGCCGCAGACCAGATTTTATTTTACCATAATCGAACCATTTCGTATATGTTTTCGGGATTTCCTGCATATTCCCCGAAAATCACGTATCCGCAGGTGCAGCCTGCCATCCGGCAGCGCAAAGCACCACCTTTTCTGCGCGCGAAAGCATCTCCCGGTAATCTCAATGCTCTCCCGTTCCATATCAGCCGCCGGCCTGTACAGCCGGATTCCTCATACGCGCTCCGCACGCACGCCGTAGGGCAGGCAGATCACACGGCCGACCTGTCTTGTATACAGTGTGCACAGTTCTTCCACATGCACGCTTCCGATGCTGCTGCCCGCCACTTTGCAGCGCCCAAGCAGCACTTCCCGGATTAAAAGCGGGATATTCCGAAAAGAACCGCATCAATCACACAGGCATCCGGATTGTCACGGCGCGCTCTGCCGCCCGGCGCGTCTCTTCCTCCAGGTAATCCGACAGCTCCCTTAACATCTGTGCGCTCTGCATCATATGATGCACTGCCCCGTATTCACCGCTTTTAATTCCGGCATCACCTTATGGCGGATCCGGTTTCTGCTGTAGTCGGTATCCTCATTGGTCGCATCCCGGCAGTAAGGCTGTCCCTGTGCCTTAAGATACGCCTCGATCTCCGCTCTCTCCATTCCAAGCAGCGGCCGGATTACCGTGACGCCCTCCTCAAGCCTGCGCGCCGGGCGCATACCGTAGAGTCCGTGGAGTCCGCTCCCCCGGATCAGCCGAAACAGCATGGTCTCCGCATTATCATCCGCATGATGCGCGAGCGCGATCTTCACCGGTCTGCCGTCATAGTCCTCTGCTGCCTCCCTGAAGCACTCATAGCGGAGCTTCCTCGCCGCCTCCTCAACGCCGAGGCCGTGTCCCTTTGCATACGCCGGGACATCCACCGGATAAATCCTGCAGCAAACGCCCCGCTTTTCGCAAAGCCTTTTAACAAACGCGGCGTCTCTCCTGCTGGCATCTCCCCGGATCCCGTGTTCCACGTGCACCGCCTCCAGGAAAAAATCGCAGTGCTTCCGGTACTCAAGCAGCATAAGCAGCAGACATACCGAGTCCGCTCCCCCGGAGACGCCCGCAAGCACCACATCCCGGATTTAACAAGCCCCTCCTGTTCCATTCCCTTTCTTCTGCATCGCATTTCCTCTATCGTTTCACATTCTATTCTATGCCTTTTCCAGATGCACGCCGCAAGCACCGTCATATCGTCCTGCGCGTCCGCCGGTAAAAAGCATCACTCTGTCCATAATCTTTTTTGCCAGAATTCCCGGATTGTTGGTTTTGATACTGAGAATCATTTCCCTCATCGTCTCCTCCGGCTTCCGGAACATGTAAGTATTCTAACACACCATCCGTCACCATGACAATAAAATCACCGTCACTTAGCTGGATCTCCCGCGGTTTTGCATCCAGCTGCGCACGCGCCCCCACCGGCAGATTTTCCGATGCAATGCACTCCACCTCGTCCTCCCTCCTGATAAAGGTTGCCGCCGCTCCCACCTTGTACAGGCGTGCCATACCGCTGTACAGATTCACCATGCAGAGATCTACCGTGGAGTAGATATCGTTTTCCCCTTTCATCACCATCGCCGAATTCATCATGCGTATCGCCGTCTCCAGGGAAAATCCGGCTTCCAGAAAACGTTCCACAAGATCCAGCACCATCTCACTCTCCTTGCAGGCGCTGCTCCCGGAGCCCATGCCGTCCGACAGTCCGAGCAGCATTTCCCCGCGCTCGAGTTCCAGAAAGGAAAAGTTGTCACCGGAGATTTTTGCCTCATCCTTTTTACCCGCGCAATTCCCTGCACGCTCCGGTATGCGGTGTCCTCGTAGATCAGGAACCGGAACGGCTCCTTCGCAATAAACGTCCGCGCATCCGCGGTTGTCCGGAGCTTTTTTCCAAGCACGGCGCCGGAGAGCGCCAGAAATGTCTTCACCGCGACACAGCCTCCCAGCCGGCTTTTTAGCACTGCGTCAATCCGGATCCTTCCGTCCACCGCCTCGATCAGGTGCAGTTCTTCCACCACAATCCCCTGCTCCTTCGCACGGTATTGAATCTCCGAGGACATGGCGTTCCCCACGTCCAGAATTTTTCCTCCTGGCGCAGTCCTGCATGATATACGCCATCGCATCCAGCTGTTCCGCTATCACCTCCCGGTTCTCCACCAGTCTCTGGTACCATGCCCGGTTTAAGCTGACGCGCTCAAAGACGCGCACCGCCTCCTCCACCATATCGCTGCTGTGCCTGCAATACTGTGCAAGCTCCTGCTTTTTCTCCTCCCCGAGTCTCTCCGTTCCAGATCGCGGAAAGGATCCCCGACAGCGCGCCGTATAAGGGTGCAGGATCTCTCTCCAGCAGACTGCACGCGTCACGACGCGCAGATCTTTCAGTCAGCTCGTTCTGTATCTGTCCCAGTTCCTCCGCCGCACCGTTCTGATGTGCGGCACTCATACTGTGAAAAACCTGGGACAAGCCCTGAAACGATTCCGCATACCCCAGCAGCCGCTCCTCTCTTCCTCCATCCGGCCGCTCCGGCACCCCCGCCTTTCTTCCCCAGTGTAATATCATATGCAGGGCACGGTTAAAAAGAATCACGGCTCCCAATATAAACGCGCCCTCCAGCGCCGCCGCCAGAATTCCGGGCTGATCCTTCCATTCAAAGTCCCCGCCACCGACAGGATCATGGTAATAATCGCTGCCATACTGCCCGCCATATAGGAGGGGCATCCCTCGTTGGCCCATTCCACGAGCCGGATTGCTCCCATCACCACGACAAGCGCCACCGCATACTTTACTGCTGCCGCCGTCGGCATAAACACAAACATTCCTATGTACATCATACCGAGCAGCACCGGCCCGCTGACCCGCTCCAGATACAGCGCCGCAAAATACGCCGGCACGGGTAACACCCCATCACGCCCACACTGCACATTACACTTCCCGCCATACAGAGCATCATTTGTCTTGCATTCATTTTTTTCATCGCCTACCTCCATTCCCGCCTCCGGTCTGTCCCGGTGTTTTTCGCGGGTGACATCGATTATAGGGTTGTTCCCGGAAAATCTTTGTCAAAGGAAGGACCCCTTTTGAAAAACTTTTCGCCAAAATATCGGTTCCATTGTCTGTTTCATGGACTTTGAAGCGCTTCGTGCCTTTAGGAAGTTCATCCAGAAATATTCCTCTACCATTTTTTGTTATAATGTACGCAAAAGCATAGCCACCATGATATGAAAGGAGATTTTCTTATGGGTTATATGGCAAAAGAAAGCCGCTATGATACCATGCAGGTACAATCGCTGCGGCGCCAGCGGTTTAAAGCTTCCAATGGTTTCTCTCGGTTTCTGGCACAATTTTGGGGACACCGGACATTATGACAACATGAAGGCAATGTGCCGCACCGCTTTGATAACGGTATCACGCATTTTGATCTTGCGAACAATTACGGTCCCGCTTACGGCAGCGCAGAGCGCAACCTGGGACAAATCCTGCGGGACGACTTTTCTGCGTACCGGGACGAGCTTCTAATCAGCACCAAAGCCGGCTACGATATGTGGCCGGGACCTTACGGCAACTGGGGCAGCCGCAAGTACCTCATCGCAAGCCTGGACGCCAGCTTAAAGCGCCTGGGGCTGGATTATGTGGATATTTTTATCATCACCGCATGGATCCTGAGACACCGCTCGAAGAGACGATGGGCGCTCTCGATTCCATTGTCAAAGCGGAAGGCGCTCTATGTCGGTCTGTCCAACTATGACGGTCCGACACTGGAACGTGCATGTGCGATTCTAAACGACTTGAAGTGCCCGTTTATCATCAACCAGAACCGCTACTCCATCTTTGACCGCACGATCGAGAAAAACGGTTTGAAAGATACTGCCAGAAGGCTGCAGAGAGGCATTATCGCCTTTTCACCGCTGGCACAGGGCATGCTCACCGACCGCTATTTAAACGGTATTCCGGCTGACAGCCGCATCGCGACCGACGGACGTTTCCTCAAGGAGACCGCACTTACGCCGGAGCGTCTCTCACAGATCCGCGCTCTCAATGGAAGCTTGCCAAAAGCGTGGACAGACGCTCGCGGAGATGGCATTAAGCTGGATCTTAAAGGACGGTGACGTGACCAGCGTGCTGATTGGTGCTTCCCGCCCGGAACAGATTCTCGACAATATCGCCATTGTCGGACATACTTCCTTTACGCCAGAAGAACTCGACGCGATCGATCAGATTACACTTTAACAGCCAAAAAAGAAGCCTTATCCGGGATGATCTCTCCGGGTAAGGCTCCTTTTATTCTGTCATTCTTATGTTCTTAAGGTTCTTCCTTAAATATAATCTCATTGTCATAGGCTAGTCCCAGTTTGCTCTTCGCAATATCCTCCACATACTCCTGGGACTGTGTATAGGACTGGTAATTCTGAAGTTCCTCCTGCCTTGCCGTCTCATCCTGAAGCTGCACCTCCAGCTGTTCCTGCTTTCTGGCGTACTCCTGATCTTTCTGATAAGCTTTTACAATCTGGACAGACATTGCCGCTGCAAATACAACCAGAATCATGCTGATACAGATCTTGCCCGCCCTGTTATTCCGATTTGATTTTCTCTTCTTTGCTGCCATTCCTGTCCCTCATTTCCTGCATCTGTGTAGCAATTTACAGTTTACATAAACCTATTTTAACCGCTCTCACAAACTTTTTCAATCGTTTTCCACAAAATGCTGCAACTTTTTTTAAGGTTTTCCACACCGGACGCACGAAAAATCCCAGCACTTTTCCAAGTATTCCCAGTATTTTTTTCCAGATCCACACCTGACAGTGCACGATCAGGCGGCTGAGCAGCAGATAATAACACGCCATTCCGACCAGCAGACCACCAAACGCAAACCCGCGCACCATGCCGTCATTTTCCCGGTATAAAAGGACAAAGACCACGCCTGTAAAATGATCCAGTACAGAAAATACTCCACGCCGATCCAGATATTTCCGTGCGGAAGAATCCGGCGGAAAATGCGCAGGATATCATAGAGAAAGAAAAGTCCCATTCCTACCAGCACAGAGCTCCCGAGAAACAGCAGTTCCTGATAGATTGATGTGCTTACCGCCATCTACCGGAACAACCTTCCCAGAAGAGATTCCGCCTGTTTTCCCGCCGTTTTGACATCCGAATAGGTCAGGGAATCAATCCGTCCCTCAATATCCACTTCCCCTTTTTCAGGCTCAGTCGGTTCACGTGCAGATCCTGTCCCTTGATGAGCAGCATCCCAGTTCCGTCTCGAGCAGAATCTCCGCCACATCAAAAGACAGCACATCCACAACACCGGAAAACGCGCCGTTTCCCCGGTTTACCAGCAGGACCTTATGTGATTTTGCCGTATTATTATAATTCTTTTCCTCCATAAAAAAACCTCCCGCTTTCCTTTTCTATTAGAAAGTATATGGGAGGTTTTTCATATTATGATACATATTCAAACAAATCCTTGGCTTCTTCCTTTTCGTCGTATCCTGCAGATCCAGCAGCGCGAACTTTCACGGTCTTCGTTCCAAAACCGATCTCAATAATGTCGCCGACTTTTACATTCACGGAAGCCTTCGCCGGTTTGCCGTTGACCATCACACGGCCGGCGTCACAAGCTTCATTCGCCACTGTGCGTCTCTTGATCAGCCGGGACACTTTTAAAAATTTATCCAGTCTCATCTTCTTCTCCTTATGCCTGCGGAGCGTTCCTGCTTCCAAAGGCTCCTTTTCCCTGAAAGCAAAAAAGTGGATTCTGCAACCGCAAAATCCACTCTGCTATCTCTATATCACTTAGGCGTTGATCATATCCTTTAAAGCCTTACCAGCCTTGAACTTCGGAGCCTTGGAAGCTGCGATTGTCATCTCTTTACCAGTCTGCGGATTTCTTCCTGTTCTCTCTGCTCTCTCAGATACCTCAAATGTACCGAATCCTACTAACTGGATCTTCTCGCCCTTCTTTAATTCCTCAGCAACAACATCTGTAAATGCCTTTAATGCTGCCTCTGCGTCCTTCTTGCTTAACTCAGTCTTCTCAGCCATTGCTGCAACTAACTCTGCTTTGTTCATGTTAAAAATTCCTCCTCTGGATTTTCAATATAAATAATATTCGAGGTTCTCAAAATACCTACTTCATATTTATACTTGTTTTTCTTTCTTTGTCAAGAAAAATCCCAAAATATGGGATTTTCCGAGCTTTTTTACGTTTGGGAAGCGTTTACATCATGGTGTCGATCAATGCGTGAACCGCTTTTGAGAGCGCTTCTGATTTTGCGTCCGCATCCGCGAGCGATGTCCCCTTTACGCCGAGATAAAATTTGACTTTCGGTTCGGTTCCGGACGGTCTGACGCACACCCATGCCCCGTCGGTCATCTCGTAATAAAGAACATTCGACTTCGGCAGACCTGTCGGCCGCACTGCACCCGCTGCCGTATCCGTGATGGTGTCCAGCTTATAATCCCGCACCGCCGTCACTTTGTATCCACCGATCTCTGCCGGAGCATTTTCACGGAGCGTATTCATAATCTCCTGGATCTTCGCCAGTCCTTCGATTCCCTTTAATGTGATGGAAGTCACATCATCCTTGTAGTAGCCATAACGCTCATACATGGCATTGCATCCCAGAGTGTCATATTCTTCGTCTTATAGTAAGCCGCCGCCTCGCACAGCATCATCGATGCTGCAACGGCATCCTTATCTCTCGCGTAAGTTCCCGGCAGGCAGCCATAGCTCTCCTCCATACCAAAGGGTATGTGCCCTTTCCTGTCTCCTCAAACTCTAAGATCTTCTGTCCGATAAACTTAAATCCGGTCAGCACCTCGATCAGATCTATTCCGTAGTATGCCGCAATCGCATCTGCCATATTCGTGGATACGATCGAACGGATAAATGCGCCGTCCTCCGGCAGTCCGAAGAGATCCTTGCGCTGTCCGATCACATAGTCGCCAATCAGGCATCCGGACATATTTCCGGTCAGGCTGTGGTATTCTCCGGTCTGTGCATCCTTCACATAAACACCCAGACGATCCGCGTCCGGATCTGTCGCAAGAATCAGGTCGGCATCTACTTTTTTACCCAGTGCAAGTCCTAATGCAAATGTCTCTGCCGCCTCCGGATTCGGATAGCTTACCGTCGGGAAGTCGCCGTCCGGCAGTTCCTGCTCCGGCACAACGTAGACATTCGTGAATCCAAGCTCTTTGAGCACACGGCGTACCGGGATGTTGCCGGTTCCGTGAAGCGGAGTGTATACAATCTTTAACTCGGATGCAACTTTGTCAATGCAGTCCTGATGAAGCACCAGTTTTTTCAGCTCCGCAATATACGGATCGTCAATATCCGCGCCGATCGTCTGATACAGACCATCTGCCTTTGCCTTTCAAGCGGCATCGTCTTCACAGAAGCATAATCCGTCACGTTTCTCACTTCATCCATAATTCCCGTGTCATGCGGCGGTGTGATCTGTGCGCCGTCCTCCCAGTATACCTTGTAGCCGTTGTATTCCGGCGGGTTGTGGCTTGCCGTGATATTGATGCCCGCTGTACACCCAAGCTTGCGCACCGCATAGGAAAGCTCCGGCGTCGGTCTTAACGATTCAAATACATATGCCTTAATGCCGTTCGCTGCAAGACAAAGCGCCGCCTCGTCGGCGAACTCCGGGGACATATGTCTGGAATCGTAGGCAATGGCAACACCTTTTGCCTGTGCTCCCACTTTGCAGATATAATTCGCCAGTCCCTGTGTCGCTTTGCGCACCGTGTAGATATTCATGCGGTTGGTTCCCGCTCCGATCACGCCGCGCAGTCCGGCAGTACCGAACTCCAGATCCATGTAGAAGCGCTCTTCAATCTCCTTCTCATTCCGGCGATCGCCTGAAGCTCCGCTCTGGTCGCCTCGTCAAAATATGGATTGTTCAGCCATGACTCATATGTTTCTCTATATCCCATCTCAGATTCCTCCTGCTTTTTTTCTAAGCCTATCTTATCTTTCCTGTTTTGCTTTTTCAAGTACCATTCCTGTCATAAATTGATACAATTCTCTCAATTATTTCCCTTAAGCGCATTGAGCAGAGACGTAAGGGTAGAAAGATAATCCGAAGTACTGCTGCTACTGCCGGAACTGCTGCTGGAACTGTCTCCATTCTTATCCAGAATCTCGTTTACGATAGCATCCAGTGCCGCGTCACTCGTCGTGTCCGCTGTTCCCGTCGATGTAGAAGACGAACTTGAAGATGAACCCGAGGAACTGCTGTCCGAGTGGCTTCCTGCCAGGCTTCCCGCGAGACTTCCGCCTGTCCGTCTGCGCTCTCTCCTGTGGATGTACTGCTGTCTGCCTCCGATGACTGCGTCTCACTTCCGGTCGTAGTCGACGAGCTTCCCGATTCTCCTGTCATTCCGATGGCGATCGTTGCCTCCGGTGAATTCACAAACAGCTTTTGCTGTATGTATCATAACCGTCCGCCGTCACGGTGAGCGTATGCACTCCATACTGTAGTTCCACCGGCTGGCTGTAATCCACCAGCTGCCCGTCTACCTGAAGCCATGCGCCCTCAACATTGACTGCGAAGAGAATGCTTCCGTACTTCGGTCCCTCGCCCTTTAACGTCTCAAGATCCAGAACCGTCTCCTGACCTCTCGTGATCGTAATCTCCGTACTTCCGCCGTATCCGTTATTCGCGACAGCTGCCGTGTATGTTCCCTCAGGAATCTCAATCGTCATCTCTCCGGTAATCTGGGCAAACACCTTGCTTCCCACCTGAATGTAACTTCCATCAAAGACACTGGTATTGACCAGCTTTAACGAACCGTGCCCGGTGGTCACCGAGATGGAATATATTTTCTTGTCAATTCCGACCACCCGAAGCGTATCCAGTGCCGTCAGATCTGAAAGCTGGAGGGGACTTCCGTCCGAAACCACAAACAGATCCTCATCATACGAATAATTTGTATCCGCAATCTTAAATGCACCGTGCTCCTCATCTACACTGTATCTGGTCACATCCGGTATTCCACGCCAGATCGGAGATCTGCGCTTCCACAAGCCTGCCCTGCTTATCTTTTTCCCCGACACGGATAATGCGACCCGCGTCAAATCCAGACACCGACATCCGGCTGCCATATTTGTCAAGGAACCGGGTAGCAATCGTGTAATTATACATATACTGCTTGCCGGAGTTCAAATGTGTTAAAATCAGACACTCCGCCTGCATATCATTGTTAGTGATTAAAAACAGGTCTGCTCCGATCGACGTGCCTTCCTGCTCCGTCCCCTGTTCCATTGCATCCAGCACGTCGTTCGCATCCGCCTCCGTCCCGACGGTCTGTGCTGTGTTTTCCGCATCCTTTGACGGATTATAGTAAGTTCCTGTCACAACTGTATTGCTGCTTTTCCGCATCCTGCCAGTAACAGCATCATGCAGACCGGCAGGATCCATCGAACTATTTTATTCTTCAAGTATATCTGCTCCTTTATCGTGTACACAATTCTACGGCAAAAGTACCGCCAGATTGATTATATCCTCTTTTGCGCTGCTTTCTGCGCATCCGAAGTTCCACCGGAACTTCTAATATGAATCTGTCAAGATTCATTATATCATATTAAACAACTCAGCGGAACTTTTATCTCAGGACGCGGGCGGCTGCAAGGTGAAATGGCGCATCATTTCCAGGAATCGTTCCCGCTCATCCTCCTGCCGTATGAATTTTTCCAGCTTTTCAATATTGCGTCCAGACACCCATGCCTTGTGTGTGTTATAGTAGCGGTTCGCAATTTTCCAGAATTTTTCCGGATATGCCATATACAGATACAGATAGTTCAGTTCCACGGCAGTCAGCCGGCGCACACGGTCATACGCACAGATGAGATCCATGCCAAGTCCGGTGTTCCAGTTGTTTTTCCAGCATTTTCCGCATGTAGTTCGCCAGATCGCTGACCTGTATCTGGTAGGAAAAGCACTCAAAATGGACAATACCGATCCCGTTTTGGAAAATACAATATTGTGCTGGTTATAGTCGCCATGGCAAAATCCTGTGCTCTGCCCGCCCTGTCCCATTGCAGAAAGTTCCTGTGCCACCTGCCTTGCTTTTTCCATAAAGCGCTCATACTGCCCGTAAAAGCACTTCAAAATCATTCTTTTTCTTCTTGGATCGTATGTAATTCCGGACTTTGACCAGTTCCCTGTTATGTTTCTCATACAGTTCCTGCAGTTCATTCGGGTCGTTGCAGACAAACTCCGGAACCGTCTCCGAATAAGTTCCCGCCGCGTTGTGCAGCATTGCAAGTTTCTCCGCCCCCGCGATCATGTCCGCCCGGTTTCTGGTGTCACACTCGCTCCCCGAAACAGCCGTCAATACCATATACTTTGTCTCATCCTCCGCGACAGCAATCGGGGCGTCCTCCTTCGTCCGCACGACCCGCTCCGTTAAGAGTCCCTGTCCACCCAGATGCCCGAGTATGGCAGAGAGAAACTCCGCCCGCTCCGCCGAGCCTTTGTATTCTTTTAAAAGTAACTGTCCCTGTGTTGTATCACAAATATAACTTTCACGCCCTTTGGAAACCGCTCTCACTTCCAGGTCGTACTGCTCCAATACCTGCTCCGGTCGATTATACACGAAAACCCTCCATATGATTGATCTGCGGCTGCTCTGCCGTGTCTCTTCATCATATGTGAGGGGTTTTTATTTCATGACCTGTTTTGATCAGAAATCTTTCCTGTCACAATTTTTAATAATTGTTCCTTCGTATTCAGCCCGGATCTTCCAGTACCCGTTCCAGCAGTTCATTCAGCATCTCCCCGATCTGCTTTCCCGGCTGCATTCCGGCTGCAATCAGATCCTGACCGGAAACTGCCAGTTGCCGGATCGTAAGACACTCTTTTTTCTCCATGCACTCCCGGTACATCTGTTCATATGCGTCCACATACGCCAGCTTTTCCGCGCGCCGGTACCCGCTCTGCGCCAGAATATCCGCACGCTTGACCGCAAACAATGCCGGGTACTGTTCCACGCCGATCCTGTGCATCGCCCTGCGGACCGCCTTCCCAGAAAGCTCCGGATTATCGTCGTGCCAGTGCACCAGCCGGCACACCCGGTCGGTGGTATCGTTGTCAAATTTCAGCCGGCGCAGAATCCCACGCGCCATCTCGCTTCCGCGCACCGGATGTCCGTAAAAATGATCCACTCCTTTTTTGTCCGTCGTCTTGCAGGCAGGCTTTGCAATGTCATGCAGCAGCATCGTAAGCCGGAGCACCTTATCCTCCGGCACTGCTTCAATCGCCTTTAGCGTATGCTCTCCCACACTGTAGCAGTGATGCGGATTGTTCTGCGGTGTCTCCATCATCATGTCAAACTCCGGCAGAAAACAGCCGTAAGCCCCGTGCGATACGCCACTTTCAGCTCTCCCGGATTCGGCGAAGTCAAAGCTTTACCAGTTCGACCTGAATCCGTTCCGCACTGACCTTTTTATATTGCCCGCCAGTCCGGCAATGGCTTCCTGTGTCTCCCGTTCAATCGAAAAGCCAAGCTGCGCTGCAAAACGAACCGCCCGGAGCATGCGAAGGGCGTCCTCGAAAAGCGCTCCATGGCATTTCCACGCAACGGATCACGCCTCTCTCCAGATCGCCGATTCCGTCAAAGGCATCCACCAGTCCGGTCACTTCATTGTAGGCCATCGCATTGATCGTAAAATCGCGGCGTTTCAGATCCTCCAGAAGATTCGCGGTAAACGCCACTTCCTTCGGGTGCCTCGCATCCTCGTATTCTCCGTCAATCCGGTAGGTTGTGACCTCGAATCCCTCATGATCCAGCATGACCGTCACCGTCCCATGCTGGATTCCGGTATCAATCGTGTGCCGGAAAAGAGCCTTGACCTGCTCCGGTCGCGCCGAGGTCGTAATGTCCCAGTCCTGCGGCATTCTCCCGAGCAGGGAGTCGCGCACGCAGCCTCCGACCGCATACGCTTCATATCCGTGCTCGCCTAAGGTATTCAGAATCCTCGCGACCTTCGCAGGCAGGCTGATCTTTGCATTTTATCCACGCACTTCTCCTTAATATGCCTTGCCCCAGTATACCAGCTTGTGTGCCGGTCTGCCGCAGCATACGCAGGTTCCGGAAATCTGCTCCTGATCATGGAACGGAATACAGCGGGATGTCACGGCAAGTTCCTCTTTGATCTTGTCCTCGCACGCCTGATCCTCGCACCACATACCGCGGATAAATCCCGGTTTGTTTGCCGCGATGTCCTTTAATTCTTCATAATTGTGGGCATCCCAGATATGTGCGTCGCGGTGTGCCTTTGCACGCTCGAACATCTCTTTCTGGATGGTCTCTAAAATCTCCGGAATCTTCTGCTCCAGATCCTCCAGTGCGACCTCGATCTTCTCTCTGGTGTCTCTGCGCACTACTACGCACTTGCCTGCCTCGATGTCTTTTGGTCCAAGTTCGATACGAACCGGAATTCCGCGCATCTCCTGCTCGGAGAACTTCCAGCCGGGCTCTTGTCCGAGTCATCCAGCTTCGCGAGGCATACTTTTCAAGGCGCTCGCAGACGCTCTTTGCAGCATCCATGACGCCGTCTTTGTACTGCTGGATCGGAATCACCATCGCCTGTACCGGTGCAATTCTCGGCGGCAGAACCAGACCCGAATCATCGCCGTGTACCATGATGATCGCACCGATAAGGCGTGGTCATACCCCAGGAAGTCTGATGTACATACTGAAGCTTATTATCTTTATCGGAATACTGGACACCGAAAGCCTTTGCGAAACCATCGCCGAAGTTGTGGCTGGTTCCGGACTGCAGTGCCTTTCCGTCATGCATCAGCGCCTCAATCGTATAGGTAGCCTCCGCGCCCGCAAACTTCTCCTTCTCGGTCTTGCGTCCGCGGATGACCGGCATTGCCAGTACCTCCTCGCAGAAATCCGCGTACAGATTCAACATCTGGATCGTGCGCTGCTCGGCTTCCTCTGCGGTCGCATGCGCGGTGTGTCCCTCCTGCCACAGGAATTCCCTGGAACGGAGGAACGGTCTCGTCTCCTTCTCCCAGCGTACCACCGAGCACCACTGATTGTATACCTTCGGAAGGTCACGGTAGGAGTGAATAATATTTTTATAAAAATCGCAGAACAGCGTCTCAGATGTAGGTCTGACACAGAGACGCTCCGGCAGCGGGTTCAATCCGCCGTAGGTTACCCATGCAACCTCCGGTGCAAATCCCTCCACGTGATCCTTCTCTTTTTCGCCAGCAGGCTCTCCGGAATAAAGAAGCGGCATGTATACATTCTCCACGCCGGTCTCTTTGAATCTGCGGTCAAGCTCTTTCTGGATATTCTCCCAGATCGCATAGCCTGCCGGACGGATGATCATACATCCCTTTACCGCGGAATAATCGATCAGCTCCGCCTTTTTTACCACGTCCGTGTACCATTGTGCGAAATCAACATCCATCGATGTGATCGCTTCTACTAATTTCTTGTTGTCCTTTGCCATCATCTATCTCCTTTTCATAGCTCTTACTGCCGTTGCAAGCAGCTTCAAGGTTGTCTGTGTGCAGCTCCTGCACAACTAATGATTTTATGATAAATGGAAAGGGTTGTCAATTTCAAACGCAAGATTTCTGCGTGTTTTCGGGTGTCTGAACCCGATTTTGTACGAACAGAGGCAGAGCGGTTCCCCCGACGGCTTCATATTCTCTTTAAAATTGTACTTCCGGTCTCCCACAATCGGCATCCCTGCATGTGCCAGCTGCGCGCGGATCTGATGATGTCTGCCGGTTCCCAGATGAATCCGAAGAACGGCGCGCCCGTTTTTCTGCTCCAAAATCTCGTAGGAAAGCTCCGCCCGCTTTGCTCCCGGTGTACTGCTTTCCACAACCGCAGACGTATTGGTTCTGCCGTCACGCAGAAGATAATCTGTAAGCTGCCCCTTTCCGGCTTCCGGCACTCCGTCTGTCACGGCGTAGTAAAACTTGTCCGCCTTGCCCGACGCAATCTGCCTGCCAAGTGCGGCCGCCGACTCCTTCGTCTTTGCGAACACCATCACGCCGCATACCGGCTGATCCAGCCGGTGCACCACTCCGATGTACGGCGGCTCGCCCTTCCCCGCCCGCCTGTTTTTGAGCAGGCTCTCCATATCCGCCTGTCCGAGCCTTTTCGTCTGTACTGCCACGCCTGCCGGCTTTTCACAGACAATGATCTGCTCATCTTCAAATAAAATTCTGATCTCCATATTCTAAACCGCATCCACCATAGTCTGTGCCCACTGGCGTGCATCCGCAAAATCTTTCTCATCCGGATGTGAAAGCGCCTCGTCAAAATTTTTTACGCTCGCATTCAGCTTCTGATCTTCTGGGTGCTCCCGCAGCATCGCCACATAGCGGTTTCTCACTCCGATCGGCATTTTCCCCTGGCAGTAAAAGCTTCCGAGCACCTCACTGGTATCCGGAACGCACTCCGTTACCCGGCACGCCAGCTTCTGATAGTATTCTCTGGAGCCACCATAACCGGCAGTGCCGAAACCGCCAGTTTTTTTCTTCCAGCTGTTTTTTCTTCAAATACTCACCAACCGTTCCATCACAGCTTCCCTTGTCCGTCCAGGATCCTACAAAATAAAGATCCGCCACAATGTCCGGCTTCGGCTCACCGAAGTATACAATCTCTTCACCGCCAAGCGCATCCCGTATTGCTTCTGCCACCTGCCTGGTATTCCCTGTCAGACTTTTGTATATGATTGCAATTTTTTTCCCACTCATCTGTGCTCTCCTTCGCCCGCTCTGTCATCCTACTGCCTATGATCTCTTTACCGGTCTGCCGTCGATACATCCGGTAAAATCTGCTTCGCGCGCAGACTCCTCGCCCGGAAGCGGCGTATTTCTCTGCCCGCCGCTCTTAGAGCACTCCTGGCAGGTGTCCGAACCCGCATTTGCTTCCTTTCTGCCAAATCGACAGGCAGTTTCTTCCGGTCCCGACGAATTATCTGTCGAACCGCCGCTCGCCAGATACACGCCCTCCGCATAATCTTTTGTCTCCACAACTTCTGGTTTTACATACTTTTTCATTTTCCTGCACTCCTTCCAAATTATAAATTACAGCTTAAACCGGTACCCTACTCCCCAGATTGTTGCTGCTTCGCAGCGCAGGCGCTCATTTCAGTACAGCTTCGCTGTGGGCGCTGCCTTGCACCTTTACACATCCTTACGATTTAAGCTCTACAGCTTAAACCGGTACCCTACTCCCCAGATTGTTGCTGCTTCGCAGCGCAGGCGCTCATTTCAGTACAGCTTCGCTGTGGAGCGCCTGCCTTGCACGCCTTTACACCTTTACACATCCTTACGATTTAAGCTCTACAGCTTAAATCTGTACCCTACTCCCCAGATTGTTTCTATGTACTGCGGTTTGTTGGTGTTCATCTCGATCTTTTCGCGGATCTTTTTGATGTGTACCGTCACCGTCGCAATGTCCCCGATGGATTCCATATCCCAGATCTGGCGGAACAGTTCTTCCTTCGTAAATACATGATTCGGATTCTCCGCAAGAAATGTCAGTAGGTCAAACTCCTTTGTCGTGAACTGCTTCTCCTCGCCGTTTACCCAGACACGTCTCGCCGTCTTATCGATGCGGATTCCACGGATCTCGATCGTATCATTCTCAGGCGTATTGCTGCCGATCAGCCGCTCATAGCGTGCCAGATGTGCCTTCACGCGCGCCACCAGCTCGCTCGGCGAAATGGCTGGTAATATAGTCATCCGCTCCCAGTCAAGACCGCGGATTTTATCGATGTCATCCTTCTTCGCCGACACCATCAGAATCGGCGTGTTTTTCTCCTCCCGGATCTGCTTGCAGATCTCAAAACCGTCAATGCCCGGAAGCATCAGATCCAGGATGTACATATCAAAATCTTCCGTCAACGCCCGTTTCAGTCCGACGGTTCCGTCATTCTCTATCTCCACCTCAAATCCGCTGAGTTCCAGATAATCCTTCTCAAGGTCTGCAATCTCCACCTCATCCTCAATGATCAATACTCTGCTCATATGGCACCTCCTGATATTTTCGTAATACAAAATACATCACGGTTCCGATGGACTCCTTGCTTGTCGCCCAGATCTTACCGCCGTGGTCTTCAATAATCTTCTTCACAATCGATAATCCGATACCGCTGCCTCCCGTCGCAGAATTGCGCGACGCATCCGCACGGTAAAACCGGTCAAAAATGTAAGGCAGATCGCGCGCGGCAATTCCTCTGCCGTTATCCTCAATCTCGACCTGGATAAAATCACCGACATCCTTGATCCGGATATTGATAAATCCCTTCTGCTTATCGAGATATTTGACCGAATTCCCCACGATATTGTTAACCACGCGCTTTAGCTGCTCTGGATCCGCAATAATCTGGACATCCTCGTCCGCATAATTAAAATATGCCAGTCCGATGTTTTTCGCCTCGAGATCGAGTCCGATCTCCTCAATGCAGTCATTGAAATACTCCGCCACATTCAGCTTTGCAAAATTGTACGGAATGCGGTTGGTATCGATCTTCGCATATAAGGTCAGTTCGTTGATCAGCGTATCCATCTCATTCGCCTTATTATAAATCGTCCGGATGTACTTGTCACGCTTTTCCGGCGTATCCGCCACACCGTCGATGAGACCCTCCGCATACCCCTTCACGGCTGTGATCGGCGTCTTTAAATCATGGGCGATATTACTGATCAGCGCCTTGTTCTCACGCTCACCGGAAAGCTTTTCCTCTGCGTTATCCTTCAGCCGCTGCCGCATCTCCTCGAAATTGCGGCAGAGCTCCCCGATCTCGTCATTCGTCTCCACATCCACCGTAAAATCCAGATTACCGTCCTTAATGTTCTGCGCCGCCACCTGCAGCTTCTTGATCGGGTTGATAAAACTCGTATAAATCCATACCGTCAGCATGCATGCCGTCAGGATTAAGATCAGGACAATCGAGATCACCACATCCGCCATCAGGCTCTTCAACTCCGGCACGGTCTCCTCAAGGATCGTGATAATAATAAAACGCTTCCCTGGCTTCCGTCCGTATACACAAAATCAATCTGCTTGATCAGCGCCTGTTTGTCTCCGTCGACATAGATGCCGGTGTCTGCCCCGGACTCTTCCCCTCCGTAGGCCGGCAGATCCGTCAGCAGCGACGCCTCCTTATCATCTCCCACATAGATCAGCTCGTCTCCCCTGCGCACGACAAGATACGAATACTTCTCTCGCAGAGTGTCATTCATCTGCTCCAGAAACGCCTTATTCTCCAGCTTATCCGGATCCTGCTTTGAAAGATCCAGAAGCGTCTCAAAGGATTCGCGCGTAAAACGGCTGAGCAGCTGCATGGAATTGGAAAAATAACTGTAATCGTCACTCTCCACGCCGTATGTCTGTTCAATCGACTTCAGCTGGATCTTCTGGAATCCGAAAAGCACCGCCACTGCCAGAAGAATGGGGATAAATATGATAATACAAAATGAAATGATAATTTTATTTTTGAACTTCATGCCTGCTTTGTCCACCCCGCAAATTCCCGCAAAAAAACGGGTCATAGAACTGTAATTCTATGACCCATTATAACACGAAACATCCAAAAACCTATTTATTTTATGTAAAATTGTCTAAACTTTTCATAAAACTCTACAAATATTTCTTTAATGTCTCCACCTTATCGACTGCCTCCCACGGAAGGTTCAGATCGGCGCGTCCAAAATGTCCGTATGCCGCTGTCTGACGGTAAATCGGTCTTCTTAAATCCAGCATCTTGATGATCCCTGCCGGGCGGAGATCGAAGTTTTCACGAATGATTTCCACCAGTTTCTCGTCAGAAAGCTTTCCGGTTCCGAAGGTGTCTACCATAACCGATGTCGGCTGGGCAACACCGATCGCATAGGAAAGCTGAATCTCACACTTGTTCTGCAAGACCTGCTGCAACAATGTTCTTTGCAACATAACGTGCTGCGTAAGCTGCGGAACGGTCTACCTTGGTGCAGTCCTTACCGGAGAAAGCGCCGCCGCCGTGACGTGCATATCCGCCGTAGGTGTCTACGATAATCTTACGTCCAGTCAGTCCTGCATCTCCATGCGGTCCACCGATCACGAAGCGTCCGGTCGGGTTGATGAAGAACTTTGTCTCTGCATCTACCAGTTCCTTCGGCAGGATCGGATCAAACACGTATTTCTTGATATCCTCATGGATCTGCTCCTGGGTAACATCCGGATCATGCTGTGTGGACAGTACGACAGCTTCCAGACGAAGCGTCTTTCCATTCTCATCATACTCAACGGAAACCTGTGTTTTTCCGTCCGGTCTCAGATAGGAAAGTGTGCCGTCCTTGCGCACCCTGGTCAGCTGTAATGCCAGCTTGTGTGCGAGAGAAATCGGATACGGCATGTACTCCGGGGTCTCGTTTGTCGCAAAACCGAACATCATACCCTGATCTCCTGCACCGGTATCCAGTTCATCCTTTAACCCGCCCTCTTTTGCCTCGAGTGCCTTGTCTACACCCATGGCAATATCCGGTGACTGCTGATCGAGCGCTACCATAACTGCACATGTATTTCCGTCAAATCCGGTCTTCGCATCGTTGTAACCGATCTCGTTGACTGTCTGTCTCACGATCGCCGGAATATCCAGCTTTGCCTTTGTGGTAATCTCTCCGGTTACCAGTACAAATCCGGTACAGCTTGCCGTCTCACAAGCCACACGGCTCATTGGGTCCTGTGCCATCAACGCATCCAGAATCGCGTCAGAAATTGCATCGCACATCTTGTCCGGATGTCCTTCCGTCACAGACTCAGATGTAAATAATCTCTTTTCCATTCCTTATTACTCCCTTTCTCATCATGTAAAATGACACAAAAAAACCACTTGCGAAAACAAGTGGAAGTGACGTATAGATAATCAAATCCTCTTATTGTTCGAACTATCGCGGATATCGCTTCTGACAGCGCTCATCCATAACAGTATTTGCTCGCTCAGGTTGGCACCTTCCGTAGAGGGGTTGCCGTGACTTCACAGATCCTTTGTATCTCCATCACTCTGAATAAGAAAATTTACACACAATATTGAATTTTCAAATCTACGTCTGATACGTTACACCCCTTTCTCCGCTATGTCAAGCTTTTTATTGACTTTCTTTTTTCAAACTTCTATACTGAAAGTAGTTGTAGTAAATATAGGTAGAAGGGGTAAGCAAATGAAAGAATTGGCACTGTACAATTTAAAGAGGGCATGGTTCTTGCAAAAGACATCACTACCCCCAGCGGACAGGTGGTTCTTGAAAAGGAAAAGAACTTACGAAGCAGTCGATCCTGCGCCTTTCCTTTTATAATATCAAGTCGGCCTGCATTGTGGACGGGAAGAAAAGCAGGCGGCTCCCAAGTCCTATTCGCAGAAAATCAAGACTTCGCAGAAGTTTCAGTCTTTCCAGGTGGATCACACGATCGTGCTCAGTCAGATCCGTGTCAGCTTTGAGGGCTACGTGAACGAGGGCAAGCCGTTAGACACATCAGCGCTCCTGTCGAAGGTCGTCGAATTGTTCCAGTCCTGCAAGACTTCTCTGGAATTGTTTAATATGTTACATAACATGCATTCCTCAGACGACAGCGTCTATGTACATTCCCTGAATGTCTCGCTGATCTGCCGGCAGATCGGAAAATGGATCAAGGCAGACGACGCCACTTTAGACATGCTGACGCTCGCCGGACTGCTTCACGACATCGGCAAGCTCAAGATTCCAACAGAGCTTCTCAACAAACCGGGCAAATACACCGACGAAGAGTTCGCGCAGGTCAGGCTGCACACCCAGTACGGTTACGAACTGTTAAAGCCGCTTCCGCTGGATGCACATCGCTCGCCGCACTCTCATCATGAGCGCTGTGACGGCACCGGTTATCAAACGGTCTTACGACGAACGATATTGATCCTTATGCACGCGTTGTTGCGATCGCGGATGTTTATGATGCCATGACGACCGCCCGCTCTTACCGTGCTCCCTGTGCGCTTTTCAGGTTATCGCCAACTTTGAGCGTGACGGTCTGCAGAAATACGATACCAAATGTGTTCTCGCATTCCTCAACCGGATCGCCGGCACCTACCAGAACCACCGCATCCTCTTAAGTGATGGTCGTAGTGCCAACATTGTCATGCTCAACGACAAGCAGCTTTCCAGACCGATCGTGCAGTTGGACGACGGTTCCTGTATTGATCTGTCAACTGCGGGCGATCTGCATATTCAGGCGGTTCTCTAAACCGTCAATGTCGTGTCCAAAAGCATCCGGCGCCTGCGATAGCCGGCAGAAGATAAGCTGTAGACTGGGAAGTTAGAGAAACGCAACGTTCCAAATGCAACCGGCAGCGACGATTCTGATCGTAAAATCCGGTATTTCTAACCATGCCGCGTCCGGCATCCTGGATGAGCTGTGTTTTTCCACGTTTGGAACATTCCACGCGGCGTGTCCGCAACCTGCAGACAATTTTAGGACTTCCTAGCAGCACGGCTAGTGCTGCTAGGAAGTCCGCCCATTGTCTGCGAGTTGCCGGACACACCCCGAGGACTGTCCAAACGTGGAAAGACACAGCATTCGATGCCGGACGCGGCACGGAAGAACTACCTGGATTTTACTCCAAAGAATTCGCCGCTGCCGGTTACATTGGAACGTTATGGTTCCCTCATTTTTTGTCTACAGCTTATCTCCTGTACACTTTCCCGGTTGCTGGGGGCTTTCTAACACGGCTTTGCCGTTTTAGGAGTCAGAACCGACACGAACCGCAAACGCCCGTCCATCCAGTTTCCGATCATTCCGATCACTTTTCCCATGGTAAACGCCGCCAGAATCGTTCCGATTCCAAGTCCGTCGAGATGTCCCAGAAAGAAGATCGTCATGCCGGCGGTCACCGCCAGACAGATCACATCAAACGAGACCTTTATGTTGGAATACGCGGCGCCCGTAATGTCCGCCAGTTCCCTCGGGAACAGATCTGTCGGTATGATCGGCAGACCACAGCGGTTTGACAGTGCAATTCCGATGCAGATCAACAGATAGCTGATTGCAAAATAGAGAATACGGTTCGGAAGCGTAAGCGGCAGAAGATTGATCCACGCTTCATGCAAATCCAAAAGCTCGCTGAATGCAAATCCGACCACAAAGCTGAACAGATACTGCGGCACAAACCTTTTTCTTAAAATCATCAGGCTAAGCACCAGGACGCCCTGGAACAGGTATGTCCATGTGCCGAGCGAGATCCGCGTAAACACTTCCGAAAACGCGAACGGCACGCTCGAGATGGCAGAGATTCCCGCGCCGGAGTGCAGCATCAGCACCACCCCGAAGCTATTAATCAGCACTGCAACAAGCAGTGCCAGTTCTCCTCTCATAGTATGTAACACTTTCTGTTGTATTTCCTGTGCTTCCATTGTTATCCTCCAAGTCTGTCTTCCGCGCTATCATGTCAAAGAACGTTTTTATTTCATAGGAAGGTTCTGCTTTCTTGTATTAACGTTCCGCAGTATTTCCTATGAAAAAATGTCTGCTGCGGGATCCCCTCCGCAGCAGACCTGATGGTTCAAAACTTCCATTCTATGATACTTTCAGTGTAAACTTCTGTATTTCTTTTTCGTCGGAAACTTTCTCGATCAATGCCCCAAGCAGTGACAGCTTCTGAGCAAATGCCTCGTAGCCGCGCTCAATGTAATAAATATCGTCCACAACAGTAATGCCCTCTGCGCCAAGTCCGGCAATCACAAGCGCCGCTCCGGCTCTTAAATCCGGCGCATTGACTCTGGCACCGGTGTACTGGTCCACACCGCTGATAATAGCGATGTTGCTCTCCACCTTGATGCTTGCACCCATGCGTGTCAATTCATCCACATACTTAAAACGGTTCTCGAAAATGCTCTCCGTCACGGTACTCGTTCCCTGGGCCACTCCCAGCACAACTGTCATCTGCGGCTGCATATCCGTCGGGAAACCCGGGTAAGGAAGTGTCGTCACCTGTGTATGACGCAGCGGCTTCGATGCCACCACGCGCACAGCGTCGTCGAACTCCTCCACCTCGCATCCAATCTCAAGCAGCTTTGCGCTGATCGCTTCCAGATGTTTCGGGATCACATTTTTCACGGTAACGTCACCCTTGGTCGCCGCTGCCGCCAGCATAAAGGTACCTGCCTCGATCTGATCCGGAATAATGGAATATTCTGTCGCATGAAGCTTCTCCACTCCGACAATCCGGATCACGTCCGTACCGGCGCCGCGGATATTGGCTCCCATGCTGTTCAGGAAGTTGGCAACGTCAACCACATGCGGCTCCTTCGCCGCATTCTCGATAATTGTCTTGCCCTCTGCCATGGCCGCCGCCATCATAATGTTGATGGTTGCGCCGACAGAAACCATATCCAGATAAATGTGGGTGCCGGTTAACTTTTCTGCATAAGCCCGCACCAGACCATACTTGATATCCACCTCTGCGCCCAGAGCCCTAAAGCCCTTAATATGCAGATCGATCGGCCGTCCGCCGATGTTGCATCCGCCCGGAAGCGCCACTTCCGCCCGCTTATATTTGCCGAGCAGTGCGCCGATCAGATAATAAGATGCACGTATTTTTCGGATAAATTCATTGTCAACATTAAAATCCCGGATAAAAGATCCATTGATCCTTACCGTGTGAGCATCCAGCCGCTCTACCCGCGCTCCAATCTCCTCGATGGCATTGAGTAAAACGTTGGTATCCCTGACATTAGGTACATTTTCTATTGTAACGGTCTCATCCGTCATAACTGCAGCAGATAAGATCGCAAGCGCCGCATTCTTAGCGCCTCCGATTTCCACCTCTCCTACCAGCGGATTTCCACCTTTGATCACATACTGTTCCATATCACACCTCTATGAACGCTTTATACAAACACGTAATTATACTAGCGCTTACATGATTTTGTCAAGTAATTCTTAAGTTCTTCGTTCATCAACCATATAGTGTACATTATACCATAAATTTCATCCATTTGTACAGCATACAACTATTTCCAGTCTGTGTCCTCTTCCCATCAGTTGCTGATGTATTTGAGCGGATCCACTGCTGAACCGTTGATATAGATCTCAAAATGAACATGCGGTCCTGTAGAACGTCCCGTACTTCCACTTAACGCGATCGGCTCTCCCTGCTCAACATGCTGTCCAGCCTTCACCAGAAGCTTACTGTTGTGTGCATATCTCGTCAGTCTGCCATCCGCATGGCTGATGACCACGTTATTGCCGTAGCCGCCATTATAGGACGCAGAGATTACCGTTCCGGCACAGGATGCGTACACCGTCGTCACGATCGGGCATGCCCAGTCAACGCCCTTGTGCATACGTCCCCAGCGTCTGCCGAATCCTGACGTATATCTTCCTCCGGAAATCGGTTTGATATAGGTCGGCGGAATGATGGTACCGCGCTCAATGACTGCCGCCTGTGACGCCACCATAACGTTCTGATGTATCATCTCGCGGCTTGTTTCCACACCGTTCTCATAGACCACAACGTCATTGCGCTCCCGGTGTCCCGTCGTTCCCTCCTGCTGTACAACCTCTTTTGTCGTATACCAGGAATCGTTGTCTATGATGATCGGCTCTTCCATGTAGTCCTCCTCATAGACCTCTCCTTTTGTTACCCGAAGCTGCAGATCCGGCTCCGGCACCGCAATGATGAGTTCCTGACCGTCCCTTATCATCGCATCCGCGCTGTCCAGCCCGTTTAACGCCACGATCGACGACACTGTCGTATCATGATCCATCGCAATCACGGAGAGACAGTCTCCGCTCTCCACTACATATATTTTATTCGATTCTTTCTCTTTTGTTACTTCGGCAACCTGTTCATCCACATCTGCAATCTGATCGGCATCGACATAGTTCTCGAACACATTCACCCGCTCCACAAATTCCATATCAAGGATGCCTGTCTCATACTTGGCTTTTGGATCTGCAAATGCCTCCTCCAGCGCACAGATCACATAGGCGCTGATTCCTGCCTGCGGCAGAGAAGCCTGTGCTTCCTCCGGCGCTTTTCATCCGCTGCAGCCCTGCGTCCCTTCTGGCAAGAGACGCTGTCAAAATTCCGCTCACATCGGAGCCCTGATCCGCAATGACCGCCCCGTATTCATCCGCCGCATCCGCAGAAGCCTTCACTTTTTCCAGAAAAGACTCCACCTCGTCCATCGTCGCAAAGTTGGCGCGGTATTCATCGATCGCCACTGTATAGACGCGCTGCTTTTCCTCTGCATTTTTCACTTAGTATGTTCTCTACGGCTTCTTTTAATTCATTCTCCGACAACAACTTCTGGAACGGTTTTCTACACTCCTCACTGCTCCATACGACTTCGCCGCTGATTCTCTCCCCGGTCTTTTGCGTCAGTTCCTGTCTTGCCTGACGGACGATGTCATCCATATCAGTGTTCTCTGGCGCATACCCGATGATGCGGTCATCCACGCGCACCTGCCGGTATGTCTGTCCGATTCCAATCTGCCCGGAAAGGCAAAAAAGGACTCCGCCGACCGCCAGGACTCCTACCGCAGCTGCCTGCCAGACTGCCTGTTTTGTAAACGTTTGTTTCTTCATTGAAAGCGTTCCTTCAATTCCATAATTTTCTCAATCGTCTGTTCCACGTTCAAATGATGTTCATCCACAATCACATCCGCATATTTCTCGTACAAAGGCACACGTTCCTCATAGAGATCATGAAGTGTCTGTCCGTCTCTTAAGACAACCCCTCTTCCCTTGATGTCCGAGAGCCTGCGCTCCAATTCCCGGTACGGAAGTTTCAGATAAACCACCGTACCGATCGGCTAAGGTGTTCCATCGCTTCCGCTCCGTACACCACGCTCCCGCCGGTTGCAATAATGGCATGTTCCGCCTCGATCCCGCTGTTGATGCGGTTCTCCACCTTAAGGAATCCTCCGGTCCGACTTCAGCGATAATCTCACGCAGAAGCTTTCCTTCCTTTTCCTGTATCACCAGATCGGCATCAATGAACTGGTATCCCATCACTTTTGCAAGAACCACGCCAACGGTACTCTTTCCGACACCGGGCATTCCAATCAGTATGATATTCTTTTCATGTGTACCTTCCTTATTCACTGTGGCTGTTCCAATTTTTTCACAATCTCCGAAAATCCCATAAAATGGGACGCCTTTACCAGAATGGTATCCCCGGTCTGCGGTACTCCAGCAGCGCCTCCTCCAGCGCCTCTTTGTCCGGTTCCGCATAGACCCTGGTCTCCGGCGCTACACGCCGCGCCTCCTCCGCAATCTCCCTGCAAGTGTTCCGGTCACAAACAGCGCATCGATCTTCTTCCCCGCAAAGTGTGTGCAGACCATTCCGTGCAGCTTCTTTTCCTCACTGCCGAGTTCTCCCATATCGCCGAGCACGGCAATCTTTCGTCCCTTCGCCTGGGACAGCACGTCTATGGAAGCCATCATGGACACCGGATTCGCATTGTAGCAGTCGTCGATAATTGTGATGCCGTTTTTCCGGATCAGATTACTCCGCCCGCCAATCGTGTGCGCATGCGCAATTCCAAGCTTCATCTCCTCCGCATCAAGTCCCAGCCGTCTTGCCACGCAGACTGCTGCAAGCGCGTTGTATACATTGTGCTCACCAGCAATCGGGATCACCACCTCAAACTGCTGCTCCGGCGTGTGAATGACCGCCTTCGTTCCCTCAAGGCCGATCGCCTCCACATCGGTCGCGTACACTTTTCCGCGAGCCGTTTGCTGCCGGTCTCTGTCTCTGCCGTCTTTGCTTCCTGTCCGATTCCATAGAACACCGCCGGTCTGCCATTCACCATCTTTTGTCACAGAGCTTATCGTCATCCCCGTTTAATACGGCGATCCCGTCCGGTGCCAGATGCTCAAAACTCTCCGTCTTCGCCTTTAAAATGCCGTCTCTTGTGATGAGGTTCTCCAGATGACATAAGCCGATATTGGTAATGACGCAGATATCCGGCTGTGCCATCTCTGCAAGACGGTGCATCTCACCGAACTCAGAGATTCCCATCTCGAGCACCGCCACCTGATGTTCCTCCCGGATCTTAAAGATCGTCAGCGGAAGTCCAATCTCATTGTTCAGATTCCCCTCGGTCTTTAACACGCGGTATTTCTCGGAGAGCACCGACGCAATCATCTCTTTGTACTGGTCTTTCCAACGCTTCCTGTGATCCCCCGACTTTGATGTCGAGTGAGCGGCGGTAGAACGCCGCGATCTTCTTCATGGCTTCCTCCGTAGAGTCAACCAGAATATACGGTCCTGCCGGATGCTCGAGCCGCTGCTCGGAGAGCACGGCAAGCGCTCCCTTTTCAAAAACCGCCGGAATGAAATCATGTCCGTCGACGCGCGCTCCGCGGATGGGAATAAACAGATATCCCTCCCCGACCAGACGGCTGTCAATCACCGCCCCTGAATCTCCTTTTGCGGTCGCACTCTTCCCCGATGTATGTACCGCCGCACGCCTGCGCGATATGCTCCAATGTCATATTTTTCATAATGGCTCCCATTTCAGACTTCATTCTTAATTCTTGTACTTGCGCATGGAACTCTCGATCAGCTTCTCACAGAGCTGGTTGAAATCCACGCCGGTCACCTTTGCCTCCTGCGGCAGCAGACTGGTCGGCGTCATGCCCGGAAGTGTGTTCGCCTCCAGACAGAAAATGTGATCTTCCGCATCCAGAAGGAAGTCTGTGCGCGAGTAAGTGTTAAGTCCAAGCACCTCTGCCACCTTCTCTGCATAGCCCTGCATTTCCTTTGTAATCTGTTCGGACAGCTCCGCCGGGCAGGTCTCTACTGTACTGCCCGCCTTGTATTTGTTCTTATAATCGTAGAAGCCTTCCACCGGCGCGATCTCGATGATCGGAAGCGCCTGAAAATCGATGACGCCGACAGAAAATTCTCTTCCTTTTACATATTCCTCAATGACCAGCTCATTCTCCCAGCGGAACGCCTCCTTTAATGCCTGCTCGTATTCTGCCTTGTCGTGCACGATCGATACGCCGATGCTTGATCCGCCGCTGCACGGCTTTACCACGCACGGGAAATGAATTCCACAGGTCTCGATCTTTGCCGCATCCTCGCCACGCTTTAAGGACGTGCCTCTCGGCGTCGGGATTCCATTCTCGAGGAACAGCTGCTTTGCCATTCCTTTGTTCATGGCAAGCGCACTGCCCAGATATCCGGTTCCTGTGTAGCGGATGCCAAACAGGTCAAACGCCGCCTGGATCTTACCGTTCTCTCCGTTCTCTCCATGAAGCGCCATAAACACGATGTCCGCCATCCGGCAAAGCTCGATGACATTCGGTCCGAAGAAATTATCCGACTGATCCTTTCTCTGCGCCTTTACTTTTTCCAGGTCCGGCGCGGTCTCCGGAATCGCCGCCACCTTGACGCTGACCGCCTCGGCTCTGTCAAAAATTCCGGTAAGATCTTCTTCCTTATCGCTATATCCCATAAAACATCAAGTAAAATTACCTGATGTCCGTTCTCTGAGTGCTTTCGTAACCATCTCTCCTGTCTTGAAGGACACATCTCTCTGTGCTGAGCCCCCTGCCAAAACAACTATCTTCATGGTATCCGTCTCTCCTTTTTCAAAACTTTTCTCGCTTTATAGTATACCTTTTTCGATCTGATGACAAGAATATTCCTTGTTTTTTCAAAGCTCTGCCCCTGCGCTGCGACCCCTTTCCTGCTTTTTATCTACGCTCTTCCGCTATACACTCACGTCTGCTGTATTCTGCCATCCCCAAAAGCCACAGAAAAACCTGCCTCGCAATGAGATCCCTCCCGTGAATCATACTGCCATAATGATAAATCATCTGCTCCGCTTCCAGCTTTCTTCCCACCGCAAGCGCGGTCAGAATCTGTTCCAATAATTCAATCCGTTCTCCCTCCATGGGTACTGATATGCAATATAATCCATAAACCCCGGATAATTCTGCATCATATCCACCAATACATTTGTATGTCCGTAGCTTTTCCTACTTGAGCCCTTTTCTTTTGTTTCACACATGATTAACTTTTCTACCTCTCGCACACGCAGGGCACGCTTAACTACAATTATAAGATACTTTAGTACTAACTGTACACCCCTTTGCACAAAAAATTTTACAGAAAGCGCCCTCTGTCAGCTCAAACTCCTTTTTTCTCCACTAAAAAGAAGAGGGAGTGCCGCATCTGCAATACGGTTCTCCCTCTTCTTTCTGTAAATATATCAGTTCATTATGAGACAGCACATCTCAAACGCTCTTAATTCTCCGGCTCGATCAGTCCGTAGGTGTTGCCTTTTCTCTTATATACCACATTGACATCTTCCGTCTCTGCATTGATGAATACGAAGAAGTCATGTCCCAGCAGTTCCATCTGCACACATGCATCTTCTGGATACATCGGCTTCATGGAGAACTTCTTGGTACGGATGATCTTGATCTCCTCATCCTCGTCTGCGGCTCCATCCAGGAATTCCTGCTTAAATACAGCGGATGCATTCTGCTGCTTTGTCACCAGCTTGGTTCTGTATTTCTTAAGCTGACGCTCAATCACTTCCTCCACAAGATCAATGGATACATACATATCGTTGCTTACCTGCTCGGAGCGGATATAATTTCCTTTTGCCGGGATTGTAACCTCGGCTTTCTGTCTCTCCTTCTCCACGCTCAGCGTCACATATACATCGGTATCCGGTGTAAAATACTTCTCAAGCTTGTTCAGCTTGTCCTCCACTGCTGCCTTCAGCCCTCTGTTAATTCGATGTTTCTTCCTGTAATCTTAATTCTCATGATGTCCAACCCCTTTGCCGTTTATTTGATACAAGATATATCATGGTTATATTATAACATATTTTGGCTTTATAGCAAGAAAATTTATGCATTTTCATAATTTTTCTGAAAATTCATCAACCAAGCGTCAGTGCGAGATAACCGTCGCCCGCAACCGGCAGATCTGCCATCGTCTCCGGCAGCCAGATCATGCCCCGCTCCCGCCCGTACGATGCTGCGCTGGTTCCCGTCTCTTCCATAAGCTGCGGAAGCACCTGTGAGAGAGCGTCGTCCGACAGCGTTGTCTCCAGTATCACGAGCTCTTTTTCCCGGATATCATACATCAGAATATCCCTGTCATTTTCCTGCTCATTCCGTGTGTTTTTATCCTCACAGCTGACTGCCGCCGTACCGCCGCCGTAGCTTGCCGCGAGTTCCATCGCATAGGAAACCGCATCCACATCCCAGTGTACATACCCTTCCTTCGCGCACTTTTCATCCCGGATCCGTACATACTCCTCCGGTGTGACAGGCTCCATGCATGCAACCGGCTCCGTGTCCTTTACCTCGAGCGCCGTAATGTCACTGCCGCCCACGTTCTTGCGTTCTCCTGGAATGCATTCTTAAATCCCAGATTTTCATAGTAACGGATCAGCGACTCCTCGGCCGGCGACAGAATGAGCGGCACCTGATATTTTTCTTCTGCAAAGCGCAGAATCTGTTCCGCAAGCTTCTGTCCCCGGTATTCCGGCAGTGTCGCAACCGCATACACATAGCGCGCGTCCACATACGCTCCGTTGCACAGGTACTGCACCGGCAGAAAACTTGCCATCGATACCGGTCTTCCATCCCGGAAAATCACGAGCATGTTCTCTCTCGTCATTCGGTGCTTCAGATAAAACTGAATATAATCTTCCTCGTCGCCAAAGCATTTCTGCCAGATTTCCTGAATATACGGCGCATCCCGCTCGGGGTCCGCATAGACCACCCCGCTCTCCTCCAGTTCGTATTTTGGAAGGAGAATATCCGGATAATAGGAAAGCTTTGCCTTTCTGAGTCCGGGATCGCCGGTGTCCTCCTCGCGGTTGACATACGCATACCCTTCACATTCATGCAGGACAAACTGCTGGTTGATCATCGGATACGCTCCCTGAAGATCCGGATACGCCTTTTCAAAATGCACAACAAACGTCTCCGAATTCAGCCGCTCCCCGATTGAAAACGCGACGATCTGCCCGTCTCTCCGGAGCACTCCGCCGACAAGTCCAAGCTCCTGCATATGGTCGAACGCCTCATGGAGTACCGAGATCTCCTGGTTCATCTCCTCATTCCACTTTTCCTCGCGCATGTGAATCCACGTATACGTCATCGTGCGGCATTCTTCTACATTCTCAGCGGTCATCGGCTCATAAGACCAGTCTCCCAAATCTTTAAAGCGGGCAATGTGATTGCGCTTTCCGTGCAGTTTCTTGCCGGCAAGCGTCGCAAGCTTCTCTTGTATAGATATAGTCATAGTCGTTCCGGTCTCCCTCGATTAAGAATCTTCCCGTGAACCACTCGAGCATCTGCGCGCGGTCCTGCTCGCTGGCAGGTGCTATCAGCAGCTGGATTCCTCCTCATGGCAGATCGCAAGCAGCTCCTCCACCGCCGCTTTTTGTCGCCGTTTCCAACCGGAAATGAAAACAGTGAATCTCCATCTATAAACCGAACTACCAGACAGCCGTGAAGTTCCGCCACTCTGACCTGATAGACATTTCTCCACATAAAATTATTTGCAAACGAGTATTCGCAGGCATTCCGGTCATCCTCCGCGAACTTCCGGTCCATCCATGCCTTATCCTGCAGTGTTATCTCGTGAAATACTGTTTCTTCTGGTTTCATAAATACCTCAATTCTAAATTTTAAAAAGACATAAAAGAACCGCCAACCTGTGTTGACGGTTCTTTTTCTCAGCCCTTCATCAGGAACTTAATAATTTTCTCTGTATCTTCCGGCTCGTAAGCGACAAGCTCAAGCTCCGGAATCTCCACATCCGTCTTTAAAATACTGGTAAGTGACACATCCTGGCAAAGCTTTGACCTGAGGTTCAGTCTGTCCCCCTCACCGGTAATGAGTTCCACTTTTCCCTGACAGGAGTCTATTACCTTAAAAAATCCGTCGATATCCGTGATGTTCTTGATCTTCATAATGCATGCTCCTTTCTTAATCTGAGTCTCTATCTACACTATAATACGAAAGTACCTCTTCTGCAAGTTCTAAATCGTAAACCTGGAAATATGTTCCTTCAACGTCTCGGCCGTGTTTTCCATCTCCTTCGAGTCTTTCTGCACATCTGCACTGTTCTCGGAGACAATCTCCGCCAGTTCCTGAATGCTGACCGCAGTCGCCTCAATCTTCTCCGCCGATGCAGACTGTTCTTCCGTGATAGCTGCCATATTGGACGCGGCATCGTTTACTTCATGCACTTTCTCTATCATTCCCTGCACGATCCGTTCCGGCAGTCAGACGTTTCTCGCCTGACGCATTGCCTCCAGAATGATGCTCTCCGCACTTTTCGCCTCCGCCTTGGTGAGCTGTGGCGTATCTTTTAATGCATAATCAATGCCGAGATTGTCATATTTCACTTTACCCATGGAGTGATACGGAAGCACCTCCAGCTTTTCCACATTCGAGAGTGTCGAAAGGAACCGGCCCAGAGCCTCCAGTTCTTCCCTCTGAAATGTGATCCCCGGAACAACCACATGCCGGATCCAGACCGGTATCTGTTTTCATCCAGATACCTTGCAAACGCAAGAATCTTCTCATTGTCCTGTCCAGTCAGCTTCCGGTGCTCCTCCGCATCCATGTGTTTGATGTCAAGCATCACAAGATCCGTCACCGAGAGCAACAGATCCACCTTCTTTAAGCGTTCCCGCTCTTCCTCCGACGTGCCGCCACACCGGGAAACATAATGCCCGACGTGTCCAGACAGGTATGAATCCCGCGTTCCTTTGCCCCGGCAAACAGTTCCGTCAAAAATCAATCTGGAGCATCGGCTCTCCGCCGGTCGCAGTGATTCCGCCGGTCCGGTAAAACGACCGGTTGCGCTCCATGCGCGAAAGGATCTCCTCCGCGCTCATCTCCTGCCCGTCCTCCAGATGCCAGGTGTCGGGATTATGGCAGTACAGACAGCGCATGGGACATCCCTCAAAGAACACCACAAAGCGGACTCCCGGTCCATCCACCGTTCCAAAGCTTTCCATCGAATGAATTTTTCCCATAAAGTCCTCCTTTTAATCCCATCCATCTGATAATCATAATACAATCGCGCGAGCCGGCGTATCCGGTGTCCCTGCCGCAAAAGCAGCAGGGCACCGGTTCCGGTTCGCGCGATTTATCCTGTCTGTATCACTTCCACATGAACTACATGCGCTCGTGGAAGGTTCTTGCAATGACTTCGTCCTGCTGCTCTTTGGTCAGCTTGATAAAGTTTACCGCATATCCGGAAACACGGATTGTGAGCTGCGGATACTGCTCCGGGTGTTTCTGTGCATCCAAAAGCGTCTCGCGGTTCAATACGTTGACGTTCAAGTGATGTCCGCCCTTCTCGACGTAAGCATCCAGCAGCGCCACAAGGTTCTGCTCCTCGCCCGTCTCATCCTTGCCGAGTGCATCCGGCACGATGGTAAACGTGTTGGAGATACCATCCTGGGAATCCATAAACGGCATTTTCGCTACCGACGCGAGAGATGCTACCGCACCGTTCGTGTCGCGTCCGTGCATCGGGTTTGCGCCCGGTGCAAAGGCAACACCCTTCTTTCTGCCATCCGGTGTCGCACCTGTGTTCTTGCCGTAGGATACGTTGGATGTGATCGTGAGGATCGATGTCGTCGGGATTCCGCCGCGGTAGGTGTGGTTGCCCTTGACATAGCCGATGAATGTGTGAAGCACTTCCTTTGCAATGTCGTCGACGCGGTCGTCATCATTTCCGTATTTCGGGAAGTCACCCTCCACCTCGAAGTCTACAGTGATTCCGTTCTCATCGCGGATCGGCTTTACCTTCGCATACTTGATGGCAGACAGGGAATCCGCCACAACGGAAAACCGGCGATTCCAGTCGCGAACCAGCGGCGCACCTTCTTGTCATGAAGCGCCATCTCCAGCTTCTCGTAGCAGTATTTGTCATGCATATAATGAATGATGTTTAAGGCATTGACATAAACACCTGCCAGCCACTTCATCATATCCTTATACTTATCCCACACCTCGTCGTAATCCAGGTACTCGGAAGTGATCGGGCGGTACTTCGGTCCGACCTGCTTGCCGCTAATCTCATCGACGCCGCCGTTGATCGCGTACAGAAGGCACTTTGCAAGGTTAGCGCGGGCGCCAAAGAACTGCATCTCCTTGCCGATGCGCATAGAGGATACACAGCATGCAATTCCGTAGTCATCCCCGTGTACCACGCGCATGATATCATCATTCTCGTACTGGATCGCAGAGTGCCTGATGGATGTCTGTGCGCAGAAACGCTTAAAATTCTCCGGAAGCTGTACCGACCAGAGCACGGTCATGTTCGGCTCCGGCGCTGCTCAATGTTGTTGAGTGTATTTAAATAGCGGTAGGACATCTTCGTCACCATGTGCCTGCCGTCCACACCGATTCCGCCGATCGACTCCGTTACCCAGGTCGGATCTCCAGCGAAGATGGAGTTGTACTCCGGCGTACGTGCAAACTTCACGCAACGCAGCTTCATGACAAACTGGTCGATGATCTCCTGAATCTCCTTCTCTGTGAATGTTCCCTCCCTGAGATCACGCTCCGCATAGATGTCGAGGAACGTGGAGGTACGTCCAAGGCTCATCGCCGCACCGTTCTGCTCCTTGACTGCTGCAAGGTAGGAAAAATATACCGCCTGCGTCGCTTCCAGCACGTTGTTCGCCGGCTTGGAAATGTCACAACCGTAAATCTTTGCAAGCTCTTTCAGCATCTTGAGTGCGCGGATCTGCTCGGAAAGCTCCTCGCGCTCACGGATGACATCCGAGTACATGATCGTGCGGGTCGTTGCGAGCTGTTCTTCCTTGTCCTCGATCAGGCGGTCCACACCGTAGAGTGCCGATCTTCTGTAATCGCCGATGATACGTCCACGGCCATATGCATCCGGAAGTCCCGTGATGATATGTGCCGAACGGCATGCACGCATCTCCGGTGTGTAGGCATCAAATACACCAGCGTTGTGTGTCTTTCTGTGTGTGGTAAAATATTCCACCACTTCCGGATCTACATGATAGCCGTTATCCTCGCAGGCTTTCACTGCCATACGGATTCCGCCATACGGCTGCAGAGAACGTTTGAACGGCTTATCTGTCTGAAAGCCGACAATCTTCTCCTTATTCTTGTCCAGATAACCCGGTCCGTGGGATGTGATCGTGGAGATAATCTTGGTATCCATATCGAGGACACCGCCTGCCTCACGCTCCTGCTTCGACAGTTCTAACACTTCGTTCCATAAATCTGTCGTATCCTGCGTCGGTCCTTCCAGAAAGCTGTCGTCCCCGTCGTAAGGCGTATAGTTTTCTGGATAAAATCTCTGACATTGATCTCTTCCTCCCAGCTTCCCGCTGAAAGCCTCTCCATTCATTCTGCATGATTCTTCCTCCTGCTTACTTTGTAATGTGATTATGTTCCCTGCCCGCAGGCAGCATTGCCAAAACATGATATTAGTTAGTTACAGCTAACCTTTATGAATATAGCATAGCGTGCTTTTCCCTGTCAATATCAAGTTTTGTTGCCAGGCGTGTTTGTCTTGTCTTACTCTCAGTGGGTATTTTATGCTTTTGAGCCAAAGCATCTTTTGTCTCAGAGGTGAATCCCGGTGCTTTTCGATAAAAGCCCTGATTCAAAACAAGCCGACTGCCGGGTACATTCGCCCAGACGGTCGGCATTAGATACGTTATACCCATGTGGTTCTTCCACTTGTTCCGTAAGTCATATAACATCTTAATCTTACAGTATATGATGATTTTTTCAATAGGAAAAATTATACAAAATCATAGAACGCCATTCCATTCTTCGTCGAGTTCTTCACGTGATACAGCGCCTGATCCGCCGCCCGGTACACATCCACGAACTTGCTTCCCGATTCCGGCACAAATGCAATGCCGACGCTGGCGGTCGGTTCCTTGCTCAGGTGCATCCGTTCTTTTCGGCGCGTACCTCCGTAAGAAGCTTTTGAATCTTCTCTTCAATCTCTCCGGTCGCCGATGTCTCTGAGGAAAACAGCAAATTCATCGCCGCCCATCCTGCCGATACAGGAATGGTCTCCAAACACTTCGTTTAAGATTCCCGCCATCCGCATCAGAATCATATCCCCGACTCCGTGACCGTAAATGTCATTGATCTGCTTAAAATTATCGACATCCAGAAGAATGAATGCATCCTCCTCATCGCCGCCTCTCTCCTGAAGCGCCTCGCAGACATGCTTCTCCAGCGCGCCGCGGTTTAGAAGCTTCGTAAAGGAGTCCTGCATCGCCTGCCCTGAGCACCTCGTTCTCCTGCCGGCACAGTTCCTCCCGCTCCATCCGGTCGGTGACATCCATAAAGCTGACATAACAGAGCGGTCCCTCCTGCATCTGCACATTCACCCTGCTTAATATCCACTTGTAACCGCCGTTCTTCGTCTGTGGTCTTGAGAGCACCTCGAACGGTGTCCTGGAGCGGATCTGCTCATTGTGCTCGCGGATGACCTCCCGCAGATCGACATCCATCAGATCCGCCCATCCGTCCTGCATCTTTCTGATATACTCTTCCCGCGTGTACCCCATAATCTCACACGCCGTGTCATTGACATAATAGATCTTGCGTCGAAACCCTCTTTGCTCACAATCAGTCCCATCGGAATATTCCTCATGACCTTGCGAAGCACTTTCTCCTCTATCGTATAGCTTTCCATATACCCTCTTTAAAACCTCTCCCCCAATTCCCCTATCGTTCTCATGAAGCATACTACGGAGTACAGTATAATACTTTTTACAGCAAATAAAAAGTACCTTTCGTTTTTATATAAATGTTACAGATTGGAGCTTCTTTTGTTATATCACAAATCTATTGCCGCATACCCTACTTTTTCCTACACGCGCAGCTCTTTTTCACGAAACAGCGCGTCCACCAGACATTCATACTCAGCAACCCGCTCACATTTTCGGATTTTTTTTAGATGCCGGTCCGCATCCGCAAAGTTCTCTCCCCAGTACGCCCACAGTTCCTTCATCTTAAATAAGGTATTTTTGTCCCCGGACATCTGCTGCAGGTATCCCTCCAGGATCGCATTGGAAACCGGAAAACCGCTCTTTTGCTCCTGCTTTTCCTGTCTGCCGCCGGAAAGTTCCTCCAGAAGCCAGGGGTGCTTTATCAGTCCCCGGCCGATCATGAACTTATCCACCGACGGAAAGCCCTCCCGGATGTGCGCCGCGGACGATGCGTCCACAATGTCACCATTATAACAGAGCGAATGTCTGCTGTTTTTCTCTGCCCGTGCAAATGCCTCCAGATTGACCCGGTTCTTATAAAATCGGTCTGCACCCTCGGGTGTACGATCAGTTCTTCTAACGGATATCTTTCATATATGGCAAGCAGCCGCTCCCATTCTGCAGGGTTCTCTTTTCCGATCCGTGTCTTGATGGAGATCCGGAGCGGACATTTTTCAAAAATCTCTTCCAGAAAATGATCCAGCTCGTCCGGCATCGCAAGGAATCCGGCGCCGCGCCCTCTTGCCGCCACTGTCAGCCCGACGGGCAGCCGAGGTTCAGGTTGACCGTATCGTACCCATACTCCCGCAGAATCTCTGCGATCGCCAGAAAATCTTCTGCGCGGTTCGTAAGTATCTGCGGAACGACCGCCATTCCCGCATTGTGTTCCGGGCAGACGTCATTTTTCTCCCGGTGTCCAAGCTTTTTATTCGCCACAAACGGCGTAAAATAGCGTTCGATCCCGCCGTAATATTTTGCGTATGCATTCCGGTAGACATATCCGGTGACACCTTCCATGGGTGCCATATAATACTTTATCTGCTCCAACTGTCTTCTCCCTCTGTCAGAAATCTGCCCCTTATCTTAATACAGCTCTTCCCGCCTGTCAAATAGTGGAAAATTCCGCCTTTTTTTGCTATACTGCTATTGATACAGCTTTCACAAAACCCGTTTATAGCTCATTATATTCAGGAGAATTTCTATGAAGTCGACATTTTCAGACAGCCCGGGCAATCACAACCGATGGTTCCGCCCCCATTTTTCGCATTTTTGTGCGACCCGTCTCGGGCGTTTCATCAACGAATCCAGATATGGCGGTATTCTCTATCTCGCCCTGTGGCTGGTTGTACTCGGGCTCGTTTTTACTCTTTTTCTTTTTTAAGTATCGCCTATACCGGCCGGCTCACGCCGGATGATTACGAAGTCCTTCATGTGGAGCAGACCGAATATGACCAGAGTATCGGTGCCTACGATTCCGGTATCATCAGACGTTTTTCCGATTACCTGGTAACCGTGCAATATGAGGTTGATGGAACGCGCTATACTGCAGATCTTTCACTCGGTCAGGCATTTTTCACCGGAAACCGCGTGGCACGCGCCGGTGCAGACGGCTCGTCTGTACTTGGCACCATTTTCTATAAAAGTTCCGATCCAAAACGCCTGAAGTACATTCCGGCCAGACGGCACATTCTCCCATTTTCAACCGGCAAATATGTCTGCCGGGAGGATAACGATGATTTTGCCGCACAGGTCTGCGCGCTTTTACAGCAGGAGGATTATGGCTCCCTCGCCGCGCTTTCTTATAACGGCAGAGATATCCCTGTAACCGCGGAAGACACAGAAGAATATTTTCATGATGATCTGGTGTATTTCCGTAAAAATGTGGGGGATCTTTCGTTGCTGGAGGGAACTACCGTATATCACGACACCCTGGGCAACCGCAGTTACCATCCGCTATTACTCCAAGGAGGCACGGAGACATACTCTGACTATCTGCCGATCACAGTGAAGGACGGACACTACCGGCTGGATCTCCGCTGGAAATACTGAGCCGTTTTCCCTGCCTCCCCTCGAATCAATGCAGATGCAGTGTATTTTTCAGAAGTTCCAGTTCTTCCATGTAAATGCAGTGGAAATTCGGTTCTCCCGGACAGCAGATACGCAATCCGCGAAGTCCATCCACCGGACTCAGACACTTCTTCCTCCTGCAGTACAAAAGCTTCCTCCTCGCGGTCAAGCCAGAGTGCATACACATTGCTGACCTGGTTATCGCGGAACATGCTGCCGTGGAATTCCCTTCAAACCGGAACCGGCGTTGTCCACAATAAATCAGTTCATCGCCGTTCATGTCCACACCCAGTTCTTCCTTCAGCTCCCGCACCGCGGAAGGAATATAATCACTCCCTGCAGGAATATGACCGGCACTTGAAATGTCATAACAGCCCGGATCTGAATCCTTATTGTCGCTCCGTTTCTGCAAAAGGATCTGCACTACGCCGCCGCGTCTGCGAAAAATCCACACGTGCGCCGTGCGGTGCCGGATTCCTCACGGTGTGCCACCTCCCGCGGCACTGTCTCTCCTGTCGGATTTCCTTTTCGTCCACAATATCCAGCAGTTCCATCTCTGCTCCCCTCCAGTATGATTGTATTCTTTTCATTCACTATAGCACACTTTTGCTGCCTTTTTCCACATATCCGAAATGCTTCCGGAGCGTCTGATATAATTCCACTAAAATACATAATCTCTCTCTTGAAAAAAAGCTGCCGCATTCAGCAGATCGTCCTGTTTGACGAGATAAGTAATATTATGAGAAGCATACCGTTACGATTTCGGGTGGATGCCTAGGGAACATCTCTATTCAAAAATGCGGCATTTCTAACCAGCCGGTGGCTGCATCTGCGATGATCCGTGTCTTTCCAAGTTTGGAGCACTCCGACGGGGCATGTCCGCACTCCGGAAAACAATTTGTAGGACTTTTGTGTGTGTCCCTTATGGCACCTCTGAAACATAACCGCGCGAAGCCGCTAATGAGTCGGCATCTGCCTATTTTCAATAGCAGATGCCGGCGAGTCTGGTCGCGCGGTTTTATATTGTCTGTGAAGAGGTGCCATTAGGGACACCAGAAAGTCCGCCCATTGTCTCCGGTGTGTCGGACATGCACCCGTCAGTGTCCAAACGTGGAAGAGACACGGAATCAGATGCAGTCATCCGGCTGGAAGAAATACACACATTTTTCTCCAACGAATGTTTCCTATGCAGTTCCACCCGGAATCTGCATCATGTGCTTCCTGTCATATTACTTATCATCAACTGCCACCTGTGATATGTGGCAGCCTCTTTTCAACTGCCTCTCCAATCTGTTACAGTACCTGCTCCGTTCACGTACAGATGATATCCGTTTGCCGCGATATTGAGGTATCACCGTCAAAGCTTGTGATATAGCTGTCACCGGTCAGTGTCCAGGTGGAGTTGTCATCCAGGGTCACGTCAACCGTACCGCCGTCCCCGTCCGGATTGATGGCACCCTCGTAGCTGGTGCCGTTCTTCATGGTAAGTGCCAGGCTTTGAAATCATCCACGAGAATATTGCCCGTAAACTCCTGTGAATCCGCCGTCAGCGTCACATCTCCGCCGTTTGCGCCCTCTGTGCCCCATCCGCGGGAGGAAGAGTTGCCTTCCACGCGAAGGAATACATCATTGGCAAGTGTAAATGCGACGTCCTTGGAGTGTAATTCACAACCGTATTGGTAATATAGAACATATCTCCCGTCTTCGCCGTAATGCTGCCGCCCTCTGCAGAGAAGGTCGCCTCTCCGACATCTGCATCACCGGACATGCTCTGATAAATCATAATGCAGTGAATGTTTTCGTCCGCGTCTCCATTATAGGTGTTGCTCATATTTCCTGTCACATCACAGTCGGTCAGTGCAACGGAATTCTTGCCCTCTACCACAACGCCCTCGCTGGCATTCTGCTGTCAGAGTCGCGTCTGACACACTGATATCTGCTGTACAGTAGATTGCCGGGCTTCCCGTTCCGTTTGTCACATAGGAACCGCCGTCCACATTGACCGTACCGCCGCCTCGGTCGCTTCGGATTGCGGCTGCGGAATTTCCCTGTGTCTCGACATCCAGATTTGCAGCGTTCATGGTACCGCCGCCGGTCGTCTGGATACCGCCGGAATTATTTTCTGTCGTGCGGATCGTGGAATCCGAAATATTTACAACCGTGCCCTCGCCATAGCTGAACACACCGTTACCGTTTGTCACGCTGGTATTGACCGTCGCTCCCGTAATCGTTGCCGTTGCGCCGTTTAGCACCAGAAGTCCGGCATTCTGTCCGTAAAAATCTCCATCCTCTGTGTTCGATGAGGAGCCGGCTGTCTTCTCGATCGTGATATCTTTTAAGATAACAGTCGCTCCGTCGACACGGTGCGTTCTCATCATCACCGGTGGATATGTAAGTCTCACTATCCACCTCGGTATCCTCGGTAATCGTATTTGCAGAAGTTCCGTTTGTCACCTCACCGCTTCCGCCAAATCCGCCGCCTGCATTTAAGTTACGCACAGTGACACTGCCTGGTTGTCTCTTCGTCCAGAACTACCTCCAATACGCTGCCGACTGCAATGTCATCTGCATTTCCCTCGTCGCTTCCTGCAGATACTCTAATGTGATCGCCGTATCGTCTGTCAGGGTAAAGGTAATGCTCTCACCGGAAGCCTCAAAACTGCTGCCGCCCGGCATCTGACCGCCCGGTGCGTCTCCACTTGGTGCTTCTCCGCTTGGTGCTTCTCCCGGCGCTCCGTTTCCACTGTCGTCTCCGCCCGGTGCTTCTCCGCTCGGTGCTCTCCGCCCGGTGCGTCTCCACTTGGAGCTTCTCCCGGTGCTCCGTTTCCACTGTTGTCTCCGCCCGGTGCTTCTCCACTTGGCGCTTCTCCCGGCGCTCCGTTTCCACTGTCGTCTCCGCCCGGTGCTTCTCCGCTCGGTGCTTCTCCGCCCGATGCTCCATTTCCGGATGCATCTGCGCTTGCGGTTGTAAGTGTTCCTACATCCGCTGTAATCTGATCGCCTTCAACTGCTGTAACCTGCACGATCACAGAATCGCTCTGGTTCTCCTCACTCTGCTCTGTTGCTTCTACCGTCTGGTTCTCTGTTGTATTACTGCCGCATGCTGTTACGGATGATACCGTCATAACTACGACGCAGCCCAATGTTACTAATTTTTCCATTTCATGATCTTCATTCCTCTCTGACTCTGTCAATGTCTGTTTTCTTTTGATAGGGTTAGTATAGAAAGCCAATGTGAAGATCATGTGTTGACCACGTTAAATTATTCTGAATCTATTTTTTCCTGTTTTTCACAAAAACGCACCAGATTGCGCACCACACCGAAGATTACAAGCGCGGCGACGCTGACGTAAAGAATGAGATTCTGCCAGCGGGCGAACCGGAATCTGCCATTCTGCACATACCCCGCCGCACTGCAGATAAATACTGCCGTAAGTGGAAGCAGCAACACAAACAGCACCGGATGACAGAAAAAAGCCCCCTTCCAGTTAAGAGATGCAGGAGAGCCACACATTCCCGTCACACCGCAGCCCGGACACAACAGTCCCGTCACTTTCCGGAACAGACAGGGAATGGCAGAGCCCTGTGTACGACACGAATATTCCGTTACAACAGTCCCGCCATTCCCAGTAAAAATATATTCATCAGCAATTTTTTCAAACGTGCTTTTTTCGTCATCCTACATTTCCGATCTGTTATGCCAGCTTATTCAGCTCGTTCTGCATCAATGCATATGCAATAATTCCAAATCCAAAAATCTGGAGAATCAGATACAAAACACCGCTGTGTTGCTTGACGGGATTCCACGGTTATTCTTTGTAAAGTCAAGCTTCTCTCCCTGCTTATATGCCCAGTAAATGCCGTAAATTCCACAGGTCACAATCGTCAGCAGCACCACCATACCGCCGGATGTTCCATTCACATCACCAGAAACCGTATTTACGTCATTGGTCAGACACACGATCCAGTAGATGCCATAAATTCCGCAGGTTACAAGTGTCGTACAATACACACCGCAATATTTTCTCTCAATCATAACAAACCTCCTTTAAATAAGTATGAATTCATTATATCAGTTTTTTGTATATTGTCTACTGTTTTCATACCGTGGCCATTTCATTCCTGCTCCATCAACTCAAGCACCTTTGTGCAGGATGCGGTACCAGCTCCCTCGCATCCTCCCCGGACAGTCCGATACAGCCGCCCATCTTCCGCGGAATGTCGACCGCCTGCTCCTTTAGCTGCTCTCCGCCTCCGTGATCGTCACATTTAACACACGCTCATCTGCGTGATCACGCTCTCTGGTGAGGTAGCCCTTCTGCTCCAGCTTCTTTAACACCGGTGTCAGCGTCCCCGAATCCAGGTACAAAAGCGCCCCCATATCCTTCACATTGATCCTGCCATGCTCACACAGCACCATCATCGCAATATACTGCGTGTAGGTCAGATCAATCTCATCCAGATATGGCTTGTAGCGCCGCACGATCTCCTTGGAGCATGCGTACAGCGGAAAACAGAGTTGATTTTCTAATTTTAAAGCATCATACTTATCTTTCATTCCGGCACCTGTCGCTTATAAATAGTTTTCAATCTTTTCGCGGACAACATCCATATCCGCCGTCGGCTCAAAACGCTCCACCACGTTTCCGTCTCTGTCAATCAAAAACTTGGTAAAGTTCCATTTGATGTCCGGTGTCTCCTTATAATCCGGATGCGTGCGCTCTAACATGCTTTCCACGATAGCCGCTAACGGATGTTCCTCGTCAAATCCCGCAAATCCCTTCTGCGACTTAAGATACTGATACAGCGGCAGCGCATGCTCCCCGTTGACATCGATCTTCCCATAGTGCGTGAATGTGATTCCGAAGTTGGCATCACAGAATGCAGCGATCTCCTCGTTGGTTCCCGGCGCCTGATGTTCAAACTGGTCGCACGGGAAATCCAGAATCTCAAATCCCTGTGGACCGTACTGCTCGTAAATGCTCTGCAGCTCATCGTACTGCGGCGTAAATCCGCATTTGGTCGCCGTGTTGACTACCAGAACAACTTTTCCTTCATACTCGCACATGCTGCGCATATTTCCTCTGACATCCTCTGCCTCGTAATCATAAAATCCCATATGTGCCCACCTCGCATCTTCTGTGCTGTTACTGCTCCATACATCCTTTTACCCATGCTTTGGTTCCGGCTTCCGGCGCCGACCGACATTCTTGCCGACCACCTTGCCGTCCTTTAAGAATAAAAGCGCCGGAATGTTTGTGATGCCGTTTGCGATCGCAAGCTGCGTATTCTCATCGGTATCTGCATTGTAAAATGCCACCTTACCGTCCAGATCGCCTGACAGTTCCTCCAGTACCGGGGCAAGCATCTGGCACGGTCCGCACCACTGCCGAAAAGTCCACCACTGCTGCCTTTGCCTGTAACGCCTCGTCCATATTATTGTTCTGAATCTTCTTAACCATGATAATCCTCCTTAGATCTCTCTTTTTCTTATCCAGGTACTCTACCGCAGACAGCGCCGCCACATTTCCCTGTCAGCCGCCTTTGATATACTGATACGGCTTCCGGTAATGTCTCGCATTGCAGTCCCGGAAGGTTTGTCTCCATCTGGAGATTGACCTTTACGTGATTCTCCTCCGTCACAAGTCCCGGCACAAGCTGTGACGGTGCGATCGCGTATCTTAAAATAAATACGCCGTCCACCGGATGTGGAACCCGCGTCCGTCTCAAGCGCACTTACCGTCTGCGTGCCGCCTGTGATCGCTTTCGGCCGCTCATGCACAACCTCTACGGCATCCGACAGCTGCGGCTCCTCTTTTCCCATCGGGAAATAATGCACCTTTCCGACAATCTCCGCCAGATAGTCTGCTTCCTGCTCCGCCTCCCTGCCGTATCCGATCACCGCAACTTCCTTCCCACGGAAGAACTGCGCATCGCAGGTCGCGCAGTAGCTGACGCCGCTTCCTAACAGCTCGTTTTCTCCCGGGAACGGTTTCCCCATGACGATTCCTGCCGCCAGAATGACGGTGGACGCCTCAAGAATCTCGCCGGACGCCTGGATTCCAAAATAATCTCCCATCGCATAGACCGCGTTCACGCGCTTCTCCGTCACCTCGATGCCAAGACCTGCTAACTGCTTCTTGTACCCGGCAACCAGATCTGCTCCTGAAACTTCCGGCCCTGGATAGTTTAAAATCTGATGCGCCTTGCTCATCTTCTCGCTGAGTTCCCTGCTGCCGATTAACAGCACGCTTTTATTTCTCACTTTCGCGGTAATCGCTGCCGACACACCTGCCGGTCCCGTTCCAATAATGGCAATATCTACTCGTTCCATACCATTCTCCATTCCCTATATCGCTCTGCATCTATAATAATGTAAGAATCTGTCGTTCCAGTTCGTTCATATCTCCTGTTGGTTCAAATCTTACCACTACCGTGCCCTGCCTGTCCACAAGGAACTTCGTAAAATTCCATTTGATGTCGGGGTTCTCCTTATAATTCTTATCTATTTTGCGGAGCATTATTCCATCGCCGCCGCTTTCGCCACTTTTCCGAATCCGGCAAATCCTTCTTGAATTTTAAGTACGCATACAGTGGAAGCTGATGTTCGCCGTTGACGTCGGATTTCTTCATCTGAGGGAACTCGGTGTGATACTTCAGCGTGCAGAACTCGTGGATCTCTTCATCCGTCCCCGGCGTCTGTCCCGCGAACTGGTTGCACGGAATATCTAAAATCTCAAGTCCTTGTCATGGTACTTCTGGTAAAATTCCTCCAGTTCCCGGTACTGCGGGGTGAATCCGCATCCGGTCGCCGTATTCACGATCAGAAGTACCTTTCCCTCATAAGCGGACAACGGCTGCATTGTTCCGTCCGGCCGCTCCACAGAATACTCATAAATGCCCATCTCTTACCATCCTTTCTCTTTGTCATTAAGAATGAATCTTTTTAAATTGTTTCATTTTTAATTGCGTGCAATCTTTTTATGTTTAGATTGTACGCAATCTATTTTAGGATGTCAAGCATTATTTTCTTTAAAACAAGCAGACCTATATGGTACACAATGCAGGAAACCAGCAATGCTGCTGCCGTATAAAATACGCCAATCTTTGCTCTCCATTTTACCGAATGAGTTTCCCTGGCGGTTGCTGCAAGCGCACTGATGCACGGCATATTAAAGCTGATCGCGAAAATAAAAATCCCCGAAAACTTGATGTTTTCGGGGGAGATACTGTAGCCAAACTCTAAAAAAATCGGGAACGAGTAAATACCCATTCCCTACAAAAATTTAATTTTTTAATCGTAGATTCATCTTAACACGCTTCATTTATATAGTCAACAACTTTTTTTACAAAGAAGTATGCTGTTTTTATGCATTCATTCTTTTCAAAATACTCTTTATTTTTTACTGCACGTCCATCTATAAACTCTTGTAATTGCTTAAATCTTTTCTCTTTTACGACATCTACGCAAATAAATTCATTGTAAACATAAATCAATGAAACAAAATCACACAAAAACTTATTGCTCAATTTGCTCGTTCTCATGATCTCTCCTATTCCATCTATATTTGAGACAAATTTTATAATTTTACAGACGGCTTGTTTGTTCCTTTTTGCAATTTATTTATCAGACAATTACTATGCGCAGTTGCATTTCTTAAATCCCTAATTGAGTACAACAACTCGCTATCCTTTAAACGTCGGATACCTCTCTATATAATATTCGTACAGCTTAACCAGATCTCCAAAAGATATTAATTCTACAAATACCCATGCCGGAAAATATGGATAGTATTTCTCTATCAATTCTCTGCAATACTCACTGGATTTGTGTTTCTGTATGTTTCGGCAACTTCTTTCATACTTTGTAACAAATCTTCTGATAATATCATACCCATCTTCTTCAGAATTATCCTCTATATCTTTTAGCAATCTTGTTTTTACAGCATGTTCAATATCCAGGCACATTTGTAATATTAAATATCGTAAATGCATATCTATTGTTGACAATTCCTGTAAAAAAGCAAAGTCAAGGTTTATGTACTTACTATTACTTTTTCAGCTTATCATAATGGCTCTGTACGATGCCAATTTCATGTAGTAATTATTATTTTGAAGAAATATTTTTGCGTCTTCTTCCTTTACTATCTCAAATTTTATTCCTTTTATTTTCATATGAGTTATCAACTCATCACTTGTTTTAATATCTTCATAAAATTCCACCACATCTGTATTTTTTATCATTATACCTCACTACAAACGACAATAAAAGACATTTTTTATATCATTTCTTCCAAAAAAATTTGCAATATTTACCTTCACCTATTAGTTCCCGCGAAAATCTTGTGCGCCTTTGTGGTGTCTTGACAGAATTATTGAAGTATATAAAATCCCCGAAAACTCGATGTTTTCGGGGAAATTGTTCTTTGTAATATTCGATTTGCTTATCTCTTTGAGAACTGCGGAGCGCGACGAGCTGCTTTGAGGCCGTACTTCTTACGCTCTTTCATACGCGGATCTCTTGTTAAGAATCCAGCGGACTTTAAGATCGGTCTGTAATCAGCATCTACGTTCAGTAATGCACGGGCGATACCATGACGGATAGCTCCTGCCTGACCTGTGTAACCACCACCGCGAACGTTTACTAATACGTCAAACTTATCAGCTGTCTCTGTAGCTGCAAGCGGCTGACGAACGATAACTTTCAGTGTATCTAATCCGAAGTATTCGTCCATATCTCTTTTATTGATTGTAACCTTACCTGTACCCGGTACTAAGTATACTCTGGCAACAGATGATTTTCTTCTTCCTGTTCCGTAGTATCTTGCGCTAGCCAATGTCTCTTACCTCCTCATTAAAATGTTAAAACTTCTGGTTTCTGTGCTTCATGTTTGTGATCCGGACCTGCGTATACGAATAACTTTGTATACATCTCTCTTCCAAGAGGTCCCTTCGGAAGCATTCCCTTAACAGCATGCTCGATCACTCTCTCCGGGTGCTTAGCCATCATCTCTTTTAATGTGGTCTCTTTCATACCGCCAACATAATCAGAGTGATTGTAGTAAACCTTCTGATCTAACTTCTTACCGGTAACCTTTACCTTCTCAGCGTTCACTACGATTACGTAATCACCTATATCGATATGTGGTGTAAAGATTGGTTTATTCTTTCCTCTTAATACCTTGGCAACTTCAGATGCCAGGCGTCCTAATGTCATACCTGTAGCGTCTACTACATACCATTTTCTATCAATTGTAGCTGGGCTAGCCATAAAAGTCTTCATCGTTATTCCTCCTAAAAAATGCTGTTCATCTCAGGCAGCGTGAATGTCCGGCACACTGTCCTCCATGTCATATTGTTTATAGTTAAATGGCACTCCGGGGCTTTGGAATGACATTTATTCACTATCACAGACTTAAATATTATATTACGACTCCTTGCGTGTCAATATCTTTTTCTTCCATATACTCAATTCCCATCATAGTCAGTCCGTGCGCCGGTGCGGTCGGTCCCGCAGCCTCCCTGTCGCGCGCCGCGAGGATCTGCTCTATCTGCTCCGGCTCGATCTGACCTCCGCCGACCTGTATCAGCGTCCCGGCAATAATGCGGACCATATTGTACAAAAACCGTTGCCGGTCACCGGATTGTGATGATGTCGTCCGCTTTTGTGACGCTGCACGCATAGATTGTCCGGACCGTGGTCTTCACCTGCGCATTGACCGCACAGAAGCTCTTAAAATCGTGCTCCCCTTCCAGGTACACCGCCGCCCGGCTCATCTTCTCCACATCCAGGCTGTGGTGGTAAAAATAAGTATCCAGCCGTCTCGTCGGCATACGGAATGTCCGGTTCAAAATGCGGTACTCATATGTCTTGCGGCTGTTCTGATAGCGCGGATGCCAGTCCGCAGGAACCTCGCAGGACCCCTGCACGACAATATCCTCAGGCAGACGCTGATTCAGTGCAAACGAAATCTTATCCGCCGGCATGCGCGTCGTCGTATCGAAAATTGCCACGTTTCCCAGCGAATGGACGCCGGAATCCGTGCGGCTTGCGCCGGTCACTGCGATCTCCTCCCCCAAAAGCGAGGAAAGATGGCGGTTCAGCACTTCCTCGATCGTGATTCCGTTGGGCTGCACCTGCCATCCTTTATAATTCGTGCCGTCGTACGCCACGGTCATTTTTACACGTTTTACCTCTTTCTCCAAACCATTTCTCCTTGCAGCTTTATTGCGGCCACGGCACAAAGATTCTGCACAGAATGATGAGCGCCAGATACAGCCACATGATCAGATAGGACAGGCGGTCGCGTGTCCCTCATAGCGCAGCGGCTTCATCTTCGTTCTGCTCTCCGCCGTTATAGCAGCGCGCCTCCATCGCCATTGCAAGATCATCCGCGCGCCGGAATGCTGACACGAACAGCGGCACCAGAAGCGGGATCATGCTTTTGACTTTTTTTAACAGATTGCCACTCTCAAAATCGGCTCCGCGTGCCATCTGCGCTTTCATGATCTTATCCGTTTCCTCAATTAAGATCGGGATAAACCGGAGCGCGATGGACATCATCATTGCAATCGCGTGCACCGGAACACGATCTTAGAAAGCGGCATCAGCGCTTTTTCCAGACCATCTGTCAGCTGGTTCGGCGTTGTGGTCAGCGTCATGATTGAGGTTCCGAGAATCAGATAGGTCAGGCGGATCGCCATCAGCACCGCGCTGGTCACACCCTCCTTCGTGATCGTAAAACGCCAGACACTCACCAGTGCCTCACCGGGCGTCAAGAACAGATTGAACACCGCCGTGATTAACATCAGGATCATGATTGCTTTTTAATCCCTTTACCATGAACTTAAACGGCACCTTCGACAGCTTTATGACTGTAATCAGAAATACCGTTGCAATCGCAAGCGCTGCCACGCCACGGAAGCAGAACAGGGATATGATATAGATCATTGTACTAAACAGTTTCACACGCGGGTCCAGTTTATGGATCACAGAATCTGCCGGATAATACTGGCCCAGTGTAATATCTCTCAACATGTATAAACTTCCTCCCTACCGGAATTCTTCATCGGCGCCCGCCGGTGACTCTTTCCTCCGTAAAATGATTCCTGCCGCGGCACACCTTACCGGTGAATATCGCTCCTGCCGGAATCAATTCCCGTCAATGCCTGCATCAGGCTGGCTCTGGCTTCCTCCACCGTCGTCGCCTCCGTATCCACGGAAAGCCCGTGCTCCTTCAGTTCGTGCATCAGGTAAGTCACCTGTGGAGCCGCGAGTCCGATCGTCTCCAGCTCCTTATAGTGCCGGAACACTTCCTTCGGTGTGTCGTCGAACATCACCTGTCCATGGTTCATCACGATAATGCGCTCCACATACTTGGCGACATCCTCCATACTGTGCGACACCAGAATGACCGTCATGTTTCGCTCGCGGTGCATCCGTGCCACAAGGTCTAAGATCTCGTCTCTTCCTGCCGGGTCAAGTCCCGCGGTCGGCTCATCCAGGATCAGCACCTCCGGGTGCATGGCCAGCACTCCGGCGATCGCCACACGGCGCTTCTGCCCTCCCGAAAGATCAAACGGCGACTGGTAATAAAGCTCCTCCGGCATACCAACACTGCGCAGTGCCTCAAACGCCCGCAGTCCCGCCTCTTCTTTTGAAAGTCCCTGGTTCTTCGGTCCAAAGCAGACGTCATCAAAATTGTCGTTTCGAAAAGCTGATGCTCCGGATACTGGAACACCAGTCCCACCCGGTTGCGCAGTTCTCTCAGGTCAAAATCTTCCTCATAAATATCCTGTCCATGAAAATAGATCGTTCCCGAGGTTGCCTTCATCAGACCATTCAGATGCTGGATCAGCGTAGACTTTCCGGAACCGGTATGACCGATGATGCCGATGAACTGTCCGTCCTTAATCTCAAGGTTCACATCCTTTAACGCCTGAATCTGGTACGCGGTCTCCTCACTATATACAAAATTCACTTTATCTAAAATAATTGACATTTCTACTCTCCGATCTGTGCCACACGAAGAATCGCGTCCACAAGTTCCTGGCGGTGCAGCACACCGACGGGTACATCAATGCCGGACTGACGCAGCAGATCTGCTAAAATCGTCACCTGCGGCACATCCAGTCTGTACTCCTTGAGTTTTCCCACCTGGGAAAACACTTCCCGCGGCGTTCCCTGCATGACGACTTTTCCCTGATCCATCACGATCACCTTGTCGGCGTCCACGACTTCCTCCATATAATGTGTGATCAAAATGATCGTCACGCCTTTATTTTCCGGTTCAGTTCATGCGCCGTGCGGATGACTTCCTTCCGCCCGTTCGGATCAAGCATGGCAGTCGGCTCGTCGAGCACAATGCACTTCGGTTCCATCGCCATGACCCGGCGATCGCCACGCGCTGCCTCTGTCCGCCGGAGAGCTTGTTCGGCGAATGATGACGGTACGAGAGCATCCCTACCGCACCAAGGCTTTCTTCCACGCGCTTCCAGATCTCATCCGTCGGCACACCGATATTTTCCGGTCCGAAGCCGACATCCTCCTCCACGACGCTCGCAATGATCTGGTTGTCCGGATTCTGAAATACCATACCCGCAGTCTGACGCACCGCAAATGTATTCTCTTCCTTTGTAACATCCTTGCCATCCACCCAGAGCGAGCCTTCGCTCGGCAGAAGAGCGCGTTAATGTGTTTTGCAAGCGTGGATTTGCCGGAACCGTTGTGTCCTAAAATGGCAATAAAATCTCCCGCTTCCACATCCAGGTCGACGTGGTCGAGCGCTGTGGAGATGGACTCCACATTGCCCTCCTCATCACGTCTGATATATTCATGAACCAACTGTCTTGCCTTGATAATTCCCATCTGTACCCTCTCTAATCTTCCCAGCGCAGCCGGTGCAGCTCGCCCTGCAGCTTCATGTGGTCAAACTCATTCTGCCGCAATGCCTCATACAGCACAATTGCAACCGAATTGGATAAATTGAGCGACCGCGTCTCGCCGATCATCGGAATCCGCACAGGTGTCCGGATTGGCTTTTAAGATCTCCTCCGGAATCCCGGCGCTCTTTCCAAACATAATATAGCAGTCCGGCTCATAGGATACCTCGGTGTATACATGTCTGCCCTTTGTCGTTGCCATATAAATTTTAGCACCGGATTCTTCTCGCAGAAATCTTCCAGTTGACATAGGTGGTCACATCCAGTTCGCTCCAGTAATCCATGCCCGCGCGCTTGATTGCTTTCTCATCCAGATGGAAGCCCAGCGGTTCGATCAGGTGCAGTCTTGTCCCTGTCGCCACGCACGTTCTGCCGATATTTCCGGTGTTTGCCGGAATCTCCGGCTCATATAATACAACATTCAGCTTTGCCATGTCAGTCTCCATTCGGGAGGAAACGCCCTCCTCCCTTTTTCTTATGATCTCTTGCGAAGATCTGTGATAAACGCCTCCATGCGGTTCATCGCCTTCTTCAGGTTATCCAGCGAGTAAGCATAGGAAATGCGCACAAATCCCTCTCCGCAGTCTCCGAACGCCGTGCCGGGACAACGGCTAATTTCTGCTGATTGAGCAGCTTCGTCGCAAATTCTTCGGACGTCATTCCGAACTCCTTGATGCACGGGAACACGTAAAATGCGCCAAACGGCTCAAAACAGGACAATCCATCTCTTTAAACCGGTGCAGCAGATAGCGGCGTCTGCCGTTATACTCCTCGCGCATGGCAGCCACATCCTCATCTCCGTTGCGCAGTGCCTCCACGCCCGCATACTGGCTGGTGGACGGCGCACACATAATGGCGAACTGATGGATCTTCAACATCTGCTCGATGATGATGCGCGGTCCGCACGCATACCCCAGACGCCAGCCTGTCATGGCATGGATTTGAGAAACCGTTGATCACGATCGTCCGGTCACGCATTCCTGCAGGAGGCAATCGTCACATGCCGCTCCAGATACGTCAGCTCCGAGTATACGTCGCTAATGACATAAAGGTCGTGCTCTTTACGATGTCCGCGATCTTTCCAGATCTTTTCTCCATAATGGCGCCGGTCGGATTATTCGGGAACGGCATCACCAGAAGCTTGGTCTTCGGTGTGATGGCAGCCTCCAGCGCTTCCGGCGTCAGACGGAATTCATTCTCCGCCTTCAGCTCAATGATCACCGGAACGCCTCCTGCAAGCACGGCGCACGGCACGTAGGACACGTAGCTCGGCTGCGGGATTAAAACCTCATCTCCCGGATCAAGCATGGCGCGCATCGCCGCATCGATCGCCTCGCTGCCTCCGATCGTCACCATGATCTCATGATCCGGATCATAGGACACCCCGTAATGCCGGTCCAGATAATGGTCGATCTCCACTTTTAATTCCTTGAGTCCGGCATTGGATGTATAGTGTGTCTTTCCTTTTTCCAGGGAATAGATACCCTCCTCGCGGATATGCCACGGAGTATCAAAATCCGGCTCGCCTACACCTAAGGAAATCGCGTCCTTCATCTCATGGACGACGTCAAAGAACTTTCGGATACCAGACGGCTGGATCGTTGTGATTGTCTTATTTAACGGATCTCTCATCTTACATCTCTATCCTTTCATCTTTGGGCTGCTCTGCCATTACGGTTCCATGATCCTTATACTTCTTCAGGATGAAGTTGGTCTTCGTGCTGAGCACGGAATCCAGCGGGGAAAGCTTATCGGACACGAACTGTGAAACCTCGCGCAGGGTCTTTCCCTCGATCGTCACCATAAAATCAAAGCCTCCGGAGATGAGGTAAACGGAATTGACCTCCGGATAGTTGTAGATCCGCTCTGCCACCTTGTCAAAGCCCATGCCGCGCTGCGGTGTCACACGTACCTCGATTAGCGCAGTCACCTTCTCAATGCCCGCTTTGTCCCAATCGATCAGTGTGTGGTAGCCGCAGATAATGTGCTCCTCTTCCATTTTCTCAAGCTCATTCATAACCGTTGTCTCATCGACACCGAGCACAATGGCAAGCTCCTTTAAGTCAATCCGGCTATTCTTCTCTATAAATGTCAAAATCTTTTCACGCATCGCTTCTTCTCCTTTATATCGCCTTATATAATTCGTCCGCCTTCGAGGCTCCAAAATCTGCGCTCCTCCTCGTTCAAAAGGACGCGGTCGTTCCCCGCGGTTGCCTTTCCGATAATCGTGGCAGGGATTCCCGCCTTCTCCAGTTCTCTTACCAGCAGATTGCCATCCTCTGCCGCCATCAGCATACAGCCGCTGGAAATCAGCTGGTAGGGGTTGATTCCGAAAATTCACAGACCTCAATGGTCTCCTGACGGACCGGTATTTTTCAAATCGATTTCAAGTCCGACGCCAGATGCTTCCGCCATTTCCAGAGCGCACCGAATATTCCGCCCTCTGTGACGTCATGCATTGCACCAACGCCAGACTTGACGGCGACTGCGGCCTCTGATTGTACCGATATATAAGCATCCAGTGCTTTTGCCTTCTCGACAAAAGGCACCGAGAACTTTGTCTTTAGTTCTGTTTTTTTCCTTTGCGATAATGGAAGATCCCTCAATTCCGATCCACTTTGTGACAAGAATATCCATACCCGGCCTCGCCCTCTGGTCGAGATCAGACAGCCATCCTTCACTTTGCCGACACCGCAGACGGAGATCACCGGCTGATTGACCACCGCCGTCACTTCCGTGTGTCCCCCATCACCTGGATCTTTGCCTTGGCGCAGGCTTCCTCCACCTGTGCCATCATGGCACGCAGTTCGGGCTCCTCCACGCTCTCCGGCAGCAGCACCGTGAGCAGCACGCCCACCGGCTCCGCCCCGCGCTTGCCAGATCATTCACTGTAATCTGGATCGCAAGTGTCCCGATATCCTTCGCCGTTCCGGTGATCGGATCTGTGGACATCACGAGCGTCTCATCCTCCGCCAGCTTGATCGCAGCGCAGTCCTCTCCGACGCCGGCTCCTAAGACAACCTCGGGGCGTCTGGTATGTATTTGTTTGAATACGGAGCGCTTCAGTACGCTCTCCGGCAGTTTTCCGATCTTCATCTGTGTTCTCCCGTTTATTTACAGCTTAAGGCTGTCTCTTCTGAGGCAGCCTTAAACAATCTCTTATACTTTTATTCTCCGCCTGTGATCTGGCTCTCATCCACCGTTCCGGTAATCGCCTGCTCTTCCTGCGACGGCTGTTCTACCGGTGCCGGATTTAAGATTGCTGCCGCACTCGCCGCATAAGGTGCAACCGCCGCATTGATGGTTGCCTCATCCCCGGTCGCAAGCGCCGCGCCAATCACCGAAGACACATTCGGGTCTGCTGATGCCGTTCCCACGTTTACAATCTTCGGAGACGCCTTGTAGGTACTCTTATTAAAAATCTCCCGGCTCTCCTCCACACCGTCTACCGTGACAACTTTCCACAGTCTTGCCACATAGCCGATATGCTTGCCCTGCGCAGTCTTCATATAACCCGCCGGATCTCCGGTCGCCACATACTGCGTGCCCGGATCCTGCTCGGATACCACTTCACTCTCATAAGTCACAACGCGGTTCGATGGTCTCGTGTCGTGTCCGTAGATCTTAAAGGTGACATTCTTTCCCTCGGTGTACCCCTCAGTATAAATCGGAATGTCCTGATTATTGACAAAACGCAGATCCTTGTAATCGCCTGCAATCGCCGCATCCATGGATGGCTTCACATAGCTTACGATCATGGAATGATTCGAGCGCTGCGTGATCTCAAGCTCCGCCAGAATGACTGCGTTGTACAAAGTCGTAGATACCTGGCACACACCGCCGCCGTAGGACTCAACCGTCTGACCATTCTCGTAGGCACCTGCCAGTTCGTATCCGTTTGCCGCATCCAGCGGTCCGATCGCTTCATAGACGGAAAATTCCTCGCCCGGATAAAGCAGTGTACCATTGATCTTGCTGGTTGCATTGGAGATGTTGTCGCAGCGGTTCTGACCGGAATCCTTGTAATTCGTCGTATAGCTTCCCATCATATCCGTGATCTGCTCCAGATCTTCCTCGCTGCCGCGCGGCTCCACCACTTCCGCCACGAGCTCGATCTCGGCGTTGCCACCGTCCCACTCACTGCTGATATAGTTCTCGATCGCCGCAATGGAATCCTCCACGTTGACCTCGATGCCCTGCTCGCCCTTAATGATCTTAAACGCACCGTTCTCACGAACCAGACCATTATCCACAGCCTCCTGGTTCAGCTGCGCCGCTTTCCCGGAAAGGATGGATGCCACCGCATCGGAATCCACATCCAGTGAGAGTGCAATCACTTTGTCCCCCTGCTGCAGATCCTTCTTGTCCTTGTACCGCTTGATGAGGTTGCCGCTTCTGCCGACATCTATCGCCTCGTCCACCACGTTTAAGTTGGAAAAGGATATTCCAAGATCAGCTGCCGTCACGGATACACTTTTATCGCCGGTCTTCAATGTCATCTCCGCCGAATCTGCGCTCTCCACGTACGCTTCTACCGCGCTGACCGCTTCTTCCTCCGTCATGCCGCCCACATAAATATTGCCGATATAGACACCGTCCTCAATCGTCTCCGTCTCCTGTGCCCTCATGGAAACCGGTGCCGCCAGCAATGCGTAAAGTGCCACTGCACCCCAAACAATGTCAAAACCTGTTCCCTTTTTCATATTCTTCCCTCTGAAATATCTGTTCTCTGCTCTGCTAACGCCTGTTTTGCCAAGCATATACTCTGCTTCCGCTCATTATAGCCCATACGCGCCTTTCTTTTCAAGGTGCATAAACACGAATATGTTTGACTCACTCTGGGATTTTTAGTATATTTTACATGAAAGCAAAACGGCGGAATACACTTATAATAACGCTGCAAGCACCGTTGTCAGAAGCATGGCTGCCACAACCACAATGATGATTCCTGCAAGCAGTTTTTATTCTTTTTACCAAAATCGTACATTTCGTTCTACCACCTTTCCGTTCACGCCCTGGATACCGCGCGAACCTTTTACACTATACCACAAGAAGGGATGATTCTCATGATTTTTTTAGGACTTTTTATCTTTTTTGTATGTATGTTTGCTTATCTGCGCCATAAAAGCACCGCTGCCGAAGAAGCCGCTGCCGAGAGCTTCTGGAACCGCGAGAACGAAGCAAACCACACACGCCGCAAGGACATCAGCGGGCTTCCCTATATTACCATACCTCTTGCCGATTTTCCAATGGGTATCTATGACAATCCCGAATTAAAAAAATATGAGGAGACTCTCCAATCGCTTGCCGGACAGAAAATCTTAAACCTCGGCGGCAAGACCAACACCGATCTCAAGCTGGAGTACGGCGTTGCCAATCTGGAAACGCTCTGCGCCTGTGACGAGAACTACACCACCCTCTGCCGCACCATCTATGAGTACGCCGAATGTTTGAAAAAGCTCGGTCATGACGCAGAGGCAGTCCGGGTTCTCGAGTACGGCATCAGCTGCGGGTCCGATCACAGTGGGAACTACCGGATGCTCGCAGACTATTATCTAAACGCCAGGGATTCCGACGCACTTGACCGTCTTCTCATCGCCGCGAGAGCACTGGAATCCCCCAGACAGAACGCCATCGTCGCCATGCGAGGAAAAGTAAATGCTTAATCCGGGGCATCCGCCCGTGCACGGCGATCCAGCGGTCAAGCAGTCTCGACGCCTCACTCCGCGTCATCTGCTCCGGGATCTCCGTCTCCGGGATGCCGTAATGCGCAGCATATTTCTTGAGGCCATCCATCTGACGCCCCGTTGCGGGCGTCTGTTTTTGTGCGGTAACAGGCGCATACGGCAGAAACGCCTCCGGCTGTGCCGTACCGTACTCCTGTTTTAATCTCTCCAGCACGATTCCGGTCGCCATCGCATCATCGAGCGCACGGTGCGCCCGCTCACGCCCGATTCCGAAATAGGTACACAGACTTTCCAGGTCCTTTTTCTGCTCCGCCGGAAGGAAGCGCCTTGCCAGCTTTAAGGTATCCACAGCATTTCGCTCAAACGCCTGACCGTGGTTGACCGACCACTGTTTCAGAAAGCTGTAATCAAAAATCACATTCTGGCCGACCAGCACATCGTCCCCCAGGAATGTAAAAAATTCCCGCATCGCCTCTTCCGGCTCCCTGCCGCCTGCCGCCATCTCCGGCGTAATGCCCGTCAGTTCTACCACGCGCTCTGACAATTCCCGCCCACATTTTAAAATAGCGCCATACGTTTCCGTCTGTCTGCCGTCTCTGACGCGCACGGCTCCCACTTCCAGAATGGCATCCGTCTTCGCATTCAATCCCGTCATCTCAAGATCAATGACCACATAATCCTCTAACAATCTATTCTCCCCTCTTTCCGGTTATTCCCCGGAAGGCTCCAGATATTCATGCCGCGCCTGGTGATCGAGCGGATCCCTTCCGGTATAGTCAAATCTCACATAGACCGGTTCTTCCAGCCTCTCCGGGAGCGATGCGGTATCCTGCCTGTGGCCGGAAAACCGGTAGAAAAACCGCTCAATGTGCGACTGCTTTCCATTTTTACCATACCGGCGCGCAATCTGTTTCCATTCATTCGCATCTGCTGCCCACGAAGGTCTGCTTCCGAGATTCTCTCTTTCATACAGGTCATATACCAGACCCTCACCAAGCACCGGAAGCAGTCCCGGCTTACGCTCTTTTGCAAATTCCAGCAGGATCTCCGCCCTGCGCATCCTGGAATGACCCATTCCAAAATAACCGTGCTCCTCATAAAAAGTTCCCAGTTCCGCAAACATGGCAAACGCACTCGCATACTGCGTCTCCAGAAGCCGGATTGCTGTGGCGTACTGTCCGCTGTTGTAATACACCTCGAGCATCTCTTCCACCTGCCGGATGCGAAGGATCTCCCCGAACCCCAGCCAGTTTGTCTTAAGCACCTCATACGGCGGTCTGCTGCGGTAGATCAGACCATACTCTGTGGCATGCTCATACATGTAAGAACCTTTTAGCACTTTTAAGAATCCAAGCTGAAGCTGATTGGGCTTTAACGCATAAATCTCATCAAACGAACGCGCAAATGTCTCATAGCCCTCATAGGGCAGACCTGCGATCAGATCCAGATGCTCGTGAATATTCTCTTTTCCTGGATGCTCCTTACTACCGCTTTCAGGCGATCCAGCTGCATCGTCCGGTGAATCTCGGTGATTGTGGCGTCGTTCGTGGACTGCACGCCGATCTCCAGCTGGATCAGTCCCGGCCGCATCTGACCGATCAGCGCAATCTCCTCATCCGTCAGAAGATCGGCAGATATCTCAAAATGGAAGTTGGTCACGCCATTATCATGTTCGATTAAAACTTCCAGATCTCCATGGCATGTTCATGCCTGCAGTTAAAGGTGCGGTCCACAAACTTCACCTGCGCGACTTCCTGCTCCAAAAAAAATGCCAGTTCTTTTTTCACCCGCTCCACATCCCGGAACCGCAGTGTCTTTTCCACCGAGGAAAGACAGTAGCTGCACCGGAACGGACATCCTCTGCTCGATTCATAATAGATGATGCGGTTCCGGAAATCTTCAACGGCTCCGTAGCAGAACGGAATCCGGTTTAAATCCAGCGGCTCGCGCGCTCCGGTTTTACGAGGCTCTCTCCGGCACGGTACATGATTCCCTTGATTCCCGGGAAATCCACCTTCCCCGCCTTCGCTCCGGCACCCGCTTTTGCGTAGTTCTCACACAGTTCCAGAAAAGTCTCTTCTCCCTCGCCAACCATTGCCCCGGTCACCTGCGGATGCGCTTTTAGAAACGCCTCCGTCTCATAAGACACTTCCGGGCCTCCGACCCAGATCGGCACTTCGGGACAGATCTTGTGGTACTCGTCCATCAGCTGTTCCACATAATCCAGATTCCAGATATAACAGGAAAAGCAAAGCACATCTGGCTTTGCCTTATAGATTCCTTCCAATATGTAGTCTATCGTATGGTTAATCGTATATTCCCCGATCTCCACCTGCGCCCCGCCAGTGCCGTATGCCTCCACATAGGCACGCAGATCATCACTGCCAGATTTGAGTGAATATATTTTGCATTCACCGCCGTCAACAATACTTTCATCGTCTCACCTGATTCTTGCCCTCTCTTTTGCGCGGTAAAGAGCAGCGTCCGCCACTTCAAAAAACGCGCTTGCACCCGGATAAGCCCTGTCGTACTCCGCCACACCGATGCTCACAGAAAACGACCGTTCCCCTGCGGCGTTGCAAATATCTTCTGTTCAAACTCCTGCCGGATCTGCTCCGCCATCTCTTCCGCCTGTCCGACTCCCACTCCCTTAAATATGATGGCAAACTCCTCGCCGCCATAGCGGGCACAGAATCCTTCCACGCCTTTGTGTCTGGAGCAGATGTCTGCCACTTCTTTTAATACGACATCTCCAAACGCATGCCCGTAGGTGTCATTGACATTTTTAAAATTATCAATATCGATCACCGCAAGAGAAAAACGCTCCCGGTTCTCCTCGTACATTCTCTGGTAATACTCCAGCTCCTCATAAAAGCTTTCATGATTGTAGAGCTTGGTCAGGGAATCCCGCTTGGAACGCTCATCGTTCACAATCGCCGAATCGTTGACCAGTTCCAGCGCCACCAGCATGCCGCACACCGTTCCCACGAAGATGCTTCCCTCAATAAACGGCGTTGTCAGCGGGAAATAAGAACTGGCAGGTATAAAATAGACACAGTCCAGCACATAAACCGCAATCAGCAGCGCCGCCTGCACAAGCGTCATGACCCGGTCTTTGTAGAGCGGCGTCAGCAGCATCGCAGTAACAGAACCATTGGCATCAGCGTCACGCTCGTATGCACCCATCACAGCCGCATAGGAAGTCAGCAGGAATACAGCACATCCCGCCATCGCCCGCCTGCTGTATACACGCTTCTGTCTGCCGGTCATCAGGCGGTACACAAAGAAGCAACAGCTGCAATCCGCTCGGCCGCACAATGAACAGCCATCCGTAGCGCAGTCTTCCACAGTCCGCGGTCGGCTTGAAAAACAGAAATAAAACAGTTCCGTGATTAACACCACGCCCCAGATCTTCCAGCCCATCGAAAAAAAGCTGTTGCTACATTCCTGCCAGCTTTCCCTGCTCAGCCATTCATAGCTGCTGTCACGTCTGATCTTCTCCATCGTTTCCCTCATCGATAAACATATTACTTTCTTCCTAAAATATTATACTGTATCACGCCGATTCTTTCAACGGCGAGTAAACGCACCCCGATCAGAAAAAACCAGAGACAGCTCCCCAACCGTCTCTGGTTCTATTTGAAATACTCTCCCTCGTTTTAGCAATACGATGTGTCTTACAATCACATCGATGCCGGCAATCAAAGCAGAAGCGCTCCGCCGACATATGCTTTTGTCTTGTGCTGAAATCCCAGATGATAACCCGTATACACGCCAAGCACAACGAATGCAATCGTCATACATACGATGATGATCAGCATCAGCGCAACGTTCGTCCCCAGGAATCCGAATGCGATCCCCGCAAGCAGCGTATAGATGCTTGTCACCGCAGTCATCCTCAGGAACTTTTTCACATCAAGGCTCTCCTCCCGGCGCTCATTGACCCATTCGTTCTTGATTGCCTTCGCAATCAGACGGATGCCGAGTCCGAAAAAGATCACCGCCGCAATCACAAGTCCTACAAAATTCTCATCGTGCGCCAGCTCATTTCTGTAAAGGAGACCGGACAGATAGTTCCCGAGCGCCAGCGCGCAAAGCTGCCATACAGCGATCAACGCGCAGATGACGGACAACTGTTTTTTATCCACTTTTGCGACCAATGCGCCCTGGCACTCCATCGCCGCGAAAATATCAAGCGATACTCCCGCTATAATCAGAACATTCTCTATCCAGTTCATTTCCGTCCTCCCTTACATGACTCCTTATTATTATACTCTCTTCTTACAATATTTCCAGAACAATTATTGAGACAATTTTCATTAATCCTCTTTCACCGCATCTGTCTTGTAGATGAACTTGATGCTTCCGTTCACGCCGTCCGCAATATCCGTGTAGGTCTGATAGTCCTCTCCGGCGTCCAGAACTGCCTGGATACGATCCATCAGAGGCTCAATATCACCGTGGTAGGAATTTAAGATCTTCTCAATTCCATCCTCATTGAATGTAACGATTCCGTCTGCCAGCTGATGTGCGCCGTCCGATAACTGATCCACACCGTCGATCACTGCGTTGGTACCATCACTTAACGCGTTGACACCGTCGTTGAGCTTCTGATTGTTGGAAACCAGTTCTGCACTTCCGTTCTTAAGCTGCGCCACACCGGATGTCAGTGCCGGTACCGCATCTGCCAGACTCTGGGTACCGTTTGCCAGTGCTCTCGCTCCGGTTACCAGGCTGTATCCGTTTGAGCTCTGCTGCTCGATGCTTGCAGCCATCGTGGACTTTGTCTGCTCTGCCGCTGATACGGCTGCCGTTCCGGCTGCCAGCTTCGCCCGGTTACCGCTGCTCTCCGGCCGCCCCTTCGCTCCGGTTACCGCTGCTTCCCCGCCGCCTCCTTCGCTCCGGTTATTGCTGCCTCTCCGGCTGCCAGCTTCGCTCCGGTTACCGCCGCTTCCCCGGCCGCCTCCTTCGCTCCGCCTAATGCTGCCTCTCCGGCTGTTTCCAGTGCTGCCCGCTTTGCTGCATTTGCAACGCCCTGTGCCAGGTTATCTACCGCTCCGCCCATCGCAGTTGTGATTGTATTTCCGAACTGTGCGCAATCTGCTGCTGTGCGGCTGCGATCTCAGCTGCATGATTTGTCTGAATATCTGCTGCCGTCTCTGTCGGATACTGCGCCGCGATCGTTGCAAACGCCGCTCCGTTAATCAGGGTCTGCACATCCGCAGAAGATGTCAGGGAGCCCGTCATGCTGCTCATATTCGCGCCGATCTCCTGCGCCGCCTCATTCTTGACCTCATCATACTTGCCATTATCAAACTTTGCGGTTACCTGCTGTGTCGCCTGATTCTTAATATCATCTGCCTTACCGTCTACCATCTGTGTCGCCTGGCTTCTGATTGCATCTGCCCGTCCATCCACCACAGCTTCTGCCTGACTCTTGATCTCATCTGCCCGGCTGTCCACTACTGCGGACGCCTGGTTCTTAATCGCTTCTGCCCGGCTGTCCACTGTGGCAGATGCCTGGTTTTTGATTCCTTCTGCCATTGCGTCCACTGCGGATGCTGCCTGTGTCTGCATCGCCGCCTTCTCCTGATCGGTGAAGGAAGTCTTTAAGGTATTGTCCAGCAGTTCTACACCGTCCGCAATCGTTGCCGCGCTGCTGTTCAATGTGCCAACACCGTTAGATAATGTCGGAATGCTGTCAGAAAGCTGCGTAATACCACTTGCGATTTTTCCGGCTCCGTCCGTGTATGCATGAACGCCGGACTGCAGGTGCCAACGCCATCCTTAAAGTCGCCCATCTTGGACTTCAAGGTGTCTACGCCGTCTGCCAGTTCTGCGGAACCGTCGGTCAGCTGATCCATCGCGTCTGTGAGTGTATCAAATACCTCATCCAGCTTCGAGGTGTCATTGTCGCCATCGGCGCTGATGAAATTCGTTGCATTCATAACCACCGTCATCGTGGTATCAAGCTTGAAGTTCTCAACCTTTGCCTTTACCTCAACGTAATCCGGAATAGTGACATCCCCGTCAAAATCGCTGTCCTTTACGTTCAGGCTTTCCTTCAGACCCGGAAGTGCATAGCCAACCACGACATTGTTGCTTCCGTCGGAGATCACCTTACCGTTTTCCACCTCGATATCCGAGAATTCATCTCCGAGGATCATGCCGCTGACTGCCATAAACGGTACATAGATGTCTTCGTCTTTTCCGTCAATCTCCGCTGTCACTTTCTGGTTGTTCGTATAGTCGAACCGGATCGTAACCTCACCGGATTTTCCGGCTAGTTCCTCCGGCGTCACCTCCTTGCCGTCCAGATAGTAGGTCAGCTTCTGTGTCACCGGCAGCTCGCTCTCTGACGTTCCCCGGTAGAAAATGTCATTGCCGTCTGCCTGCCATGTCACTTTATTGCCGCTCTGTGTAAAGGTCTCATCGCCCTTTACATTCTCAATATCTTTAATGTGGACGCATCTTCAAGCGTATCCTTGTCATCGTTGTTGATCAGATGATCCGAGACGATGATTTTCTGCTCCTTGCCGGTATTGTCGGCGATGACATATACCGTCTCCTCTTTTCCGATCTCTTCGCTTACGCGGCTTCCGTTATCCAACAGTTCCTTTGCTGCTCTCGGCATCTTCCGTATCTTCCGTCTCCTCAGAACTTCCGTCTCCTCCACGGTCTCCGTGGCAGCGCTGCCTGCCTTTGCCGCATTCACACTGTAGACGGAGGGAACCTGTTGCAACAAGCGTAACGATCAGGACTCCGGCAATAATGCGGATTGCATATCTATTTTTGAATTTTGATTTTAACTCTGGTAATTTCATGATTTTTACCTTCCTTTCCCGTTACTGTACCGATACATTGTTTTCCGACACATTCACCGTCGCACTCTTTTCTTGCGAAATCCCATGCTCGTCGCACAGATCAGTTTATCAAAAATCATAAACATGGACGGCAGAATGAAATAACGACAAACATACTGATGATTGCTCCGCGTGCCATCAGAATACACAGGGAACTGATCATATCAATATTGGAATACATGCCGACACCGAAGGTCGCTGCAAAGAAGCTGAGCGCACTGACAATGATCGACTGGATAGAGCTGCGAAGCGCCGTCGCAATCGCTTCCCTCTTGTCCGCTCCGTTGTAGCGAAGCTTCTTGTACTTTGTTGTCATGAGAATCGCATAATCGACCGTCGCGCCGAGCTGAATCGTAACCGATGACGATAGAAGCGATAAACGGCAGCGTCGTGTGCGTATATGCCGGAATACCCATGTTGATAAAAATAGCGAACTCGATGACCGCCACCAGAATGATCGGCAGTGATACCGACTTAAATACCAGTGCGATAATCACGAAAATTGCACCGATCGACACGATGCTGACTGTCTTAAAGTCCTCATCCGTGATCTCGATCAGATCCTTCGTACACGGCGCCTCACCGATTAACATGGCAGAGGAATCATATTTTTGATGATATTGTTGATCTCCTCACACTGTGCGTTCACTTCATCGGAAGCAACCGCATATTCCGAGCCGACCACCATCATCTGATAATCGCCGTTGATCAGAACGTCTTTACGTCATCCGGGATAAACTCCCTCGGGATGCCCGGTCCTACCAGCGAGTCAAAGCCAAGCGCCATCTTCACGCCGTCGACCTTGCTGATCTCATCTAACATCGCGCTGGCATCTTTTGCCGAGAGACTGCTGTCCGCAATGATCATGTGCGTCGCACCCATCTCAAAATCATCGTTCAACTTATCGTTTGCGTTAATACTGCTTAAGCTCTTCGGCAGTGTTCCCGCGAGATCGTAGTACACATCCGTATGTGTGTAACCGTAAATTGCCGGTCCTAACACCACCAGGAATACGATCAGGAATACGCCGTAGTGACGCACGATCCAGTCCGCAATCCGTCCCAGATCCGGGATGATAACCTTGTGCTTCGTCTTCTCGATCGCCTTGTCAAATACAAGCAGCAGCGACGGCAGCACCGTAACGCAGCAGATAACACCGAGAACAACACTTTGCCATGACAATTCCAAGATCCATACCAAGTAAAACTCATAAAACACAGTGCCACGAAACCGGCCACCGTCGTGATGGAGCTTCCGACCACCGATGTGATCGTATTGGAAATCGCATGCGCCATCGCACGCTTTTTATCTCCTGGTAACGCTCCTGCTGCTCCTCGTAACTGTGCCATAGGAAATGGAATAATCCATCGTCACACCCAGCTGCAAGACCGCCGCAAGCGCCTGCGTCACATAGGAAATCTCCCTTGAAAACATTGGTGCCCAGGTTGTACACAATCGCCATTCCGATACTGAGCAAAAAGAAAATCGGCGCCAGAGCCGAATCCATCGTCAGCGACAGAACCACCACCGCCAGTATGACTGCAATCAGCACATAGATCGGAGTCTCCTTGTTCGACAGGTTCTTGATATCCGTAACCACTGCCGACATACCGCTGATATAGCACTGATCTTTTACCACACCGCGCAGTTCCTCGATCGCATCCATCGTCTCGTCCGCAGACATCGACGTATCGTATAAGACTGCGAGCAAGGTACTGTCCTTCTCATCATTATTAAAGAAATCATAGATCTCATCCGGCAGCATCTCCATCGGAATGCTGATGTCTGCCAGTGAATCATACCAGATCACTGATTTTACGTGAGGAACTTCCTCCATCTGTTCCCGCATTGCAGATATGTCCTTCGCGTCCATACCCTCAACTACACAAAACGAGAATGCTCCCGTTCCGAACTCGTCAAGCAGAAGATCCTGCCCCTTCATCGTCTCAATCTCTTTCGGCAGATATGTCAGGATATCATAATTCACTCTCGTGTTAAAATATCCGATTGCCGACGGTATCAATAAGAGAATACTGAGAATCAGAATCGGTATTCGCAGCTTGACGACCGCTTTTCCAAATTTAATCATGATCCCTCTCTCCTTTCCATAAAAGCATTGTATAAAAAAAAGACCGAATATGAAAATATTCAATCTTTTCTCCGTGTATCGAGTTATTATACACTCGACCCGAAATGTATAACTATCTATACATTTGTATTCATTTGTATTCTGACCGCAATCACAGTTCCGACAAAATATCCGTCATCGACCGCTTGATCATATAATTGTAGATTTCCGCAAGTTCCCTGGACGATATCGTCATTCCGGACTTGATCCAGGTGATCACCACATAACACATGGACTGCGCATAATACTCCGCGATACGCTCCGGCGTCAGCCACACGTACCGGCTTTTCTGCCTTCCGCCTGTCCTTTGATGACCGCAGCACACGCTCCACAGCTTTGTGCAATGCTGCCGAAGGAGTTCTGTCCCTCCAGCCGGCTTGCCCTCGTGTAGAACTCCTTGTCCCGCTCAATGCCGCCAAACAGAAGCACCAGCGCCTCGTTGATCATCCCGTTCTGGATCAGCGGTTCCACCGGTTCCAACAGTTCCTTGTCGATAATCCACTCCAGCAGATCGTATTTGTCCTGAAATGATTGTAAAATGTCGGTCGGATCACGCCCGCCTTATCTGTAATCTCTTTGATTGTAATCTTCTCTATCGGCTGCTTTAACGCCAGTTCCTTAAAGCTTTCTGCCAAAAGTGTATCAATCGCACTCTTTCCCTGTCCAGTCATAACTCCCTCTCGCCCCAGGTGCTCTATCGCACTATGAGTCTCCCAACAGTTACCGCCCTCGCTTTTTCATCGTCACGCATGTTCAACATCTCTCCCGTCTCCACGACGCGCACCAGCGGACGCAGCGGAAAATTCTCAAAATTCCGTGCCACCACCGCATGCTGCCCGTTGGACAGTTCGACTTCGCAGCCGATCGGGTACGCCGCCACTTTCCTTGCGAACACAGCCACAATATCCGGGTCAAGCCAGCGGTCGCCCAGCGCCATCACATATTCTAACGCCTCCGACGGCGACAGTGATTTCTGTGCCGGAAATGCGGACGTCTTCGCATCATAACAGTCTGCAATCCGGATAATGCGGGCAAACAGATGTATCTCTGCGCCCTTTTGCCAAGAGGATACCCTTCGCCGTTGTAGCACTCATGATGCTCCATGATCCCTTCATACACATCCGCGGAAAACGGCATGTCTCGCGCAGATATTCCGCACCGATCTTCGGATGGCTCCGATAGACCTCCTGATCCTCTTTGCTGCGGTGCGCCTTACCGCCCGCACAATGTCGTGATCGATAAACCGCTTCCCGATGTCATGCAGCAACGCCGCCGCTGCAAGCTGACACAGCTCATCCTGCGGAAGCCCCAGACGTGCGCCGACTACCACAGAAAGGATGCCCACATGAATGGAATGGTAATAGATATAATCATCATAACTCTTGATGTCCATGATATTGCACATGATGTCTCCATTGCATATCACATCATCGACCACAGACTCCACAGTTTTGCGCAGCTTAAACTCCGCTTCCGACGGTTCCTGCTTTCGCATATCCATGTGAAACAGATCATATACAATTTTCAGTGCCTGCCTCCGGACTTCCGGGCTGACAATCTGCTGTATCTCAATCCCCGGAAAACTCATCGTCCACATAGACACCCGGGAACCCAAGGATTCCAGATTTGAAATCTGTTCTTCTGTCAGCAGAATATGCCTTCCCAGAAGAAGTCTTCCCGCCCCGTCATAAATGTCCTGCCCCAGTGCCATTCCCGGCGTCAGTCTGCTCGTCGGTAAATAACGCATTTGTGCTTCCTTTCCGCTAAATTATTATTATTTTAGCGCTTTTACTCGTCAAATTCAACCGTAACAAAATATCCCTTCGGCGTCTCTTTGACATCTACCACTGTGCCTTCCCGCGACTTGATGCGCTGGCTTACCACATAGTTCGCCGACATCGCGTACGCCTTGCCCAGTGTATAGTAATAGGAATTGGGCAGCTTCCCCTCTGTAATCGGAAGCACATCGCCGACCTCAAGCAGTCCGGTGCGCTCCATTTTAAACTCTTCTCTCCGCATGAAAATATTCCTGTTTCTATGGCTTTTCTATGTGTTTCCCACTATTGCCATGCATTTTTCATTATAGTATAATGATTCTGAATTCTCAAGATGTTTTCATTTACTATATACAAAGGAGCCTTATGAGCGATCAAACTGTTCTCATCGATCAATTCCTGTCATCCGTCATCGGCACGATTCACCCGGACGAAATCTTTGATTCTATTATAGACACAGCCGCCAGTCTGCTGTCTCCGGACGGTCTGCTGCTCACGATCCGTGACGATGTCAGTCCTTCCTACCACGTCACACGCAGTTTTGGCGATATCACCTGGGAAAAAGATTCTTTTCTCGATTCGAGCATTCTTTTAGAGCAGCTGTTAAACGCCGACAGCTACATTCCGTTTATGCCGGGCGCAGGTCTGCCAACCGCGCTTGACGGCGTTTCCAGCCATACACACAGCTGGCTGATCCGGCAGAATATCATTGGTGTCTATTGTCTGAAGTACAACCGGGCACTGATCGGCTTTCTCTTCATTGCGCGGCACAATCACATGCCATTGTCTGCAGATCAGGTGTCCGCGCTGTGCAAGATCGGCTTTATGCCACCCACGCACTGCGCAACGCGAATCTCTACATGAACGCCTACCGGGCCTCCATCACGGATGATCTGACGGCGCTCTACAACCGCAAGCATGCGTTTGAGATGATTGATGAGCTCTGCCTCTCCGGTACGCCGTGCTCTTTAATCATGCTCGATATCGATGATTTCAAGCTTTACAACGAACTTTACGGCTCAAAGAGGGCGATCATTTAATCCAGCGCTGCGCCAACATCCTTCTCTCTGCTCTGGATGAGGACGACATGGCATTCCGTTTCGGTGCAGACGATTTCTCATCTTAAGACGCGGCAGTGATGCCGCAGCCGCCAAAGCGTTTACCCAGTCTCTCGTGGAGGTTCTGACAAAAGGCAGCATGCCCGACATGGTGTGGGAAATTACCATCACCTGCGGCATCTCCGTGTTCCGGATATTTCTGCCGACGGCAGAGAGTTGATCCACAATGTCGAGCAGGCTGTCTATTTTGGAAAGCTTGATGGGAAGGCCATCTCATCGTTTACCGCAAAGGTCTTGAGAACCGCTCCCAGAATCCGGATATCCGCACCGCCTACGAGCGGGTGGCGCCGACCATCTATGCGCTGACCGCCGCCATCGACGCCAAGGGATAATTTTACGTTCATCCATTCCATGAATGTCTCAAAATATGCGGTCATGCTCGCGGAAGCGCTTCCTATGAGCGACAATGATATCGAGGTGGTACGGGTCGCAGGCATGCTTCACGACATCGGCAAGATCAGCATCCCCGAGCACATTTTAAAGAAAACCGAGGGGCTGACGCCGGAGGAATACGCAATCATGAAAACGCATGTGGAGAATTCCATCAAGATGATCCGTTACCTTCCGAACATGGATTACGTGATCCCTGCAGTTATCGCCCACCACGAGCGCTATGACGGAAGGGCTACCCGCGCGGATTAAAGGGAACAGGAATTCCACTGATGGGACGTATCCTTACCATCGCCGACTGCTTTGACGCCATGACCGCCCGGCGCCCCTACAAGCAGGAACGCTCGATCGACTACGCTGCAGGTGAACTGAAAAAGAACAGCGGCACGCAGTTCGATCCCGAACTGGTGCCGGTGTTCTCTTATTGAAGACGGAAAGATTGTGGGGTAGAAATTTATGAGAACAGTTGTACTTTTTATATGACACAAGCTGCATTTACGAGATTGTGATATTAAATTATTTTCTAAAATTTACCGGAAAGATGTCACATTTGTATCGATGGACGGAAATCCCATCACTTCTATGGAAGGTTACTCAATCAATGTTTCCGGCAAGCTGACAGATATTCCGGTAAAGACATCGAACTTATCATAGTACCCGGTGGGAATATCAAGGAAATTGATACTGATGCTGTGTGGAACTGCCTCAGAAAGATTCAAATGAATCAGGGGATCATTGCCGGGATCTGTGCCGGAGTAGACGTACTAGATCATGCCAGCATTTTAGATGGAATTGCATCCACGCACTCTACCGATCTTAATGTCGTTTCAGCAGACCGGTGATCACTTCCCGTGCAAATGGCTATGTAGATTTCGCCATTGAAGTGGCTAAGGAAATGCATTTATTTAAGGATGAAGCCGACCTGGAGGAAACAATCGCATTCTGGCGGAATCACCAGAGGATGGAGTAATTTCTGTTTGATGCATGAAAAGCAGGGTTGTCGCATCAAGCACGTGCGGTTGCCTCAGGGATAAGGATATTATGAGACACATGTCCTGCGATTTCGGGTGGAATGCCTATGGAACATTCTGTTCAAAAATGTGGCATTTCTAACCAGCCGGCGACTGCATCCACGATGATCCGTGTCTTTCCAAGTTTTGAGCACTCCGCGGGTCATGTCCGCATCCCGGAAGACAATTTGTAGGACTTTTGTGCCGCACTAGCTGTACTATAAGCATGTAGATACATTATGTATGTATCCGCGTGCTTATTTTATTACTCAAACTTCGCATTAAAATGTGCCTATGCACCTTGAAAATTCAATAATACTGGCATAAAATTAGCATGAAACCAATGGTATGATATGAAGAATAAAAATATTCCATCGTTTATAGCAGCTTAACAGGTAATACCAAGGTGCTGGCTGATGCAATCCACGGGGCATTACCTCAGGATGAATGTGGTATTTCGGTGTGTCCGACACAGTGATCCCTTCTTCCGAACTGCTCTATATCGGATTTTGACAGACAAGGGTAATGCAGATACCAGACATTGCAGCTATTATCGCAGTTAAAGAATAAACAGATTTTTCTGTTTGGAACTGAGGCTTTGGTGGCAGTGATATCTATTTTCGGAAAATCCTGAGTCAGGTTAAGCAGTTCATTGACGCAAGCAATGTTATCGGAGTATATGTGTCAGGGCAGAATGCCGCAGTCTGTCCGAACGCTACTTGAAAATGAGGAAAATCCTGATTATCCGGCAAATCTTGATGTATTGATCCAAAATTTTGACTGTGCATTGTCTCACCCTGATGCCAATGACATGGAAAAACTGAAAGAAGCCGTTATGGATTCATCCTTCTGATAAGACCATAAAATAAGGCAGCCCCGCATAGCTGAGTCTGCCTTACTTTCTTTATTTAATGTTGATGCCACTGGCATATTGCTGCAGAAACTGTTTCTTTCCACATGGTCTTCCCAAATAATATCCCTGCAGATAATCAACCTTCATTTCTTTCATTTTCAGAAGCCATTCTTTTTCCTCGATGCCTTCTGCGCATATCCTGACGTTAATACTATGTACCATGGTGGATGATATTTTTATATAATTCATAATCCCTGTCACTGTTCATCGCCTTGGCAGTAAAATCCCTATCCATTTTCACGTAACTTGGATTCATATCACGGATACAATGAAGATTCGAATATCCTGTTCCAAAATCATCGATCACAAAGGGAATCCCGTTCTTGTCCAGAGTTTTACGGAATTTACAGAACGAAGGTGTCATATCCATAAATCCGCTTTCTGTCATTTCAACACATAAGCATTCCGTCTGTAATGAATATTTTTGAATTGCATCCAGAATATCCCGCTCCACATTGCCTTGCAGGATCTGAACATAGGATACATTTACATTCATCCGAAAATCAGGAATATATTTCTGCATTTCACAGCACATTGCTGCAGCTTCGTTCAAAATATATCTTCCAGCGGGAATGATTAATCCGGTCTCTTCCAATAATGGGATAAACTCCACCGGTGAAACAAACTCCCGCCCTTCTTCCGTTATCATGGAAAAACGCATCAGTGCCTCTGCTCCAATAATCTGTTCGGACTGACAGTCCACGATCGGCTGGTAGTATACTTCAAAGCCATCATAATGGTTCACAATAGCATTACGAAGTGTTGCTATGATTCTTCCTTGTTCGTAAAAAGACCTCATAGTCATCCTGGTCAAAAATATAGAATCCATTTTTACCCATGCTTTTTGCCTGTTTCAAGGCAAATTCAAACTTTTTGCGGCATTCTTCGGTTCCCTCACAAAATGTTGCTGCATCTATAACACCAATAGAAATAGAAAATATAGCTTCATAATTTTCGGCTACTATGAAATTATGAAGTTTATCTGTAATCTTTTCTTTCAGTGCCACAGCGTCTTCTGCGGAGGAAGCTTCCAGATCCACGATCACATACTGATCCGCTACCAGATGGTAAATTCTCTGCTTGTCTGAAAGGCATTCCTTCATACAGCCGGCTACGCTTTTCAGGATATAATTACCATAATCAGCTCCCCTGGAGCTATTGATCGCTCCAAAATCATCAATTCCTACATGCATAAAAAATCCCTTGGTAATGGGTTCTTTTTGTGCACGCAGGTAAGCAAGGAATTCCGGACCGCCAAGCAGTCCTGTGACATTATCGGCTCTTCTCATGTTGCCGGTCTCATTCAGACACCCGACCAGATACTCTGCCTTTCCCTGCTGATCAATGATCACGATACCACGGCAGTTAATCCAGACCGGCATACCTTCTTTATCAAGCCACCTGTAATGAAGATTATGTACATTTTCTCTTCCTTCGCATATATCCGCAAGATGCTTTGCAAGCATCCTGCGGTCTTCCTCATATACTACCTTCATAACTTCATTTGCAGCATCTGTCAGAACATTTTTCGACATATTAAACCGTTCCACAGCTGACTGTGAAATCTCAAAGGTATTATTCTGCAGATCAAATATATACAGGTAATCATCCATACATTCTGTAATGATCTCAAATAAGATTTCTGCTGTCTGCTCTCCAAACACTCTAAATATATCATTAATCACAACAAAAACTTTCCTTCCGACAACTTCACTCTATTCCTGCCATTTTCTAGAATAGCTTAAAGATATTCACACGGTCACGCATCTTGGCTGCTCCCTCTGCCAGATTAATACTGATCGCAGTATTCTCTTCGGAGGATGCAGCATTGCCCTGTACTACGCCGGACAGCTGTTCAATTCCCTGGCCGATCTGCTCCAAGGACTCTGCCTGGGAGTTGGCTTTCTCCATGGTGTTCTCTGCAAGCTCTGCAAAGGACTCCATATCTGCAATGATCTGATTGAATGCGTCTGCTGTTGTTCTTGTAATCGTATTGCCCTTTTCGATTTCCACTAAGGTCTTATCGATCAGATCTCTTGTATTTACAGCAGATTTTGCACTGTCTGCTGCCAGCTTGCCGATCTGATCTGCCACTACTGCAAATCCTCTTCCTGCTTCTCCTGCTCTGGCAGCTTCAATGGAAGCATTCAGGGATAACAGGTTGGTCTGGGATGCAATATCCTCGATATCTGTGATAATATTACCGATCTCCTTGGAGATTTCTGTAATGTGCTCCATTTCCTTGAGCAGATCGTTCATTTTTTCTTTTTCTTCGTTCGCTTTATTTGCAGAGGCTTTTACACGTGCCGATGCGTTCTGTGTTACCTTCGCTGTATCTGCCGCCAGATCCACGACCGTATCAATGGTGGCATTCAATTCCTCGATGACTCCTGCCTGCTCTGTTGCACCGTCCGCCAGGGATTTTGATGCTTTTTCCACCTCGGATGAATTCGATGATACCTGTTCTGCCAGATTACTGATCTCGGTCAGGGTACTGTTAAACCGTTTCAGAATATACAGCAGTGATGTCTTCAATTCCGAGAAATCGCCTAGGAAATCTGTAATATCATCACCATTTCTGGTCAGGTCACCCTGCGCTATTGCCTTTACCTCCACAGAGATCTCGCTGACATAATCTGCCAGAATACCCATGGCTTCTTTCAGATTCCTGATGGTATCGCCAAGCTCATCCTCAGACTCATAGGTAAGCATTTCTACATTAGACAGTTCGCCCTTACGCAGGCTGGCAACTGCTGCCTCTATCTGTTCTACCGGCTCGGTAATGGAATTGGTAATGATCTTTCCGATCAGTGTCGTCACTACAGCAATCGCAAGACCCGCTGCCACGATCACAATAAATATGATTACAGTGCATACATTAGCCATGGTCTTTGCCTGATCTAATTCTACCTGGAACTTGTTCACATAATATAGTTAATTTCTCAGCAAAAGCCTTATATTCTTCATACACCTGTCCCGTCATCAGCTTCGATGCTTCCTGCTGTTTACCTTCACGGCTCAATTGCAGAATTTCATCTGAAGCAGCCCTGTATTTTTCCCATGCAGTGCTTGCTGCATCATAATCATCCCGTCCTTTTTGAGCTTTGCTGTTTGCAGAAATTATTGCATCCAGCTTCGCAGAGGTATCCTGGATCTGGCTCTCCAGCTTCTGGATTTCTTCTTCGCAGGAGTTCATGACTGCTGCATCTGATTCTACCAGATGCTGATACTGTTTGATTCTGTATTTCGCAGTCATTGTCTCCAAATCCTGCAGATATTCCAATGACGGAGACCAGACCTTCGTGATCTTCTCTATATTTGAACGGATCACTAATGTCGAGATCAGTGCCACCAACACTAAAAATAATGTCATAACAAGTACTGTCATTTGATATACTTTTAATTTTCCTGCAACCTTTAAGTTAGTTATACGCTTTTTGATCTTTTCCATGATAGTTTTCCCTTCCTTTGTAAATTATTGTTCTTTTTATCACGTATATCTATCCATATATAGTACTAAGATAGCATACTTTATTGGAAAAATCTATTACTAAAGTATTAAATTACTCAAACTTCGCACATTAAAATGTGCCTTTGCACCTTGAAAATTTAATAATAACTGGCATAAAAATAGCATGAAACAAATGGTTTTTGTATAATTGAGTTGCCAAAAAACAATTACAAACCGGAGGCTTATGCTATGAATAAAAGTATAACACAAGCGACTCAAAATGATAAGTAGATTTCTAAATTTATCAAACGATTTTTTACAAGGTTTCATATTTCCTCAGCCTTGAAAGCTGCCAATGCCTATAAAAGGAAAGGCACTCCGGTAACGGAGATTTTTCAATACATGTTTCTGTTGATTTTCTCCAACAGAAGTATGTATATGAGTCTGCTTACAGGAAAAAACACACCTAATTTTGCAAAAGCTACCTTAACTTGAGCAGAGAATGTAATTCTCTGTCCTATGATGCAATGACTGCGCATACCGCAGTTGTTTTCACCCGATATAGGATGCTGTCACTGGAAAGCCGGGAATCCAATGATAACCGGTCACTTGGGGAGCTCTTTTTATACTTTTCTGACGAAATATCTGATATCACATGGATACAGGCTTTTCAAATACTGCTTCAAATGTTCAGAACAATGTTTTCAGATAACACTGAACTTTCAGACGAAAAAATCAATGAATTGGCGAATGCATTTATGGATGCACTTCCTACTATAATGAAAATACGACTGCAGGCTGCATAAAGGCTGAACATTGACAACTGAATAACTGCCAGATATTGAATTTTCAAGGTGCATAGCTAAAATTTATGTGCGAAGTTTGAGTTTTATAATTAAAAAAGAGAATGAAGGAAAAAGTAGGAAACAAGCCAAAATAGCCGGTTTAAATAAGTTTTTGCAAATCTATTATGCAAGAGTGATGGAAATATATAAGAATATAGCATAGTTGCATAAGAAAAAAGCCTGAATAATCAGGCCTATTTCTTATGCAAAAAATAAAAATTGTGTTGACATCTCTTAACAGGTCTAAAAGTCCGCCCATTGTCTCCGGTGTGCCGGACATGCACCCGTTGGATTGTCCAAACGTGGAAGAGACGCTATCTTATATCTCTTTATAGTCTACATCCACGGCTTCCGCTTCCTGCTTCATCATCTTTGCCGCATGCACGGCGCGGTTTGCCACCCACAGATCCGAGATACCGTCATAGATCAGGGCAATTCCGATAAACCAGGTGCCAGCTTTACCATGCCGAACGCATTCACGATGCAGAGCACACCGAACACCAGGCTGACCGCTGCAATGATTAACATGCTCCACCATTTTCCATAGCCGTTGCGCTTTGTCTCCTCCGCAAGCTTCAGATCCTGGATTCCATGTACGCAGAGGATCACGCCGATCACAATCGGGATCAGGCTCACAATGCTCTCCGGGCGCAGGAAAATCCAGATTCCGATTAACAATACAATCAGTCCCAATGCTCCTGCAAACGGATGAATACTGCGGTTCATAAAATAGATGCGATGTCGACGCCTCCCATAATGATCAATCCAACGGCAAGGATTTTACAGAATACATCGATCGTCTCAGCCGGCCATACCAGAAGCACAATGCCAAGTGCAATGCAAAGCAGCGCCGAGACTATGATGTCTGCCTTGATCCGCTTTTAATGTTTCTTTCATATCACATACCTCTCTGTCACTTTTCTGCATTATACTCTATTCAATCCACAGTTTCAAGAAACAATGCGGCGGCTTTGTCTATTCCCATTCAGCCCGATCTGTCCCGCTTGACTTTTTCACAATTCCACTAGACTATGGGCACAATGAATCATATGTCCCGCCGCAGTGCAATCCACGCGGAGCGTTTTTCCTTCACAGGACATATTTTCCGGAAAGAAACAAAGGAGTGAATATTTTATGGGAAAAGAAGTAAAGACGAATGCGATGCGCATTCTTGATAAAAATAAGATTCCGTACGAAATTTTAAATTATGAGTGTGGAGAATTTATCGACGGACTGCACACCGCCGAGGCGACCGGCGCCCCGGTGGAACAGTCCTTCAAGACTCTGGTGATGCAGGAAAAGCAGGCAATACTATGTATTCGTTATTCCCATCGCGGACGAGGTGGACTTAAAAGCCGCCGCCAGAGCCGTCGGCGAAAAATCCGTAGAGATGATTCACGTCAAAGACATCACTGCCATCACGGGTTATGTCCGCGGCGGCTGCTCTCCTCTGGGCATGAAAAAGCAGTTCCCGACCATCGTGCACGAGAGCGCTGCGGCTTTGACAAGATCTACATCAGCGGCGGACGCATCGGCACCTCCATCACGGTCAATCCGGATTCCCTGCTTACCGTGGTGCGCGGCCAGTATGCCGACGTCATCCGGCATGAGTAAGTTCTTCTTCCATCTCCTCTAAGATGTGGAGCAGATCACGTATCTGCCTTGGATTTCACTTCTACGGTCTTCTGTGCAATATCGATCGTTCCCTTTGGCACCTTCGTTCGCTGCCGTTGCCATTCCCTCCATCGCATCCAGCACGCCATCAATCGATGCCAGAAGTTCCTCGGATGTCGCGCTGAAATCGCTGATCAGTGCATCGATCTTTCCGGCATCCTGGTTATAAGCGTCTGCCGCCTCATCAAACGTATCATAGCTCGCCACCACATCATTTCCAACAAAGGCAAGCAGCTGCTCCGCATCAGAAGAAAGCTGTGCCACAGAAGATGTAACTTCCTCCGTCACCTTCTGTATCTGGGCAACCTGAAAAGATCTGCTCAGTGAAAACGCCATATACAGACAGACCGCCATGACAATCACAATCAGCAGACTGCCCGTTCCGATAATCGCGATCAGTGCCGTTTTTACATTCTCCCGCATTGCCTGCGTTTCTTTCTCAACAGTCTCATCGATATAGTCAATATAGTTTCCCGTTCCGACAACCCAGCCAAACCGCTCAAATGCCCTGCTGTAGGATCTCTTCGGAGAAGATTCCGTCTCACCTTCTTTCGGGAATACATAATCCGTATATCCGCCGTCCGGTTCCTGCCCGACGCGGATAATCTCTTTTACCATCTGGTAACCATCCGCATCCTTCGTCTCCATGCGGTTCGTCCCTTCCGTCGCGCTTCCAAGCAGAACCACATTCTCTCCATCATAGGTATCTGCCCAGAAGTATCCGCCGTTCCCGTACCTGAGTTCCCGCAGCAGATCTGCACCGCGTGTTTCCGCTTCCTCATAGGAATAATCATCTTCTAACGTACACTCACATTTTTCATACCTATCCGACTCCTTCCTGTGCTTACTTCTTTTATTATCGTATATTCCCCACTAATCGTCTATATTTGTTAATAATTTAGCAATCTATTCATGTTTTTTGTCAATATTGCATATATGTAAAACGCAGGACTCCTCTTTTACAATCACAGAAGTCTGTCTAAAGACATTCACCCGCAACGCAGTTACACTAAAGCCACAAACGGTGATCGGCCCATCAGACCGCCACTCATACAACCAGAGGGGAACCGGGTGGGGCCGGTTTCCACACTAAGAAAATGGAGGGACTTTACATGGCAAAGTACATCATGGCACTCGATGCCGGAACCACCAGCAACCGCTGCATACTTTCAATGAGAAGGGTGAAATGTGCAGCGTTGCCCAGAAAGAATTTACACAGTATTTTCCGAAGCCGGGCTGGGTAGAACACGACGCGGAGGAGATCTGGTCCACACAGCTTGAAGTTGCCAGGAGGCAATGGCAATGTGGGCGCGACTGCAGCCGATATCGGGGCAATCGGAATTACCAATCAGCGCGAGACCACCATCGTATGGGATAAGAACACCGGCGAACCGATTCATCACGCGATCGTATGGCAGTGCCGCCGTACTTCCGAATACTGCGATTCCTTAAAAGCCAAGGGACTGGTTGATACCTTCCGCCAGAAGACAGGACTGGTGATCGACGCCTACTTCTCCGGAACGAAATTAAAATGGCTGCTCGACAACGTTGAAGGCGCCAGAGAGAGAGCCGAGAGAGGCGAGCTGCTCTTCGGAACCGTGGAGACATGGCTGATCTGGAAACTGACACAGGGTCAGGTTCACGTAACTGATTACTCCAACGCTTCCAGAACCTTGATGTTCAACATCAATACCCTGGAGTGGGATGAAGATATTTTAAAAGAACTGAATATTCCAAAATGTATGCTGCCGGAACCGAAGCCATCCAGCTGCGTGTACGGCGAAGCAAACCCGGTATTCTTCGGAGGCCCGATTCCGATTGCCGGTGCTGCCGGTGACCAACAGGCCGCTCTGTTCGGTCAGACCTGTTTCACCGCCGGTGAGGCAAAAAATACTTACGGAACCGGCTGTTTCTTACTTATGAACACCGGCGAAAAACCTGTATTCTCCAAGAACGGACTGGTTACCACGATCGCATGGGGTCTCGACGGAAAAGTAAACTACGCACTCGAGGGTTCCATCTTCGTTGCAGGTGCCTCCATCCAGTGGCTTCGCGATGAGATGCGCTTCATCGATTCCTCTCCGGATTCCGAATACATGGCAAGAAAAGTCAAAGACACCAACGGCTGCTACGTCGTGCCTGCTTTCACCGGTCTTGGTGCCCCGTACTGGGATCAATACGCACGTGGAACTATCATAGGCATTACCCGCGGTGTGAATAAATACCATATTATCCGTGCAACCTTAGAGTCTCTCGCTTACCAGGTTAATGATGTATTGGCTGCAATGAAAGCAGATTCCGGTATTGATCTTGCAGCATTAAAGGTAGACGGCGGAGCAAGCGCAAACAATCTGCTCATGCAGATGCAGGCGGACATCAGCAATGCTCCGGTCAACCGTCCGATGTGCGTGGAGACCACAGCCATGGGTGCTGCCTATCTCGCCGGACTGGCAGTCGGCTACTGGGCAAGCAAAGAGGATGTTCTTCAGAACTGGGCAATCGACCGCACCTTCACACCGGAGATCACCGACGAGGAGCGTAACAAGAAAGTCCGCATGTGGAAGAAAGCCGTTACTTATTCGTTCAACTGGGCGAAGGAAGACTAACACACAATTTCATATCTAAGAGGGGGTATTTATTATGACACCATATATTGCAGAGTTTGTCGGGACCATGATCCTCATCCTGTTAGGTGACGGTGTTGTTGCCAATGTCAACCTGAACAAATCCGGCATGAAAGGTGCCGGTGCAGTCCAGATCACACTTGCCTGGGGTCTTGCCGTACTGGTTCCCGCCTTTATCTTCGGCGCGGCATCCGGCGCAAGCTTTAACCCTGCATTGACCATCGCGCTTGCTGCTGACGGCAGTTTTGCATGGAGCATGGTACCGGATATATTGTGGCACAGCTGGCTGGTGCTTTCTGCGGCGCATGCCTTGTATATCTGCTGTTCAAAGATCAGTTTGACGCAACAGAAGACGCGGCAACGAAGCGCGGCGTGTTCTGTACGGCACCTGCAGTGCGCAACATCCCGCGCAATATCTTAAGCGAGGCTGTCGGCACTTTTGTACTCGTATTTGCCATCAAGGGTCTGGCACAGGTTCCGGATCTGGCGGACGGCACCGGAAAATTTCTCGTATTCGCCATTATCGTATCTGTCGGTATGTCTCTGGGCGGTCTGACCGGATATGCAATCAATCCGGCAAGAGATCTGGGTCCTCGTCTTGCACATGGTACTTCCGATTCAGGGAAAAGGTTCCTCTGATTTCGGATACGGACTCGTTGTTCCGATCGTCGGACCGATCCTCGGCGCATTGGCTGCCGTACTGGTATATGGACTTATTTTTAAAACTATAGATTGAATGTCAGAGAAGAGAGCCAGGCAGAAAACACATCAGAAATGATGTATGATCTGCATGGCTCTTTTAAGGAGGAAAAACTATGTATGATGTAGTGATCATTGGTGCCGGCGTCTCTGGAAGCGCCTGTGCACGTGAACTTTCCAGATACAATCTCTCCATTTGTGTTGTGGAAAAAGAGGAGGACGTCTGCTGCGGCACTTCCAAAGCCAACAGCGCCATCGTCCACTCCGGTATCGACTGTAAACCCGGAACCCTGATGTCAGAGATGAACGTCCGGGAAATGAACTGATGGAACCGCTCTCCAAAGAGCTGGATTTTGAATTCCGCAGAAACGGTTCCCTGATCGTCTGCTTCTCCGAGGAGGACCGCCCGAAGCTGGAAGCCCTCTACGAGCAGGGCATTTCCAACAAAATCCCGGATATCCGGATCTTAGATGCACACGAAGTTCATGAGATGGAGCCGAACCTCTCCGAGGAAGTCGTCGCTGCCATCTACTGTCCGACCGGCGGCATTGTCTGCCCGTTCGGTTTGAACATTGCACTCGCAGAAAATGCTGCCACAAACGGCGTCGAATTCCGTTTTAACACAGAAGTGACAGACATCTGCCGCAAGGACGACGGCTATCAACTCTCCACCAACCGCGGTTTATCCTGACCCGCTGCGTGGTAAACGCTGCCGGTGTGTATGCAGATGTTTTTCACAACATGGTCAGCAGCAAGAAGATCCACATTACCCCGCGCCGCGGCGAATACTGCCTGCTCGACAAAACAACCGGCGGTCTGGTCGACAAGACCATCTTCCAGCTTCCGGGCAAATACGGCAAGGGCATTCTTGTAACCCCGACGGTTCACGGCAATACGCTGATCGGCCCTACCGCAGACGATCACGACGATAAGGAGGCAACCAACACCACCCGCCAGGGACTTGACCATGTCCAGCGCAGCAAGACGCTCCGTGCCTTCCGTTCCGGTCCGTCAGGTAATCACGTCCTTCGCCGGAAACCGCGCCCATGAGGACAACCATGAATTCATTATTGAAGAGTTGGCGGATGCTCCACACTTTGTCGACTGCTCCGGCATCGAATCTCCGGACTCACCAGTTCCCCGGCGATCGGCGAGCGCGTAGCGCAGATTGTATCCGGACTGCTTCACGCACAGAAAAACCCGGCATGGAACGGCAGCCGAAAGGGCGTTCTCAAAAAACACTCCGAGGAAGATTATGCGGCGCTTATCCGCGAAAATCCAGCTTACGGAAATATTATCTGCCGCTGTGAGATGATTACCGAGGGAGAAATCTTAGACGCCATTCACCGTCCGCTTGGCGCACGGTCATTAGACGGCGTCAAGCGCCGTACCCGTGCAGGCATGGGACGCTGCCAGGCAGGTTTCTGCTCGCCGCGCACCATGGAAATCCTGGCGCGTGAGCTTGGTATCTCCAGCTTGAAATCACGAAAAACGGCGGCTCATCCAACATGGTCGTCGGTCTGAGCAAAGACAGAACCTGAAGGAAAAAGGAGGATTATTATGACTTCATATGATATTGTGATCGTCGGCGGAGGTCCCGCCGGTCTTGCGGCAGCCGTTTCCGCCAAAATAACGGCATCGACCGGATCCTGATTCTCGAGCGCGACCGCGAACTCGGCGGCATCTTAAATCAGTGCATCCATAATGGTTTTGGCCTTCACACGTTTAAGGAAGAGCTGACCGGACCGGAGTATGCCAGACGCTTTATCAATCAGGCTCTCGATCTGAACATCGAATACCGTCTGAACACGATGGTGATGGATATTTCTCTGGCAGAAGGCTCTTCCGATAAGATCGTGACGGCTATGAACCGCACCGACGGGCTGTTCCACATTAACGCAAATACCGTGATTCTTGCCATGGGCTGCCGCGAGCGTTCCCGCGGAGCTTTAAATATCCGGGCTACCGTCCTGCAGGCATCTACTCTGCCGGAACCGCGCAGCGCCTGGTGAACATCGAGGGCTTTATGCCGGGACGCAAGGTTGTGATCCTCGGCTCCGGAGACATCGGCCTCATCATGGCACGCCGTATGACCTTAGGGCGCCGAAGTCAAAGTCGTCGCCGAGCTGATGCCTTATTCCGGCGGTCTGAAACAGAAACATTGTACAGTGTCTGGACGATTTCGGTATTCCGTTAAAGCTGAGCCATACTGTCGTTGACATCCGCGGCAAAGAGCGCGTGGAGGGAATCACTCTGGCACAGGTGGATGAACACAACAAGCCGATTCCCGGCACGGAGGAAGACTACGAGATGCGACACTGCTGCTCTCCTGCGGTCTGATTCCGGAAAATGAGATTTCCCGCTCTATGGGCGTCGAGCTAAATCCGGTCACCTCCGGTCCTTCTGTCAACGAAAGCCTTGAGACAAATATTCCGGGCGTTTTCGCCTGCGGTAATGTTCTTCACGTTCATGATCTCGTGGACTATGTATCCGAGGAAGCCGGCGTTGCCGGAAAGAACGCCGCAAAATATATCCAGCTGCATGTCGGGACGCGAGCTGACCGTGCGTTTCCGCGTCGGCGGTGTATACAAGAACTGTTATATTTCCACCTACTTAAACGACCAGCGGATCATCTGCCGCAAGCGTCCTGTCATGGCTCCCGGCGAGATGGAGCGGTAAGGCTGCAGAAGTCCGTTCTGGAAGCAATGAGTGACCTGGATCACATTACCATCAAAATAGAAGAGGAGGCGTAACACATGGAAACAAGAAATCTTACATGCATCGGCTGCCCGCTGGGCTGTGCCATCACAGTTACCATGGATGGCGGAAATGTTGTCTCCATCACCGGAAATACCTGCAAGCGCGGCTCTGACTATGCCGCAAAGGAAGTCACACATCCGACGCGCATCGTCACAAGCACCGTCTGTGTCCGCGGCGGCTCCATCCCGATGGTATCCGTCAAGACCGCACAGGATATTCCCAAAGAAGATCTTCGAGATCATGAAATATATCAACGCGCTGACGGTGACGGCTCCGGTACACATCGGAGATGTCCTGCTGAAAGATATTGCAGGAACCGGCGTCGACCTGATCGCCACCAAAGAAGTTCTCTCTTAGAACCGCAGATGCAGCTGCAAAAGTAAAAAAGTGCCGGTAAGCCAGACCAGCTTACCGGTACTTTTTAATTTTGTCAGAATAGCATTACAATACTGCGGTGCGCGGGAGCAATACGGCAAGCCCCGCGTCCGGTTTTGCAATCGCCCGCATCATAAACTGCACATCCCGCTTTACCTGTTCCCCGATAACGTTTTCTGTAATATACAAAATCAATCATATAGTAGCAGATGGATGTGGAAAGAAAGCTCGTCACCGCCTCCAGTTCCTCGGGATGCTTTTCATACATGCCCGGATTCTCGCCAAGGCAGACGGCGCACCTGCGCATCCAACGCCATGCGTACACCACGCACGATCATCGGCCACGCGAGCTCGTTCGCCAGCTTCTCATAAAAGCTGCGCTCCCTCTGCAGCACCTCCATCAGATCGCATGCCCACTTTTCCATACTGTCATACTGTCCTGCAGCTGATCCTTAAAGTCATTACAGCCGATCCACTCCAGCACATCATAAATATCCTTAAAATGATAATAAAACTCTGGCGGCTCATCCCGTTGCCTCCATGATGTCCCCGATCGTAATTTTGGATATCTCCTTGCGCTTCATCAGCTGCCTGACACAATCCGCAATTTTTTTCTTAGTTGAATAACACATACCCGTACCCCTTCTCCTGATACACTGTATCCGTTACATTTTCCACACTGCCTGGTTTGTCGTTGAAATCGCAATCGCTCCCGCATCCAGTGCCCGCATGACGTCCTCCTTCTCCGAGATCAGACCTCCTGCGATCACCGGTACTGCTGCCTGCCCTGCTATATGCTTTATGATTTTAGGCATAATGCCCGGCAGCACCTCGATTAGATCTGCAAACTCCATACCGTGGTGTTCCAGTCCTCCAATCGCCTTGGAATCAATCGCAAATATGCGAAATACCGTACAGAGATCCAGCTCCTTCGCATAACGGATCATTTCCGGCTTTGTGGAAATAATACCGTCCGCCGCCGTCCCATACCGTATAAAACGCACCGCTTCCTCCCTGACCGCAAGCCCCCCGATCAGATCCAGATGTACAATGACAAACTTTCCGGCATCTTTTAACCGCTGCACAATATCCGGGATGGTAATCAACTCTCCATACAAAATGAATACCACGCGGATATCATTCTGTATACAGACCTCCACCCCGTCTCGTCCTTCACCGCCGCGATAATCGGTCCGTCCACAATCGCGTCATAAAATTGCTGCTTCATCTTTTGTCTGCACTCCCCATTCTCCCCTGCCGCATCATGGCATTCCTGGCGCATTATTTCCATAATGATATTTCCCATAGCGGAAGTCAAAAAATCCCGCAAGCTGCACATTCTTTATTTCTTCATAGGGCGTAATTTCCTATGAAAAAAAGCACACCGACAGAGTAACATTTCTGTTATTCCCGGCCTGCTCTTTCACTCTTGGCTCACACTATAGAATTGTATGCAAAATACCGTGTAATTTCTTTCTGACATTATTATAACTATGTCAAAGGAAACGCAACCGAATTTCAGATTTTGCATTTGACAATTTCAGCGTTTTGTCAAAAAACTCACATCGGATTCTCAAGGTATTCCGCCAGCACCTGATATAACCGCTGCGGCTCTACCGGCTTTGCAAGATAGTCGTTCATTCCGGCTTCCTTACAGGCATCCATATCCTCGCGTGCATCTTTTGCACTCATCGCAATAATCGGAATCATCTACGCATCCTTGTGCGACACCCGTCGGATCTGCCTTGCCGCCTCAAAGCCGTCCATCTTCGGCATCACAATATCCATCAGGATCGCATCGAAATAATGCGCTTCCTTCTCCATAAAAAGACGCACCCCGATTCCCGCCGGACATGCGTCTCTTATTGTATCTTTATGTATGCCTTCGTTTCGATATGACATATATGCCTTCGCTTCGGTATGCCTTAGCTTGTCATCTCTGTGCCGTCATAACGTGCCAGATCCATGATCTTCTGAAGCTCCGCTCCCTCAACCGGCGCCTCGCCCAGACTCTCATGCCTGCCATCCGGCAGGATCTGTCCCAATGCGCGCACTTCCTTCTCCGCCGTCATCTCAATCGTGTAGTAACCCGCTTTCTTCGTCTGCGGATTAAACGTAATATAGATACGATAGCAAAGCGGGGCTGCCAGTGCTTTCTCCGGCAGATCCACGCGGATCAGTGTCAGATCCTCCGCAATGTCAAGCGCCATAACCGAATAGTCTGCCTCTGTGTACGGATAGAGCTTCGGCTCCTTATACGTCTCGGCAAAAATCTGGTTCACGAACGCCTCGCGCTCCTCACAGAGCTTCCGGACAAACGTCTCTCCCTCTGCATACAGGCGCTTCGGCAGAACTCCAAACTCCACCTGCTTTTTCACAAACACGTTAAACTGCTGCGGTGTCATCTTCACCTGCCGCATCTGTGCCGCCTTCTGATCTGCCTCATGCAGCTTCCGTACAAGTTCGGTCTTTAATACAAGGTTATCCGAGAACGGATTGATGACCAGCCCGGTCAGCTCCAGTTCCGGCTTCACGACGATGTTGTTGCACGCCGGGAACGGCATGAAAAGAAGTGCCTGGCTCTTCGGCTCCTCCGGCATCTGCTCCTTGGAAGTATATGCCACAAAAAACTGCTCGCCCTTGTTGTTCTTGAGGAAACACGGGGTCGGCTGATCCGGCGCCTTAAGCATTGCCGGCACATACAGCTTGGTCGGACGAAGCAGGTTTAACACCGTGGTAAGGTTCTCCTTGGTGCGCTCCGCCGCATACTGCTTAATCGCTTCCTCTAATCTATCGTTGGTGATCTCCATTGTCATTTTCTCGTCCATCTTATAAGTATCCTTTCCTATGCTCCGATGTCGCTAAAATGAATTATATCATATCTTTCCCATAAAATGAACTGTTTTCTAATCCACAACAAAGACTGAGATATCCTGTGTCAGACGCTGTGCCGTCTGATCGCATCTGCCAACTTCATCTGTGACCGTATCCGCCTCGGATTTGACTTCCACGGTCTTTGTGCAATATCTGTCGTTCCTTTTGCACCTTCGTTGGTTGCCGTTGCAATTCCCTCCATCGCATCCAGCACTCCATCGATTGATGCCAGCAGTTCCTCCGATGTCGCGCTGAAATCGCTGATCAGTGCATCAATCTTTCCTGCATCCTGGTTGTATGCATCAGCCACCGCATCGAACATGTCATAGCTTGCCACGACATCATTTCCCACAAATGCAAGCAGCTGCTCCGCATCGGAAGAAAGCTGTGCGACAGAAGTCGTAACTTCCTCCGTCACCTTCTGTATCTGGGTAACAGTCTGCTTGGACTGATCTGCAAGTCCGCCAATTTCTGTTGCCACAACGGCAAATCCTTTGCCTGCCTCCCCGGCGCGTGCTGCTTCAATCGAAGCATTTAACGCAAGCAGGTTTGTCTGGTTTGTAATCTCCATGATCGCCGATGATAACACTTCGATGCAATCTGCTGCCTAAGCCTTTGTAAGGCTCTCCCGTATCTCATTGTGGATCCGGCTCGCATCACGCTGTTCTCTGGTATCGTTCTGTGCCTTTGATGCCCGCTCGTGTATATCTGCTGCCTGCTGTGCCCCATCCTGCGAACGATTTGCAATATTTTTTGCTGCCTCTTCAATCTCAAGAGACATGCTCTTAATCGTATCCGAGGATGCCGCGGTCTCCTCCATGCTTGCAGCAAGTTCCTCTGTCGTTGCGGAAACGTCCTCGATATTGCCGTTCAGCGTAATCACATTCGTCTTGACCGTATCGACGACCTCCCCGATTACATAACTCTCATTTTTCACTTCTCTGATAAGATCTCTGATCTGGCACTTCATATTCTCAAGGCGCTCGCCGAGAATACCAAAGTCGTCCCTGCGGTTCTCAAGCTGTACCGGCAGCGGCTGCGAAAAATCACCCTTTGTAATATAACCGATGTACGTGAGTGCAACCTGAAATGATTTGCTCAGTGAAAACGCCATATAAAGACAGACCGCCATAACAATCACAACCAGAAAACTTCCCATTCCGATAATCGCAAGCAGTGCACTTTTTACATTCTCCTTCATTGCCTGTGTCTCTTTGGCAACAGTCTCATCAATATAATCGATATAATTGCCCGTTCAACCCATCCAAACGGCTCAAATGCCCTGCTGTAGGAGCGCTTCGGAGAGGACTCCGTCTCCCCTTCCTTCGGGAATACATAATCTGTATAACCGCCGTCCGGCTCCTGTCCGACACGTATAATCTCTTTTACCATCTGGTAACCTTCCGCATCCTTTGTCTCCATACGGTTTGTTCCCTCGGTCTCGCTTCCGAGCAGAACAACATTGTCTCCGTCATAGGTATCCGCCCAGAAATAACCACCGTCTCCATACCGGAGTTCCCTTAAAAGATCCGCTCCGCGCGTTTCGGCCTCCTCATAGGAATAGTCGCCGTTTTCATAGCCCGCATACACCGCATCCAGCATGGAAATTGCATTATCCACCTGATTCTTGATATTCTCATCATAATCATCTTCAATACTTGTACGGAGAACGCTCTCTGATCCCTCCTCCATAACCAGCATCCGGTTCACTGCCAGAACTCCGATCGCCAGTGTTCCAATCAGCGTAATCAGCGCAAGAATAATCATCTTCCAACGCACGCTCACATTTTTCATACCCATCCGACTCCTTCCTGATAGTTATTTCTTTTATTATCCTACTTTTCATTTTGTCTATAGATGTTAATTATTTTGCAATCTTTCCCGCTTTTTGTTTCTATATGTTTTTAAAAACAGTACCTGTTACACCGTTTTTTTATCTTCTGCAACTTTGAATTTGCGGATCATTTCACGCAGACTTTCCGCCTCACTGCTCATCTCCTGGCTGGCAGCTGCACATTCCTCTGATGTTGCAGAATTCGTCTGTACAACATCATTGATCTGCTCGATTCCTTCATTAATCTGCTTAATTTCTGTCGTCTGTGTCTCCAACGTCTCTGCAATATTTGTAACTTCAGTCGTAATTAATTTGGAATTCTCAGCAACCTCTTCTAATTGTGCCGCAGTCTGTCCCGCAATCACCATTCCCTTTTCCACAGCTTTCACAGAGGTTTCAATCAGAGTCGCAGATTCCTTTGCAGCCTGTGCACTCTGATCTGCCAGTACATTTACCTGATTAGCTACAACTGCAAATCCTCTTCCTGCCTCTCCTGCCCTTGCAGCTTCAATAGACGCATTCAATGCAAGCAGATTGGTCTGTGATGCAATTTCGTTGATTGTCGTGATAATCTTGTCAATCTCCTTTGATGCGTCGCTTATTTCATTCATGGAATCAACCATTTCATGCATTTTTCCATTACTTTCCAAAATCGCATTTCCAAGTTCGTCTACTCTTGCACTGATTTCCTTTGCAGACTGTGAATTTCTCTCTACCTGTTCAGAAACACCTGCAACTGTTGCTGTCAGCTCTTCTACGACGGCTGCCTGATTTGTGGCCCCGTCTGCAAGATCATTGGAGCTTGATGCCACCTGCTCTGCCGCACTTGAAACTTCATTAGAAACATTCTGGATTCCTTTGATCGTACCTGCCATACTTGCCTGAAATGCCATAAACGAATTTAAAATACCGACAAAATCCTCTCCACTCCACCTCAGGATGAACATCAAAATTTCCTTCTGAAAGAGCTTCATGGAGCGGTCAATATCATCTACATAGGTTCCCAGTATACGAATTGATTTCCGCATACTGTGTGCCAGTTTTCCGATCTCATCATCGGAATGATATTCCAGCGTACTGTGCAGATTCCCTTCTGTTAATTCCATTGCAACGTCCTCAATCGCATGTAATGGCTCCAAAATTGTTTCAAGTACTCTCTTACTTGTTTTCCGCGTCAAAGTAAATGCAAAAACCAGGCAGACAATAATCACAACAAATCCTGCAACCGTACAGACTACCATATTTCTGACTGTCTCGCTACTTGCCTCATCTGTCAGTTCATCTAATTTTATCGCAATTTCTACTACTTTATTTAAAGCCGGGGTACAATTATTAAGAATTGCATCTGTGGCATTCTCATCGTTTCCGTTTTTTATTTCTTCTATAATGGAATAACCAATTTTCCCCAGTCAGAAAGAGCCGTTGCATATTCCTCGTAATTTTCATCGGAAAGGACTTCCGTTTTCTTTAAAATCTGCAGTTCAGAATCAACTTCTGAAAGCAGTCTTTTTACTGTTTGTTCATAGTTATCATAAGAGGATGTATCCTCATTTAATGCCATCTCTCTGATATTTCTTGCTGCAGCATTAACGTTAATCCTGCAGATTTTTACTGCCTGGTCTGCTACATTAACATTCTCAACATAATGCATCATATTGGCAAACAATACACCTATAATTACAACAGAAAGCAGACCAGAGATCAACATCATTGTAATGACTTTTCTATATCCGTAGTCTATCCTTTCCTTTAAATGCATGTTTTCCAATTTCTTCTTCATCATACTCTCTTGTGACATCATGGGATTATTATTCCTTTCGCTTATTTTTAGTATATCCTTAGTACTAATACACTAATATATCAACTTCTTTTTAAAAGTCAATACACGTCATTTATTTTATTTTTATTTTACATCTGACCGTTTCGGCAATCTGTCCAAAAACTCACATCGGATTCTCAAGATATTCCGCAAGCACCTGGTACAGTCTCTGCGGCTCCACCGGCTTTGCAAGATAGTCGTTCATTCCGGCTTCCTTACAGGCATCCATATCCTCGCGCGCATCCTTCGCGCTCATTGCGATAATCGGAATCATCTGCGCATCCTTGTGCGGCACCCGTCTGATCTGCCTTGCCGCCTCAAAGCCGTCCATCTTCGGCATCACAATATCCATCAGGATCGCATCGAAATAATGCTCTTTCCTCTCCATAAAAAGCTCCAGCGCCTGCCGTCCATCTTCCGCACAGACGACTTCCACGCCCCGGCGCTCCAAAAGCTTCCGCGTAATCTCAACATTGAGCGGATGATCCTCCGCGAGAAGCACCCGCTTCCCCTCGAGCGCGGCAAACGCCTGTCTGGAACCCCCGCCTCTTGCCACTTCCTTCTGCGGCTGAATATCCGCGAGCGGAAGATCCAGATGCACCTTCACCTTCGTGCCCTCGCCGATCGCGCTCGTGACTGCAATACTTCCGCCCAACTGCTGCACAATATTCTGTGTAATTGCCAGCCCCAGTCCGCTGCCGTGCCGCCGTTCCGCCTCATCCCGTCTTTCCTGCGTAAACGGCTCAAACAGCAGTTTCTGAAACTCCCTGCTCATGCCGATTCCGGTGTCCGCGACAACATAATCCGCAGAAAAAGTACCGCTGTGAACTGCATAATTGCATACCCGAAAGGAGATCTCTCCCCCCTCCGGCGTGAACTTGACCGCGTTCCCCAGCAGATTAAAAAAGAGCTGCTCCAGCCGGATCGGATCCACCATGACATTCAGATTGTTCTCGCCTCCGGACATGTAAAATGTGATCCCCTTTTTGGCGCACTCCGGCTCTGTCATGTCCCGGATGGCTTCCATAAAATCCTCGAGCGCATACGGCTTCGGATGCAGCCGGAATCTTCCCAGTTCAATCATGGAAACATCCACGAGATCATTCAAAAGCCCCATCAGAAACCGGCTCGCCGTATCAATTTTTCCAAGACATTCCACCATCTTCTCCGGGTGATCCGACTCTTCAAGTCCGACCGCCGTCATTCCATGATCACGTTCATCGGCGTCTTGATGTCATTGCTGATGCGGAGAGAAAATCCGTCCTTGCATCCGCGACATGCTGCAGCGCCTCATCCCTCTCACGTTCTGCCTTCCGGATCAAAACGATGCTGACCGCCAGTATCGCTCCGAGAAGCAGCAGGAAAATCAGCAGCAGGATTCCGCTTTCCCCCATGGTCTTTTTCCTCCAACAAGTATCATTCCGACAAGCAGCACCACCACTGTCGCCACCTGATCCGGTGTCCCAAAAACAATGTCACGCACAAAACTCCACGCCGCGTGAAACGCTCCGATTCCCCATATATTTCCGCGCCGGATCAGATAAAGCGCCGCGAAAATACCGAACAGCATACCGTTTAAAAATGCAAGCGGCGCCTCCACGGCTCCCGCCGCGTACGGAAGCGCACCGATCACCGCACTGATAAGCACCGCCACCGTCATCGAATAGCGCCGCGCGATCGTTACCATCAGGTAACTGCGGTACAAAAGCTCCTCCGCCATCCCCTGGATCAGATATCCCAGGAGAAACAGCACCAGCATCCCCGGCGCCGTTCCGGTAAACAGCTTCGCATTTCCCGCCGCCACAGCGATACCCCCCGTGACTACCGCAAATACCACCCCAAGTCCCAGTCCAATGGCATATTCCCGCAGCGCGTGCTCCTTCACAAAACCGATCATCTCAAAGCTGCGCTTCTGGAACTTCCTGCAGAATAAGACGACCACCAGAAGCATGGCAATTCCGGAAAAAAGCTTTAACACCGCGTAGGCATCCGAACCCGCAATCTGCACCGACACCTCCGACAGCTGTTCCATATCCCCGGAGGCAGCCGCATCCTGATATGCCGTGTTCGTATTCAGCAGCACAAGCTCTCCGGCAGCAGAATCAGCATCTCCAAATGCCGCAATGATGTACACCGTCACAAACACCAGCAATTCCACCAGCCAGTGCTGCCCCTTCTGTACCTTTTTCGACTGCTCAACGAGCTTCGGACAATCTATGCTCTCTTTCATCTCAATCTCCCATCCTGCGTGTGGGCTTCTGTCTGCCCGCTGCGACATTTCATTTTACGGAAAACTGCCTGTTTCCGCCGTTTTTCTGCACTTATCATAACATAAAATGGAGCGATGCAAAATTTCCTGCACCGCTCCACACGAATTTTCCGGCTCATTTCTTCCGCCGGCTGATGCTTATTCCGGCTCACTTCTTCCGCCGGCTGACTTCCATCCTGGTCCGGTTACTAACGCCGGTTCCTATCCCAGCTCGATTACCGCAACCTCACAGCTTTCGAGTGTCAGCGCGTTCGCTTTTTCACATGCCGTCTCCACCGCACTCTCTGCTCTCAGATTCGACAGCAATACCTGCCTGCACGGATAGGCAAGCGGCAGGGAAACCGCATCCGTTCCAAAGTTTGCTGCGACCAGTATACGCTGTCCGCTCTCCCCGGACACACGGTAATACGCAAATACATCCGCCATTTCCTGGTAAGCCGGCTCGAAGATACCGTAGGTGAATGTTTCCGGTAGGCGTCCGCCTTGCGCAGATGCACCAGTCTCCGGTAATAGGCAAGCACCGAATCCGTCCGCGCCTCCTGCTCCCTGACATTAATCTGCCGGTAATTCGATTCATTGCCAGCCACGGCGTTCCGTCCGTAAATCCGGCATTCTCATCATCCGTCCACTGCATCGGCGTTCTGGCATTGTCCCTGCTGTTCTCGTAGCAGCAGCGCAGTGCCTCCTCCCCTGCAGCCCGCGTCAATGGCAACCTGATACTGATCCTTCGTGCTGATGTCGTCATACTCCGAAATGTCGTTCCGGATGCAATTTGTCATGCCGATCTCCTGTCCCTGATAGATAAACGGGATGCCGCGGAGCAGAATGGATGTGGTTCCCAGCATCTTTTTCCCGGCTTCATTTCTTGCATGCTCCGGCAGATAGCGGCTCGCTCCGCGCGGCTCGTCGTGATTCTCGATAATGTTCGCCGCGACTCCGCCTTCTGCAATTTTAACTGGGATGCAAACAGCGTATCGCGCCATTTTTTGAATTCGATCGGTTTGCTGTCATACCAGCCGTGTTCTCCGTAGGTCAGCTCATGTGCGGAAAAATCAAACATGGTGGAAAAATGCCCGTCATCACCGATGAACTCCGGCAGTTCGTCCTCCTTCATGTTAAAAACTTCCGCCACGGTAAATGCATCCCATTTTTCAAAGGTTGCATGTTTTAAGTCCTCTAAAAGCGCGCCGACTCCCTGCACTTCCTCAACCATCTTCACACAGGAGGCAAGTCCGTCGCCTCCATCCGGCGGGAATGACGGAAATGCCGTGTCTTTTGATGTTGATGATTGCATCGATGCGGAATCCGGCAAGTCCCTTCGCCAGCCACCAGTTCACCATATCGTAGATCTTCTGACGAAGGACAGGATTTTCCCAGTTTAAATCCGGCTGCTCTTTTGCGAACATGTGCAGGTAATATTTGTCTGTTCCCGGCACCGGCTCCCACGCATTTCCGCCAAAATACGAGCGGTAATTGCTCGGCTCCCTGCCGTCTTTTCCCTTCACAAAGTAGAAGTAATCCGCATATTCCCCATCCGGATCTGCCAGCGCCTTTTTGAACCATTCATGCTGGTCGGAACAGTGGTTCACCACCAGATCCATCACAATGTACATGCTCTCTTTTTGCCTCGGCAAGCAGCTCGTCAAACTCCTCCATCGTTCCGAATTCCTGCGCGATCGCGTAGTAGTCGGAAATATCATACCCCTGATCCACAAAGGGAGATTTATAAATCGGAGAGAGCCAGATGATGTCAATGCCAAGCTCTTTCAAATAGTCCAGCTTCGAGATGATTCCCCGCAGATCCCCGATTCCGTCCCCGTTCGTATCCAGAAAGCTCTTCGGATAAATCTGATATGCCACTTTATCGTGCCACCATTTTTCTTCATTGCACATTCTCCTTTTCCCAATACAGTTTTTCTTTTCCTTTTTGTATGATACTGTTATTATAATAAGAGAAATCCGTAATATCTTGCACTATATTTTCATTTTATTGCACAATACTGCTCTTTAGGGTCAGGAGAACACATATGAACAGGACATCCATTCCGGCGCCGGAGCAAAAGGAACACGCCCGGCACGGCGAACAGCTTTTTCCACTGCAAAAATATATCACCACGCTGGACGATCTGCATCCGTCCGTCAGCGCACACTGGCACGAGGAAGCGGAATTTACGCGCATTCTCTCTGGCAGCGGCACCTATCAGATCCAGCTGCAGCACTATGACGTTGCCGCGGGCGATCTGCTCTTTATCCCTCCGCGCTGCTGCACGCAATCACCGTGACGCCCAGAGACGCTTTGCACCGAGACTTATGTTTTCATGCATTTCCTCGGCGCAAGCACCGCAGATATCTGCTCCGTGCAGTATCTGACGCCGCTTGCGACGGCAAAGCTGATCCCACCTTTTTTCTTTGATGCCCTTCATCCGCTGCACACTGCCTTAGGCGATCTGTTCGACGATATGGATGCCCTGCACGACGCCGCCGCACCGGGCTATGAACTGCTTCTGAAGGCTGATTTTCTGCGCCTGATTGCCCTGCTTCTCCCCTGCAGCGCAGCGGATGAGGACACACGGCTCCACATGGAATATACCGCCAAATTAAAAACAGTTCTGGAGTATATTGACGCCCATTATACGGAGGAGCTTTCCATCTCCGCCTGGCTTCCCTGTGCTATTTCAGTGAGTATCATTTCATGCGTTTTTCAAGCGCTTCATGGGTACCTCCTGCTTAAATTACATCAAGAACCTGCGTCTGGAGAAGGCTGCAGAGCTGCTCGGGCAGGACGGGCTTACCCCGCTGGACGTCTCCCTGTCCGCCGGCTTCCACAACCTGTCCTACTTCTACCGGAATTCCGGAAAAATACGGCGTGACCGGGATTTCCGCGAGCCGGTGCCCGGGAGAAATAGGCTTTATAATAGGAAATATCATGAAGCAGCGGGACGGAGTCTTTGAAACAAAATGCAAGAGTTTCTTCCCTGCCGCTTTCGGCAATTCATTCCGTGTCTTTGCCACGCTTGAACACTCCGCGAATGTGTCTGCGGCTTGCGGACACATTCGCGGAGTGCTAAGCCTGGAAAGACGCGGATCATCGCAGTTGTCGAAAGCGGCTGGGTTAGAAAGTCCGTATTTTGTGATCAGACTCCGCCCCTGCTTCGCTCAATGTGATTGTCTGTTATAAATCCCGTAAAGATCACTTCTCCCCGGCTGGCTCCGTGAAAACCGCCCGGGGCATGCCCTATTTTCCGGTCAGCGGCTACCGCAGGCGCCTCGCGGTACTCCTTCGGCGACATGCCATATTCCCGGCGGAACGCGCGGTAAAAGCTGGAATAGTCCCGGAACCCGAACCGCTCATACACCTGGCTGATGTTCTCACCGCCTAAAATCGCCTCCCGGGACGCCTGCATCCTTTTCTTTAAAATATACTGGTGAACCGAGATTCCCGCCTGCTCCTTAAAGACGTGCGCCACATAATAGCGGCTCACGAAAAAGGCTCCTGCCAGTTTTTCCAACGACAGTTCCTCCTCCAGATGCTCCTCTATATAATAGATCAGATTCTGATAGAGATCCTGCTCCTTTACCTTGGCGGGATTTTCTTCCTCGTACACCATCCGGTTCAGGTGCAGGATCAGATCGTTGACCAGCAACGGTATCCGCGCCTCCCAAAACGCTCCATCTGCATCTCCTCAATCAGCTGAAAGATCTTAAACTGCGTGGCGTTAAATGTAATCACATCACTGTGAAACACATTTTTCCCGGACACTTCCGCGCGCTGCATCAGGTAGCCGTATGCCGGAGAAAGTTCCATCAGCCGGCTGGCATATTCCCGGCTGACCCAGAACACGAACCGGCGGTATGCCTGCGCATGGTTGTGCACAACGGCACGGTGCCTGCGGTGCGGAGGAATTACCACCATATCCCATAGCGGAGCGGGTATCTCTGCCCCTCAATCTCAATCGAGACGTCCCCTCCATAAAAAAATAGAACTCATAATAGTCGTGCGTGTGCGTATCCACTTTTGACGTGTAATGTTCGTTGTAATAATATAATTCAAAATCGCGTGACAGCATGTACTGTCTGGTGCTGAATCTGGTCTGTAAATTTTTCTGCATGTGCTATTTCCCCTTCCGGCACTCCTTTGTTGAGGTAAGATAACGATACCTTTTGCAGAGGGTGTTATCCTCTTTTTGATATATGTCAGATAGCATAACTCTTTACGTCGGCTCCTATCTGTCTGAAATAGGAGATACTTTCATAGGCTTGTCGCCTGTATCAACTCTGCCGACAAAGCTATAAAAGATTTCAATTTTTCGGGTGTTCGTTTCCTTATCCAGTTCGTGAATAAGAATACGGTCGATAAATTCATGGACATTCTCGTAAGTCAATTCCTCAATCGCTGTGTATCTGCGTACCAGTGCGACAAACCTTTTTACGTCCGCGCTGCGCTCGGTGGCGTTGTCGATTTCCTGTGACAGCTCCGCAATCCTCCGGGTCAGCGTCTTTTTTTCTTCATCATAGCCGGAAGTCAAGAAAAGCAAATTGTTCATCTGAGAGCTTCCCTAAAGCGTTGTCCTCGTAGAGCTTGCGGAATAAGATGTTCAGCTCGTTAATACGGTTCTGCGCCTTGTCAAGTTCTTTCCGCTGCTGTGTCAGCGTCTTTTGTACTGCCTTTGCGCTGCACTCGTTGGCTGTTTCGATAAACTCCTGTTCATGCTCTTTCACATAAGACGTTACTCGCTGCAAGTCTGCAAGGACAAGTTCTTTCAATACGCTTTTGCGGATATAATGCGTAGTGCAGAGCATATCATTTCTTGCCCGGTTGCGGTAGTTGCCGCAAGTGTAGGCGTGTTTCCGTTCAAGCGTCCCGGCTCCGCGTACTGCATACATTTTGTAGCCGCAGTCCCCGCAAAAGAGCAGCCCGGAAAACAGGTCAATTTCATCAACCTTTGTCGGGCGTTGCCGGGTGGCAATCCGCTTCTGTGCAAGTTCAAAGGTTTCTTCATCAATCAAAGGTTCGTGAGTGTTGGGGAAGAAATACCTTTTTTCCTCCGGGTTCTTTTTCGTCTTTTTCGACTTATAAGATACCTTGTAGGTTTTCCCGGTTATGGTATGCCCTAAATATTCTTTCCTTGTCAGAATGTCGTACAGCGTCTTATCCGGCCAGTTGTACCATGCGTTGAGCTGTGGGCGGGGGTGGCGTTTGCTCCCTGTCCTGCGGTAGCGCAGTTCCCCGACGGTCAGTATTTCATTGTCCCGCAGCCAGTTCTGGATTTCACACATACGGTCGCCCCGTACATACATTGCAAAAATCTGTTTTACGACGTGCGCCGTTTCCGGGTCGGGTATCAGATGATTGCGGTTATCCGGGTCGATAAGGTAGCCGTAAGGAGCTTCGCCGTTGACGCGCTCGCCTTTCTGTGCCTTTGCCTGTTTGACAGCCCGGATTTTCTTTGAGGTGTCGCGGGCGTAAAACTCGTTGAACCAGTTCCGCAGAGGGGTAAACTCGTTATCTTCCCTTGCTGTGTCTACACCGTCGTTAATGGCAATGTAGCGCACTTCATATTCGGGAAAGACAATCTCTATCAGCTCCCCGGTTTTCAGATAATTACGTCCCAGACGGGAAAGGTCTTTTGTTATGACGGTCGCCACGTTCCCGGCTTCAACCTCATGCAGCATGGCTTGAAGCCCCTCACGCTCAAAGCTCACGCCGGAAAATCCGTCGTCTACGAAAAAAAGCGCGTGTTGAAAAAGTGGTGTTCGTCAGCATACTTTTGTAAAATCAGTTTTTGGTTCTGTATGCTCTCGCTTTCCCCGGCTTGCATATCTTCCTGGCTCAATCTGCAATATAAAGCGGTAATCTTGTCTGTCTGTAACATTTTGTCCTCCTTTCCGACGACAGACAAGCATGGTATTTGTACTGTCTATATTATACCACATACCGCTGCCTGTGTCATGTATAAAATGTGAAGAAACGCCCTATTTCCGGGCGTTTGCGGGGTTCAGCTCCATGTCCTTGCGAATGAGCTTCTTTATCTTTTTATCCAGTGTGTCCGTTGCGCGTTCACTTGCGGACGAACATACAAGGTAAGTAACTTTTCCTATTTTATGCTCCGTTGTGGTAACGGGCGTTTGGTTTTGCGTCAAAGAAAATCCCCCTTTCTTTCGCAAACATATAATATAGTCTATGAATAGCAGCAAGTCCACTATTCAATAAAACAAAGGCTTTAATCGGACGGCTATTAGCGTAACCTCATGGGAATTTCACCCCGGCATGGTTCTCATGCAGCCCTACCCATTGCCTGCGACGCTTCTAACGCTCGGACTATGGCTGTAAGGAAGTATCATTGTATATTCTGCGTGTCGTCGCCCGCAAGCCGCTACACTTGCTTTCCGGCGCGGTGTTGGTCGCTCGGCTGTCCGGGCGGGGATAACCTCACCCGGATAGCGTCATGGCGTACCCGCCGCATGGCTCGGCACAAAAGGAACGTATCCGATTTGCCTTATGCTGCGTCGCCGTTCTCTTGCGTCGCTTTCTTTGTCAAGGTTCAAAATGGCTGTGCTGCCGCGTCAGCAGCGGAACGGAAAAGGGGGAGAGAGAAAGCGTCCCGCCGCCGCTGCGGTTTATTCCTCTGCCTTAAAGGTGAGGATAGCCCTCATCAGTCTTGCTTGCAGCCGTTCCCGAATGTCGTGGTCTACGCCAAAATAGACATTGCCGCGCTCGTCGTACAGCTTCCGCATGGAAAGACTTGCTATGTAGCCGCTGAAATGCTGCAAGACAATTTTCATGGCGTCCGGGTCGCCCTTTGTCGCTGCCACAATGACAGGATAAGGAACAAGGGCATTTTTCCGGGTAGCCGGGTTCGTTACCATTCGTCCCATTCATCAGCATTTTCCTCCAGATATTTTTTTAGCAGCTCAAAAGAGCTTGTCCGCCTGTACTGTATCGTGCTTCTCGACGTGTTGAACAGCTCCGCAATCTCGGTGTCGTTCATTCCCTCGAAATAGTACAGGAGTACGGCTTTGCGCTTTTCTTCCGGCAAAGTACGGATTGCTTCAAGAAGCAGCTTCGGCGTGATTTTCTTCCCGGCTCTTTCAAAGGCGATTTCCCCTTTGAAATATTCATCAAAGGTATGAAGCTGCCGCGCTTCTTCTAAGGTCAAGTCGGAAAAGGTAATCTCCCTTGCCTTATGCCTGTGCAGCTCTTTGTGAGCGTCACACGCTTCATTGTGCAGTACCGTATTACAAAACTTCTGGAAAGCGCACTGTTTTATAAACTCCCTGCGATTAGGTTCCACATTCTCACCCCCTTTCTCGTTGGAAAGTTGGTGGTGCTTCCCCCTTTTCGCGGGGCAATACTGCCTTTTGAAAAAAACGCCGAAGATTTTCGGATTTTTTTCAAAAAATTTTTTTTTGAGCAGCAAAATACGCCTGTCCGAAAAGCCCGGACAGACGTATAGGTATTGTAAGCGGTATTCAGATGATTAGACAGTTCATATTGATAGACGTAGTTTTCCCCGGCGGTGGTCGGGCTTTTTTTGATGTGTCAATGACCGTCGGATTTTGTCGATATGATATGTGCTTCATGGCGGCTACCTCCTTTTAGCCGCCGCTTTTAACAGTGATACCGCGTCATTTCATTAGAAGATAAAAAGAAACGGCGGCTTTGGTTTTTCAAAGCTGCTGCGGAAATCAAAGAACGACAAGCAACAGTTCTGATTTTGCTCCAATATGGTTATTGGGGGCACAAATTAAAATCAAAAAAGAGCCGATAACAGCAGTATTTCAAACTGCATATTATCGGCTCTGCGTCTGTGCGTCTGGCTCTTTTAATTAAATTATTTCTTGTTGTTTTTTGGCTTTATTATATGTATTAGCTAATTGTCCACAAGCCGCTTTAATCTCTCTACCATGAGAAACTCTCATGGTAACTTCAAGTCCTGTTTGCTCTAATTGATGTTTGAACGCAACCATTTCTTGTTTTTGTGGTGCTCTAATTTTTGAATTACTCGTCGGGTTGTATTGCAGCACGTTAATCATAACATTTTTGCCCTTAAACCATTTTGCAAGTTGCCTTATATCTGAGGAACGGTCATTTATACCTGGTAAAAGTAAATACGCAAATACCACTTTTCGATTATGCCTTTGAGAATAGGACAATGCTTGCTTAACAACATCTTCAATAGCGTACATGTGCATATGAGGAATGATACAGTTTCTCGCAGCCTGTGTTGCTGCATGTAAAGATATTGTCAACTGAATTTTTAGATGTTCTTCGCGCAATTTTTTTAATTGATTAACTGGACCAACTGTTGATACGGTAATGCCGTCGGTTGGAAAGTTAAGTCCATTTCTATCTCGAAGAATATGGATTGCTGCAATCAAGTTGTCGTAATTGAATAAAGGTTCTCCCATTCCCATAAAAACGATACGATTTACTTTTTGACGTATCAATATGACCTGCTGCACAATTTCAGACGGTGTTAGATTACGAACAAAACCATTGCGTCCGGACTCACAAAAAATACAGCCAACAGAACAACCAACTTGCGTACTTACGCAAACAGTCCCACCATCTCGCCGTTTAATAAAAACCGTTTCGATATACCTGTTGTCTTTCAATTCATAAACATACTTTTCAGTATCGCTACTTTTATAGACTTTTTTTGTTGATATTGATAGATTTTTTTTTGTGAAATGGCTGTTTATACAATTCCGCATATAAGGCTCTTGCTTTATCCTCTCCAATTACTTCCGACATTTCTTTGTAAGTAAATCCGTATGGGTCATTCAATATTTCCGTAGGTGTACTTTTAGGTAAGTGTTTCATTTAAATATCCTTCCTTTTGTTTTCAGAGTTTTGATTATGATTTCTAATTTTTCAACATCAACGATATGTGTTAATTTACATTTAGGGCAGAAAAGAGGAAAATTTCTTAATACCGTATTATAAAATACTTGAACCCTCGTCTTTCCGTTACAAATTGGACATTTTATCCAATATTTTCAAGCATAATATTTCTCCTTTGTGCAAAAATGCAGGTCAATTCTCAACATGAGCATTGACCTGCATTTATATATAATACTACAACAAAATTAAGGCATAGTTTTTATACTATGTCTATACGTCGTTAGTTTTGTTGTATAGCATACGCAAAATAAGCATGACAAAAGCCCATATTGAAAATGGGAAAATTTTTTGATTTCAATGCTTATCGAATACGCATGCTATGTAACATAAACATTTCCCTTTTAATAATACTTATACAAAAAGCAGCTTGTTGTCAACATATATATATGAATTATTTTGGCTAACTGATAGAACTACGTAGACATATCCAAGAAGAAAGGGGAACAGTAAAATGTAATAGGGTGAATAACTATGGCAAAGACCAGTACCAAATACGACTTTAAGGCTTTGGGGCAGCGATAAAGGCAGCGCGTGAGGGGCGCAAGGAGAGCCGCAAGAAAGTGAGCGACGAAATGTTTATCTCGCCGCGCTACCTTGCGAACATTGAGAACAAGGGGCAGCACCCAAGTTTACAGATTTTCTTTGAGCTTATGCTCCGCTACAATATATCCGTAGACCAGTTTCTTTTGGAAACGCCGCCAGAGAAGAACACGCAGCGGCGGCAGCTTGACGCGCTTCTTGACGGTATGAGCGATACAGGCATACGGATTGTGAGCGCAACGGCAAAGGAGATAGCGGAAGTCGAAACAGAGGGCAGATAAGAAGTGTCCGTCAGAATTGAATAAGGTTTAGAGAGCGTTGTAATCTTTTTTTGAGGATTGCAGCGTTTTTCTTTTGCGGAAGTTTGGCAAAACCGGGCATAGCTCCGTAGTAAGGCATAAGGGATAAAAACATTCGTAGCAAGCATAGGAAGCGGGTACCCACTTCCGTATTTTCCCCTCCCGCGCTGCGGCGCGTCGGTTGAAAATTGCTTGTTGGGAAGTGTCCCAAACCCTCGGAACGGAAAGGAAAGGAGCGAATACATGAACGGACGCAAAAGAACGGTGCAAATCAAATTCAGAGTGACGGAAGCGGAACGGGATTTAATACTGGAAAAAATGAAGCTCGTACCCACCCGGAACATGGCGGCATATCTGCGGAAGATTGCCATTGACGGGTATATCATTCAGATAGACCATGCCGATATAAAGGCAATGACCGCAGAGATACAGAAAATCGGTGTCAACGTCAACCAGATAGCCCGCCGCGTAAACGCGACGGGGAACGCATACCAAGAGGACATAGAGGAAATAAAGGGGGTGCTTGCGGAGATATGGCGGTTACAAAGATTAAGCCTATTAAAAGCACTCTAAGCAAAGCCCTTGACTATATCGAAAACCCGGACAAGACGGACGGAAAAATGCTTGTGTCCTCTTTCGGCTGCTCCTATGAAACGGCAGATATTGAATTTGAATATACCTTGTCCCAAGCACTCCAAAAGGGGAACAATTTAGCCTTTCATCTGATACAGTCCTTTGAGCCGGGGGAAGTCGATTATCAGAAAGCCCATGAAATCGGAAAGCAGCTTGCCGACGCGGTAACAAAGGGGCAGCATGAATATGTACTCACGACGCACATTGACAAAGGACACGTCCACAATCACATTATTTTCTGCGCCGTAAATTTCGTAGACCACCGCAAATATAATTCCAACAAAAGGAGCTATTACGGCATACGGAACATGAGCGACAAGCTGTGTCGGGAAAATGGCTTGTCCGTCGTCGTTCCCGGCAAGGGCAGCAAGGGAAAGAGCTATGCGGAGTACCAGGCAGAAAAGACGGGTACAAGTTGGAAAGGCAAGCTAAAAATTGCCGTTGACGCGCTTATCCCCCAAGTTTCCAGTTTTGAGGAATTGTTGCAGCGGTTACAGGCGGCGGGCTATGAGATAAAGCCGGGGAAATATGTGTCATGCCGCGCTCCCCGGACAGGAACGCTTCACCCGTCTTAAAACCCTCGGCGCGGATTATACAGAGGAAGCCATAAGGGAACGGATAGCGGGCAGACGGGCAAAGGCGGCGAAAGCTCCCCAGAGAGCAGCGCGGCGTTTCGCTGCTTATCGACATTGAGAACAGTATCAAGGCGGCGCAGAGTAAGGGCTATGAACAGTGGGCGAAAATCCACAATCTGAAACAGGCAGCAAAGACCATGAATTTCTTGACGGAACATAAGATTGAACAGTACGCGGATTTAGTCAGCCGGATTGAAGAAATGGCAGCGGAAAGCGGACAGGCGGCAGACGCATTGAAGGACGCGGAAAAGCGGCTTGCGGACATGGCGGTGCTTATCAAGAATGTTTCCACCTACCAAAGACAAAGCCCGTCTATGACGCATACCGCAAGGCAAGGAACAGGGAGAAGTACCGCGCCGGACAGGAACAGGCGATTATCCTACATGAAGCCGCCGCAAGGTCGCTGAAAGCGGCGGGCATTGCAAAGCTCCCGAACCTTGCCGCGCTGCAATCGGAATATGAAGCCCTCCAAGCGCAGAAAGAAGCCCTTTATGCCGACTATGGGAAGCTGAAAAAGAAAGTCCGGGAATACGATATTATCAAGCAGAACATTGACAGCATTTTACAGGCAGACAGGCAGCCGGAACGGGAAAAGGGAACAGAGCGCGGATAAGGATAGCAAAATCCCCGCCGCTGTGCTATGATAGGGCTATCAAAAAGCAGAGGAGCGTTGAGCATGGAAAACCAGAAAATGCCGGAATATGAAACCATACGCGCCGCCGTTGCCGGGGAAAAATGGGCGGTGGAGAAAGTCGTGGAGTGCTACAAGGACGAAATCGACAGGCTATCGACGGTAGCGGTCAGACAGCCGGACGGAAGCACGAAACAGGAAATCAACGAAGATATGCGCCAGTCTATCACAATGAAGCTGATAGAAGCCCTCCCCCAGTTTCCCCTTGAAGAAATGGAAAGGAAATGTCAGATAGGCAAAAAAAGAACAGGGCGCAGGAAGCCAGTATATGACTTCCGCGCCCTGTCTTTTATGGGTGCTGTTTTCGTGAATGTTACGCAGTAGAACGCCATTTTGGGGGTAAAGGTATAAAGTATCGCCTATCCGATTTTCACGCCCGGAAAGCCCTGTAAATCAAGGGATTTTCCGCGCCTACTGCGTAACAGGGGCGCGTCTTTTCCTCATGCGCTCGGCAGCTTGTCTGCGGGTGATACGCTTCCGGCAGACGGGGCAGTATTTGACACTGTTAGAGGTTGACGCAAAGAACGCGCCGCACTCGGTACACTTCTTCTTGTCCCCTGTCTGGTAAAGCTCCGCATAGAGTAGCCTGTCGGCGGGAAGCACCGCAACCCGGAACCACTTGCAGAGAAGCGAATAGGAAATGAGCTGCGGGCATACGCACTCGTCCCCGTCGTCCAGTAAGATACAGTTCCCGTTATCATAATTGCAGCACGTCCGGCGCACAAGGGCGTTGACTTTCCGGCTCTGGGGCGGCGTCAGCCTTAACCCCGTTCATACTTCATCAGCGGCGTAAATGGGAAGCTCTGCAAATTCCGCTTCGGTCAAAGCGTCCACTTTGGAAAGGGTGCGCTTTGCAAGCTCCCGCATATCCGCGTCCATGTAGGGCAGCGCGGCGTTGACATTCTCAATCAAAGCCCGCTTGCCGCCCTCGTTGTAAATGCTCAAAAGGTTTGTTTCTTCAACAGTAAGTCTAATCATGCTCATACCTCCAAATCGTGATTTTTTGTTTTTGCCGCCGCCTTTTTCGGGGCGGTCTTTGCCTTGTCTGCTTTAAGCTGCGCCCGGATAGAGGGGCGGGGCTTCCTTATCTTCCCTGTCCCGGTTCTCTCCCCTTGTCAATCAGCGCATACGTTCCATGTCTGCCCTCGATTTTGGAAAAGGAAAGGGTCTTGTAGGGCAGCATGGAGAAAAGGCGGTCAGTGTCCTTTGTGGCTGCAAGCCGCATGAACGCCGGGGAAAGCTCTGCCATGAAATGGGTCTTGTTCGGGCTGTTCGGCTCGTAATGCCGCTTCATTTCCCGCACAATGCGCCGCGCTTCCGTTTCAATCAGCCCGTCCCGCAAAGCGGCAATATGCGCCTTGAAATCCCCCGGCGAAAGCTGCTCCCGGCTGCGCCGTTCTTCCTGTAAGAGCGATTGCAGCGCGTCCGGGTCGTTGGGTATGGCTTCAAAGCGTTCAAATTTCCCAAGCTGCGGGTCTGGGGTTCCGTCAAAATATCTCCCGGCTTCCTGTACCCTTTCCCCATGCTCATAAATCAGCTTCACCGTATCGGCGGGCAGCTCCTTTTCCTTGACGCGCTCATAATGTTTAGAGTAGTCCAGTTCGTACAGATTGCCCTTGATTTTCCCATGCTCCTTGCCTGTCAGCTCGATTGCATAGGCAAGAATACGGTCGCTTGTCTGCTCCATGTAAAAACGCCAGGTGTTGTGGGGCGCGGTGTCTTTGAGGAAAACGTCGCGCTCCCGGAAACAGTGCGTCCCGGACGGGCGGCAGAACCACAAAAGTGTTTTGTCCTCCCTGTGGGGGCTTGCCGCCGCCTTTGCGATAATCTCTTTGTCAATGTCTAAGTCGCTCTGGTAAAAGCCTGCGTTCTGCTTCATAATCGCTTCAAGGGAAGCAAACAAATCCATGTTTTCAAATTTGCTCTGTTCCGGCATGGGTCAGCTCCTTTCCAAGTCCTGTGACTTCTGCTTTGCGTTTTTCTTCTGTGCCTTTTCCTTGTCGGCTCTAAGCTGCGCCCGGATAGAGGGTTTCTTTTCCGGCTTCGCTCCCTTGCCGCGCTCCTTGTCGGCTTTGACAGCGTTAGCCAGGTCAACAAGGAAATCTGTTCCCCGGCTTTTACCTTTGCTTCCAGTTCGTCAACGGTGGGGGTGTTGTTGATGATACCGTCAATCATGTTCCCGTTCTGCTCTGTGGTCTGCTCGGCGGTTTTCAAGGGATTGTCCCGCTGCGCCTGTTCTGCGGCAACGGCAAACGCCCGCGTCCCATTCCCCATAATCAGATACTTTCCGTCGTCCGACTGGTGGTGAAAGCCATATCCGGCGGCTTCTATCTGCTCCCGGCTCATGGCGGTCACATGGAAAGTCCCCCTCGGTGTCTTGACAGTTTCGCCCGTTTCCAAGTCGTCCGGGGTAAGCTGCTTTTGCTCCTGTAAAAACTCCGGCACTTCCCGAAAACCTACACTGTCAACGAAATGCGCCGCGTCCTGTCCGTCCTGATGAAGCACTACCACGTCGGAAACGGAAAGGCTGTGTCCCTTAAAATCTTTGGGGTGGTCGATATTGAAACAGGTGTAAATATCTTCAAGGGAAGTTTCCGGCGCAAGGGGCGCGGAATAGACAAGCTCATAGTTCGCCCTGTCAACCACATTTCCCGCCGCCTGCAGGCGGTCGTATGGCTCAAAGCGGAAATCCCTTGTTTCGTCCCCGCCCTTTATCTGGTAAATGGAAAAGGTGTCTTTGTCCTGTCCGGCGGTCTGCGCCGTTTCCTGTGCCTTTGCGTAAAGCTGCTTCACGTCGCCCTCGGTCAGCTCGCCGCTTTTGAGCTGCCCCATAAGCTCGCGGCATTTCTCCGGCGTTCCCGTATAAAGCACGTCGCCCATTTTCGCCCGCCCGTTCTCCTGTGTCACATAGGCTTGCAAGAGGTAGCTGTTTTCCCGGCTGTCGCTGTAAGGGTTCCGGCGCACTCTGTAAATCGTTTCCGGGGTAAAGGCTTCTTTCGGGGCTGCGCCCGCTTTTTCCTGTGCGCCGGATTTTCCCGGTGCGGCTGCTTCCGGATCCGGCTTCTCCGGCGCGGCTTCCTCCCTCTCTGGTGGGCTGCTCCTGTCCGGCGGTCTGCTCCTTGTCCTGTGCCTTTTGCAGCTCCGCTAAGTTCTCGTCTATGGAATTGATAATCTCGGCGGCTGCGCTGCGTATCGTTTCAAGGGAGCTTTTCAGCTCGGACAGCTCCGCCCGCTGCTCCACCCGGCGATATATCCAAAAGAATAGTCCGACGTATCAAGCCCGTAATGTTGGCAGACAGCATAGGCGACGCTTTCCGCTTCGACTTCGCGGGTGCGGCGGTCAACGTCGGGGCTGCTGCTCGTCCTTTGGCGCGTTGAGGTCAATGTCGTGCAGCTTCGCATGGGCGATTTCGTGAATAGCGGTCTTTAAGGTCTGTAATTCGCTCATGCCCTCGTTGATAGCAATGCGCTTGTCCTCCAAGTGGTAGTAGCCATGAGAGCCGCCCTCGATATTCTCAAAGGCGATAGGAACGGGGGAAGTCTTTTCAAGGGCTGCGAAAAAATCCTTGTAGCGGTCAACGTCGCCTGTCAGCTCGTCAACCGCAATGTCCGGCAGCTCCTTTCCCTCGGTCTGGGAAACGTCAAAGACGGATACCACCTTGTAGGCGGGTATGGTGACTTCCTTTTCCTCGGTGACGGGCTTCCCGTCCTTGCCGATAACGGGCTTCTGCGTGTGCGGGTCGATTTTCTGCATTTCCTGTTTGATTTTATAGGGTGACGGAGCAATGATTTTAATTCCCTTTTGCCCTTTCATCACGTTTCGTTCAAAGTTGTTCTTCCAAGCGGAAAAGCCCGCCACAAGGGAAGCGTCCGGCTTCTGCATGGCGATAAGGACGGTGTTTCGGAAGCTGTAATTATGGAATTTTGACATGACTTTCAGATATTCCCGGTAACGCTCGCTGTCAAAGAGTTCCGCAATACCCTGTTCCAGTCGGTCGGTAATCTCTTTGAGCTTTTCGGCGGGCTTCTCGCTCGTCAGCACGATAGGGATAACCGGGCGCGGCTCCTGTGGCTGCTCTGCGGTCTGCGCCGTTCTCTGCCCCGGCGCGGCTGCGTCCATTTCTACCTTTGACGGGTCGGGTCTTTCCGGCTGCGGGGGCTGCGGCGTTACCCGGTATTCCTCCGGCACGTCGCGCCCGTCGTACCACTGTGTAAAGGTGTTGCGGTTATTGTAGATATAGCCCTGCTCGGTAAATCTGCCCCCGTCATTGATAGCAGCGTCCCGCCCGTATTCCTCATACATAAAATACTTTTTCGCTTCTTCGGGAAGTTCCGGTTCTTCCAGTTCTTCAATCAGATAATGCCCGTAATCTTCCTCACTCTGTACGGACGGATAAAGCCAGTAACAATCAAGGTTTTGTGCAAGGTTGATAATGTCCTGCAAGTCCCTTGTATGGTCGCCGTATTCCATAGCTGCAACAAATTTTTCCCGGTCGTCGTCAAACTGCATTTCCAAGAGCTTCCCTAAATAGTTCAGCTCGTCGGGGTGGGAATACTCGCTTAAATGCTCCGTCAAGCCGGGGATAGTGGATTGAAATTCTGTGAAATGCCATTCCTCATAGTGCTTGAAGTCAATCCCGATACGGTCAAAGACTTCTTTCAAATGCTCGGCAGTCGTGGGGAATGATACCCATTCGCCCGCAGGTCTGCCCTCGGTGTACTTTCCAAGATTAGAAAGATACCCGCTTAAAATCGTTTCTTCCATGCGCTCGCTCCTTTCTTTCTTCAATCATGCGGTGCATAAGTTCGTAGTCCTCCATGCTCATGCTTCCGTCAAATAGATAAGGGGGTCAAAATCTTCCCCGTCCCGGTAGGGCTTTTCGGAAAAGGGAAGCCCCGCTTCATGGGCGGCTGCCCTCGCTTCCTCGATAACCTCCGGGGGAAGCCTGTCGTCATGCGCCCCGATAAAACCGTCAAGGTCATTCATGCTGTTTTCATAGTGATGGCGCACTCCGGCGGTCAGCTCGTCAAGGCTCATATCCTCGCCTAAATGCCCGCAGTAGTAGCCGTTTAGGATAACGGCGGCGGGGTCAATCGCTTTGTATTTCCTCTAACCGGCTCCTGTCCTCCGGGTAGAGCGTATCGTCCATATCAAGATGAAAATATTCCGCGTTCCATGAACGCCCCTCTTTCCAAAACGCCACCCAAGCGATACCGTCCCTTAATTCTTCTTGATAGTCCTTTACGGTGTCCCGTAAACTTGCCATAGTGAAAAACCTCCTTTCTCTGCGGCAGCGTCATAAGCTGCATTTTTTGGCTGCATGGTCTACTACGGGATTTCTGACCAAATATTTTTGAAAATTTTTAGAGGGTGAAGCCCTCCGCAAAAGAGGGTTTGGGAAACTTCCCAACAAGCAAAATCCCCGTCCGGCGCGTCAGCGTCGCAACGGGGATTTACGGAAGTGGGTACCCGCTTCCTATGCTTGCTATTCAAGTTTTTAGTTCTTCTGCAGTTCAATGCGATAGTTGACATATTTCCCGTCCGTATCAGCCAATACGATAGTTCCGTCGTAGGTTTTGCCCGTCTTTGGGGGAATAGAGCTTTTTCACATTTACTTTGCCGGATTTTAAGAGTGCAGCGGCAATCTTCGGTGTAAAAGCGGTCTTGCGTTCCTCGAAGAAAGCGGTCATTTTTCCACATGGTAAAGATACATTCTTTATTGCTGCAATAGTAGCTTTTTCTTTCCCTCATGGACGGGGGAACCGCAACGGGGGCATTTGCCGACAGAGGGCTTTTCCTCCCGGAACAAATCCTTTTTCCCGTCCAGTGCTGCGGCGTGTGTCTGCACAAGCTCCCGCGCCATAGCTTCAATGCCGGACAGAAATTCGCCGGGGTCTGCGGCTCCCTTTGCTATCTGCGTCAGATTGTTTTCCCATTCTGCGGTAAGCTGTGGGGAAGTGAGTATATCCGGCAGAATACAGATAAGGCTGTTCCCGTTTTTGGTAGGGATAAGCTGCTTCCCCTTGCGCTCCGCAAAGCCGCCCTTTACCAGTTTTCAAACGGCGGCGCGGGTGGCGGCGTACCAAGCCCCCGGCGTTCTGCGTCCGGGTCGGTGTCCTCATTCCCGGCGCGTTCCATAGCCGACAAAAGGCTTGCTTCGCTGTGGGCTTCGGCGGCGTTGTGGTATGCTCCGTTACTTTTGCGGCGGGGTTAGGAAAGCCCTGTCCCTCGGAAAGCTTCGGCAGCGTCACGTCTGCATTTTCCCCGTCCTCCGCTTCGGGCTTATCTTCAGCGTCGCCCGGTATCTGCGTTGAAGCTCTTTCCAACCCTCCGCAAGTACGGTCTTTCCTTGCGGTGAAGTCTGTCCGGCGTATGAGAAACCGCCGTTACCGCTTCGAAACCGTACGGCTCTGCGGTCGCCATAAGCAGACGCGCCCCGGCAAGGGTAAGGATATTGCTTTCGCTTTCCGGCAGCGCGGCAAGGTCAGCCTTTGCAAGCTCCATAGTGGGAATGATTGCGTGGTGGTCTGATACCTTTTTTTACTGTTCAGCACCTTTGCAATCTCCGGCGAAAAGTCCGCGCCCTCCATAAAGGGGAGTTTTTCGCAAAGCAGCGCGATAATGCCCGCTGCGGTGCCGCCCATGTCGTCAGTAAGAAAGCTGCTGTCCGTTCTCGGATAAGTAAGAAGTCTTTTTTCATACAGGGCTTGTGCAAGGTCAAGGGTCTGCTTTGCCGTATATCCGAACAGGCGGTTTGCTTCCCTCTGTAAAGAAGTAAGGTCAAAGAGTTTCGGCGGGGCTGCGGTTTTCTTCTCTCTGGTGAGGGAAACGCATACCGCCGTTTCCGCTTCGCAAGCCCCTTTCAGCGCGTCGGCTTCTGCCTTGTCCGAAATCCTCTCGCTTGCCGCTTCCGCGCCGGATAAGACAAGGCGTACATGGTAGTATTTTTCTTTCTGGAAATGGGAGATAGCCGCGTCCCGGTCGGTGAGCATTTTTAAGGTCGGGGTCTGTACGCGCCCCACGTTCAAGGTCTTTCCATACAGGCAGGAGAAAAGGCGGGTCGCGTTAATACCGATAAGCCAGTCAGCCTTTGCGCGGCAGAGGGCAGACGCAAAGAGCGCGTCGTATTCCTGCCCGTCTTTGAGGGAAGCAAAGCCCGCCTTGATTGCGCTGTCCTCCATAGAAGAAATCCAAAGGCGGCGCATAGGTTTCTTGCAGCCCGCCATTTCATAGACAAAACGGAAAATGAGTTCTCCCTCGCGCCCTGCGTCGCACGCATTGACGACTTCCGAAACGTCTGCCCGGTGCATAAGGTCTCTTTTAGGGTTTTGAATTGCTTCCCCTTGTCCGGGTCAACGGCGTACTGCCATTCCTGCGGCAGAATGGGTAAGCTGTCATAGCTCCACTTTTTTATACTGCTCCCCGTAGGCGGCAGCTTCCGCAAGCTGTACCAAATGCCCGACGCACCATGAAATGAGGCAGCCGCCGCCCTCGATATATCCGTCTTTCTTTTCCTTTGCGCCAAGTGCGGCGGCGATTGTCTGCGCCACACTCGGCTTTTCTGCAATAATCAGTTTCATTTTCTGTTCTCCTTTCGGTTGTTTTAGGTTTGAAATTGGTTTATACTTTAAGCATTACTATAAGAAACAGGTGACAATATGAAATCAATACATACTTTCGATGTTTTTGCTCCTACTGATGAACAGGAAGAAGCAATGAATAAAAAACGTGGCGGGCATTACAGGCGCGGTAAAAACAAAGAAATGGATTACTTTATTGAGTGTGCTACTTCGCTATTTCCCAACAACCATTATTCAAGGTTCACACCTATATATGATACGACAAAAGAGTTTTATCAACTGATTACTTCTTCCGATACAACAGAAAGAGCTATACTAAATTGGATAGCTTCTAATCGTGCATGGAATTATTTGTTTGGCTTATTACGGCATTATTACAGAACAGGACACCATGACGATAATTATATCTTTCCAGAGTTCAAAATCGGGTCGGCTTATGTGGCTGATTATCTGCTCATAGGTAATAGTTCAGACGGTTATCAATTTGTCTTTGTGGAATTAGAAGCTCCCAACGGGCGGATAACAAAAGAAAAAGGTACTCGTTTCGGGAAGTAATCAATAAAGGGATTGAACAGGTTAGGGATTGGCAAATGTATATTGCTGCAAATTGGAATGTAATTGTAGCAGAATTGGAAAAGCACTCATTCTCCAATACAAAGTTACCCAGACAATTATACAAATATTGCCCTTATCAAATCTACTATGCTGTGATAGCCGGACTCCGTAAAGATTTTGAGAATATTCGTGATAGAAAGCTCCAACTGCAAAATGAAAATAACATAACACTTTTGCATTACGAAAATCTCATAGATGTTGCAAACGAAAATTAAAAGTCCATTTTCAGCGTTCCGGCTCACTTGCCTTTTCTTCTGTACCTGTTTCAGACAGTACCCCACACAAGGGGACTGTCCCTTATAAGGACAGGAAGCGCAAGCCGGGGGATAAGGAACGGGCGGCGCATTATCACGCCGCCCGTTCGGTTTCTGTATCATCATCTTTTCAAAGGGATTGTCGGTAAACAGGGTCATGCTTCCTCGTCCTCCTGTTCTTCATCAGAAAGCCCGTCCCCTCGTCCGGCTCGTCCTCGTCGTAGTCCTCAAATTCAAAATCTTCAAGGTCGGTATCGCCCTTTACATTCTGCTTCGGCTTCATAAACTTAAAGTAGTAGAACGCGCCCCCGCCGCCAAGAAGTGCCACGACAAGGAAAAGCACAAGCCCGCCCGCATTGCCTTTCTCTTTGGGCAGCTCCGGCGGTTCCTCGGTTTCCGGCTCTGCTTCCTTGCCGCTGCAAGCGGTCATGTTGTCCTTGCAGACAGGGCAGCTCACATTTACCTTTCCGGCTTCGCATTTTTCGGTAACTGCAAACGGCGGGCGGGGCTGCTTCGGTGCTTCCGTCCTCCATAAGTGCTAAGAGGTCGGCTTCGTCCACTTGATTTAGGAAATGTACGGTCTGTTCGCCCTCGGCGGCGCGGTCAATGAGGATATAGAAGTAGTTGCCGCTTTTTGGTCGTAACAGTGATAAGCTGCTTATTGCCGCCGTAATCGTCTACAAGGGTCGCGTTCCCGTCCGGGGTAAGGGTTCTTCCTTTTGGGTTCCTCGTAGACAACGCCGCTGTCGTTGGTGTCGTCCTCTCCCCGGGGTCTGTGCAAAGCGGTGACGGAAAAGCCGCCCGAAAGCATAAGGGCGGCGCAAAGTGCGGTCATTGTTCTAAGGATTTTCTTATTCATTCTCGGTGTCCTCCATTTCTTCGGTGTCGTGGTCTGCGGGTTCTGCGGGGTAGCCCGGCGCGGCTTCCATGCCCGGAATACCGCCCCCGGAAAGCATAGCGGAAAGCTCATGCGGGGAAAGGCGCATGGAGCGCACAAGCTGTACGATTTGCAGGTTTTCCGCTTCGGTTTTCTGCGCTTCAAGCCCCCTTAATCTGTTCTGGTACTCGGTGATTTTCTCGCGGGTCTTTGCAATCTCTTTGTCGATACGTTCAATTTTGTTCATAGCCATCAATAAATTTCTCCTTTCAGATTTTCATTTTTTTGTTGTCAGTTCCAATTCATTAAGCCGTAGCCCTTGATACAGGAGTAATTGACGGGGTAGCTCTTTATCTTGCAGGCGTCGCCGGAATTGCCCTCAACGGTATAGACGCGGCTTTCGTCCCTGCCGATAACAAGCCCAACATGGTCTGCGCTGCCGTCTAAGTCCCAGTCAAAAAAGATAGCGTCGCCGGGGGCGATATTCTCATAGCCCCTCGCGCCCCATTGCCCGCGTGACTGGAACCAGGGTACGCCCTGTGACTGGCACCCGGCAAAGCGCGGCTCGCTTTTCCCGGCTTGATTGTAGCACCATGAAACAAAACAGGCGCACCATTCCACGCGGCTGTTAAATCCGTACCAGCTCCAAAAGGGTCGCCCGCCCACGTTGCCGACTTGCCGCTTCGCAAGGTCTACAACGGCGGTGTTGCCGGGGCGTGTGCCGTTTACAAGCTGTACGCCGCTTAAATCCTCGGACGCGCCCATATCGGGGGAGCCGCCGCCGAAAATCAGCGGCTTGTTTCCGCTTGTTTCCAGATAGACGCGGTACATTTCAAGCTGCTGTGGCGTTAGAAGTTCCTCCGCAATCTCGGAAATGGGCTTGTTCGTCAGCTTCACGTTGAGGATATGGTACTCGTAGGGTACTTCCTCGCTGGTCGTTTCCCTGTTTCCGGGTCTGTGCTTGTTTCTGTGCGGTAGCGGATTTCCGTTTCTTCCGTCAGCGTCAAAGTGTACTGCATGGCAAAGACGCGGTTTAGTTCTGCCTGTGCGCTCTGCGGGGTGTAGGTCTGTAAAAGGGCGGTGAGGTAGGACGCTAACTCATGGGGGTTATGCCCGATACTGTCAAGGTCATAGCGGTATTCGTCATAGCCGGGGTGGGTGCTTTCGATATTGTCAATCTGCTGCTGAAGCTCGTTTTCCTTTGCGGCGTAATTATTTTCCGTCGCCACAAGGTCGCTGTCCTCCGACGTGTAGGAAGTCCCAAGTATGCCGTTCATCAAGCCGGAGAACATGGAGCCGCAAGAGGAAAGCCCCGCCGATACCATGATGAATAAGAGCAGCGCGGCAACGGCGATACATACGCCCGCCGGGTGCCGCCCTACAAAAGCGATTGCCTTTTTTGTTTCCTCGGCGGTCTTTTTTGCCGCCTTGCGGGTGTTCTCTGCGGCTTTCTGCGCCGTTTTTGCGCCGCCTTTCCTTGCCGACTTTGCATACTGCCGCTTGATTTGCTGCTTCTGCATGAAGCGGGAAAGGGGATTGCCCGCAATCTGCGGATTGTCATGTAGGGATTTATGGTACTGGAAATCCACATTCGCCTTGAACGCCGCTTTCTCTGCCTTTGCCGCCGCCCGGTAGGGTTTGAGCTTGTGGCTGCGGTAGCCCTCCTTGACTTTCCGCGTCCCGTACTTTGCGCCGCGCTCTGCCAGTTCTTCGGATTTGTGCGCCCCCTCAACGCCGGAATTGTCCTTTTCAACGGAATGTATCTTGTTGTGGACGAAAATACCCGCTTCCTGTGCGGGGCGGGATAGCGGGTTATTGTGGGGCTTATTCCTTCCTATGGGCTTTTCCTGTTCCTCAAAATGTAGGCGGGTCTTGCCTTTCCCGGTGGCTTCATCAAAGGTGCGCTCCCGTACAAGTTTCTTTTCTTTGGGGATAGCCGCCTTTGCCGCGTCCAGACGGTCGGCTGCTTTGTCCGATTTTCGGATATACCTTTCAAGCTCCGGCGTTGCCCGTTCCTCGTCGGTAAACTGCAAGCGGGAAGATTTTTCTTTTGCTGTGGCTTCTGCCTGTGCTTTCCTCGCCGCCTTTTTGCTCGCCTTTCTGGTACGCGCCCCGTCGATACGCTCCAAGACGCGCTCGGCTGCGGCGGTGTCCTGTTCCCGTTCTGCCCCCGGCGCATGGGGAAGCGGCGGCGCGGCGGCTGTGGGCGCGGGAGCTGCGCCGCCCGGTATGGTCTGCGCTGCCTGTTCCGGCGGCTGCGGTGCTTCGGTCTTTGCAAAGTCCGCGTCCCTTATCCGCTTGCTGATACGTTTCTTTTTCCCGGTGGCGGCGTTTACCTCGACAGCCCCCTCGCGGGTCATTTTCTGCGTGACTTTCTCACGCGCTCGATACTGTTTTATTTTTCTGTCCCTCCAATCCGCGCCCTTGCAAGGGCGCAATACTCGGCGTTTATCTCAATGCCTATATAATGCCTGTCAAGCTGCCTTGCGGCTGCTCCCGTCGTGCCGCTGCCGAAAAAGGGGTCAAGCACAACGCCGCCTTTCGGACAGCCCGCCTTGATACAGGTTTCGGCAAGTTTTGGCGGGAACGCGGCAAAATGCCCGCCCTTATACGGTACGGTATTGATAAGCCAAACGTCCCGCTTGTTTCTTGTGGTCGGCATAAGGGCGTCGTCATAATAGCTGCCGCTTCGCGCCCGGTTAAGCCCCTGTACGTTCCCCTGTCCGGGTACTTCGTCCGCATATTTCTGTCCCGCGCTGCGCCCGGTGCGGTACCGCGCCGCCGTTGTGGGGGCTAACGGCTCGGCTATGGCGGCTGCGTCATAAAAATACTTCTTTGACTTCGTAAGCAGAAAGATATGTTCATAGCAGCGGGTAGGGCGGTCTTTCACGCTCTCCGGCATGGGGTTTTCTTTCAGCCAGATAATATCGCTGCGTAAATACCACCCGTCAGAGCGCAGGGCAAAAGGCAAGAAGCCACGGAATACCGATTAAGTCCTTTTGTTTGCAGCCGGAAACGCGGTTGTTTCTTTGCAATCTGCTGTCCGTTTCTGCCTTTCGGGTTCTTCGGGTCTGCATGGTAGCCTTTATTTCCCTGTGCCGCAGTAGGTGTCCGCGATATTCAGCCAGAGCGTACCGTCAGAACGCAGTACCCGGCGCAGCTCGCGGAAAACCTCGGTCAGCCTGTCAATGTACTGCTCCGGCGTGTCCTCCCGCCCAATCTGCATATCAAGCCCGTAATCCCTAAGCGCATAGTAAGGCGGGCTTGTGACGCAGCAGTTCACGCTTTCGCTCGGAAGCTCCCGCAGGGCATAGAGCGCGTCCCGGTTGATGATGGTGTCAGTTTTCAGCCCGTTCATGCTTCGCCCACTTCCTCCGGCTTCGTCGTCATAATGCGGTAAAGCTCGGTATCTTTCGGGAAATGGTCTACAAAGGGAAGCACCACATTTCCATAAAAGATAAGTCCCTCGCCTGCTTCGGTATGGGTTACATACTTCATCTGCTGCGGGGATGATGTTGAGCTGCTTTGCAAGGATAGCCCGGTCGCCCTGTGCCTGATTGAGCATGAGGACAAAATCAGAGTTTTCAAAGATATTTTCCACCTCGCGGGAAGCAAGCAAGTCCTTAATGTTCTGCGTGATAGCTGTGGGTATGCCTCCCCATTTTCTAAAACGCTTCCAGATTTCAACGGAATAGGCGGCGGTCTGTTCCTCTTTTAAGAGCAAGTGAAATTCGTCCATATAGTAGCGGGTAGATTTCTTTTCTGCCCGGTTAATGGTAACGCGGTTCCATATCTGGTCTTGCACAATGAGCATACCTAACTTTTTGAGCTGCTTTCCAAGCTGCTTAATATCAAAGCAGACAAGGCGGTTAGAAAGCTCCACGTTGGTTCTGTGGTTGAATACGTTAAGACTGCCGGAAACATACAGCTCCAATGCCGCTGCAATGCGGGCAGCTTCCGGCTCCGGCTGTTTTAACAGCTCGTCGTAAAGGTCGCCCAAGATCGGCATTTTTGCCGGGTCGGGGTCAGCAAGGAAAGGTCGGTACACATTCCTTACGGCGCGGTCAATGACGGTCTTTTCAACGGGCTGCAAGCCCTCTTTGCCGCCAATAACAAGCTCGCAGAGAGGAAAGGATAAAATCGCTTTTCAGCGCAAGGGGGCTGTCGTCCTCGCTGTAATTAAGGTTCATATCCATAGGGTTCACATACTGGGGCTTGCCGTCCATGCCTTTCCCGGTCGGGGATAAGCATATCACTTGCCCGCCAAGCCGCTTGACAAGGGCAAAATACTCGGCTTCCGGGTCGCAGATAAAAATATCATCGTCAGTAATGAGAAAGGCGTTTGTGATTTCCCGCTTTGCCGCAAAGGATTTTCCCGCTGCCCGGTGTTCCCAAGATAAGCCCGTTCGGGTTTTTAAGCTGCTTGCGGTCGCAGAGTATCATGTTGTTACTAAGGGCATTTAAGCCGTAGTAAAAGGCTGCGCCCGTTTGAAAAAGCTCCTGCGTGATGAACGGGATAAAAATAGCGGTGCTACTGGTCGTAAGCCCTCTTTGAATGGGGATAAGGTTCTCCCCAAGAGGAATAGAGGACATCAGGCCCGCTTCCTGCTGATAGTCAAGACGGGTCAGGGCGCAGTTGTATTTCTGTGCAATGCCCGCCGCCGCGAAAATGTCATTTTCCAGTTTCCGCTTCGTGTCTGCCATGTTTACCACAAGGAACGTCAGCAGAAACATTCTTTCATTTCTGCTCTGTAAATCCTGCAAGAGGTTTTTCGCTTCGCTGCCGAACGTGGCAAGGTCGGACGGGATTATATCCATATCGTACCCGCTGCGTACCGCTTTTTTCTGTTCCTCAATCTTCATCTTGTCGAGGTCGGTGATTTTCCGCTTGATAGTCTTGATTGCTTCGCTCTGGTCGATACTGCGGATATGCAGATTGACGATAACGCCCGTTTCCAAGTCCAGAATGTCAGATAAGATACGGTCGTTTAACTCCGGGGCAAGGATTTCAAGGAATGAAACCGCGCCGATTTTGCGCCCCATGCGGAAATAACGCCCCTCGCCAAAGCGGAAAGAGGACGGGGCGATAAAGTCCTTTGTGGTAAGCCCGGACGGGGCAAGCCATGAAAAATCAAAGGCAAACTGCCCGCCCTCCGGGTGGAAAATGCCATGCAGCATTTTAAGGCGTTCATAGCCTGTCATGGGGCGGGCAGACACGCCCAAGAGCTTAAAGTTGTTGAGTACGTCCGTTTCGATACGGGCAAGGCGGGATTTCGCCGCGCCCAGACTGTCGGCTTCAATGGCAAAGGTGATATATTTTGCTTTGACAAGCCCGTTGTTCCCTTTGGCAAGCTGCGATTTTCAGCATATCCCGGTATTCTGTGCGGATAGAATTGAAAGCGTCCTCCTGTGCCGGGATATTGACCGCCTTTTCCGCTTCGCCGCGCTGCGTCCCCTGATTGATGAAAGAGAGCTGCACCGAAACGGAAGCGTCAAAGTAGTTGAGAAAATCGCACCAGTTTTCAAAAATGGCGGTCTTATCGTCTGCCTGTGCAAGCTGATAGTTGATGTCCTCAAAGGCAATGCTCTTTGAATATTTCCGCTGTGCCACTTTGCAGATACCGTCCGGGTACATCTGGATATAAGGGGATTGTCTGCTGCGCGGTGTGCGCTTTCCCGTCGCCCTTTGCCTGTCTGATGATTTCCGCAATCTGCTTTTTCTCGGCGCGGGTGAGCTTGCGGGGCGGGTTAGGCTTTGCGCTTCCCGCCGCGCTGTTTCTTCGTGTTTCCTTTTGCAATCGCTGATACCTCCTTTTCAAGTTTTCTCTGCCGTTCTAAGACGGAATAAAAGTTGTCTGTCCTGTATGGTCGTTCTTTGGGGGCTATGAATTTCGTCTGAATGATGTTCTTTACAACCACTTCAAGGGGCTGCCCATGCTTTTCATACATGGCAACCAAGAAGCAGGGAAGCATGACGACAATCATTGCCATTGCCGCAAGGCTCGTCCCTGCGCTGTCTTTGAACAAAAAGAAAAGCGGCAAGCCGAACAGGAGAGCCGCCGCAAAACATACAATCTGCCGTTTGGTAAGGTTGAACGCTACTTTTGTTTTGACTTTGGATAAGTCTTTGGGTACAGGTACATACGCCAAGAAAAAACCTCCTTTCTCTGGGTTTGGTGTTGCTGTAACTTCCCATAAGGGTAATCAAGGCAAAGGTCAATCTATGCCCTTTGCCCGCCCGTATTATATGGGGGTTATCCGCGTCAAGGTCGGGTCGTATTTTCGCCGCTTCGCTCTGAAAATCTCCACCCTGCCCTTGACACGCCGCTAATGCGCGGAGAATATCGACTTCGCCAGTGCGCCGGATTTGAACAGGGAGAAACAGAGGATAACGGTATAGGCTGCAAGGGAAAAAATCGCGCTGTGCAGGTTGTCCGCTAAGACCATTTCGCCTACCAAAACCGCATAAATGCCGACGCATATCATAATGAGGAAGCCTTGAAAACCGATAGCGAACAGGGATTTGAGGTAGTTGTTTCCTATCTGCCCCCATTCCCGGTTCGTCATTGTTGCAAACGGGATAGGCGATACCGAACAGTAAAGGTAAATCTCTATCATGCGCCCGTAGAGGATAACGGTTATCAGTACGGACATGATTTTCATACAAAGGCTTACAAGGCTCGTTTCCATGACAAGTAACAGTAGTTCGGGGATTTCCATAGCGTCAAGCCCGTCCTGCATGGAAGCAAGGGCGGCGGCAACATCAATCTCTGTGCTGCCGCCGATTACCCCCGCCGCGCCGGACACAATATGCTGCGCCATATCAAACACCGCCATAGTAATATCAAAGGTGTGCGTCACAAGGTAGACTGCCACAAACGCCTTGAACACCCACTTAAAGAACATGAATGTGTCAACGTCGTGCATATTGTTTTTTTCCGTTACCATGCTGATAAGCTCATAACAGAGGACATAGGTAATGACAAGCCCCGCAATGGGTACAATCACATTTTCACTAAGGGTCTGTATCATGGAGAATATATTTGCGTTCCACCCCTGCGGGGTCTTGCCTACCTCCGCTGCAATGGTGCCTACTTTTTCGTTTACGTCCCCGAACATCGTTGACAGATTACCGTTTATCGCGCCGATAAGGATTTCCTTTATCCATTCGTTAATCGCGTCAAGTATGCTCTGCATAAGCCTTTACCCGCGCTTCTTAACCGAACAAGCCGGAAAGCAGCGGTACAAGGGTCATGCCGATAAGGGCAACGCCGCCGCCCGCCATAAGCTGTTTTATCCCCAATTAGGTGTAAAACTCTGCTCGATGGCGGGCGGCGGCGTACAAAAAATCTATATGGTATTTTTTAAGAGAACCGTCCCGGCGGGACAGGTCAGGCAGTGACCTGTTCCACCTCCGGGATGGGTTTGAGATTAAAATGAATTTCGATAGAAATGTGTCTTGTTTTATTTTCGTCAATGCGCTCATGCACGACGATTTCTTTGATTAAGCGGTTGAGGGTGGCTGCGTCCAGCTCTGTGATGTTGGCGTATTCCTGAATGGCTTCCACCCATTGTTTTGCGTCATTGGCAAGCTGGACTTCATCGGACAGCCGCTTTCTGCCCTCGGACACTTTTGTTTTAAGCTCCGTCTGCTCGGTCTGTGTCTTTTCCAGCATGGTGTTGAAATTCTGCTCACTGATACGCCCTGCAATCATATCCTCATAAAGCCGCATTACCATTTTGTCCAGAACCTCAATCCGTTCCTCGTCCCTTGTAAGGGAGCGTTCCATTGCTTCCCGCTGTTCCCGCTGCTCGGCTTCACAGGTATTGGTCAGGCGGTCGGCAACCGCTTCCCCGTCCATCAGGGCAGCTCTGGCACATTCCCGGATTTTCCGCAGCACATGGCTGTAAAGGGTGTCATAATCAATCCGGTGCTGGGTGCAGTGGTTCTTTCAAAGGCATTGTAGGTCTTGCAGGAATAAATCCGCTGGGGATGTTTTGCGTTTGTGTAGCGTACCGTCAGCGACTTCCCACACTCGCCGCATTTTATCAATCCGGCAAACAGGCTGATTTCATTTGTCTGCCCCGGACGCTGGCGGGATTTCAGCTTGTTCTGCACAATGTCAAAGCTCATGCGGTCAATCAGCGGTTCATGCTGCCCCTCCACCACAATCCAGTCCTCCGACTTCTTTTCCCCAATCGTTCCGATTTTGAAACGGTAGTCCTTTTTTTCTGGGAAGCAATCGCCCCGGTGTAGACGGGATTCATCAAAGATCTTTGATAACGGAGAGTCCCACATATACCGCCCGTTTTCCGGGTCTTTCTTTTCCCATTTGGTGCGGGTATTGCGAAACCCCCGTTCCCGGTTCCACCATGTAGGGCAGGGGATTTTTTCTTCCTCCAGCCGTCTGCGGATATAGTTCGGACCATGACCGTTCAGGGCATATCCGAAAATCAGCCGCACAATCGGGGCGGTTTCCTCGTCAATGAGCAGATGGTTCTTTGTCCTCTGGGTCTTTCCGATATCCAAACGGGGCAAGACACCCGGTAAACTGTCCTTTCTGCGCTTTCAGAAGATAAGAGGAATGGACTTTCTTGGAAATATCCTTGCTGTACATCGTTCAGGATATTCTTGAATGGGGCAATATCGTTGTTATCCCGCAGAGGTGTCGATACCGTCATTCATGGCGATATAGCGGACACCGTTCCTTGGGAAAAAGTCCTCAATCAAATGCCCGGTTTGCAGATAGTTACGCCCCAGTCGGCTGAGGTCTTTCGTGATGACAAGGTTGATTTGTTTCCGCTCAATGGCTTTTAACATCCTCTGTAAGTCAGGACGCTCCATGTTAAGACCTGTAAAGCCATCGTCCTGATAGACTGCCACAACCTCCCATCCCTGCTTTTCGCAGTATTTTTCCAGCATATCACGCTGGTTTGCGATACTGGCACTTTCGCCTTGCAGGTCATCGTCCTTTGACAGCCTGCAATAGACCGCTGCACGATAGCCCCCGGCAAGTGCCTTTCCGATTGTTCTGTATTCCATTTCGTTCATCATAGCCATTTACCCACACAATCCAGACGGTATCTGGCTCTTTTGAACCTCATCTTCATTATAGCTTATGTCTTTCTTTTTAGCAAGATATTCTTTTGTATTTGTCTTTCCGTATTTCTGGGAAATCAGGCTGACGAACACATCAGTGGCGTCCAGTTCCCCGTCAAACACCGTTGTAACATGAATCTCTGTTTTGTTTTTTGCCATAGGCAGTTATCCTCCATACATGAAAATAGCCAGACAGAGGGTGTCGGCAACGAAGTCCGGCAACGGGCTTCAAAAGACCTTGCAAACAATCTCAATCTGGCGATGGTTACTATTTATACTTTTCTTTTATTTTTCTGTTGTTTTGGTTGTTATAAGGAGAAAAGCCGGAAATAAAGGTTTTTCCCCGGCAACCGGCTCGGCAACGGGATAGCAACAGGGGGTGCAACGGGCTGTCCTTTTCAGAATGGAAGCTCCATCTGTTCTGTGACCTCCACAAAACCGTCCATCGTTTTTTCAGACGGGTTGCCGGAGTCCGTTGCCGGGTTTTCACGCTCCCAGCCCTTTTGTCTGCCATATTCTGAAAACATTCTTGGGTTCGGGAAGTACCTCCAGCCGGTAATGCACTGGTTCATAATCTCGTTGATTTCCCGGATTTCCCATTGCTTCGGTTCGTCAAAAGCATGGTTCAAGGCTTCCTTGTAGATCTGCTTGGAGCAGACCATGCTCCCGGTGTACTTATCAAGATACGCCTGTATCATCCCTGCTTTGGTGTCCTCCGGCATAAAATCCCGCTGGTGTTCTTTGAGATAGCGCTGCATGGCGGGGCTGAAAGCCAGCTTGAACCTGCCGCTTCGGTAAATCTCCATCGCTTCCGCCCACATCTGCCCGATATAGGCTCTGGAAGCGGATTCCTCCTCAAAATGTGAACCTCGGCTTGCTCTGGGTGCACCATGACGGGGATAAAGCGGCGGTTGCCGGTGCAGTCAAGGGGCAGGAAGTCAAGGGGAAGTGCCGCCAAACACGCACTGACGGGGGCGGTCTGCCGGGTGGGTTTCATAAGGTATCTTGTAAACCTCTTTCTGCCGGCTTAAAAATGACTTGATTTCCTCAATGCTCTTGGCGTTGGCGGTTGCCATCATTTCCGACATTTCGATAATCCAGTGACCTTGCAGCTTGCGGTACACATTGTCATCGTCCAGCTTCCGCAAATCATCGGAGAACCACTCGTCCCGGACTGCCAGCAGACGGAAGAAAGTGGACTTGCCAGCCCCCTGACCGCCGACCAGACAGAGCATGATTTCAAATTTGCACCCCGGCTGAAAGGCTCGTGAGATTGCACCCAGCAGGAACAGCTTCAACGCTTCATAGGTGTAATCGTCTGTGTCAGCCCCCAGAAAATGTCGTAGGCAGAAACGGATTCGTTCTGTCCCGTCCCACACAAGGGTATTGAGATAGTCCCGGATGGGATGGTACTTGTTTTCATTCGCTACAATCCCGATGGCATTATCAATCTTTTTCTCATTGGTAAGCCCATAGGTTTCTTCCAGATAAAGAAGCAGATACTTCATGTCCGTATCGTTCAGGGCTGTGCTTTCCCTGGAAGACCGATGGGCTTTATGATGTCCTTGCGGTCGGTCAGGATGTTGTATGCGATAGCCCCGGAAAGCAGCGGGTCACGCTGGAATACGGTCAGGCAGTTCCGTATGCTCTGACGGACACCGCCTTTCTCGGTAGTTTCCAGTCCCGCCTTGATTTCCTCAACGCTCTGGGGTGGCTGCATGGCGTTCATGGTGTTTTTTAGTTCTTGCTGCGTCTGCGGCTGCAAGCTCTGCCATTCGCTGTTCAATCTGTATCACATCCTTTCCGTAGTCCGTAATCAAAGCCGCTTTTTCCTCTGTCTCCCCGAACAGCATCACATCCAGCAGATATTCCACTTGTGTCTTGCTTCTGTAAGGCTTCCACAAACCGGGGATGAAAGGCTTCCTCCAGGGAGTGCGGGGCGTAGTCCGTTCTCCATGCCATAAGCAAGTGGAAATAATCGGCAAGAATACGGAAACAGCGGTTCTTTGCTTCCTGAAACTGTTCCTCCGGGGATTTCTGCCGGGGCTTGGGCTTTTTTGCCTTTCCCGGCGGTTTCCAGTCCTCATAGGAAAGCCCGAAGTCCTGTGCCAGTTGTACGGCGGCTTCTTTCTTTCCCAGCCCATACAGGGCGGCGGCAAAATCAATCACATCCCCATCTGCACCGCAGCCGAAGCAGTGGTAACGCCGATCCAGCTTCATGCTTGGGGTTTTATCATGATGAAACGGGCAGCAAGCCATCCCGTTCCTGTTTACCTGCATGGATTCCATAATGCTCCGCAGCCTGTCTTGTTGTGACGGACTGCTTCACAGCTTCAAATACATTCAAATCTATCCCTCCTTGAAAATAAGAAAAGCACCTGACATTCTCTGATTGAAAATGGCAAGTGCCTGTTAAAGTTCCATATCCTGTTGTTTGTGCTTCGTCTGTGCCAGGGACAGTTCTTTGTGCTTTTTTCTCGTCAGCCTTATCCTGCAAGACTTCTTTGATAGGCTGTTTCTTGGGCGGCTCTTTGCTTTCTTCTGTGCCGGGGGTGGCTTTCCGTACCCAGTAGCGAATGTCCCGCAGCTTCTTCAAATCCTCCTGCACCTCGGTCAGCGGTATTTTCGGGCTGCAATTTCTTCCAGAAGCGTTTCCTGCTCCTCTTGCAGCTCCTTTTGGGTACTGTCCTTATCGTCCGGGTGCTTGGCAAGGTAGGCGGCGGCTTTCGCATACCGGGCAACCTCCGGTGTTCCTGTTTGAATTTCTCCTTTGTTTTCTTGAAAAATATCTTCTGGTACTTCATAGACAGGCTTACATTCCTTGCAGTCTGTCCGGCTGGCAAGAATCCCGTCAATCACTTTGCTGCGGGCTTCCTTTGGCTTCATCTGATTGCGGTAATCTGCGGCTGATTTCCCGGAAGATTCCAGAAACGCTTCTAAGTCCTCCACAGTGGAAAGCCCCTTTTGCCGGAGATAGGACAGGGCTTCGCTGACTGCCTTTAAGTCCTGTGAAGTCCCTCCGGTTCTGTCCAGCCCTCGTCCAGTCCTTCCGTTCTTCCTTTCGTATCTCCATATATTTCATCAAAATTGGGGAGAAGCGTTGCTTCCTCCGCCGCCTTTTGTACAAGCAATTCTTTCCGTTTTTCGCCCAGCTCGGTAATCCAGCCTTTGAGGTTTTGGATAAGCTGCCGGATGGACTTCATCAGGCGGTTGGCGGCTCTGATTTCCCGGTTCAGGTTGCCGATATTCGTCTGGATACCACGCTTTTCCATCTGCCGGACAGCAGCACCCCTCATGGACAGTAGGGACAACATCAAGCCCCTGTCTGGCATAGGAACGCAAATCCACACGCTCCGGGCGGTCATTGGCTTCCAGATAGCGGTTCTGGATGACCTCCCATTCATGCCGCCAGATTTCACAATATTTCTGGTCGTTCCAGTCAACCGTATCCTCCTTGTGGCTTTTCCACCTGCCGGATGGCAGCTTTATCCGTTCCCCGTTTTCGTCAAGGTCATAAACCTTGCGGCTCTTGGGAAGCCATTTCCCATGTTCGTCCATTGCCCTCATAGTCAGCAGGACATGGGCGTGGGGATTGTGTCCCGGCGGATGGGGGTCATGGATGGCAAAGTCAGCAATCATGCCTTTGGAAACAAACTGCTTCTGGCAAAACTCCCGGACAAGGACAGCATACTGGTCGGGCGGTATCTCTCTTGGGGATGGTAAGCACCCACCGCCTTGCAAGCTGGGAGTTCCATTGTTTCTTCCACCGCTTCGGCGGCGTTCCACAAAGTATTGCGGTCTGCGTACGCCTGTGGGGCATTAGGTGGGAGCAGGATTTCATTGTGGACGATGCCACGCTTTTCCGGGTAGTGCTTCACTTGCTGGTCATATTCACAGAACAGTTTTTCCGCCGCTCTGGTAAGCAGCGGCGGAACCGCAGACTGCCGCTGGCTGCGCTGAACAATCGTGATTTCGTTGTGTGGACAGGGCATTTCGTGTCCCTCCTTTCGGTAATTTGGTGGATGGGGTGGCGTTTTGCCACCTCATTTTGGGCAGAAAAAAGCAGGAAACCTTTTTCAGATTTCCTGCTTGGTGTGCCGCTATGTGGGCGGCGGGTATTTAATTGTAAAAGTTCGGGGCAAGTTGACCCGATGTGAAGCTGACAAACTTGAATTTATTTTGGCAAATCATCTTCCGCTTTAAAATTCACATTACTGCCATCGATCGAGATTGTGATCGTGTAGTTATAGATTATACCATCTTCTGTTTCCAGCTTAAATGTTACCGCACCACCTCCGAGATACTGAAAATCAGGTTCGTCAGACATTCTTGCATATGTGCCATACTGTTGAAAGTATCCGTCTGCATCAAAGAACGCAACATTGCTTGTTTGCTCCTTATCGTTCCGGAAGAGTACTGCACCAACACGGTCACTGGCATGATCTGGAATTAAAACACAGTCTATGTATTCCCAATCTGTTTCTTGCGCAAGAGAGAACATAGACACAATATCTTGTTCAGACCAGATTTTTCCTCCATTCAGATTACTGATATCTGTATTCTGAACCGGATTGCTGGCAGAATCTGATGTTTCTGGCATGGCGTCTTTGCTGCTACAGGCGGACATTCCTAATACACAAACCGTCATGAAAATAAAAAGCAATGCTCTCTTCATATGAACACCTCCTCAAATCCCGATTGTTCTAATCTTTTTTACGCCCACCTTCTTGCCCTTCGGACAAGAAGTATCCCTCGCTCAAAGAGCTCGGTCAATTCCGATTTTCTCAATTCTCCAAACTTGAATTTTGATACCTACAATTCTTTAACACCTAACTGGTATTATAAAGTGTTACGATAAAATCCGCAATGCCTTGATTTTACTACAGTTTTGGCAAGTGAGCTTTCCCTTAGACTTTCCCTTATGTTATATCCTTTTCCCTTGTGTTACGACACCTCATAAGGGCAAAAACAAGGGAAGCAAAATCCGGTAACAGCTAATAACATTATATAAATCACATAATCGGCTGGAACTGGTCAAGATGCTTCTACAACTGAAACAGATAAGAGAAAGGACTTTGCAATATGAATATCGTTCATGCAGAATATAATAAATATCACAACATCATAGACATCAATTATTACAATGGCTACATACTTCGGATTGACTGTGGCAAGGCAGAAGATGGATTGATTACTACTCTAACTCTCAACGAATGTTGGATGCACTGGCGATTGACAATCCACTAGAATATGCCCGTTTGTATCTTGATTCAGAAATGCAAGATTGGGTGAATGCGATGAATATGGAATGGTATAGCACTTGATAAAAGAACATAAAAATGAGAAGAAATCTGTCAAAAGTATTTCTATAAAATACGATATTTCTTTAGCCCTTCCATAAATAATGAAATAGAGCCGATAACTCACAATCGAAATAACGAGTGATTCATCGGCTCTATATTTTATGGTTATGCATATCATGAGTATCGCATATGCAATTGCTATTTTGTTAATTCCCAATATTTATGACCCATAAAGAAGATTGTTAATTCGTTTTGATCTACTTCTATCTCAAAATTCACGCTATTATCTCTCTGTTCCACAAAAATCATATTTGAGGAAGATATGCTATATAATGCATTGCCACAGGTAATACAATTCGGGCATCTTTGTTTACAAGTCCTCCATTTTCTTGAAAGGTAAACACTTCCTCTGCATTTGCATTCTTCCATGTACCAATAATATTTTTTTTATTCTGAATGTGCTTTATTTTTCCAACACATACAACGATAAGTATAGCTACACTTACAATTAAAGCAATGCCTACAACACTCTTTGCCAATTTCTTTTTATTCAATTTCTATTATCTCCATTTTTAGTTTCTTTAAGATTGAATGATTCCATATTGCTTAATTCAGTATCTCCATGAATTTCTAACATTGATACGCTTCTCACAGGAAATAGAATAGGAGAGATTCATTCATAAATAATTAAATCATTCATACTTACCTGAATTTGTAATGTTTTTCCATATTTTCTCATAATTATCTACTATAGTTTTTTCTGAGGTCAAAAATGCAAACATAGATATACTTGAATAGAGAGTTTCCGCCGAATCAAAAACCACACAACTTTCATCATGAGTTAGATTTCTCTTTGAATATATTTCCGATACAGGCATAAATGAATTTTCTTCCTCTTTGGTGTATTTATACCCATCAATACATCCTAGATTTTTTAAAAATATTAAATAAGTATCTTCGGTCTTCAGATATTGCCATCCGTTAGTGTAAAATTCTTCACCTCTAACAAATGATACAGGTTCTATAATGTAAATACAGTCACCTACTGAAAGATTAGCAGAATTATCCTTATAGATTTCCTCTATTTTTACCATTGTTTTTGTTGATCGTAAACTCATTTCACGAGAATTTGTTACAGTTATACGAGCTATTAAAGAAGAATCTTTTTCCATATCATCCAATGAGTAATTACTTTCATTGTTAAAGTAAGAAGTTTTCTGCCCTCCTGTATAGAAAATTTCCATAGCTGTATTTTCTGATAAAGCAATATCAGGATCATGAACCCCTGTAGTTGTTTTTATCCCAGTCTTTCCATAGAATAAGGCTGTCACCATACAAATGATTACAACACAGATAGTTAATACAAATTTCTTCATTACATCAACTCCTTAATTTTACCAAATTCCATGCATATCTTCTCATCCGCTAATATTTCAATATCTTCTTTATTATGGCTTGTCAGTATAGTAATGGTATCATTCTTTTTTTCTTCCAATATACGTTCACGAAATAAATCAATGCTATGCTGATCCAATGCGTTAGTTGGCTCATCCAAAAGCAAAATTTTTGGATGTTCCATCAGTGCTTGACAAAGAGCTAGTTTTTGACGCATTCCTAATGAATATTTATTTACTTTTTTCTTTGATTTGGGATCAAGACCAAAGTATATCATTATTTCATATATTTCTTCATCTGATACAATTCCTTTTATATTGGAAAGCATTTTCAAATTTTCAAATCCTGAATACATACTCCAAAAAGAAATATTTTCAATAACAGCTCCTAAATCTGGTAAAACATCCATATCTTTATGTAATGCCTTGTGATTATATTTTATGTATCCTTTGTCTGTATTTATAAAACCTGCAATGGCTCTGAGTAGCATTGTTTTACCTGAACCATTTTTACCATATATTCCATATATTTTACCAGATTCAAATGTATAACTGATATCATCAAGCACTTTTTCACCTTTAATTGACTTTGAAATAGATTTTACATATAAATTCATGGATATCATTCACCTCACAATATTTGTTTTTTTTCGCAAAGAAATTTACCTATCCACACCAAAACAGCGGATGATATAACTGAAATGAGACAGCTTGACTTAAAATTCAATAAATCTATATTGCTTGTAGTCCATTCGTAATTTTCTTCGACATAATATATAATAAGCTTGTTATGCCAATTAAATAAAGGAATATGTAGCAAGGAATAATGCCAAATTTTCCATATAACATTTCCCATTGAAAAATAAAATCCACACACCATTACTGGAATAAAAAATACAATAAATGCAACGATGTATCCTATAATTGAATCTTTCCAAAATGAAAACAAATAACTAATCATTTGCAAATGAAAAATCTCTATCAATAGCATAAAAATAACTTTGAAATCTTCTAAGCCATTAGAGGTATGCTCTACAAAGAAAAACAAATAATCGGAAACAACTACAATACAGTCACGTAATATCATTTTATTAATATATCCTTATAAATTATGTGTTTTTTCCCATAACGAGGAAGTAGAATTACCATGTTATCATTTGCATCATTAAATAAGTCCATTGTAAGATAACAAATCTCAAGGATAAACAAAATCGCAAAAAATGATAAAGATATAAGGTCAAACGATGATCTATTAGTATTCCCCCAAAATATATTTGTGAACGTACTCCTTCTGTTATTGTAACCAGACTATTATGAAACCCCAAGTACACATTAGCATAAAAATATCTAATTACAAATGTTATAAGTGATACTAGTAAGCATTTTCCAACATTAACATTCAAAATTTTTTTCTTATATAACTTCATAATTTTTTTTTTTCTCTGTATAATGCCAATACTTAATCCAAAAATAAGCAATATCAGAACAATTTCTCCTATTATATTTCCATGAACATTAGGCATAATATAACCTTGTATAGAGAATTCATTTAGCCCAAAGACAGAAACAATCAAATTAAAAACAATATAGAATATAAACAAAGCACCAGGTATCTTTGCGAAATATAGAACTTTCATTTTGTTATAATATGAAAGAGCATAAGCTAAGATAGCTAATCCCGAGCCAAAAATTCCGTAATTAAAAATGTATATTAGATTATATAAAGTTGGATGTTGCAATCTCACCATATCAAGAAAATTGTCAGCGTTATATGATACCAAACCTATAGCGTAATCAGGTTCTCCCCAAGCACTGTCATATCCATGTATTGGATATGTCAAGTGGCATAATAATAAATTTATGAGCATTGGTATTGTTATTGTCAAAAAGGTTACAATCAGAATGCCAAATAATTTTCCTGCTAAATATTTCTTTTTCCCGATTCTTTGAATAAGTAGGATTGAACTATTGCTTTTTTCTTCTCTTATTAAGGAAAGTGATGCAATAATTGTTGCATAAACAGGCAATAACAGATACATTATATATGGAATATATGCCGCTTCAGTGCCCTGTAATACGAAATTTTCATTTGCTGAACGAATAAATTGATAACTTTTTCCTATATCATTTTTTACACATAAAATATACGAAGCAATATTTAAAATCATTAGAGCAATAAAAACAACTTTATATTCTGCACGATCAATACAATGTTTGATTTCTATAAGAACCATTTTTTTCATAATCTTTACCAAAAGGGCATAAACCCACGAAGAGGTTTATGCCCATCCCTATTATCTAAAATCTACATTTCCACTTACAAATGCAGCTGATAATTGAGATTGATAATTTTCCATTCCCATACCGACCTGTGTGTTAGTAGAATTATAACCGCTCTTGGTAAAGATTAAATTACAAGATCCTGTTCCAACACCCTGCTTATACTTATTAGATATTTTACTCTTGCTGTTATTGACAGCCCAGAATTTGCGTAAGAGGTATTGGTAATTGCTGTTACCTCATTTGTGATGTAATCATCGGATGTTGTTTTTGCATGCATAGAGGTAAAGTTATTAGTCTTATTCAGTTTAAGTGCATAAGCGGTGTAAGATGCCGCCTGAGAATATGCTGCTGAAGAAAGAAATACACATCCTGCACAAAACAAACCAATACCTACTTTTGCAATCTTCTGTTTTAAACTTTTTAACATCATAGTCAATTCCTCCCAATCTTATTTTTTAACTGCGTTGGTACTTTTGGTTCATACAACAAACCACGGCACAATGAATTTGCATTACTTCGAGCAATAGCAGTCACTGCCTGAAGTACGAGACGGGCACTTTTCTGGGGTGCCTTGTTTACTTGCTTATTGTCCATCGTTTTCACCCCCCCCCCTCCTTAATTGTCTGACAATTACAGACAACTTTATTTGTTTACCATGGTATGTGCTTAATATAACAGAGTATTTAATTTTTTCAATCCCTCTATGCACGAATGGTAGCCCAACATGCACGAACTGTTCTACATATAGGTATAAAACCGAAAAGATGGCAGATAGGTTAAGCACCTACCTGCCATCTTTAATCTATATATTTCAGAAATAATGATTAATTATTGTCAGTCTCATATATAGATTTATAACGCTCTCGATCAACTGGAATAATCTCATTATCATTAGCATCTTTATATGTAATAAACTCATCGTATTCTGTAACTGATTTTTCCTCTGAGACAGAATTAATAGAATACATATTCGAATCGTTACACATTACATTTGAATTTGGACCAGAAATTAGTAACGAACCATCCTCTTGTGCATATGCCAAAAAGATATAAATGGAATTTTCGGAAGGCAGTGAATCATTCTCAAACAGATAAATAGCATCTTGTTTTGAAATTCCGCCTTGTTTAACAATAGGAATAGGTTTATCTGTAATAAGTTCACCTTTTATATTTTCGAGAACCTGAATAGTATAATTAGTGTAAGGCGAACCGACCTCCTTAGGATTTCCTTTTTCATCTTCAGTCGTTATAACATTTCGATACTCGGTTCCATCGCAACTGACAACCTTTGCTACAAATACGTAATCACAGATACCAACAGCTTCGCGAATGTTATCAGTATCATATACAAAAGATGCGTGCATCTGGTGGATTGGCAAGTTAGATACATTTGTATTCAGTTGACTTGCATTATTTTTGGATGCACATCCTGTAAAAAACATTCCTACGATAAGAACAATAGACAAAATACCATAGATACTTGATTTTTTCATAGCGTTCTCCCTCCCCTAATAATTATTATATGCGGCATCATATGAATCTTTATCATTTTGAGATAATGCCTGCGTACTAGTATGTCCCGTAATTGCTGCATCCATAACATCTGTTGAAGTACTGTGATCCAACCCTAATGCATGTCCCAATTCATGTGTCGCTACATTCTGTTTTTTACTATTACTATAACCGCTCATATAATAGGTATTGAGTTCAATTTTACCACTAGAATATGTCATGCCTGCCCATCCATTCAGAAGCACATTGAATCGTATACATCTTCTACAACAAAGCACTGTCTTTTCTGATTACTCCAGATTTATATGCATTCCAGGCAGGCCCAGTGTTAATATAACTCATGTAAGTGCTGTTTCCGTCATAGTCTAGATGTTTGCCAGAATCAACAAGATCCCATGTTTGTACATAAGCTTGCATGCAAATGCCGTAATAGGAAATAGCATTGCTATAGCCATTAAAGTTATAATGCTATACAATAAATGATTTTTTAAAACAGATTTTTTAAAATGCATACTCCTTCACTCCTTTTCAATCATGTAACAACGGTTATCTTCAATTATTCTTAAAGGTTATCTTTATGAAAATTGAAACGCAAAACATATTACACATTATATATCCTGTTAATATTCCTAAAGTACGACAACTTATCATCTCCACACCATATTATAGATTCTCAGAATACTTAAGATGTAGTAGTATACCTTGAATATAACAAAATCTTTATACTTTTCAATACCTCTATGCATGAATGGTAGCTCACTATGCACAAACGGTAGCATATTATGTTGTGTACCTACTTTATTGATGATAAAATATGACGGAGAATGATTAAAGGAAGTATGCTATGCTATATATTGACTCAATATGGGAATATATTGTTAATTTCTTAGAACTGGCATTGTTTATAATATTTATCCATAAAATTGCGTATTCGAGCAAATTATAAACATCAAGCAGTTTTGATGTTTCTTTTCGTATCATTTCAGTTTGCTGTGTTATGCACGCTGAATAAAATGGGAATATCATCCTACAGCACTTTGATGTCATCTTGTGTTTTGGACATTGGATATGCAGTATTGTTCTATCGTGATAGTATAATTCATTATCTTTGGGGCTTTTCGTATTCCATCATTTGCTTAGTTGCAGAACAGATTTCGTTCTTTATTCCCGTTACTCTTTATAAAGGAGCGTCTCTGAGCTATTATTAGGTGGAACATTACGGAAGCCATATACCATGTTATATTTGGCAATGATAGCTGTTTTTGTCTTGTTATTTCATTCTATTGGAAACAAAGACATATCTCTTTCCTGTTCCAAAAGTTGCATATATTTTCATCGCAATTTCTGGACTTGCAATCGGGCACTACATATTAAGGCTGACTTTGGAATCTGTTGATAAATTTGGTGATTCATCCTTTTCAGCTAGGCTATCATTGGTTGACTTGTTTTTTATTATTTTATTTTTAGTATTGATGCTATACATATACCAGCTAGGTTATTCAAAGAGAAAACATACGATTACTGGAAGAACAAAAGATTTATGAGCTGGAAAGGACTGAGTTCAATAGCTTATCTGAGACAACTGAACGATTACGAAAAATGAAACATGATATGCAGATTTATGTGGATGCAATCAACGTATTAGCAAAAGACAAGAAATGGGATGAACTTATAGCATATACAGAGCAATACCATAACACTCTTGCAACTACGCAAAGTGCCATAGGGAAATATTGCTATTGACTGCATACTTAAGCAAAACTTGATTATGCTGAAAAACACGGAATTAAGACAGAATATTCTATTATGGCTCCTGAAAATTTTCCGCTTGATTCTGTTGAGCTTTCATCCATACTTGGAAATATATGGAATAATTCCATTGAAGCAGGAGAAAGACTTATAATCTCTGATCCAACCGAGCATCCATACATTTTATTTTTATATTAAACCTTACCAGAATATGATACTGATTCACATTGAAAATAATTATGATGGTGTGATAAAGGTAGCATTGATGGAGACATTTTGAGTGTTAAACAAGGAAAAGAACATGGACTTGGGATAAGACGAGTAAAAGAGCTTGTAGAAAGGCAGATGGCGTATTGCAGATTACATCTGATAACAAAATTTTTCCGTACATATTATGATACCGGATAAGGAGAATAACAAACTACTATGAAAATGAAAAATAACCATACTTGAAGATTCTGTGATCGAATCAGAACGGCTGAAAAATGGAATAAGAAAATACGGGCAGCAATATGATTGGGATATTGAAATTGACGAATACGAATCGGGCGAAGAATATTTTTCAAAATTTCAGAGCACAACTATACAGGCTTCAGCATTTTCCTTGACATACAAATGGGGCAAATGAATGGAATTGAGGTTGCTAAACGCCTTCGTGAATCTGGTTATCAAGGTATTATTGTATTTTTAACAGCTTTTAGAGATATGTATTCCGAGGATATGAAGTCAGAGCTTTAAACTACTTGCTAAAACCCGTCAAGGAAAATACTCTTTTTCTGTGTTTGGATGAAATCGCGAAGGAGTTATCTAATAATACCTACATATACCAGAAACAAACAGGAAATTGTAAGTATTCCTATGCAGATATATTGACATTTTCAGCAGATTACATTATGTGGATATATTGACCGTAGACGGCAAATGCTATGAACAAATGTCTACCCTAAATAAGATTATTGTCCATTTGCCAAGTGAATTTATCCGAACCCATCGTTCTTATATTGTAAATATGGCACATATCTATCGTATTACATCAGGAACGATTGAATTGTCAAATCATCTAACTACACAAATCCACGTTCTTATTCCAAAGACGTGATAAGTGCTTTTGCCAAATATACAACAAGATTTGATACAAGCGGGGATTTTGAATGATTACGAAGTGGGCTACATCTATTGCTAATAAGTTAGCAGAACTATCCGGGGAGGATGTTTCTGCGGATCAATTAGAAATATACATATATGGCTTAGAATGTTTTTTGAATACTTTTATAACCATAGTGTTATTGTTCGTATGGGGAGTTTTATCACATACACTCGGCTATACCCTAATTTGGGTAATTACCTTTTCATTGTTACGACATTATACCGGAGG